>Ga0105249_10000043_pt1 | contig 192155 bp, 177 predicted proteins | sample KBSS44metaG_FD_81522 | JGI IMG/M metagenome (GOLD analysis project Ga0105249, IMG submission 81522) | Switchgrass rhizosphere microbial communities from Kellogg Biological Station, Michigan, USA - KBS S4-4 metaG | ecosystem: Host-associated > Plants > Roots > Rhizosphere > Soil | place... | reverse complement strand
TGACGCTGCGCAGGACCAGCTTGCCGCCGCATTGCTCGGCAAAGCCGTGGACCACCGACAGCCCCAGACCCGTGCCCTTGCCGACGCCCTTGGTCGTGAAGAAGGGCTCCATCGCCCGGGCGAGCGTCTCTTCGTCCATGCCCTCGCCGTCGTCGGTGACCGACAGGCATATGTAGCGCCCGGGCGAAAGCCCGTGCGCCCCGTCCTCGGCGACGCGCTCCTCGCGCGCGGCGATCACGATCGATCCACCCTCCGGCATGGCATCGCGCGCGTTCACCGCGAGGTTGAGGATGGCGAGCTCGAGCTGGCCGGAATCGGCGTGGACGGTGGCCAGCACCAGCGGAAAGCGGGTTTCCACCGACACGCCGACACCCAGCGTGCTTTGCATCATGTCGGCCATCCCGCGGACCAGGCTGGTCGTGTCGACGGTCTCGAGCTGCAGGTCCTGGCGGCGCGCGAAGGCGAGCATCCGCTGGGTCAGGCTCGCGCCGCGTTCGGCGGCGGTCCTGGCATTGTCGAGGAAACGCTGGATGTCGCCACCCTGCGCGAGCCGACGCTGCGCCAGCTCCAGGCTGCCGAGCACCACGGCCAGGAGATTGTTGAAATCATGGGCGACGCCGCCGGTCAGCTTGCCGATCGCGTCCATCTTCTGCGACTGGAAGAAACTTTCCCGAGCCTGCTCGAGCGCCAGTTGCGTGTTCCTGCGCTCGGTCAGGTCGCGGGTGACCTTGGCGAACCCGATCAGCTTGCCGGCTGGATCGCGAATCGCATCGATCACGACATTCGCCCAGAAGCGGCTGCCGTCCTTGCGCACACGCCAGCCTTCCGCCTCGAAGCGCCCGACCCGTTCGGTGGTGGCGAGGGCCGTGCGCGGGACGTCGGCCGCGCGATCCTCATCGGTGTAGAAGCGCGAGAAATGCTGGCCGATGATCTCGTCCGTCTCATAGCCCTTGAAGCGTTGCGCCCCGGGGTTCCAGCTCGTGACGATGCCGTCCGGATCGAGCATGTAGATCGCATAGTCGGTGACGCTCTGCACGAGCAGCCGGAACCGTTCCTCGCTGCGTCTCAGCGCCTCCTCCGTTTCGCGCCGCTCGGTCAGGTCGCGCGTGACCTTGGCGAAACCGATCAGGCCGCCGTCGGGATCGCGGATCGGATCGATGACGACGCTGGCCCAGAAGCGCGAGCCGTCCTTGCGCACCCGCCAGCCCTCGGCCTCGAACCGGCCTTCGGTCTCCGCCGTGCGCAGCGCCCTCGCCGGCAGGTGGGTCGCGCGATCCTCTTCGGTGTAGAAGCGGGAGAAATGCTCACCGACGATCTCGTCCGCCGTATAGCCCTTGATGCGTTCGGCCCCGGCATTCCAGCTCGACACCACGCCGGTGGGATCGAGCATGTAGATGGCGTAATCGGTGATGCTCTGCACGAGCAGTTCGAACCGGTTTCCCGCGTTCGATTCCCGTGCGGCAGACGAGTCCATTATCCCCCCAGCGCCGAACGCCCGGCCGGCTTAATCCTGCATAAAAAACCAGAACTCCCGGATCGCCGGGCAGTTCCCGGCCGTGCTCCCCACCCGCCCCGACGAGCCGGACGATGATGTGATCAGCGCCGCTGGTAGCGGAAGTACCAGACCTCGCGCCCCTGCCGCCCCGCCTTCGCCTCGTAACGTGTCTGCGGCCAGCCGCCGGGGCGGACGAGGAAATCCTCCGGGGTCTTCGCCAGCCATTCGAAGTCGCGCCGCTGGTTCATCACCATCATCGACCAGCGGCAATAGGTGGGGTCGTCGGTGCCCAGGCGGAACTCGCCGCCGGGCTGCAGCTTGGCGGCAATCAGGTCGAGCGGGCCGTGATTGACCATCCGGCGCTTGGCGTGGCGCGCCTTGGGCCAGGGGTCGGGGTGGAGCAGATAAACGAAGCGCAGGCTGGCGTCGGGCAGTCGCTCCAGCACGTCGAGCGCATCGCCCATGTGCAGGCGGATGTTGGGCAGCCTCTTGTCGCGGATGTGCAGCAGCGCGCCGACCACGCCGTTGAGGAACGGCTCGCACCCGACGAAGCCATGATCGGGCAGCAGGTCGGCGCGAAAGGCGAGATGCTCGCCCGCACCGAAGCCGATCTCGAAGTGCAGCGGCCGGTCGTCGCCGAACAGCGACGTCGCGGTCAGCGGGCCGCTTTCGGGCACGCTGAGCGCGGGCAGCAACTCGTCGACCAGCTTCGCCTGGCCCTCGCGCAGCTTGTGCCCCTTGGCGCGGCCATAGAGCCGCCGGATGGTGGTGGGATCGTTCATCGCGGCGCTATGGCAAAGGCGGGCGTGCGGCGAAAGTGGCGCCTTCTATTTGACCGCGCCGAGCGCGCGGATGCGGCTGCCCTCGACCATCCACACACGGCGATTCTGCGCGGTGCCGACCGCCAGCGGCAAGCCGGCCGAGAGCGACAGGAAGACGTGGATCTCGGTGGGGATCGGATCGAGCAGGTGCGAGATCGACATCGCCGCGACCTTGTCGCCGTCCTTCGCGGCCGCCGCGACCGGCAGGGTCAGGCAGGTCCGGGTGAAGTGCCTGACCGGGCCGGCCTGCCCGGTCGCCGAGACTTCGACCAGATAATGGCCGCCGAACGGCAGGGTCGCCGCGTCGGCCCGCGGCGTGAGGAAATAGACCAGCGTCGGCGCCCCCGGCGCGGCCGGCGGCAGCACGACGCTGTTCCAGGGCTGCTCCGAACATTGCTCCGCATCGCTCGCCCGCAGCGCATCCTGCGCGATCCTGCGCGCCGCGATCAGCTTCCTGCGCGCGGGACTGAGCGAGCGATCCTCGCCGGCACCCAGCACATGGCCGGACAGCAAGGTCTCGCCGCGGAACCGCGCGACGTAAATGACCCGCGGATTGATCGCGTCGTCGAAGAAGGTGAGCACCGGCGCATCGACCGGCCCGTCGACGATCCAGCCGCCGAGACTCGTCTTGTCCTTGAGCTTGGCGAACATGTCGTCGGTGCCGTGCCACGCCGCCTGGTCATAAGCATAGATCAGCGCGCCGCGCCGCGCCGCTTCCTTCAGGCCGGCGGCTTCTTCGGCGGAGAGCGCAGTCTGGGCGATCGCGATGTTCGGCAGGGTCGAGGTGAGGAACAGCGCTCCGACAGTCAGGGCCTGGATGAGTCGTGTCAGGCGCATTCATGGTCCTTGATCTGACGTGACGGTCTTGCCGGGTTTGGCGCGATTGAATGCTTTGCCCCTAACCGGTCGGGCGTCAACTCACCGGCAGCGCCGATAATTTGCATCTATGGCGTCATCTGCCAGACCATGCTTAACCCTGCCGACCGCACCGGTTTCGGTGCCCGGCGGGAGACAAGGTGTTGGCGATACGCGGATGGGCAATCGGCATTGCGGCGCTGCTGGGCGCCGCCTCCTGCGTCGCGGTCGCCGGTGCCGGTCCTGACCCGGCCTACGACCTGATCATCCGCGGCGGCACCCTTTACGACGGCACCGGCGCCGCGCCGGTCGCAGGCGATGTCGCCGTCACCGGCGATCGCATCGTCCGGATCGCCCCGCACATCGCCGGAACGGCGCGCACCGAGATCGACGCGCGCGGCAAGGCGGTCGCCCCCGGCTTCATCAACATGCTCGCCCACCCCGAGGAAAGCCTGTTCGCCGACGGCCGCGCGCTGAGCGACCTCGCCCAGGGCGTCACCTTGGAGGTGATGGGCGAATCGTCGATGGGCCCGCTCTCGCCGGCGATGCAAAAGGAGATGCGCGACCGGCAGGGCGACCTGAAATATGCGGTCGGCTGGTCGACGCTGGGCGGGTATCTCGAAACGCTCGAGCGGCGCGGGATCGCGCCCAATGTCGCGTCGTTCGTGGGCGCAGGCACGGTGCGCGCGAACCTGCTCGGCGAGCGCAACGTCCAGCCCGACGCGGCCCAGCTCGCGGCGATGCGCGGGCTGGTTCGGCAGGCGATGGAGGAAGGCGCGCTCGGCCTGACCACAGCCTTGATGTACACGCCCGAGACGTTCGCGAAGACGCCCGAGCTGGTCGCGCTGGCCACGGTCTCGGCGCAGTGCGGCGGCATCTACAGCGCGCATGTCCGCAACGAGGGCGACCGGCTGATCGAGGCGATCGACGAGACGATCGCCGTCGCGAAGGGATCGGGCGCGCCCGCGCACATCTATCATTTCAAACAGTCGGGCGCCGACAACTGGCCGAAGATCGAACCGGCGATCGCGCGCGTCGAGGCGGCGCGCGCGGCGGGCACGCGCATCACCGCCGACATGTACACCTACACCGCGGCGGCGACCGGGCTCGACGCGGCGATGCCGCCCTGGGTGCAGGATGGCGGGATCGAGCACTGGATCGCCCGGCTGCGCGATCCGGCGGTCCGCGCCCGCCTGCTGCCGGAGATGCGCGATCCGCACCCGGCGGACTGGGACAATGCCTATGGCAAGGCCGGCGCCGAGGGCACGCTGCTGCTGGGGTTCAAGACCGCGGCGCTCAAGCCGCTGACCGGCAAGACGCTGGCCGAGGTCGCGCGGCTGCGCGGCAAGAGCCCCGAAGACACCGCGATCGACCTCGTGATCGAGGACGGGACGCGGATCGAGGTCGCCTATCGGGTGATGACCGAGGCCAATGTCCGCCGCGGGATCCAGCTGCCGTGGATGATGTTCGATTCGGACGAAAGTGCACCGGCGCCCGAGGGCGTGTTCCTGCTCTCGCACCCGCACCCGCGCGCCTATGGCAGCTTCGCGAAGCTGCTCGGCAAATATGTCCGCGAGGAGCGGCTCGTGCCGCTCGCCGAGGCGATCCGTAGGCTGACCAGCCTGCCGGCGGCGACGCTGTCGCTGACGGCGCGGGGCACGCTGAAGCCCGGCTATTTCGCCGACATCGTCGTCTTCGATCCCGCGACGATCACCGACCACGCCACCTTCGACCGGCCGCACCAGCTGGCGACGGGCGTCAGCGCCGTGATCGTCAATGGCGGCGTGGCGATGCAGGACGGCCGCGCGACCGGGAAGGCGACCGGACGCGTCGTGCGCGGGCGGGCGTGGACGGGCGCCGCCGGAGGAGGGTGCCGGGCGGGGGCTGGTGACTGGACGTGGGCGGAGTGAGCGACCGCCGCCATCTCACCCCTTCAAAACTCCCGCCTTCGCCGCCGCCTCCAGCCACCCGCCATATTCCGTCGCCATCAGGTCGAAGAACTCGGCGTCGCTTGGCGCGTCGGGGTCTTCGAGCGAGAAGAAGTCGGCGTTGTCGACCTTGCGGTCGGGCATGTCGTCGAGATAGGCGAGGAAGTCGAAGCCACGCGGCAAGGCGCGGCGGCCGGGTTTGACGCCCTTGGGCATCGGGCCGATCGCCATGAATTTCCAGAAGATCGCCTCGTGCGAGGCTTCGCGGATGTGCTTTTCGGCCAGCTTGCGGTCGTTGGTGCCGCCGTCGGTCACGAACATCACGAACACCGGCGTCCGCCCGAAATCGGATTCGCCCGCCGCCTGCTCGCGCAGGAGCGCCATCGCCTTGCCGTAATCGGTGGTGCCCCAGATGTCCCTGCGCTTCATCACGTCGGCGCTGAAACTCTGATAATTGCCGGCGTTAACGCTGCCGTGGAGCATGGCCTTGTTGTCGAACAGGATCACGCCGATCTCGCCGTCATCGTCGAGGTTGAGGCCGTAGGCGAGCGCGCGCCGGGCGAGGCGGTCGACCGCGCCCTTCTTGAACAGGCCCATCATCGATCCCGAGACGTCGAGGATCAGCCACACCTTCGCCGGCCTGTCGGCACCCTTGTGCTTGGCGAGGCTGACACCCGCGGTCTTGGCGAGGCTGACGAGCTGCGAATCCTGCTTGGCGAGGTTGACGAGGCGCTGTTCCACCTTCGCCTTGTGCAGATCGACCTTCGATCCAGTGGGCGTGGCGCTCGGCGCGGCCGGTGTGTCGTCGGCGACGTCGATCCCGAACGAGCGCGCGAGCGGTGCGAGGCCGCCGGCGAAGCCCTGGCCCACCGCGCGCAGCTTCCACTGGCCCTGGCGCAGATAGAGGTCGGCGACGATGATCGCCGCCTCCCGGGTGTCGGCGACGTCGTGCCGGAACGACGGACCGCGGGCGACCGCGAGGTCGATCGCGCCGAGGCTGGCGGCGGACCCGCCGTCGACGACGACGCAGATCGCGATCCGCTCGATCGCCGGCGCGATCCGCCCGGTGTCGACCGCGAACCGGCGCTGCGCCTGGTCGAACCGGACGGCGCCGTCGGGGCTGGCGGGCTGGTTGTAGAAGATCATGTCGGCATCGCCGCGGACCTTGCCGGCGGCGTCGAGCAGATAGGCCGAGATATCGACGTCGAGACCGGCGGGCTTCGCATCGAAGCGGACGGTGATGTCGATGGCGCCGGCGGGAACCGGCGCATTGGCGCCCTTCGAAAGCTGCATCGTCTCTCCCCGCTATTGTCGGTCGTGACCGATCATAGGCCGGGGCGGCGGCTATCGATAGGTGCGCGACCGGGCGCCACCGCATGGCGGCGCCCGGTCATCGCGGTTGGTCGATCAGGCGAGCGCGGCCTGCAGCTTTTCGACGAGGTCGAGCTTCTCCCACGGGAAGAAGTCGCCGTCGGGCTTGCGGCCGAAATGGCCATAAGCGGCGGTGCGCGCGTAGATCGGCTTGTTGAGGCCGAGATGCTCGCGAATGCCCTTGGGGGTCAGCCGCACCAGCTGCGGCAGCACCGCCTCCAGCTGCGCTTCATCGACCGTGCCGGTGCCGTGCAGGTCGACATAGACCGATAGCGGCTCGGCGACGCCGATCGCATAGCTGAGCTGGATCGTGCAGCGGCGGGCGAAGCCGGCGGCGACGACGTTCTTGGCGAGATAGCGGGTGACATAGGCGGCCGAACGGTCGACCTTGGTCGGGTCCTTGCCGCTGAACGCGCCGCCGCCGTGCGGGCTGGCGCCGCCATAGGTGTCGACGATGATCTTGCGGCCGGTCAGGCCGGCGTCGCCATCGGGGCCGCCGATCTCGAAACGGCCGGTCGGGTTGACGTGGATCGCGGTGTTGTCGGTGACGAAGCCATCGGGCAGCACATCCTTGAACACGCCGACGACATAGTCGCGCAATTCCTTGTACAGCGCGGGATCGCCCTCGCCGTCATGATAGAAATAGCCCGGCTTGTGCTGGGTGGAGACCACCAGCGCGGACGCCTCGACCGGCATCTCGTTCTCGTAGCGCAAGGTGACTTGGCTCTTGCTGTCGGGCTCGAGGAACGGCGCCGCGCCCGAATGGCGGTCGGCCGCGAGGCGCTCGAGGATCTTGTGGCTGTAGTCGAGCGTCGCCGGCATCAGATCGTCGGTCTCGTCGGTCGCATAGCCGAACATGATGCCCTGGTCGCCGGCGCCTTCATCCTTGTTGCCCGCCTCGTCGACGCCCTGCGCGATATGCGCCGACTGGCCGTGCAGCCGGTTGATGAACTCGAAATTCTCCCAGTGGAAGCCCGACTGCTCGTAGCCGATCCGCTTGACGGTATTGCGGACCGTCTGTTCGATCTCGTCCTGCGCGCCCGGCGCCCACGCGCCATCTTCATAGACGCCCTTGCAGCGGATTTCGCCGGCGAGCACGACGAGCTGGGTGGTGGTCAGCGTTTCGCAGGCGATGCGGGCCTGCGGGTCCTTGCCCAGGAACAGGTCGACGATGGCGTCCGAAATCTGGTCGGCGACTTTGTCGGGATGGCCCTCGGAGACGCTTTCGGACGTGAAGAGATAATTGCTGCGCATATTCATTCCTGTGTCTGGTGCGGAACCATGGTTGATCCAGGGCGGAGTGGGTCTAGGGCATGTCAGGATATAAAGATATCCTTATGTGTCCCCTAGCGTGCGAAGCGCCGCCGCGCAATCGCTGCGCAGACAAGAAAAACTGCGAAGGCCAGTGGCAGGACATTGCCGTATCGCGCGAACGGGGTCGGCGCATGGACCGGCGGCAGGCGGGTCTCGATGAAACCGGCCTTGGCCGGTGCGACCGTCGCCAGCAGGCGGCCATCGGCGTCGATCACCGCCGAGATGCCGGTCGGCGTCGAGCGGACGACGGGCATGCCCTCCTCGATCGCGCGCAGCCGCGCCTGCGCCAGATGCTGCGGCGGACCCCAAGGGCCGAACCAGGCGTCGTTCGAGGGATTGAACAGGAAGTCCGGCCGGTCGCGGCGATCGACCACCTGTCCCGAGAAAATGATCTCGTAGCAGATCTGCACGCCGACCTTGCCGAAGCCCGGCACCTTCAGGCTGCGCGGCCCCGGACCCGGCCAGAAATCGAGATCGCCCGGCACGAGCCGCGAGATGCCGATCAGCGACAATATCGGCCGCATCGGCAGATATTCGCCATAGGGCACGAGATGCGCCTTGTCGTAGCGGCCGGCGATCCCGGCGTCGTAGCCGATCGCGAACAGGCTGTTGCGCGCGCCGATCACTCTGTCCTGATCGTCGCCGATCAGGGCGATGCCACCGGTCAGCAGCATGTCGTCCGGCCCGAGCAGCCTTGCCAGCCGGTCGCGCGCCCATGCTTCCTGTTCGAGGAAGTCGGGAACGGCGGCCTCGGGCCACAGCAGCAGGCGCGGGCCGGGCGCCGGCTTCGCCGACAGAGTGGCGAGCCGCTCGAAATTGACCCTGTCGAAGGCGGGGTCGTGCTTCTGCTCCTGGCCGATATTGGGCTGGACGACGCGGATCAGCGGACCCGCGGCCTTCACGGGGGTCGAAGCCATTGCTTTGACCAGCGCCGGCCCGCCGAGCAAGACGGTGAGCAATGCCAGCGCAGAGATCGCCGGGCCGTCCCTGAACAGTCCGGCGCGCGCGCCGCGACGGTCGGCGAGCAGCAGCAGGCAGCCGGCCAGCAGCACGACGATGCCCGACAGCGCATAGGTGCCGATGACGGTGGCCAGCATCGCCGTGCCCGGCTTGATCAGCACCACGCCCAGCGGGTTCCAGGCGAAGCCGGTGAACAAAATCGCGCGCAGCCATTCGGTGACGATCCACGCGGCGGCGCCCACCAGCGCCAGCGTCAGGCCGTCCTTGCGGCCCCACCGCCAGGCCAGTCCCGCCGCGACCGCCGGAAAGATCGCGAGATAGAAAGCGAGCAGCACGACCGCGCCATAGCCGAGCCACCACGGCATCTTGTCCTGGAAGGTGAAGGCGTGGGCGATCCAGTTGAGGCCCAAAGTGAAATGGCCGACGCCGAACCAGTAGCCGCGCGCCAGCGCGCCCCGGCGGTTCGGCGCGGCGCGCACGAGGTGCAGCAGCAGCGCGAAGGCCAGCAGCGTGACCGGCCACAGGTCGAGCGGCGCGAAGCCCACCGCGGACACGAAGCCGGCGACGACAGCGATGATCTTGGGCCGGCTGAGCACGCCGCCGCCTATCGCGCGGAGTCGTGACAATTACAATCGGCCGATTGCCCGAGCGGAGACGGACGCTTAGGCAGGCGCGATGACGGCAGAGGCGATAAAGCGTGCGGCAGTTCAGCGTTGAGATGTGGAAGTTTTGGCAGAGCGCCGGAAGCACTCCTCCCCGGAACGGGGAGGGGGACCGCTCGCGCAGCGAGTGGTGGAGGGGCAGGGGCAGGGCTGGATGCAACCGCCGTGGCCCCTGCCCCTCCACCATGCTGCGCATGGTCCCCCTCCCCGTTCCGGGGAGGAGTTGGTTCCGCGGCTCGATTCTCGCCTTGCTCGCCCTTCTAACCGCCGTCCAACCCGCTGCTTCCCAGCCCACCCCACCCGCGAAGCCGCTGAATGCCGATCAGGCGAAGCGCATCCGTTGCGTCGCCGCGCTCGCGATCGTCGCGTCGGAGCAGGAGCGCGGCGCCGGCAATTGGGACGATTATCCGCCGCTCGCCGCCGACGGCGCGACTTTCGCCGGGATCGTCGGCGAGGCGGTGATGAAGGAGACCGGCCGGACGCGCGAGGCCGTGCGCGACGCGATCTTGAGCGCGGTCGCGGCGCTGCAGAAGCAGGCCAAGGACAGCGCCGATCCCGACGCGCTCGCCCACGCCGAAGCCGATCGCTGCCTGCCCGTCCTGCGCGCCGCCGTGCCGGAAAAGCCCAGGCCGACCTTGCCGCAATGCGCGATCTACGTCGCGCTGGCCTATGACGAGGTCCGCGCGCGGGAGGGGGCATCGACCACCGCCAAGGATCTTGCGACGATCGCGGCGGTGCTCGATCATCGCGCCCGGGAGATGCTGAAAGGCGAAGGCAAGTCCGAACCCGAGTCCGACGAGGCGATGGGGCGCGAGAAGGAACGAATCATGAAAGAGACCAAAGCGGCCGCGGACGCCGGCACCGCGGTCGATGTCGATTTCCCCTGGTGCGTCGCGCTGGCAAAGCCGTGACCCCGGCGGAGACGCGCATGCGGCCCTTCCATCTCGCCTTCACCGTCCACGATCTCGGCGCGGCGCGCGCATTCTATGGCGGGCTGATCGGATGCCGCGAGGGCCGCAGTTCGGAGAGCTGGGTCGATTTCGATCTGTACGGACATCAGATCGTCGCCCATCTCGATCCGGCGATTCGGCCGGCGATGCGGTCGGCGCCGCACGTCAATCCGGTCGATGGTCACGACGTGCCGGTGCCGCATTTCGGTGTCGTGCTGACGATGGCCGACTGGCGGGCGCTGGCCGACCGGCTCGCCGCGGCGGGCCTGGTGTTCGGCATCGCCCCGCACATCCGCTTCGTCGGCCAGCCGGGCGAGCAGGCCACGATGTTCTTCACCGATCCCAGCGGCAATGCGCTGGAGTTCAAGGCCTTCGCCGACGACTCCCGGCTGTTCGCGACCTGAGGATTCCGCAGCGGCAGATTGGCCGCTTTGTCACCGATGACGGTGGGCTGGCAATTTTATTACGAATCCGCTATATGGGTTGCCGATGCGAACCCTTGTTCGCACCCCATGGCATATCCTTGTGGAGAGATTTCGACGTAACGGACGCACCAGACCAGGCGGCCGCCCCCTTGCGGCCAGCCATTTGGCGTCTCGCGTTCCATATTCCAGTGAAAGGTTCTGATTGATGGCTGCCAAAGCGCTGAGCTTCGACGTCGGCGATTATGTTGTTTACCCCAAGCACGGTGTGGGCCGTGTCATCGAGCTGCAAAGCCAGGAAATCGCCGGTGCGCGGCTCGATCTCTACGTGCTCCGTTTCGAAAAAGAGCGGATGACGCTGCGCGTGCCGTTCAACAAGGCCGAAACCGTCGGCATGCGCAAGCTGTCGAGCGACAAGACGCTGCGCGAGGCGCTCGACACGCTGAAGGGCAAGCCCAAGGTCAAGCGCACGATGTGGTCGCGCCGCGCGCAGGAATATGAAGCGAAGATCAATTCGGGCGACCTCGTGTCGATCGCCGAGGTGGTCCGCGACCTGTTCCGCGCCGAGGACCAGCCCGAGCAGAGCTATTCCGAGCGTCAGATCTTCGAAGCGGCGGCCAGCCGTCTCGCGCGCGAGCTCGCCGCGATGGAGGAGACCGACGAACCCGGCGCGCTCAACAAGATTCTCGACATCCTGCGCAAGGCTGCCGCGATCCACAACAAGACCAGCGTCGCCGCCTGATCGGCGACCCCCGAAGACGAAAGAGGGCGGTCCTGCCGGGGCCGCCCTTTTTCGTTGCCCTTGTTTTCGGGCAAGTGTATTGCATGTATAATACACAGGCATGGAGACGATGATGCGCTCATTCCCTATGGCGATCCTGATGGTCGCGCCGCTGGTGCTGGTTTCGGCCTGCCATGTCGGCGGCTCGAGCGGTGGCAAAAGCGAGGCGAAATCGAGTGGGACGAAGGGCAACAAGTCTTTCGCATTGACCGGATTCGATCAGGTCTCGCTGAAGGGGCCCGACGATGTCGTCGTCAAGGTCGGGCCGGCCTTCTCGGTCACCGCCGCCGGCGATACCGGGCTGATCGACAAACTGGAGATCGTCGTCGACGGCAGCGATTTGAAGATCGGACGCAAGTCGCACAGCGGCTTCAGCTGGAGCAGCGGCGACAGGAACGTCACCATCACGGTTACGATGCCTATGATCAAGGCCGCCGCGGTCGCCGGATCGGGCGACATGGATGTCGACACGGTGACGGGCGACTTCGCCGCGTCGATCGCCGGATCGGGCGGCTTGAAAGTCGCACAGGTCACGGCGCCCAAGGTCGATGTCGATCTTGCCGGATCGGGCGAGGCCGAACTGGCGGGCACGGCCGACAGCCTGTCGATCTCGATTGCGGGTTCGGGATCAGTCGCGGCGAAGGGCTTGAGGGCGAAGGCGCTCAAGGTCTCGCTCGCGGGATCGGGCGATGTCGCGGCGACGGCGGACGCCAGCGCCGACATCTCGCTGCTGGGATCGGGCGACGTCGACGTCTATGGCACGGCGCAGTGCAAGACCAGCAAGGTGGGATCGGGCGACGTGCGCTGCAACCTGAGCTAGCGCCGCCAGCCAAGCACTGCCATGATCGCCGCCATGTGGGATGATCATGACCGGCGCGCCTTCTTCCGTCCGCTCGCAGCCCTGTTGCTGCTGCTGTTCGCAGCGCCCGCACCGGCCGCTCAGCAGAACATCGGCGTCTCGAGCTTCGACCGGATCCGGGTGGACGGTCCCTATCGGGTGACGGTGGTGACCGGCCGCGGCGCGAGTGCGAAGGCCGAGGGCGATCGCCATGCGCTCGATCGGCTGTCGCTGAGGGTCGAAGGCCGCACGCTGATGATCCGCACCGGCAATGCCGGCTGGGGCAATTGGCCGGGCGAGACCGACGGGCCGGTGACCATCGCGCTGACCACGCCCGATCTCTATTCGGCCTGGCTCAATGGCAGCGGCACGCTCGCGATCGACCGGCTCAAGGGTGCGCGCGTCGACGTCTCGCTGAACGGCGCCGGCACGATGACGGTCGGCACGGTCGCGACCGATCAACTGCGCGCTGTGATTGCCGGTTCGGGACGGCTGACGATCGGCGGAACGACGCGCGATGCGCAGGTGGTCGTCCAGGGGAGCGGCGATCTCGACGCGCGCGGCATGGCCGCAGCCGATGTCCAGCTGACGGTGCAGGGCGCCGCCAATGTGCGGATGCAGGCGACACGCAGCGCGCGGATCACCGCCGGCGGCTCGGGCGAGGTGATCGTGACCGGCAAGGCCGCCTGCACCGTCCGCCAGCTCGGTTCGGGGCCGGTGGCCTGCGGGAAATAGGCTAAAGCAGCGCCAGCGCCTCGAGTTCGCCGGCCAGCCCCGGCGGCAGTGCGGCGATATCGGGCGTGCCGGTGCCGATATCGGGCGGCGCATCGGCCGCTTCCAGATAACGCCAGCCCTGATGCGCGCGCTTGGGGCGCGGGCGCACCGCGATCAGCCGGGGCTCGAGCCGGATGATCGTGCGCTTGCCGTCCTCGGCCTCGGCGAAACCGATGATCGGCGATCGCGCGACGAGGCTGTGCCTGACGATCCAGTATAAGGATCCACCGACCATCTCGGCGTGGCGCTTGGGCAGATAGCGGGTGGTCATCGGCATTTCGCCATCGCTCGCCGCGCGCGCCGCGACGCGCGACGCCAGCATGTCGAGGCTGTCGCAGCCGAACGCGATCTTGGTCAAGTTCAGGGCCATCGGCTCACCTTATCCGCCACAGCCGATAAGGAGAACCCGCGGGCAGCGGCATCGGCTCCAGCCAGTCGAAGCGCTCGTTGGCGCTCAGCCGGGCGTAGAAGCCTTTCGGGCTGCGCGCACGGTAGATCGTCGATTCGGAGAGGTTGGGGCAGATCAGCAGCAAGGTCGCGCCGTGCCTGAGCGCGATCGCGCGGGCATTCTCCGGCGTGCCGTCGAACGCATGGTGGATGTCGAGGATCGCATCGCCGTTGCGGTGATAGGGGCCGGCAATCGCTTTGTGGTGCGTGACGGTGATCAGCCGCGGGCCGAGATCGACGAAGGTCATGATCGTCGTCGCCGGCAGTTTCGCGATCGGCCGCAGCGATCCGAGCCGGGGACAGAGCGCATTCGCGGTGTTGACGGTCTGGCGGTATTTGCCGATCGGCGCGACGCCCGCCGGCAGGTTGCGCAGGATGAAGGTCACGGCGAGACCGGATACGACCAGGAACAGGCCGACCGTGCCGAACACCCGCACCACCATCAGCCGGTGGCGTCCCGCCCACGGCAGGAAGGTCCAGGCGAGCGCAGCCGCGCCCGGGATCGCCAGCAATTGCGCGCTGGGACCGGCGCGGGTCTGCCACAGCAGCAGCAGCGACGAGAAGATCGTCAGCACCGCCATCGGCAGCCAATTGCCGAACGCCACGGTGCCGCGCGCGCGCCACGTCGCCCAGATCGCGCCGATCATGCCGATCAGCGGCAGCGCGACCACCGGCAGCGAGGTGCGGATCGGATGCGAATAAAGCGGCTTGGCCTCGCGCACGTTCGACAGCCACAGCCGGTCGAGTTCGGGCGAGACCTGTTCGGGCCGGCCGAGGCAGGCGGGCCAGGTCAGCGCGAAGGCGCCGACCAAAGCCACGCCGGCCGTCACCGCCGCGCCGAGCCGGGCGAGCCGGGTCTGGAGCGGCAGGCGCGACAGGACGAACAGCAAGGCGCCCGCGACCAGCATCGCCGACAGCCAGACCGGCGTCAGCGCGTCGCAGCGGGCGACGCGATTGGCGTCGGACGCGAAGATCAGATAGCCGGCCGCCGTCCCGCCGGCGAGCGTCAGCGCATAGGATTGCAGCCGCTCGCGCTCCTCGGCGTCCCACACCCAGCGCAAGGCGACGGTGGCGCCGGCGACCGCGAGATAGACGAACAGTTCGAGTCCGATCACCAGCGACAAGGCGGTGCCGATGCCCACGGTGGCGCCGCCGCGCAGCCGTTTCGGGTCGAACAGGCCGGCGACCGTGACCATCAGCAGCGCGAGCTGCCAGCCATGATGGTCGATCCGCATCGGCATGAACATCAGCAGCGCGGCCTGGCCGCACAGCACCAGCCCGGCGCCGATCGCGAACGCGCCCGGCGCGATCAGCCGGCGGACGGTCAGCGCGACCGCGATCATCGCCACGCCCAGCGGCAGCAGCGGCGCGATCCCCGCCGCCCAGCGTTCGGCCCAGACCGGCCCCAGGAACGGTTTCAGCGCCAGGATCAGCCCGGCGATAGGGATATCGACCAGGCGCGACCAGTGGATGTCGGCACCGCGCGGCGGATCGAGCTTGTACTGGCGCAGATCATACCAGCCCTGGCCGCCCAGCCACGCGCGCACCTGCGCCAGCCGCATATTGTCGTCGGTGTCGGTCAGCGTCAGCCAGTGGATCGCATTCCACTTATAGCCGATCATGAAGCCGGCCGCGACCAGCCAGATGGCGATCACCCAGTATCGCCAGTGCCGCGAGGCGGAGGATTCGGTCATCGTTTCGTCAGCCCCGGCTTATCCCCCTCCCCCTTGATGGGGGAGGGTTGCGCAGACTTGGTCGCGCCTCTTCGGCGGGGCCTAGTCGGAGCTGGGTGGGGGTGATGTTCGGCGTAGAGCCATTCGCCAAACATCACCCCCATCCAACTCCGACTAAGGCCCGCCAAGGGGCGGACCTAAGTCTCCGTATCCTTCCCCCATCAAGGGGGAAGGGTGTGGTATCTCGCTCCCCCATAAACAGAGCGATTGAGAAGATGAAGCGCGAAGCCTAGAGGCTCGCCCGATGGAAGGTTCGAACCAGGCGCCGTCGGGCGTGATGCACCTGCTGACCGGCGGCGGCGGCGTGATGGGGCAGCTCATCCGCTATGGCCTCACCGGCGGCTTGGTCACCGCGCTCGGCGCCGGCGTCTATTATGGGCTGGCCGAGTTCGTGGGCATGTGGCCGCTGCTCGCCAATGTCTTCGCCTATCTGACGGCGATGGCGTTCGGCTATGTCCTGCACAGCCGCTGGAGCTTCAGGGGCCATGGCAGCCGCGACAATACCGCCCGGACCACCGGACGCTTCGCGCTGGTGTCGCTGATCAGCTTCGGCCTCAACTCGGCGTTCGTCTGGGTGCTGACCGGCCCGCTGCACGGCCCCAATTGGTGGCCGGTGGTGCCGATGCTGTTCGTCACCCCGTTCGTCACCTTCGCGCTCAACCGCCGCTTCGTGTTCGGTTGAATGCACCGATTTCCTTTACCCTTGATCGCAATTTTTGTGGCAGGAAGAGCCTGAACATGGTGGTCCCCGTCGATATCCAGCTCTCGCTGATCGTGCCCGTCAAGGACGAGGAGGAGGCGATCGCGCCGTTTGTCGCGCGCGTCTCGGCGATCCTCGACGCGCTGTTTCCGGTCGGGCGCCGGCCGGCCTGGGAGATCCTGTTCGTCGACGACGGCTCGACCGACGCGACCTTGCCGGCGATCCTCGGCGCCAACCGCGCCGATCGCCGCGTGCGCGCGATCTCCCTGTCGCGCAACTTCGGCAAGGAGGCTGCGCTCTCGGCCGGGCTCGATCATGCCGCCGGCCATGCGATCATCCCGATGGACGTCGATCTGCAGGATCCGCCCGAGGTGATCGGCGAGATGCTGGCGAAATGGCGCGAGGGCCATGAGGTGGTCTATGGCGTCCGCCGCAACCGCGAGACCGACAGTTTCCCGAAGCGGCTGACCGCCGACCTCTATTACCGCGCGCACAACTGGCTCTCGTCGGACAAGATCCCCGAACATGCCGGCGATTTCCGCCTGCTCGACCGGCAGGTGGTCGAGGCGATCAAGCGTATGCCCGAGCGCAACCGTTTCATGAAGGGCATGTTCGCGTGGAGCGGCTTCCGCCAGGCCGCGGTCTATTATGATCGCGCGCCGCGCACCGTCGGCGCGACCAAGTTCAACTACTGGAAATTGTGGACGCTCGCGCTCGACGGCATCACCTCGGGCTCGACCCTGCCGTTGCGCGTCTGGAGCTATGTCGGCGTCGTCATCGCCCTGTTCTCGATCGTCTATGCGGTGTTCCTGATGGTGCGGACGATGGTGTCGGGCGTCGACGTGCCCGGCTATGCCTCGATGATGACCGCGATCCTGTTCCTCGGCGGCCTCCAGCTGATCTCGCTGGGCGTGCTCGGCGAATATGTCGGCCGCATCCTGGTCGAGACCAAGGGCCGGCCGCTCTACATCGTGCGCCAGACGATCGGCATGGAGGGCGAGGCGGCGATTGCGCCGGACCATGGCGCCGCCGAACCCGATCCGGTCCCCGTCCCCACTGCCACGCCCGCCCCTGCGATCAGGGTGGCCGGCTGATGGAACGCGCCGTCTTCGATCGCATGGCCGAACAGGACGCCGTCCACTGGTGGTATGTCGCGCGCCGCGCGATCCTGTCGAACATCATCCGCCGCCACGTGAAGCCGCCCAGAGATGCCCGCATCCTCGAGATCGGCTGCGGCACCGGCCATAATTTCGGCATGCTCGGGGAATTCGGCACCGTCGACGGACTAGAGATCGATGCGCCGGCGCGCGCGATCGCCAGCCAGCGCCTCGGCCGGCCGGTCGGCACCGCGCCGCTGCCCGAACTGACTGGGATTCCCGACGGCCATTACGACCTGATCGCCTTGCTCGACGTGCTCGAACATATCGACGGCGACCGTGCGGCGCTGGCGAGCATCCGCACCAAGCTGAAGCCCGGCGGCAAATTGCTGGTCGCGGTGCCGGCGAATCCGTGGATGTGGAGCGCGCACGACGTCGTCCACCATCATCACCGCCGCTATTCGAAGGCGGCGCTGCTGCGTGTCTTCACCGAGGCCGGGCTGAAGGTCGACATGGTCAGCCACTTCAACAGTCTGCTCTTCCCGCTCGCGGCCGCGGTGCGGATCATCGGCAAGGCGACGAAGAAGCAGGAAGCCGACGACGCGATGCCCTCGCCGCCGCTCAACCGGCTGTTCACCGGGATCTTCGGGCTGGAGCGGCATCTCGTGGGGCGCGTGCCGATGCCGTTCGGCGTGTCGCTGGTGGCGGTGGTTTCTTAAAGCCCCTCCCCTGAAGGGGAGGGGCTAAGTTCAGACGGTTCCTTCTCCCCTCAAGGGAGAAGGGTCTCCTCAATCAAGCCACCGTCGCTTTCAAAATCTTGCCCGGCTCGCGCGGCGGCTCGCCCTTGGGCAGCGCGTCGACATTCTCCATGCCGCTCTCGACCACGCCCCAGGCGGTGTACTGCCTGTCGAGGAAAGTGGCGTCGTCGAGGCAGATGAAGAACTGGCTGTTGGCGCTGTTGGGGTTGGCCGAACGCGCCATCGAACAGACGCCGCGCACGTGGCGCTCGCTGTTGAACTCGGCAGGCAGATCGGGCTTCTTGGAGCCGCCCATGCCGGTGCCGGTCGGATCGCCGCCCTGCGCCATGAAACCCGCGATCACGCGGTGGAAGATCACGCCGTCGTAAAAGCCTTCGCTCGCCAGTTCGGCGATGCGCGCGACGTGCAGCGGCGCCAGATCGGGGCGCAGGCGGATGACGACGTCGCCCTTGTCGAGGGTAAGGGTCAGCGTTTCCGGGGTCTCGGCCATGTCTCTCTCCTGCATGGAATATGAAAGGCGCCGATATAGGGCCTGGCGGCGCGGTGGAAACCCCCAACCTCGGGCGATTTGGCGGGGACGGCGCGGGTCGCGATGACGCCGTCCCCACCGGGCCCCCGGCGAGGGCCGTTCCCCGCCTAGGCCGGACCTGTGTGCATCGTCGTCTGTCGGAAACTGACAGCGGCATTGCCTTCGCAGGCGCAGCACGCCAAAGGAGCCGTGCGCAACGGCCGGGAGCACGAGGATGAGCGAAACCCGTTTGTCATTGGCCGAGCCGCACGAGCCCAGCCTCGACGAAGACGACCGGATGAAACCCGAATTCGTCAGCGCCGTGCTCGGCCATGTCGAAACCGGCAATGACGAGGCCGCGCGCGCGCTGGTCGCGCCGCTCCACCCCGCCGACATTGCCGATCTGTTCGAGCTCGCGCCCGCCGACAAGCGCCGCAAGCTCGCTTATGCGCTGGCCGACCTGCTCGACGGCGACGTGATCGCCGAGCTCAACGACTATGTCCGCGAAGAGCTGATCGACGCGCTCGATCCGGCGCAGGTCGCCGAGCTCGCCGCCGAGATGGATACCGACGACGCGGTCGCCATCATCGAGGACATGGAGGAGGCCGATCAGCGCGCCGTCCTCCGCGCGCTCGATCCCGACGATCGCGCCGCGATCGAGGAGGCCTTGTCCTACCCGGAGGAATCCGCCGGCCGCCTGATGCAGCGCGACCTGATCGCGGTGCCCGAACATTGGACGGTCGGCAACGTCCTCGATTATCTGCGCACCAACGAGGATCTGACCACCGATTTCTGGGAGATCTTCGTCGTCGATGCGCAGCACAAGCCGGTCGGCACGTGCAAGCTCAGCTGGATCCTGCGCACCTCGCGCTCGATCGCGGTCGCCGACGTTATGCAGCGCGAACAGACGCTGATTCCGATCGACATGGACCAGGAAGAGGTTGCGCTGCGCTTCCAGAAATATGCGCTGATCTCGGCCGCGGTGGTCGATCATGGCGGCCGTCTGGTCGGCATGATCACGGTCGACGACATCGTCCACATCATCCAGGAGGAAGCCGGCGAGGACATCCTCAAGCTGTCGGGCGCGGGCGATGGCGACATCAACCAGCCGGTGTTCGAAAGCTACAAGTCGCGTGTCCGCTGGCTGATCACCAATCTCGGCACGGCGCTGGTCGCGTCGTCGATCATCGCGATCTTCGAAGGCACGATCGCGCAGATGGTCGCGCTCGCCACCTTGATGCCGATCGTGGCGGGCGTCGGCGGCAATGCCGGCACGCAGACGATGGCGGTCACGGTCCGCGCGCTGGCGACCAACCAGCTGACCGAATCGAACATGTGGCGCACGATCCTGCGCGAGATCCGCATCGCCTTGCTCAACGGGGTGACGGTGGCGGTGGTGATCGGCCTCGGCGTCGCATTGGTCTTCTCGAACCCGTGGCTGGGCGGCGTGATCGCGGCGGCGATGCTGACCAACATCATCATCGCCGGGCTGGCCGGCGTGCTCGTGCCGCTGTCGCTCGACCGGATGGACGTCGATCCGGCGGTGTCGTCGTCGGTGTTCGTGACGATGACGACCGATTCGATGGGCTTCTTCGCCTTCCTCGGCCTCGCCACGCTGGCAGGGGTCACCGGCTGATCGAAAAAAATCCTCCCCGAACCCGGCCCGGGGAGGATCATGATCGCCGCCGGCCAAGGGGAGGGGGGAAGCCGGCGGCAGCCGTGGTGGCTGTCCGCAACCAATGCCCTGATTCGCCTGATCTGGGAAACGCAGAAATTCGGTAAGGTTGATCGAATTTCTGACTATACGAGCAGCGGCTTGCCATCGCGGCCACAGCGCCGTAAAGCGCGCGGCTCGGTCGGGGCGTAGCGCAGCCTGGTAGCGCATCACACTGGGGGTGTGGGGGTCGCAGGTTCGAATCCTGTCGCCCCGACCAATTTGCGACACCATTTCAATGGGTTGCGCGGGCATCGAAAGGTGCCCGTTTCCCTGTGGGCGCCAGCCATAAGCACCATAAGCTGGGACCCTGAATCGCTGCCCCTCACAGCAATGCCCAGCACCCGAGGGCGCTAGCGCGGAATGGCTGAAATTGGCTCGAAAGCAATCGTACAGCGCTCTAAGCCAATGCAATGGTTGATGCCCGTCAATTCAATATTCTGGACGCCGGACACTTTCTCTGCCCTGCGTGCGGCTTCCCGGATTATGCTGGCGAACCTGCTTACGACGAGCGAGGTGGGTTGGCGGGAATAACCATTTGCTCGTGCTGCATGTGGGAACCCGGTTTCGATGACGATGCAAGCGCGTCGGCAGGTGCCAAAGCATCCATCCTAGATTCGCTTCGCGCTTATCGCAGCGACTGGCACGGCGAGCCGCGATGGCAGGGTAGGCTGGCCGAGCGCCCTTCGGCTTGGGACGGCAGACGACAGCTCGCTCACCTGTTCGAGGTTGCGCCAAACGTGCGTTAAGCGGGGTCGTGAGAAGTCTCGAACACCCCACGCCCGAAGGCGCAGGGTGTTGGCAGTGTCAGGAAGCGGCGGGGATGCCGACTCGATGCCAAGCATCGCGGAATTCATCGCGCTCATAGTCGCGAGGCTCAAGCCAGTAGCGCTGCTCACCTCCCTTGTCCCGGCAGGCGATGAGACGAACGTCATCGAGCGAGAGAACATAGCAGGTAGGTGAATCTGAATTTGCGTTGACGGTAATGATCCACCAATCGGATCGTAGGTCATCGAGCGTCAGGCCGAGGCCGATGGCGTTACGCTTGCTCAGAGCCTTGGACTGCACACCGAAGAAGACGGTCTCGTCGTCGTTCGTTACGATCAGGTCAGATCCACGCGCATTGCGAATCGTCGGCATGACGTGCCAGCCCCGCCGCGATAGCTGCCATGCCGCATAGTTCAGACCGGCGTTGCCGGTAATCTGGCTGCGGCGAGGCGCGGCGGGGCGAGGGTCCAATGCAGCATCTCCATATGTAAAAATGGCTCCGATCGACAAAGCGTGGACCGCGGGAATCACGCGAGTAGCCTGATCCTGAGAGTGCGCAGCGCCGTGACGAGACTGGCTCGCGTCTCAAGTTCGACGACCGGCTCAGCGACGAGCTTCACGCCAACGGCTCGATCATAAACGGCAACGCACTCGCGCCGCCGCAATCGCGAATGATAGAGAATCCCGTCGAGGTCGGTTTCATCATGGAGTGCCTCGCTGAAGACGCGCGCTTCATCCTGGGCCTTGGCGCCGACGATATCGGTGGACACTCCCAATCTGAAGCAGCCATCGCGACGAAGGTCGAGAACACGTAAGGGTGCAAGCGCCGAAACCTCGCAAACGCCCCAATCGGCCAGGTCGCTGATGGCGAGTTCGCGAGGAGCGACGCCCTCGAAGCGATCGCGAACGACCGCCTCCACGATGCTCGTGGGCAGATCCTTTGCGACATAGAGCAGCTTGAAGCCGTCTTTGGGACTCGCAAACCGCGTCTTGCCGAAGCCCATTCCGAGCGGCGTCGAGCGGTGCGCCAGGGGTGTGCAGCGCAAATAGGCGCTCGGCTGGAACCGCCGGGTGAGCGACGTCACCGTCTTGAGGTCCAGCATCACATCACGCGAAATCGCGTTCGGCGACCTCGACGACGTCCGCCCTGCGACCCGACTTCAACACCTCGAGCGGTATGCGACCATCGAGCGCGCCATGCGCCTGACGCAGCCAGAGCCACCCGGACCGCGCGTCAGGCGCCAGACGCAGAATGTCGGCGATGCCCTCGAGGGGCCTCCCGTCGACGAACTGCTCGAGGGGATAAGCGAGCTTGCGCTCGCCGCGCAGCAATCCGACGATCGCCTTGCGTTGCTGCCACTTGCTCAGAGTCGAGCGCGGAATCCCCAGCGAAGTTTCGATCTCGCTCGCGCCAGCCACGGGGCCGGCCCAGCTCTCGATCGGCCGTGGCGTCGCATAGTCGCGCAGCCGCCGGCGGCCCTCCTCGATCGAGATGGCCTCGCCGAGTCCGGCACCGCGGCTATGGATGACACGGCCACCGCCCTCGATGTGCGTCGGGGTGGCGGCGGAACGCCCCTGCCCGGGCGCCGACTCGATCAACCTGCGGCCAATCTGGTCCTTCTCGCGTACGAGCTCATTGCGGGCAGCATAGGGCAACTCGGCGATTGCATCGGAGACGGCCAGGAGGATCTCGGCCATTGTCCCCAGGTCGCCGGCCAAGGCTTTCGGGTTGCTCTCCCGAAGCGCGATGCGGATCGTGCCTTCACTCAGCCCGCGGATCCTCCGCGCCCGTCCGGCCTCGATGGCTGGATTACCCATAATCGACTCCAAACGCGAAACTGCCAGGCCGATATGGCACCGATCGCACCGATTGTCCACTTTGCATCGCCATGCAAAGGCCCGCCGTTCACATGTGGGCGGCGCGTTGCTGATCAAGCCACATGACGAGGGAGCCGCCAGTGCTTCCTCGGCGATGGCGATCCCGTGCTCCATCGTCGCACCAGGCAGGGTCGCGTCACATCGGCGCGGGAGGCGCGCCGAAAAATCCGCCGATCATGGGACCGGCGGCTCCCAGAGTTCGATCGCATTGCCCTCGGGATCGTGGATACGCGCGAACTGGCCGGTCTGTGGATCGTTCCATTCCGGCTTGGTGATCACCGCGATGCCCGCCGCATGCAGCTGCTCGAGCAGCGAATCGAGATCGCGCACGCGCAGATTGAGCATGAACTGCTTGTCTGCCGCGAAATAGTCGGTGTCGGCCTTGAACGGCGCGAAGACCACCGGGCCGCCCTCGGTTTGCCACGACCATTCGTCCGGCGTCGCGTCTTCGGTGGCAACACAGCCCGCGCCGATGCCGAGATGCTCGCGATACCAGGCGTTCAAGCCATCGGGATCCTTACTGCGGAAGAACAGGCCACCAATTCCAAGTACCGGCATCGCATCTCTCCTCGCTCACGCCGCTGCCACAGTATCGATTCCCGCCGCTGCGTCGAGCGGGCGGCGTTCGGGCAGGATGGCGGTGACGTGCTGGATGACCCCCGATGTCGCAGGTCGCGGAGATCGTGGGCAAATGTGCCGGTCAGCCGGGACCGCCGGGCTGGCCGGGTCGCAAATCGAGATCGGGGACCAGCACCGCCGCCAGCGCTTCCTCGGCCACGGCGATCCGATGCTCCTGCATCGCAGGCGACAAGGCGGCGTCCCATCCGGCTTCCACCACCCGGCCGGCCAGCGTCTGCCCCAGGCCGGATGCGGTGCCGATCGCGGCGCGATAGTCGGCCGCGCCGAAGCGCCATGGCAACGCGCCATGATCGCGCATCACCTGATTGCCGATCTGGATGCCCGGCCAGTCGAAGTCGCCGTGATAGCGCAGCACCGCGCCCGATCGCACCAGCTGCGCCAGCAGGCAGCGTTGCGCCGCCGCCGGCGCGCCATCGGTGCAGACCAAAGGCGCGCAGTCGGTGCCCAGCCGGTCGGCGGCGATCGCGACGAGATTGGGATTTTCGCAGACAAAGACGATGCGGCCGGCGACGTCCCAGGCCGGCGGCGATCGCAACAGCGCGCGCAGCGATGCATAAGCGGGTTCGCCGGGCGTCGGCGCATGACCACCGATGACGGGAAGGTTGAGAAACAATACCGGGCGCGCCAGTTCGTTGACGAGGACGCCGGCCCTTGCCCAGATGTCGCGTGCGCGCTCGTCACTTGCCGTCTGGGGCGGGTCGGCCGACGCTGCCGCACCATCCTCTTCGTCATCGTGCACGGGCGCTGCGATCGTGCGCCACACCGCCAGCACCAGCGTTGCCACCGGCTGGCCGTTGTCGAGTCCATGCGCATCGCCGAGCGCGTCGGCGGCGAGTTGCGATCGCGGGACGCCGTTCGCCGGCAGGCGCCGCAGCACCGCCTCCGCCCGGCGGATCTGCCCGGTCGCCGTCGCGGGATCGCTGCCGGCGAGGCGCTTGAGCAGACCCAGGCCCGACGGCGTCCGCAGCCACGTCGCCAGGTCGGCATGGCCGCAGCCACCGACGACATCGGACCAGGCGGCCTCCAGCGCGCGCCGCGCCGTCGCGCGGTGGACGATCGGGCCGTCGAGCAGTTCGAGCGCATGATGCAGCGAGCGCGCAATGCCCGATTGCTGCAGCGCCGCGTCGAGCGCCGCGACATCGACCGCCAGCGAGGCGGCCGCGCGCGGCGGCCGCCCGAGCAGTGCCGCCAGCGCGGCATGTTCGTCCTCGCTCAACCCGGATATGCGAAAGCGCGCGATCGCGCCGTCGTCGGGCGCGGTCTCGTAGCGCCGACGAAGGCGGCCGCGCAGGGCCGCGAGCGCGTCACCGCCCAGCAGGCGCTGAAGGCGGGCATCGGGTTCGGGTCCGTCGCTCATGCCGGTGCGAACCGGCGGTCGGGATCGGCATCGCGCCGTTTGGCGCTGCCGTCCCAGGTCCAGCGCGAGACGAACACGGCGTCGATCCCCTCGCGGCGCTGGAGCTGGCAGATCGCGACGCCGGGGAGTTCGGCATAACAGCCCCATTCGCGCTCGCTGGTGACCACGAAGTCGAGGTCGAACTCGCGGATCAGGCCCATGCAATGCGCGCGCGCGGCGTCGTCGATGCCGGCGAAGGCCTCGTCGAGCAGGATCAGCCGCGGCGCCAACGCCTGCGCGCTCTGGCCGTAGAAGCTGGCGACCGCGGCGAACAATGGCACGGTCAGGCCCAGCGCGCGCTCGCCGCTCGACGCCGGCCCCGACAGCCGGCGCCAATGCCCGTCCTGCCAGCGTTCGACGCGGAAGCGGTGCCAGTGGCGATAGTCGAGCGCGCGCGCGAGCTGGTCGAACAACGAGCCGCCGCCATCCTTTCCCCCATCGCGACCAAAGCCGGCGTCGGCGCGCTCGCGCTCGGCGGCGATCCGTTGCTGCAGCATCGCGCCGACCACGCGGCGATCTTCGGCCGACCACAGATCGGCGCTGGTGTTGAGCAATCGGCGGCGCGCAGCGTCGAGACCGACCGGCGCGCCCTCTTCCTCGGCCAGTGGCTGCCAGACGAGGCGGTAGCGCACGCCGGTCGAGGTCGGGCGCTTGTGCAATTCCTTGTTGATCGCATCGACCTGGCGTTCGGCGACCTGCAGCAGCCGCTGGATCTCGGCGGCGATCTCCGCCTGGAGATGATTCTCCAGCACCGCCCGCTCGTTCGCGCTGAGCAGTTCCTCGCGCTGGGCGACCTCCTGGTCGAGCCGCGCGGCGAGACGGTCGGGGCTTTCGGGACGGTTCTGATAGACGATCTGGACGACGAGGCCCCAGTCGGTGACGTCGGCGATGGTCTGGTGGCCAAGCGCGTTGAGCGCGCGCTGCAGTTCGTCGAAATTCTCGGCGATCTGGCGCTGGATCCGCGTCCAGGCGTCGTCGTCGTCCTTGAGATCGGTCAAAGCGGCTTCGGCGCGGCGGGCGACGCCGAGCGCGGGGTCGATCGTCCAGGCGGTCGCCATGTCGGGCAGTTCGACGCCGGGCAGCGCCGACGCGAGCAGGCCGGTGGCTGCGAATTTCTGCAGGCGGCCGACGGCGTCGCGCCGTGCCGCCGTGCGCATCAGCAGATGGTCCTCCGCCTGAACGGCCTTTTCGCTCGCGATCGCCCGCGCCTCGCCCGCCTTGCGCATGATCTCGGCGGCCAATTTCAGCGCGCGTTCGCCGGTCGCGACGACCTGGCGGGCATCGGTCAATTGCTGCTTCAGTTCCTCGACCTTGGCGCCGATCGTCTCGCGCAGCACCGCGAGCCGGGCCGATGCCTCCTCGGCCTCCACCCGGCTGATGCTCGCCGCCATGGTCCGCTGTTCGAGATCCTCGCGAACCTCGCCTTCGCGCAAGGTCTGCCGGCGATATTCGGGCTCGACCAGCCGCAAATCGTCGACGGCGCGGACGATCCGGTATTGCGCCTCGTTGAAGCGGCCGCGTTCGGTCTCGACCGCCTCGAGCGCCTGCGCGTCCTCGGGCAGCCGGAGATCGCCGGCGTCGCGTCCCAGCGTCGCGCGCGCCGCATTTACCGCTGCGTCGGTCTCGCGATATTGCGCTTCGATCGCGGCGAGCCTTTCGTGCGCTGCAGTGAATTCGCGCGCGGCGGCACTGGCGGCGAGATGCGCCTGACGCAGCGTCTCGTCGCGCGGTGCATCGCGCCATTCGGCATCGGCCTGCTGCTGCGCCGCCTCATGCAGAGCGACCCGCTCCGCCAGCTTCGCCTGTTCGGCATCGAGCACCAGCAGCCTGGCGGTAATCTCCGCCAGCCGCCGCGCCCGCGCCGCCGCCCGCGCGGCGAAACCGATATAGGCGGCCGCTGGCTTGCGCCACGCGCCCGCCAGCGCGCCGACGCGAAAGCGGCCGTCGGGTGCGATCCAGGTTTCGCAGTCGCCGGGATCGTCCGGGCCGCAGGCGATACCCGTCAGCAGATCTTCGACCGTCGCGACCGCGACGTCGCATCCAGGCGCCATGTCGGCCCGCAGCCAGGCGGCGAGCGAAGCCGTCGTCGACGGCCGGCGCACCCATTGCGTGTCGAGCAACGGCGCGCCCGCAGCCGTCTGCAACTGCCCGTCGGGCGAGACCCAGGCGTCGAGCAGTCCGGCCGCCTCCAGCGCGGCCTCGATGCCGGCGCGCTCGCTGGCGTCGACACCATCGCCGAATTCGACCAGTCGCCAGAGCGGGGCGCCTGCCCGGGACTCGCGCGCATCGGCGTCACGCGTCGGCGGCGCCGGCGGCTCGGCGTCGACCCCGGCCTCGATCCGGCGCTGCTCGTCCTGCAACGCCTCCCGCTCGGTCGCGATCAGCGCCTGCTCGCCGTCGAGCGCGATCCGGCGTGCGGCGAGTCGCCGGCTTGCTCCCTGCTGCGCCTGATGCAACGCTTGGCCGGCCGGATTGTCGCCCGCCAGATCGACCACCCACTCGGCCAGCGCCGCGCGCGGCACCTCGGGATCGAGATGCAACTGGCGCAGGCCGGCGAAATGATCGGTCCAGCGCTCGACCAGTTGCCGGCCCTCGTCTTCGACCGCGGCATCGGCCTGCACGCGGCGGACCTCGGCGGCGTCGGCGGCATCGCGCGCCTCGCCCAGCGCCTGAAGCTGCTGCTGACGCCGCGCCTCGGCCGCCGCGACATCGGCGAGCCGACGGCGCAACAATGCGATCTCCTCGCCCCGTCTTGCGGCGATGGCGCGCAGATCGGCCTCGGCCACCTTGATCGCCTCCGGCGACAGCGCGACCAAGGTCGCGGTATCGCCGGTGGTCAGCATGTTGCGGGCGAACGCATTGGCGATCCCCGCCATCCCGGCATGACCGGCGGCCTCGCGGCGAATCTCGGCCAGGCCGGCTTCGGTGCGCGCGAGCCGTTCCGCCCATTGCCGGCTGTCGGCGATCGCGCGATTGAGCCGCTCGGCGATCGCCAGGCGCGCGGCTTCGGCATCCTTCATCGTCTGGTCGCGCGCGCGCGCATCCTTCTCGGCATGGTCGAGACGATTGGCATCCTGCATTGCCGGGTCGGACAGCAGCATGTCGAGCCGCGCGCGCTGGTGCGTCAAGGCGAGGTCGGCGGCCTCATGACCGGCGACGGCGTCGGCTTCCTGCGTCCGCGCGGTTTCGAGCTGCGCCTGCGCGTCGCTGCGTGCGCGGCTGGCGGAATCGAACTCGGTCTGCGCCTGCCGCACGATCCGCGCCTGGCGGCGGCTCTGCGTACCGGCATAGATGCGATAGCGCGCGTCGAATCGCCCGACCGCCTTGGCCAGCGCCTGATAATCGTCGAGCTGGCGGCGGTCCTCCTCGAGCTGGCCGAGCGCCTCGGCGACGTCGCCGAGCAGTTCGGCCGCCAGCGGCGGCAATGCCTCGGTCAGCGCGTTCGACAGCGAGGCTTCGTCGGGCTTCTTCGACAATTGCGGCTGGCGCAGCTGGATCAAAGTGTCGACCAGCGCGTCGTAGCGGCGCGGGCCGAGGTGGAACAGGCGCTCGTCGACCGCGCGGCGATAGGCGGCGCCGGTGTCGAAGATCTGGCCGCGGCCGTCGATCGCGGTGCGCAGCCGGTCCCTGGTCAGCACGATGCGGTCGGTGCTGGTCAGCCAGATGTCGCTGTTGATCCGCGGCGCCTGCGCGCCGCCATCGAGGATGAAGTACCAGCTGTCGACCTGCGGCCGCGCCGCATTGGCCGACAGGCCGGCGCCCAGCGTCAGGAAATGCGCCGCGCCGTCCTCGGCGATTCGCCCGAACTCGATCCACGCATAGCCGATCCGCCGGTCATAGCTGTTCATCAGCAGATTCCACGCCATCTTCTTGGTGGAATCGCCATCGGGTTCGATGCGCGACGATTTGAGTTGCGCGTCGAGCAGGAAGGGCAGCGTCAGCGACAGGATCTTCGACTTGCCGGCGCCATTGTTGCCGCGCAGCAGCAGATGCCCGTCGCGGAACCAGAATTCCTCGCTGTCATAATGGAACAGCTCGACCAGCCCCAGCCGCAGCGGCTGCCAGCGCGGCAACGCCGGCGCCGGCAGCGGCGGCCGCGACGGGGACGACGGTTCCGCCGGGTCGAGCAGATCATCCATCACCGGTCAGAACAATCCCGGCAGCATCGTCGGAACAGGCTGCGCGCCGCCTATAGCGTTCACCGCGGCATCGCCGAGCGCGAAGCGGGCCAGCGCCGGCAGCGGTCGCACGGTATCGCCTTCGCGCGCCAGCAGCTGCAATTTCTCCAGCCGCTCGATCGCGATCACGGCCAGTTCATGCTCGGCCCCGGGTTCGCGCGCCGATTTGCGCCAGTAACGGCCATAGCTGTCCTTCGCCCGGCCCAGAAAGTCCGCGATCTCGCGCTCCGGCGTCGAGTCCGCCCGCGCCTTGCCGGTGCCCGCGCGGAGTCCCCTGGCGAGATATTCGGCGACCAGCAGGGTCGCGTGCGCGTCGGTCCCCTCGGCGGGCATCGCGACGTCGGTCAGTGCGCCGCCCTCGTCGACCAGCGCCAGGCCTTCGGCGCGCTGCTCGGTGATCAGCCCGGCGCCCTCGCACAGCCGCGCCGCCATCGCGCCGCGCTGGTTGGTGAAATAGCCGAGCGCCTCGGGTTCGAGCGTCGTGGCATAGACGACCGGATCGTCGAGCAGCCGGCGCGCGATCGCATGGCGCAGCGCGGTGCGATGGCCTTCGTCGCTGTCCGAGACATGCTCGTCGACCAGCGCGTGCAACCGGTCGTCGAGCGTGACCGGCGCATCCTCGGGCGCCCAGGTCGATGGACCGCGCACCGCCGCCAGCACGCCGGCGAGCGCACGGCGGTGGACGTCATAGAGCGCGTCGCCCTGATCGCCCGCCGCCTGCACGAACGCCTGCTCGTCGCCGGCGACGCGCTGCAGCACGCCGAGATCGAGCAAAGTGCGGCAGACCGTCACCAGTTCGCGCCGCTCATGCTGCGCGCCGAGCGTGAAGGTGAAGCCGCGATTCATCAGCGCGGGTTCGCCGGCCAGCTGCAGCAGCCGCTCGCCCAGCAGGCGCAAGGTAATCTGGGCGTCGGCGCGCTCGAGCACCGCGCAGGCGAGGCACAGCAGCACATAGCGGCGGCGGTCGTAACCGGGCAGGCCGCGCGTCGGATCGGTCAGGTCGGCCGGCCGCTTGAACAGCCGCGCGCCTTCGCGTTCGACCTGCAACGTCCAGCCCGCCTCGCGCGCGAACCAGTCGCGCAAGCCATCGGCCTGGCGGCGGACGGCGACGAAATCCTCGTGCGCCGGACTCATCAGCGGCGTCATCAGCAGCGCGCGCACGGCGCCGCGAAACTCGTCGCGCTGCTGGCGCTGCTGGTGGCGGCCGATGCTGCGGCTGTCGGCAAGCGCCATCAGGCCGCCTGCATCGGCGTGATCGTGATCAGATGGTCGCGCCCGGCGAAACTGCCCAGCGGCGTGCGGATGGTCGCGTGGGCAGCGGCGTCGGCGGGTTCGAGGCGGATGTGGAGCAGGCCGTCGCCGGTCTGCCGCTCGACCGTCGCGTCGGGCCCGGCCTGTTCGGTCAGCGCCTCGCCGAGCAGTCCCAGGAACAGGCTGAAGCCATGGGTGTCGAGCTCGCCGAGATCTGACAGGCGGGTGGGGATGCCGGTGGCGAGACGGCGGCGGGCGGCTTCGATCTGCTGCGATTCCTCGGCGAACTGGATGGCGAGCAGCGCGCGCGCCTCGCCGCGGTCGCGCACGCGCGGCAGTGCGCCGCGCGGTGCGGCCTCGCCATATTCGCGCAGCCGCGGATGGATCAGCAGCGGCGGCGCGTCGGCCCAGCGCGTCGACGCCGGCAGCGCGTCGTCGGCATCGGTGTTGAGCGCGAAATGCCGCGCCGGATTGAGCGCGAACGCGGCGCGGGCGAGGCGGTGCGCGTCGCCGTCGTCGGCACAGTCGACGAACCAGCCGGCGAGCATGCGGAAATCGGCGGAGCGATCACTGCGGCCGCTGCGGCGTTCGTTGAGCGCGGCGATCGCGCCGAGCAGTTGCGGGATCGCCGAGCGTCCGCGCGCGCGCAGCAATTCGGCCTGCGGCGGCTCATGCCCGGTGCTGAGGAACCAGCCGCGCAGTCCCTGCCAGCGTTCGCGCCAGGCATCGAGCCGCTGAATGCGGGCATCGGCCTGATCCTGCGCATCGCCGGGCGCGGCATCGCTCGCTTCGCGCTCGGCGACCCGTTCGAGCAGGCCGTCGATGCTCGGCGCCAGCGCGAGGATCAGGCTCGCGATCGAATCGGAGCGTCGCACGAGATCGCCCATGAAGCGTTCGAGATAATCGATCAGCCGGCGCTTGTAGCCGGCCACGGCTTCGGCCTCGGCCTGCTGCAATTCGATGCTGCGCGCGACGCCGGCCATGAAATCCTGCGCGTTTTCGGCGAGTCCCTCGAACACGCGGACGAGATCGCGCAACACCTCGTGAATCTTGGCGACGTCCGTCGCGCCCTCGTCGACCAGCGCCTGCAGCGCGTGCAGCCGGCTGGTGATGTCCTCCAGCGCCACCGTCTGCAGTTCAGCGCGGCGCTGCAGGGTCTGGATGAACACGGCCAGCGCCGTCTCGACCGCCTCGCCGCCCTGCGACAGCCGGTAGAGGAAACGCGCGCGGTAGAAATCGTTGAGACTGGCGACGCGCGCGGTATCGGGCTGCGACTCCAGATTGCCCCATGCCGCGAGCTGCGCGAGCGCGGCATTGACCTCCTCGATCCGCGGCCGACCCTCGGGCCAATGCGCCTCGGCCAGCACCTCGTCGGGACGCAATTGCAGGCGGTAGAGCCGCTTGGCGGCGGCGAACACCGCCATGATGCAGCGATAGAAGGCGGCCTTGTCGGCGCTGACGTGGCGGAACAGATCGGCCGAACCGTTTACTGTCTGCACGCGATCGAGCACCTTTCGTTTCGGTTGCTTGGGATACCATCGGACGGCTGGGCGGAGAGATCAAGGGTCATTGACGTGATCCTACTGACTGCCCTCTGAGAAGGAAGGTCAATGTCTGCAATCTTGTCCCCATGGTCGATGGCAGCTTCCGCCCCATCTTGAACGCTCGCACTCCATCTAGGAAATGACCGCTTTGGAGTTTTTCCCGCCGTCAGGCTTGCTCGGATCGCTGGTCCGGGATAGCCTCGGATAACAGGCATGGCCCGCGCCTCCCCCCTCCATCGGGGAAGTATCGCACATACGGGGCGACGAGGGTCATCAAACCATCTGTCCGGGCGTTCGCATAAGGAGGGGTTGCGTTTTTGGCTCGGAATGGAGGTTATGATGCGCCTTTCCGTACCGATCTATCAACTGAAACGCCGGGCCAAATTGCTGGCTCGGGCCGAGAAAATCCCACTGCATGAAGCGCTGGATCGGATTGCACGCGAGGAGGGCTTTACCGCCTGGAGCGCGTTATCCGCGCGAATGACGGCAAACCCGCCAGCAGCATCCGCGTTCCTACCAAATTTGGACGAAGGCGACATGCTTTTGCTTGGTGCCCGTCCAGGGCAAGGCAAAACCCTGATGGGCTTGCGGCTTTTGGTTGATGCGGCTCGCGATGGAAGGCGAGCGGTCTTCTTCACGCTGGAATATACCGATCAGCAAGTGATGCAGCGCATCCAATCGCTGGATGAAACGGCGGTTGAACACGCGCCGGAGATCGTCACGTCAGGCGACATAAGCGCCGATTTCATTGTACAATATTTGTCCAGATCACCACGGGGGTCTGTAGCCGTGATCGATTATCTGCAAATCTTGGATCAACAAAGAAGCAAGCCGTCTCTTTCGGCGCAAATGGAGGTGTTGGACCAGTTTGCCCGAGAAAGTGGGATCATCCTTGGCTTCATTTCGCAGATAGACCGAGCTTTCAATCCCGAGCGTCATCCCGTGCCCGGCCTCAGTGACATTCGCCTTCCTAACCCGATCCCGGCCGGCGTGTTCTCAAAGACCTGTTTCCTACATGCAGGCCAAACGCGCTTGAGCATGCGGGTTAACCATTCCGGAGCGTCGGCTTAGAACCTTTGCGGTCGTTCGGACACCATGTAACGAACGACCGCTCCCCACCAATTGTCGCCTTTCGGCTATGATTCAGGCTTGGCACCAAGCGTCAGATTTTGACAATCAGAGTGTCACCTCGCCATCGATCGGTGCTGCGGGGTCGAACCCGATGCCTTCGGTCAGGTCAGCGATTCGGGCCGCCAGCGACGGCGAAAGTCCGACGATGGCTTCGGGGCGTCGTTCGATGTCGCGCGCGAGGACATCGAGAACGCGCTCGATTGCCGGGTCATTGTCCTCCACGTCGGCACGATGAAGCGTGACGCTGTGCTGATCGGCGCTAATATAAGGCGTGCCTCGCATCCGTCTCCCCCTCTCCGTCATCCCGAACTTGTTTCGGGATCCATTAACGCCGAATTTTCAGTATAGGGCAAGTGCTGGACACCACGAGTTTATGGATCCCGAAACAAGTTCGGGATGACGGCAAGGGGGCGGGGAGATTTGCCCCACCGCATCAGCTAATCTTCTAGCGCTCATGCTGGCCTACCGCCCCTCGATCGTCCCCCGCGCCGCGTCCAGCCGCGCGGCGTAATCGACCAGCACCTTCGCCGTCCGCCCCGCATAGACATTGGCGTCGTCGAAGCGGCGTTCCTCGATCGCCTCGCGCACGCCCGGCAGCGTCTTCGCACCATAGCCGGTGAAGCGGCCCGGCGCGTAGATCAGATGCTTGTACCAGGTCCGGCCGGGCAGGCCGCGGTCGTCGAGCAGCAACTGGTCGATGTCGCGCAGCTGCCCGTGCAGCGTGCGCAGCCGCACGGCATCGAGCGCGGCGCCCTTGTCGGCCCAGGCGCTGTCATAGGCGGTGGCGGCGGCCTTGAGCTTGTCGACCGCATTGTCCAGCGCGGCGAGTTCGATGTGCGGGGTGGTCGCCTCGGGCGCGGCGGCGGTCACCGGTTTCAGCGGGTCGCTGGCGATGCGGAACGCATCGTCCTTCAGCAGCAGCTCGCGCTTGCCGTCCTCGGTCCGGCGATCGTCGGCGAGCTTCTTCACTTCCTTCAGATAGGTCGCGACGGTGTCGGCGAAATCGCCGAAGCGCTGCTGCGGCGCATCGGCGGCGGCGACACGCAGCACGATCCGGCCGACCGTCTTCGACAGCGCCGCGCCATATTTCAGCCCGGGATCGTCGAATGTCGTCATGTGGTGGAAGCTGTCATAGATCGAATGGTAGACGCCGTCGCTCTCGTCCTCGCCGCCAAAGCCGATGTTGAGCGCCGCGATGCCGAGATGCTGGAGCATCGCCGAATAGTCCGAGCCCGATCCCAGCGCGCCGATCGGGATGTCGCCGCCCTTCTCTGCAGCGGCGAGCGCGGCCTCGTCGGGCCGGCCGGTCTTGTCATAGGCGCCGACCCGGATCGCGGCGCGCAGCCGCGCAGCGACGCTGACGCCGGTTTCGGGATCGATCACGTCGGCGGCGACCAGATTGACGAGATGCTGATAGTCGTGGCTGCCCTGGACCTGCAGCATGCCGCGGCCATTGCCGTCGGTGTTGATATAGAGCACCGCCTTCGCCTTGAGCTCGGCGGCATGATCCTCGGCCCATTCGGTCGACCCCAGCAGCATCGGCTCCTCGGCGTCCCAGCTGGCATAGACGATCGTCCGCGCCGGCCGCCAACCCTGTTTCCACAACGCGCCCAGCGCCTTCGCCTCGGACAGCATCGCGACATTGCCCGACAGCGGATCCGATGCGCCGAACACCCAGCCGTCATGATGATTGCCGCGCACGATCCACTCGTCGGGCAAGGTCGACCCCTTGAGCTTCGCGATCACATTATAGGCCGGCTTCAGCGTCCAGTCCGACTTGACCGCGAGATGGACCTTCACCCCGCCGTCGCCGCCGAGATGGTAGGTGATCGGCAGCCCGCCGCGGAACGGATCGGGGGCGACCGGCCCGCCCAGCTTGGCCAGCAATCTGCCCGCGTCGCCATAGGACATCGGCAGCACCGGGATCTTGAGGATCGTCGGCGCATCCGCCCGCTTCAGCCGTTTCGCGTTCGCCGTGGCGCCGATGCCGGGGGTCAGCGGATCGCCGGGATAGGTGGTCATGTCGGCGACCGAGCCGCGCTGGACGCCGAAGTCGGGCCGCGCGCCGCCCTTGGGATAGGCGTCGCCCACGCCATAGCCGTCCTGCGCGGGATCGGAATAGATGATGCAGCCGATCGCGCCATGCTCCTGCGCCAGCTTGGGCTTGAGTCCGCGCCAGCCGACGCCGTAGCGGGCGATGACGATCTTGCCCTTCACGTCGATGCCGCGCCGCGCCAGCGCCTTGTAATCGTCGGGCAGGCCGTAATTGACGTAGACGAGGTCGGCGGTGACGTCGCCATCGCCCTGGAACGCGACATAGGGCGGCAGCGCGCCGGCGGTCTTGCCCGACGTGTCGTCGCCCGGCACCGCCGGCTCCTGCCCGCCGAGCACGATCTTCTCAGGCGCGATCATCTCGACAATAGTCGTGATCGGCGTCGGATAAAGCACCTGATAGGTCTCGATCTGCGCGTCCCAGCCCCATGCCCGGAACTTGGCCAGCGTCGATTCGGCATTGGCCTTGTCGTGCGGCGATCCGACATGGTTGGGCGCGGACGCCATCTCCTTCATCCAGTCGAGCTGGTCCTGCGCGCTGATGCCCGCATCGAACGCGGCTTCGGTCGCCTTGCGATCCGCCGGCGCGGCCATCGCCGCCTGCGCCGTCGCGAGCAGGCACGCGCCTGCCAGAAGTCGCCCGGATTTCATCATCTGCCATTCCCCTGTCGTGCCGCGGCAGCATGGCAGGCGGCGGTGCAAAATCAACAGCTTCGCCGCCTTTATGGGCCGGCCTCGACAAACGGCGGGCGCATCCCCATTTCACGCGCCAGACGGAGGTGAATGATGACCATCTATCGCAAGACGCCCGAAGCCATAAAGGCGCTGACGGCGGAGCAGTTTCGCGTGACCCAGCAGAGCGGGACCGAGCGTCCCGGCACCGGTGCCCTGCTGCACAACAAGCAACCCGGCATCTATGTCGACATCGTGTCGGGCGAGCCCTTGTTCGCGTCGTCGGACAAATATGAATCGGGCTGCGGCTGGCCCAGCTTCACCAAGCCGATCGAGCCCGCCAACGTCGCCGAACTGCGCGACGCCAGCCTGGGGATGGTCCGCACCGAGGTGCGCTCGGTCCACGGCGACAGCCATCTCGGCCACGTCTTCGATGACGGCCCGGCCGATCGTGGCGGCCTGCGCTATTGCATCAACTCGGCGTCGCTGCGCTTCGTCCATCGCGACGATCTCGAGGCCGAGGGCTATGGTGCCTATGCCGATCAGGTGGAGGACGTGGCATGAGCCAGGAACGCGCGATCCTCGCCGGCGGCTGCTTCTGGGGCATGCAGGATCTGATCCGGCGGCGGCCCGGCATCCTCTCGACCCGCGTCGGCTATAGCGGCGGCGAGGTGCCCAACGCCACCTATCGCAATCACGGCAACCATGCCGAAGCGATCGAGATCATTTTCGATCCCGCGATCACCAGTTACCGCGAGCTGCTGGAATTCTTCTTCCAGATCCACGATCCGAGCACGGTCGATCGCCAGGGCAATGATCGCGGCGCCAGCTATCGCTCGGCGATCTATTATACCAGCGACGAACAGCGCGCGGTGGCGGAAGACACGATCTCCGATGTCGATGCCTCCGGCCTGTGGCCGGGCAAGGTGGTGACCGAACTGGCGCCGGCCGGCGATTTCTGGGAGGCCGAGCCCGAGCATCAGGATTATCTCGAGCGCATTCCCCACGGCTATACCTGCCACTTCGTCCGGCCCAACTGGACCCTGCCGCGGCGCGCGAACGCGGCCTGACGTCAATCCCTCTGCCGTCGTCGACGGGCGGTGGAGGGATAGGCCGGTCATCGCTTCGCACAGCGATCGGGCGATGGTGCAGACCGAGTTCGCGCGCGTGCTCGATATCGGCAAGGTCGCACTCGGCGGCATTCTCGACCGGCTCGAGGCCAATGGGCTGGTCACGCGCCGTCCCGATCTGATCGATCGCCGCGCCAAGTTCATCGCGATGACGCCGCGCGGAATCGACCTGCTCGAAGCGCTGCAGCGCCAGGCGACGCTCGCCAATCGCGAGATGATGAAGGGCTTCACGCCCGAGGAGATCGAAGCCAATGAGGATTTCCTGCATCGCCTCAAGCTTCGCCTGTCCGAACTCGACGAGATCTCGCGCGATCGCGGCGTGTGGTTCGAGCCCGACGACGATGTGATACCGCAGCCCGGGGTGATCGTCGGCTGAGCGCCGGACCGCGTTCAGCGCCATTGCCGTTGAGCCGGTCGGCGCGATCGGGGCTGCCAGCCCTGCACAATCTTCAAGGAGATCGTTGGCCAGCCCCGGCATATTGCCACCGGCGCCGGCAACTTGCCATATATCGCACTGGGCCATCTGCTTCGCCATGACCCTGAGTCCGGACGTCCGGCAGTCTGGCGCCATGCGAGGTCGGCGGGCATAATGGCACAATCTATCAGGGGTTGCCCGGCATGGAGGATTCCGCGATCGTACGACTGAAAGCGATGCACGCGATCGACGATCATCTCGCCCGATGATCAGGCTGATCGGCGCGCCGACCGACATCAACAGCAGCTTCCTGCGCGGCCCGGCCAAGGCGCCGCCGCTGATCCGCACGGCCTTGTTCTCGGACAGCAGCAACGAAGCCGCCGAAAACGGCGCCGAACTGGGGCGCGAGATCCTGTTCGACGATATCGGCGACCTGCCGCTCGATGAATGCGGCGCCGACGACGCCCTGATCGAAGCGGCGGTTGCGGCCGCGCTCGCCGCCGGGCGCGTACCGCTGCTGCTCGGCGGCGATCATGCGATCAGCTTTCCCGTCATGACGGCGATCGCCGCGCATCACGGCCCGGTCGACATCCTCCACATCGATGCGCATCCCGATCTCTACGACGCGCTGCTAGGCAACAGGCGGTCGCACGCGTCGCCGTTCGCGCGGATCATGGAGGCCGGCCTCGCCACGCGCCTCGTCCAGGTCGGCATCCGCACGCTCAACACGCATCAGCGCGAGCAAGCCGACCGCTTCGGCGTCGAGATCGTGGCGATGCGCGGTTTCGAACTTGCGAAACTGCCCAGGCTCGTCCGTCCGCTCTACATTTCGATCGACCTCGACGGCCTCGATCCCGCGCATGCGCCGGGCGTCTCGCACCATGAACCCGGCGGCCTGACGACGCGCCAGCTCCTCGACCTGCTCGACCGCGTCGAGACCCCGATCGTCGGGGCGGATGTCGTCGAATATAATCCGGACCGCGACATCAACGGGATGACGGCCGTCGTCGCGGCCAAACTCGTCAAGGAGCTTGCGGCGTTGATCGTCCGCAACGGCGGCATCAGACTCGGATTCTGATTCCGGCTTGGCGGCCATGTGTCGCGGTACCACATCTTCGGCCGTACCCCGGACTATGCCGGTCGGTTGCGGCAATCGCATCCTGTCAGGTTCGCGTCAGCTTTGCATGCGACTGGCCGATCCAGAACGGCACGGGAACTGGATCATTCGGACGGCGACGGAATAGCCAGCCGGGGATTTCGTTCTCCTGACGTCACGAGATTGTCAGGAGCGAAACGATGCCGATACCCCAGACCCGGATTCTCATGTCGTCCGCACTCGCCAGCGGCCGAGCGATTCGCTTCCTGCCCAATGCCGTCGGCGATTTCAGTGCGACGGTGACGACGCGGCCGGCAGCGCCGTGGCTCGGGTCGATCGGCGATCTCAACGGTGACGGCCGTGCCGATTTCATCTTCGGCGCGGCCGGCGACGACGACAAGGCACTCGATGCCGGCCGCATCTTCATATCGATGGATGCGTTTGTGCCCGGCACCACCAATGGCGTTGCCGATGGACTGAACCGGATCATCATCGACGGTCTGAACGCTGGCGATCACGCCGGCGCCGCGGTCGGCGCCGTCGGCGATCTCAACGGCGACGGACTCGGCGAAATCCTGATCGGAGCGCCGGGCATGGACGTCGGCGTCCGCACCGATGCCGGCGCCGCGTTCGTCATCTGGGGGCTTGCAAGCGCCGCCGGGATCGATCTCGGCACGCCGTTCGCGGGCGATGGAGATGGCTATGTCATCACCGGCCAGTCGTCGGGCGATGCGGCCGGCACCACGGTCATGGCGATCTCCGATCTCAACGGCGACGGCAAGGCCGATATCCTGGTCGGCGCGCCCGGCAACGACAGCGGCGCATCCAATGCCGGCGCCGCCTATGTCGTCTGGGGCAAGGCAAGCGACACGATCGTCGGACTCGCCAACGTCGCGGCCGGGGTCGGCGGGTTCAAGATCATCGGCGAAAGCAATGGCGATGCCGTCGGTACCGTCCTTGGCACGCTCGCCGACATCAATGGAGACGGCAAGGCCGAGATCCTGATCGGCACGCCGGACAGCGCGGCTGGTGGCGGCAATTCGGGAGCCGTCTATGTCGTGTTCGGCAAATCGACGACTTCGGCCGTGAACCTCGCCAACGTCGCCGCCGGTATCGGTGGCTTCCGGATCACCGGCATCGCGGGCGACGATGCGGGCGCGGCCGTGTCCGGACTCGGCGACGTCAACGGCGACGGCCGCGCGGACATTCTGGTCGGCGCGCCACGCTCGGACAGCGTCTATGTCGTGTTCGGCAAGGCCGACACCGCCGAAGTCGATTTGGCGAATGTGGCATTGGGACTCGGGGGTTACCGGATCGTCGCCGAAAATGTGGGCGACCTCGACAATCTGGCGGTGACCGGCGGCGCCGATCTCAACCGCGATGGGATTGCCGACCTCGTCATCGGCGCATCGGGCAATAGCGAGGGCGGCGCCGATGCCGGCGCCGTCTACATCATCTGGGGTGGCGCCGCCGGCATGGTCGATCTGTCGCTCGTGGCGCAGGGCATCGGCGGCGCGAAGATCGTCGGTGGTGCGGGCAGTCTGACCGGCGCCAGTGTCGCGATGACCTCCGATCTCAACGGTGATGGCACTGCCGATCTGATGATCGGCGCCCCGGGCGCCGGCGAATCTGCCTATATCCTCCATGCCGACGCCAGCTGGCAGCCCGACAACAATATTTACGGCACTGCCGGCAACGACATGATCGGTACCGGATTTGGTGGACGCCTCACGGTCGGCGAAGGCGCCGACATCATCCTCGGCCTCGCCGGCAACGACGTCATCCATGGCGCCGGCGGCAACGACACCATTGAAGGCGGTACGGACGACGACGCACTGTTCGGCGATGCCGGTGGCGACACGCTCGACGGCGGGGCAGGCAACGATGCCATGGCCGGCGGTTCCGGTGACGATCTCTTCATCGTCGATTCGACGATCGACACCGTGACCGAACTGGCTGGCGAAGGCATCGACACCGTCCAGTCGGCCGTCAATTTCACATTGTCGGCGAACATCGAGAATCTCGTGCTGACCGGCGCCGCGCTAATCGGCACCGGCAATGGTTCGGCCAACATGATCACCGGCACCGGCGGCAACAACACGCTCGATGGCGGTGCCGGCGCCGACACGCTGATCGGTGGACTCGGCAATGACGGCTACAGGGTCGACGATGCGGGCGATCTGGTGTCCGAAGCGGCGAACGCCGGCACCGATACGGTCACCACGAGCATCGATTACAGCCTTGGCGCGAATGTCGAAAATCTCGTGCTCAGCGGCGCTGCGCGGATCGGCACCGGCAATTCGCTGGCCAACAGGCTGACCGGCACGATCGGCAACGACACGCTCGACGGTGCTGCCGGAGCCGATGTCATGACCGGCGGTGCGGGTGACGATATCTATGTCGTCGACAATGCCGGCGATGGCATCGTCGAGGCGACAACGGGCGGTATCGACACCGTTCGTTCCAGCATCAATCTCACCCTCGCGGCCAATGTCGAGAATCTGGTGCTCAGCGGCGCGGCGCGGATTGGCACCGGCAACGCATCGGCCAACGTCATCACCGGCACGACCGGTCATGACACGCTCGATGGCGCCGCCGGCACGGACACGCTGATCGGCGGACTGGGCGACGACACCTACAAGGTCGACAATGCCGCCGACGTCATCGTCGAGGTGGCCGGCGAGGGCAATGATACGGTCGTCGCGGCATTCGATTATGCGCTTGGCGCCACATCGATCGAAAACCTCACCCTCACCGGCGCGGCGCATGTCGGTACCGGCAATGATGGCGCCAACACCATCACCGGCGGCACCGGCAACGACACGCTGGACGGCGGCGGCGGAATCGACACGCTCGTCGGCGGTGCGGGCGACGATCGCTACGTCGTCGATAGCGTCACCGACACCATCACCGAACTCGCCGGTGGTGGCAGCGACACCGTCCTTTCGTCGGTCGATTTCACGCTCGGCGCCGAAATCGAAAATCTCGTGCTGACGGGCACCGCCCATGCCGGCACCGGCAATGCGCTCGACAATGTCCTGACCGGAGGTAACGAAGCAGACACGCTGACCGCCGGTCTCGGCAACGACACACTCGACGGCGGCGTCGGCGCGGACATCTTGATCGGTGGGATCGGTGACGACACATATTTCATCGACAACCCGGGCGACATCGTCATCGAGGATGCCGGCGCCGGCTTCGATACCGTCGTCGTCAACAGCGACTGGACGCTCGCCGACAATATCGAGGGCGTCAGGCTCGTCGGCACCGGTCACAGCCTGACGGGCAATGCGGCCGCCAACACGCTCGAGGGCGATGCCGGCGATGACACGCTCGATGGTGGTGAAGGCGACGATGTCGAGATCGGCGGCGACGGCAACGACCATCTGATCTCCGGATCCGGTCATGACACGCTCGCCGGCGGCGCGGGCGACGACGTCTACGTCCTCAGCGGCGGATCCGCACATATCGAGGACTTTCTCGGGCATGATACGGTCGATGCCAGCGATGCGACCGGCGACAGCCATATCGATCTCTCCGGCGACACATTGACCGAGGTCGAGGGCCAGACCTGCGATTTCGGAACGGGCGGGACGGTGACCGGCTCGCTCAACGTCCAGTTCCTCCAGGATCTGACAGGCTCTTTCGCCGATGACATCGCCAATGTCCGAACACTGGTGCCGCAGATCGTTACCGCGCTGCAGGCCGTCCAGGCAGATGCCGCGTTCGGGGTCTCCACGTTTCGCGACAAGGCGATTTCGCCGTTCGGCAATGCCGGCGACTGGGTCTATCAGACCCAGACTGCCATCGGCACGACACCGGCGGCGCTGACGGCGGCCTATGCGGGCATGGTGGCATCGGGCGGCGCCGATCTGCCCGAGGCGCAGATCGAGGCGCTGATGCAACTCGGCCTGCGCGCCACGTCCGAAGTCGGCTTCCAGGCCAATGCCGCGCGGATCGTGGTCCTGTTCACTGATGCGAGTTTCCACATCGCCGGCGATGGCGCCGCCGCGGGCATCACCACACCGAACAATGGCGATGCAATCCTCGACGGCAATGGTCTGGGCGAGGATTATCCGATGCTCGCGCAACTCGAGGCTGCGCTGGTCGCGGCCAACATCATCCCGATCTTCGCGGTCACGGCCGGGCTCGAAACGACCTATCAGGGGCTCGTGACGTCGCTCGATCGCGGCGCCGTCGTCACGCTGACGGCCAACAGCTCGAACATCGTGTCCGCGATCACCGCCGGACTCACCGCTGCGACGACGACGCACATCGCGGTGGCGATCGGTGGCGCCGGCAATGACAGCCTGATCGGCAATGTCGGCGACAACACGCTGGTCGGCAATGCCGGCAACGACACGCTGACCGGCGGCGACGGCGACGACGCGATCGAAGGCGGCGACGGCATCGATACCGCCGTCTTCATCGGTGCGCGATCCGATTATCTGATCACGACGGTCTCGGCCACGCGTATCATCGTCGACGATCTGCGGCTTGTCGACGATACCGATACGCTGACCAACGTCGAGTACCTGCGGTTCAGCGACGGCACGATCGCCGTCGGCAACACCAATGTTACCGCGCCGGTCTTCTCGTCACCGTCGGCTTTCGCGATCGCCGAGAATGCCATGGCTGTCGGCATCGTTGCCGCGTCCGATCCGGATGCGCTGGCCGCGGTGACATTCACGATCACGGGTGGCGTCGACGCCGCCTCGTTCGCAATCGACGCCCTGACGGGAGCGCTGAGCTTCCTGGTCGCACCGAATTTCGAACTTCCGTTCGATGCCGGTGCCGACAATGTCTATGATCTCGTCGTCACTGGCTCCGATGGTGGCCTGTCCACCGATCAGGCGATTTCGGTGACCGTCGGCGACGTCGTCGAAGTGCCGACCATGACCTATGTCGGAACGGCGCTGGCCGATGGCTTCACCGCCACGGATGGTAATGGCTGGACGATGTCGGGTCTCGCCGGTAACGACAGCCTGATCGGCGGCGCATCGGCGGACGTGCTGATCGGCGGCCGCGGCAACGACCTGCTGGCCGGCGGCGGCGGTGACGATGTGTTCGGATTTGCGGTCGGCGATGGCATCGACAGCTTCGATGGCGGCGCCGGATTCGACCGGATCGTCGCGACCACCAACAATGCCGTCATCGGCATCGGCGCGCTCACCGCGATCGAACTGGTCACGGCCAATGGTTTCGCCAATGTCGGCATCGTCGGCACCACGCTGGCGGACGCATTGGATCTTTCGGCCACTACGCTCACCGGCATCGTCTCAATCGACGCCGGCAGCGGCAATGACATGGTGATCGGATCGGCCGGCAATGACCGCATCCTGCTCGGCGCCGGCAACGACGTCTTCCATGCCGGATCCGGTGACGACATCTTCGTCGCCAAAACGGGCGCCGGGATCGATGCGATCGATGGCGGTTCAGGCAATGACCGGATCGATGCCGCTGCGGCCAACGTCGCGATCAATGTTTCCAACCTCGTCTCGATCGAGGAGATCGATGCCGGGGCCTTCGCGAATGTGTCGCTCGTGGGCGGTGCGGCCGCTGACACCCTCGATTTCTCCGGCATGGTGCTGACCGGTATCGCCCTGATCGATGCCGGCGCCGGCAACGACGATGTGGTCGGTTCCGCCGCCAACGACACCATCGTGCTGGGTTCGGGCAACGACGTCTTCGACGGCGGTTTCGGCGACGACATCTTCATTGCCCGGCCCGGTGCCGGGATCGACACGATCGACGGTAACGCCGGATATGACCGGATCGCCGCCGCTGCCGCCAATGTCGCCATCAACGCGTCGCACCTGACCTCGATCGAAGAGATCAACGCCAACGGCTTCGCGAACGTCTCGCTGGTCGGCAGCAGCGTCGCAGACGTGCTGGACTTCTCGGCCTTCACGCTGACCGGCATCGCCCTGATCGACGCGGCCGCGGGCAATGACAGCGTGACCGGCTCGGCCGGCAGCGACAGCTTCCTGCTGGGATCGGGCAATGACAGCTTCCACGCTGGCGATGGCGACGACATCTTCATAGCCAGGATCGGCGCCGGCATCGACACGATCGACGGCGGCGCCGGCCATGACCGCGTCCTGGCGGACGCCGCCGGCCTCGCCATCAACGTCACCGGCCTCGCCGCGATCGAAGAGGTAAACTCCAATGGTTTCGCTCACATCTCTCTGGTCGGCAGCTCCCTTGCCGATACGCTCGACTTTTCCGGCATATTGCTCGGCGGGATCGAAGCGATCCAGGGCGGCGCAGGCAACGACGCGATCACCGGCTCGTCGGCCGACGATCGCATTGTCGGCGGCACCGGGCGCGACGTCCTTGCCGGCGGCGCGGGCGCGGACGTCTTCGCTTTTGCGACCGCGGCGGAAAGCGGTGTCGGCGCCACCCGCGCCGATCACATTCTCGATTTCGTGTCGGGCAGCGATGCGATCGATCTGTCGTCGATCGACGCCGACGCGTCTCTGGCGGGCAATCAGTCGTTCAGCTTCATCGGCGCGGCGGCCTTCACCGCGCTGGGTCAGGTTCGCATCGGACTGGACGGCGACGGTCACACCGCCCTGTTCGCGAACACCACCGGCTCGCTCGCGGCGGACTTCCAGATCTCGTTCGACAGCAACCCGCTGATCGCGCCGCTCGATCTCGTTCTCTAGAGGCGCATCGTCGCTGATGATCGGGTCTGCTGGCCGGCGGCATCGTGCCGCCGGCCAGTCTCATGATCACGCTTCGATGCGCGCCGATCGACGTTCGGCAACGCGGTTGGCCAGCGGTTTGCACAGTTCGAGAATGATCAGCAGCGCGCCGCCCAGCGCGACCGCTTACGCTTACGGAGAGAATATCCCGACGAAGCAATGATCAGCAGCACACCGGGAATGCCGATACAGCGCCCGACCCAGACGGCGGAAGACCGCCGGTCGGCTCGAGATGGAAGGAGCATATGGACCCGGCTGCGTCCTCGATGACCCGGCGTGCGATGCTAAAAGGGCGCAATCCTGGCCATGCTCCCGAAGATGCCTTGCGCGCGAACGGTGCAGGCAATGACAAATATGACCTGGACGAGGAACGAAAGCGGGATGAGGCCGAGTAGCTGAAAGGCCGTCATGAGCTGCCGCGCGTTCGCGTGCGCGAGAATCCGGTCATGAGTCGGAATTGCTTCCCGAACGGCAAGTCAATCGTCGTCGTTGCCGCGAACCGCGTCGTCGCCTTCGTCCGATTCGATATGCGCGCCCGGCGTGAAAGCCGCCGGATCGATCAGCGTGGTGCCATAGATCGCGATGCCGACTGCCGCGACCGCGACCGGTATGGCGGCTGTCGCCGGCGGTCGCGCGTCATGGGCGCCGGGGTGCTTGTCGGCACGTTTGTTGCCGGTGATGAACGCGCCGACGAGATTCTCGCGGGTTAGCAGCGACGTCGCGACGACCGCGAGGACGTGGACGGCGATCAGCGCCAGCAGACCATTGGCGATCGCCTCATGCAGACTCTCGCCGCTTTCACCGCGCATGGTCGCGCCCGTGTAGACGACGCCGGCCACCGTTCCGAGCAACGCGATGATCGCCAGTCCGCCAGCTGCGTTGTGGCCGATCGAACGTTCGGCCGTGCGCGCGAGCATTCCTCGAACATGATGGACGATCTGACCAGGTCTCAAAAAATCGGCAAAGCGCGCGTGCTCGCCTCCGATGAAGCCCCAGACGATGCGGAAAAAGATCAGCACGGCTGCGATCCAGCCTGCCGGTACGTGCCAGGCGGCGAGGGCGCTCTCTTCCTCGGCGGAGATGAAAGCGATCAGGATGGTGGCAACGAGCAGCCAATGGAACAGCCGAACGGGCAGGTCCCACACGCGGATCGTCTCGGTCGTTCGGGCAGCAGTGGCGGATAGCTGGCTCATGGTCACCTCCATTGACAGTGGACCTTTGCAGCCATTGCTGACAGCGACCTGACGGGCCGGCGAAAAGTGCATGGGGATGAGGGCTATTCGACCCGTTCCGGTGCCATCAGCGTGACGGTGAACAGCGCGCCGCCACCCGGCGCATTCTCGACGACGATCGTGCCGCCATGCGCCTGCACGAGCCGCTGGACGATGCCGAGTCCCAGCCCTGCGCCATCGGTCTTTCGGCGGTCCTTGCGCCAGAAGCGCTCGAAGATGTGCGGCAGATCGGCTTCGGCGATGCCGGGTCCATGGTCGCGAACGCTGATCCGCGGTCCGGGTCCCGCGGTGACGTCGATCGGCGTTTTGCCCGGCGCGTGGCTCAGTGCATTGTCGATCAGGTTGCGAAAAATCCGATAGATCGCTTCCGCATGGCCCAGCGCCACGGCTTCGCCATTTGCCTCGAAGCGCAGTTCGCGCCCGGCCTCGAACGCCTTGGGCGTCATCGCCGCCACGATCGCACGGCCGATCGCGGCCAGGTCGACGACCATGTCAGGTTCGACAGCCAGCGCATCCGCCTGCGCGAGATCGAGCATCTGTTCGACCAGCCGGGTCATATAGGCCGTATCCGCCTGAAGTTCGTCGCGGACCTCGCCTGGCGGCAGGCGATCGAGCGACAATTGCATGATCGACAGCGGCGTGCGCAGCTCGTGGGCGGCATTTGCGGTGAAGCTCCGCAGGATCGCGATCGCCTCGTCGAGTCGTGTCAGTGCGCGATTGAAGGCGCGAACCAGCGTGTTGACCTCGCGCGGTGCCGGCGCTTCCGACAGTCGCCGCAGTACGTCCCCCGGATCGAGCGCATCGACCTCGGCTTCCGCGCGCCGAAGCGGCAACAGCACGCGTCGCACGGCCAGGATGTTGAAGGTCAGCAGCAGCAGCGACAGCGGCACCAGCGGCAGCGCTACATGCTGGATGATTTCGTTGAGGATGACCGGCGCATAGGGCTTGATGCCCTCGCCTTCGAACTGCATCAGCAGCCAGCGGGTCGCGCCATCGCGCTTGATCGAACGGACACCGGTGATGCGATAGCCGCCCGGTACCGCCTCACGCCGCGTCCAGTCCATCAGCGTTGCTGTGCCCGGCGCCAGGCCGCCGTCCGGCGTGTTCCCGAAATTGCCGTTGCGCGGATCGATGTAGCGCGCCGACCAATGCTCGGCGCCGGGCGGGCCGAGCAGCCCGTCCGGATTCTCGGTCGGCGCGGATTCGACCTTGTCGGCCGCAAGTGTCAGCAGTTCCTGCGCCAGCGATTCCGGCTGACGGCTGTAAGTGAACACCACGATGCCGACGTCGAGCAGCGCGAACAGGATCGTGAAGGCGGCAAGCCGTGCCGCGATCTGCCGGAACAGCGTTGGTCCGGTGGGTCCCCTCCTCCTGCTGTTGCCGGCCTTATCCATCGACGGCGACAGGCGCGAACAGCGCATAGCCGACGCCATGGACGGTGCGGATCTGGACGTTCGCGCCGGCAGCGCCGAGCCGCTTGCGCAAGCGCGACACGGTGGCCTCGAGCGCATTGGGCGTCACTTCGGCATCCATCGAATAGAGCGCATTTTCCAGCGCTGGCTTGCCGATCACGTGGCCGGCGCGGCGCAGCAAACATTCGAGCAGGTCGACCTCGCGCGGGGTCGCATCGATACGAATGTCGGCAACCGCGACCACGCGCTCGGCCGATTCGAGCACGACATTGCCGACGGTGAGGCGCGTGCCGAGTGAGGCGCCGGGCCTCCGCAGCAGCGCCCGACAGCGCGCCGCCAGTTCCCGAATCTGGAACGGCTTGACCAGATAGTCGTCCGCGCCGGCATCGAGTCCGGCGACCCGATCATCGAGTCCGCCGCGGGACGTCAGGATCAGGATCGGCATCATGTCGTGACGTCGGCGCAATGATCGCACCAGATCGAGGCCATCGCCATCGGGCAAGCCGAGATCGAGCAGCATCAGATCGTAATCGTTGATCTGAAGCGCATGTTCGGCCGCGTCGACGGTTTCACACCAGTCGACGGCGAATCCCTGCTGGTCGAGGCCCTCCCTCACCAGGCTCGCCAGCCGCGCATTATCCTCGATGAGCAGCAGGCGCATGATCGATATCCGTTCCCGTGGCCGCGCGCTTGTAGCCGGTTATCATCGCGAGCGGCAGGTTCTCGCGATGGCGTATGCTTTCGACGATGGCGCCCGCCACGTGCAGCAGCGCGGCGGCGATGATGATGTTGGCAGTGACTTCATGGACGACCTCGACCCACTGCACGCCCCAGAACAGGTCGAGACTCATCATCCAGCCGGTCGTACCGACGATCGCAACCAGCAACAGCAACAGGACGATCATCGCCGCGCCTGCCGGATTATGGCCCACGTAGCGAGGTTCGCGGCACCCCATCATCGCCTTGAAATAGGACAGCAGTCCGCCGGGACCCGGTATGAAGCTCGCGAAGCGGGCATGCCGGCGCCCGACGACACCCCATAGGAGGCGTATGATCAATGCGCTGACGACGACATAGCCGACATAGATGTGCGGCGTTTCCGCGTGGCGCAGGAATGTCAGATTGGCGATCACGCCGCCCGCGACCGTCCAGTGGAACAGCCGCACGATCGGATCCCACACCTTGACCATGCCCGGGACGGGGGCAAGGTCACCGGTGTGCGGAGCGGAAATTGTCCGATCCATCGTCAATCGACATGGTTCTGGACGACCGCACCGGTCACCGGGTTGAAATAGACTTCGGCGCGCTTGCCATCCTTCGTATGGGCATAGATTTCATAGCAGCTTCCGGAAACCTGGAAGACCTTGATGTCGCGATAGCCCATCCGCGCGATTATCGCCTTCATCCGGGATTCGCCCATCCATTTGGCTTGCGGCAGGCTGGTGCAAACGGGGCTGGCGAACGCCGCCGTCGCAAACGACAATGCCGATGCCGTCAGGATCGCCCTGATCAGGGTTGAGCGCTTCATGGCAGATATCCTCGAATATTCAGGGTGAATCATTCGCCCCGACGGCGCTCACCTGCACCGTGCTGCTGACGGAAAGCTGACGGCGTCGAAAAACGGTTTTGCTCGGGCCGTTTGTTTTTCAACTGCCCGTCAGCGCCTCGTCAGAAGCCCCCGCGATACGGAGATCGTCGCATTTCCGGCGACGCAATGGAGATTTCATGATGGCTCGAATGATCTTGTCGACCGCGGCGTTTGTCGCCGCCTTATTGTTCACCGCGGCGATCGCTGCTCCGCCGGCCGCAGATCGGCCACTCGCGGAACAGACCAGAGCAAATCTCGAGGCTGCGATGCATGGCGAGGCCTATGCCAACCTCAAATAGCTCCGCTATGCCGACCAGGCGGATGCCGCCGGCAAGCCGGCGCTCGCCAGATTGTTTCGCGAATCCGCGAATATCGAAGCGAACGAACATTTCGATCGCGAAGCGCAGGCACTCAAGCTCGGCAGTTCGAACGCGACCAATCTCGAAGACGCGATGGCGGGCGAGCATTACGAGAACGTCACCATGTACATCGAATTCGCCAGACAGGCAGAAGCCAGCGGCGATCTGAAGGTCGGCGCGATGTTTCGCCAGATCGCCATCGATGAAGGTGCTCATTACGAAGCTTACCGGGCTGCGCTGGCCAAACTCGCCCTGAAGTGAGGCTGCGCATCGTGCCGGTCGGCTTGCCCCCGCCGGCCGGCACCTGACTTCCAAGCTACCGAAGCCGCGCTCGCCGCCGGGCGCGTACCGCTGGTGCTGGGCGGCGATCATGCGATCAGCTTTCCCGTCATGACGGCGATCGCCGCGCATCACGGTCCGGTCGACATCCTCCACATCGATGCCGATCCCGATCTCTACGACGCGCTGCTCGGCAACAGGCGGTCGCACGCGTCGCCGTTCGCGCGGATCATGGAGGCCGGCCTCGCCACGCGCCTCGTCCAGGTCGGCATCCGCACGCTCAACACGCATCAGCGCGAGCAGGCCGACCGCTTCGGCGTCGAGATCGTGCCCATGCGCGGCTTCGAACTTGCGAAGCTGCCCGGGCTCGTCCGTCCGCTCTATATTTCGATCGACCTCGACGGCCTCGATCCCGCGCATGCGCCGGGCGTCTCGCACCACGAACCCGGCGGCCTGTCGACTCGCCAGCTCCTCGACCTGCTCGACCGCGTCGAGGCGCCGATCGTCGGGGCGGATGTCGTCGAATATAACCCGGACCGCGACATCAACGGGATGACGGCCGTCGTCGCGGCCAAACTCGTCAAGGAGCTTGCGGCGTTGATCGTCCGCAACGGATAATTCGCGCAGCCGCTGCCCGCCTCAGTCGCACGACCGGCCCTATGTATCGCAACACTTTCTGCTACGGGTTCGATCGGATTGGGTGCGAGGACGGGTATGAGTGACGAAGACGGCAAGCGCGAACAGGTCGAGCAACTGCTCGCCACGCCCGACCTGGCCGATGCGCTGGAGAGCGAGCGGTTCAAGCAGTTCCTCGATCATGTGCCGATCGCGATCGCGGTCGCGCAACTGCATCCGGCCGAGACGATCGTCTATGCCAATCTCGAATTCGAACGGTTGACCGGCCGTCCCGCGGCCGCCGTCGAAGGGCAGAGCTGGGACATCCTGCCCGGCGTCGCGACCGCTGACGACGATAGCAGAGCGTTGAGTGCGGCGGTGCTCGACGAGGCCGAATATCTCGGCGCGTTCACGATCGAGACGGTGGAGGGTGCGGCCCGGCTCGATGCCTGGTCGAACATCATCGAGGACGATGACGGGCGCGCGACCTTCCGGCTGGTGGCGCTGGCCGCGGTCGGTCAGCGAAAGGCGTCGGATGACGGCGAATTCGAACAGCGCCTGCGCGAAAAGGACACGCTGCTGCGCGAACTCCAGCATCGCGTGAAGAACAATCTGCAGATGATCACCGCCCTGATCCGGCTCGAGGCGCGCAACCTGCCCGACGACGAGACCGGCGAACGCTTCGACCGGCTGGCGGGGCGGATCGAGGCGCTGGCCCTACTCTATCGTTCGCTTTCCGACGAGGAGAATGGCGAGAGCGTCGATCTCGGCATCTATCTCGGCGAGATCGCCGCGGCGGTGATGCGCGCCCACGCCGTCGAGGGCATCCGCTTGAACACGCAGGTCGATACCTGGCCGGTCTCGATCAACGTGGCGATGCCGACCGGGCTGGTGGTCAACGAATTGCTGACCAACGCGCTCAAGCACGCGTTCGTCGGCCGGGAAGGCGGCACGATCACCTTGCGCAGCATCGTCGACGACCGCGGTTGCATGGTCTCGATCGCCGACGACGGCGTCGGCCTTGAAGACGGCATGACCTGGCCGAAGGCCGGCAAGCTCGGCGCGCTGATCGTCAAGTCGCTGCGCCAGAATGCCAAGGCCAGCGTCGATGTGGTCAGCGCGCCCGGCCAGGGCATGCGCGTGGCGATCTTCTTCGCGCGGGAGGATGCCGCGCCGGTGGCCGCCGGGTAGCACGACGCGGGCACGCAGCCATGATCGGCTCGGCCATTTCACCAATCCCCACATGAACGCAATTTCATGCTCCGGTCAGCACGCCGCGATGCCGGCGCCGGTAGAACGGGTCCGTCGGCGGTTGCCCTGTCCGCCGACGAACGAAGGCCACGCCCGGGCGATCCGCCTGCCCGGGCGTGGCGCATGGGGGATGCCGGATCGATCGAGGGGCCAAGTGCACAAACCGATTTTCTATGACGCCACCGGGCGCCGCAATCGCTGGACGATGCGCGCGTTGCTCGCTTTGATCCTCGCGATCCTGGCCGCAGCCGCAGCCTTCGCCGTCACCGTCGTCGAAGTGCCGATCCCCACGCCGCTGGCGCTGGCGATGGAACATCCGCTGCCGCGCCCGCTGTCGCAGCAGGTCGCGCATCTCGGCCGCAGGGCCGCGCGCAAGCTCGCCGCGCTCAAGGCCGGCGTCGCCGCGTGGCTGCCGCGCGGCACCGCCGCCGGCGCGAAGGTCGATCAGATCGCGGTCGGCTTCTACGTGCCGTGGGACGATGCCAGCCGCGCCTCGCTCACCGCGCATATCGGCCAGCTCGACTGGGTCGTCCCCGCTCTGTTTTCGGTGACCGGCCCGGCGCATCAGCTGAAGGTCGTGGCCGATCCGGGCTTCGACGCGCTGCTGGCGACCACGCCGCATCGGCCGGCGATCCTGCCGCTCGTCCAGAACGACACCGAAGCCGGCTGGGATGGCGCGGGCACCGCAAAACTGCTCCATGATTCCGGCGCGCGCTCGCGGCTGCTCGATCAGATCTCGGCCGCGCTCGATGTCCGCAAGGCGGCGGGCGTGATGTTCGATTTCGAGGATCTGCCGCTATCCGCGCAACGCGATTATCTGGCTTTTCTCGCCGAAGCGCACGCCAGATTCGCGGCGCAGCGCCGGCTGGTCGCGGTCTCGGTGCCGGTCGCCAATCCCGACTGGAACCTCAAGGCCTATGCCGCGGCGGTCGATCGCGTCGTGCTGATGGATTATGATGAGCACAGCATCCTCGGCGAGCCCGGGCCGATCGCCAGCCAGGCCTGGTTCGTGGCCCGTTTGAACGACGCCCTCGCCATCATCCCCCCGGCCAAGGCGATCGTCGCGATCGGCAATTATGCCGATAACTGGACGGCGACCGGCAAGGGCGAGCCGATGTCGGTCGAGGAGGCGTGGCTCGCCGCGCATGACAGCGGCGCGACGATCCAGTTCGACAAGGCCAGCGGCAATGCGACCTTCAGCTATCAGGACGGCGACGTCGCTCATACCGTCTGGATGCTCGACGCCGCGAGCGCGTGGAACCAGCTGCGCGCGGCCGACCTCAAGGGCGTCGCCGGCGTCGCGCTGTGGCGGCTGGGCTCGGAGGATTCGGGGTTCTGGAGCGCGCTGGCGAATTTCCAGTCGGGCCGATTGCCCGATCTCCAGACCCTGCAGACCGTCGGCAATGTCGATGTCGAGGGCAATGGCGAGATCCTGCGGATCGACGATTCGCCCACCACCGGCGCCCGCTCGATCGCCGGCGACGGGCGCGGGCTGATCGTCGACGAAGCCTATCGCAGCCTGCCGACGCCCTATGTCGTGCGGCGCACCGGCACGCGTGCCGGCCTGGTCGCCTTGACCTTCGACGACGGGCCGGACGCCGAATGGACGCCGCAGATCCTGTCGATCCTGCAGCAGAAGCAGGCGGTTGGTACCTTCTTCCTGATCGGCGAGAATGCGATGGCGCATCCGTTGCTGATCAAGCGCATCATCGCCCAGGGCAGCGAGATCGGCAGCCACACCTTCACCCATCCCGACCTGGGGCAGGTCTCGCCGCGCGACACGCGGCTCGAACTCAACATGACGCAGCGGCTGATCGAGGCCTATACCGGCCGCTCGGTGCGGCTGTTCCGCGCGCCCTATTTCGGCGACGCCGAGCCCACGACGCCGAACGAACTGATCCCCGCGCTCGCCGCGCAGCAGGCGGGTTATGTCAATGTCGGCCTGCACGTCGATCCGGGCGACTGGAAGCGGCCGGGCGTCGACGCGATCGTCCAATCGACCTTGGCGCAGGTCGCCGCCGCTTCGCCCGACCGGTCCGAACAGATCGTCCTGCTCCACGATGGCGGCGGCGATCGCGCCCAGACCGTCGCCGCTTTGCCGCGCATCATCGACGGGCTGCGCGCAGCCGGATACCGGCTGGTGCCGGTCTCCGAACTCGCCGGCCTCAGCCGCGAGGCGGTGATGCCCAAGGTCGCGGGTGCCGATCTGGTGGCGGTCCGCGCCGATGTCGGGCTGTTCCTGCTGGTCGCGGCGCTCTCCTATCTGCTCAAATGGATCTTCTTCGCCGCAATCGCGCTCGGCATCGGCCGCGCCATCATCCTCGCCGGCCTCGCGCTCGGCGGCAACCGCCGACGCAACCGTCCGGTCGCGCCGCCGATCGACGACGGCCAGTTCGTGTCGGTGCTGATCCCGGCCTATAACGAGGCGGCGGTGATCGAGGCCTCGGTGCGCCGCGTGCTCGCGAGCGCGCGCGTCGGCATCGAGATCATCGTCATCGACGACGGCAGCAAGGATGCGACCAGCCGGATCGTGCGCACCGCCTTTGCCGACGATCCGCGCGTAAGGCTGCTGACGCTCGACAATGGCGGCAAGGCGCGCGCGCTCAACCGCGGCCTGGCGCTGGCCAAAGGCGACATCATCATCGCGCTCGACGCCGACACCCAGTTCGAACCCGAGACGATCGCCCGGCTGGCGCGCTGGTTCGCCGATCCCGCGCTGGGGGCGGTGGCGGGCAACGCCAAGGTCGGCAATCGCGTCAATCTCGTCACCCGCTGGCAGGCGATCGAATATGTCACCGCGCAGAATCTCGAACGCCGCGCGCTCTCGCGCTTCGATGCGATCATGGTCGTGCCCGGCGCGATCGGCGCCTGGCGCCGCGCCGCGCTCGACGATGTCGGCGGCTATCCGGTCGACACGCTCGCCGAGGATCAGGATTTGACGATCGCGATCCAGCGCCGCGGCTGGGCGGTCGGCTACGACCCGGATGCGATCGCGTGGACCGAGGCGCCCGAAAGCTTCCGCGCGCTCGCACGGCAGCGCTATCGCTGGGCGTTCGGCACGCTGCAATGCCTGTGGAAGCATCGCGGCATCGTCCGCGCACGGCAGCCGGCGGGGCTGGCGTTCGTCGGCATTCCGCAGGCCTGGATCTTCCAGATCGGCTTCGCTCTGGTCTCGCCGCTGATCGATCTGGCGCTGGTCGTCAGCTTCATCGCCACGCTCGTCCGCATCCACCAGCATGGCTGGGACCAGACGCAGAGCGACGTGCTGCGGATGGGCGTTTACTGGCTCGCTTTCACCGCGATCGACGCGCTGTGCGGCTGGATCGCCTATCGCCTCGAGCGGCGCGAGCGCCATTATCCGGCGCTGCTGCTGATCGCGCAGCGCTTCGTCTATCGGCAGATCATGTATTGGGTGGTGATCCGCGCCGTCGCGAGCGCGCTGCGCGGGCCGTGGGTCGGCTGGGGCAAGCTCGAACGGTCGGGGAGGGTGGAGGCGACGGCGTGATCCGCACAGCGGATCAGCCCGCGCGCCCAAGCAGCGCACCGGCGCTGTTCCACAGCATATAGGCGGCGACCACGAAGATCAGCCCGGCGAAAATCGTCGTCAGCAATCCGGTGGTCTCGGACAAGCGCTTCGCGGCCAGCGCGCCGGCGAAGCTGCCGAGGATGCCGCCGCCCACGAAGACCAGCGCCAGCGGCCAGTCGATCAGGCCGGACAGCGCATAGTTGAGCGCGGTGGTCAGGCCGAAGGCGGTGACCGCCACCAGCGACGATCCGATCGCGTTCAGGATCGGCATCCCGGTCGACCGGACCAGTCCCGGCACGATCAGGAAGCCGCCACCGATCCCGAAGAAGCCCGAAAAGAGCCCGGTTCCGAGCCCGTGGCCGATCACCTTCGGCGCCTTCCGGCGATTGCAATGCACGCCCGGATCGCCGATCGCGCCGCGTCCGCGCAGCATCAGCACGCCGACGACGAGCATCAGGATCGCGAACAGCAACAGCAGTTTCTGGCCATCGAAGGCCTTGCCGGCGGTCGATCCGGCAAAGGCGCCGGCGATGCCGGCCCCGGCATATATCAGCGCGCACCGCCACTTCACCGTGCCGTTGCGGGCATGATTGACCAGCCCGGCCGCGGCATTGGCGGCGACCGCCAGCGCGCTGGTGCCGATCGCGACATGCGGGCTCGGCACGCCGACCAGATACACCATCAGCGGCACCGCCAGGATCGATCCGCCGCCGCCGACGAGGCCCAGTGTGAAGCCCACCAGCCCGCCCGACAGCGCACCGAGCACATATTGGACCGGTTCGAGCGTCATGGCCGCGCGCGATCGAAGGCCAGGCGATGGCCAATCATGCCGATCAGCATCGCCGCGACGAAAATCGAGGCCGGCCCCGGCGCGATTGCGAGATCGGCGATCGCTGGCCCCGGGCAGAGACCCGCCACGCCCCAGCCGATTCCGAACAGTGTGGCGCCGGCCAGCAAAGCGGGTTCGATCCGCCGCGTCTCGGGCAGCGCGAACGATGGCGCGGCCAGCGGTCGCGTCATCCGGATCCGCACCCGCCAAGCGATCGCCATCGGCACGATCGCCCCGGCCATGACGAAGGCGAGCGTCGGGTCCCAGTGCCCGAACAGGTCGAGAAAGGCACGCACGCGCTGCGGATCGACCATGCCCGATACCGCGAGGCCGGCGCCAAACAGTGCGCCGGCGAACAGCGCGGCCATGGTCTGGCGGATCATGATCCGGCGCCGATCGCGTTCAGCGCCGCGACGGTCGCGAAGCCGGAGAACATGAACGTGAGGGTCGCAACCAGCGAGCGCGGCGACAGGCGCGAAAGGCCGCAGACGCCATGACCGCTGGTGCAGCCGCTGCCGAGCCGCGTCCCGAACCCGACCAGCAATCCGCCGAAGACCAGCGTCATCGCGTCCGGTGCGAACCGTACGACGACCGGCCCGAACGCCAGCGCGACCAGCGCGGCGCCGAGCGGCAGGCCAATGGTGAAGGCGATCGCCGGTCCGCGCGGCGCTCCGGCGCGCGCGATCCCGGTCGCGCGGGCGGCAAGGCCGCTCACCCCGGCGATGCGGCCGAGCGCGAGCAGCATGATCGCGGCGGCCGTGCCGATCATCAGCCCGCCGATCAGGCCCTGAACCGGTGTCGCATAGCCCGGCATCGCATGCATCAGCCAGCCGTCGATCACAGCACGTCCAGCGGAATCTTGAGATAGCGCGTGCCGTTCGCTTCGGGCGCGGGCAGGTGGCCGCCCCGGATATTGACCTGGATCGACGGCAGGATCAGCCTGGGCATCGGCAGCGTGGCATCGCGCGCCACCCGCATCGCCACGAAATCATCCTCGCTCACCCAGTCATGGACGTGAACATTGCCGGCGCGTTGCGCGCTGACGGTCGATTGCCACGCGAAATCATCACGCCCTTCCGCCTTGTAGTCGTGACAGTGGAACAGCCGCGCCTGATCGGGCAGGGCCATCAGCCGGCGGATCGACCGATACAGCAGGCGGGCGTCGCCGCCGGGGAAGTCGGCGCGCGCGGTGCCGTAATCGGGCATGAACAATGTGTCGCCGGTGAACACCGCGTCGCCGATCACGAATGCGAGGTCGGCGGGCGTGTGCCCCGGCACGTGCAGCGCGATCGCGGCGAGGTCGCCGATCGCGAAGCGGTCGCCATCGTCGAACAGATGATCGAACTGCGATCCGTCGCGGGCGAAATCGGCACCCGCGTTGAAGATGCCGCCGAACACGGCCTGGACGCGCGCGATCTCGCGGCCGATCGCCAGCGTCCCGCCCAGCGCGGCCTTCAAATATGGCGCGGCCGAGAGATGATCGGCATGGGCATGGGTTTCGAGCACCCACGCCACCGTCAGTCGCTCCGCTCTCACATAGGCGATGATCGCATCCGCAGACGTCCGCGCGGTGCGGCCGGCGGCGGCGTCATAGTCGAGCACGCTGTCGATGATCGCGGCAGCCCGCGTTGCCGGGTCATGGACCACATAGCTCACCGTATTGGTCGGCTCGTCGAAGAAGCTGCGCACGAGCGGCGCGCGCGTCGACCCGCCGGCTGTGGCGGCGACGATCGCGGCGGCATCGTCGAGATGGGGATCAGGCACTGGGAAACTCCGAGTCGGCATTTCATAATTACAATATTCATGTAAATATGTATGCATCTTGCGTCAATGACGAACCGATGGCAGTTGGGGGCGATGAACGACTCGTCTTCCGCTCCGAGTCCGCCGCCGATCCGCCCCTTGCGTCCCGGCGACGTCGCACCCGCCTTCCGGGCGCGGACGACACTCGGCGACATCCGCCTGTCCGATTTTCGTGGCCGCTGGCTCGTCTTCTTTTCGCATCCGGCCGATTTCACGCCGGTCTGCACCAGCGAGTTCGTGGCGCTCGCCCGCGCCGCCGATGCGTTCGCGGCGCTCGACTGCGCGCTGCTCGGCCTGTCTGTCGACAGCCTCCACGCCCACCTCGCCTGGGTGCGCGAGATTCGCGACCGGTTCGGCGTCGTCATTCCGTTTCCGATCGTCGAGGACCCGTCGATGGCGATCGGGCGCGCCTATGGCATGATCGATGCTGACGCGGTCGATACCTCGACCGTGCGCGCCACCTGGGTCATCGATCCCGAGGGCGTGGTGCGAGCGCTGACCTGGTATCCGATGACCGTCGGCCGTTCGGTCGACGAACTGCTGCGGCTGGTCGCTGCGCTGCGCCGCACGACGCACGACGACGTGCTCACGCCCGAGGGTTGGCGCCCGGGAGACGACGTGCTGCTGCCGCCTGTGCTGGATCAGCGTGCGGCTCTGGCAAAGGATGCCGACGAGACCTGGTTCCATCGATTGCGGGCCGACACGCCATGAGCCTCTATTCTTCCAGGTTGGCCGCCGATGCAGCCGCCGAACGGCTGAAGGTCTATGCGCAGCCGCAACGACTGATGATCCTCTCGCGTCTGCTTGGCGGCGAGCGCACAGTCGGCGAGATCGACGCGGCGACCGGCATCGGCCAGCCCGCGCTCAGCCAACAGCTCGCCGAGCTGCGGCGAGCCGACGTCGTCCGAACGCGGCGGGCATCGAAGCAGGTCCATTACCGGCTGGCCGACGACAATGTGGAGATCTGCGTCCGCGGCATCGAGGCGATGTTCGGTGGCGGCGGCGATGTCGTCGAAACGCTCGGCGCCGCGCTGGCCGCGACGATCCCGGACTCCCAGCCGGCGCGCGCGCCCGGCGCCGCCGCATTCGCGCGGATCGGCTGATCACGGGAGGCCGGGCGGTTGCGCCCTGGTTGAGTAGTGTTGGCTGACCTCGGCTCAGCGCGCCGGCCGATACGCCTCGATCAGCGCGTCGGCCGATCGGATCAGCGACTGCGCCGGCCCCTGCGATCCGAACACATGATGCGTGCTGTAGGCGCCCTCGATCAGCATCAGCAGCCCGTCGGCCAGCGCCTCGGGCTCGCGCACGTCCATCCGGCGGGTGATCGACACCAATTGCCGGCGCGATTCGATCTTGCAGCTCTCCACCACCGGCCGCCCGGGATGCCCGGCCTCGGGAAATTCGACCGCGGTGTTCGACATCGGACAACCGCGGAAATCGGGGCTGGTCATCTGCGCGGCATAATGGCCGATGATCGCGCGCAGCTGGTCGCGCGGCTCGTCGCCGGCGGCGGTAACCGCCGCATCGATCTGTGACACGCTCTCGTCGACATAGCTCTGGAGACAGGCGGCGACGAGCGCGTCCTTCGATTCGTAGCTGCGATAGAGGCTCGGCTTGGTCACCCCGGCCTGGCAGACGATCTCGTCGACGCCGACCGCGCGGATGCCGCGCTTGTAGAACAGCTCCCGCGCGACATCGAAGATGCGCTGCCCCGCCCCCTTGCGCGGCGCATCGCAGCACGCGTCGGCTTCGGCAGCACTCTTGCTCGCGGTCTTCATGGTCGTTGTCGTCCGGCCTGTGTGACAAGTGATGTAACGAATCGGTACGTAGATTGCAACGCCTGCATGCGGGCTGAACGAACGGGCTGTCTCGTCGTGCGGATCACAGCCCCCTCCCGGAGATTTGCCCATATTTCCCACCCCGTTCGGGCTGAGCCTGTCGAAGCCACTTCCTTCCGCCTTTGGATATCAGAAAAAGAAAACAAGGGCTTCGACACACTCCGCTCGAACGGGGTGGGGTAGGGCATTGCGTGGCGTCAGCGGACATGTGCGCATCCGCTTCCAGCCTGCAAAGCTTTTCTATCACGCCCCGCCGCGCGCCCGCAGCACAAAAGGCTTGCCACGTTACCGATCGGTACCTAGTAAGGGACGTACCGATCAGTTACATCTGATTCGGACCTTGCAAAGACAGAACAGGGAGACCTCCGATGGCCTATCGTGCCTTCGAGGAGTGGCCGCTTGCCGTCCCCGGCGAACAGGCGATTGCGGCTGTGGCCAAGCGCAACGACACGCCGGACTTCGCGCCGATCGAACGCAGCGTGATCGCGCTCGCTGCGCACGACAAGGCGTGGAGCGTCCGCCCGCGCACCTTGACCGTCCGTCTCGTCGAGGCGCTGTTCGGCTTCCACCCCGCCAATCGGCTCGCCGATCCCCGGCTCGAGGCGCTGCGGCGTTTCGCCGTGCTCGCCCGCACCGCCCGCGGCGCGCTGCCCGCCGCCGAGATCGACGCCTTTATTGCCGCCGGCTTCTCGCGCCGCGCGGCACTCGCGCTTTCACTCAAGTCCAGCTGAGAGATGACCGCCATGTACAAGAGCTTCACGGCCGATGACGCCCAGGCGCAATTCGTCCCCGAGCATCTGCCACCCACCGGCCCGGCCAGACGGCGCCTCTCGCGTCCGGCGCAGGCGGCGATCGCCGCCGTCCTGGTCGCCGGCGCCGCGTTCGTCGGCATCCGCAGCTTCGGCGGCGAGACCCCGGCCGAAGCCGCGCCGCCACCCGGCGTCACGATCAGCCAGCCGCTGCAACGCGCGATCACCGAATGGGATGATTATACCGGCCGGTTCGAGGCCAGCCAGTCGGTCGAGATCCGCCCGCGCATTTCCGGCCAGCTCGTCGGCGTGCACTTCAGGGATGGCGACATCGTCCGCAAGGGGCAGTTGCTGTTCACGATCGATCGCCGGCCGTTCGAGGCGGCGCTCGCCGAAGCCAGCGCCCGCGCCGCCGCCGCGCAGACCCAGCTCGCGCTGGCGCGCAGCGAATATGCGCGCGCCGAACGGCTGATCAGCGACGAGGCGGTCAGCCAGGAGGAGGTCGATTCGCTGCGCGCGACGATGCGTGCGGGTGAAGCCGGCGTCGCGGCTGCGCAGGCGCTGGTGCGCCAGCGCGCGCTCGATCTCGAATTCACCCAGGTCCGCTCGCCGGTCACCGGCCGGATCTCCGACCGCCGCATCGACGTCGGCAATCTCGTCGGCGCCAATGAATCGACGCTGACGACCGTGCTCGCGCTCGACCCGATCTATTTCACCTTCGACGGCTCCGAGGCGCTCTATCTGAAGGGCCTGCGCGAGCGGCAGAAGGGCGGTGCCGCGGCGCAGCAGGTCGAGATTCGGCTGCAGGACGAGGCCGGCTATGGCTGGCAGGGCAAGGTCGACTTCACCGACAATGCGATCGATCCGCGCTCGGGCACGATGCGCGGCCGCGCGGTGATCGCCAATCCCGACTATTTCCTCGCCCCCGGCATGTTCGGCAACATGCGGCTGACCGGCGGCGGCGAACGTCAGGCCCTGTTGATCCCCGACGCCGCGGTGCGCACCGATCAGGCGCGCAAATTGGTGTTCGTCGTCGGCCAGGACGGCATCGTCGCGGCCCGCCCGGTCGAGCCCGGCCCGCTGGTCGGCGGCCTACGCAGCATCCGCGCCGGCCTTCGTGCCAACGACCGTGTGATCATCCAGGGCGTGCAGTTCGCATCGCCCGGCGCGAAGGTGACCGTCCGCCAGGGCCGGATCGATCCGCCTGCGACGTTCAAGGCCAGCTCCGCCCCCGTCAAGGTTCCGGCAGCGGCATCGCAGGCGACGCTGGCGGTGCGGTGATTTTTCTTCCTTCCCCCTTGATGGGGGAAGGTTGCGCAGACTTGGGTCCGCCTCTTCGGCGGGCCCTAGTCGGAGCTGGATGGGGGTGACGTTCGGCGTAGAGCCATTCGCCAAACATCACCCCCATCCAACTGCGGCTAACTCGCTTCGCTCCTAAGCCTCCGTATCCTTCCCCCATCAAGGGGGAAGAAAAGAGAGCACTGAAAGCAAACCGCCATGGGCATCAGTCATTTCTTCATCCGCCGCCCGATCTTCGCCGGCGTGATCGCGATCATCATTTCGATCGTCGGCGCCGCCGCTTATTTCGGCCTGCCGGTGTCGCAATTCCCCGACGTCGTGCCGCCCACCGTGACGGTTTCCGCCAATTACCCTGGCGCCAATGCCGAGACCGTGGCCGACACCGTTGCCGCGCCGCTCGAACAGCAGATCAACGGCGTCGACAACATGATCTACATGTCGTCGCAGTCGACCGGCGACGGCAGGCTGACCGTGACGGTGACGTTCAAGGTCGGCACCGATCTCGATACGTCGCAGGTGCTGGTGCAGAACCGCGTCGCGCTCGCCGAGCCGAGCCTGCCCGAGGAGGTTCGCCGTCAGGGCGTCGTCGTCCGCAAGACCTCGCCATCGTGGCTGATGGCGGTCAATGTGCTGTCGCCCGACGGGTCGCTCGATCGCGGTTATGTCTCCAATTACGCGCTGACCCAGCTCAAGGACCGGCTGACCCGCGTCGACGGCATCGGCGACGTCCAGGTGTTCGGCGCGCGCGACTATGCGATGCGCGTGTGGATCGATCCCGGCCGCGCCGCGACCCTCGGGCTGACCGCGGGCGACATCGTCGCCGCTTTGCGGTCGCAGAACGTCCAGGTCGCTGCCGGCACCGTCGGCCAGCCGCCCTACGACACCGGTGCCGCCCAGCAGTTCAACGTCGAGGCGCAGGGCCGCTTCAAGACCGCCGAGGAATTCGCCAATGTGATCGTCCGCACCGACGAGAGCGGCGCGATCACCCGCCTGCGCGACGTCGCGCGGGTCGAGCTCGGCGCCGAGGATTATGGCGTCAACGCCTATCTATCGGGCACCGACTCGATCATCATGGGCATCACCCAGCGCCCGGGCACCAATGCGCTCGCCGCAGCGGAGGGTATCAAGGCCGAACTGGCCGATGCGTCGAAGAGCTTCCCCAAGGGCCTCGAATACCGGATCATCTGGAACCCGACCGAGTTCATCGGCGAATCGATCGGCGCGGTGCAGGAGACCCTGTTCGAGGCGGTGCTGCTGGTCGCGCTGGTGATCATCATCTTCCTGCAGAGCTGGCGGGCCGCAGTCGTCCCGATCGTCGCGATCCCGGTCTCGCTGATCGGCACCTTCGCGGTGCTGGCGGGCTTCGGCTATTCGCTCAACACCTTGTCGCTGTTCGGACTGGTGCTCGCGATCGGCATCGTCGTCGACGACGCGATCGTCGTCGTCGAGAATGTCGAGCGCAACATCGAACATGGCCTCGATCCCACAGAGGCGGCGCACCGCTCGATGGACGAGGTCGCCGGCGCTTTGGTCGCGATCGTGCTGGTGATGTGCGCGGTGTTCGTGCCGACCACCTTCCTCACCGGCATTTCGGGTGAGTTCTATCGCCAATTCGCAGTGACGATCGCGACCGCGACGATCATCTCGCTGCTGCTGTCGCTGACCCTGTCGCCCGCGCTCGCCGCCCGCCTGCTCAGGGCGAAAGCAAGCGAGGCGCCGGCCAAGGGCTGGCGGCGCATCGCCTTCCTCGCCGGCCAGCGCTTCAACGCCGGCTTCGATCGCCTGAGCAGCTGGTATGGCGGCTTCACGCAGCGCGTCGCCGGTGCGCCGAAGAAGATGCTCGCCACCTATGCCGGCCTCGTCCTCGCCACCATCGCCCTGTTCTGGGCGACGCCGGGGGGCTTCGTCCCCGCGCAGGACCAGGGCTATGCGCTCGCCGCGATCCAGCTCCCGCCGGGCAGCTCGGTCGAGCAGACCGATCGCGTGCTCAAGAAAGCGGTCAAGAAATTGCTCGAGGTGCCGGGCACCGAGGCCGCGGTGATGTTCGCCGGCTTCGACGGCGCCTCGTCCACCCAGGCGTCGAACGCCGCCGCGGCCTATATCACGTTCAAGCCGTTCGCCGAGCGTTCGGGCACCGACCGCACCGGTGTGAACATTCAGAACGACATGCGCGCCGCGTTGGCCGACATGGACGAGGCGATGGCCTTCATCCTGCCGCCTCCGATCATCCAGGGCATCGGCAATGGCGGCGGCTGGCAAATGATCGTCCAGGACCGCACTGCGCAGGGACCGCAGGCGCTCGAGGCTGCGGCGGGGGGCCTGATCGGCGCCGCGCACCAGCAAAAGGACGTGGCCAACGTCTTTTCGCTCTACAACACCGCTACGCCCAGCATCTATGCCGACATCGATCGCGCCAAGGCCGACATGCTCGGTGTGCCGCCGGCGCGCGTGTTCGAGGCGCTGCAGGTCTATCTCGGCTCCAGCTACGTCAATGATTTCAACCTGCTCGGCCGCACCTTCCGCGTGACCGCGCAGGCCGACGCCCCCTGGCGCGACGACCCCGCCGACATCGCGCAGCTCAAGACGCGTTCGAATTCGGGCGGGATGGTGCCGATCGGCGCGGTCGCCACCTTCGAGAACCGCACCGGCCCCTATCGCGTCACCCGCTACAATCTCTTCCCCGCGGTCGAGGTTGAGGGCCAGACGACGCGTGGCTCGTCGACCGGCCAGTCGATCGCGACGATGGAAGTGCTTGCCAAAAACCTGCCAGCGGGCTTCCAGTCCGAGTGGACCGGCATCGCCTATGAACAGAAAAGCGCCGGCAATGTCGCCGTCCTGGTGTTCGCGATGGCGGTGGTGTTCGTCTTCCTCGTGCTCGCCGCGCAGTTCGAAAGCGTGGTTCTGCCGCTGGCGATCATCCTGATCGTGCCGATGACCTTGCTCGCGGCGATGGCGGGCGTGAATCTCAGGGGCATGGACAACAACATCCTCACCCAGATCGGCCTGATCGTGCTGATCGCGCTCGCCGCCAAGAATGCGATCCTGATCGTCGAGTTCGCCAAGCAGGCCGAGGAGCGCGGCGCGACCGCGATCGAAGCGGCGGTGGAAGCGGCGCGATCACGCCTCCGCCCGATCCTGATGACCAGCTTCGCCTTCATCCTCGGCGTGCTGCCTTTGGTCACCGCCTCGGGCCCCGGCTGGGAACTGCGCCAGGCGCTCGGCACAGCGGTGTTCTTCGGCATGGTCGGGGTGACGGTGTTCGGCCTGGTCTTCACGCCGGTGTTCTACGTCGCGCTCCGCACGATGCGCGGCTGGATGCCGGGCCGCCGGGCGCCGGAGCTGAAACTGTTGCCGGCGGAATAAGCCTTACTTTCTCCCCTCCCTTTCAAGGGAGGGGCCGGGGGTGGGTGCGAGGCGCAGCCGAGCTTGCCGCGCCAGCGGCAACAAAAGCGCCCGAGCCGGCATCGAGCCGGCCCGTGCGCTGCACCCACCCCCAGCCCCTCCCTTGAAAGGGAGGGGAGTTCTCAACGGAGATCAAACCATGACCCGCAAACTCCACCTCCTCGCCCTCACCAGCCTCCTCACCCTCGCCGCCTGCGCCGTCGGCCCCGACTATGTCGCCTCCACCCCCAGGCCCGCCGCCGCCGGCGCCTTCGTCGCCGCCACCAGCCCGGCCTTCACCACCGCCGAACCCACCGGCCAGTGGTGGCGCCTGTACCAGGACCCGATCCTCGACGGCCTCGTCGCCGACGCGCTCGCCCACAACACCGATCTGCGCATCGCCACCGCCAACCTCGCCCGCGCTCGCGCGATGCTGCGCGAGAGCCGCGCCGGCCGCCTGCCCGAAACCAGCATCGGCGCTGGCGCCAGCTATGGCCGCGTGCCCTCCAGCCAGGCCGCGCCAGGCAGCGACCGCACCGACTCCAGCTTCGATGTCGGCCTCAACATCGCCTATGAGGTCGATCTGTTCGGCCGGGTCAGCCGTTCGATCGAGGCCGCCAATGGCGACGCCGCGGCGGCCGAAGCCGCGCGCGACGCCGTCCGCGTCGCGGTCGCCGCCGAGACCGCGCGCGCTTATGCCGACGCCAGCGCCGCCGCCGCGCGGCTGGCCGTCGCCGATCACACAGTCGCGCTGATCGACCGGACCCTCGAGGTCACCACCAAGCGTTTCGAAGCGGGCCGCGGCACGCGGCTCGACGTTGCACGCGTCGCCTCCCTGCGCGACCAGCAGCGGGCCGCCTTGCCGCCGCTTCGATCCGAGCGTGACGGGGCGCTGTTCCGCCTCGCCATGCTCACCGGCCGCGCGCCCGCCGAACTGCCCCCATCGGCGGGCGCGCGCCAAAACGTGCTGCGCCTCGATCAGGCGATCCCGGTCGGCGACGGCCGCGCCTTGCTCGCGCGCCGCCCCGACGTCCGCGAGGCCGAACGCCGCCTCGCCGCCGAGACCGCGCGCGTCGGCATCGCCACCGCCGATCTCTACCCGCGCATCAGCTTCGGCGCGTCGGTCGGCGCGACCGGCCCGTCGCTCGGCGACCTGTTCGGCGGCGGCCCGTTCCGCTGGCTGCTCGGCCCGCTGCTCAACTGGTCCTTCCCCAACCAGGAGGCCAACCGCGCCCGCATCGACCAGGCCCAGGCCTCGTCGGCGGCGGCGCTGGCCAATTTCGACGGCACGATCCTCAACGCGCTGCGCGAGACCGAGACCGCGTTGTCGTCCTACGCCCACGAACTCGACCGCCGCATCGCGCTCAACGACGCCCGCGGCCAGGCCGAAACCGCCGCCCGCCTCGCCCGCCTCCAGCAACGCGAAGGCAAGATCGACTCGCTCGCCGTCCTCGACGCCGAACGCACGCTGGCGCAGACCGAGGCCGATCTGGCGCTGTCGGATGCGCGCGTGGCGACGACGCAGGTGGATTTGTTCCGGGCGCTCGGCGGGGGGTGGCAGAGCGATGCTGGTGGAACGCCGGTGGCGTCGCGGTAGGGGGGCGGGGGCAGGAATAGGGTTTGATGCGACATGAATTATACGGACACAATATCAAATTGATGAGCACTCGGAATATTTAGATCGCCTTGCGAGGGCACTGACGAATCGCGCAAATAATTTGGCATTGTGTCCTCAAAACTTCGCCAAAACCTCGTGTCCCCAAAACCTCCTGTCGAAGCTTTCTTTTGCGCGACAGTTTGGTTCGACATTGCCGCGGCATACCTGATCCTGATTGAGGCGCGTTGCTCAGCGCACACGGACCCCGTTGCCTTGCTCGGTCGTCAGATTGTATTGAGCGTGAGCGAGGAAAATCTTCTTGCCGGTTTCGAGCGCGCAAGCCTCGCGAAATTCGCTCGCTACCTCTGTGGCGTCGTGCAGCACTCGCCGGCCGGGTATGACGAGCGTGTCGAAGCCATTGATGCTGATCGTGATCGGTACGAAGCTGAATCCGCGGGTGCTGACCGTCTTGAGGAAGGTTCCGAGATCTCCGTCGCGCGCACCCTGGGTGACGAAGCTGTAGTGCGCCTGCACGCCATGGCCGCCGAACCCAGCCGGCAGCGGCGGAGCCTTCAGATCGGTGCACAGGCTGGTCGGCCGGCTGAAGTCCGGCCTGGCGGGATAGGGATTGACGAACTCTCCCGACGGCAGGGTCAGTGCCGCGACCGTCATCCCCTGCGCGACGACGGCGGGGCGGACGCCGGTGGAACTCCAGATATCGCCAGATGTCGACAGGCAGCCAGGCGGCACAACGACGACATGGTCGGCGGTGACGCCCGATACCTGCGGCGGCTCTGCGCCATCGCGGTTCCCCTCGCCGATCAGCACCAGTTGCGCTATGCGATCGACCGCGCCGGACAGGCGCCATTCGATCTGCGCGTTCGACCTCAGCACGGCATAGATCGGCCGCGCGCCCGGTTCGACCGTCACCGGGATCGACTTTATGCCCGGCGTTGAGGCTGCCATGTCGAAGCCCGTTTGCGCGCCGAACGCAACCAGCACGGCATCTGCCGGCACGCGCGGCAGCGCGCATTGCCGGCCGATCCCGATCGGCCGTGTTTCTCGCGTGCGCCGTCCATCGTCGTCCAGTTCCTGCGCCGACAACCGACCATCGCGATTCTCGTCGATCGCTTCGAACAAGGACCCGAGCAGCGCGGTGGCCTCTTCCTCGACCAACCGGCCATCCTGATTAGGATCCTGCGCCAGCAGGCCGCGCAAATCCTCCAATATGTTGAAATTGGCCTGGGGCAGCGGCGCCGAGAATAACTCGTCGCGGCCGATCCGGCCATCGCGATTGGCGTCGTAACGGTTGAACAGATCCGTGAAGCGACTGTCGCTGTTGCTACTGGCGCGTGTATATTCATCCGGCCTGGCGCGCGCGATCTCGATACGATCCACGCTAAAATCGCCGTCGAGGTCAAGCGCGAGGATCGTCTGCACCGATTGCGCACGTTCCTGCGCTTGCTGCCGCTGCCGGAGCAACTCGATGTCGGCGGCATCGAGGCCGTTGCGATCCGAGTCAAATCGGTTGAGCGAGTTCTGGATTTCCTGGACGAAGCCGTCGCGCGTTATGCCTTCGCCAACATACGCAAATGCGAGGCGCGCCCGATACTGGGCCGTCGGCGGAGTCGCATGCGCCGCGGCGCTCGCGATCGCGGCCGCAATAATCATGGACTTCTTCATGCGTGCAGTGCCCCTGTGAAAATCACGTAGGGACTGCTTTTTGCCGCAATTGTTGAAGGAAGTATTCACGACGCACGATCAGCAGTCTACGTGCTCCAGTAGACCAATCGATCCTTCGGCACCACAATTGTGGGGACGCAATACCAAATTAACGAGCGCACGGACCGGAAGGCCGCCGGCCCGTTGACCGGCAGGTGAGACCAAAACGGCCACACGCACACCAGAGTCCGGACGATCATCAGTTTCGCCGTTCCCAGGCCGCAGCCGGACGGACGACAATAAAAAATTTCTCTGCGCGCCATGCGCAACCGATCGCCCCGCTGCCTATCCGCAGCGCTTCAACACCCGCTTCTTGTCGCTGCCTTCGATCTGCGATTCCATCGTCTTCGCGTCGACGACCTTGAGCATCATTTTCTGCGGCGCGCCTTCCATCACCAGCTTGCCGTCCTGAATGTCCCACTTTTCGAACGGGCCGTCCTTGGTGGTGCCGTCGGCCTGGAAATTGATCGGCAGTTCGCAGCCCTCGCCTTCGCCCCAGATGCCGACCATGAAGGCCTTCGACGGCGCTTCGCCGACGGTGAAGGCAGCGGCTTCGGTCGGCGATTCAGCAGCGGTGGGCTGTGCGGGATCCGGGGCGACGGCGGCGGGGGCCTCCGGTGCCGGGACTTCAACCGTGCTGGCCTCGGACGTGTTGGTCTCGGACTTCTGGCAGGCGCCCAGCGCGAGCGCGGCTGTTGCGGCGAAGAGAACGGAATATTTCATTGAAACCTCCCCCATCTGACGAATGAAGCCAGGATAGTCACGCGCAGGCCCTTGGGGCAATCTTTTCGTCGCCGCACGTCGCGAACGCTTGAACGCCCGGGATTTGCGGCGTCCCGCGCGCGTTGTAAAAGAAGGGAATGACAGCAACTGACGATGGCATCGCCGGCCCCTTCTATCATGGCACGCGGGCCGCGCTGAAATCCGGAGACCTGATCGCGCCCGGCCGCAGCTCCAATTACGGCCAGAGGAAGACCGCGAGCTGGGTCTATCTGACCGCCACGATGGACGCGGCGATCTGGGGCGCCGAACTGGCTCGCGGCGATGGTCCGGGCCGCATCTACATCGTCGAGCCGACCGGGCCGATCTTCGACGACCCCAACCTCACCGACAAGAAATTCCCGGGCAATCCCACCAGATCCTATCGCACGCGGGATCCGCTGCGCGTCGTCGACGAAGTGGCCGAATGGCAGGGCCATCCGCCCGAACGCCTCGCGGCGATGAAGGACCATCTCGAACGGCTCGAGCGGCAGGGGATCGAGGCGATCGATTGACACGCGATCGCTGCGTTCGCCGGAGCATTGAAACGATCCGGTCGGCGGGTCGCCCGTAGCCGCGGCTATTTTCGCAATTCGATCAGCCGTGCCTTGTCGCGAACGATCCGCGCCGACCGGCCGCTTTCGAGCAGTGTCTTCAGATCGGCCAGAACGAGCGCAAATCCTTCGGTAGCGTTGAGGGCCGCTTCGACGATGTCCTCGGTCGTGCCCTGGAAGCCCGCATTGATCACCGTCACCGCGAAGCCGCCGTCCACCGCTGCCACATCGATATCGACGGTCGAGCCGTCCGACCAGGTCCAGCTCACGCCGCGTCCCGGCTGCAGCCTGGTCGCGGTCGTGTCGGTCTCCGCCCCGGGAACCATGAACTGCCAGTGCGCCGTGTCGCCAACCACCAGCGGGGCGCTACTCGACGACAGCCAGAACTGCGTCAGTCTGTCGGGCGCGACAAATGCTGCAATGATGTCTTCAGCGGCGGCGCGGATGATCATCGATACGCGCGCTCTGGGTGCTGCCTTCGCCGTCATCGTCGCCTCCTTCATGCGATTGACAGGATAGATGCGCTGAACGTGTTTCGAAAGCGAGCAACAGGCTGGCAATCTCCATCGTTCGTGGTATGTTCTATTGCTGTCGGGCAAAGGGAGGCGAGGCAATGCGTGTAGAAGCAGGGGAAACAGAGCGGCCGCACCACCGGGAGCACGGCCGATGACCACATCCGTGCAACGCTGCAGCTGGGCCGGCACCGACCCGCTCTACATCGCCTATCACGACACCGAATGGGGCGTCCCCCAGCGCGATTCGCGGATGCTGTGGGAAATGCTGATGCTCGAAGGCTTCCAGGCCGGCCTCGCCTGGATCACCATCCTGCGCAAGCGCGACGCGTTCCGCGCGGCGTTCGCCGGTTTCGATCCGCACGCGGTGGCGCGCTTCGGGGACGCCGATGTCGAGCGGCTGATGGGCGATCCCGGCATCGTCCGCGCCCGCGCCAAGATCCTGGCGACGATCCGCGGCGCGCAGATCTGGTGCGAGATGGAAGCGGCGGGCGAGCGCTTCGCCGATTTCTGCTGGTCGTTCACCGATGGCCAAGTCATCCGCAACGACGGGACGCAGACGATCGCCACGTCGCCGCTGTCCGAGCGGATCGCGAAGGAGATGAAGCGGCGCGGCTTCAAATTCGTCGGCCCCACGATCGTCTATGCCTGGATGCAGGCGGTGGGCATCGTCAACGATCATGGCATCGGCTGCTTCCGCCGCGATCAGGTCGGCTAGGGTTGAACTGCCCTGTATTTGGTCGCTCCCCTCGGCCGGCCGCGGGGTGGCTAGGGGCTGCTCTCCGGCCGATCTCATGCTTGACCAACTTGCTTGGTCAAGTTAGCTTGACCACGTCATGACAATTCACGTCAACATCGGTGAAGCGAAGGCCCGCTTGTCGGCTTTGGTCGAGGCTGCATTGCGCGGCGAAGAGGTGATTCTCCAGAAGGCCGGTGTGCCAAAGTTGAAACTGGTGCCGATCGAAGAAGCGGACCGACTCGAACGTGAGGAGGTGGCGCGCCGGCGGGTCGCGAATATCGGTATCTTCCGGGAGAAATATGCCGGGATGGATTTGACGGTGCCACCGTCGATGACCGATGAAGAGGTGGAAGCGCGGTTTCAGCGGAAGTTCGGTGCACCTGCTGATTGATACGCAGGTACTCGTCTGGCTGCTGTCCGGTGATCGCCGGCTGCGTCAGTCATGGACCGACCAACTCAGCGATCCCAACACGATCGGCTATGTGAGCGCAGTCATCGCGTGGGAGTATTCCGATCTGAGCCTCCGCGGATGGCTGCCGATACAGGAAGATGTCGCCCAGTTGCAGGCGCTCTTTGGGCTGAAACTGCTCGATTATCCGGCGGAAGGCTGGATGATGGCGGCAAGATTGCCTGACATCCACCGCGACCCTGTCGATCGCATGCTCATTGCGCACGCGCTCCTGCTGGATATGACATTGGTGACTGCAGATGCGGCGATCCGGAGCTATCCCGTCAAGTCGCTGTGGTAGCTCGAACTGTGGAATGACCGAGAACGGCACGATGACCACCCCCGAACCCGCGCGCATCGACACCCGAATCAGCGGCGGCTGCCAGTGCGGCGCCGTCCGCTATCGTGCCACCGCGATGCTCGACAACGCGCATCTCTGCCATTGCCGGATGTGCCAGAAAGCGGTCGGCAATCTGTTCGCCGCGCTGGTCGCGGCACCGCGCGACGCGCTGACCTTCACCCGCGGCACGCCGGCGCTGTTCCACAGTTCGGCCCACGTCGCGCGCGGCTTTTGCCGCGATTGCGGCACGCCCTTGTTCTACGATTATGTCGAGGGCGGCCGCGTCAACCTGACGATCGGCTCGCTCGACGAGCCGGCGCGCTTTCCGCCGGCCACGCAGATGGGGCTGGAGGCGCGGATGCCGTGGTTCGAGATGCTCTGCCTGCTGCCCGAACTCGGTACCACCGAAGCCACCATGCCCGAAGACGCCGCCGCGATCCGCGCGAGCAACCTCCAGCATCCCGATCGCGACACGCCGAACGTGGCCGACGGCGATGGCGACGGCGATGGCTGAGCCGGTCCCGCATCCGCTCGACACCGGTGCGATCGATGAACTGGCCGCGCTGTGGGCGGCGTGCGGGCTGGTGCGGCCGTGGAACGATCCGGTCCACGACGCCCTGCGCGCGATCGGGGGGCCATCGTCGGCGATCATCGGCCTGCGCGACGGCTTCGACGCGCACAGCCGCCTGATCGCGTCGGTGATGGTCGGCGATGACGGGCATCGCGGCTGGGTCTATTATGTCGCCGTCGCGCCCGATCGCCGCCGCGAAGGCCTCGGCCGGACGATGATGACCGCCGCCGAGACCTGGCTGCGCGACCGCCGCGCGCCCAAGCTGCAACTGATGGTGCGCGACGACAATGAAATCGCGATCGCCTTCTATGAATCGCTCGGGCTGACGCGGCAGAGGGTCGTGACGCTCGGCCGCTTCCTGCTCGAATCGCCGAACACGCCACCACCGCCCCGGAGCACCGCATGACCACGACGATGTACGGCATCCCCAATTGCGACACGATCAAGAAGGCCCGCACCTGGCTGGGCGCGCAGGGCGTGGCGTTCGACTTCCACGACTATAAGAAGGCCGGGATCGACCCCGCGAAACTGCGCGACTGGGTCGACCGGCTCGGCTGGGAAGTGCTGCTCAACCGTGCCGGCACCACCTACCGGGCTTTATCCGATGAGCAGAAGCAGGGGCTGGACGCGGACAAGGCGGTGGCGCTGATGGTCGCGCAGCCGTCGCTAATCAAGCGGCCGGTGGTCGAGACCGGCGACGGCCGGCTGCTCGTCGGCTTCAAGCCCGCGGATTATGCGGCGATGTTCGGGTGAGGGCGTGACCGTCGATCAGGCCGCGATCGTCTCCACGCCCAGCGGGTCGTCATTCCCGGCTTTGGATATGACGGCTTCGATCGTCGTGGGCGGCGCGACGGCGGCGCGATCCGCCACCGCCGCGGTGCGGGCCGAACGCGACGGATAAATCCAGCGCGAGATCGCCACGAGGAGGCCGAGCGCGAGATAAGTGCCGAGCACGGCGGCCGGGTTCAACAGGATCGTCACGCCGAATGCCACCCGCAGATAGAGTGGATTGAAGCCGAAATCCTGGCCGATCGCTTCGCACACGCCGAACAGCGTGTCGTGGCGGGTGAAGAGGTTCGGCTGAGAGATGCGCATCATGTGACTCCTGTGGCGAGGCGGCGGCGGCCCCCAATTCGGTTGCCCGCCACTACGCAGGCTTCGTGCCAATCTACGGAATGGTTTAACTTTCAATGACTTCCGCGTTTCGCCCGGAATCGCGGACGGCATTTGCGCGAAAATCACGCCACATCTTCGCAAATCGCACCACATTCGCTGAAGGGCATGGCGCAACAGCGTGGCGCTCTCATTCAGGCCATCAGCGCCGGCGCGATGGACAAGGTGAGCATCGAGAGTGTGGCCAGCAGGGCCAGCGGAAGGGCGAACAGTCGGTTCATGGTCAAATTCCTTTCGGTGTTGACGCCCGATCTAGCTGCGTCCCATTGGATCGATAAGTCGGTGATATGAGGACGGGCTATGAAGTCAGGCTACACAATTCCCGGTCATCTGCTCGACGGCGTCGAGGCCTTCGTCCTTGTCGCCGATCAGCGCAATTTTCGGGCCGCGGCGAAGGAGCTGGGCATCTCGCCATCGGCGCTGAGCCAGAAGATCCGCGCGCTCGAGGCGCGCATCGGCCTGCCGCTGCTGACCCGCACCACGCGCAGCGTCGGTCTCACCCAGGCCGGCCAGATCTTTCTCGATCGCGCCCGTCCCGCCCTGGCCGAACTGTCATCGGCCTATGACGAGACCCGCGATCTCGGCCAGCCCGCCGGACTGCTGCGCCTGCACATGCCCTGCGGCGTGATCGCCCTGCTCGTCGAGCCGATTCTCGCCGGATTCTGCGCCGCATATCCGCGGATCGACATCGAAGTCGTCGCCCAGGACGAGACTGTGAACCTGGTCGAGGGCGGTTTCGATGCCGGCGTCCAGATCGGCGAACTGCTCGATGCCGACATGATCGCATTCCGGCTGACCGGACCGATCCATTTCGTCGTCGTCGGTGCCCCGGCCTATTTCGAACGCCATGGCCGCCCCATGCAGCCCGGCGACCTGCGTCAGCACAATTGCGCGCGCCTGCGGCGCGGACCGACTGCGATCGGCAACTGGTATGTCGTCGAGGGCGGAAAGGCTCACGAAATGGCGGTGACTGGCAGGCTGCTGACCAACGACATGGCGCTGACCATCGCCGCAGCGCGGCAGGGCGTCGGCCTATGCTATATTCCCGAGGCGATGGTGCAGCCCTGGCTCGCGACGGGCGAACTGGAAGCCGTGCTGACGGACTTCATGCCGACATCGGACGGCGTCTTCCTCTATTATCCCAACCGGGCGCAAGTGCTGCCCAAGCTGCGCGTGTTCATCGATTATGTGCGCGAGCATCTGTTCAGCTGAGCCACCGGCATCGCGATCCCGAAGCGGAGACACATGCCGCTCCAGCCCTCGTGCGCGATGGCGAGTGAGGGTCAAAGTCGCTCATCCTGGCACCGCCCCACCTCTGGCACCCGCCACACTTCCCCGCTAAACCCCGCGCCATGTCCACCACCTTCACCATCGACACCGCGACCAGCCGCGCCAATCCCACCCCGGCGCCGATGAAGCGGCTGACCGTGCCCGCGATCAAGGCGCACAAGGAGCCGGGCAAGGCGGGCGCGCCTCTGGTCATGCTCACCGCCTACAACGTCCGGATGGCGCAGATCCTCGATCCGCATTGCGACATGCTGCTGGTCGGCGACAGCCTGGGGCAGGTGGTCTACGGCCTGCCCTCGACGGTGCCGGTCAGCCTCGAGATGATGTGCGCGCATGGCGCCGCGGTCGTCCGCGGCAGCTATCACAGCCTTGTCATCGTCGACATGCCGTTCGGCAGCTATGAGGCGTCGCCCGAGCAGGCGTTCGGCAGCGCGGCGCGGATCCTCAAGGAAAGCGGCGCCGCCGCGGTCAAGCTCGAGGGCGGCGAGGCGATGGCGCCCACCGTGCGCTTCCTCACCGAACGCGGCGTGCCCGTGATGGGCCATGTCGGGCTGACGCCGCAGGCGGTCAACACGCTCGGCGGCTATGGCGCGCGCGGGCGCAACCCCGCCGAGCGCGCCAAGATCGTCCGCGATGCCGAGGCGGTCGCGGAGGCCGGTGCGTTCGCGATCGTCGTCGAGGGCGTGGTCGAGCCGATCGCGATCGAGATCACGCGGAAGATCGCCTGCCCCACGATCGGCATCGGCGCGTCGGCGCAGTGTGACGGCCAGGTGCTGGTGGTGGACGACATGCTCGGCATGTTCGATCGCGTGCCGCGCTTCGTGAAGCGCTACGATGATCTCGCGACGCGGATCGGCGAGACGGTGGCGACCTATGCCGCCGAGGTGCGGGCGCGCAGCTTCCCCGGCCCCGACCAGATCTATCTGCCCAAGGATTGAGCGGCCCGCGCCGCTGGAGGCACTTCGCCGCGCCCCGAGCGGGAGTCGCTTTTCCTTTGCGTGCTTCGCGGCTAGGGTCCGCGCCAATTTGCGTCCAGTGGAGATCAGTTTTGGCAATCGCGCCCCAGAATAACGAAGCGTTCCTGCGCGAGGTCGACGAGGAGCTGCGTCGCGATCAGCTCGCCGGCTTCTGGACGCGCTACGGCCGCTGGCTGCTGGTCGGGGTGCTGGCCGGGCTCGTCGCGCTCGCCGGCTGGCTCTACTGGCAGCATCGCCAGGCGGAGCAGGCCGACGCCTCCGGCGAGGAACTGAGCCTCGCGCTGCGCGAACTGGGCGAGGGCAAGACCGAGGGACTCAAGGCCAGGATCGATGCGCTCGCCAAATCCTCCAACGAAGGAATCCGCGCCTCGGCGCTGCTGACTTCGGCCGGCATGCTCGCCGAGGCGAAGGACCTCAAGGGCGCGGCGGCCGCCTACAAGAAGGTCGCCGACGATACGACTCTGGCGCAGCCTTATCGCGACATCGCTTTGCTGCGGCAGACCGCGATCGAATTCGACACGCTGAAGCCGGCGGAGGTGGTCGCCCGGCTCAAACCGCTGGCGGTCGATGGCGGACCATGGTTCGGCAGCGCCGGCGAGATGGTTGCGATCTCCTATATGCGGATGGCCAAGCCCGACCTCGCGGCACCGCTCTTCGCCAAGATCGCCGAAAATGAAAAACTGCCGGAAACGATCCGTTCACGTGCACGACAGATGGCGGGCGTATTGGGCGTGGATGCCGTCGACCAGACCAACGCCAGCGATCCGGCCAATGCCGTCGACGAGAGCAATGCCGACGGCCAGAGCAATGCCACCGGCCAGACCAACGAAAGCGCACCGAAATGAAGATTGATCTGCGTATTCCGGTGGCGGCGTTCGCGCTGCTCGCGCTCGGCGGCTGCGGCGTGCTCGGCATCGGCGGCAAGGGCAACAAGCCCAAGACCCCCGTGCTCGGCAATCGCGTCGCGGTGCTCACCTCCGAATCCAGCGTCGAGCTCGATCCGGCGCTGGCCGACGTGGCGATCCTGCTGCCGCCGCCCGAGGTCAATGCGTCATGGGCGCAGCCCGGCGGCAATGCCGCGAAATCGGTCGGCCATCCGGCGCTCGGCGCCGGATCGAGCAAGGTCTGGAGCGCATCGATCGCGGGCGGCAGCAACCGTGCGCGGCTCGCGGCGGCACCGGTCGTGCTCGATGGCAAGCTCTATGCCGTCGATACCGAGGCCAAGCTGACCGCGTTCAACGCCGAAACGGGCGCGCGGCTGTGGTCGGTCACGATCGGCGACACCAAGGGCAACAGCGCGTCGCGCTTCGGCGGCGGCGTCAGCGCGGTCGGCGATCGCGTCTATGCCACCAACGGCCTCGGCGATGTCGCCGCGTTCAACGCTGCGGACGGCAGCCAGATCTGGGTCAAGCGCCCCGCCGGCCCCCTGCGCGGTGCGCCGACGCTCGACGGCAACGGCAATCTCTACGTGATGTCGCAGGACAGCCAGCTGTTCGCGATGAGCGAGGCCGATGGCGCGGTGCAATGGCAGGAATCGGGCGCGCTCGAAACCGCCGGCGTGTTCGGCGTTGCCGCGCCGGCCGCCGCGCAGGGCACGATCGTCGCCGGCTACAGCTCGGGCGAACTGCGCGCCTATCGTTATGAAAATGGCCGTGCGCTGTGGGACGACGCGCTGTCGCGCACCAGCATCTCGATCTCGGTCTCGTCGCTGTCGGATATCGATGCTGATCCGGTGATCGACCAAGGCCGCGTCTATGCGGTCGGGCAGGGCGGCCGCATGGTTGCGATGGAGCTGGTCACCGGCCAGCGCATCTGGGAAATCAACATCGCCGGCATCTCCACGCCGTGGGTGATCGGCGAATGGGTCTATGTCGTCACCGACGACGCCAAATTGCTGTGCATCGCCCGCGCCACCGGCAAGGTCCGCTGGCTGGCGCAGCTCAAGCGCTGGAAGGATGACGAGGATCGCAAGGGCCAGATCAGCTGGACCGGCCCGGTGCTTGCCGGCAACAAGCTGATCCTCGTCAGCACCCGCGGCGACATGGTCCAGGTCTCGCCCACCGACGGCACGATCCAGCAGACGATCAAGGTCGGCGAGGCGATGCACCTGTCGCCGGTGGTGGCGAACAACATGCTGTACCTGCTCGACGACAGCGGCCGGCTGACCGCCTGGAAGTGACGTAATTCCTTTGCCCCTCCCCTGAAGGGGAGGGGCTTCAGGCCGGGATCCCGAGCCCGCACAGGAATTATCGGGCCATTCGCATCGAATTCCGTTAAGGGCGCCCCATGCCCACACTCCCTATTGTTGCAATCATTGGCCGGCCGAATGTCGGCAAGTCCACATTGTTCAACCGTCTCGTCGGCAAGAAGCTCGCGCTGGTCGACGATCTGCCCGGCGTCACGCGCGATCGGCGCGAGGGCGAGGCGAGCCTGCTCGGCCTCGATTTCCGCATCGTCGACACCGCCGGTTTCGAAGAGGAGGACCCGCAGAGCCTGCCCGGACGGATGCGCGCGCAGACCGAGGCCGCGGTCGCGACCGCCGATGTCGCCTTGTTCATGATCGATGCCCGCGCCGGCATCGTCCCGCTCGATTCGGAGATCGCGCGCTGGCTGCGCAGCGGCAACACCCCGGTCGTGCTGGTCGCCAACAAGGCGGAGGGCCGCGCCGCCGAATCGGGCATCCTCGAATCCTACGAACTCGGCTTCGGCGATCCGGTCCAGTTCAGCGCCGAACATGGTGAAGGCATGGCCGATCTGTTCGAGGCGCTGCTGCCGCATGTCGAGCGTGACGGCGACGAGGACGACGCGCCGGTCGAGGTGGAACCGGATGAGGACGAAGCCGCTCGCGGCCCGCTCAAGCTGGCGATCGTCGGCCGCCCCAATGCCGGCAAGTCGACTTTGATCAACCGCATGCTCGGCGAAGACCGGCTGATCACCGGACCCGAGGCCGGCATCACCCGCGATTCGATCGCGATCGACTGGCTGTGGAAGGATCCGGAGGGTTTCGCGAAGGAGGTCCGGCTGATCGACACCGCCGGCATGCGCAAGAAGGCGCTGGTCAAGGAGAAGCTCGAACGGCTGTCGGTCGCCGATGCGCGCCACGCGATCGATTTCGCCGAGGTCGTCGTGCTGCTGCTCGATGCGACGCGCGGGCTCGAGGCGCAGGACCTGCGCATCGCCGACGCGGTGCTGCAGGAAGGCCGCGCCCTGATCATCGCGCTCAACAAATGGGATGTCGCCGAAGGGCCGAGCGCGTTGTTCAACGGCATCCGCAACGCGCTCGACGAGGGGCTGGCGCAGGTCAAGGGGCTGCCGGTGCTGACCGTGTCGGCGGTCACCGGCAAGGGCATCGATCAACTGCTAAAGGTCGCCTTCGAGTCGCGCGAGGCGTGGTCGAAGCGCATCTCGACCGGCCAGCTCAACCGCTGGTTCGAACGCGCGATCGAAACCAATCCGCCGCCCGCGCCCGGCGGCAAGCGGATCAAGCTGCGCTACATGACGCAGGCCAAGACCCGTCCGCCCGGCTTCATCCTGTTCGGCACGCGCGTCGACCAGCTGCCCGAAAGCTATCGCCGCTATCTCGTCAACGGCATCCGCCGCGACCTCGGCTTCGGCGCGGTGCCGGTGCGGCTGACCCTGCGCGCACCGAAAAACCCGTTCGATCCTTGATCTTGGCCCCGAACGTCGTGACCCATCCGCTGCTCGTCGACGCCCGCGGCATGCGTTGCCCGTGGCCGGCCTTGCGGCTGGCGCGGGCGGTGCGCGAGGCCGGACCGGCGGTCGTGATCCATGTCGCGGCGGACGATCCGGCGGCGCCCGGCGAACTCGCCAGACTGGCCGCCGCGAACGGCTGGGGCTTCGGTCCGGCGGAGACCCCGGCAGGCCCGGGATTTGTCATTTCGGTGCCGGCTTCAACCTGCGATTAACCCTCTCTGTGCGATGAAGGGTCGGCGTGTGGGTCTCAATCGCCGCTAGAAGGAATGTCAGTGCCTGACGACAACGAGAATCTGGTCGATTGGCGGCTGTTCCAGCGCAGTCGTGCCGAACTCGGCGCCGGTTTCGTGCGCATCCTCGGCTATTTTCGCGAGGATGGGGTAAAATCGGTCGCCGCGATCGAGTCGGCCATGCGCGACAGCAGCGCGGTGGCGCTGGTGCTGCCGGCGCACACGCTGAAGGGCGAGGCGCGCCAGTTCGGCGCCGAGCCGCTCGCGGCGCTGGCCGAGAAGATCGAGATGGTCGGCCGCCACTGCGTCGAGAATCACGACCAGCCCGACGAGGTCCTGCCCGAAGTCGCGGCGCTGCGCCCGATGTTCGAGCGGACGCTGGCCCTGCTCGAGCGCGAGGCCAATCCGCTGGTCGAGCGCCGCACCGGCTTCGGCCGCAAGCAGCAGGCATCGAACCAGAGTTTCGGCCAGATCTGACCGCCTGCCACCGGCAGCAAAACGCCCGCCGGTCATCCACCGGCGGGCGCGCTTTCCTCCCCAGGAAACGATCTTATGGAGCCGGGCGGGCAGGAGCTGGCCCGCCCGGCGCTGCTGCACCCTCTCCAAGGCGCATCCGGCCGCGTTCTTGTCGAACCGTCGGCCTCGCTGACGCCCTGAAAAACGGCTCGCACGGCAGGCGAATCGGTCGGTCGGGAGCAGCTTCACGGCGCGTAGCCGGGATCGGCGCGCAGGGGGAGCGCTGATCGGCGCATTTTCGTGTCGCGCCGTTCACGCGGGGCGCAGCTATTGTGTGGTGTTGTAAATATATTTACAGCGCGGCGATGGCCGAGAAGAAGGTTTTTGCCGGGCATCAGGTGCGCCGGCTCAGGCGCGGCGCCGGGCTGACCCAGGCGCAGCTTGCCGAACTGCTCGAAATCTCGCCCAGCTATCTCAACCTGATCGAGCGCAACCAGCGTCCGCTGACGGCGTCGATCCTGTTGCGGCTGGCGGGCCGTTTCGATTTCGATCCGCGCGTGTTCGCCGGCGACGAGCCCGGCGGCGGCGCCGAGGCGCTGCGCAAGCGGCTGACCGATCCGATGTTCGCCGACATCGGCATCGATCGCTCCGAGGTCGAGGAATGGCTGGCGGCCGCGCCCGGCGGCGCCGAGGCGTTCGCGCGCGCGTTCGACCGGCTGGCGGCCGGCGAGATCGCCGCCGCGCCGTCCGACGAGAGCGGGCCGGTGGCGCTCGCGCGGCGCGAGATCGAGCGCTGGCGCAACCATTTCGCCGATCTCGACGCCGCCGCCGAAGCGCTCGCCGACGAATTGCGGCTGGGCGCCGGCGATCTCTACAACGCGATCGCCGAGCGGCTGCGGATCAAGCATCAGCTGACGATCCGCATCCTGCCGGCCGACGTGATGCCCGATCGCCTGCGCCGGCTCGATCTCCACGCGCGCCAGCTCCAGCTCTCGGAGATGCTCGATTCGGCGTCGCGCACCTTCCAGGCCGGCTTCCAGCTCGCCCAGCTCGACGCGAAGGCGGAGATCGACGCGCTGGTCAAGGGTGCGGGCTTCACCGATCGGGTCGCCGAGCGGCTGTTCCGCCGCCATCTCAACGGCTATTTCTCCGCCGCGCTGATGATGCCCTATGCCCGCTTCCTCCGCGCCTGCGAGGCGAGCGGCTATGACGTCGAACTGCTCCAGCGCCGCTTCGGCGCCGGCTTCGAGATGGTCGCGCACCGGCTGACCACCTTGCAGCGCGTCGGCGCGCGCGGCCTGCCCTTCTTCATGGTGCGGATCGACCGGGCGGGGCAGGTGTCCAAGCGCTATTCGGGTGCCAGCAGCGCGGCCCTGGTCGATGCGGCCGGACGCTGCCCGCTGTGGGACGTCCACCGCGCGCTCGAACGGCCGGGCACGCTGCTGCGCCAGCTCGTCGCGCTCGAGGATGGCAGCCGCTGGCTGACGATCGCGCGCACCGTCCAGCCGCCGGCGCGCTCGCCGCTGGGCATCCGCGCCGAATTCGCGATCGGCCTCGGCGTCGCCGCCGAACATGCCGCCACCCTCGTCTATGCACGCGGCATCGATCTCGCAGCCCCCGAAGCGACCCCGATCGGCCTCGGCTGCCGCGCCTGCACCCGCCACGACTGCCCCCAGCGCTCCGCCGCCCCCGCCGGCCGCGCCTTGCTGCTCGGCGAACGCGAGAGCGGGCTGACGCCGTTCAGCTTCGCGGGGGATTGAGCGGATACCCCGCGCATCACTTGGGCGTCTTCAACGCCTCGACGATCTTCTTGACGTCCTGCGACCGGCCGCGCGGCAGGATCAGCACCGAATCGCCCGATGCGACGATGATAAGGTCGCTGACGCCGACCGCGGCCACGCGGATGCCGTCGCTGCGGATCAGGCAATCCTTGACGTCGATCGCGATCACCTCGCCATGGTGGACATTGCCGTCGTCGTCGCCGCCGTGCAGCGCGTGCAGCGCGTCCCAGCTGCCGACGTCGGACCAGCCCATGTCGACCGGCACGACGGCGACCTGCGCGGCTTTCTCCATCACCGCATAGTCGATCGAATCCGCCGGGCTGGCACCGAAGGCCGCGGCATCGGGATGGATGCGCGCGCCGTCGTGCGTCGCGCCGGTCATCGCCGCCTGCGCCGCCGCCAGCATCTCGGGCGCATGGACCGCGAGCGCGCCGAGGAAGATGTCGGCGCGGAACAGGAAGATGCCGCCGTTCCACACATGATCGCCGCTCGCCAGCATCGCTTCCGCCGTCGCGCGGTCGGGTTTCTCGACGAAGCTGTCGACCCGGGCGACGCCCTCGGCCAGCGGCGCGCCGACCTTGATATAGCCATAGCCGGTCTCGGGTGCGTCGGGGGTGATGCCGAACGTCGCCAGCCAGCCGTCGGCGACCAGCGGCAGCGCCGCCTCGATCGCCGCACGGAACGCCGCGACGTCGCGCACGACATGGTCGCTGGGCATCACCAGCAGCGGCGTCGCCGGATCGGCCGCCAGCGCCGCGAGCGCGATCGCCGGCGCGGTGTTGCGCGCGACCGGCTCGAGGATCAGGGACGCCGGCGCGCAGCCGACCGCGCCCAATTGCGCCTCGATCTCGTCGGCATGCGCGGCATTGGCGACGACGATCGGCGCGGCGAAGCGGAGATCGTCGGCCACGCGCATCGCGGTCAGCTGCAGCATCGTCTCGGCGGCGGTCAGCGCGAGCAATTGCTTGGGCTTTTCCGGACGCGACATCGGCCACAGCCGGGTGCCCGATCCGCCGGAGAGAATCACGGGGGTGATGAGTGTGTCTGTCATGGTCGGCGCCTGCTTAACGGCAAAGCACGCCGTCCGCCAAGCGCTTCCGGCACGGAACTAATTCGCACGGAAAACGCGGCGTTCAGCCTTTGTTTGTCAATTTGAGCGACAGGTGGCGCGTGTGTCGGAATATCTTACGGTTCGGACCCTCGGCGGGATAGTGCGCGCGTGATCAGGCTGTTCAAACATTATGTCCCGCACGCCGTGCTGCTGCTCGGCCTGCTCGATTTCATGCTGCTGGTCGTGGCGGCAGAAGTCGCGTGGGTGCTCCGCGCCCACCAGATCGGCATGGTCGTCAGCTCGATGCTGGGGCGCGCCGGGCCGCTGCTGAGCTTCGCGGTCGCGCTGCAGATGGCGATGATCGCGGTCGGGGTCTACGGCGTCGACAGCTTCCAGTCGCTGCGCTTCGCCGCCGCGCGGCTGCTGGTCGCGGTCTCGCTGGGCGTGATCTTCCTTTCCTTGCTGTTCTTCCTGGTGCCCGGCGTCACGCTCTGGCGCTCGAACTCGCTCTACGCGATGGTCATCGCGTTCGGGATGCTGATGGGTGTCCGTATCGTGCTGCGCATGGCGTTCGGCAGCGAGGGCTTCAAGCGCCGGCTGCTGGTGCTGGGCGCCGGCCCCCGCGCCGAACGGATTCGCGAATTGTCGAACCGGCTGGGTTCGGGCTTCACTGTCGTCGGCTATGTCGCGATGAACGACGGTCCGCAGACGATCGCGGTCGCGATCAACCGCCAGCATATCGACAGCCTCGCCGATCATGTCGTGCTGCTCAACGCCAGCGAGGTCGTCCTCGCGCTCGAGGAGCGGCGCAACGCGCTGCCGCTCAACGATCTGCTGCGGGTCAAGACCACCGGCGTCCACGTCAACGAGATCTCGACCTTCCTCGAACGCGAGACCGGGCGCGTCGATCTCGCCAGCGTCAACCCCAGCTGGCTGATCTTCTCGGATGGCTTCTCGGCGGGCCGCCGCGTTTCGGCCGCGGCCAAGCGCCTGTTCGACCTGCTCGCCAGCCTTGCGCTGCTGCTGCTGACCGCGCCTTTGATCCTGGTCTTCGCGATCCTCGTCAAGCTCGAGAGCAAGGGCCCCGCCTTCTACCGCCAGAAGCGCGTCGGCCTGTTCGGCGACGAGTTCGACATCGTCAAACTGCGCTCGATGCGGCAGGATGCCGAAATTGCCGGCAAGGCGGTGTGGGCGGCGAAGGACGATCCGCGCATCACCCGCGTCGGCAGCTTCATCCGCAAGACCCGCGTCGACGAACTGCCGCAGGCGTGGAACGTGCTGATGGGCAAGATGAGCTTCGTCGGCCCACGCCCCGAGCGCCGCCAGTTCGTCGACGATCTCGAATCCAAGCTGCCTTATTATGCCGAGCGTCACATGGTGAAGCCGGGCATCACCGGCTGGGCGCAGATCAATTATCCCTATGGCGCCAGCCTCGAGGACAGCCGGCACAAGCTGGAATATGACCTCTATTACGCCAAGAACTATACGCCCTTCCTCGATCTGCTGATCATCCTGCAGACCTTGCGCGTGATTCTCTGGCCGGACGGCGCGCGATGATCCAGGCGATCGGCCAGTGGAGCCACGCGCTTGCCGCCTTGCTGTTCACCGGTCTTTCGGTGTGGCAGGCGCAGCGCCGCGGCCGGACCCTGCAGACGCGCGTGCTGCTGCTCGCCCTCGTCGCCACCGCCTTCTGGGCGCTGATCGAGGCGATCGAGGGGCCGCGTTCGAGCCTGTCGATCTTCGCCGAATCGGCGCGCAACCTCGCCTGGCTGGGTTTCATGTTCGTCGTGCTGCGGCGGGGCGAGACCAGCGTGACCGGCGCCGCGACCGGCCGCCGCTTTGCCGTCGCGGCAGTCTATGGCGTGCTGGCGCTGGTGCTGGGCGCACAGATCCTCGTCGATCTGCTGCCGCCGGCGTTCGACGGCTCGCCGCGGCTGCTCGAGGCGATCTTCTATGCGTCGATCGCGCTCAGGATGACGATGGCGGTGGGTGCGCTGGTGCTCGTCCACAATCTCTACAGCGCCGCCGCGCCCGATGCGCGCTGGGGTATCCGCCTGCCGATGATCGCGCTGGCGGCGATGTGGACTTACGATCTCAATCTTTACACCGTCACCTATCTCGCCAACGCGCCGCCGCTCGAACTGTTCGCGGTGCGCGGCTTCGCGATGGCGCTGCTCGCGCCGATCCTCGGCCTCGCCGCCCGCCGCAACGACAAGATGAAGATGCGGCTGTCACGCACCGTCGCCTTCCAGACCTTCTCGCTGGTCGCGATCGGCGGCTATCTGGTGGTGATGGTGCTGGTGACCAGCGCGTTCGATTATCTCGGCGGCAATTATGCCCGCACCGCGCAGATCAGCTTCGTGTTCGGCACCTCGGTGGCGGCGATGGTGTTGCTGCCGTCGGGCAAGTTCCGCGCCTGGTTCAAGGTCAAGATCGCCAAGCATCTGTTCCAGCATCGCTATGATTATCGCGAGGAATGGATGCGCTTCACCGATACGATCGGCCGGCCGGGCGACGACGCCGCCGCGCTCGACGTGCGCGTGATCCAGGCGGTCGCCGACATCACCGAATCGCCCGGCGGGCTGCTGATGGTGCCCGATGGCGCTGGCGGCCTCGCGCTGCAGGCGCGCTGGAACTGGGCGAGCGCCGAAATCGGAACGGTCGCACTCGGCGCAAATCTCGCGCGCCAGCTCGAGGAAAATGGCCGGATCATCGAGATCGACGCGCTGCGCCGGCTCGTGCCCGCCGAGGGCGAAGCCGGGATCCCGGACTGGATCCCAGCCTGGATCGGGGCCGAACCGCGCGCCTGGGCGATGGTCCCCCTCGTCCATTTCAACCGGCTGGCCGGCGTCGTGCTGCTCGAACGCCCGCGCATCGATCGCACGCTCGACTGGGAGGATTTCGATCTGCTGCGCGTCGTCGGCCGGCAGGTCGCGAGCTATTTGTCCGAGGCGCGCGGGCAGGAGGCGCTGTCCGAGGCGAAACGGTTCGACGAGTTCAACCGCCGCTTCGCCTTCATCATGCACGACATCAAGAATCTGGTCAGCCAGCTCAGCCTCGTCAGCCGCAATGCCGAACGTCATGCCGACAATCCCGAATTCCGCGTCGACATGATCGCCACGCTCAAGGATTCGACGCAGCGGCTCAACGACCTGCTCGCGCGCCTGTCGCAGCACAACAAGGGCAAGCCGGCCGAGCCGCGCCCGGTGGCGGCGAGCGCGGTGGTCGAGGCGGTGGCGGCGCCCAAGCGCGCATTGCATCCGATCGTGATCGCCGGCCAGGCCGATCTGCTCGCATTCGCCGATCCGGCGCGGATGGAGCAGATCATCGGCCACCTCGTCCAGAACGCGATCGACGCCAGCGCGCCGCACGAGCCGGTCCATATCGGCATCGCCCGGCAGGGGCTGAACGTGGCGATCGAAATCCTCGACCGCGGCTGCGGCATGTCCGCCGAATTCGTCCGCAACGGCCTGTTCAAGCCGTTCGCCTCCACCAAGGACGGCGGCTTCGGCGTCGGCGCGTTCGAGGCGCGCGCGCTGGCGAGCGCGATGGGCGGCCGGATCGAGGTGGAGAGCCGCGAGGGCGAAGGCAGCCGTTTCACTCTGCTGCTGCCGCTCGCGACGCCCGAGGACCTGGCGGCGATCAGGGATCGAGCGGCATGAAGACCGCGCGGGGAAAAAAATCATGAGGATGGCCGAAGCCATGAACGCGATGCAGAAAACGCCCGAGACCAAGCCCAAATTGCTGATCGTCGAGGACGATATCGGCCTCCAGCGCCAGCTGCGCTGGGCCTATGAGGATTATACCGTCATCACCGCCGGCGACCGCGCCAGCGCGATCGACGCGCTACGCGCCGAGGAGCCGGACGTCGTTACGCTCGACCTCGGCCTGCCGCCGGTGCCCGACGGCGTCAGCGAAGGCTTCGCGACGCTCGATGCGATCCTCAAACTCAAGCCCGACACCAAGGTGATCGTCGCGTCCGGCCACGGCGCGCGCGAGAGCGCGATGCGGGCGATCGCCGGCGGCGCCTATGATTTCTACCAGAAGCCGGTCGACATCGACGAACTCGGCATGATCGTCCGCCGCGCTTTTCACCTCCATGCGATCGAGGCCGACAATCGCCGGCTGCAGGCGACGGGCGTTCCCGGCAACACCGTGCTGGGTGGCATGGTGACGGCGGCGCCCGAAATGCTCAAGGTCGCGCGCACGATCGAGCGCGTCGCGGCCACCAGCGTGTCGGTCATGCTGCTCGGCGCCAGCGGCACCGGCAAGGAATTGCTCGCGCGCGGCGTCCACCAGTCGAGCGCGCGCGCAAAGGCCGCGTTCGTCGCGATCAACTGCGCGGCGATCCCCGAGAACCTGCTCGAATCCGAGCTGTTCGGGCATGAGAAGGGCGCATTCACCGGCGCGATCAAGACCACCGAGGGCAAGATCGAACAGGCCGAGGGCGGCACTTTGTTCCTCGACGAGGTCGGCGACATCCCGCTGCCGCTGCAGGTCAAGCTCTTGCGCTTCCTGCAGGAGCGCGTGATCGAGCGGATCGGCGGGCGCAAGGCGATCCCGGTCGACACCCGCATCGTCTGCGCCACCCACCAGGATCTCGACTCGATGGTCGCCGACGGCCGCTTCCGCGAGGATCTCTATTACCGGCTCGCCGAGATCGTCGTGCGCATCCCCGCGCTCGCCGCGCGCGCGGGCGACGCAGTGCTGCTCGCCAAACATTATCTGACGCGTTTCGCCAAGGAGATGAACCCGGCGGTCAAGGGCTTCGCGCCCGATGCGCTGACCGCGATCGACGCCTGGCGCTGGCCGGGCAATGTCCGCGAGCTCGAGAACCGGATGAAGCGCGCGGTGATCATGGCCGACGGCAAGCTCGTCACCGCCGCCGATCTCGATCTCGACGGCGACGGCGAGACCGAAGGGACCGAACTGATCAACCTCAAGGCGGCCCGCGAACGCGCCGACCGCAAGGCGATCCGCCATGCGCTGGCGCGCAGCGAGGGCAATATCTCGAACACCGCCAAGCTGCTCGGCATCAGCCGGCCGACCCTCTACGATCTGCTCAAGCAATATGATCTGCAGCCGGTGTGACGGCAGGGGGCTGATCGCGCGGCGGATCTGGTGCACAAGCGGTCGGCAGAGGAGACCATGCCACCATGCTGACCGTGCATCATCTGGGCATATCGCAGTCCGACCGGATCGTCTGGCTGTGCGAGGAGCTCGACATTCCCTATGAACTGGTCCGCTACGAGCGGGACGCGGTCACGCGGATGGCGCCCCCGGACTATAAGGCGCTGCATCCGTTCGGCACCGCGCCCGTCATCACCGACGGCGATCTCGTGCTCGGCGAATCGGGCGCGATCATCGAATATCTGATCGCAACCCATGGCGGCGGCCGGCTCCGCGTGCGCCCGGGCGAGCCGGGCTATGCCGATTATCTGTTCTGGTTCCACTTCGCCAATGCCTCGATGATGCCGGCGGCAATGGTCGACCTGATCATCTCGATGATCGGCGCGGTCGAGAACGACACCAGCCGCGCGCTGCGCCACCGGCTCGACAAGGCCTATGCGATGGTCGAGATCCGCCTCGCCGAGGCCGATTATTTCGCCGGCGCCGAATTCACCGCGGCCGACATCATCATGCTGTTCCCGCTGACGACGATGCGGCTGTTCGCGCCGCGCGATCTGTCGCCCTATCCCGCCATCCGCGCCTATCTCCAGCGCATCGGCCAGCGCCAGCCCTATATCCGGGCGATGGCAAAGGCCGATCCGGACCTGCCGCCGCAGCTCGAATGACCCAAACGCCGCTTTAACCTCTGCGCGTTAGAGCGTGTCCGATGAGGGTGCTCTGGTGGTTGATCGGCGGCGGCGGGACGCTGGCCGCGCTGGGTCTTGCGGCGGTCGCGATCGGCGGCGGCGGGGGCAGCGCGCCGGTGTCCGCGGGCAATCCGGGCGAACGGCGTATCGCGCTGATGAACAGTCTGAAGGATGCGCCGCGCGATTTCGAGACGCGGCGCAAGCTGGCCGAGACCTTCCTCAAGCTCGCCGACGGCGTCGGCGCCGAAGCCGAGATCCGTCGCGCGATGGCCGATGGCCTGCCCAGGGCGCGCGGCGCGCATATCCTCGCGCATGCGCTGCTGCTGCAGGACGATCCCCGCGACGCGATCGCCGCCGCCGACACGCCCGGCATGGCGCGCGCCGACGCGGTCTATGCCGCGCGGATCCGGGGGCGCGCGCAGATGGCGCTCGAAGATCAGGACGCCGCCGCCGTCGAGTTCAACCGCGCGCTCGCACTGGCGCCCAACGACTCGATCGTCTGGTCCGATATCGGCCGTTTCCGCATGCTGACCGGCGACATGGCCGGCGCCGGCACGGCCGCCGACAAGGCGGTGGCGATCGACAGGAACAACATCGAGGCGCTGATCCTCAAAGGCGAGCTGGTCCGCGGCCAATATGGGCTGGTCGGCGCGCTGCCCTGGTTCGAACGCGTGCTGGCGATCGAGCCGCAAAATGTGTCGGCGATGATCGAGGCGGCGGCGACCCTGGGCGACATGGGCCGGACGCGCGACATGCTGGCGATGAGCCGGCGCATCCTCGCGGTCGACAGCCGCAATCCGCAGGCCTTCTTCCTCCAGGCGACCCTGGCCGCGCGCGCGGGCAAATATCAGCTCGCCCGCCGGCTGATGCAGCGCGTCGACGATCGGCTGCAGGATCTGCCGGCGGTGATCCTGCTGGCGGGCTCGCTCGACTATCAGGCCGGCAATATCGAACAGGCGATCGACCGGCTCGAGAAGCTGGTCCTGCTCCAGCCCGATAACATCAAGGCGCGCCGGCTGCTGGGCGCGGCGATGCTGCGCTCCGGCGATGCGCAGGGTGCGATCCGCACCTTGCAGCCGCTCGCCGACCGGCCCGATGCCGACAGCTACACGCTGACCGTGATCGGCCGCGCGTTCGAAGCGGCCGGTGACCGGTCGAGCGCCGCGGTCTATCTGCAGCGCGCGGCCAATCCGGTGATCGCGCAAGGCTCGCCGTTCAACCCGCAGGAAGATCTGACGATGCTCGCGCGCAGCGTGGCCGAGCAGCCCGACAATGCCCGCACCGTGATTCCGCTGATCCGCGGCCTGATCGAATCGGGCGACGCGCAGGGCGCGCTCGATCAGGCGCAGAAGCTGCAGCGCGAGAATCCGGGCGCGCCGGCCGCGCATGTGCTGGTCGGCGATTCGCTGGGCGCGCTCGGCCGTTATGCCGAGGCGGCGGAGAATTACCGCCGCGCCGCCAACATCAACTTCTCCGAGCCGGTCGCGCTGCGAATGATCGACGCGCTCGCCCGCGCCGGCAACGAGGCCGCGGCGACCAAGGTGCTCAACCTGTATCTGTCGCAGAACCCGCGCAGCGTGCCGGCGCTGCTGATCGCGGCGCGGCGTTTCGGCGCCGCCGGCGACTGGCCGCGCGTGATCGCGATCCTCGAAGGATTGCGCCAGCGCCTCGGCAATCAGGACGTGTCGATCCTCAACAATCTCGCCTGGGCCTATTATGAGGCGGGCAATCTCGGCGCCGCGCTGCCGCTCGCCGAGCGCGCTTATGCGCTGAGCCCGTCGAACCCGGCCGTCACCGACAGCTATGGCTGGATCGCGTTCAAGCAGGGCGGCGATCCGGCGCGCGCGGTGGCGCTGCTCGAAAAAGCGGTCGCGCTCGCGCCCGACGAGCCGGGCCTGCACTGGCACCTGGCCCAGGCCTATGCCGCCACCGGCCGCCGCGCCGAGGCGAAGCGATCGGTGCGGGCGGTGCTGGCGCATCCCGACTATGCCGAGCGGCCGGCGGCGGAGGCCTTGCTGAAGCGGTTGTGAGCGCGCTTCAGTTCCGCATGAAATGGGTGTTGATATCTCTTGCTGCGGCGAGGACATTGATGATCTCGACCGCATTTCCATCGTAGCGAAAGAAGATGATGTAAGCCTGATAAGGGGTGCTTCGAAAATCGTGACGGAATTCGGGATGCGCTGTTCCAAGCGTACCGGGAAGGATGGCAATCCGCTCGCATTTCGACCGAATGCGGGCGATGAATGCCTCGGCCAGCGATCGACTTCCGCTTTCGATCGCGATCTGAAACGCAATATCGACAAGATCGTCGAGCGCCGCGTCCGTATAACGCAGGTGGCGCAACTACCCGGCCTTCGACTGCTGCTCCCATTGATCGAGCCTGGCCTTGACGGCCGCGTCCACATCATCGGCGCTGTGCGCTCCGCCGCGCTCGACCGAATCGATCAGCCTGTCGCGGAGCGCTTCCAGCCTTGTCTCGCGCTCCTCGACCAGCCTCAGTCCTTCGCGAACGACATCATTCGCAGAACCGTAGCGACCGCTCTTTAGCAGCCCTTCGACAAACCCTTTCCAGCGATCATCGATGGATACGTTCACGATCATACTCCTTGCCTCGCCCATAGCATGACCATGCTCGATTTGTCTTCATCGCAGGGCTGCTGGCATTGGCTTCCGAGGTTTGGCAGAAGCCGCGCCATGGATATCGCCCCGCTCCTCACCCGCATCGCCGACGCGCTCGATCGGATGTCGCCATCGCCGTCGGCGCAGGCCGATCCGCTCGCCGCCCTGGCCTATCACTGGCAAGGCGGGTTGCTGAGCGCGACGCGTGACTTCCGTCCGCTGCCGCTCGATCTGCTGACTGGCATCGACGCGCAGAAATCCGTGGTGTTGGAGAATGGCCGCCGCCTCGCCGCCGGTCACGCCGCGCATGACGTGCTGCTGTGGGGGGCGCGCGGCACCGGCAAATCGGCGCTGGTCAAGGCGATGGTCGGCACCTTGCAGGCCGATGGCGCCGCGATCGCGCTGATCGAAGTCGCCGCCGACGCGCTCGCCAGCCTGCCGCAGCTGTTCGCGCTGATCGCCGAAGCGCCGCGCGCCTTCGCCTTGTTCATCGACGATATCGGCTTCGACGAGGCCGGCGGCGACGCGCGTATGCTGCGTTCGCTGCTGGAGGGCGGCGCCGAGGCGCGGCCGGCCAATGCCCGGCTGCATGTCACCTCGAACCGCCGCCATATCGTGTCGCGCGACCTCAGGGAGCAGGACAGCCCGATCAACCCGCGCGACGTGGTCGACGACAAGCTCGCGCTCGCCGACCGCTTCGGCCTGTCGGTGGGCTTCCACACCGTCAACCAGGTCGATTATGTCGCGATGGTCGCCGCATATGCCGATCGCTTCGGCCTCGCTTTCGATGCCGCCGACGCGATCCAGTGGGCGACGCAGCGCGGCAGCCGCTCGGGCCGCGTCGCCTGGCAATATGTCGTCGAACTGGCGGGGCGCGCCGGGAAATCGGTGTGAGCGAACCCCTCTACCGCTTGCCGGAGAGAGATGAGGCGCAGAATATTCTCGCCGCACGTCACGGCGGCGAGAGCGCCACCCTGAAAGCGCCCTTCACCGATCCCGATCGCTTCATCTCGGCAAACATCAGTCGCCACTCGCGCAGCGAGAGCCTGATCGGGTTCGGCTCATGTGCACGATGGGCGAGGCCATAGCGCATCGGCTCGCCGGATCGCGGGGCGATCGTGCCGAACAGCCGGTCGAAGACGATCAGCACGCCGCCATAATTGCGGTCGATATAGCAGTCGTTCGCGGCATGATGCGCGCGGTGATTGGCGGGCGTGTTCAGCACCCATTCGAGCGGACCGAGCGTGCCGATCGCTTCGGTATGCAGGAAGAATTGATAGCGCAGGTTGAGCAGGAGCAGACCCACCACCAGCCGCGGATCGAAACCGAGCGCGATCAGCGGCAGATAGAAGACCCAGCCCAGCGAGACCAGATTGGTCCAGCCCAGCCGCAGCGACGACAGCAGGGTCAGCTGCTCGGCCGAATGGTGGACCGCGTGCGTTGCCCACAGCCAGCGCACGCGGTGGCTGGCGCGGTGGAACCAGTAATAGGCGAATTCGACGCCGAGGAAGCCGGCCAGCCATGTCCACGGGCTGTCGAGCGGCAGCCGCAGCGGTGTCGCTGCCCAGACCGCGGTGAAGGCGGCGCCCAGCACGACGGCGTTGAGCGCGCCGGCCACGACATTGCCCGCGGCGAGTCCGAGCGTGGTCTTCGCGGTCGGCCAGTCATAACCGCGACCGCTGCGGCGCCGCCAAATCAGTTCGGCGCCGACGAGCAGCACGACCAGAGCGAGGAAGATGGGGGAGCGGGCGAGTTCGGCCATGGCGTTCAGTGGCCCCCCGCCGCCTGCCGGAGCATCGCCTTCGCGGCTTCCGCCTCGGCCTTGGAGACACTGCCGTCGCCATTGCCGTCGGCACGATCGAATATCGGCGTCGGTGCGGCGGCGAGTTCTGCCCTGGTCAATTTGCCGTCGCGATTGGCATCGGCCTGCGCGATCATCGCTGCGAGGCGCTTGCCGGCTTCGGGGCGAAGGCGGGCGATGCGGCTGAAATCGTCGCGCGTGACGACGCCGTCGCCATTGCGGTCGAGCCGGTCGAATCTGGCGGTGCGTGCGGCACTGAATTCGGCGCGGGTGACGGCGCCGTCGCGGTTGGCGTCGGCATTGGCGAACGGGTCGCCGCCGCCGAATGCCTGGGCATGGACGGGCGTCGCGGCCGCCAGGGTCGCGGCGCCGGCGAGCAGGATTTGGAGGATCATGGCTGGAACGCCTTCGGGTAAGGAGGCTGGGCCGGCTGCGCTGGGTGAGCGTGGGGGAACGCGCCGGCCGGGCGACGATGGGGCTGCCCCTATTGGGGCGGGGTGTGACTGACGGTGCCGTTGACCGATCCGCCGCCGCCGGCCGGACCCGTGCGCGTCCCCTCGAAGGTCCCGGTGCCGTCGCCGTTGGCGGTGGCGGAGCCGTTGCGGCCAAAGGACGTGCCGCCATTGGTGGTGTGCGTGGTGTCGCCGGTGCAGGTGGAGTCGGCGCAGCTGCCGTTGCGCACGGTCTCGACCCCGCGCCCCGAATTGGTCTGGGTGCCGCGCTTGACCTGCGTCGTGCCGTCCGTGCGCGTGGCCTGGCGCTGGCGCTGATAGCCGCGGCCGCTCGAACCCTCGACGGAGGAACTGCGCACCCGTTCGCGCGCTTGCGCCTGATCGGGAAGCGAGACGCCGGTGAAGGCCAGGCCGATGGCGGCGAGGGCCATGATCTTGTGGGACATGATGAGATCCTCTCGATGCGGACAGCGGGTCGCTGCCGTCTGCCGCCTGGAATAGCCGCGTCAGGTAAACCGGTTGCGACGCCGATGCTACGAAGCGTAACGAAAGGTAACGGCCGCTGCTTGACGCTTGCCGGATGGGCGCGGCCATGCCGATATGGCCTTCATGGTCGAAAGCAGCTTCATCGCGCTGGTCGAGGATGACGACGAGATCCGCGATCTCGTCGCGGCGCTGCTGCGGCGCGAGGGGTTCGCGGTCGGGCCGTGCCGCACCGCGCAGGAGTTCGATCGCCTGCATGCGCGCCAGCGCGTCGATCTCGCGATCCTCGATCTGATGCTGCCCGGCGAGGACGGGCTGTCGCTGTGCCGGCGGCTGCATGCGACCAGCGAGACGCCGGTGCTGATGGTCACGGCGCGCGGCGAGGATATCGACCGAATCATCGGGCTGGAGGTGGGCGCCGACGATTATCTGCCCAAGCCGTTCAACCCGCGCGAACTCGTCGCCCGCGTCCGCGCGATCCTGCGCCGCACCCGCGAACGCCCGCGCGTGGCGCACGCGCTGCCGGCCGAGCGCTATGCCTTTGCCGGCTGGTCGTTCGATGCCGGCGCGCGCAGCCTCGCCGATCCCGACGGCCGCGGCGTCACCCTGACCGGCGGCGAACATGACATGCTGCTCTGCTTCGTCCGCCACGCCCAGCGCGTGCTCAACCGCGACCAGCTGCTCGATTGGACGCGTGGCCGCAATGCCGAACCATTCGACCGCACGATCGACGTCCAGCTCAGCCGGCTCCGGGCGAAACTGGCGACGCACGACAGCGGGCGCGACCTGATCCGGACGGTGCGCGGTGGCGGCTATGTGCTCGCGGCGCCGGTCGAACTGGGCTGACGATGTCGCTGACCGCCAATCTGACGATGCGGCTCGGCGCAATCATGCTGGTCGGGTTCGTGCTGCTCCAGCTCGCGATCGTGGCAGTGCTCGGCTTGCCCGACGGCGGCGAGGCCGACCGGCCGTTCAGTCTGCCGCCGCCGGCGCAACTCGCTGCAATCGTCACGGCCGTCGAACAGCGGCCGCCGGCGGCGCGGCCCGCGATGATCCGCGCGTTCGACGGCGGCATGTACAGCGTCAGCCTGGCCGGCGGACCGCCGGCGCCGCGGCAGTACGCGATGAGCGGACGGCTGCCGAAACTGGCCGACAGCTATCGCGCGGTGCTGCCCGGCCGCGCGGTCCGCGTCGATTCGCGCGGCGGAAGGATGAGCGGCTGGCTCGACGGCGGCTGGTTCGGCGATCAGGTCGGGCCGGACCTCTTCCTGGGACTCGTGCGCGTGACCGTGCCGCTCACGCGCGGCGGCTGGCTGGTGGTCGAAGGGCGGCCTTCGGCGGGCATGCGCGTCTATCTGCGGCGCCGGACGGTGCTGAGGCTGGTGGGCGGCCTCGTGCTGGTTCTGATCCTGCTCGTCGCGGTGCGGCAGACCACGCGCCCGATCACGCGGGTCGCCGCCGGCGTGCGCGGATTTTCCGCCGGTGGCGACACACCCGATCTGCCGCTCGAAGGGCCGCGCGACGTGCGTGAGCTGGCACAGGCGTTCAACGAGATGAAGGGCCGCATCGCCGGGTTGATGGCCGATCGCACGCGCATCCTCGCCGCGATCGCGCACGACCTGCGCACCTACCTCACCCGCCTGCGACTGCGCGCCGACTATATCGACGACGCGCACCAGCAGGCGCGCGCGATCGCCGATCTCGACGAGATGGCGCTGCTGATCGACGACACCCTGCTGTTCGCCGCGATCGACGGCCGGCATGACGGTCCGCGCGAGCCGATCGACCTGCTGGCATCGGTGACGCGGCTGGTCGCGCTGCGGCGAGAGATGGGGCAGGCTGTGACGTTCGCGGCGGCGATCGACGGAGCGTTGCCGGTGCTGGCGCCGCGGCTCGCGCTCGACCGCATCTTCGGCAATCTCGTCGACAATGCGCTGCGCCATGGCAGCGCGGCCGAGGTGCGGCTCGACCGCATCGACGGACACGTCCGGCTGACGGTAGGCGACGACGGACCCGGCGTGCCGCCCGACCAGCTCGCCCGGCTTGCCGAACCCTTCCACCGCCTCGATCCGTCGCGTGACCGCGGCAGCGGCGGTGCCGGCCTCGGCCTCGCGATCGTCCGCGCACTGGCGCAGCAGATGGGCGGCACGCTGAAGTTCGGGACATCGGCGCTCGGCGGTCTGGAGGTGGAGGTGATGCTGCCACTCGCCTGACCCGCTTGACCGGGTCGGGTGGGAAGGACGGCACCGGGCGCTGGTCGAAAGCCGCTCGACGCTATCGCGATCCGACCGTTAGTCTCATGGCATCAACGACAAAGGGATCGCTCACATGGACCGCCGCCAGTTCCTCGCCTCCAGCGGCGTGGCCGCAATCGCCGCCTCGCTCGCACCGCAGCAGCTGTTCGCGGCGGTCGGTGTCGGCGACGCCGGCCTCAACGCCAGCTTCGACAAGATCTTCGACATGTTCGTCCAGCGCTCACCCGAACTCGCCAGTTCGCTGGGCCTCGACAAGGGCGCCAACGCTGCGCTGAAGGGCCGGCTGTCGGACCGCACGGCCGAGGAGCGGGTTCGCCAGCTCGCGCAGAACAGGCAGGCGCTGGCGACAGTTCGCGCCGTCGATCCCGCCACCTTGTCGCCGCCTGGCCAGCTCAACCGCGACGTCATCCTTTACACGCTCGAAAACCAGACCGCCGCGCCCGACCGGTTCAAGCTCGATTCGGTCATCCGCCCCTACCGCATCTTCCAGCAGGGCGGCGCCTATTTCTCGGTACCCGATTTCCTCAACACCGCGCATACGATCGCCGCGAAGGAGGATTGCGACGCCTATCTGTCGCGGCTCGAAGCGTTCGCGACCGCACTCGACCAGGACAGCGCCGTCCAGAAGGCGGAGGCGGCGCGCGGCTTCCTCGCGCCCGGCTGGTCGATCGACCTGACTTTGGGCCAGATGGCGGCGCTGCGCGGGCAGCCGGCCGCGACCAGCAGCCTCGTCCAGTCGCTCGCCGGCCGCGCCACCGCGAAATCGATCGCCGGCAACTGGGGACCCCAGGCGGCGGCGATCGTCGCGGGCAAGATCTACCCGGCGCTCGACCGCCAGATCGCGCTGATGACGGCGCTGCGCCCGGCCACGCCGGCCGGCGACGGCGACTGGCGGCTGCCCAAGGGAGACGAAATCTACCAGGAGGCGATCCGCCAGGCGACGACCACCGACTTCACCGCCGCGCAGGTCCACAAAATGGGTCTCGACCAGGTCGCCGAGATCGGCGCGCAGCTCGATACGATCCTGAAGTCGCAGGGCTTCACCACGGGCAGCGTCGGCGCACGGCTGGCGGCGCTCAACGTCGATCCGGCGCAGCTCTATCCGAACACTGCCGAAGGCCGCACGGCGCTGATCGCCGGCCTCAACGACGGCGTGAAGGCGATGTATGCGAAACTGCCCGCCGCCTTCGCGACACTGCCCACCCAGCCGCTCGAAATCCGCGCGGTGCCGGTCGAGATCCAGGACGGCGCCTCGAACGGCTATTACAACCGCGCCGCGCTCGATGGCTCGCGCCCGGCGATCTACTTCATCAATCTCAAGGATGTCGGCGACTGGCCGAAATATTCGCTGCCCTCGCTGACCTATCATGAGGGCGTGCCCGGCCATCATCTCCAGATCAGCCTCGCGCAGGAATCGAAGGACATCCCCACCTTGCGCAAGATCGGCTTCTTCTCGGCCTATTCCGAAGGCTGGGCGCTCTATGCCGAACAGCTCGCCGACGAACTCGGCGCCTATCAGTCACCGCTCGAACGCGCCGGCTATCTCCAGTCCTTCCTGTTCCGCGCAGCGCGGCTGGTGGTCGACACCGGCATCCACACCCAGCGCTGGGACGTGGCGAAGGCCACCGATTATCTGGTCGCGACCACCGGCTTCGCAAGGCCGCGCTCGCAGCGCGAGGTCGAGCGCTATTGCACGCAGGGCGGGCAGGCGCTCAGCTACAAGATCGGCCACATCGCCTGGACCCGCGCCCGCGCCAAGGCGCAGCAGGCGCTCGGCGACCGCTTCGATCTCAAGCAGTTCCACCAGATCCTGGGCCAGGGCGCGATGCCGCTGACGACGCTGGAGGCGCGGATCGACGATTGGGTGAAGACGATGAAAGGGTGAACATTTGCCCTCTCCCCTCGGGGGAGAGAGAGGGGCCCAAGCCATAGGCTTGGGAGGGTGAGGGTGCGAGCGTAGCGAGCATGGACGCCCTGACCCTCACCCTCCCAGGCCTGACGGCCGGGTCCCTCCCTCTCCCCCGAGGGGAGAGGGCAGAAGCTCACCCCAACGCCTCGCTCATCTCCGCCAGCTCCAGCCAACGCAGTTCAGCCGCATCCTTGTCTGCGCGCGCCTGCTCGATCGCCCGGGTCAACGCCGCGAACCGGTCCGGATTCTTGCCCCACAGATCGGGATCCGCCAGCGCCGCCTCGTCGCGGACGATCGCGGCCTCCAGCGCCTCGATCTTGCCCGGCAGCAGATCGAGATCGCGCTGGTCCTTGTAGCTCAGTTTCACCCGCGGCTTGGGCGCTACGGGCGCATCTGCTTTGGGAGCAGAGGGTCGTTTCGGCTCTGCCTTCGGCACCCGCCGTTTCACCCAATCCTCATAACCGCCGGCGACGATGTCGACCCTGCCCGACCCGTCGAGGCCGAGCGTGACGGTGACCGTCCGGTCGAGGAAGTCGCGGTCGTGGCTGACGATCAGGACGGTGCCTTCATAATCGGCGATCACCTCCTGCAGCAGGTCGAGCGTCTCCATGTCGAGATCGTTGGTCGGTTCGTCGAGCACCAGCAGATTGCTGCGCCGCGCGAACTCGCGCGCGAGCAGCAGCCGAGAGCGCTCGCCGCCCGAGAGCGATCCGATCCGCGCATCGGCGATCGCCGGCTCGAACAGGAATTCCTTCAGATAGCCGTGGACATGCTTCTTCTCACCGAGCACCTCGATCCAGTCGCCGCCGTCCGACAACACGTCGCGCACGCGCTTGTCGGGCGCCATCAGGCTGCGCTGCTGGTCGATCACGACGCCGTCCAGCGTCTTCGCCAGCTTGACCCGCCCCTCGTCGGGCGCGAGCTCGCCGGTCAGCAGCTTGAGCAACGTGGTCTTGCCGGCGCCATTGCCGCCGACCACGCCGATCCGGTCGCCGCGCGTGACGCGGAAGCTGAAATCGCGGATGATCGCGCGGTCGCCGAAGCGCTTGGTGACATGCTCGGCATCGATCACCACCTTGGTGCGCACGTCGTCGGTGCCGATCGTCAAATTGGATGTGCCCTGCGGCCCCAGCATCGCCGCCCGCTGCGCGCGCATCTCCTTGAGCTTGGTCAGCCGCCCCTGGTTGCGCCGGCGGCGGCCGGTGACGCCGCGTTGCAGCCAATGCTCTTCGAGCTTGAGCTTGGCGTCGAGCCGCTCGGCAATGCGCTGCTCGTCCTCGAACACCTTTTCGGTCCATGCCTCGAAGCCGCCATAGCCGATCTCGGCGCGGCGGATGCCGCCGCGGTCCATCCACAAGGTCTGCCTGGTCAGGCGGGTGAGGAAGGTGCGGTCGTGGCTGATCGCGACGAACGCGCCGGAGAAACGCTGCAGCCAGTTTTCGAGCCAGTCGATCGCGGCGATGTCGAGATGGTTGGTCGGCTCGTCGAGCAGCAGCACGTCGGGGTTCATCGCCAGCGCGCGCGCGATCGCCGCGCGGCGCCGCTCGCCGCCCGATGCGGTCTCCGCGTCGCGATCGAGATCGATGCCGATCTGGTCGGCGATCGCCTCCACCTCATGCTGGAGCGGCGCGTCGGGACCCGCCAGCGCATAGTCGCGCAAGGTCGCATGGCCGGCGATCGACGGTTCCTGCTCGAGCAGCACGACGCGCGTGCCGGGCACGATCGTCCGGCGGCCTTCGTCATGGTCGATCTTGCCGGCGAGCAACCGCAGCAGGGTCGACTTGCCGGCGCCGTTGCGGCCGATCAAGGCCAGCCGGTCGCGCTCGCCGACGAAAATGTCGAGATGGCGGAACAGCCAGCCCGAACCCTGGACGATGCCGAGATCTTCGAATGATAGGATAGGTGCAGCCATGGCGGGGGCACATAGTGGCTGATCTCGAATGGTGAAAGCGCCGTGATCTGATCCAGGCGGATCGGGGCATTCCAACGGCTTCTTTCGCCCAGAGCACGCGGCGCGCCCAGTTGAGCAGGTGAACTCAAGCTTTTCGGGGCCGCCTTGCTACCCATCAATAGTTCTTGCATGAGGGAATCTTGTGCCCGAAAAGGGCGTACGTGATGCTGATGGGTGACCGCCTTTACGGCTCGCCCGCCCTCATCGAACAGTGCCGCGCCAAGGCTTGAGGGTAGCGGCTGGGCCGCAAGCAGCAGCAGGTCTTCGAACGGACGGCGAGTCGATCTTGGCCGAATGTTTCGCGCGCGCGGGGGGCACATGCTGACCAGTATGGCGCTCACGGGCATGCACCCCGCACCAATCTAGCCATGCGGCGTGATCAAGGCATCCCGAGCCGCGTATCATTGCCATGTGGGAGCTGCCGTGCATTTGGACTGTGCATGGTTACGGATGCGCCGGGCATCGAGGCGATGGACGCTGAATACGAGACGTGCGGATCTAATCTGGAGGGCAGCGGGATCCAGCGAGGCCCACATCGACCGGCTTGTGCTGATGCTCAGCCTCGCGCTCGACCGCGTGGTCTCCACAAGCACCTGGGACGCCATGGAAATGAAAAATCCTGCCGAAATGACCCTGCGCGAAAGCTCAAGAACATCACCCGTGGTTTGACATCGTGGTTCAAGCGCGGCCGGGCAGGTTGCAATTCAGCCGCTAACGCCTCATTTTACGGCTGCCTTTATGGTGCGCCTGGAATTTGATGGATAGTACGGCTTTGGGGGTGCGAGTGAACGACGCAAGGGAAGAGTTTCTGTTCGGTTCTGTGCCGTCGGGACTCTTTCGCGTTTTCACCGGATCGGCGCGCCATTTCTTTGCCGATCTCCTCACCCATCTAGCGGACGATCCATTTGGCCAGGCGGGCGAGATCGCGACTCGCAAGCGCGTGTTCGCGGCGATCGGCGAGTTCATCGATCGTGCGGGCCGGGCGGTCATCGCCGAAACGCTGGCCGAAGATGATACGCGATCCCCAGGCGGGCACACCTATCTCGCCGCCTACAATCGCCTCGTCGAGACCGGCTGGCTTGTCGAGTATCGTGATCGTTATCGAAGAGTCGTTGATTTCGATCCGTCCGCACGGCTTGTCCTGCACACCTTGCTCGACATTCAGAACGGCCGAGTCCGCTCCTATGGCGGAGCCGTGCTCAACGTCCTAACGCTGCTTCAGTCGGTCGAAGCCGACCCCGTCGCGAAAGCCCTCAATGTGCGGGAAGCCGCTCTCGCCGCGCGCGGCTTCATGAACCACCTCCGGACAGTCGCTGGCACCATGCGTCGCGTCGAAGCCTTGATCATGGCGCAGCCGACGGCCGCCACGCTCGTCCGCCGTTTCGTGACCGATTTCATCGAGGCGGAAGTCGTGCAGGACTATCGAAACCTGCATGCCCGAGAAAGTCCTTATCGGTTCCGTGGACTGATCCTCGCGACCGGCGAAAAACTATTGGAAGACGAGGGTGCGCTGTCATCGATTGCCGTTGGCTGGAAGCGCGGCGGTATCGCGCGTGACGTGAAAGCCGCCCGTGATGCGATCATCACCGACCTGCGCGACACGATCCGCGTCTTCGCAGCGATCGACGATCACGTCCATGACATTGAGACGACGACGTTTCGCATCGAACGGCGCATGACCAATGTCGTGCGTTTCAGCGACCGCATGGCGACCGTCAGCACCGATCGCCTCCTGCGCGCCCTCGAGCTGCTGGGCACCTCGCAGATCGATGACTCAGAGACGATCGACGTGCGGGCCCGTCTCCAGCTGGAGACTCTGCCACTCGCCACGGCGCAGCTGTACATTCCGTCGCGCAAGCGGCGCGAGCCGGCCGAGCGGGTTGTGGAGGTTCGCCCGCCTGACCCGGCGTTGCTGCGTTATCTCCATGCGATCGATCTGTTCGAGATACGGGTAGGTGTGACGTCCGATCGGCTCTCCGCCTATGTCGAACGCGCTATGGGCGATAAGGCCGAGGCGCATCCAGCCGATTTTCCGCTCACCAACGTCGACGATTTCCTGTTGTTCGAACGATTGCATCTGGTCGGCCTCTCGCCGCTCGACCAGACCTATGAATTCGTCGAATTCGAGGAGCTTACAGCAAATGACTGGATCGAACGCCGTGCCTTCGTGGTGCGTCGCCGCGCGGAGACTGTGAATGGCTGAGTTGCGCGAGGTCGCGGCGATCCTCGATTCCGGCAAAGTCGAAGAGGAAGATCTTCAATCGGCGCTGCAGGCCATCCTTTTCCACCAATGCCTTTACGAGGATTGGCCGCACGCTCCCGCTTATCGCCTGCTTGTCCGGCATCTCTCGCATGTGCAGCCGATCGTCGGCGCCTTTGGCTACCGGCTGACCCATCATCCGGTCGCCCACATGCTCGTGCTTGAGGCGCAATCGGTAGTCTACGGTGTCCACCTGTCCCGGCTCAAGAAGGACGAGACGGTCGTGCTCCTGATCCTGCGACTGCTCTATGCGGAAGGAATCAGCTCGCTCGACGAGAATGGCCGCGTCGAGATTACGACCGACGATGTCCACGATCGCCTCCGGACGAGCGGCGAGGAGCCGCCGCCGATGCCGCGACTGCTTGAGATCCTGAAATTGTTGCAGCGTAAGGGAATGGTCCGAGTGGGCGAACGCGACGTTGCCGAGGCAATGACCGTGCTCACGATCATGCCGGGCATCACGATGCTCGTCCCCGACGTCTATGTCGAAGGCGTCATTCAATGGCTTGAGCAACGCGAGATGGAGCGCGCCGACCGGATCGGCTGCGATGCCGATGCATCAGCCAAGGATATGCTCTCGCATGTTGCCGAGTATCGCGCCGGCCTGGGCGCGGCAGAGGAACAGTTCCCGGATGAAAGGGACGTCGAGGTGAACGAACCGGACGAAGGGGCGGACGATGTATCAGCTTGAACGCATCGTACTGAACAACTGGGGTTGTCTCGACCCTCAGGATATCGATGTTCGCGGCGCGACCGCGATCCTCGGCCCGACCGGGGCCGGCAAGAGCACGATTGTGGATGCACTGCAGGTGATCGTCACCGGCGCGAGTTCTCGCTACTACGATCTGAACAAGTCGACCGGCGGACATAACGAGCGCACTATCCGCGACTATTGCCTCGGCGCCGACGATCAGATCACTCCCGACGCGCCCGCGCGGAAGGCTGCGGATACTTTGATTGCGCTCGCCTTCAGAGACAGGTTGAGCGGCGAGGCATTGTCGATCGGCCTGCTGTTCTCCGCGACCGCGGATGAGCCCATGGGGCCGCCACGCAGCCGTTTCGTCGCACCCGGCTATGCGCTCACCCTGGCCGATTTCATCGAGCCACGCGCCGGCGGGGTCAACGTCGTTCCGACCAACGCGCGCATTCTCGAACGCCTCAAGCAGCTTTGCCCGAAGCTCAAACAGCACATGAGCGCCATCGCCTATGTCGACGATTATCTGCACGCCATGCGGTCTCGCGGGGCCGCGCCCGACTCACACCAGGTGTTGCGCAACTTTAAGCAGTCGGTGGCGTTCCAGCCGATCAACGACCCGACCGACTTCATTCGCAAGCATATCCTCGAAGAGAGCGATATCGACGTCGAGGCGCTGAGGGGGTCGATCGAGCGCTATCGCTTCCTGGAGCAGGAGGTGACAAAGCGCGAGCAGCAATTGATCGAGATCGCCGAGGCTCGCCGCCGGCTTCAACTCTGGGCTCAGCACAGCATCCGGCACAATGTCCTGCGCTTCACCATGGCGCACGCGGAGGGGCGGCGAGTCGGAATCGTCATCAAGCGCCTGGAGGTCAAGAGACTGGAGATCGCACGCGAGGTCGAGCAGGAAAGCGCGATCAAGCGGCACCACGAACAGGCGATCAGCCAGCTTCAGGAGGACCAACTCCGTCAGCGCGCATTGCTTACCGAGGCGCCCGAGGCGATGCAGGTCCGTGCGCTCGAAGCCGATCGGGCACGATATGATGAAAAGCGCCTGTCGGCGCGTGGGACGATCCAACGGAGAATGGGTCAGCTTGTGCGGTTCGCGGAACTGGCGCAGCGCGCTGAGCGCGTGCCGATGGAATTTGCCGACAGCCTGAAGGCCGTCAGCGAGCTCATCCAATTGATCCGTGGCAAGACACCCGAGAGCCTGGCCGCAGTCGATATCGATCTGGTCGTGCTGGAGAAGCGTATCCTGCCGCTGGTGGGTGCCGAGCGTAGTCTCAGCCAGCAGCTCGAAGTGGTCATTGGCGATACGGTCCGGCAGAAAACGCGGCTCGACGCGCTTGAATCGAGCCTGGCGTCGAGCGGAGATGGCCCCTTGCTGTCGTCGTCCGTGCGCGAATTCATGGCCCTGCTCGAACGCGAAGGCATCTCGGCAACGCCGCTCCCGGATCTCGTCGATGTGTCCGATCCAAGCTGGGCAATGGTGCTGGAGATGCTGCTCGGCGCACACCGCGAGGCGCTTATCGTTCCGCAGGATCGCACCACCGATGCCTATTCGTTGCTCTATCGTGAGCGGCGCAATTTTCATTCGTGCCGGCTCATAGACACGCGAAAGACCGCACGGTGGCAATCGCGACTTGATGAAAGGTCGATTGCAACCATCATCGTCACCGACAATCATGACGCACGCGCCTTCATCGAGCGCCAGGTAGGCCGATATTTGAAGGCCGAAACCGACCATGATCTCGAACGGCTCGACCAAGCAGTCACCAAGCGGGGCAAGACGACCCAGGGGATGGCGCTGAGGGTGTTTCGCGACCTCGATCCCATTTTCGGCAAGACCGCGCAACAGGCGGCCACACAGCGTGCGCGTCAGGAATTTACCGAGCTTGCCGCGCTGTTGCGAACCACACTGGCCGATCGTGACGGGCTCCAGGCAGCTCTCACAGTGATCGCCGCGATCAAGGACGAACCCGCCGATGTTCTGGCCGAGGCGCTCGCTGCCCTGGTCGAGGCCGACGCCAACCTCCGCGCGATCGCGCAGGCACGAGCGACGCTGGATTCACCGGAAGCCAGGAAGATCCGCGAGGAGATCGCGGGCATCGAGGCGGACATCCGGCAGTATCGTGCCGAAATTGCCGAGGAGATCGAGCCCAAACTCAGGGCGCTGAGCGAAGCCGATATCAAGCTTCAGGTCGAACTGAGCGGCAATGCCAATGCCCGACGAAGACTTGAGGAGGATGAAGAGTCGACGGTGGCGGCGGCGACCGTGCCGCCGATCAGCACCCTGCTCGAACTGCTGGCGTCGTCCGATACGATAGAAGCGGCTCGACAGCGTGTCGCCGTTGCGGCGGAGTTCACGCCGGATGAGCGCGATCCTGCAGCGCAGCTTGCCGACCTGGTCGCAGAAGCGAAGACCGAGGCCGAACCTCTGCTGCGCCTGGCGGAAGACGGCCTCAAGCGTGGGCGCAACGGCTATGTGCAGTTTTTCTCGACGCATATCGGCGCACCGCCGCTCTCAGATCCCGACGACGCAGCGATCTTTCGCTGGTGTCGGTTTCGCGAAAGGCAGCTCGAAGACGACGAGCTTCGCCAGTACAAGGACGAGTTCGCCGAGGCGCGAATCAAGATGGAAACCGATCTCACCGAGGGTCTGATCAACCGGCTGTCGGACAAGTTCCAGACCGCGCGCGCGCAAATAGACCGACTCAATCGTAGTCTGGCAGGCCGGCATTTCACCGGGCAGTCCTACATGTTCCGGCACAGCCTCAATGCCGCGATGAAGCCGATCCATGCGCTGGCCGAAGCGATCGCCGATGCCCCTCAACGCGGACTCGCCATGCTGCAGGACGACGATGTCGACCCACGGGTACGCAATGGATTCAAGGAGCTCGAACGCCGTCTGTCCGACGACCAGCTTGTCAGGGAGCTTCAGGACTATCGCCGCTTCTTCGACTTCGAGCTTCACATGACCAACGACCGGGGTCAGGAAACGACGCTGAGCAAGCGCTCCGCGACAGGTTCCGGCGGCCAGAAGCAGGCACCCTATTACGTCGCCGTGGGTGCGGCGATGGCCGCTGCTTATTATCCCAAGTCGATCGTGGGCGAACCGGACGGCGTTGGTCTTGTCGTGTTTGACGAGGCCTTCAACAATCTCGACGCGCCGAACACGCGCGCGCTTCTGGAGTTTTTCAACGATCTCCACCTTCAGGTGATCGTTGCGGCGCCGGATAAGGTGCGCGCGATGTTTCTCGAAACGGTCGAAACGATCGTCTCGGTCAACCGACGGCCCGACACACAAGAGCCGGTGGTCACCGTCACGCATCCGTCCCGGCTCGCCCGCGAAGCGCTGTCGAACATCAACCCGGTCAATCTTGGCGTCGAAGCGTTTCGCCCACTCTCGGCAGCGGCAGAATGAAACGGGAGACGGACGGCTGCCGACTGCTCAACAGCTTGCTCGACGCCGAGGAGCGAAGTTCCGACCGTACGCGACGCATCATCAAGCGCCCGAGCATGAGTTTTGGGTCGGCCGACGAGCATCAGTCGCTCAATGACATCCTGCTTGCGGCTCGGGACGTCGGTGCGATCGATGTCCATTTCGATCGGGAAGCGCCACATCTCATCGATCGCGTTGTGCTCGTCGATCCGGCGCGGCTCTACGCCCATCTTGGACGCCAGCCTGCCCAGGTCGGGCGCGAAGCGGCCTTGACGTCGCTCGCCGAGTTTCCGGCGAGCACTGACGTCGGGCGGGACATGGTCGCCTATATTCAAGATCAATGGCGTGCGGGGAAGAGCGCGCTCGCACTATCCCCAGGTGATCTGGAAGAAGCCATTCGCTTGGCTCGTGCTGCCGATGCTGCGTTTACCGAATTGCCGGGCGGCCGGGTTCCGCTGCGAACCAGATCGGCACGCCTGTTGAACGACAGCAAGGCGCTGGAGCGCGCGCTCTCAAAGCTGATCTCCTTCCTGAAGACGATCGGCCGAATCGATCCAGAATTGGAGCGCGAGGATGCGGCTCGTCTCTTGGGCCTCGAGAAGTTTCCGCAGCCGCTGCTGCTCGCCGGGCCTTTGCGCATTGGCGATCTCTCCATCGTCGATTGGCCCTATGTCGGACTTCCGGCAGAACTCGGCGATGGTGTGAATATCGTTGGTGCCGTGCGTTCGGTTCTGACGATCGAGAATCTGGAGAGCTTCAACCGCCATGTTCGTGAGTGTCGGCAACCCGACGACATCGTCGTTTACACCGGCGGATTTCCCGCGGTCGGCGTTGTCACGATCCTCCGAAATTTGATCACCCTATCCGGGGTTGCGGGCCTTTGGCATTGGGGGGACATAGATGCTGGCGGTATCGGAATTGCGCGGTATCTCGAACGCATGCTGCAGATCCCTGTCCGCCCGCATCTCATGACGGCGGCACTGGCGGTCGCTTTCGGCAAACCAGCGTCGTTGCCGATGAGGTTGCCTGATATCCCTGCTGAGTCGGCCTTCGCGCCATTGGCAACTTACCTGCTGCAACCCGATGCGCGATGCCTTGAGCAGGAGATCATCGATCCGGAACCGGTCGCCCCTTTTTGTGCCGGGTGATGGTGCAGCGTCGAGCGAGCACCTGATCCGCTATGGATAGCGGCCTACCGCTTGATCCACGTCCCGCTGTCGCGCCACTCGGGCCGGATCTGCGAATCCGCCACGCTGTCCTGATAACTTGTCAGGGGTGCGCCGCTGGCGACATATTCGGGCTGCACATCACGCGCGATCGGGGCGGACGCCACAGGCACGACAGGGTAGGGAATGTCCGCATAAGCGGTCAACTGCACCGGCGCGCTGGCGATCACGCGCTTCGGATAGGGTCCGGGCATCGGCTCGCGCATCGCATAGGCCTGGCGGAAGGCCGCGATCTGGCCGTTGCCACCCGGCCAGCGGTAGAAGATGTGCGCGCCGACGATGGCCGTGCTGATCAGGCTCGGCGCCCAGAACGGCGACACCGCCAGCGTGTGGTAATGCGTCGCCATGCCGACCGGCGCATAGACCGATCCGGCCAGCGCCTCGCGCGCAATCCGGCTGGCCGTACTCCAGCCTGCGCGTGACGGCTGGCGCAGCATCGCGCCGTCGCAGGTGAAGCTGAACTGACACACGTCGCGCTCGGAGCCCTGGAACACGACGCCGCAGACGCTGTTCGGAAAGGCCGGATGGCGGACGCGGTTGAGCACCACCTGCGCCACCGCGCGCTGGCCGTCCTCGCTTTCGGACGCCGCCTCGTAATAGATCGCGCTGGTCAGGCAGAGCTGCGACCGCGCGGCGTCGGTTACCGATTGCACTCCGGCGTGGAACGGCGCGGCGCCGCCGGCGACGACCGGCGTCTCCAGCGCGAACGGCGCCGCGGTCTCGGCCTGCGCCAGCGGAATCGGATCGGCGAGGCGAATGGTCAAGCGCCGGCCGATCCAGCCTTCGCCGCTGTCCGGCAGCGTGCCCAGCGCCGCAGTGCACGAGACGACGATCGCCAGCGCGGCGGCCGCGCGGAACCCGACCGTGCGGCGGGTCGCGCGCGCGGTCAGCATCAGCGGTTTCGCGGTTCTGGCCTGCATCGTCGCCCGTCGCAATGACGCCCCCATGGGTGTCGCGAATCGGCGCCTATGCGAATCCGATCGTCAATGCGCCCCCCGATTTTGGCCTGTCCAGCAACGGGACGCGCGGAAGGCAAAGTGTTAATTGGTTAATAACGCTCGAAATTCCCGTGCGACTGGCTGACCGGATTTCGAGGCACGGCGCCCCGCTGGCCCCCTCTCCGGGGACAGGTCATGCTCAGTTGACGCTGTAAGCGCCATAGCGGCATTTGCCGATCTGATATGTCCCGACCTTTTTGATCGTTACGCGCCCGGGAAGACCGGCACGCTCCGCATTGGCTGCAGGCCGATCGTCGACCGGCTTCGGTGCCGGCGGCAGCGCACCGGTGACGCTGACCGACGGCGCCGCCGAGGCGATGGAATTGATCGGATGGCCGGACCGGAATGGGGCCTCGGCCTGTTCACACCTGTTGATATCGGGGTTTTCGTACGTCGGTTTCCCGCCGCCCTTCATGCGTTGCGGCGGCTGCGCCATGGCCTCCCGCACGGTGCCTTCTGGTTCAGCTTCCCGTTCCGTCCGTCCTGCCCGTTCCGCAGCAGGCAATCCATCGCGGAGTCGAAGTCGCTCCTTCGTTTCGCGACCAGCCGCCGCCTTCTCATCGTGGAGCGTCGACCGAAACGCCTCGAAAAGCCGGATCATCCGCTTGGTCTCGCTGGGCGGGACCTGGCCGGCCGCGACCGCCGCGATCAGCGCGGCCTTGGCGTTGTCGACGCCGTTCGGCGCACGCAGGTCGGGCAGGTCGAAGCGGATGCAGCCTCGCCGCAGCGGCGCCGTGCGATCGAGGCGGCGGCGCATCGCCGCGGCGCTGTCGTCCAGCGCGCGGCCGAGGAGTCGATCGAAGATTTCGGTGACCTTCTGTTCCAGCATCTCCTCCGTAAAGAGCTTGGGCTTGTTGCGTGCACCTTTGGGGCGGCCGGCCGGATTGCCCGAACGGCCGGGCTGGAAGCGGGTGGAGTTGCTGTTTTCAGCTGTTGATTTCGACATGCGCTCGCCTTCCTGCGATCTGACCGTGGTCAAGGTTATGTATGGAACATATAGCGAACATGCCATAGTGACAAGTCAAACATGGCCGCGCAACGCCATTGATGTGGCTGACCGTGCTAAAGGACGATCTCGCGCCGTCCAGTTTCGAGGACATGCTCGAAGCCGCCGGATCGCCCCCGAGACGACGAGGCGGCCGATCCGGGCGTGACGGTTGAACGACTGGGATTCGGGCTCGGACCGGACGGGCGTGTGCCCGCCAATGGACTGTCGCTTGCATCTTCGGTTCATGGCCGTGATGCCGTCGTGATCGTGTCCGCGGAGTCCTGCGATCGCGAACGGCTACAGCACGATGGTCGGCGCCCGGTCGAGGCGCCGGCTTTATCCCCGCTGGGCGAACTGGATCTCGAGCGGCCGATTGTCGAGGGCCCCGTGCGGACGATCGACCTTTGACCGGATTCCTGCTCGACACCAACATCATTTCCGAACTGCGCAAGCCGCAACCGGGCGCGCTGGACCGGCCATCTGTGGCAGCGCCGCGCACGACGGTCTTGGCGAACGACCCTTGCGAATTCCGTTCCCCCGATTGCCCAGTGTCGACAGCGCGGTTCAGTTGACGTCCTCGGCGGACCACCCCATCAATCTGAAGCTGTTTCAGGCACCGCAACGGTTTCACCTGGATGGGTGAAGCCGATATGCGTATCGTCATATGGAGACGAAACCCGCCCAGGCAGCACTTTGACGGCGCGGGTCAGCCTGGCGAGTGCGGCGTTGGCGGCGCTCTGGTTGAACGGTCCGGCATAGCCGATCGCGCGATCGGCATGGCGCCGGGCCAACGCCGGATCGCTCAGAAAGGCAGTCGTTGCCGCGGCAAACGCGGCGGCATCGTCGGCAATGACGAACGGCGCGTTGTCCGGCGGGAAGCCCTGAGCGCCCGGCGGCGATACGATGCAAGCCAGCCCGAGCCGGAAATAGTCCACCATCTTGATCTTCAGGCCACTTCCCATCCGCACGGGGTTGACCGCGAACGTGCAGGCCGCCGCGATCGGCGCCAGGTCGGCGACCCGGCCATGAACCGTCACGCCGGGATGGTCCTTCGCAATTGCCGTCCCGATCGTGCCGACGATGTCCAGCCTGGCGTCCCTAATGTTCGCGCGAACGCGCGGCCAGACCTCGTCCAGAAACCAGAGCAGGCCATCGACATTGTGATGGGCAGCACTGCCCAGATAGAGCATCCGGTGCGGATCGACGGCCATGGCGGAACGGCCCGCGGCATGCTCCACATCTTCGGCGACGACGGTCAGGATCGGCTCGACCGGCATCGACGGCAGGAACCCGGAGACGGTGCGCGCGTCGCGCGGGTTGTTCGCGATGACGGCGCTGAACCGCCCGATCATGGCGATTTCCATGGTCCGATCGATCGCCGGCTGGACTGTCAGTCCGTTGGCCCGAAAGGATTCGGTCCGCTCGCAGAAGATGTCGTGGGTGATCAGGTAGCGATCGACTGTCGGCGCAAAGGCATCGAGCGCGGCGGACGCGAAGATCGTGTCGATGAACAGCGCATCCACTGGTATGTCGGCGAAGCGGTGCTCGATCCGCCTGGTCTCGGCCGGCGACAGGAAGCGTCCGATATGCGCCACGCCGCCGGCAGCGCGCCGGGGCCGCAATCCGAGCCGTGCCTTCAGCCACCGCGCGGCGGCGCCGAATGTTCGTGGAATCAGACGATCGCCGACCCGGATTGCATTGACGAAGACCAACCCCATGCCGGCCAGCAGGGCGTCGTCGGCCGGCACGATGGCGGGCAGCCGTCGGCCGGTGATCACCAGATCGATATCATAGCCCAGCGCCATGGCCGCGCGCAGCACGGTACGAACCGTGCGCGCCGCTCCGCCGACGTCCGGCAAGGGCAAGTCCTCGACCATAAAAACCGCCCGGCCCATAGTCTCCACGAATCTCTTTTGCGATGACCAATGAGGAATGCCTCAGGACTGGTCCGGCAAGCGGAGCCTGACCACCGCGCCCCGAAACATTCCGCCTACACCGTTCAGGCCTTCTCCCACACGAACACGCCATAGCGCATCGCGCCGGTGCGATAGGCCAGGATCAGCCGCGGCACGCTCAGCGCGAACACGCGGTTCTCGGCATGGCGCAGCAGGCGGCGATACCAGCGGTCGGTCAGCAGTTTGCCCACGAAACGGCGCGCGCAGATCGTCCAGGTCTTCGCGACCCTGCGGCTGATGTCCTCATAACCGACCGCGACGAACCCGGCGTCGCGCGCCCAGTGCTCATACTCCTCGCGTGTGCCCATCGATGGCAGCCGGCCCTCGCGGCAGATCGGTTCGAGCAGGTGGCGGACCTTGCGGGGCGATGCGCCGGTTTCCGCCAGCCATGCGCACACCGCGAATCGCGCGCCGGGCTTCAGCACGCGATACGCCTCGGCGAAGAACAGCGGCTTGTCGACCATATGTTCGCTGCTCTCGATCGACCAGGCGCGGTCGAATGCGGCGTCGGGCAGGCCGTTGGCCAGCCAGTCGCGGACCTCGATCGTCACGTTCGCGACCGGATGGTCGGCGGCATAGCCGGCCTGCTCGGCCGACAGCGTGAAGCCGCGCACCGCTGCGTCGCGCGTCGTCGCGATCCGCCGCGCGGTCCCGCCATAGCCGCAGCCGATATCGGCGCAGGCCATGGCCGGCACGATCTCCAGCCGGTCGGCGACCATGTCGATCAGCGCCTCCACCGCGCGCTCGGGCGGTTCGCGGCCGGTGGTCCACAGGCCGTGATGGACATGCTCGCCCCAGCATTCGCGATAGACGCGATCGAGTTCGTCATAATGGCCGGCGACGTCGCCGGCGTGCTGCGGAGTGTTTGGGAGGATCACATGGCGCAGGATGCGATGCGCACGCGGCCAAAGTAAAGCCCCTCCCCTTCAGGGGAGGGGTTGGGGTGGGGCATGAAGAATTGCGCTGAAGCGGACAGCTATTTTGCTGCCGGACTCCCCCACCCCAACCCCTCCCCTGAAGGGGAGGGGCTTGAGGACAAGCGGCTATCGCAGCTGCGAACGCGCCGATAAGACGGGGCCATGTCGCAGCCCACCCGTATCCTGCTCGCCCTCATCGCCGGCCTCATGCTCGGCATCGCCGGCGCCCGTTTCGGGTGGGAGGCGGGGCTGGCCGTGGCCGAACCGGTCGGCGGGGTCTGGCTCGATCTGCTGCGGATGACGATCATTCCACTGGTCGTGGCGCTGCTGGTGACCGGCATCGGCCAGACCGCCGACAGCGCGCGCGGCGGCGGGCTGGCGTTCCGCGCGGTCGCCCTGTTCCTCGTCCTGCTGTGGATATCGTCGGCGATCGGCGCGGTGCTGACGCCGCTCGCGCTCGACATCTGGCCGATGCCGGCCGATGCCGCTCTCGCGCTCAAGACCGCGATGGGCGCGCAGCATGCGACGATGCCGCCGCCGCCGCCGATGTCCGAATTCCTGCGCTCGATGGTGCCGACCAACGCGATCGCGGCGGCCGCGCAAGACAGGTTTTTGCCCTTGATCCTGTTCACCACCGTGTTCGGCGTCGCGATCACGATGCTGCCGGTCGCGCAGCGCGAGCGGCTGACGGGCTTCTTCGACGCGATCACCAGCGCGATGCTGGTGATGGTCGGCTGGGTGCTGTGGCTGGCGCCGATCGGCGTGTTCGCGCTGGCTTTTGCGGTCGGCATCCGCGCCGGCACCTCGGCGGTCGGCGCGTTGCTCCACTATATCATCATCGTTTCCGGCGTCGGCGTGGTCGTGTCGCTGTTCGCCTATCCCTTGGCCTGGCTGGGCGGGGGCATATCGGTCGGCCGCTTCGCGCGCGCGATCGCGCCCTCGCAGGCGGTGGCGGTCAGCACCCAGTCCTCGCTCGCGTCGCTGCCGCCGATGCTCAAGGCCACCGAGCGGCTCGGCCTGCCGGAGACGGTCGCGGCGGTCGCGCTGCCGCTCGCGGTCGCCTTGTTCCGCGTGACCGGTCCGGTGATGAATCTCGCCGTCGCCGTCTACATCGCGCACTGGTTCGGCATCCCGCTCGGCCCGAAGGAACTCGTCGCCGGCCTGGTCGTGGCGGCGATCACGACGATGGGTGCGGTCAGCCTGCCCGGGCAGGTCAGCTTCATCACTTCGATCGCGCCGATCTGCGCGGCGATGGGCGTACCCGTCGAGCCGCTCGCGCTGCTGATCGCGGTCGAGATGATCCCCGACATCATCCGCACCGTCGGCAATGTCAGCATGGACGTGGCGGCGACGGCGGTGATCGCGCGGCGCCAGGGCAAGCTGCCGGTCTGAAGCGGACAAGGTCGGGCGTCGGGCTGCGGCTTGCTGTTTACCGGCGACGCGACAGGCCTTACCGCGAACTTCGTGCTCTGACCCCGGCAGTTGCGGAACCCCTCCGCCGGCCGCCGGTTGGCCGGCGGCGCAGGGGGAGCGGCTTATGACCATCGAAATCGAGATCGAGGTCGTCCTCGACTATCAGATCGGCGAGGCGTGCGACGTGCTGCTGCAGGTCGAGGTCGCGCAGATGGCCGACCAGCGCATCGTCGGCGACCGGCTGACCGTGACCTCGCCCGAACCGCTGCGTCCGGTGCCGGGACTCGACGGCATCGGCCAGCGCAGCTGGGCGCGCGGGCAGGGCGTCTTCCTGACCAACTATAGCGCGATCGTCGCGGTCGACCGGCCCGCCGTCGATCTCGCCACGCTCGTCGAGATCCCGGCGCGACGATTGCCGGGCGAGGCCGCGCCCTATCTGCTGCCCAGCCGCTATGTCGAGGCCGACCGCTTCGAGACCTTCGTCGGCAGCCGCTTCGGCCATCTCGCCGGCGGACCCAAGCTCGTCGCGATGCTCGACTGGTTCGGTGCCGAGATGGCCTATGTGATCGGATCGAGCGATGGCGATACGGGCGCCGCGCAGACCTTCGTCAAGCGTCAGGGCGTCTGCCGCGATTATGCCCATCTGTTCGCCGCCTTCGCGCGCGCTGCGCATATCCCGGCGCGAGTCGCCTCGGTCTATGCGCCCAATGTCCTGCCGTCCGACTTCCACGCGGTGGTCGAACTGTTCCTGTCCGACGCCTGGCATCTGGTCGATCCCACCGGCATGGCCGATCCGCAGGAGATGGTGCGCATCGGCGTCGGCCGCGACGCCACCGACATCGCCTTCATGACCGTGCTCGGCTCCGCCCAGCTGATGGATCAGCGCGTCGAGGTCAATCGCGTCTGACTGTCGCATTTGCAACTATATGTCGCATGGCCGTCATATAGTTGCATCGATCGCTCGACGTGTGTTCGGATCGGTCCCGTTTGTCGATGGACGTCGTGCGTTTGTCTGGCGGGTTTGGGCGTTGGCCGACGGCATCGCAGCGCCAGTCGAAGTCCTGCTGAGATGCCTGCCCGATTGATCTATCCAAAGGCTGCGCGGCGGGGGTGACCGGGGTTCCCGAGGCTCCCTCGCTCCCGCCCGCACCGGCCTGAATACGCCTTGCCGGCGCATGGCCGCTGGGAGGTCGACCATGAAACATCGTCCGTCACCGATCCTGATCGCAGCCACCGCAGCCGCCTTCATCGCCGCGCCGGCGCTGGCGACGGGTTCTGAGACCATCAGCGTCAAGGTCGGCATCGCCGATCTCGATCTGCGCAGCGACGGTGACGTCGCCCGCCTCCATCGCCGCATCGGCTATGCCGCGACGACGGTGTGCGGCCGCGCCGATCCGCGCAACCTGGCGCTGATGCCGAAGATCCGCCGCTGCCGCCAGGACGCGCTCAACGATGCGAGCCGCCATGCCGACATCATCGTCGCCGCGGTTCGCGCCGGCAAGGAGCAGCGCGTGGCGGTGCGCGAAACGCTGCGTGTGATGGCTCGCTAGATTTTCCGGGACTTCGACGGTCACCATGTTCCGCGCCGCTGGCTTTGCCCGAAAGCCGGCGGTGCACTGCGTTTTGCGGCCGCTTGTTCGCTCTGCGCCGCGGTCGACTCCGTCTCGTCGTGCGTTCATGCGCAATATTCATGTCGTTCGTCGAAATCCATCGCAACAATCGGATCGCCGAATGTCCCCTTCAAACAACGTCCGTCTATCGCCCATGTCGTTTCGTCGTTTGGCAGAGCATATCGGCGGGCCGATCGAAGACGCGATGCGCGGCATCGGGCGCTCGGCCATAAAGGCTGGGCAAGGCGGGATCGAAGGCCAGTTCGGCACCAGTCCCGAAGGTCCGAAGCCCCGCCCGCATTGGTCCCATCCCCCTCGGGTCCGATCCCTTACCAAGGTTCAGGAGATTAGACATGTTCACGCGTTTTACTTCGATCGCCGCGCTCGCCGCCGTCACCGTCACCGGATTGTCCGCCCCGGCCTTCGCCGGCTCCACCGTCCCGACCCGCGTCGTCCGGACCGCCGATCTCAACCTCGCGACCGACCAGGGCGTCGCCGCGCTCCAGAGCCGGATCAAGCGCGCCACTTATGCGGTCTGCGGCCAGATCGACGCCCGTGATCTCGCCGCGGTCGCGCAGCATGCCAAGTGCCGCACCGAATCGCTGGCGCGTGCCAGCGGCGACGTCGAGCGCGTGGTCATGAATGCCCGCTCGGGCGAGCGTTCGGCGATGGCCGGTTCCTCGGGCGTCACCGTCTCGCGCTGACCGGATTGGCCGGCCGCCCTTTCCCTCAGGCCTTTCCCTCAGGCCTTTCCCTCAGGATCGTGCCGGCGAAACCGAAGATGCTGAAAATCCCCGGTCCGCCTGTGCGGGCCGGGGATTTCCGTTTGCGCGTGTCGCTCGGCGTCCGGCCCTGCGGCGCCTCGGGCTATCGCCCGGCGATCTTCTTGGCGTTGGCCAGATAGGTCCGGCCGATCCGCACTTCGGCATCGTCGACCAGCATCGCATACCAGACGCCCAGCCCATCGTGGCGCAGACGCTGGATACGGTCGCGGCGGACGATCGTCGAGCGGTGCAGCCGCACGAACATCGCCGGATCAAGCCGCGCCTCCAGCGCGGTGATCGTCTGGTGCAGCAGGAAGCTGCGTTCGCCCAGCGACAGCCGCATATAGTCGCGCTCGGCATCGATCCGCTGGATGTCGGTGGCGGCGATGCGGACCAGTTCGGAGCGGTGCGGCACCCAGAACTCCTGGGCGAACTCGGGTCCGTCGACGGATCGTGACGAATCGGGCCGGGACGGATCGGACCGCGGCGCTTCGGCACGATGCGCGCCGCGCCGTTCGGAGACGCGCGCGACCGCGCGGGAGAGCCGGTCGGGTGCGACCGGTTTGAGCAGATAATCAACGGCTGCCAAGTCGAATGCCTCCACTGCAAAGCCATCAAAGGCGGTGACGAAGATGATGGCGGGGGCGACCCCGCCGGATGTGCGCGCGGCCTCGCCGACGCGGCGGGCGACGGTGATGCCGTCGACCTCGGGCATGGCGATATCGAGCAGGATCAGATCGGGTTTGAGCGCGGCGGCGAGCCGCAGCGCGCTGGCGCCATCGCTGGCGGTGCCGACCAGCGCGATGCCGGGCACCGCCGCGCACAGCAGCTGCAGCCGCTCGATCGCCAGCGGCTCGTCGTCGACGATCAAGGTCGCAAGCGTGCCCTCAGCAACCATGGCGCACCACCGGCAGGGTCAGGGTCACCGCGAAGCCGCCCTGGGGCAGGACACCGGCGACGAGCGACGCGGCGTCGCCGAAGCGCGTGGCGAGCCGGTCGCGGACGTTGGCGAGGCCGATGCCGGCGCCATGGTCGCCACCGGCGCCAGGACCGCTGCCCGAAGACGCGCCTGGGCCGTCATCCTCGACCGTCAGCACCATATGGCCATCCTCCTCGCGCGCCGCGATCGTGATCGTGACGGCGTTGCGCGCGCGCGAGACGCCATATTTGAGCGAATTCTCGACCAAAGGCTGGAGGATCAGGCCGGGCACGCAGGCGCGCTGCAGCGATTCGGGAATGTCGATCTCCACCTTGAGCCGCTCGGGGAAGCGCACCCGCTCGATATCGAGATACAGGCGCTGCAGTCGTACTTCCTCTTCCAGCGGCACGTCGTCGAGCGGATCGCCCGACAGCGAGGTGCGGTAGAAGGTCGACAGGTTCATGATCATCGTCTCGGCATCGGCCTTGCGATCGGTCATCACCAGCGACGACAGCGAGTTGAGCGTATTGAACAGGAAATGCGGATTGACCTGGTAGCGCAGCGACCGGAGCTCGGCGGCCTGCGCGGCCTGTTCATAGGCGGCGACGCGCCGTTCCGCCGAGCGCACCTCGCCGGCATAGGAGATTGCGAGATACAGCGCCGCCCAGGCGATCAGGAAGAAATAACGCGAGATCGCGATCTCGGCGATATTCTCGATCATCGACATCTGTTCGAGGATCTTGGCGTGATCGGCCTCGTCGAACATGCCGGTCGGATCATAGACGTTGAAGACGTAATAGTTGAACGCGGCGATCGCGATCGCCGCGGGCATCGCCGCGAGGAACGCGACCGCGATCCGCGTGCCCAGCTTCTGTTCGTCGAAGCGCTTGAGCACCATGTAGAGCAGCCAGGTGAGGACGATGCCGAACACCGTCACCACCGCACGCCGCGTCGCCATTTCGGTCTGGTTGGGAAAGCCGACCACCATGGCGCGCGCCGTGACGATCATCACATAGAACAGCCAGAAGCCGAGGATGGAATAGAGCGCGACTTCCTTGCTGAGCGCCGGGGGCCGGCCGAGTGCGGACGATCGCGCCCGCTTGATGTTTTCGAGCATGATCGTTTCTAGCGTAACCGATCTGAAAAATCCGGGGGGTGATATGGCGCAGGTCGAAGCAGGCGCGACGTTCGTCGAATGGCTCTTTGTCGTGACGGGTCCGGAACCGCGCGCGTCGCCGAACGCTTTGTTTCGGTGCGGGGACGACAGGAGACCGATGATGGACGATGCAGAGCAGAAAAGCGACGATCAGAAACTCAAGGACAAACAGCTCGACAAGGCGCTGAAACATTCGATGGACGCGTCGGATCCGCCCAGCGTGACCCAGCCGGGCGACGATGGCGAGCCGCACGAATCGTCGGGGTACGACGCCGAAAAAGAGGCCGAACTGGAAGAGGCGGCGACGCGCCGGAATGGCTGAATTTTTGCAATGCACGCGCGCATTTGCAAACGGTTCGTCGCAGAACATGTTGCATTGCAGCAAAAAACATGATTCCTTGCTGACCGGGAGCCGAACGGCCGGTTAAGCTTTCGCTAACCACGGAAGCGCATGATCGTTCGACAGGGGCATAAGGTCGAAGGACTTGAGCATGGGCACGAACGCAAAACCAGCCGATGGTGCGATGACGCTGGCCGAAATCAAGGAGTTCGCGGCATTTCCTGCAGCGACTCAGCGCTACATCCGGCGTTCGCTGGACGTGGGACTCGAACGCAGCGATGCGCTGACGATCTGGTCCCGCGACATTGTCGAGGCGGCGAGCATTCGTGCCCAGACCAAATTCTATGGGCGACTCGAAGAAATCCGGCATCTCGTGCCTGACGACAGCGGGCTCGATGCGATCGAGCCGTTCATGGCGCCGCTGGTGACCGTGAGCGCGTTCGATCTCGGCCAGGACCGGCTGGTCAGCTTCGGCGCCTATCGCTTCCTCTACGAACGGCTGATCGGCGCGACCGTCCGGCCATGGCTGCCGGGCGCATTCTGCGCGGCGGCCGCGCTGCCGCACCTCCATCCGGAAAAACGGCGGTTGCTGCTGCAGTCGATCAGCGAAGCGGCAGCGACGGCGCCGGGCTGGTCGAACCGCGAACCGGTCTTCTATCCGGAATGGGTCGACAAGGTCGATCTGGACGCTTTGCCGAACTAAGCGCGCGGCGAATTGTTCAACGGCATGTGCGCCACGCATTATTGCCGCGTGCCGCCTGGTCGAGATGCAGATGATTGCGGTGGGCCGGGTTGTAATCGGGCGACAGCACGGTCGAGAATAGTCCGCAGGCCCCGTCACGCACATCCTTCAGGAAGGCCGCGCGCGATCCCTTGCCCGGCCAGTCCGCCGCCACGCTGACGCGGCGGCCATCATCGAGGCGGAAGCCGGCGATGTCGATCGCGTCGGCGGTGGCATGTTCGCTCCATCCACGCTGGCCGGCGATGTGCCGGCAATTATAGGTCCCGAGCTGGTCGTAAGCGATGACGCGGGCGCCGAGACGGCGGCGCGCAGCGGGCTGGACGACGTTCCATTCCCAAATCGCAAGTCCCGCTGCGACGGGGCATGCCATGATCGGTCCGGCCGGCGCGAAGCCGATCGTCGCGGTACCGCCGGTCATCCGCACGCCGTCGCCATAGTGACAGCGGGCGCTGCCATGGGCCGGCATGGCGATGAAATCGACCCCGGCATCCTCGAGCAGCGCGCGACAGCGCGGCGCATCGCCGGTCAGTGCAGCGAGCTTGCGGCCGGTGAACCATCCGACCGGATCGGCGAGCTTCAGCGGCGTCCATGGCAGGTCCTCGGGATGCGCGCGGCTCCAGGCGAACATCGCGTATGCGAGCGCGCCGACCAGCGCCAGCAGCATGATCGGGCGCAGCCACGAGCGACCGCGCGACTTGCGTCGTCGCGCCACGAATCGGAACTCAGGCGCGTTCGGCGGTGGCGAGCAGGTGGCCGGTGATCGGATAGCCGATATTGTCCGGAATGCAGAGATGCGGCGCACCGTCGCGATCCTCGATCCACGGCGACACGATCTCCACCGGATGCGCGATCGTGTCGGCGACGGCGTCGGCATGGCTGGCGAAGGTGGCGAGACGCTGGAGATTGCACTTGGTCGGGAAGATGATCCGCGCCTTGCCGGCATCGGCCGCGACCAGCACGTCGGACGCGCTGGTCCACAATGCGTGAACATTCTCGGTGTCGTCGACCATCGGCTCGGGTGCGCCGTCGGCGGCGGCGACATAGAAGCGCGTGTCGAACACGCGAAATTCGCGATGGTTGGGCCACCAGCGCGCGAACGGCGTCAGCAGATCGAGGTCGAGGCTCAGGTCATGCGCGTCGATCAGTGCGGAGAAAGGCGTCGCGCCGGATGCCAGCGCCGCGCGCAGTTCGGCCAGCACCAGGGCGTCGGGCACCGGCGACAGGCCGATGCCCAGCCCGCTCTCCTCGATCGTCTCGCGAATCGCGGCGATGCGTGCGGCGGCATCGTCTGGATCGATCGCCGGGAAGCGGGCGGCGAGCGCGCGATCGTCGGGATCGACGCGTCCGCCCGGGAACACCATCGCGCCCGCGGCGAATGTCATGCCGCCCGAGCGCTCGACCATCAGCAGTTCGGGCGGCTGGCCGTCGCGGCTGCGGAACAGGATCAAGGTGGCGGCGGGGATGACGGGCTGGGGCGGGGTTTCGGCTTCCATACCATTCTCGCTAATCGATTATCGGTGTTCGCCAAAGCATAAACCCTCTCCCGCAAGCAGGAGAGGGCTTCTGCCGCGCTATCGCGCGCCGCCTTCCACCAGTCCGCCACCCAGCGCGACATAGAGCGTCACCAGATTGTCGGCCTGCTGGCGCTTGATCGTCAGCAGCGCCTGTTCCGCCGAGAACAGATTGCGTTCGGCATCGAGCACTTCGAGATAGCCCGACACGCCCTCGCGGTAGCGCGTCCGCGCCAGGCTCGCGAGCTGGCGCTGCGCGGTCGTCGCACGCTCCTGCGCGGCGACCTGCTCGGCGAGATAGGCACGGCCGGCGAGCGCGTCGGCCACCTCCTGGAACGCGCCCTGGACGGTACGCTCATAGGTCGCGATCGCGATATTCTCGCGCGCCTCGGCAACGGTGAGATTGCCCTTGTTGCGGCCGAAATCGAAGATAGGCACGGTCAGCGAGGGACCGAAGCTCCACGACAGCCCGTCATTGCCGACGAGATTGCCGAGCGACGTCGACGCAAGGCCGAGATTGCCCGTCAGCGAGATGGTTGGGAAGAAGGCGGCGCGCGCGGCGCCGATATTCGCCCGGGCCGCGCGCAGCCTTTCCTCGGCGGCGACGACGTCGGGCCGTGCGACCATCAGGTCGGAGGGCAGGCCGGCGGCGAGCCGGCGGCCGTCGGTCTGCTGCGCCAGCGGCAGCGGTTCGGGCAGGTCGCCGGGTATGACCCCGCCGACCAGCACGGTCAGGAAGTTACGCGCCTGTGCGCGAACCAGCTTCAGGCCGGCCAGTTCGGTCTCGGCCTGCGTCAGCAGGGTCTCGGCCTGGCGATAGTCGAGCGCCGAGGTCACGCCGGCATCCAGCCGGCGCTGGGCGATGCGCAATCCGTCCTGCCGGCTCTTGACCGTCGCTTCGGCCAGCGCGATCCGCTCATCCGCCTCACGCGCGGTGAAATAGGTCGAGGCGACGTCGCGAACGAGGGTCAGCCGGAAGGCGCGCTCGGCCTGGACCGTCGCCAGATATTCGCTGCGCGCCGCTTCGGAGAGGTTGCGGACGCGGCCCCAGAAATCGAGCTCGAAGCCGGTCACGCCGACGCCGATCGCATAACGGTTGGTGGTGATGCTGCCGCTGCCGGGCACGCCGGTCGACGCCGCGCCGGTGCGGCTGCGCGTGGCATCGGCACTGCCCGCCAGGGTCGGCAACTGGTCGGCGCGCTGGATGCGATAGAGCCCGCGCGCCTCCTCGATCTGCGCCACCGACACCGCGAGATCGCGATTGCGCTCCAGCGCCTGCCCGACCAGCCGTTCGAGCCGCGCGTCCACGAAGAAATCGCGCCATCCGAGTTCGGTCGCGCGCACGCCGAGCGCGACGTCGCCAGCGTAGGCTGGCGGATATTGCTCCGCCACGGGCAAAGCGGGGCGGACATGTTTGGGCGCCATGTTGCACGATGCCAGCAGCGCGGCGGTGAGGGGGAAAAGCAGGTTACGCATGGGCGGAACCCCCCGTCTCGTCCTGTGGCGCCGATCCATGGTGCATGCTCGGCGCTCTGCGGGTCAGCCATCGCCGGACGCTCAGATAGAAGACCGGAATGAAGAATATGCCGAGGACGGTCGCCGCGACCATCCCGCCCATCACGCCCGATCCCACCGCGATGCGGCTGGCGGCGCCGGCGCCGCTGGCGATCACCAGCGGCACCATGCCGAGGATGAACGCCATCGAGGTCATGATGATCGGGCGCAGCCGCAGCTTGACCGCTTCCATCACCGCCTCGAACGGCTTCATGCCCTCGTCTTCCTTCTCGATCGCGAATTCGACGATCAGGATCGCGTTCTTGGCGGCGAGGCCGATGATCGTGATCAGCCCGACGTTGAAATAGACGTCGGCCGAAAGCCCGCGCAGCATCGAGAACAGCACCGATCCGAGCACGCCCAGCGGCACCACCAGCAGCACCGCGACGGGGATCGCCCAGCTCTCGTAGAGCGCCGCGAGCAGCAGGAACACGACCACCAGCGACAAGCCCAGCAGCAGGCCGATCTGGCCACCAGCCTGCTTCTCCTCATAGGAGATACCGGTCCATTCATAGGTAAAGCCCGACGGCAGCGCTTTGGCGATGCGTTCCATCTCGGCCATCGCCTGGCCGGTCGACTGGCCGGGCGCCGGCGTGCCGGAGATCGTCGCCGCCGGATAGCCATTATAGCGCTGCAGCTGCGGCGGTCCCGCCGTCCAGGTGACGGTGGTGAAGGCGCCGAACGGCACCATCTCGCCCGCCGCGTTGCGGCTCTTGAGATCGAGCACGTCGTGCGGCGTCATCCGGTGCGGGGCGTCGGCCTGCAGCAGCACGCGCAGGATACGGCCGTCGCGCGAGAAATCATTGGCGTAGGCGCTGCCGAATGCGATCGCGAGCGTCGCGTTGACGTCGCCGATCGACAGGCCCAGCGCGCGCGCCTTCACCCGGTCGATCTCGACCTTGAGCTGCGGCGAATCCTCCTGCCCCTCGGGCCGCACGCCCGCGAGCAGCGGACTCTGGCTGGCCGCGCCCAGCATCTGGTTGCGCGCCGCGAGCAGCGCATCCTGGCCGTTGCCGGCGCGATCCTGCAGCTTGAACGTGAACCCGCTGGCATTGCCCAGCGCCTGGATCGAGGGCGGGTTCAGCGTGAAGACCATCGCTTCCTTGACCGTGCCGAGCAGTCCCAGCGCCCGGCCGACCAGCGATGCCGCGCTGTTGTCGCGCCCCTTGCGCTCCTCCCACGGGTGCAGCGGCAGGAACATGATCGAATTATTCTGCCCCTGGCCGAAGAAACTGAAGCCGCGCACGACGATGATGTTCTTCACCTGCGGCTGCTGCCGGTAGAACGCCTTGACCTGTTCGATTGCTTTATCGGTGCGCTGGGTGGTTGCGCCGGGCGGGGCCTGGATGATCGAGATCACATAGCCCTGGTCCTCGGCGGGCAGAAAGCCGCCCGGCAGCCGCGTGAACAGCAGCGCGGTGAGTCCGACCAGCAGCACGAACACCGCCAGCCATTTGAGCGGCACCGCAAGCATCTTGCCGACGCGGCCCTGATAGCGATCGGTGGTGCGGCCGAACCAGCCGTTGAACCGGTCGAAAAAACGGCCGGCATATTCGCCGACCTTGCCGGTATGATGGCTGTGGCCATGCGGCTTCAGCAGTGTTGCGCACAGCGCCGGCGTCAGGGTGAGCGCGAGCAGCGCCGAAAAGGCGATCGAGATCGCGAGCGTCACCGAGAACTGACGGTAGATGCCGCCGGTCGATCCGGGGAAGAAGGCCATTGGGATGAACACCGCGATCAGCACGAGCGTGATGCCGATGATGGCGGAGGTGATCTGCCCCATCGCCTTCACCGTCGCATCGCGCGGACTCAGATGTTCCTCGTTCATGATGCGCTCGACATTCTCGATCACGACGATCGCATCGTCGACGAGGATGCCGATCGCCAGCACCATGCCGAACAAGGTCAGCACGTTGATCGAAAAGCCGAACAGCCATAGCCCGAGGCACGCGCCCGAGAGCGCGATCGGCACGACGATGGTCGGAATCACAGTAGCCCGCCAGTTCTGAAGGAACAGGAACATGACGAGGAAGACGAGCACCATCGCCTCGACCAGCGTCTTGACGACCTCATGAACCGAAGCGTCGATGAACGGCGTCGTGTCGTAGGGGATCGACCAGGCGTAGTCGGCGGGGAAGCTCTGCGAGAGTTCCTCCATCCGCCGCTTGACGCCTTGCGCGGTTGCGAGCGCGTTGGCGCCGTTCGAGAGCTGGATGGCAAGGCCGGCGGTCGGCTTGCCGTTCAGCTCGCTCGAGCTGAGATAATTGGCCGCGCCCAGCTCGACCCGGCCGACATCCTTGAGCGTGATCGCGGACCCGTCGGGATTGGCGCGCAGGATGATCTGTTCGAACTGCTCGGGCCGCGTGAAGCGGCTCTGCGTCGTGATCGTCGCGTTGATCTCCGTACCGTTGGCGATCGGCTGGTCGCCGAGCTGGCCGCCGGGCGACTGGCTGTTCTGCTCCTGCACCGCTGCCAGCGCCTCGCCGGCCGACAGCTTGTAGCTGGCCAGCTTGTCGGGATCGAGCCAGATGCGCATCGCATATTCCGGCGAAAAGGCGCGAATGTCGCCGACGCCCTCGACGCGGCGGAGTTCGTCGACCACGCGGGTGCTGGCGAAATTGCCGAGATCGATGGCTTTGGTCGCGCCGCTTTTCGACGAGATCGCGACGATCATCAAGAAGCCCGAATTGGCCTCGTTGACCTGGATGCCCTGGCGCCGGACTTCCTCGGGCAGGCGCTGTTCGACGCGGCTCAGCCGGTTCTGCACCTCCACCTGCGCGTCGTCGATATTGGTCCCGGCCGTGAACGTCACGGTGATCGTCGCCGTGCCATTCGAGTTCGAGGTCGACGACATGTAGAGGAAGCCCTCGACGCCGTTGAGCTCCTGCTCGATCACCTGCGTGGCATTCTGCTCGAGCGTCTGGGCGTCGGCGCCGGGATAGGTGACGTTGATCGTCAGCGATGGCGGCGCGACCGACGGATATTGCTCGATCGGCAGCGCATTGAGCGCGATCACGCCGGCCAGCAGGATGCCGAGCGCGATCACCCAGGCGAAGACCGGCCGGTCGATGAAGAAACGGGGCGACATGGCTTGGCCTTATCAGCGCTTGGCTTGCGCGGGAGCGGGAGCGCCGGCCGGACCGGCAGGTTGTGCGCCGGCGGCCTGGGCACTGGCGGGCTGGCCGGGTTTCGCGATGCGCACGGGCTTGTCCGGCATCACCTTTTGCAGCCCGTCGGTGATCACCTTCTCGCCGGCCTTCAGGCCTTCGAGGATCACCCAGTTGCCGCCCTGAAGGTCGCCCACCTTCACTGGCCGCACGGTCGCGATATTCCCGGGACCGACGACCAGCACGGTCGCGCCCTGCGGCGACACCTTGACCGCGCGCTGCGGCACGATCAGGCCATCGGGCCGGATGCCGGCCTGGATCCGTGCGCGGACGAACTGGCCGGGCAGCAGGACTCGGCCGGGATTGGGAAATTCGGCGCGCAATGCGGCGGTGCCGGTCGCCTCGTCGATCGCGAGATCGAGGAAGTCGAGCACGCCTGACGACGCATAGACGCTGCCGTCCTCAAGGATCAGGTTGACGCGCACCTGACCGATCCCGGCACCCTGGATCTTGCCCGACGCGATGTCGCGGCGGACGGCGAGGATGTCCGAACTCGACTGCGAGAAATTGACATAGACCCGATCGATCTGCTCGATCGTGGTCAGCAATGTGCCGGCCGACCCGCTGACCAAAGCGCCTTCGGTCACCTGCGCGCGGCTGGCGCGGCCGGAGATCGGTGCGGTGACGGTTGAATAGCCGAGGTTGAGCCGGGCCGAATCGACCTGCGCCCGCGCCTGCGCGACATCGGCCTGCGCCGTGCGCAGCTGGGCGACGGCGGCGTCATATTCCTGCTTGCTGATCGCCTGTTCGGGCAGCAGCTGCTGATAGCGGCCCACCACCTGCTGGGCGTTGGCGGCGGTCGCCTGGCTGCGCTGCAACTGCGCCTGGACCGCGTTGAGGCTGGCGCGCAGTTCGCGCGGGTCGATCCGGAACAGCGACTGGCCGGACGACACGTCGGTGCCTTCGGCATAGAGCCGGGCTTCGACGATGCCGTTGACGCGCGCGCGCACTTCGGCGGTGCGGAACGCCTGGACGCGACCGGGCAGTTCGACGACGTTGGTCACCGGCTGCGCGGCGACGGTGATCACGCCCACTTCGGGCGGGGGCGGCGCCGGCGGCGCCTGCTGCCCGCACGCCGAAACCAGCAAAGCCGCCGCGACTGCCATGGCAGCCCGGCCGGCGAACCCCTGTCTGCGAATCATCTGTATCTTGTCCCGAATTGCCGTCGGCAGCGCAGACCATACCGCGCCGCAGCAATGCTTGCCACCATGTGTAATGTAATGTACATTACGCGTCAAGCCGGATCGATGTCCGGCGGACGGAAAGAGGAGAATGATGACCGCAGCCGCCGATCCGAGAACCAGTCCGCCTGCCGGCGACCGGCGCGAGGAACGGCGTCATGCCGTGCTCGATGCGGCCGAGCATCTGTTCCTCGAACAGGGTTATGAGCGCGTCAGCCTGGCGGCGATCGTCAAGCGGTCGGGCGGATCGCTCGCCACCGTCTACGAGATGTTCGGCAATAAGCAGGGCTTGCTGAGAGCGATGGTGGACCGGTCGATTGAGCAGCATTTCAACGACCTCTGGCTGACCAATGACGAAGCGCCGCCGGCCGAGCAATTGCGCAAAATGGCGGTCAGCATGCACGAACATATGGTCGAGCCGCGGGTAATCGCGCTCAAGCGGATCGTGATCGGCGAAAGCCTGCGCGATCCCGCCTTCGCGCGCAGCTTCTACGACCTGGTTCACCGCAAACGGCTGTCGCCCTTGGTCACCGCGTTTCGCAGCTGGAACGAACAGGGGCGGGCGGTGATCGACGATCCCGAGGCCGCCGCCGCGCTCTTTGTCGCGACGGTGATGGGCGATGCGCAATTCGAGTCGCTGCTCGGCATGGGCTGCGATTGCGACCCGGCGGAGATCGTCACCGGCATCGAGTGGCGGCTGGCGCCATTCGTCAGCTATTTCAGGATCGCGTGAGCGGTCTCAGAACGGACCGACCACCCCGACCGCGCTGAACGGCTTGGTTTCGGCGGGCGGATTGGGCGAATCGGCCAGCTCCAGCTGCCAGAAGCCGATATCGCGCCATTGGCCGTGCTTGTAGCCGACTTCGCGGAACATGCCGGCGCGGCGGAAGCCGAGCGACTCGTGGAGCGTGATCGACTGGTCGTTGGGCATCGCCAGCACCGCGACCGCCTGGACGAAGTCCTGCGCGCGCAGCGTGCCGATCAGCGCCGAATAGAGCAGTCGTCCGACGCCCTGGCGCTGCAGGTCGCCGGCGACATAGATCGAGGTCTCCACCGTCCAGTGATAGGCCGGCCGGTCGCGGAAGCTGGTGGCATAGGCATAACCCAGCACGACGTCCGAATCCTCGGTGGTCGCGACCAGCCATGGATAACGGTCGCCCGCCTTGGCCATCCGCCCGCGCATGATCTGCGCGGTGGGCGGCGCGGTTTCGAACGACACCGCGCTCGCCGCCACATAGGGGGCATAGATTGCGGCGATCTGGTTGGCGTCGGCGGACGCGGCGGCACGAATTCTGATCATCCGACCACCCTTGCCAGCAGTTGCGCGAAAAGGCCAAGCCGATCGCCCGGCGTCGGTGGCGCACCCGCGCCGCATTCGAGGCAGCGGACCTGGATCGCGGGACCTTCCGCCAGCATCCGCGCGTCGGTGACCGCCTTCTGCGCGAGCGCGAGCCGCTCATGCGCCATCCGCGTCAGCAGGTCGGCGGCGGGTGCACCGGCATCCTCCTCGTCCTCGCCCCAGCCCTTGAGCAATGTCGCGAGGAAGCTCGGCGGCTTTTCGAGATACACGGCGTGGACCTTCGCCGGATCCAGTTTCGCGCGCTTCGCCGCCTCGGCGATCGCGGCGTCGAGCGAACCGAAGCCGTCGACCAGTTTCAACTGGCGTGCGGTGCCGCCGTCCCACACCCGGCCCTGGCCGATGCGGTCGACTTCGGCGGTCGGCAGCTTGCGCGCTGCCGAGACGATGCCGAGGAAGCGGGTGTAGATGCCCTCGACGCTCGCCTGCATCACCGCGTCGAACTGCGGATTGGTGCCGCCATAGATATCGGGCTGGCCCGACAGCGGCGTGGTCTTCACCCCGTCGGCGGTCACACCGATCTTGCCGAGCGCATTCTCCAAGGTGGGGAAGATGCCGAACACGCCGATCGAACCGGTGATCGTCGCCGGTTCGGCGAACACATGGTCGCCCACCGTCGAGACCCAATAGCCGCCCGACGCCGCGACCGAGCCCATCGACACGACGATCGGAAGCCCCTTGGCCTTGGCCTCGAGCAAGGCGCTGCGGATCTGCTCCGACGCGAGCGCGGAACCGCCCGGCGAGTCGATCCTGACCACCAGCGCCTTGAGGTCCTTGTTGGCGAGGCCATTGAGGATCAGCTTCGCGATGGTATCGCCGCCGGCGCTGCCGGGTCCGGCCTGGCCGTCGCTGATCTCGCCCGCCACCGTCACCACGCCGATCGCGTCGCCGCCGGTCGGATAGGGGTTGGCGGCGATCCAGTTGGCGAATTTCGTGTGCTTGTAATTGCCGATCGGCTCCGATGCATCGGTGCCGGCGATTTCGGCCACGCGCTTGCCGAAGTCGCTGCGGTCGCCGAGCTTGTCGACCAGTCCGGCGGCCAGCGCGGCCTTGGCGAGGTCGTTGCCCTGGGCCTGGATCATCGCATCGGGCGTGGCCACGAATTCGGCGATTTTCGCCTGCGGCCGCGCCTTCTTCACCTCGGCCAGCCAGCCGCCCCACAGCGCCGATGCCAGCGCCGCATTGGCCTCGCGCGCCTCGGGCGATTGATCGGCGCGGATATAGGGTTCGACCGCCGACTTGTAGGTGCCGACCTTGTAGACATGGGTGGTGACGCCGAGCTTGTCGATCAGCCCCTTGTAATAGAGCCGCGAGCCGCCCGGACCGGTGAACAGCGCCAGCCCCATCGGGTTCAGCCACACTTCGGACGCGTGCGCGGCGAGCTGATAGGCGTCGTCGCTATAGCCGGTGGCGTAGGCGAGCACCGGTTTCTTCGCGGCGCGGACCTTGTCGAGGGCGACGCCGACATCGGCCAGCGCGACCTGCCCGCCGCCCGCGAAACGATCGAGATCGAGCACCACCGTCTTGACGCGGTCGTCGGTCGCGGCGGTCTCCAGCGCATGGACGACGTCGCGCAGCCGGCTTTCCTTCGTCACTTCGCCGCCGGCGAACGCCGCGAACGGATCGGTCTCCGCCGGCTGCTCGACGATCGAGCCGTCGAGATCGAGCACCAATGCGCCGGCCGTCACTGCGGCGGGATTCGGGCTGGCCGAAAGCACCACGAACAGCAGGCCGAAGAAGAGCAGCATGAACAGCAGGACGAGCATGTCCTTGACGCCGACCAGGACCTTCCATGCGCCACGCACCAGTTTCACGTTTGCAGTCTCCGACCAGAAGGCATGGAATGCCGGGGTGCTACAGGGTGGCGATGACGGTGTAAACGCAGGGCTTTCGGCTCACCCCATTGTTCGCGCCATCCGACGAAGGCATCATGCCGCCGTCAATTTTTTCCGCCATCACACTCTTGACCGCATCCGCCGTTCCCCACATATGCCGGCCCGTTAGCACTCACGGCAGATGAGTGCTAATCATGGTTCGCCGATGGGCGACCGAGGGGATCGGGGTTCGTGGAGCTTCGCAATTCGTTCGGTCCACCCGTGTCACTTAGGGAGACGCACATGAATTTCCGTCCATTGCACGATCGCGTGCTCGTCCGCCGCACCGAAGCCGAAGAAAAGACCGCCGGGGGCATCATCATCCCCGATACCGCCAAGGAAAAGCCCCAGGAGGGCGAGGTCGTCGCCGCCGGTTCGGGCGCGAAGTCCGAAGACGGCAAGATCACGCCGCTCGACGTCAAGGCCGGCGACAAGGTGCTGTTCGGCAAATGGTCGGGCACCGAGGTCAAGGTCAATGGCGAAGACCTGATCATCATGAAGGAATCCGACATACTGGGCATCGTTGGCTGAGGCCAACGCACTCAGAACCGGACCTGCATTCTCTCAACTGAACAACTGAAAGGGTAGCCACATGGCAGCCAAGGACGTCAAATTTTCGCGCGACGCGCGCGAGCGCATTCTGCGTGGCGTGGACATTCTCGCCGACGCCGTGAAGGTGACTTTGGGCCCCAAAGGCCGCAACGTCGTCATCGACAAGAGCTTCGGCGCACCGCGCATCACCAAGGACGGCGTCACCGTCGCCAAGGAGATCGAACTCAAGGACAAGTTCGAGAACATGGGCGCCCAGATGGTGCGCGAAGTGGCCTCGAAGACCAACGACGTCGCCGGTGACGGCACCACCACCGCGACCGTGCTCGCCCAGGCGATCGTCCGCGAGGGCATGAAGTCGGTCGCTGCCGGCATGAACCCGATGGATCTGAAGCGCGGCATCGATCTCGCCGTGACCAAGGTCGTCGAGGACCTCAAGGCGCGCTCGAAGCCGGTCTCCGGCACCGCCGAAATCGCCCAGGTCGGCATCATCTCGGCCAATGGCGACACCGTCGTCGGCGAGAAGATCGCCGAGGCGATGGAGAAGGTCGGCAAGGAAGGCGTGATCACCGTCGAGGAAGCGAAGGGTCTCGATTTCGAGCTCGACGTCGTCGAGGGCATGCAGTTCGACCGCGGCTATCTGTCGCCCTACTTCATCACCAATCCGGAGAAGATGTCGGTCGAACTCAACGATCCGTACATCCTGATCCACGAGAAGAAGCTGTCGAACCTGCAGGCGATGCTGCCGATCCTGGAAGCCGTCGTCCAGTCGGGCCGTCCGCTGCTGATCATCGCCGAGGACATCGAGGGCGAGGCTCTGGCCACGCTCGTGGTGAACAAGCTGCGCGGCGGCCTCAAGGTCGCGGCCGTCAAGGCACCGGGCTTCGGCGATCGCCGCAAGGCGATGCTCGAGGACATCGCGATCCTGACCAAGGGCGAGATGATCTCCGAGGATCTCGGCATCAAGCTCGAGACCGTCACCGTCGGCATGCTCGGCCAGGCCAAGCGCGTCACGATCGACAAGGACAACACGACGATCGTCGATGGCGCCGGCGATGCCGATGCGATCAAGGGCCGCACCGAGGCGATCCGCCAGCAGATCGAGAACACCACCAGCGACTACGACCGTGAGAAGCTCCAGGAGCGTCTCGCCAAGCTCGCCGGCGGCGTTGCCGTGATCAAGGTGGGCGGTGCCACCGAGGTCGAGGTCAAGGAGCGCAAGGACCGCGTCGACGACGCGCTCCACGCGACCCGCGCGGCGGTCGAGGAGGGCATCGTCCCCGGCGGCGGTACGGCTCTGCTCTATGCCACCAAGGCGCTCGAGGGCCTCAAGGGCGTCAATGACGACCAGACCCGCGGCATCGACATCATCCGCAAGGCGATCCAGACGCCGCTGCGCCAGATCGCCCAGAATGCGGGCGTCGACGGTGCGGTGGTTGCCGGCAACCTGCTGCGCGAAAATGACGAGACCCGCGGCTTCAACGCCTCGACCGACGTATACGAGAACCTGGTCCTGGCCGGCGTGATCGATCCGACCAAGGTCGTCCGCACCGCGCTGCAGGACGCCGCCTCGGTGGCCGGCCTGCTGATCACCACCGAAGCCACGATCGCCGAGCTGCCGGACGACAAGCCGGCGATGCCGATGGGCGGCGGCGGCGGCATGGGCGGCATGGGCGGCATGGACTTCTAAAGCAATCGTCGCGGGCCGGCGCTGGCCGGCCCGCGGTTCGATCGCGACGGACAATGTCCTGCGACCCGGCTGTTCAGCCGTAAGAAAAATGGGGCCGGGGGAGCAATCCTCCGGCCCTTTTTCATGGCATCGTGATCGCGCCCTTTTTTCGTTCCTGCCTACCGCCAATCACGCGTTACAATCATATATCAGTCTGCCATGGTGCCGTTACGTCAACGAATCGAAGTCGTTGCGACGAGGTGACGGTCTTCTTTGGCAAGGGGTGGGATCGAGGAACATGGCAACGATTCAAAGCACTGCGGGTGACGACACGCTGGACGGCCCGGGTGCCAACGACACGATTTCCTATAGCGCGGCGACCGCAGGGGTCACCGTCAGTCTCGCACTGCAAGGCGGCGCGCAGGACACGATCGGCGCCGGCGTCGATACGCTGACTGGTTTCGAGAATCTGACGGGTTCGGATTTCGATGACGACCTGCTGGGCGACGACAATGACAATGTGCTCGCCGGCGGTCTGGGCGACGACATGATCAATGGCGGCAAGGGCATCGACACCGCCTGGTACGCTGCATCGACGGCGGCGGTGACCGTCAGCCTGGTGGCGCAGGGCGCGGCACAGGACACCGGCGGTGCGGGCAGCGATACTTTGATCGGCATTTCCAATCTGATGGGGTCGCTGTTCAACGATGTGCTGGCCGGCGACGATGGCGACAATATCGTCGACGGCGGTGTGGCCGGACGCGATACGCTGTCCGGCGGCCTCGGCACCGATGCGATCAACGGCGGCAGCGGCATTGACACGGCGAGCTATGCCTATGCGCTGGGCGGCGTCACCGTCAGCCTGATCGCCGAAAGTTACCAGCTGGTGCAGGCCGGCGATTCCGATCGCCTGTCGAGCATCGAAGCGCTGGTCGGATCGGCGTTCGACGACGTGCTGATCGGCAACAACGGCCTCAACTATCTCTACGGCGAGGGCGGCGACGACCTGATCTTCGGCGGTGGCGGCAACGACTTTCTCGATGGCGGCGCCGGCACGGACGACACGATCGACTACAGCGCCGGCACCGGCATCCGCCTCGACCTCACGATCACCGGCGGCCAATATGTCGGCGCGACCGCGGCCACCGATACCGTCCGCAATTTCGAACATGTGATCGGCAGCGACCTGCTCGACCGGATCATCGGCAATGCCGCCGCCAACATCCTCATCGGCAATGGCGGAGACGATACGCTCGACGGCGGGCTGGGCGACGATCAATTGTTCGGCGGCGACGGGATCGACACCGTCCTGTTCACTGCCGCGACCGCCGGCGTGGTCGTCGATCTCGAAGCCGACACCGCCACCGGCGGCAGCGGCAGCGACACGCTGACCGACATCGAGAACGCGACCGGCACTGCCTTCAACGATGTTCTCACCGGCTGCGGCTGCGACAATCGTCTGGTCGGCGGCGCCGGCAACGATCATGTCGAAGGCGGTGCTGGCGACGATATCATGGACGGCGGCGCGGGCGTCGACACGCTGAGCTTCGCGTCGGCCACCGATTATGTGACCGTCGATTTGAGCCTGCTGACCCAGCAGGATACCGGCGACGGCTTCGACACCTTCCGGGGTTTCGAGAATCTGGTCGGCAGCGCCTATGACGATGAACTCTATGGCAGCGCGCTCGACAACGACATCCAGGGCGGCGCCGGCTTCGATTACATCTCCGGCGGCGGCCGCAACGACACGCTGCACGGCGGCGACGACGATGATGACCTGTCCGGCGACAATGGCAATGATACGCTGATGGGCGACCTCGGCGACGACTATCTGCTCGGCGGCGTCGGCAACGACCTGCTGTTCGGCGGGGACGGCAGCGATACCGCCGTATATGCAGAATCGGCCGGCCGCGTGTCGGTCGATCTCGCGATCGCGACGCAGCAATATACGATCGGCCAGGGCTATGACACGCTGACGGGAATCGAGAATCTGTTCGGCAGCGCGTTCGACGACAAGCTCTATGGCGATGCCGGCGCCAACGAGATCACCGGCTTTTTCGGCGGCGACATCCTCACCGGCCGCGCCGGCGCCGACATCTTCGTCTACGAGACCGAGTTCGATAGCGGCGTGTGCGGATGCTACGGCACCGATCTGATCACCGACTTCACCGCCGAGGACATCCTCGACCTGAGCGCGGTCGATGCCGATTATTACACGTTCGCCGACGATGCGTTCGTTCAGGTCGCCAGCTTGAGCGGCACGGCCGGCGAATTCGTGCTGAGCTATGACGCCGCCAGCAACCAGACCCTGTTCGAAGCCGATACCGACGGCGACGGGTTCGGCGATTTCGGTTTCGTGTTCACCGGCGACGTCACCGGACTGACCGCGACGTGGGTGCTGTAGGCGGGATCGGTGCTCCAAATCCCTCTACCGCTTGCGGGAGAGGGACAGGCACGCGTAGCGGGCCAGGGTGAGGGCCTGAGCGGGTCTCGCCCTTCGGGCCCTCACCCTCGCCGCCTTCGGCGTCTTTCCCTCTCCCGCAAGCGGTAGAGGGCAATAGATGTCCGCCGCGATCGCCGAACCCGGCGTCAGAGGCCCTTGAACGCGCCGACCTCGATCTTCAGCGCGTTCATCTTGAAGGAAAAGGCACCCGGACCGGTTGCGAGGATGTTCTCCACGGCGGTCGGCCCGCCGGAGATGGTGTCCAGACGGTCCTCGTCCAGTTCGATCGCGCCCTTGCTGGTCACGGTTTCGGTCTTGTCGCTCATCAACGTCTCCTTTCATCCGATCCTTCGATCGCCACACTTCTGCGCGATTCGGGGCGTTGCCGCTGTGCCGAACGTCACGCTTTCGTTATGATTCATCCGTTTGTCGCGCTTTTGCCGCAGCGCCGGAGCCGGCATTGCGGGCGCGCCAGCGCCAAATCTCTGCGTCGCGGCTCTTCCCCCCTGTTTGCCCCCTTGCTAAACCCCATCCGAATCTCGCATTCGCAACATCCGCGTCGCGACGGGTGAGCGCATGCGCCCGGTCGCACAAGACGGCGCCAGGCCATCCCCGGTCCGGCGCCCCAGGGGGAAGGACCTAATTATGACCGCCATCGGCCAGGACACGCTCGGCACTCGCACCACGCTCGAAGCGGGCGGCAAGACCGTCGATTATTATTCGCTGGCCAAGGCGGCCGGCAAGCTGGGCGACCTCTCGCGCTTGCCCTTCTCGATGAAGGTGCTGCTCGAGAATCTGCTGCGCTTCGAGGATGGCGTCACCGTCACCGTCGAGGATATCCAGGCGCTGGTCGACTGGCAGGTCGATCGCAAGTCCGAACGCGAGATCCAGTATCGCCCGGCGCGCGTGCTGATGCAGGATTTCACCGGGGTGCCCTGCGTCGTCGATCTCGCGGCGATGCGCGACGCGATGAACAAGCTGGGCGGCGACGCGCAGAAGATCAATCCGCTGGTGCCGGTCCACCTCGTCATCGATCACTCGGTGATGGTCGACGAGTTCGGCACGCCCAAGGCGTTCCAGGACAATGTCGATCTCGAATATGCCCGCAACAACGAGCGCTATGAATTCCTCAAATGGGGATCGAAGGCGCTCGACAATTTCAAGGTCGTGCCCCCCGGCACCGGCATCTGCCATCAGGTCAACCTCGAGAACATCGCCCAGACGGTGTGGACCTCGACCGCGCCCGACGGCGCGACGATCGCCTATCCCGACACCTGCGTCGGCACCGACAGCCACACGACGATGATCAACGGTCTCGGCGTGCTCGGCTGGGGCGTCGGCGGGATCGAGGCCGAGGCCGCGATGCTCGGCCAGCCGGTGTCGATGCTGATCCCCGAAGTGGTGGGCTTCAAGCTCACCGGCACGCTCAACGAGGGCATCACCGCCACCGATCTGGTGCTGACGGTCACCCAGCTGCTGCGCGCCAAGGGCGTGGTCGGCCGTTTCGTCGAATTCTTCGGCCCCGGCCTCGACGCGCTGAGCCTCGCCGATCGCGCGACGATCGCCAACATGGCGCCCGAATATGGCGCGACCTGCGGCTTCTTCGGCATCGACGACGCGACCCTGACCTATCTGCGCCTCACCGGCCGCAGCGAGGACCAGATCGCGCTGGTCGAAGCCTATGCCCGCGCGCAGGACATGTGGCGCCTGCCCGACATGGCCGATCCGGTGTTCACCGACACGCTCGAACTCGACATGTCGTCGGTCGTGCCGTCGCTCGCCGGCCCCAAGCGTCCGCAGGACAAGGTGATCCTGACCGAGGTCGACGACGTGTTCAACGCCGACCTGATCAAGACCTACAAGCATGAGACGGCCAAGCGCGTCGCGGTCGACGGCCGCGATCACGACATCGGCGACGGCGACGTCGTGATCGCCGCGATCACCAGCTGCACCAACACCTCCAACCCGTCGGTGCTGGTCGCCGCCGGCCTCGTCGCGCGCAAGGCGCATGCGTTCGGCCTCAAGCCCAAGCCATGGGTCAAGACCAGCCTCGCGCCGGGATCGCAGGTCGTCACCGACTATCTCGACAAGGCCGGACTCACGGCCGATCTCGACGCGATCGGCTTCAACCTCGTCGGCTATGGCTGCACCACCTGCATCGGCAATTCGGGGCCGCTCGCCGAGCCGATCAGCAAGGCGATCAACGGCAACGACATCGTTGCCGCCTCGGTGCTGTCGGGCAATCGCAATTTCGAGGGCCGCGTCTCGGCCGACGTCCGCGCGAACTTCCTCGCCAGCCCGCCTTTGGTCGTCGCCTATGCGCTCAAGGGCACGGTGACCGAGGACTTCACGACCACGCCGATCGGCCAGGCCACCGACGGCGCCGACGTCTATCTGAAGGACATCTGGCCGTCGAACGCTGAGGTCCGCGCGGTGATGGACGCCAATATCGATCGCGACATGTTCTCGTCGCGCTACGCCTCGGTGTTCGCGGGCGACCAGAAGTGGCAGGCGATCGACGTCGTCGGATCGGACACCTATACGTGGCGCGCCGGCTCCACCTATGTCGCGAACCCGCCCTATTTCGAGGGCATGTCGATGACACCGGCGCCGACCACCGACATCATCGACGCGCGGCCGCTCGCGCTGTTCGCCGATTCGATCACCACCGACCACATCTCGCCCGCCGGTAGCATCAAGGCGTCGAGTCCCGCCGGCATCTTCCTGCAGGAGCATCAGGTCAGCAAGGCCGACTTCAACAGCTATGGCGCGCGCCGCGGCCATCATGAGGTGATGATGCGCGGCACCTTCGCCAACATCCGCATCAAGAACGAATGCGCGCCGGGCACCGAGGGCGGCGTCACCAAATATATCCCCACTGGCGAGGTGATGGCGATCTACGACGCGGCGATGCGCTACAAGGCCGACGGCACGCCGCTGGTCGTCATCGCCGGCAAGGAATATGGCACCGGCTCCAGCCGCGACTGGGCGGCGAAGGGCACCAACCTGCTCGGCGTCCGCGCGGTCATCACCGAGAGCTTCGAGCGCATCCACCGCTCGAATCTCGTCGGCATGGGCGTGCTGCCGCTGCAGTTCGCCGATGGCGTCGACCGCAAGACCTTGAAGCTCGACGGATCGGAGACCTTCACGATCGAGAACGTCGCCGACCTCCGCCCGCGCCAGGACGTCAGCGTGATCCTCCGCCGCGCCGACGGCAGCGTCGAGACCTTCATGACGCGCTGCCGGATCGATACCGTCAACGAGCTGGAATATTTCCTCAACGGCGGCATTCTCCACTACGTGCTGAGGAAGCTGGCGGCGTAATCTCCTGATCCTCCCTATCGCGTAGCGATGGGGAGGATGAATGGTTCCATCTCAGGATGCAGTCTCTACCCGCAGTTTCAGGTTGAGTGCGGTCAACACCTTGAGAAGGCTGTCGAGCGTAGGGTTTCCGGCCGACGAAAGCGCAGTGTAGAGCGCCTGACGTTTAATGCCGGTCTGTTCGGCCAGCGCGGTCATGCCGCGCGCGCGTGCAACCGTGCCGAGCGCCTGGGCGATGAACGCCCGATCTCCGCTGGCAAAGGCCTCTTCGACCAGAAAGCGCTGGTCTTCGGCATCGCCGAAAAATTTCGCGCCATCATATGGCTTAATCTCGATCTCGCTCACTGCTGTTTCCTTCAGATGCGTCCGGCCAGATCCTTGGCATGTTTGATGTCGCGCTGCTGATCGGCTTTCGTTCCCCCGCACAACAGCAGCACGATCTCCTGCCCGCGGATGATGTAATATAGGCGATAACCGGCGCCGTGATGGATACGCAGTTCGCTCACCCCATCGCCGACACTGGCGTGATCGCCAAAATTTCCCGCCTGGACACGTTCGATCCGGACCGCGATGGCGCGTCTTGCCGTGCGATCACGCAATCCGAGCATCCATTTCTCGAACTGCGCCGTCTGGCTGACCTGCCACATCGTCATATATATATGACGACAGACTTCGCTCGTCAATCGCCATGGCGAACGCAAAACCTTTCCGACGCACAAGCCGACCAGCATGGCCAGTCTCACCCATCCAGGCAGCGTCCGAATGGCGCGATCTCGTCGCCCTGTGCCGTTCAGCACAGGTATAGCTCGCCACACGCACTATGACGCTCCCAGGGTCGCGCCAGGGAGACGCACATGTTTCGAACCATCATTCTCGCGACCACCCTCATCGCCTCGCCCGCGCTCGCGCAGCAGGCCCAGCGCAACCCGCAGGTCGATTTCCCCGCCTATCGCGCGCTGACCGTCGAGGTCGGCGACTATCGCGCGCATCGGCTGCTCGCCTGGAACGACTGGAAGCGCGCGAGCCGGAAATCGCACGCGCTGATCCTCGATGCGCGTTCCGCCGACGCCTTCGCGCGCGGCCATATCGCCGGCGCGGTCAACCTGCCCTTCACCGATTTCACGGCGGAGGGCCTCGCTGCGGTGATCGGCGCCGATCGCAATCGGCCGGTCCTGATCTACTGCAACAATAATTTCTCGAACGATCTGGCGCCGGTCCGGCTCAAGGCGCGGCCGCTCGCGCTCAACGTCCAGACCTTCGTCAACCTCTATGGCTATGGCTACAAGAATGTCTGGGAACTCGACGACGTCGTCGACTTCACCGAGGCGAAAATCGGCTGGGTCAGCAGCCGGACCGCAGAGCGTTGAGACGACTTACGCTTTATCGACATTTCGGCACGGCCCGCGGCAACCGGCGAGGGGGTCTGAACGTATATCACGACAAGCTGAAGGAGCATCGACATGATCGGCAACACCAAGACCGGCATCACGACGCAGACCGGCGCTGCGTCGCGCGTCGCCGCGATCACCTATCGTCCGGGCCAGGCGACGATTTGCCCGGGCTGCGGCAAGAGCCATTGGCATGTCGGCCGGCAGACCGCCGAATGCGCTTATTGTGCCACGGCATTGCCGCTTTCGACGTCGGGTCGTTACGTTCGCCCCGCAGTCTTCACCGCCGAGGCGGCCTGACCGCCCGGTTCAACCGGCCGCCTTCACCCGCCTGACCGGGACCGGCACGTTGCAGATATCGGCGCCGCCGGCCGGCTTTTCGAAAAAGGGCGGCTCGCGGTTCTGACGCGCTTTGGCATAATCGGTGAAGGCGGGGCTGTCGGTCTTCAGATATTCGAAGCGGGGTCGCGTTCCCGCCGGCATGTCGCTGGCGAGACGGATGGTCGCGATCCCCGTGAACTGCTTCGGATCGGTATAGAAGCTCAACGCCCCGGTCCCGCGTGGCAGCGACGACAGATTCTCGATCCCCTCGACGACGCGCCCGACGAGGGCGATGTTGCGATCGAGGTGGCGCGGCGCATGGCCGATGACGGCATAGAGTTCGGCGCCCGATCCGGTGTCGGGCGCATAGCCGCGGCCGGCCCCGACCATGCCGTAGCAATGGGTCAGCCAGACCATGCCGTCCTTGCGGCCGACCGGCCAGCCGTCGCTATGGCCGGTCTCGGCATAGGCATCGGCGCCGCCGAGCGGCCGGAACGGGATCGAGCCGGCGGCCAGTTCATATTCCGCCGGGATCTTCGCCCCGACATTGCCGGGCAGTTTCTTGGTGCCCTCCGAATCGGGATCGGGCGGCGGATCGCCCCACTGCGCGACATAATTGTCCTGCACGCGATAGACCGCCAGCGCGTCCCACCAGTGCGCGAGCGCGAGCGCGCGGATGTTGGCGGTGTGGATCGGCGCGAAGCGCGGCGCCAGCTGGATGATCACCTGCTTGCCGCCCTGTAGCGTCATGATGATCAGATCGTCGGGCGCGATCTCGGCCCAGGCGGTGCGCGGCGCGGCCTCGGCGATCTGGCCGGGGGAGGGCGGTGGCGCCGGCTTCTGCGCGGACGGTGACTGCGCCGACAGCAGGAGGGCGGCGAGCGGCAGCAGGGCGGTCTTGTTCATCGCTTCATCCTTTCAGCGCCGGCAGGCGCCGGCAACCCCGGTCAGCCGCGCCAGCGCATGAAATCGACGAAGGCCCGCAAGGCCGGCGGCATGTGGCGGCGCGAGCTGTAATAGAGCCGGGCGCCGGGGAAGGGCGGCAGCCAGTCCTCGAACAGGCTGACGAGCCGCCCGCTGTCGATCCCGGGCCGTGCCCATTCCGCGAAGGTCGCCAGGAAGCCGGCGCCGCCTTCCGCCAGCGCGAGTTCCACCCGGACGCCGCCGCAGACGATCGGGTGGGCCGGGCGCACGATCATGCGCTCCTCGCCGCGCTCGAACTCCCACTCGGCGGTCCTGCCGCTGGGAAAGCGGTGCAGGATCGCCGGCATGCCGACCAGGTCGCGCGGATGCGCGGGGCTGCCGACCCGTTCGAGCAGCGCCGGTGCCGCGACCAGCGCGAAGCGCTGCGGCGGGCCGATCGGCACCGCGATCATGTCTTTCGCGATCGATTCGTCATAGCGCGCCCCGGCATCGAACCCGCCGGCGACGATATCGACGAAGCCTTCCTCGATCACGAGGTCGAGCCGCACGCGCGGATAGGCCAGCACGAAGCCGGCGAGCCGTGGCGCCAGCACCAGTTCGGCGATCGGACTCGGCGCGTTGATCCGCAGCGGCCCCGCCGGTTCGTCGCCCGCCTCGCCCAGCCGCGCCACCGCCGCGCCGATGCTGTCGAGCGCGGGGACGATGCTTTCGAGCAGCGCCGTCCCCGCCGCAGTCGGGCTGACGCTGCGCGTGGTGCGGTTGAGCAGCCGCACGCCCAGCCGCGTCTCGAGATCGCGCAGCCGTTCGGACAGCCGCGACGGCGAGATCCGCAGATCCCTGGCGGCGGCGCGAAAGCTGCGCCGCCGCGCGACGGCGGCGAACAGGTCGAGATCGGACAGATCGAGATGCATTGTTCGATATCCCGAACGCTTCATCCCGAACCGTGCGGATTATCGCAGTGCCGCGCAAGGTCCATATCGCCGCCATCACAGTTCGACGGAGCATGAAGATGGACATGGTCAAACTCGGCACAACCGGCCCGGCGGTCTCGCGCATCGGCCTCGGCTGCATGGGCATGTCGCCTGATTTCTACGGCGAGGCCGATCGCGCCGAGAGCCTCGCGACGATCGCGGCGTCGGTCGAGGCGGGGATCACCCTGCTCGACACCGGCGATTTCTATGGCATGGGCCATAATGAGATGCTGGTCGGCGAAGCGCTGCGCACGCTGCCGCGCGACCGGCTGCAGATCAGCGTCAAGTTCGGCGCGCAGCGCGGGCCCGACGGCAACTGGCTCGGCTATGATGCGCGGCCGGCGGCGGTGAAGACCGCGCTCGCCTACACGCTGCAGCGGCTCGGCACCGATCATGTCGACATCTACCGCCCGGCGCGGCTCGACAGCCAGGTGCCCATCGAAGAGACGGTCGGCGCGATCGCCGAGCTGGTGCAGGCGGGTTATGTCCGTCACATCGGCCTGTCGGAGGTCGGCGCCGACACCGTCCGCCGCGCCGCCGCGGTGCATCCGATCTGCGACCTCCAGATCGAATATTCGCTGTTTTCGCGCGGGATCGAGGCGGAGATCCTGCCCGCTTTGCGCGCGCTCGGCATCGGCGTGACCGCCTATGGCGTGCTCGCGCGCGGGCTGATCAGCGGCCACTGGTCGAAGGCGCGTTCCGGCGGTCGCGACTTCCGCACCGCCAGCCCGCGCTTCCAGGGCGGCAATCTCGATCACAACCTCGCGCTGGTCGAGGCGTTGCGGGCGCTGGCCGATGCACGCGGCGTCAGCGTGGCGCAGGTGGCGATCGCCTGGGTCGCGGCGCAGGGCGCCGACATCGTGCCGCTGGTCGGTGCCCGCCGCCGCGACCGGCTGACGGAATCGCTCGGCGCGCTCGGCGTCGTCCTCGACGCCGAACACCTCGCGGCGATCGCCGATGCGATCCCGGCCGGCGCCGCGGCGGGGGGCCGCTATCCCGACGCGCAACTCGCCCATCTCGACAGCGAGCGCTGATCGGCAAGGGCGCAAGGCAAGGCAAAGCGCCTTGCGCCCTGGGCCGTCGCACGATAGGGAGCCGCCTTCCAGCGGATGCGGAGCGGTGGCCGAGTGGTCGAAGGCGCTCGCCTGGAAAGTGAGTATACGTCAAAAGCGTATCGAGGGTTCGAATCCCTCCCGCTCCGCCAATTTCCTTTGAAATCATTGAATTTTTATCGAAATCCTTTGTCGGTGCGGTTCCGGTCCGGGTTTTGCAGTGAATCTTTGCGAACTATTGCGACCAGCTGGGAAATGGCTGCGACGAAACGGACGCGGGTGGTCCCGCCAGCAACCTGCAATCGCGCCGTCCAAGCGGGTCGACCCGTGAAAGCTGCCGTGACACTTCGAGACGGATTCACCTCAGGACCTGTCCGTGTGCGGCAATCGCACTCCGGATATTCGCTCCGCGACCTGGCGCGCCGTACGCGACGGAACCGCCAATCCAATTCCGACATTGCCGCCGCCCGGTGCAACGATGGCGCTGTTCACCCCCACTGCCTCGCCACGCATGTTGATCAACGGTCCGCCCGAATTGCCAGGATTGATCGGCGCATCGGTCTGCAAATAGCGGGGGCCGCCCTGTGAGGGCGCGCGTAGCGCACTCACGATGCCGGCGGTCACGGTCTGGCCCACCTCGAACGGATTGCCGATGGCGACGACATAATCGCCAACCTGAGTCCGGTCGGAATCGCCGAGCGGGAGTTGTTTGAGCCCGCGCGCGGGAATGCGCAGCACTGCAATGTCCGTACGGGGGTCGCTGCCGAGAAATTCGGCCTCCACCTGTCGATCGCCGAGACCGACAGCAATCGCGCGTGCGTTCTCGACGACATGATGGTTGGTGATGATGAGTCCGCGTGCAGCGTCGACCACGAAACCGGAACCCGCTGAGATCCGGGGCGCCAACGCTTCGTCCGGCACGCCCAGGAAGAGTCGGTAATAGGGATCGCGGAGCAGCGGGTTTTGCGCATAGGGAGAGGCCTGCAGCACCGCGATGTTCACGACCGCTGGCGCGACGCGCTCGACCAGCGGCGCCACCGTCAGCCGGGTGAGCGGCACCGCATCGGCAGCAACCGGAGCAGTGGCAGGAGTGACCGATCGCATCAGCGCGTCCGATCCAAGCCAAGTCGCTGCCGTGCCGCCCACCACGCCGGACAGCAGTCCAACGGCGACCAAAGCGCCAAGCCCCATGCGCGGCGGCCGTGAGCGAGGTGTCGGTAGGGTCACCGGGACTCGTCCTGCCAGTCCTGCAGGTCTTCCAAGGCCGCATCTGCAGCCTCGATGATCTCGCTGAGCCGCGAGACGATCGGAGACGCCGTGCGCGGCCCCGCCACAAAATCGGGCATATCGCCGCGCGCCCGTATGACCGCCTCGACCAAATCCGCATGATGACCGCCCGCTTCCAATATCTGGATCACGAAGTGGTCCGCGATCGGTCCAGCAACCGCGACTATCTCGTCCCGGGTCATGCCACTTGTTCCCATTGGCCTGCCTCGCGTTGAAGCCTGCGATCCTGCACCGAGCGCGCTCGATGCGGTCCGACGTCACGGGGCCGAACAGCCGCCAGAGGGGGCCGGTCCGCAGCGAGAAATCTTGTATTCTTCCTTTCGAATTCAAGTGCTCGGGGTCGGTTCCGCGGCAAAAAAAGCCTAGGCAAAAAATCTCTTGAAAGCCTTCCAACCGATCCTAGATCTTGGTCGCCGGACGCCGTTCGGGTCCGGTTGGACATAGAGAGCGTCGGCTCTCCGTTACCGGCGCCTCTCATGCCCAGATCGCTTCACAGGAGGATTTGGAAATGAGAACCAACTTCGACTTTACGCCCTATCGGCGCTCGACCGTGGGCTTCGATCGCCTTTTCAATCTGCTCGAAGCAGGCGCGCGCGAGGACGACGGCTATCCGCCCTTCGACATCCTGAAGGATGGCGAGGACAGCTATCGCATCACGCTGGCTGTCGCCGGCTTCCGCCCCGAGGACATCGAGGTGGTAGCGCAGCAGAACCAGCTCACCGTCACCGGCAAACGCGCCGAGGACAACGGCAAGGGCGAATATCTGCATCGCGGTATTTCCGCGCGCGCGTTCGAGCGGCGCTTCCAGCTCGCTGATTTCGTGGAAGCAGGCGAGGCCAGCTTCGCGAACGGACTGCTGAACATCGCGCTCAAGCGCGTGGTGCCCGAGGCGATGAAGCCGCGCCGGATCGAGATCGGCGGCAGCAAGGCTGCCCAGGATCAGATCGAGGCGCCCAGGGACAAGGCCCGCGAAGCGGCCTGATCCTTGGTTTGCCTGGTTTGCCGGCGCCGCACTCGGCGGGCCGGCAGGCCTTGACCCTTCCAGCCAGAAAAGGAGATGACTATCATGGCTTTTCGTGATCTCATTCCCTGGAGCCGGCAGGAAAACCGGCTCCCCGTCGCGGTCAGCGCCGAACGCAACCGCGACAATGATGCCCACCCGCTGCTCTCGCTCCACCGCGAGGTGAACCGGCTGTTCGACGATGTCTTCCGCGGCTTCGGCGTGCCCGCCTTCGCGAGCTTCGACCGCACTGCCGGCTGGCCGCATGTCGAGCTCGGCGAAACCGACAAGGAGATCCGCGTCACGGCGGAATTGCCGGGTCTCGACGAGAAGGATGTCGAAATTACCGTCGAGGACGGGGCGCTGACGCTTCGCGGCGAGAAGCGGTCCGAGGTCGAGGACAAGGATCGTGGTTATACAGAGCGCAGCTACGGCCGCTTCGAACGGCGCATCGGACTGCCGCAGGGCGTCGACCGTGACAGGGCCGACGCAACCTTCAAGAACGGCGTGTTGATGGTCACCTTGCCGAAGACGGCGGCGGCGAACGAAAATGTCCGCCGCATCCCCGTCAATGGCAAGGCGGCGTGACGGCCTGGCCCGGGACTTCGGTTCCGGGCCGTTCGCCGACGACAATCCTGCCGGACCATGCGCGTCGAGCGCGCTGCCGCCGCCAGTGCGAACTCCATGATGTCGTCGAACGTCAGCACGACACGGACCGTTCGGCGCCCGCGCTCGCGCCAACGCTGGATTGGACCGCCTGTCACTGGAGCCTGATCACGCCGTCGACCGCGCGCCATTCGGTGGGACGGATCAGCTCGTCGTGCGCGATCCGCACCGAATGGAGCGCGGCTTCGATCTCGCGCCGCCAATGGTCAAGGAAGTCGAACAGCACCGGAAAGTCCGGCGCCAGATCATATTCCTGCCAGATGAACAGCTGTAGCAGCGACGGCGCGTCGGGGCGGTAGTAGTGGACTTCCGCGGTCGTCAGCCCATAGCCCTGCAGTTGGGCGATGAAGGCGCGATCGCTCATTGCAGCGGCGTTCTCGGATCGGTGCCCTCGTCGAGCGTGCGCATGGCGGCGAGGATGTCGTCAATCGAAGCGGTGCGCCGCGCGCGGGGCGGCCTGCGGAGTGCGGGCCGATCCCTGACCGCCGATCGATCGGACGCCCAGGATGCCAGGATGGCGCGCTTGACCTCCGGCTCCAGGCTCGGATGACGCGCGACCTCGAAGGGATGAAGAAAACGCGAAAATGGCTGCGACATGGCCGTGTCTCCTTTCCTTGTGTCGCTTTTTCGTGGCTGCGGCGGATGCGCCGCGAACAAAGGATTTTGGCATGAGGACGAGCCGCGTCAAGAGCGATTTTCATGTGCAAGCCTCTGGAATCGCCGGTATTGTCACTCTCGATGTAAGAGTGCCAAAATTTTTTGCCCAACCTCTTGAAGGCAAAAATCGGTTTTCCTAGCTGAGCGAAACCTGTCGTTCGGGTGAACGCCAGGGCCATTACATATCGTTCTGCAACTGGAGGTTCTGCCTATGCAATTCCGCCCCTTGCACGACCGTGTGGTCGTCCGCCGCATCGAAGCCGAGGAGAAGACCTCGGGCGGCATCATCATCCCCGACACCGCCAGGGAAAAGCCGCAGGAAGGCGAAGTCGTCGCCGCGGGACCCGGTGCGCGTGACGACAACGGCACGCTCGTCGATCTGTCGGTCAAGGCCGGCGACCGCATCCTGTTCGGCAAATGGTCGGGCACCGAGGTTAAGATCGACGGCGAGGATCTGCTCATCATGAAGGAGAGCGATATCCTCGGCGTGATCGACAATGTGGTGCCGATCAAGAAGGCGGCCTGACGGTCGCCATTCCTCAACATTCAGGAAGGACATGGAAAGGAGTCAGACGAATATGGCTGCCAAGGAAGTCAAATTTGCGTCGGATGCGCGTGATCGGATGCTGCGCGGCGTTGATACGCTTGCAAACGCAGTGAAGGTCACGCTGGGCCCCAAGGGTCGCAATGTCGTGATCCAGAAGAGCTTCGGCGCGCCGCGCATCACCAAGGACGGCGTTACCGTCGCCAAGGAAATCGAACTTGCCGACAAGTTCGAGAATATGGGCGCGCAGATGCTGCGCGAGGTCGCGTCCAAGCAGAACGACAAGGCCGGCGACGGCACGACCACCGCCACCGTACTCGCCCAGGCGATTGTCCGCGAGGGCGCGAAGGCCGTGGCCGCGGGCATGAACCCGATGGACCTCAAGCGCGGCATCGACCTCGCCGTGACTGCGGTGGTCAACGACCTCGAGAGCCACGCCCGCAAGGTCAGCGCCAACAGCGAGATCGCGCAGGTCGCGACCATTTCGGCCAATGGTGACGAAGAGGTCGGCCGCATCCTCGCCGAGGCGATGGAAAAGGTCGGCAATGAAGGCGTGATCACCGTCGAGGAAGCCAAGAGCCTCGCGACCGAACTCGAAACGGTCGACGGCATGCAGTTCTACCGCGGTTATCTCTCGCCTTATTTCGTCACCAATGCCGAGAAGCTCAAGGTCGAACTGGATGACCCGTACATCCTGATCCACGAGAAGAAGCTCTCGAACCTGCAGGCGCTGGTGCCGCTGCTCGAAAAGGTCGTGCAGTCCGGCCGCCCGCTGCTGATCATCGCCGAGGACGTCGAGGGCGAGGCACTGGCGACGCTGGTGGTCAACAAGCTGCGCGGCGGCCTCAAGGTCGCGGCGGTCAAGGCGCCGGGCTTCGGCGATCGCCGCAAGGCCATGCTCGAGGACATCGCGATCCTCACCGGCGGCAACGTCGTCAGCGAGGAACTCGGCACCAAGCTCGAGAACGTCACGGTATCGATGCTCGGCCGGGCGAAGAAGGTCACGATCGACAAGGACAATACCACGATCATCGACGGCGTGGGAACCAAGGCCGATATCGACGGGCGGGTTGCGCAGATCCGCCAGCAGATCGAGACGACGACCAGCGACTACGACCGCGAGAAGCTGCAGGAACGGCTCGCCAAGCTCGCCGGCGGCGTCGCGGTGATCCGCGTCGGCGGCGCGACCGAGGTCGAGGTCAAGGAGAAGAAGGACCGCGTCGACGACGCGCTCCATGCAACCCGGGCCGCGGTCGAGGAAGGCATCCTTCCCGGTGGCGGCGTCCCGCTGCTCCGTGCGTTGAAGGCGCTCGACGGCCTCAAGGCCGCGAACGACGACCAGCAGTCGGGCATCGACATCGTCCGGCGGGCGCTGCGCGCGCCGGCGCGCCAGATCGCCGAAAATGCCGGCGAGGACGGCGCCTGGATCGTCGGCAAGCTGCTCGAGAGCGAGGATTATAGCTGGGGCTTCAACGCCGCGACCGGCGAATATCAGGATCTCGTACAGGCGGGTGTGATCGATCCGGCCAAGGTCGTGCGCACCGCGCTCCAGGACGCGGCCTCGGTCGCCTCGCTCCTCATCACCACCGAGGCGCTCGTTGCCGAAGCGCCGAAGGAGGAGAAGGCCGCGCCGATGCCGGCGATGGACTATTGATGAAGACGGGGAGCCCGATTTTCGGGCTCCCCCATTTTCCGCACGTTGGCAGTGCGCCGCAACCAGACGGTCCGGGCAATGTTGCCGAACTGGTCAGGCTCGATGCCCGCTGTCAGGCGACGCCGAGCCTCCCGCGCGTCCCGTCACGGGGCGTCGAGAGTTCCTCGGGCGTCAGGAACCCGGCCAGATCCGTCGCCTCCAGGAACGGCCGGAGTTCGATCTCGCTCGGACCCGACATCGGATTGGGGCAGCGCTTCGCCCAGGCCACCGCCTCGTCCATGTCCTTGACCTCCCAGATCGAGAAGCCGGCAACCATCTCGCGGCTCTCGGCGAACGGCCCGTCGATGACCGTACGGCCAGCACCATCGCAGACGATGCGCTTGGCCTGGGCGCCGGGTTTGAGGCCGGCACCGGCCACCATGACGCCGGCCGCGACCAGCTCCTCGGTGAACCGGTCCATCGCCTCGAATGCCTCGGCCGTGGGTGGCACGCCCTTTTCGCTGTCCTCAGTGGCGATCATGAACACCATAACCCGCATTGCCTGTCTCCTTGTTCGAGCCGGCCCCTTTGGCGTCTCACGGACATGACGAACGAGCTTGTCGGAAATCGACATGGTTCTGCAAATTTTTCTCGGCGTTCGCGCGAGGCTCAGTCGTCGCGTGTCTCCAGCACCGTGCGTAGCGCTGTGATGGCGTTCAGGGCGGCAGGGAAACCCGCATAGAGCGCCATCTGGATGATGATCTCGACGATCTCCGCTTGCGTCGCGCCGACGTTCAGGGCGGCGGCAAGATGCACCTCCAGTTGTGGACGGGCGTTTCCCATCGCCGTCAACGCAGCGACCGTCGCCAGTTCACGGGTTTTCAGATCGAGACCCGGCCGGCTGTAGACGTCGCCAAAGCCGAACTCGATGATGTAGCGGCCAAGGTCGGGGGCGATGTCGGCCAGGCCCGCGATGACCGCTTCGCCCGCCGCGCCGTCAATGTCTCCAAGTCGGGCCAAGCCGCGCCGATACCGATCATCTGCCATGTTTCATCTCCGTTTCCCGATCAATACGATCTTGTCGTACCCTCAGAAATGGTCGACCATGGAGATCGGCTTTCCATTTATGGAGCAGCAATGGGCTGGGACGATCTGCGCTATTTCACCGCGGTCGCGCGTTGCGGTGGGCTGAGTGGCGCCGCGCGAGACCTGGGCATGAGCGCCCAGACGGTGGGGCGACGGATCGCCGCGCTGGAAGCCGATGTCGGCGTTCCGCTCTTCGTGCGCCATCCCAGCGGCTACCGATTGACGAACGATGGCCGAACCATGCTGGTCGATGCCGAGGCGGTCGAGGAAGCGATGGCGCGGCTCCGTACCAATGCGATCTCCCGGACGGACCAGCTTGCCGGACTTGTGCGCCTGGCGGCGCCTGAAACGCTGTCGACGCAAATTCTCCTGCCCGGTCTTCGACCCTTGCTGGACCGATACCCCTTGCTGACGCTGGATGTGGTGACGGGTATCGCCCCGATCGGTATCGCGCGTGGCGAGGCTGATATCGCATTGCGGCTGGTCCGCCCGGATCGCGGCGCCCTGACTGTCAGGCAGGTTGGGCGTATGGCGCACGCGCTCTATGCTGCGTCCGACGGAGACGTCGATCGCGATCATGCGCGTCTGGTCGGGTGGAGCGAAGCCTATGATTTGCCGGCTGCCCGTTGGCTCCGGCAGATCGCCGGGCGCAAGCCCGATATCCTCATCAATGGCCTTGCCGGACAATATGCGGCCATTCGGGCCGGCATCGGTATCGGCGTGCTTCCCTGTTTTCTGGCCGACGGGCTGACCAGGCTCGAAACGCCCCCGGCCCCGATCGAGCCCTTATGGCTCGTCGCTCATGCCACCGATACGATCAGCGATCGAACGAAGCTGGTCTATGACGCGATCGTCGAGATCATCGAAACGAGTATGCCGCGGCTCCTGGCTTGCTGACGCGACGCTGCAAACGCGTCGCCGGCGTCGTCGCGATCATGCCGTGTTTCCGACTTGCGGCGCCAGCGGCAACAGGATGTCGGTGATCCGGTCGGCTTCGGGGACGCGGTCGGGGTCGTCGTGAAAATGATGCACCATCGGTGCGTCGGCGGGATCGCGCCCCGAATGCAGCAGCCATTCGCCGCCGAGCAACTGGCTGGCGGCTGCCAGCCCGGTGTAGGCGCCGGCATGGCGCAGGCGGGCATAGTCGCCGCCCGCCAGCATGATCGCGCGGAACGGCGGCGGCGGAGCGGCGGCACCGAGCGCGAGGCAGGCGTCATAGGAGCGATCGCGGTCGGCCGGACTCCAGGGATCGCCGAGCGGGATCCCGTAAATGCCGGCGAGACCGTCGGCGAGTCCTGCCGATTGCGCCCATGCCCAGACTTTGCCGAAGGTCGCTTCGAGATCGTCATGGCCTTCGCCGTCGCGGCGCAGCGCGACGAGCAGCACCGGATCGCGGCGGACGATGGTGACGACGGGGTCGCCCGCGGACGCCCGCGTCGGAGAAGCCGATTGCCGGAAGCGCGAGGGACTCATCCCCTCATGCCGTCGAAAGGCCCGCGCGAAACTCTGCGACGTCGCGAATCCCGAGGCCATCGCTGCGTCGGTCACGCTCGACCCGGCTCGCGCCAGTTCCTGTTTCGCCATTTCGATGCGCAGGCGCATCACGGTCGCGCCGACCGTCTCGCCGGTCAGCGCGCGCCAGATCCGATGGAAATGGAACGCGGAAATCCCGGCGGCGGCGGCGAGGGCGTCGAGCGATGGCGGTTCGTCCAGGCGGTCGGCCAGCAGCGCGGCAGCTGCATCGATCCGCTCATGCCATATGTCCAATGTCCGGTCTTTCACGCTGATTCTCCTCGCGGCCATTCTCCTCGCGGCGAATCCTGCCTTAGCAAAACGACGAACCCGCCGCGGTCCCCTGCTTGCGGTTTTCGGCGGCGTTGCGTCGCAGCATGGGGCCGGCGCGAAGGCCGACGGAATTTTCTGTCCGGACGTCAATCTGTCTTGCGCAAGCGTCAATATTCTCGGTTCGGCGACAATCGTGCAGACACCTCGACATGACGGGAAATGACGTCGCTGACGTCATGACGTCACGGCAAAAAAATGACGCCGATGACGGCACGGCGTTTACCTTATGAATACCATTGCGGTAGAAATTCGATGTGGGGGCGTGACACTGCAAAAAGATGTCGTGACCATGAAGGCGAGGAAGTGGGAATGCAAATAGCTCTGTCTTCACAGGATTATTCGAGGTTGATGACGTTGGCGGGTCAATTGGCCGCACGTAGACGAATCACCTCGACTGAAGCGGTGGACCTGATCGAATCCGCCGTCATCGACGCCGAGAGCGTTCCGCGGCGCCGTTCGGTCACCGAATTCGCCTCGGGCATGTTGGCGGTGCGCAATCGTTGCAACGACACGATGGGCGCGAGCGTGTTTCGCGACCCCGCGTGGGACATGATGCTCGACCTGCTGGTCGCCGCACATCAGGGGCGCCAGGTGTCCGTTTCGAGCCTCTGCTATGCGTCGGGCGTGCCCAATTCCACCGCCTTGCGGCACATCGAGTATCTCGACCAGATCGGTCTCGTCGAACGGATGCCCGATCTCGACGATCATCGTCGCGCCTATATCGCGGCGACCCCGCCGGCGATCGAGCAGATGACGAAGATCGTCGCACGCATCCAGGATGCGGCGCTCGTGGCGCCGCCGATGGTCGCCGAACAGCGGGCGCCGCTGCATGCGATGGAGATCGTCGCCGCAATCTAGATCAGGGCGGTCTGGACCGGGTTCGACTCTCGGCACGAATCGGCGCGGCGAGACCAGCCGGCGCCGGTCCGCTCGACAATACCTGAGCTGAACGGTGGAGCCACGGCCGGTTCAGCGGCGTTGTGTCACTCATGACTGCAGAATGTTGCAGAACAGGAGTGGTTCGCGATGACCATGATCAGGCCCCGTATTCGATATTGGCCCAGCGCGCTGGCCGCCGCGCTTGCGCTTTCCGCCTGCCAGCAGGATCCGGCCGCCGTCGCCGACGAACTGGCATCGGCCAATCAGGCGCTCCCCGCTTTGCCGGAATCGATCCCGCTGGCGGCAGGCGTCCCCGAAGGCCCGGTGCGTCTCGCGCCAGCGGCTGACGCGCTTCCGGCCGCGAAACCGATCCCCTATGCCCGGGTCGCCGATGCGCGTGACAGCTATGGCTATATCGATCGCGCTGCCGCCTTCTCCGATGCGATCGGCGACGCGCCGCCCGATTATGCCTGGGAAGATGACGATGGAAGCGAACCCTGGGGCTGGGAAGCGCAGGACGATTCCGCCTATTTCGTCGAACCGATCGACGGCGGATATCGCAATTATTATTACGCCGCCGGCAGCGGATCGCCCTATCTGGTGAGCGATCCCTGGTACAGCTATGGCTATGACGACGACCGGCTGGTCGTGGTCTACGACAATTATGGCCGCGCGCTGCCTTATGACCGCTGGCCGCGCAACGATTATGCGACGCGCTATTATCAGCGCGGCGGCAATCTCTATCGTGCGTCGCGGGCGCGTGATCGCCGTGCGGTCTATGCGGCGCGCTGGCAGGATCGCCGGCAGGATATCGCCGCCGACCGGATCCGCTGGAACCAGACCCGCGAGCGCGAGCCGCAGTGGCGCGACTATCACGCTCAGCGGCGCGACCGCATCGCCGACCATTGGCGCGACGAACGCGCGCTGCGCGTGGCCGAGACTCAGCGTTTCGACACATGGCGTGCGCGCGATTTCCGGGGCGACCGGCCCGCGCTGGTCGCCGCTGCGAACGACGATCGCCGCCGCAGCGCGTTGATCGCGCAGCGCGCCGAGGCCGAACGCCGCTACGTCCAGCGGCAGGCGCAGCTGGCCGCCGCGCGGCGGACGGCCGTCGAGCAACAGCGCCAGGCGGTGGTCGAGCGCCGGCAGGATGTCCGCGAGCAGCAACGCGCGGCAGCGGTGCAGGCCCAGCAGTCCCGTCAGCAGGCCGAAGCGCGGCAGCAGCAGGTCGCTGCACGCCAGCAGCAGGCGCAGGTGCGCCAGCAGCAGCTGAAGGCGCAGCAGGCCCAGGCCGAACAGCGTCGCGCGCAGACCGTGGCGCGCCAGCAGGTGCAGCAGCGTCAGGCGCAGGTCGCCCAGCAGCGCGCCCGCGCCGAGGCGCAGCAACAAACGCGCGCACAAGCCCAGCAAAAAGCCGTCGCGGCGCGTCAGGCGCAGGTGCGCGAGCGGGCGGATGCGCAGCAGCGCCAGCGTGCGGCGGCCCAGCAGGCGCAGGTGCGTCAACAGGCGCTGCAGCGGCGCGAGCAGGCGCAGCAGCGGCAGAGCCAGGCGCGCGATCGCCAGGCGGCGCAGGCGGCGACCCGCCAACAGGCGGTAGCGCGTCAGCAAGCCCAGGCCCGCCAAGAGGAGGCCGCGCAAGCCCAACAGGCCCGCGCCCAGGCGCAACAGGCCCGTGCCCAGGCGCAACAGGCCCGTGCCCAGGCGCAACAGGCGCGCGCGCAGGCCCAGCAGGCCCGTGTCGCGCAAGCCCGGCAGGCGAGGGCCGAACGGCCGCAGCCGCAGGGCGAACGCCCCGCACCGGTCCGCGCCAGGCCCGAGGCTCGGAAGCCGCGCCCCGAAGTGGTCGACCGCCGATGAGTCCAGCGGGAGCGGGCGGTGCCCGCTCCCGGTCTTTCAGCGCCCGGCCGCCGGCGATCCGCCGCCGCTGCGCGCTTCGGCCAGGCTGGTGAGCCTGATGAACTCCTGCCGCCAGAAATTGGTCTGGCTGCCGGCGAGCGCCCTGATGTCGGCGAAGCCGTAATTGCCGAGATATTTGTCGCCGCGCAGCCGCTGGCCGAACGCCGCCACCGCCACCGCGAACGCCATGTCGCCGCTTGGGGGCCGGGCGGAGGCGATCAATGAGGCTGGCACGGGCCTTTCGATCAGCTTCGAGACATCGCCGGTCGGCGCCTTGTAGCGCAGTTTGACGAAGGCCAGTTCGCCGCCCTTCGCCACGCCGGCCTCCGCCGCCGGACGATTGCCCTCATAGCGCCGGTCGGGCAGCCAGCCCTTCGCGCCCCTGGGCACGATCTCGTAGATCGCGGTCACCTGATGGCCTGCGCCGATATCGCCGGCATCGACCTTGTCATTGTCGAAATCCTCTTCGGCGAGCGCGCGATTCTCATAGCCGATCAGGCGATATTCGCTCACCTGCGCGGGGTTGAACTCGACCTGGATCTTCACGTCCTTGGCGATCGTGAACAAGGTCGAGGCGAGTTCGTCGTCGAGCACCTTCTGCGCCTCGGTCGCGCTGTCGATATAGGCGTAATTGCCGTTGCCGACGTCGGCGATGCGCTCCATCGCCGACTCGTTGTAATTGCCTTCGCCGAAACCGAGCGTCGTCAGGGTGATGCCGTCGTCGCGCTGGCGCTTGACCAGTTCCTCGAGCTCCTTCGTGCTGCTGACGCCGACGTTGAAGTCGCCGTCGGTCGCCAGGATCACGCGATTGATGCCGCCGGCGATCCGGTGCGCACGCGCTGTCGCATAAGCGAGCTGGATACCGGCGCCGCCCGCGGTCGATCCGCCCGCCTGCAATTGCGACAGCGCCGCGCGGATCTTCGCCGGATCGCTGGTCGGCTCCAGCACCACGCCCGCCGCGCCGGCATAGACGACGATCGAGACGCGATCCCGGGCCGTCACCTTGTCCGCGACCATCGACAGCGCCGCCTGCACCAGCGGCAGCTTGTCCGGGCTGTTCATCGATCCCGACACGTCGACGAGGAAGACGAGGTTTGCCGCCGGCCGCTCGGCGCGCGGCAGGTCATAGCCGCGGATGCCGATGCGCAGCAGCCGGCTGTTCGGGTTCCACGGCGTGGTCGCCAGATCGGTGGTCACCGTGAACGGCGTGTCGCGATCGGCCGGCTTCGCATAATCATAGCGGAAATAATTGATCATCTCCTCGGTGCGCACCGCGTCGGCCGGCGGCAACTGGCCGGCATTGAGGAAGCGCCGCGCGTTCGAATAGGCGCCGGTATCGACGTCGACCGAGAAAGTGGAAACGGGAGCGTCGGCGACACTCATGATCGAGGCGACCTCCTTGCCGTCATAGCGCTCGCGTTGCTCGGGCGCCGGCATCGGCATCGGACGGGGATAGGGACGCGGGGCGATCATGCCCTGCACCGCGCTGCGCGCGACGCCGCCCTTGGCGGCGGGTCCGCGCGTCAATTGCTCAGACGAAAGGACGGTGATCGCCGACGGCACCGATTGCACGCTCTCCTCCCGGCGCCTGGCGGTCACCACGACATCGCCGATTTCGGCGGAAGGCTCTGCGGCGAGGACGGGCGGCGGCGGCGCAGGGGCAGGGGGTGGCGCTGCCGGCGGTGCTTCGGCCACTTCGGTACTCGCACAACCGGCCAGCGCCAAGGTCAGCAGACCGGCCGTCAATATCGAGTTGAGTCGCGTTGCGCGTCCGGTCATGATCGCCTCCCTTTGATGAGATACTATCACCAATATGCGATGAGCAGCGCTGAATTTGTGATGAACGTCACTCGGCGCGACATGTGTAATTCGGTGACGGTGCATTATTTACGCAGCGCCGATGTCGATCGAACGATCAAGGGCCGGCGTAAATAATGCACTGTCACCGAATTACGTGGGAAGGGCTGCAGAACCGGCGTCGTCGCGAGCGTCAGTTTGCGTCCCGCTCCCGCGCCACCTCGCGCCAGCCGATGTCGCGCCGGTAGAAACCGCTCGGAAAGTCGATCGCGTCGACCGCGCGATAGGCGGCGGCCTGCGCGGCTGCGACGCTCTTGCCCGTCGCGGTGACCGCCAGCACGCGGCCGCCATTCGCCGTCAGCCTCTCACCGACCACCGCTGTCCCGGCGTGAAAGACCTTGGCGCCACCCGCTTCCGCCGCCGCCACGCCGGCGATCGCGCCGCCTTTCGCCGGCGTCCCCGGATAGCCGTTCGCCGCCATCACCACCGTCAAGGCCGGATCGGCCGAGAATGACGGCGTTGCAGCCTCCGCCAGCCGCCCCTCGGCGACCGCCTGCAGCAGTGCCAGCAGATCGCCTTCGAACCGCATCATCAGCACCTGGCATTCGGGATCGCCGAAGCGGACATTATATTCGATCAGCTTCGGGCCCTGCGTCGTCAGCATCAGCCCCGCGAACAGCACACCCGAACAGGGCGTCCCCTCCGCCGCGAGCGTGGCGACGGTCGGTGCGACGATGTCGGTCATCACTGCCGCTTCGAGGTCCGGCGTCAGCACCTTCGCCGGGCTGTAGGCGCCCATGCCGCCGGTGTTCGGCCCGACATCGCCATCGCCGACGCGCTTGTGATCTTGCGCCGATCCGAACGCGAGCGCGGTCGCGCCATCGGTCAGTGCGAAGAAACTGACCTCCTCGCCCTCCAGAAATTCCTCGATCACCACCTCGGCGCCGGCCGCGCCGAAGCCGCCGTCGAACATCAGCCGGCACGCCGCCTCGGCCTCGGCGGCGTCGGCCGCGATGATCACGCCCTTGCCCGCGGCGAGGCCGTCGGCCTTCACCACCACCGGGAAGCCGAAGTCGCCGAGCGCGGCCAGCGCCTGGTCGAGCGACGCGCAACGGCGGTATGCCGCGGTCGGGATTCCGGCGCGGTCGCACAGTGCCTTGGTGAAGCCCTTCGATCCCTCGAGCTGCGCCGCGGCCTTGCCCGGCCCGAACACAGCGACGCCGGCCGCGCGCAGATCGTCGGCGAGGCCGGCGACCAAGGGTCCCTCCGGCCCGATCACGACCAGCCCGATATTTTCCCTGGTGCAGAATGCGGTCACGGTCCGATGATCGGCCGGATCGAGCGCCACGCCATGGACTTCTGCGGGCGAGGCATGACCGGCGATGCCGGGGTTGCCCGGCGCCGCGAACAGCGTATCGAGCAGCGGCGATTGCGCGAGCCGCCATGCCAGCGCATGTTCGCGCCCGCCGGACCCCAGCAGCAGGACATTCATGGCCGATCCCTTCTTTCCCGACGACAGCGGCCGGCTGGTAGCCGAGGTGGCGGCGGGCGACAACGCGGCACCGCTTTCGGTCAGCGAGCTTTCCGCCAGCCTCAAGCGCGTGGTCGAGGATCGTTTCGGCCATGTCCGGCTGCGCGGCGAGATTTCGGGCTGGAAGCGCGCCGCCTCGGGCCATGCCTATCTCGCGCTCAAGGACGATCGCGCGGTGATCGACGCGGTGATCTGGAAGGGCAGCGCCGGCGCGCTCGCGTTCAGCCCGCAGGACGGGATCGAGGTGATCGCGACCGGCCGGCTGACGACATTCCCCGGCCGCTCCAAATATCAGATCGTCATCGAACGGATGGAGCTGGCCGGCGAGGGCGCGCTGATGGCGCTGCTCGAAAAGCTCAAGGCGAAGCTCGGGGCCGAGGGGCTGTTCGATCGCGACCGCAAACGTGCCTTGCCCTATCTGCCGCGCGTGATCGGCGTCGTCACCTCGCCGACCGGCGCGGTGATCCGCGACATCCTCCACCGGCTCGAGGATCGCTGCCCGACGCATGTGCTGGTCTGGCCGGTGCAGGTGCAGGGCGACGGCGCGGCGGCGCAGGTCGCGGCCGCGGTCAGGGGCTTCGACGCGATCCTGCCCGGCGGCCGGGTGCCGCGGCCCGATCTCGTCATCGTCGCGCGCGGCGGCGGGTCGATCGAGGATCTGTGGGCGTTCAACGAGGAAGTCGTCGTGCGCGCCGTCGCCGGCTGCTCGATCCCGATCATCTCCGCGGTCGGCCACGAGACCGACACCACTTTGTGCGATCATGCCGCCGACGTCCGTGCGCCGACGCCGACCGCAGCGGCCGAGATCGCCGTGCCCGTCCGTGCCGAACTGCGATCGCAGTTGCGCGAACTGGGGCTGCGGAGCGAACGCTGCGCGCGCCGCTACCATGACCGTGGTGCCGAACGCCTGACGGCGCTGGCGCGGCTGCTGCCATCGCCCGACCGGCTGCTGCAACCACAGCGCCAGCGCGTCGACGATTATGGCGAGCGGCTTCGGCGCGGGCTCGGCCGCCGGCTGTCCGACGCACGCGGCGATCTCGCGCGGGCATCGGGCGCGCTGCGGCCGGCGATGCTGACGCAGCGGGTGAGCCGCGCGACCGAGCGGCTCGCCGCGACCTGGCGGCTGGTCCAGTCGCTCAACCCGCAAAAGCCGCTCGAACGCGGCTATGTCTTCGTCACCCGCCGGATCGGCGGCGCCGTCGTCAAGGATTCGACCGATGCCCGCGCCGCCGGATCGCTGGTGCTGCATTTCGCCGACGGCGCGGTCGATGCGCGGGTTGAGCGGCCGGGCGGGGCGGCTTATGGTCGGTCGGAGGAAAAGCAGCCGAAATTGCTGTGATGTAGAGAGCGGAACGAACCGATGTTGATGTCCCAGGGCGGCCGGCCGGCGCGGCTGCATTATATGGCCAATGGTTTTCGCGTGCTGAGTTCGGGCGATCATGTCGTCTGCGCGGTCAGCGGCGAGAAAATCGCGCTGGAGGTGCTGCGCTACTGGAGCGTTGCGCGGCAGGAACCCTATGCGACCGCCGATATCTCGGTCCAGCGCGAACTGGCCGCATGATGAGCCGTAAAAACCCTCTACCGCTTGCGGGAGAGGGACAGGTTCGCGCAGCGGACCAGGGTGAGGGCCTGAAGGGCGAGACCCGCACAGGCCCTCACCCTCGCCGCCTGCGGCGGCTTTCCCTCTCCCGCAAGCGGTAGAGGGAGGTTCAGATCGCTCCGCTCCGCAAGCAATATCGCGGCCGGCTGGTGATCGGCTGGCCGCTGATGCTGCTGCTGGGCAGCTGCACCGCGATTCCCCGCGCTGCGCCACCGCCGCGACGCATGGTGGCGGTGCCGCCGTTGGCGCCCCGGCCGCAGCCCCAGCCTCGGCCACAACTGCAAGCGATATCGGCACCGTCCGACCGCGTAGATTTCACGCTCGAAGGCGCGATGAGCCAGGGCGGGGTCGTGCTCGGCACCGCACCGTCGGGCACGCGCAGCCTGACGCTCGACGGCAGCGCGGTGCCGGTGGCGCCGGACGGCCGCTTCCTGATCGCTTTCGGCCGTGATTTCGGGCCAGAGGCCGATCTCGTCGCGACCACGATGCGTGGCGACGTCGTCCGCCGGCACCTGACGATCGCGCCGCGCGCCTGGAAGATCGAGAATTTGCCGACCTTGCCCAAGGTGTCGCAGCCCAGCGCCGAATTCGCCCGCCGGCGCCCTGCCGAGCTCGCGCAGATCAACGCGGCGCGGCGCCGCAACGTCACCAGCGACGGCTGGCGCCAGCATTTCATGTGGCCCGCCACCGGCCGGATCTCGGGCCTGTTCGGATCGCAGCGAATCTATCGCGGCGAGCCGGGATCCTTCCACAGCGGCGTCGACGTCGCCGGCGGCGTCGGTGCGCCGGTGCTGGCGCCCGCCGATGGCGTCGTCATCCTCGCCGCTTCGGCGCCGTTCACGCTGGAGGGCAATCTGCTGATGGTCGATCACGGCATGGGCCTCAACAGCGCCTTCCTCCATCTGTCGCGGATCGTCGTGCGCGACGGCGATGTCGTCCGCCGCGGCCAGAAGATCGGCGAGATCGGCCAGACCGGCCGCGCGACCGGCCCGCATCTCCACTGGGGGATGAAGTGGCGCGACCAGCGCATCGACCCGCTTTTGCTCGCCGGACCGATGGCGCAATAAAGCTCTGGTTATGGTTGTCATTATGTAATGATTGTGCGTGCAACTGGACATCGCTGCAACTGCGATGAATCGATGTTGCATAACTGCTACACCGCCCACCAAAACGCGCCAATTTCCTGAACCCAGCCTTTACAAGGAACAACGCCGCACTCCATCACTTGTCCCAATGCACCGGCTCGAACATGGTCCGGAGCGATTTACAGATAGCGTCGTGGCGGCGGGGCCAAATCGAAGCCAGGCGCGATTCTAGCGAGGGATTGCTGATGAAGAAGACCAATTTCGTGCGCTGCGCGTTGCGCGGCGGCTCGGCTTTGCGCGCGCTCGCGCTGGTCGGAGCAGGCGTCGTTTCGATGGGTGCGGCTCCCGCTTTCGCCCAGGACCAGCCCGCCGACGCGGCGCCGGCCGATGAGGCGGCCGACGACAATAGCGCGATCATCGTCACCGGCTCGCGCATCACTGCGCCGAACCTGACCTCGACCGTCCCGATCACGTCGGTCGAAGGCGTCGAATTTTTCAAGACCGGCGCGGTTTCGGTCGGCGACACGCTGAACGAACTGCCGGCGCTGCGGTCGACGTTCAGCACCGCCAACTCGACGCGCTTCCTGGGCACGGCCGGTCTCAACCTGCTCGATCTGCGCGGCCTTGGAACGTCGCGCACGCTCGTGCTGGTCAACGGTCGCCGTCATGTCGGCAGCGACATCCTCAACAACGCCGTGTCGGTCGACACCAACACGATCCCGACCGACCTGATCGAGCGGATCGACGTCATCACCGGCGGTGAATCGGCTGTCTATGGTTCGGACGCGATCGCGGGCGTCGTCAACTTCGTCCTCAAGGATGATTATGACGGCATCGAAACGCATCTGCAGAGTGGTGTCAGCCAATATGGCGATGCGGCCTCCTATTATGGTAGCGTCCTCGCGGGCCAGAATTTTGCCGATGGCCGCGGCAATATCGCCGCCAATTTCGAATATGCCCATCAAGCCGATTATTATGGCTCGGATCGGCCCAATATCCGTAACAATGATGGCTTCGTAGTCGTCGATACCGATCCCGAGGGCAGCGACGGCATTCCTGATCGGGTTTTCTCGCGCGACATCCGAAGCACGACGATCGCGAACACCGGATCGCTCTCTTTCAACAGCGGCAGGAATTTCTTTCCCGTACCCGCCGGTTCGCCGGCCGGAACGTTGCCAGTCGCGAATCCTAATGCGGGCATCTGCGGTCGTGATGCAGGCGGCACACCGTTCAACTGCACCTTCATCTTCACTGATAATGGCAGCCTCGTTCCGCAAACCGGGCAGCGCGTCGGTCTCGCGCCGAACGGGAGCTTTCTGGGCGGCAACGGCACCAATTTCCGCGAGGGCAAGCAACTCGTGCTGCAGCCGCGGCAGGATCGCTACAGCGGCAACCTCATCGGGCATTTCGAGATATCGCCGGCGTTCGTGCCGTTTTTCGAGGGCAAGTTCGTCCATATCAAGACGACGGGTTCGACCAGCGGTCCGGCTTTCTTTCAGGGCGGCACGCTTGACGGCGTCCTCGAAAGGCCGCGGCTCGACAATCCGTATTTGTCGGCGCAGGCGCGCGAGCTGATCACCGCTCAGATGCTCGCTGCGAATGCGAACCTCGAACCCGGCGACATCACCGGCGAAACACGCTTCTCGCTGCGCAAGAACCTTCTCGATCTCGGCGTTCGCAACGAGGCGTCGACGCGGGACACTTATCGCATCGTCGCCGGTATCCGTGGCGATCTCGGCAGCGACTGGAAATATGAAATTTCCGGTAACTATGGCGTGTTCAAGGAAAAGACCCGGGTCGAGGGCAATCTGAACATCCAGCGTTTCTTGCTGGCCATGGACTCGACGCGTGATGGGGCCGGGAACATCGTCTGCCGCTCCAGGATCGATCCCGATGCCGGGCAGGATGCCCTGTGGATCGATGATCAGGACGTGTTGGCGGCCGACATCGCGGCATGCCAACCGTTGAATCCGTTCGGAAGCAACATCAGCCAGGCCGCGCGCAATTACGTTATTCAGGACACCACCTCGGTCGGCAAGATCACGCAAGCGGTGGTCAGCGGCTTCGTATCGGGCAATTCGAGCAAATGGTTCGAACTCCCGGGCGGTCCGGTCTATTTCGCAGCTGGTGGCGAATATCGCCGCGAGACCAACCGGTTCAGGGCCGATCCGCTTGTTCAGGCCGGCTATACCTTCTATAATCAGCTGCCATCCTTTTCCCCGCCATCGTTCGAGGTGAAGGAGGCCTATGCCGAGATTCGCCTTCCGCTGCTCAAGGATGTGCCGTTCTTTCAGGAACTGACGGTCAGCGGTGCCGGGCGCGTCGCCGACTACAAGGGCAGCACGGGAACCGTCTATGCCTATGACGGCGCGGTCGCCTGGTCGCCGATCGGCGGCCTCGTGTTCCGCGGCAATTACTCGCATTCGGTGCGCGCACCGAATTTGACCGAGCTGTATTCGGCACAGGGTCAGAATTTCGCCCCGGGCTTCGTCGATCCCTGCTCGAAGCGAAACATCGGAACAGGTTCGTCCATGCGTGCCGCCAACTGCGCGGCGGCAGGGATCCCAGCAACCTTTGACTATGTTTACGATTCGTCACTGGAAATTCTGACCGGTGGCAATCCCGACTTGAAGGCGGAGACTTCGAATTCCTACAACATCGGCGGCGTTCTGACGCCCAGTTTCATACCCGGCTTTTCGCTTTCGGTGGATTATTACAACATCACTGTGAACAAGGTCATTTCGACACCCGATGCGCAGACGATCGCCAATAACTGCTACGATCTGGCGCCTGGAAATTTTTTCTGCAGCCTGTTCCAGCGTGCCGGCGCCAGTGGCGTTCCAGGCGGTGAAGAGCCGTTCCAGATCCTCGAAGGCAAACTCACTGCAACCTCGCTGAACTTCGCCAAGCTCAAGGCCCGCGGGATCGACGTCAATGTCAGCTATCGCCATAATTTCGAGGGCTTTGCCGAGCTTTCGTCGACCCTCGCCTATACTCACGTGCTGCAGCGCGACGATTTCATCGATCAGTCCGATCCGACCTTTGCCGATCAGAATCTCGGCGAACTCGGTGATCCGAAGGACTCGTTCAACTGGAACGTCGATGCGAAATTCGGCCCGCTGACGGTCGGCTACCAGATGCGCTATATCTCGCACATGGTGCTGAACGAATATGAGAACATCTTCAGCGTCCAGGGCCGTCCGCCTGAAAATGCCGATTATGCCGACCGGATCTACTATCCGGCCGTCTTCTATCATGACATCCGGTTGGGCGTGGACGTCAACGAGAAGTTCAACTTCTACACCGGCGTCGACAATGTCGCCAATCGGCTGCCGCCATTGGGTCTGACCGGCGTCGGCGAGGGCAGCGGTATCTACAGCGCGCGTGGCCGCTTCTTCTACGCCGGCGTAACGGCGAAGTTCTGATCGCAGCGTGACGCGATCAAGGGGCTGGAGCTTTGCTCCGGCCCCATCGTTTTGACCGGACAAACCGGAAGGCGTAGGTCCGATCGTCATGATCACCGCATCTTCCCCCACCCAACGCGCGGAAGCGCTGGCGGCGGCCGGACGGGCCGGCGAGGGCGTTGCGCTGTTGACCCAGGCCGGAGCGCGCGGCGAAATCGAGGCGCTGTTCACGCTCGCGATCTGGCGATTGACCGGTCAGTTCATGCCGCGGGACCTGGCGCAGTCGCGCGACCTGTTCCGTCGCGCGGCCGAAGCGGGCAGCAGCGATGCCGGTGCAGTCTACACCGCCTTCCTCGCCAACGGCACCGGCGGGCCGGCCGACTGGCGGCAGGCGCTGGCGTGGCTCGAACGCCGCGCTTCGCGTGACGATGGTGCCCGCGCCCAGCTGGCATTGCTCGGCGCGATGGCGCTGACACCGGATGGCGGACCCGTCGGGCTGCCGCAGGGTAAGCAACTCAGCGCCGCGCCGCACGTCATGCTGGTGCCGGCCCTGTTCACGCCCGCCGAATGCACGTGGCTCGCCGACCTTGCCGCGCCGATGCTCGAACCGTCGGTGGTGATCGACCCCCGCACCGGCCGCCAGATCCGCGATCCGGTCCGCACGTCCGACGTCGCCGCCTTTCCGCTCGCGATCGAGAACCCGGCCGTCCGCGCGCTCAACCGTCGCCTCGCCGCTGCCACCGGCACCGATGTGCGCCAGGGCGAGCCGCTCCAGATTCTGCGCTACCGGCCCGGGCAGGAATATAAGCCGCATAGCGATGCGCTGCCCGGCACCGACAATCAGCGCATCATCACCGCGCTGGTCTATCTCAACGAAGGCTATGAGGGCGGGGAAACCCGGTTCGTGGCCGATGATCTCGCCATTCGCGGCCGCACCGGCGACGCGCTGATCTTCCGCAACGTCACTGACACCGGTAAACCCGATGCGGCCGCCCGGCACGCCGGATTGCCGGTGCGCCGCGGCACCAAGCTGATCGCCTCGCGCTGGATCAGGGCGCGGCCGCTCGACCTGACGCGCTGAACCGCAGCACACGGACCGGCGGCTCGTCCCGTGCGGACGGCGGCGGCCCCGAATATCGACGCTCACCGGACCCCATCGGCATCTGATGACGCCATTCCGCCGCTTGGGCTATGTGGCAGCGGCGCAACACTATTGCGGCAATTCGTTTCCCGCAGGCAATGCCGGTTTACACTCCTCCGCCGGACGGGCACTCCCTATCCATTGCCGAACGCAACCGAAATTCGCTTGCGGTCGGCCGGATTTCCGCGGGGGACCCGCGGATCGAAAGGAAATAGGGGCCATGAACAAACACTCCAAAATTGCGAAGCTCAAGAACGGCACGGCACCAGTCGTGCTCGGCCTGGCGCTGATCGCGGCACCGGCTTTTGCGCAGTCGACCGCCGCCGCGCCAGCCGACGAAGCCCAGCCCGCCGATACGGGCAGTGACATCATCGTCACCGGTTCGCTGATCAAGAATCCGAACCTGATCGCGTCCAGCCCGGTCTCGGTGATCGGCAAGGACGAAATCACCCTTCGTCAGACTAACACAGCAGAGCAGATCCTGCGCGACCTGCCGGGCGCGGTCGCCAGTATCGGTTCGGCCGTCAACAACGGCAATGGCGGCGCATCCTATGCCGATCTTCGCGGCCTCGGCAACTTCCGCAACGTCATCCTGCTCGACGGCAACCGCATCGTGCCGTCGAACACGGTCGGCCGCGTCGATCTCAACAATATTCCGCTGGCGCTGATCGAACGCGTCGACACGCTGACCGGCGGCGCCGCGACCACCTATGGCGCGGACGCGGTGTCGGGCGTCATCAACTTCATCACCCGTCAGGATTTCGCGGGCATGGAGGCGTCGGTCTCCAACCAGATCACCGAGCGCGGTGACGGCAATTATTTCCGCGCCGATCTGACCGTCGGCGCCAATTTCGACGACGGCCGCGGCAACGCCGTGCTGTCGGTCGGCTATCAGCAGTCCGACCCGGTCTATCAGGGCGCGCGCAAATTCTCGCGCAACAACTATACGTCCACCACCGGTGCGCAGGGCGGATCCGGTACGACCGTCCCGACTCGCTTCTCGGTGACCGGCATCGGCAATCGGCAGATCAATCCGGTCACCGGCGCGCTTCAGTCGCCGGTGATCCCGTTCAACTTCAATCCCTACAACGTCTTCCAGACCCCGTTCGAGCGTTTCAACATCTATGGCGCGGGCCATTACGAGATCTCGGACAATATCGAATTCTATACGCGCGGCCTGTTTTCGAAGAACACGGTGAGCACGATCATCGCGCCGTCGGGCAGTTTCGGTTCGGTGCTGGCAATCCCGTTCTCGAACCCCTATCTGCCGGCGGCCGCGCGCGCGACCTTCTGCGCCCAGAACCCGACCTTCACCGCAGGCGGCGTTCAGGTCGCTCAGCTGACTGCCGCGCAGTGTGATGCGGCCGCCGCGGCGACCAGCGTCAACGACCCGAACTTCCGCTACTTCAACGTCGCGACAAACCGTCGCACGACCGAAGTCGGCCCGCGCCTGTCCGATTTCACCACGACGATCTTCGACTATCGCGCCGGCGTGAAGATCGGCATCACCGATTCGATCGGCCTCGACATCGGGGGGTCTTATGGCGAATCTGAAAACGTCCAGACCATCCAGAATTATGTGCTGACGTCGCGGCTTCGTTCGGCCGCGTTTGCGACCAACACGACCACGTGCCTTGGCGGCGCTCCGGGCGGTGGGGACATCACCGGCTGCGTGCCGGTCAACCTGTTCGGTCCGGAAGGGTCGATCTCGCCGGCCCAGGTGTCATATCTGACCGCGGACAGCACCTCGACCAATCGGGCCTCGCTCGCTCAGGCGCGCGCCCTGTTGTCGGGTGATGTCGGCGTCACGTCCCCTTGGGCGGACGAGCCGATCGGCTTCGCGGTCGGCGCCGAATATCGCAAGTACAAGGCTTCGCAGTCATCCGATACGCTGGCGCAGAGCGCCGGCGAACTCGGCGGCGCGGGCGGCGCGGCGCCGACTTTCAACGGCGCCTACGACGTCTATGAAGGCTATGGCGAACTCATCGTCCCGCTCGTCGTCGACAAGCCATTCTTCAAGAGTCTGACCCTCGAAGGCGGCCTGCGCTATTCGTCCTACAAGGTCGATGCGGCGGGTTCGCCCAGCTACGACACCTGGACGTACAAGGGTGGCGGCAGCTGGGAGCCGACCGATGGGATCAAGGTCCGCGGCAGCTATCAGCGGGCGGTGCGTGCACCGAACATCAACGAATTGTTCGCCCCGGTCACGACCGGCCTGACGAACCTTTCGTACGATGCCTGCGCCGGTGCGGCACCGCTGACCGACGCGGATCTCCGTGCCGTCTGCCTCGCGCAGGGTGCACCGGCCGGGTCGATCGGCAATATCGAAACACCGACGGCGGCGCAGGCGAACTTCACCGGCGGCGGCAATCTCGCGCTGAAGCCCGAGAAGTCCGACTCCTATACCTTCGGTGTAGTGCTGCAGCCGACCTTCGTTCCGGGCTTGTCGATCTCGATCGATTATTATCACATCAAGATCAACGACGCGATTTCGCAGCCTACCGCGGGCGACGCTTACAATCTGTGCTTCGGCGATGCGGCGGGCACCGGCATCACCGCCGCCAGCGCCACGAACCCGGCGTGCCTTTCGATCCGGCGTAACCCCTCCACCGGTGCGCTCGACGGCGATCCGGCGACCACGCAGGGCCTGTTCATCGCGCCGAGCAATGCGGGCACGGTCCTGACCGACGGCATCGACCTGAGCGTCAACTATCGCCGCGATCTCGACTTCGCGCAGCTGAACCTCGGCTTCCTGGGCAACTGGACCAACCGGTCCAAGTTCCAGGCGACCCCGGTCTCGGACATTCGCAGCTGCGTCGGCCTCTATGGTCAGAATTGCGGGTCGCCGGGTTCGGCGGGTCCGTCGTCGTCGGCGGGTTCGATGCAGCCGGAATATACCTGGAACCAGCGCACTTCGCTGACCTTCGGCGATGTCGATTTCTCGCTGCTGTGGCGTCACCTCAGCGGCATGAAGGTCGAGCCGGGCGTCACCACCTTCCAGGGGACGATCGCCACCGGCGCGCTTGCCGGCAAGAAGGTCAATTTCGGCAAGATTCCGGCCTATAATTATTTCGATCTGGCGGTTCGGGCCAATATTGGCGAGCATCTCGACCTGACCTTCACGGCGATGAACCTCTTCGACAAGCAGCCTCCGATCGTCGGCGGCACCGTCGGGTCGACCTCGTTCAACAGCGGCAACACCTATCCGTCGACGTACGACGCGCTGGGCCGTCGCTTCGCGGTCGGCGCCCGCATCAAGTTCTGATAAGGGCAAATCGCGGAAAAATGGGGGCGGGCCGTAAGGCTCGCCCCCTTTTTCGTTCTGGTCCCATGGGAGTCCAGAGCACGTCGATGCCCGCAGGGGCCAAGATAAGGCATATATCGCCGCGATTTCCCCTTTTACGTCATCCCGAACTTGTTTCGGGATCCATAAACTCCGGGTGTCCGGTCTCGATACCGTTCTGAGGATTCGGTGATTATGGATCCCGAAACAAGTTCGGGATGACGGCAGGGTGGAGGGATTTCGGCGCCCTTTCTGCTAAACTTGGCGCCTATGGGCCGATGGCGAGCGTGCCAGCCGCTACGAGTCCGAACCAAAGCGTTCGATCCACGGTGCCAGGATCGGCAGGGCCGGCGCGAGTTCGTCGGCATAGCGCCGCCATTGCCCCCCGCCATTATAGAGTCCCTTGCGCACCTGACTCTCGCTCGCGGTCCGCACGCCACGCGCTTTGGCGGTGCGATCGAACTGCAGGAATGCATCGGTCCAGCCCAGGCCGATGAAGTCGGCCAGCGCGCGCACCGTGGGTTCGAACGCGGTGACGAGCTGGTCGTAGCGGACCTCATGATAGGCCAGCGGGAGCGTCGCGCGGCAGCGATCGATCAGCGTCATCAACGCGTCATAGTGGCGCGCGGTCTCGGTCAGGTCGCTGAAGGCCCAGGCCGCGGTGCCGGCGGTGAAATTGACCCGGAAGCAGCTCAGCAGCACGTCGCGCGGATCGCGTCGCATGATCACGATCCGGGCGTCCGGGAACAGGCGCGCGATGATCGGCAGCTTGATCCCGTTGAACGGGTTCATGTCGACCAGCACCTTGCCGTCGAGCACGCCGCCGAGTTGCGTCGCCCGCGTCCAATAGGCGGCGCGCAGCCGCGCGACCAACCCGGCATCGAGCGAATCGAGCGCCGGCATCGTTCCGTCGTTGGCGAGCAGCGCCGCATCGACCTCGGCAAACGTATCGCGCTCCTCGAGCGCGACGACATCGGGCGCGCCGGCAAGAACATTTTCGATCAGCGTCGTGCCCGATCGCGGATAGCCGAGCAGGAAGACATGGGTATCCGCGGCCCCCGCGACCGGCGGCACCTGAGGCAAGTCGGGCAAAGCGCCCGTATGATCGACCTGCGCCATGATCGTCTCGATGAACGATCGGTGCGAGGGACGGTCGGCATTCGGCTCCAACAACGCCGCATGCGCCTCGCGAAAGCAGCGTTGCGCGTGGCGATAACTGGCAAAGGCTTCTGCCGTACGATTCTGTCGATCGAGCGCATCGCCGAGCAAGGTCAGCGATCGCGTCCGGTCGTCGAGCGCCAGCTTCGTCGCGAGCAAAGGTTCGAGCAGCGCCTCCGCGCCGTCGCCGTCGCCGGCTTCCATCGCCAGCAGTGCGAGCGCGAACACCGCCGAAGGTTCGTTCGGGTTCAGCGCGAACGCGCGCCGCGCATACGCTTCACCGGCGGCGACGTCGCCGCGTCTGGCGGCGGCGTCGGCCAGTTTTCCCCACGCCGGAGCAAGGCTGGGGTCGATCGCGAGCGCGCGCTCATAGCTCGCGCCCGCCGCGCGATCGGACCGCAGCGCGTCGAGCACATAGCCGCGCTCGAGCCACGCCGCCGCGTGCCGCGGCGCCGCTGCCACGACGCTATCGAGCAGAGCCAGCGCTTCTTCGAAATATCCCTGCTTGCGCAGCACCGCGCCGATCGAACCCAGGATCAGGACATCGCCCGGAGACAGCGCCAAAGCGCGTTTCAGCAAGGCGTGCGCGCCGCCAAAGTCGCCCGCTTCTTCCTTCTGCCAGGCCGCGAGATTCAGCACCAGCGGATCGACCGTCCCGGCGGCGAGCGCCGAAGTCGCCAGCTTCGCGGCGAGTTCGATATTCCCGGCGGCGAGGGCCTGATCCAGGCGGCGCCGCTGGCTGGTGGAGCTTCCCGCGCGGCGGTGCCGTTTGACGACTCTATTTGACATCGCTGGTGGACGATCCTTACCACTGCATCAATATAGCACCATAGCATCGTCATTCGATCCGGAGGCATGTATCATGCTGACATTTCTCATCATCGCCCTTCTGGCCGCCGGTGACGCCGGCCCCCAAACCACGCGAGCAGCCGACGAGGTGGAGCGAACCTCGGACGCGCAGGACAAGATGATCTGCAAGCGTTTCACTGAAACCGGCTCGCTCGTACGCGCCCAGCGCGTGTGCAAGACCAAGCGCGATTGGGACCGCGAGCGCTCGGTCATCCGTTCGGGCCCGCAAAGCGGCTCGTGTAATGCAAGTGGCACCGGCTCGGGCTGCTGAGCGGCTGGCCACGGCGCGGCGCCGATTGAGCGCTCTGCCATCTTCGCCCGACCTGGAGGCAGATATCGTGCTGGCATTTCTGGTAATCGCGCTTCTGGCCGCCGGCGACGCCGGCTCGCAAGCCTCTCGGACGGCAGACGAGGGAGAGCGGGCCTCGGACGCCCCGGAGAAGGTGATCTGCAAACGGTTCACCGAGACCGGTTCGCTCGTGCGCGCCCAGCGGGTGTGCAAGACCAAGCGCGACTGGGACCGCGAGCGCGCCGTGATACGCTCGGCGCCGACGATGGACTCCTGTAGCGTACGTGGAGAAGCCGGGAATTGCTGAGCGCTAGCCGAGCAGCGGCGCCGGCGGCTTTGCGCTGAGCCCGGCACCCGCGGCGACCGCCTCGGCCCATCGCGCGACCTTTTCGATCTCGTCGCCATGGATTGCCGCGGCGTCGCGATGTTCGGTGGCGCGGTTCCCCGCGTCGAAGGCCGTCCCCGATTTTGAATGGGTCGCGAACGCCGGTCCCTTCGCGATCGCATCGATGACGGCCGCGTCGGCCGGCAGGCCGAGCAGGTTCGCCAGAGCGGACAGCGCGGCGTGCGGATCGGCCATCAAGGTCGCGCTGTCCAGCGTCCGGACGCGCGCCGCGCCGAACCGCTCGACGATCTGCGCGAACAATTTCTGATGCGCGAGCCAGCCCACCGCCGCGACCTGAAGATCGCTCTGACCCAGATAATCGCGCGTCGAGAAACCGAGATCGATCAGGCCGTCGTCGAGCATGCCGGTCAACAGCGTCCGCACCCACAGCCGACCGTCCAGCCCCTTCTTCGCGATCGAGGCGAGATAGGTCGGCAGCGGTGCGTAGAGCAGGATCGCACGCGCGTCCGGGCGCAACGCCATCATCGCCGGCGCGAGGCCGTTGACCGCGGTCGACGGCTTGACGATCACGGCCTCGCCCGGCGCGAACGGCCGTGACAGCAAGGTGAGCGTGTCGTTCAGCACGCTCGCCATGTCGGGGCCCTTGCCGCCGCGCCGTCGCCAGCCGATGATGTCGTTGAGGATCACCGGCTCCTTCAGGCCCATCGCCCAGCCGGGGCGATCGAACGCGCGTGCGAGCAGGGTCGAGCAGCAATAAGCGGAGTGGAACAGGAAGTGCAGCGGTGCGCCCGGCGGCCCCGCGCGGACGGCGTCGGTGCGCCGCAGCACCAGCGGCTCCAGCCCCTTGGGCAGATACTCGTCGGTCAGGAAGATCGCCTTGCGATGCTCGGCGCGGGGCACGGGCAGCATGTGCACCGCATCATGGCCGGGATCGTAGCGATGGGCGAGCCAATTCGCATCGCCCGCCACATCGGCGATGGACGCGGGCGGGCGCATCGGGCTGGTCGAAGACGGCGCTGGCGGCATCCCGTGGCGGTATGCGGAACCCGAACCGCGTTGTCTAGTCGCCGCCACGACGATATGCAGCGCCGATGAATCAGGCGGAAATCCAGCAGATGCTCGCGGCCGCCGTCCAGGAGCGACGGGCCGGCCGCCACGAGGCGGCGGCCGGCCTGTTTCGCACGGTGATCGCACGCGCGGGGGAGCAGCCGGTCGCGCTGAACGCACTCGGGCTGCACGCGATGGCGCAAGGCGATTTCGCCGAATCGGCGGCGCTGCTGCAGCGCGCGATCGCCGCCGATCCCCATTCGCCCGAATTGTGGATGAACCTTGCCCGGACGCGGCGCGAACAGCGCGACGATCGCGGCGAGGAAGAAGCGCTGCAGGGCGCGCTGTCGATCGATCAGCGCCACTTCATGGCGATCGTCCGGATGGCCGAGTTGTTCGAACGCCGTGGCGACGAGGCGCGCGCCGCCGAACGCTGGGGCAATGTGCTGGCGATGGCGCCGATGATCGAAGAGCGGACGCCCGCGCTCGAAACCCTGTTCGCGCACGCCCGCGACACCGTGGCGCGCCAGCGCGAAAGCTTTGCCGGCACGATGGATCGCGGCCTCGCGGCGGCGCGCAATGTGGTTGCGCCGGCCGAACTGCGCCGGGTCGATGCGTGCATCGATCACGCGCTGGGCCGTCGCGAGATCTATGCCAATATCTGCGCGGGAATGCATTTCCCGTTCCTGCCCGCCGACGAGTTCTTCGCGCGTGCGCACTTCCCGTGGCTCGAAACGATCGAGGCGCAGACCGCATCGATCCGCGCCGAACTCGAGGCGGTGCTGGCCGAAGGCGCCGCCGCGATCCGCCCCTATGTCGCCATGGAAGCGGGCACCCCGGCCAACAAATGGTCGCCGCTCGACCACTCGCTCGACTGGGGTGCGATGCATCTCTGGAAGGACGGGAAGCGCGACGACGCCGTCTGCGCGCGCTTCCCCCGCGCCGCGGCCGCCGTCGAAGCGCTGCCGCTGTCGGACCTGCCCGGCCGCACCCCGACGATCTTCTTCTCGCTGCTCCGGCCGGGCACGCATCTGCCCGCGCATACCGGGGTCAGCAACATCCGCACGATCATCCATCTGCCGCTGATCGTCCCGCCCGGCTGCAGCTTCCGCGTCGGCGGCGAGACGCGGACGTGGCGGGTCGGCGAGGCGTGGGCGTTCGACGACACGATCGAGCATGAAGCCTGGAACCGGTCCGACCAGCTGCGCGCGATCCTGATCTTCGACGTGTGGAATCCCCACATCACCGCGGTCGAACGCGACATGCTGCGCCGCTTCTACGCGGTGGCGGCCAACACCGACGGCACGCCGGCGAGCGCGATCAGCCTGAGCGAATAAGCGCTGCCGCAGCCAGCGCGGCATCGGGCGCGGATCGTGCTGCATGGCGGCCGACCCAGGTCTCGGCCGCGTCGAGCTCGGGTGCGATCGCCTGCTCCACGTCGGCGCGGCGCGCGATCCGTGCGGCATTGTCGAAGGCGAGCGACGGATTTTTGGAGTAAGTGGCGAACAGCGGCCCGGCGACCGCCGCCTCGAGCACCGCCTCGGCGATCGGCACGCCGAGATGCCGCGCGGCCCCCTTCAGCACCGCGACCGGCTCGGTGAAAAACAGCTCGGCGTCGAGCGCGCGCGCATGCGGCATGGCGGCCAGCGTGTTCGTGAATCGATCGACCTGCGCGAGCCACAAGGCGGCCGCGCGCTCGGCATCGGACAGCGGTGACAGGTCGCCGAGATATGGGGCAAGCTGGCCGGTCACGTTGCGCAGCCACGTCCGGTGATTGTCGCTGCGCAGGATCGCGAGCAGATATGCCCGCAACGGCAGATACAGTAGAATGGCGCGCGCGCCGGCATCCGCCGCCGCCAGCTGCGGCAGCAGGAAGTTCACCGGCACGTTCGCCTTGACCAGCGTGGGCGCGTCGGCGCGGTAGCGCTTGGCCGCCATCGCCAGCACGAGCGCCAGCCGGCCGGCGTCGGGACGAATCGCGGTCTGGCGCAACGCCAGCGGCTCGCGCAGCACCAGGCTCGCGCCTGGATCGTCGAGCGCACGGGCGAGCAGCGTGGAGCCGCAATGCGCCATGTGAAAAATCCATGCGGTCGGCGCGGTGTCGCGCTTCTGCTGCGTCAGCGTCGCCACCGGCAGCGCCATCGACCCGTCGGCGGCGGGCGAGATGCGGCCGTCGAGGAAGATCGAACGGTGATAGGCGGCGCGGTCCATCGGCACGAACACCGCCGCATCGCCATCGAACGAATGGAGATAATGATCGGGCGAGGCGAACAGATCGTCGAGCGTCAGGGACATGGCGGTGGGCTATAGCCTGAGGTCGCGAACGCGGCTATCCCGCCGCGATCATGCCGCTCGTCCATCTGCCAGCACCCGGCCAGCCGCACGCCGTCATCGAAGCGACGGTCGAAACGGCGATCACCGATCTCGATCCGGCGCCGATCGTCGATCTCTACACGCGCCACGGCGCGCTGCTGTTCCGCGGCTTCGGCACCGACACGGCGCAGTTCGGCCACTTCGTGAAGCAGTTCTGCACCACCTCGGTGGTCAACGAGAGTCCCGGACGGCAGCCGGTCGACGCGGCGGCGAACATCCACACCGTCGACGGCGGCACCGGCGCCTTCTCGCTCCATCCCGAACTGTCGCGCGAACCGTGGAAGCCGGACGTCGCCTTTTTCGCGTGCATGTCGGCGCCCAGCCGCGGCGGGCAGACATTGATCTGTGACGGCGTCGCGATGGTGCGCGCGATGCCTGAGGCGCTGCGCCGCCTGCTCGAACCGCGCCGCCTGCTCTACATCAAGCCGACCTGGCCGACCTTGCTCGACTATTGGCTCGGCACGCCGCATCCCAGCGACGCGCAGCTCGCCTCGCCGCCGCCCGACTGTCCCTATTATTTCCGCCGCTATCCCGACAGCGGTATCCTGCGCGTCTTCTCGCGGCCGATGCTGCACAAGCCGATGTTCGTCGATGCGCCGGCGTTCGGCAATTTTCTCCTTTTCGCGCGGTTCAATCACGGGCGCCCCGATCATCCCGTGCTCGACGACGGACATCCCGTGCCCGAATCATGGCTGCAGGCGATCAAGGCGACCGGCGACCGGCTGAGCGTCGCGATCGACTGGCGCGCGGGCGACGTGCTGATGCTCGACAATACGCGCTTCCTCCACGGGCGGACGGCGATCGTCGATCCCGGCGAACGGATCATCCTGACCTATTTCGGCTATCTCGGCTTCGCGATCCCCGATCCCGAGGAGCCGGCGAACGCGATCTGGCGCCGCCAGGATTTCGAACCTCCGCTGCGCCCCGATCACCCCCGATTCGCGGCGAGCCTGTCGCGGCAAAATTGAAAACGCCTCTGGCTCCGAGGGGAAACCAGAGGCGCCTTCAGTGTCGCCGGGCGGGGCCAACCGGTCGGCGACGGTAGAGCGCGCTGCGGCACTCCACGGAAGCTCTTTGCCGGACCATGCCGTGCCGTCACTGGATAGCGCGGATGCGTGGCGGCGCGCAGCAGGGTTTCGATCGACGCTACGGCAGGCTCGGCAAACGCAAATTGCCGCCGATCAACGACATAAGGCGCCGACGAACGCACCGCTTCATCCTCCCCTCGTCCACCCTCTCTTATCTGTCAGTCACCCGGCCAGGCCTTTTATGAAAGGGTCCGTCCCGGATCGGGCGTTCGACGACGCGGCCGCTGCGCCGGTGGACACCAGCAGGAGAGGAGCAGGACATGATTTTCGTGGCAGGCAGCATGACCATCGCCGCCGACCAGGTCGACGCGATCGAGGCGGCAATCCGGGCGATGGTGGGCGGCGTGCGGCAGGAGCCGGGCTGCATCCATTATTCGCTGCTGATCGAGGACCGCGCGGCCGGCACGATCAACGTGCTGGAAATGTGGGATAGCGAGGATCTGCTCAAGCAGCATCTCGCTTTGCCCACGACGCAGAGCTTCTTCGCACGCTTCGGGTCGTTGATGACCGCGATGGACGTGCAGGTCTATGACGCGGTCAACGCGCGGCCGGTGCCGCTGTAGGCGCGAGTCCGCGGCCATCGAATTTCCGAGAGCGTGACCATGCAGAATCGCCGAATCGTCCTCGCCTCGCGCCCTGACGGGATCCCCGTCGCGGAGAATTTCCGGCTCGAGACGGTGGCGCTCCCCGATCTGGCCGAGGGCGAGGTGCTGCTCGAGAACCAGATATTCGCGATCGATCCGGCGGTGCGGGGCATGCTCGACGACGTGAAGAGCTACATGCCGCCGGTGGCGATCGGCGGGCTGATCCCGACGATGGTGCTGGGCCGCGTCGCGAAGTCGCGCAACCCCGCGTTCCGCGAGGGCGATTATGGCCGCGGCTTCATCGGCTGGGAGGAATATTCGATCCTCAATCCCGGCAGCGTCGGGTTCGAGAACGTCCATGTCGATGCGGACATGCCGCTGACCGCCTATATGGGTGCGGTCGGCTGGTCGGGCATCACCGCCTATGCCGGGCTCAAGCGCTATGGCGAGATGCGCGCGGGCGACGAGGTGCTGGTCAGCGCCGCCGCCGGCGCGGTCGGGAGCGTCGCCGGCCAGATCGCCAGGCTCAGCGGCTGCCGCGTCGTCGGCCTCGTCGGCTCGGCCGAGAAGGCGGCGATCGTCACCGGCCAGCTCGGCATGGATGCGGCGATCGACTATCGCGGGACCCCGATCTCGACGCCGCGCTCGCCGGGGCTTTTCCCGACGGCATCGATCTCTATTTCGAGAATGTCGGCGGTCGCATGCTCGATGCGGTGCTGCCGCGGACGAAGGCGTTTGGTCGCATCCCGGTCTGCGGCATGATCGCCAACTACAATCACCAGCAGGAGCCCTGGCCGATCCGCAACCTCTGGCAGGTGCTGGTCAACCGCATCACGATGCGCGGCTTCCTCGCCTATGAGGCCGCCGACATGCTCGGCGAGGCCGAGGCGGCACTCGCCGACTGGGTGCGCACCGGCAAGCTGATCGCGACCGAGAATGTCGCCACCGGCCTCGAAAACACGCCCGCCGCCTTCATCCGGCTGATGGCCGGCGAAACCACCGGCAAGACGCTGGTGCGGCTGAGTGACAGTGTCTCGACCCTGGCGACCGGCGCGGCGGCCTGATCGCCCGTCGGGTGGCGCCGTGAGACCGGCTGGCCGTCACGCAATCTGGGCTGTCTCACGCGAAGCGTGCCATTCAGGGCGTTCCCGCAACATCCAGCTCTTGCGGACGCTGGACAAGGTCGCCGGTCGACACCGGCTGCACGTGCAAGCGGGGGAAAACATCTTCGATCGGCTTGGTGTCCGGCAAGATATAGACGACGCCGCCCTTCCGCCGGAATATCGGCCGAACCTTCCCACTATAAAACGCAAGCGGCACATTGATGCAGCCGAATGTGATCCGGTTGTCGTCCGAAGTCGGCGAGAGCAGCCGCGCACGGCGCCGTTCCTTCTTGTTGCCCGTCGGCACCGGATGGAGCGCGACCGATGTGCCGTAATCGACCCAGAGCACTTTTTGCTTGCCAACCGCGAGGCCGAACTTGGCCAGGAAGCGGCCCGCGGGCGTCGTCCGCTCGGCAGGCCCGATCTCGGCGAGACTCTTGCTGCCGACGCCCGGCGTGGCGTCGTCGCCGATGCCGACACCGATCAGGACCGGCGCTTCGCCCAGCGATTTGCCCTTGGCATCGAACAGGAAGAGGGCGGCGGCATGTTTGTCGATGATGATATAGGGGAGCGCGCCATTATCCCCTGACGCGCCGATCCAGTCGGCCACGCGGGTTGCCGCCTCCGATGGTCGGGTTGCGGTCTCCATGTCCGTGCCGGCCGTCTCGGACGGTGGAGAAACCGTCTCCACCGGTGGAGATCCTGGCGCTTGCACATCCTGCGCCGCCCGTGCGGGCACGGACGCAGTCAGCGCAAGCGCAACAAGCGCCAGGACGACGTGATTCATCATTCCGCTCATGCGAACGGATCGATCCGCCGGCATGAGAGGAACGTCGGCGCGCGCGATCACGATATCATGCGCATTCGCAAACCTGCGGCATCAATTGCGCGCTTTCTTCTGCACCAGCCGCTGCTCGATGCCATCGACGCGGGAATTCAGCTGGTCGAGCCGCTGACCATTATTCTGCGCCTGCCCGGATGCGGCCTGCGCCTCCGCCAGCGCCTGCTTCGCGGCGCCGTCCGTGGTCTGCAACCTCGTATCGAGCGCATCGATGCGCTGGTTCACCACGGCGATCTGTTCGTTCACATATCCCTTGGTCGCGCAGCCCCCCAATCCCGATGATGCAGCCAGAATCAGGACGGCAGGCGCAAGTTTCGTCAGCGTAGGGGACATGGAGTTCTCCTTATTATGAAGCGACACGGTCGTCCGGCAACGACTCGTCGGGCAAAGCGATCCCACGCGACCGATCATATTCTGGCGGGGCGTGCATGTGTCGAGACGGATCGATGCGGATCGCCCTCGCGCTCCGATCGGACGTATCGGCTTGCGGTCTTGCCGGGCCGCGCTCCAGGCGCAGCGATCGACGCGTCAACCGCAAGCGTCGGCGCGGGCGCGGAGAAACGCCGCTTCCGCCAGGTTGCGGGTGAGCCTGGCGGCGGCCTCGAATTCGGCGCGCGCCTCGGCCAGCCGCCCGGCCCGGAACAGAAAGTCGCCCCGCGCCGCCGGCAAGGGCGCATAATCGCGCAGGGCGCCGGCGTCGGCGATCTCGTCGACCAGCCGCAGCCCCGCTTCGGGCCCGAACGCCATGCTGTGGGCGACCGCGCGATTGAGCTCGACCACCGGCGAAGGCATCACCGATCGCAGCCGGTCATAGAGCGCTGCGATGCGGGGCCAGTCGGTATCGGCGGCGTTTCGCGCACGGGCATGGCAGGCGGCCAGCGCGGCCTGCAGCGCATAGGGACCATCTTTTCCCCCAAGCGCTTCGGCGCGGGCCAGCGCGTCGAGGCCCCGGCGGATCAGCAACGGGTCCCAGCGCGCGCGATTCTGCATGGGTAACGGCACGACGGCGCCATCCGGCCCGGTGCGTGCCGCCAGGCGCGATGCCTGGATTTCCATCAGCGCCAGCAGGCCGAACACCTCCGCAGTCTCGGGCATCAGCCCCGCCAGCATGCGGCCCAGCCGTTGCGCCTCCAGGGCCAGGCCCGGCCGGACGAGGTCGTCGCCCGCCGTGGCGGCATAGCCCTCGTTGAAGATCAGATAGATGACCTCCAGCACCGACGAGAGCCGCGCCGCCCGGTCGGCGCCGCGCGGCACTTCGAAGTCGAGTCCGGCCTTTGCGATCGTCTTCTTCGCGCGGACGATGCGCTGGGCGATCGTCGCCTCGCTCGACAGGAAAGCGCGGGCGATCTCGTCGGTCGTCAGGCCGCCGACGACCCGCAACGTGAGCGCCGCGCGGGCGTCGGCCGAAAGCACGGGGTGGCAGGCCGTGAAGATGAGGCCCAGCAGCTCGTCACCGGGATCGTCGTCCATCGCCCGTTCGATCGCGTCGGTATCGTCGGACACGTCATCCTGGTCCCGCGCGATCTCCTCATGCTTGCGCGCGCGCATCTTGTCGCGACGGATCGCGTCGATGGCGCGGCGTTTGGCGGCGGTCATCAGCCAGGCGCCGGGATTGGCCGGAACCCCGGTCGCGGGCCATTCGGACAGGGCGATGACCAGGGCATCCTGCGCCAGTTCCTCGGCACGGTCGACATCGCGCACCACGCGGGCCAGACCCGCGATGAGCCTCACTTGTTCGATCCGAAAAATCGCTTCGATCGCCTGGTGTGTCTCGCCCGCACTCATGCCGCCTTGTCGGCCGGGACCGCCAGCGAGGCAAGCGGCCGCGACCGGGCGTTCCTGTCACGGCAGATCGGCCATCTCATAGAGCGGCCGGATTTCGATCTCGCTCGGCCCATACATCGGATTGGGGCAGCGCTTCACCCAGGCGAGCGCCTCGTCCATGTCCTTGACCTCCCACAGCCAGAAGCCGGCGACCAGTTCGCGGGCCTCGGCGAACGGCCCGTCGATGACCGTGCGGCCGGGTCCGTCGAACGCGACGCGCTTGGCCTCCGAGCTGGGCTTGAGGCCATCGGCCATCAGCAGGATGCCGGCATCGCGCAGCTCGTCGTTGAACCGGCCCATCGCCGCCATCATCTCGGACGTCCAGGGCTCGGGGAAAAGGCCCTTTTCGCTGTCTTCGGTCGCTTTCACGAACACCATAACGCGCATCGTCTGTCTCCTTGCTCGAGCGGCCTCGTCGGCCTGACATCGGAACGACGAACGGGCTTTCCGGAAATCGACATCGCCGTGCAAATTTTTTCGTGCGTGCAGGCGCGGGGCGCACATGGCCGCTGCCAGGTCGGGGTCGTGATGAGACGCGAACCACGCGATTGTCGATGGCGGGCGTTTCGGATAACGGACCACGGACTCGATCGACCGACGCCGCATCGCCCGCACACAACCAGCCGGTCACGGCGCGTCCGGGTCGGATAGAGGGAATCATGGATCGTCTCGACGCGATGCGCGTCATTCTTGCGGTCGTCGATGCGGGCAGTCTGTCGGCAGCCAGCCGCAAGCGGGGTGCGCCGCTCCCGAGCGTGAGCCGCTGACCGACATGGTCGAGGAACAGATCGACGTCGCCATTCGCCTCGGCCACCTCGCCGACAGCGCGCTCTATGCCGTGAAGGCGGGAGAATTCCGTCTGCTGACCTGCGCGAGCCGCGATTATCTCGCACGGCGCGGCACGCCCGCCGATCCGCGCGATCTTGCCGACCATGACGGCATCCTCTTCGGCACCCAGCCGATGTTCTGGACCTACACCGTCGATGGCGAGGCGCTGGTCTGCGCGCCGCGCACGCGGATGGTCGTCAACACCGCCGCGAACAATCTGGCCGCGGCGCGCGGCGGCGTCGGGATCGCCCGGCTGTTCGATGACCAACTGACCGACGAGATCCGGTCGGGCGCGCTCGTCCCGATCCTCTCCGCTCATGCCGGCGACCCGCGCCCGGTGCATATCATCTACCCGCGGCAGGGTCTGCTCCCGCTCAAGGTCCGTGCCTTCATCGACTGGGCGGCGCCGCGCCTGCGTGACGCCTGCACGCGATTCGACTGCGGCTGAGCGCCCAGGGATCACGAAGATGTTGTCGAAAACGAGAGGCTTGCTTTCGCCTTCGCGCGCTACCGCAAAATTCCCACAACCTTAAATCGCTTTCGACCGCCCCGGCCCTTCCGGCCGAACGCGCGAAAGGAAGAGCGATGAATATAGTCAAGGGCACTGCCCTGATCACCGGAGCGTCGAGCGGAATCGGCGCACTCTATGCGGAACGCCTGGCCCGCCAGGGCTACGACCTGATCCTGGTGGCGCGCAATGTCGGCAAACTCCAGCGTGTCGCCGATGCGATCCACGCGGCCACCGGCCGCGACGTCACTCCGGCGGCCCGATATCTCGCCGCCTGAACCGCCTGATCCCCAAACTCGCAACAAGGAACAAGATCATGTCACAGACGATCGTTTATACCGGAAAGACCCACACCATCGGCGGCCGTGATGGCGCCTCGCAGAGCTCGGACGGCGAACTCGACATCAGATTGTCGCCGCCGGGGTCCAGGCACCCGGGCACCAACCCCGAGCAGCTGTTCGCCGCCGGCTGGTCGGCCTGCTTTCTCGGCGCGATCGGCAAGGCCGCCGCGGAGCGCAAGCTTCGCCTTCCGGCCGACGCCGCGATCGACGCCGAGGTCGATCTCGCGCTCGATGACGCCGACGGTTTTTCGCTGATCGCCCGCCTCAACATCAGCTTGCCCGGCATCGATCGCGACACCGCCACAGCGCTGGCCGCGCGCGCGCACCAGATCTGCCCCTATTCGAAGGCGACCCACGGCAACATCGCCGTCGAGACCGTCATCGCCTGAGGCGCGGAGGCCGTTCCCAGGGCAATCGGCTGAGCGGCGCAATCGTCCTCCTCTCCGTCATCCCGGCTTTCGCCGGGATGACGAACAAGGGAAGATCGCGCCCGTCGCCCGATTGTCCTGCGCTCCCCCCAAGTAGCTGCCGCCAATCCCGAAAGGATCGACAATGATCAAACTGCTCCCCCTCGTCGCGACGGCGGCCCTCGCGCTCGGCGCGCCCGTCGCGTCCGCGTTCGCCCAGACCGGCGCGCAGCAGCCGCAGCCGGCGCCCGAGATCTCCTATCTCAGGCTCGACGACGACATCACCCTCAGGCGAATGGTCGTTCACACCCCCGATCCCAAAGGGGTTGTGCTGCTCCTGCACGGTTTTCCCGAAACGCTCCACGCCTGGCGGGACGTGACGGCCGATCTCGCCGGCGACTTCGAAGTCCACGCCATCGACTGGCCCGGCTACGGCCTCTCGTCGCGCCCGTCGGCCGACAAATTCGCGTATGGACCGCGCGACTATGCCCGCGTCCTGCGGCTCTATGTCGAGAAGGCGGGTATCGATCGCACGAAACTCACCATCTATGCGACCGATATCGGCGGCCTTCCCGCGCTGCTCGCCGCGCTCGACGAGCCGGGTATCGCCCGAACGATCATCGTCGGCGATTTCGCGCCGTTCGACCGGCCGCGCTTTATGCAGGAACGGCTGCAGGCGCTGAAGTCGCCCGCAACGAACGAGCAGGTCCGGGCTCAGTTCGAAGCGACCCGCGATGAGATCCTCGAAAATGCCTGGCGCCGCGGTTTCAAGCCCCAAGAGCAGTTCGAAATCTCCGCCGCGTTCAAGGCCGACATGACCCACGCCTGGAGCCATGGAGACCTGACCACCGCCGACGCCTTTGCGCGCTATTATGCGCAGTTCACGCGCGACCAGAATTATCTGGAGGACAATCTCGCGCGGCTTCGGACGCCGGTCAAAATCGTCTGGGGCGATCGTGACATCTATATCGACAAGGCCATGGGTGTAGAGTTCGCCGCGAGGATCGAGTCGAACATCAGCATCCTCCCCGGGATCGGCCACTACCCGCATCTTCAGGACCCGCGCCAGACAGCGGCGGAGATCCGGTCGGCCTATCCCGCCGATAGAAAGTAAGGACCCCGAAGATGAACCCGACCCCGATGCTCGCTCTTCTCCTCGCGGCCGCATCGACGAGTGCGCCGATGCCGCCGGCACCTGCCGGCGTCACCCGCACCGACCTCCAGCGGCACGATCTGTCGATCGAAGGCCGCGAAACCATCCAAGCCCGGATCGACATCGCGCCCGGCGCGGTCGCGCCATGGCATCGTCACCCCGGCGAGGAAATCATCTACGTCATCGAGGGCACATTGGAATATCAGCTCGAGGGCCGGGACCCGGTCACGCTGAAGGCCGGCGAGGTCCTCTTCGTGCCCGCCGGAGTCGCGCACAAGGCCCGCAATCCGGGCACCGTCAACGGCGCCGAGCTTGCGACCTATATCGTCGCGAAGGGCAAGCCGCTGCTCGTCCCCGCGGACGTTGCCGAGCGGTGAGCCCCGCGTGCGAGACCTTCGCAAATTTCGGGTCACTGACTCCCCTCCACGCCTTCGTGGAGGGGGTGATCTGGATCGCCCGGGCCAATCATGCCCCCGGCATGATTGAGGGATTGCCGGGGGCAATCCCGACCCAATCGACCGACCATGCGGCCGACCGGCCGCTCCTTGGCCGGAACCGGCGGGGTCCTGACAGGCAGGCATCGGGGCGGCCAGGTGCTGTAAGCTGCCCCTGATCATGTCCTTTTCACTACGGCTCGAGCGACGCGCCGCAACGGCACTATATCGGTGCCAGCCTGACACAAGCACCCAGGCAGCACGTCACCGAGGAGCGCAAGGCGCCACGCAAGCAGGGCCGACAGTTTCGGCGGGCATGGCAGGCTTTGCTTCCGTCTGCACCCCGGACTGCGCTTCGGATGCCTGGCCCACCGATTGCGCTGGTGTCTGCTCTGCGGCCATCGCTTGGAGCCGTGCCTTGCGGCCACCCATGCGATTGACCAGTCCGCCCAGATGATTGCCGAAGCGGACCTCCCCGGCCCATTGGACCGGCTGTGCGATCCCGGCAAGAACCGGCGGAAGTCCGATGTCCCCCGCACCACGCGCGCGCATGTCGATGGCCTTGGGCATGGGCGGCGGCAGCCTGCTGCCGAAGATGCCGCCCATCAGCGCACCCTTTAACAGACGTCCCGCAGTCAGCACGTCGCGCTTCTCGCCCTCGGGGAAATCGCTGTAGACCGTGACGACACCGAGATCGGTTACGCTGCCCGCCGCGAGTTGCAGCGTGGAAGAGCCGAGCGAGAACGCCGTATCGTTCGCGCCTTCGATGACCCACAGCCCCGGATCGAGCACGGCGATATAGAGCCGCCTTTCACCCACCTTCATCGCCGGCTTGAGCAGATACACGCGATCGTCGTGCTTCCAGCCTCCGCGCGGGATTTTTCCGCCCGGCGGCGGGGTCGGCATGGCGATATCCTTGCGGGCCACATCATAACGTCCCAGCACCAACGTGCCATAGAGCAGTCCGTCATCGAGTTTGCCGATCTCGACCACGACATAAGCCTTTGCGGGATCCAGCGTGGCAGGCACCTTGTTGAGCGTCTCGGCAAGGGCTGGAGCCGCAGCCAGTGCGAACGTCGCCAGAAGCAGCGACAGCAAATACCGTATCATTCGACCAGGGCCTTTCCTTGGGGCTGCTCAGCGGAGACGAGACCGAACATGCAATCTATCTTCGCCTCTGCTGACAGCTTCTTGATCTCTCCGTAGCTCGCCTTGTCGATCGCGCGGCGCTGATAGCCCTTGTCCGCCATGCATGTCCGCTCGACCCGCGAAATCAGGCGCCGTCGCTCCCGGCCCTCGGTCAAGGCAGCAAAAAACGAACCAATGCCAGCGGCGATCGCGTTGTTGCTCGCACTGGAGCCATAGGCATAGACCTGATAATGCGCGACGCGAACGCCACCACCAAGTTCGGCGCAGTCATTGACGTCATCCATATAATGTTCACGACTGACGCCAGCCTTGTGAAAATAATATGGCTCTTCTGCCGAGGCGGGGACGGCTCCCGCGCACAACCCGGCAAAAATCATTACGCTGCCGATTTTGTATTTCATGCAAACCCCTCGCCGCACCTATAGCAGGGGCGAAAAAGATCGCAACGGTCCGTCAGTATCGGCCGCCCTCCCGAAGCGCAATTCGCGCAGGCGGTTCAGCCGTTCAGCGCCGCAACCCGAGTTTCTTGGCCGCCAGTTCACCTGTTCTTAGTCTCGGCGACCCTATACCGACGACATGCAACGATCGCAGGATCAGTGGACACACAAAGTAATTGGCCCGCTCATAGGCACGATCACCCTTGTGTGGATCGCTAGGGAGGCGGGCCGTCTGGTAACAGCCGGCTGGGTAATCGGCTTCCCGATACCGATCCTGCTGCCTCTCATCGTGACAATCCTTGCCTTCGTTTGCACCCGCCATCGGCGAAGACGGTGGGCCCTCTTCAGTGGCCTCGGCATTGCGATCCTCCTCGCGATCGTACCGATCCTGCTCGCCGCCATCCCGCCGCGAATCAACGCTCGGATCGCGGCGGAGGATCGAGCGGCGCTTGCCGGCGATGTGCAGCCGGTCGCCCCGGTGCGACTTCGCGGCATCGTGGCCCTCAAGTACAGCCGGTTGACATCGATCGGCGCGCCAGAAGTATTCGAAACGCGCGGCTGCGACGGCCTGTGTCAGACATTGCTGTATTCCGGAACCGCGGAAGGCGTGATCGCGATGTCCCAAGCGCAAGGCGGCGCTCCGGTCGTCCCGATGCTGTGGCGCGTGGTGCACCGTCCTGGAAGCTGCGACCTGCCATATTTCGACCGGCGCTACCCTCAGGCGTGGTACGATTTTGCGGGGGGCAGTGAGGCCGAGGCACAGTCCCTGATCGGTCACTGCCTCGTCGGCAGCCAGGCCCATTTCGGCGACGCAGATTTCACGATCCAATATGATGCGATAGGGAAGCGAGGCGATGACGAATGGCGGAGCCTTCATCCGGCGCAAGTCGGAGGGCGGACGAGGCTGTGGTCGCGCGAGCGCAACGGCCGCGTCACGCTGCTCGGGCGTCAGACGTTTCTGATCAGGCGGCAGCTTGCAGACCCTCTGCGCCCCGTTACCGCCGGCATGCCAGAGATGGGCTGGCATCATTATTGGCAGCGATTTCCACTTGGTTCCGGAAACCCGGGCGCTCGGCTGGGGACGTTCGTCAGGCTGGACGGAATGGAGGTGCCACAAGTCGCAACAGCGGATCTCAAGGCGATGTTGGACCGCTCGCCTGCGGTGGGCGCCAATGTCGACGGAGGCACCTTCAATCGTCTTGCAATGGTGGCGTTGGACCAGAAGCGTCGCGAGTCCGGCGATCTCCAACGTTACCTGCGATTGCTTCGTAGCCCGGCGGCGTCGGGCTGGCAGGTAACTGAAGCCGTCGATGCGTTCCCGGAAAACGCCGGCCTCATTCGGCAAACCGTCCTCGCCAGCATCGCGCAGGAGGGGAGGGGGAGGCCGCCACGTGAAACGCGCGAGCTTGCCGACCGACTCGCGCAAGCTTCGCGCGAGCTTGCTAAACGATCCGCAATTCGGTGACAGTTCTCTAAATTACTCAATCGAAGAGCCCCTCCAGGAATCCTGCCGCATCCTATGAGCGATCACGGTGGCGTTCTCAATATCGGCAACGGCCCGCCATGACTTCAGCCGTCACATGAATGCGATGTGCCCCGAAACGCCCACCGAAGGGTCACGACTGGGCAGCTTATGCTTACTTACCGCTCCGGCGCCTTTCCCTGCGACGCCGGCGAGCTCGGGCAGCGGGTGGCGCGGATACAAGTGCCGACAGTGGAATGAAATGACCTTGCAGCCAGCCCGGCTCGATCAGGCGTGCCATCACCCCCCACGAGACCGCCCCTCGTTCCCGCAACGCCGACTTCGCTTGGTCAACGTCGTAATGGCAATCAACCTGCACTCCGGAACGCGGTCTTGCGCACCCGTCGTCGCGGGCCGATTTCGATGGTCTGCAATTCGGACGGGATTTCGCAAGGATATTGAGGTAGGAAGGGTCGCATGAAGGTCCGACGGTTCGATCCGCTACAGCGAATGGCAGTCAAAGAAGCCGCGCGTCGGGCAGACGACGATGCGCTCACCTCCGGTCGCATGTCGCCGCGCGACCTGAACGCCCGGAACTTCCGGTTCCAGCATCTGGACTTCGCGAGCGCCCGCATCCTCGCCGAGGACAACGCCGACTTCATCTGATGGACGACCATCACATCAATGCGGTGCTCCGGGCCATTGAAGACAAGCCGGATGTCGTCCTGGTGGGTGGAAACGCGATCGTGGTTTGGGTCCGCCACTACACAAGCGCGCCGGAATTCGCCGTAAGCGACGTCGTAACGACACGCGACATCGACTTCCTTGGGACGCCGAAGCGCGCGCGCGAGCTCGCCGCCGCCGTAGACGCCAGCATCAGGGTTGCCGACACGGACGATCTCGGGCCAAGCAACGCAGTCCTCGATCTCGGCTCGAAGAACGAGGACGATGAACGTATCGACTTCATCAATCACGTCCAAGGACCTGGCGGCGATGTTGTACGTGCTGCAGTGAGCTTGCCAATCAGGCTGCCCGGAGACCCTGTTGGCACCCTCACGACTGTCCGAATCATGCACCCGCTCCACTGTCTCCAGAGCAAGCTCGCGAATAGGCTCGTCATCGGCCGCACGGGGGCCTCTGCTCAGGCGCAGCTCGAGGCTACCACCGTCGTCCTGCGCGAGTACGTCTCCGAGATGCTCGACCAAGCCACTAAGCAATCCATCAAGCTGGCGATGAAGACCTTGGAACGTCTCGGCGACTACCTCCAGCGCGACTTCAATGGGCGCCATGCCGATCAGCAGATGGCGCGCGATCCCCTGGTCGTCCTCGAGCAGTTCGCCAAGGACGGGCGCCTGCCCGAACTCTATCGGCAGCATCAGGTCGCAGGAGCGATCGAGCGTGTGCGGGAGATGCGGTCCAGGAGGTCGCCAGGCACCAAGGAGGGATGGAACTCAGGGGTTCCTTCACAGGCCACCGGCGACGGCCCAGAAAGCCAACCTGATCGAGGGCCCTGAATCGGCAACCCGCGACGCAAATGAGCGCATCGAATATAGCGCTCGTTTCACCCGGAAGTAGCCGGTCGGCAACCGACTTGGCATGGTCGCTCGCGGCCATGAAGGTGGCGAGCTTTTCAGGGTCCGCTTCTGCCCGGCCCCGTCGTTCGCGGTTGCCGAAGGAAATGACGGGTAAGTCCCAATACCTGGCGATCAACCTGACCCGGCAAGCTGAACGGGGCGGCGGCTCTCAGGGGCGCCGCTCGCAGCATGGAACGGTGGCGACCGGGCGCCTTGCGGTCGCCCGCGTCTCTATAGATCTCGGCCAAACCATATTCCGCTCGGCTACCTCGAACGAGCGTCTCTAACAAGTAATTTGGCTAGATGGGAATCGTGCTATAGTCGATCTTATCGAAGCGGTTGGTCTCTGTCCGCAATATAGACCAGTTGAAATCGTAAATCTCGTCATCAGTCCAGTCGTTGGGATATCTGATGACAAAAAGTCCGCCGATCGAGTGTTCGTAAGGGTGATAGCTGTTCGCTTCGGCGATCAGGTGATTGGGTCCGGCGTCGAACGTAACCGTCTTGAATTGAGCTGTCACGACGATGAGCAGGCCAGCAACCGCTTCGATCAATGTCCACAGGTTCGCCTGCCTAAAAGCCTGCTGGCGGCTGTGTTTGCTCGCGTTATAAGCTTGGTACCAGGAAAGTGGGGCGCCATGCGGCGCCACTTGTCCCCGAAGCGCACGCCACGGTTCGAATGGCGTGATTGCCGGAGAAACTCCGTTCCACATCGGCAGCATCGCTTCGTACGACGATAGGTGGTGTGTTGCATCGACCTTACGGTACTCACGGATGCTGGCCGATCGGCCTTGAGGCGAGAAGGTGTTCGCTTCGAGAATCGCTTTGAAGTTCGCCTCGATCTCAATGCAGGTCCGCATGAGGAGAGCGTGGATCCGGTAAGAGAAGGCCGCTCTTCCCTCGTCCGATGGCTCGACATAGTCGAAGATCGAGCGGAGGTCGTCGAGAATGAGGAGCAGCGCCCGCGTGTAGTGCGCGGCGTTCTCGGCGTAGTCCTGATCCTCAATGTACGCCCAGCCACTGTAACCGGAATTAGGCTTGAGCTTCATACCCCGCACATTGCGATGAAACGGCTTGCTGAACGGCACCGCACTCCCCTCCCGATGACCAGACGATCGTTCCGTGCTTACGCCAAGTCAACTCGATTACGCCGATAAGGGGCTAATCGGTGCTCGCCTGAGCGAAAGGCGGGTCTCAGTGTCGAGAGGTTGGGCTTAATGGCAGAGACTGAGTGCGAAGCTGACACAATTGGCCACCCAAAAAGACGGGCGCGCTCCCCACACGCCGACCAGCACCGTCGCTCACTTTGGCAGTATCAGGCCACAGGAATGTATGCCATTAGAAGAGCGAGGGTCTCGTCCATCTTCTGGACCATATCGTCATAGGTCATGATCTGTGCACTATGACCGGCGATCGTCACGAGGTGGCGGTGATGATCGAAGCGACTTTGCTCCATGGCCCCGTCGATGCCGGCATCGCGACCGCAAATGGCCGCGAAGGCGCTTTTGGCGATCGCACCGCCGAAGGTCGAATGCAGGATCGTGTCGTTGGGGTGGTCGTCGCGCACCCACGCCCAGTCTACGATCTGTCCAAAGCCATGCTCGAGCGGCGAGCCCCAACAGCGGTACTGGGCGGTTCCTCGCTTGAACAGACTCGTCTTTTCCGCCGGCTCGAACTCGATCAGCGCGAAGGTCCGCGCATGATCGTTTCCGAGCACCAGGTCGGTCCGGAAGATGCCTTTCATCGATAATTCGAACTTGATCAGGTCGGCCGGCGGGATACCGAGCACCGCGCCCAGCAGGCAGGCCATCTGCGGACGTGCGGCGATCTCGGCAACGATCTCCTTCTCGCCTATGAAGGTCTTGCCGGCGAGCCAGCCTTTGAAGCTTTGAAGTTGGAGATCGGCGGCGTTGAGATCGAAATTGATCGGATCGAATACGCTCATCCGGTCGCGTGCGCTGAAGCCGATCGCCGGTCGGCATAAGACTCATCGACGATCGACACGATCTCAGGCTCGTGGTCGGCGGTAGAACGCCATAGCACGCGCTTGCTGCCGACCCGCGATACGAAGCCGCCGGTCGTCAGCTTTTGGGTATTGGGTCGCGCCAGACCCGATTCATTCGTGAAAAAGGCGTTGAGCAAGGCCTTCTCATCCTTGCTCATCAACGCCATCTGCGCCGCCGCGGTCAGCGACAAACTGAACTTGCCAGCGCTCATCGAACCATCCAATCTTCTGGTGCAAGATCAGGATATGTCTGTCCGATCGGTATGATGAAGCCTTCGTTCAGAAGCCGGAATATATCACCGAGAGCGCGCACGAATGCTTTTCGCTCGTGTTCGTCGGCGATCTCCGAAACCGCGTTATCGAGTTCACCGAGAGGGGTGTCGAGCGCCAAGGCCGCTGAGATGAGGTGTTCTGCTGTCGCTCGATCCATGACGCTTCGTATCATGGCAAAAGCTCGCTTGTCCTCTTCCTGATGACGCCGACTTGTGATCCGGCGTTGGCATGAGCCGATATGACCTGACCGACTTCGAATGGCGCGTAATCGAGCCGCTGCTGCCCAACTAGCCGCGAGGCGTGCCGCGCGTTGATGATCGCCGTGTGCTGAACGGCATCTTCTGGGTGTTGCGGTCCGGCGCGCCGTGGCGCGACTTGCCCGAGCGCTATGGCGAACCATCGCCCTCATGGGAACGCATGTAGCCGATCTGCGTCGCATCGCCCACGCTCGATGGCGACATCAAAAATCCCCGCGCCAAAATTGGCAATCACCGTTTGTTTATGATATGTTCCAATCCATCCAATGAGTCGCCCGATGGAAGGGAAAGCCAGTGCCTGCAACCGCAGCGGAAACACAGCGCGGCCGCCCGTTCACGCTTGGCCAGTCCGGCAATGCCGTCGGCAGCCACAAAGGCGCGCGGAAAAAGGCAACCATCCTCGCTGAGGTGCTGCTCGGGCAGAAAGTCGAGGTGCTCGTGCAAAAGCTGCCCGAGCGCACGCGCGAAGGCGATGTCAAGGCAAGGGCCATTTCAGTCGCTGTAAAAACAGGTGGATACAGCGGGCGGGGCGCCGCGTCGGCGATCCTGCCTAGCGCCGCCTTACCGCATCGGTCTGACGCACGCGAACGGCAGCTTGCTCAGGATCAGATCGGGTCGCGAGACGATGAGAAACAGCACAATCCAGGCGCGGGGGTCGCACTGCGGTCGCAGCCTTTCAACGTCCGTCCGTCCGGGTTCGGAGCACCGGATCGCCGGTGATGATGCGCCAGTCTGGCATGGGAGGGTGATCGGGCCGAAGTTCGGGATGATTCGTCGGTTCCCCGGTGATGGCCCGGACCCGCGGGTCGCGCGCTCCGGGCGCGTGACTCCTGGACCCCGGCCTGCGCCGGGGCCCGGGATGGTCTCGAATTCTCACCCGGGATTTGCCCTTGTTTTGGGCACTGCCGTTCCGCTGATAAAACAGCGGAAATACAGCGAAACCGGACTCGGCGCCTCCGAAGCGCGCGTCCGGCACGCAGGGGTAATGGCGCAAGAGTTCGGGGTGATTCGTCAGTTCCCCGGCGACGGCCCGGACTCAGTGGTCGCGCGCTCCGAGCGTGTGACTCCTGGACCCCGGCCTTCGCCGGGGAACGGGATGGTCTCCGCCTCCCGCCCGCGTTTCGCCCCGGTTACGAGCAGTGCCGTTCCGCTGATAAAACAGCGGGAATACAGCGAAACGCCGCCTGCCACCACCTCTGCGGAGCCGGCGGTTCCGTCACCCCGCCCATCCCCCGCGCCCTCCCGATCCCGGCGTCCGGCCCTTCGCCGCCCACCGGGATCGCACCCCGCCGCCTCAGCCCGGCGTCAGCACCAGCGCGCCGTCGCCCTCGTCCACCTTCACCGTCGTGGCGTCGCGCACGTCGCCGCGCAGGATCAGGTCGGCCAGCGGGTCCTGCAGATATTTCTGCACCGCCCGCTTCAACGGCCGCGCGCCATAGACC
>Ga0105249_10000028_pt1 | contig 230039 bp, 192 predicted proteins | sample KBSS44metaG_FD_81522 | JGI IMG/M metagenome (GOLD analysis project Ga0105249, IMG submission 81522) | Switchgrass rhizosphere microbial communities from Kellogg Biological Station, Michigan, USA - KBS S4-4 metaG | ecosystem: Host-associated > Plants > Roots > Rhizosphere > Soil | place... | reverse complement strand
GCGGAATGGCTTCGCACCTGCGTTCAGTTTGGAATGCCTCAATCGCTTCCGCGCTGGGCGAGCGCGGTGACAAGAACTTCTGTTGGGGCGGCTCAACCGCGATCAGGCGCAGCACGTTTTCTGACTTGCAAGTAAGCGAACGATGGCGAGGTACTGTCTCTGACGACTTCACGTTGATGCGAACGCTGCGCGAAGCCCGCCTTCCGATTCGATTTGTGCCGGCCTGTTTGGTCGTTTCCGTTGGTGACTGTAGTCTGCACGAGCTATTTGAATTTACGACGCGTCAGCTAAAGATCACTCGAGTTTACGCGTCACATTTCTGGCGCTCAGTTCTTTTGGGCAGCCTTCTGTTCACGCTCGTCTTCTTTGGTGGCATCGCCCTCGTGCTCGCCCGGCTCAGCCTGAATCTATCGATAGGCTGGCCCGTTGTCTTATTGCTAATGGTTTTTGTCCTGGGCGCCACAAAGGGGCTCATTCGGCTGAAGGCAGTTCAGTTAGTGCTGCCGGAATATTCGGTGGTATCTGCTGGAAGTCTCCTGGCGCACGTCCTGTTGTGGCCGGCGACGTCGCTGCTCTATCTTTACAACGCACTGGCCGCTGCATGTTCGCGCCGCATCAAATGGCGCGGAATTACCTACGAATTGAAAACGCCTACCGAAGCTGTCATCATCTCGCGCGAAGAGTAGTTACCAATGCCGAACAAAGTCACACAAATGGTGCAATTATTGCGCTCAACGAAACGCGAAAAGCGTCTGGGCACAGTTATCCTGTTCGTGACTTCGCGCTGCAACGCATTCTGCCGTACGTGCTTCTATCATGAAGAATTGAACCAGCCGGGTGATCTGACGTTTGCGCAAATCGAAACCGTTTCACGCACGATGCCGCAGATTACCGACCTTTGGTTGTCCGGTGGCGAACCGACCCTGCGTCGCGATGTGCCCGAGATCATCGACCTGTTTGTACGCAACAACGGCGTGCAGCGAATCATCATTCCTACCAACGCGCTGATTAAGTCGCGAGTCTATGAAGTTGTGGATCGCGCTCTCGGTGGCAATCCGGCGATCGATCTCTACCTGAACATCGCGCTGGATGGCTATGGCGAAACTCACGATCGAATACGAGGCGTTCCAGGTAACTGGGACAAGGCGCTTGACTGCATTCGTTCGCTCTATCCGCTGAAGCGAGTGTATGGCGATCGCTTTCGCTTGAATGTGAACACGGTCGTCTGCGCTGAGAACTATACCGAGATCGAAAAACTTTCGGAGTATATGTGGGAAAACTTTGAGCTCGACGGGCAATACTTCAACATCATTCGCGGAGAGACCTTGGTGGGCGACGAGATCAAGCAGGTGCCAACCGAAGTGCTGCCGCAGATGTACGCTCAGGTATCAAAGCTCACCAAACGTTACGGCGATCGAATGTTTGCGGGCGACGACGCGGCCCGGCGGTTTGTGAAGAACGCCGCCTATGTCGGCGCGATTACCACGCACTATCGAACGCAGCACAGTAATTTTCAAGAGCCAACCGCGTGGCCGTTTCCCTGTACGGCGGGCGAGACAGCCGTCGTGATTGACTACAACGGGGATGTGCGCGCGTGCGAGTTGCGGAAGAAATTCGCCACGCTCTCTGATTACGATTTCGATTTCGCGACACTCTGGGACGCGCAGGGACGACAGGAAGAACTCAGCGCCATCGACGGTGGGAAGGCCTGCTGGTGCACGCACGTCTGCTTCATACACGATTCGATGCGACACTCGCGCCGTGGCCTCCTCTACGATCTGCCGAAGAATTATTTGACTCGAGAAACCTGGTAACAGATTCCCATGCCTCCGGCTGAGCAACCAGACGAGACTGCGCGCAAGAGCGGCATTGCCTACGGGGCAGCCATCACGCTCTTCAGTTCGGTGGCGGCATTGCTGGCGCTGGGGTGGGTGATTGATCGATGGTTGGGCACGCAGCCATGGTGCCTGGTGGGCGGGATTGTCCTCGGCGCCGCCGTCGGCTTCTACCAATTTGTGCGAATGACTTCCAAACTTTCCTAACCAACGGCTGCCAGGCCAAAGCGCGAATCGGCGCGCACTTGCTTAATCATTTTGGATGTTTCGGCGGATCCGGCCCGTTCACTGAAATAGAACTCTGCCTCTCGCCGGGCTTGCTCCAGAATTTTTATGTCGCGCACCAGATTGCCGATGCGGAATTCGGGCAATCCGGCTTGCCGCGTGCCCATTAGTTCGCCGGGACCACGCAGATCCAGATCCTTTTCGGCGATTTTGAATCCATCATTGGTTTCTTTCATGATGCCGAGCCGTTCTTCGGCAATGCTGGTTTGTTTGTCGCCGGTCAGCAGGACGCAGTAACTTTGCCGGCCGCCGCGCCCGACGCGGCCGCGCAATTGATGAAGTTGCGACAGGCCGAACCGCTCGGCGTGCTCGATGATCATAACCGTGGCGTTGGGGACATCTACGCCAACTTCGATGACGGTGGTAGAAACCAGCAGTTGGATGTCGCCCGCGACGAAGCTACGCATGATGGCTTCCTTATCGGGCGTCTTCATCTTTCCGTGCAGCAAACCGACTGAGAATTCAGGGAAGATCTGATCGCGCAGTTGCTCATACATGCGCGTGGCATCTTTCAAATCGAGTTTCTCCGATTCCTCCACCAACGGGTAAACAACAAAAACCTGGCGGCCCGCTTTCATTTTCTTGCGCACCCATTCGTAAAGCTCGGCCCGTTTGTCTTCTCCGCCCAGCGACGTTTTGATGGGAGTCCGGCCGGGCGGCATTTGATCAATCACGGACACGTCCAGATCGCCGTACACAGTCATGGCCAGGGAACGGGGAATCGGCGTAGCGGTCATCACTAACACGTCAGGATTGAAGCCGCGCGCACGCAGTTCGGCCCGCTGCATCACGCCGAAGCGATGCTGTTCGTCGATGATTATCAAGCCCAGATTTTTGAAGGCAACAGCATCCTGGATCAACGCGTGAGTGCCGATGCAGGCATCAACCTCGCCGGCGGCGAGTGCCTCATAGAGACGGCGTTTTTCAGCGGCGCGCTGTGACCCGGTCAACAGTTCGACGCGATAAGGCGTTTTGGCCAACAGACGCTTAATATTTCGCGCATGTTGTTCGGCCAGGATTTCCGTCGGAACCATCAGCGCCGTCTGGTACCCGTTCTCCATCGCGGCCATCATGGCCACCAGCGCGACCGCCGTCTTGCCGCTGCCGACATCGCCCTGCAGCAGCCGGTTCATTGGCGCGTCGGATTTCATATCGTTAAAGATGTCGACCACCGCGCTGCGCTGCGCGTTGGTTAAGCGAAAGGGCAGGACTGCCGCAATCGCCTCACGCACATCCTTTGTGACTTTGATCGTGGCGCCCTTTTCTTCCTTCAGCCTTTCGCCGCGCTTTAATGCAAGGCCAAGTGCCAGCCAGAAGAACTCTTCGAAAATCAAACGCAGGTGGGCCGGACTGCGAGCATCCTCGTACTCGCCGAGGGGCGTCTTTTCGTCAGGGAAATGAACTGTCCGTAATGCCGCTCCCCGGCTAATCAATCGTTGGCGTTTAATCAAATCGTGAGGAAGCGTGTCCATGATAGCAGCGTCAGAAAGTTGGGCCAGTACCTGATGGACAATCTCGCGCAGCCGCTTGGAGCGGAAATCTCCCAGTTTGCGATAGATGGGGACGCGACGCCCGACGTGAATCGCTGTTAGCGTTGGATCTGATTCGTTGCTATTCGAGTCTTCTTCGTCAATTTCGTCAGGTTCAGTTGCTGCGTCCGTCGCCCTGGTAACAACGGGCTCAGCCAGCATTTCGATCTCATCCGGCTTATTCAGCCGGTTCGCGAAAGTCCCACGGCGTGCGTCCCAGTCCCACTTACCGAAGGCAATGAATTTAGCGCCACGGGTGAACCGCTTCATGTTGTACTGAATTATCTGGTAGCTGTTTTTGCCGGAGATGAACCACCAAATCACGACCGGACGACCCGTAACCCCGGGATCGCTGGCTGAGACTTCAAAGATAAAGAGCTTTGGCTTTTTGAACGGGCGGTTCTTGCCCACCTGGAAAGCGCCGGCAACTCGTACGGAGAGTTCCAGCGAGGCAGTCATGCCGTCGCTTAAGTCGCGAATGCTGGCCAGGTGCGAACGATCCTCGTAACGCATCGGGAGATAGTTAAGTAGATCCTCAACTGTAACGTCTGCCGATTTCTGGTTGCGAGATATTTTTGCGAGCGACGCCGCCAGCTTGCGGGCCCCATTTTCACCCAGCCGAGGTATGTAATTGAAAAGGGAAGTAACCGGCGTGCTAAGCGCAATGGAAGACCGGGAGGGCATCGCGCGGATCTTAACATACGACGGTCACCGGCGCGTGGACGCCCCATTTAGAGTCGCACGCGACCGATGACAGATAATTAGTAGCGATCGACCATCTTTTCTAGACTGCTGCGGTCGCCGAGGATGAACAGTATTTCTCGAACGCGTTGGTCAATTCTTGCGCGATTTGCTCCGCGCCTTGTCCTTCGATTTGATAGCGCTCCAACATGAAAACCACCTTGCCATCTTTCAACAATCCGATCGAAGGTGACGAAGGTCGATAGCCGGTAAAATAGCTGCGGGCTTGTTCCGTGGCCTCGATATCGGCTCCGGCAAAAACCGTTGCTACTTTATTGGGGCGCACGTCGTGTTGCAGCGCGAGCGCTACTCCGGGACGGGCGCGGCCCGCAGCACAGCCGCAAACTGAATTTACGATGACCATCACGGTCCCTTCTGTTTCCCGGATCGCCTTGTCGACGTCTTCTGGCGTCCGTAGTTCTTCGACGCCCAGGCGAGTCAATTCTTCTCTCATCGGGCGAATCATGATTTCGGGATATGGCATAACTAAACGCTCCTTATTCAACTAAACGAGATTCAACTAAACGAGTTTCCCCAATTCTAGCACGAACGCTCGACGGTCACCCGTCGCGGGTCGTCTCCGTCGCCCGCTATCGTGATGCGGATTAGGTTCGCGGGCAAGGGATAACGGCCCAGGCGCTCAGCCCATTCAATGACAATCACGGCCCGCATGTCGCTCAATAGCTCATCGAGGTCTACGGCGTGCGCGGCGGTGGAGCCTTCGTCCAGCCGGTAGAGATCTATGTGATAGAGCGGAAGCGAGCCGGAATATGGATTAACCAGAGTGAAGGTCGGGCTGGTTACCTCCTGGCCGTCAATCCCGAGCGCACTGGCAAGGCCTTTGACGAAGATGGTCTTGCCGGCTCCGAGTGGACCGCTGAGCAGCAGGATTTCGCCACCTTTGAGTCGGGCGCCGATTTGCTGTCCGTAGACAAACGTTTCATCCGGACTGTGCGAGATGAATTCACTAGCAAGAGATTCGTTTTGCGACATCGTGGTCATGGCAACTCGCCTTCAGGATCAATGGCGCGAATCGCCGCACTGAAATGCTCTCGAACATCGGACGCGACCATCGCGCGCATTCCCAACTTTTGCGCCGCCAAATCACCGGCTAATCCACCCACGTAGAGCGCGGCAATCACCGTTTCGATCGCCTCGATGGGTTCAGTATTTCGTTCAGCTCCAGATGTCTGGGCCAGGAATCCGGCTACGAGGCCGGTAAGCGTGTCGCCACAGCCGGCGGTGCCCAGTCCTGCATTTCCAGTGGGATTTACAAACACGCGGCCATCAGGGGCGGCAATCAAACTTCGCGTACCTTTCAACAGCAGAATGACCCTATGCGTCTTAGCGAAGTCTCGAGCTGCTGCGACGCGATCGGCCAGGACCGATTTTTCGGACGTGCCCAACAACCGAAGCATCTCGCCCTGATGCGGAGTCAGTACGATAGGGAATCGTTGAGAGCCACGAAGACCGTCCGGCCATGGAGCCAGGGCATTCAAAGCGTCAGCGTCGATCACAAGCGGACAAGGACGCTGCTCTACAAAGGCCCGCACAAAACTGCGAGTCCTTTCATCTTCGGCTGATAAGCCAGGACCGATAGCGACTACATTCGCTTTAGCAGCGAGCATCAGGGCGTATTCCAAAGCTTGATCGCTGACAGCGCCGCGGTCGGTTTCGGACAGAGCCGCGGTCATGATCTCCGGCTGGGCCAACGCCGCAATTGTAGGCTGAGCAGAGACCGGGGAGGCGATCGTCACAAGGCCCGCACCGGCGCGCATGGCTGCCGCACCACACAGGGCAGCGGCGCCCGTGAAACCCCTTGACCCGGCGATTACCAGGGCATGTCCATGCGTGTTTTTGTAGGAGTCAGGCCGATAGCGGGTACGCCATAGCCACTTACGGGCGTCGGACTCCTCTATCAGAAAGAGCTGTGACGTCGCTGATTCCAATAACCGATCAGGCGAGCCGATGTTGGCAGTAATCAGCTTGCCGTTAAAGATTGACGCGGGCGGCAAAACATTAGCGGGCTTCGGCGCGGTCATCGTCACCGTAGCGTACGCTTGCACGGCATCGCCAATCGGGTCAGCGAGGTTGGAATTCAATCCCGATGGAATGTCGACTGAGATTATGCGCACGTTATGCGGCTTCCGGCAGCCGGCTAATCGGAACAGGAACCTTACCACCTCCTGCTGAACTCCCTGCAAAGGCCGACGCAATCCTGTGCCAAAAAGGGCGTCAACTATCACAGTCTCTTCGGTGGGATTTTGCGATGACAAGAAGTGCTGCCACTCATCGGTGGAGTTGCACTCGGTGAATTGCAGCGAACCAGTGAAGTCTTCAAGAGTGCCTGGATCAATTTCCGGATGTGCGCCTGCGCCGGAGGGTTTGGATTTGTCGGCTAAGCCACGAACTATCTCAAAGTTAATCCGCGCGTCGCCCTTCGTGTCTTCCAGAGTGCCGAACAGCACCACGTGCACGCGCCCACCCATGAGCGCCAGCCCGCGTGCGGCTGCGGCACCGTCGCCGCCGTTGTTGCCCGGACCGCACAGAACGAAGACGGCTTTGTCCGCAATCGCGCCGGACAGGCAATCGACCACGGCCGAGATCACTGCTCGCGCGGCGTTTTCCATTAGCGTAAGCGAGGAAATGTTGTGCTGCTCGACCGTCAAGCGATCGATTTCCCGCATTTGGGCTGAAGAAAGAACGGGTTGCATTTGGTCGGATGATAAGGAGTTAACAGTACTGTGGTCAATTATCGGAACCTTGTGCGTTGGGTTCTGCGTGAGTCGGGTGCATCAGAGCCCTAAGTGGGCTGAGCCAAAACGCAAACATTGATCGGTAGAAGCTCCATGGCGGGCAGTTATCAGGAGGATGGTGGGATTTCTAACACAAATACGGCGGCCGGGTTTCCCCGCCGCCTTCAACCGCCTGCCCCCGCCTGTCTTCGTGTGCTCTGAAGAAACGCGTAATGACTTTGCTTTTGCAAAAAATAATCGTGAAAAGCAAAAGAAAAAGGCGAGCTGTGGAGCTCGCCTTTTCACTAGAAGTGCCAAGGTTCAAAAGTGGCTGTTCCAGGACTTTCTAGCTTTCGGTGCTATCGATGATGCCTTTCGCTGCCCGGCGACGCTTGCGAACCGCGCCCGCTACGCCAGCCAGTCCCGTTCCTAAAAGAACCATCGTTGCAGGTTCAGGTACGGTAGTGGGATTGCAGCCTCTGCAGAAGAAGAAGCTTTCGTGACCGCCCGACGCATCTGTGACACTGGCCGACAGGCCGAGTCGCAGATTTGGGTTGGCCGCCATTGCTGCGTTGAGCGCCCTGACCGCCTCGTCGTTCAAAGCGAAAGCGAAATCCGATTTGCCGGTGCCGTTTCCGTTGTCCGTCGCTTCGCGCAAAGTCAATGAATCTGCCAGGTGCGCGGAGAAAATCGCATTTCCGGACTGGTCGTACGCTGTTAGAACCAGAGTGTTAAGAACAATCGGCCCGACCGGCCCGGAATTGCTGCCGCCCTTATTTGGGTCGTTGATGTTCATGTTGATGCACAGATCGCCGGCGCTCGTAATACCCAACTGCGCGGCCGAATATGTCTGATTGTTCGAGCCCCCGACAATTTGACTGCCGCTGATCAGATCGCCCTTGCGGTTTGAGCTGCGATTGTTGGGATCGTACGCGACTGAGCCAAAGCCGGCAGTGCTCGAGCCCTGTGTCTGTAGGACGAGGACCGTGTTCACCGTGCCAAGACCCGCAGGCTGAACAATTCGAGGTCCAACCGGCACGATCAGAAGGTTATCCGCGAGCGCGCTGCTTCCGCTTATTGAAAGCACAATCAGCGCTCCCAGACCAAATGCCACTTTAGAAAACAGTTTATTCATTTCTTGCACTCCTTATGTGCTGCTTGTTGTTGTTTTCCGAACTCAACCTTGGGCAAAGCCGCTGGTTCTCCAGCAGAAACGGCCTGAATGTCAGGCACCGATTGAATTCGTTATCTAACAAAAAGTGGCAATCGGATCGGTTTCCCGATATTTCGCAGGAAACAGCCCCTTTTCTAAAAGGAGGCAGCGTCAGCTAGCGACGCCGGAAGGGCAGGAGCTTGAGCACGCGAGCGAACATCGTAGGGACTTCGGGCAGGCCGAACAACATCGTGAGGGCGAAATAGGAAAGGCCATAGGGTATTAGAACGGCCAATGCGACGATGAATGGGTGTCTGTCGCCGAGTAACACTCGGATGCCCCAGCCGACAGCCGCACCGCCAGCCGCTGATAACCAGAATCGGCCGACGATATTGAGGGCGAGGCCGGTCGACCCGATGCGCTTGTTGAGATTTGACCGCAGCAGGGCAAATTCTATCCAGCCGGCCAGCCCAGCCGAAATCGTAAGACCCGCGGCGCCCCACTTCCGCTCGAGGCCCAGCAAAGGCGGAAGATAGAGGGCGAACAGGTACCCCAGGACGATAGTCAGCGTAACGCGTAGGACTGCAAATCGCAGGGGAGTTCGGGTGTCGTGTAACGCGTAGTAAGTTGAAGAATAGAGCCGGCCAAACGTTGATGCCAATAAACCTACGGTGGAGCCCGCGAGTATGCCCCAAACGTAGGTAGTGGCGTCATGTCTGAATTGCCCGTTCTGATAAAGCGCCGCTACGATCACATCTCCAAGGGCCAGCATTGCCATCGAAGAGGGCACAATAAAGAAGGCGATCCGGCGCAAACCCGCATTAAGGCGTTTACGTAACTCGGCGGAGATTTCGTCGTCGCTGCCGATGGCGCTCGACATGGCCGGGAGTTCAGCTGCCGAGACTGACATGCCGAACAGACTGACAGGTAACGTATAAAGACTCTGCGCGTAGTTCACAGCAGCCACCGCCCCTTCTGGCAGCAGGGTAGCCAACACCATATCGACAAAGGCGCTGATTTGTACGACCCCGCGGCTGATGAACACGGGAAAGAAATTGCGGATGATGGTTCGCACACTGGCCGAAGTGGTTTCCAGCACTGGTCGAATGTGACGAACCAGCGCGAGCACAGTCGGCAACTGAACTGCAAACTGCAGTGCGCTGCCCACGACCGAGCCCCAGGCCACCAGCTCAGCGAGTTGGAACTGGAAACGACCGAGTTCGAAACCGGCGAGATTGCCTGAGCGTCCGCCAAACCAGACCAGGGAAAAAATGATGGCAAGATTCCAAATTACCGGCGCTGTATAGGAAAGAAAAAAACGTCGATGGCTATTAAGAACGCCCAGACACCAGGCGGAGAGAACAAGTAGACCAGCGCCCGGGAAAAAAATTCGAACCAGGCGAATTGCCAGCTCGCGACCCTCGCCTTCAAAGCCCATCGCGACGACTGATATCAAGTAAGGCGTGCCGAGAACACCGGCGAAGACAATTATTGAGGCAGTCAATGCCAGCAAAGACAGCACCGCACTCGCCACACGGTCTGCTTCTTTGTCGTCGCCTCGGGCGAGCAGTTTCGCGTAGACCGGAATGAACGACGCCGATAGCGCTCCCTCGCCAAACACATTTTGTAAGAAATTGGGAATACGAAAAGCCGCAGTGAAGACGTCGGCAGCGAGGGACTTTCCGAAATAGTAAGCGAAGACACGCTGACGAATTACTCCGATAATTCGACTGATGAGAATGCCCGCGCCGACCAGAAAGGCTGAACGTCCAGTTGCTTCCAGCTTTTGTTTAATAGGGCTGGTAGTAGGGATGGTTCCGGCGCTGGCGGTCTCAACGGACTCCCCCGCGATCATGCCGGCGTCGGCTTCGCTTCGAAGGCCTTGAGGCGGATCAGTCAGAACCTGGCTCCTATCCTTGCGACTGGTTGAGGGTTCCTCGTTATTTCCCGCTTTCTGTTCGGCCTCGCGGGTTTTGGTATTATCGCGCTCCTGCTCTTGCGTCATTGGGTGCTAAATTTCGTATTCTTTGATTTTTGTCAGAAGCGTTTTGTAACTAACTCCAAGAACGTCGGCGGTCCTAGTCTTGTTCGATTCGTTCGCTTGCAGCGTTTCGATAATTTTGCGTCGCTCAACGAATCTCTGCGCCCGCTCGGCGACTTCGCTTAGGGTGCCGGACGTATCTATTTCCGCAATAGTGTTCGGCTCTTTTGATCCTTCCGCTATCAACCCGAGATCTTGTGGCTGAAGGTTTGCAGAGTCGCTCAAGATGCAGGCGCGTTCAATCGCATTTTGGAGTTCGCGAACATTGCCTGGCCACTTGTGCTGTCGCAGTGTCGCGATGCAGGCGTCATCCAATATGGCCTCGCGCTTGCGCAACTCCTTGCCCAGTTCTGCGGCGAAATGATTCGCTAGCAGCACGACGTCATCTCCGCGCTCGCGCAGCGGAGGGATCTCGATGGGAAAAACAGCAAGCCGGAAGAAGAGATCCTGGCGGAATTCACCTCGCTCGGCAGCTGTCCGCAAGTCTCGGTTCGTCGCAGCAACGATCCTGACATCAACTGGAACCGGGGCCCGACCGCCTATGCGATCGACGGATTTCTCCTCGATCACGCGCAACAGTTTGCCTTGCACGCTTAGCGGCAGTTCGCCAATTTCATCAAGAAACACCGTCCCCCCGGAAGCCAATTCAAACTTTCCCAGATGACGTCCGCCTGCACCGGTAAACGCGCCCCGCTCATGACCGAAAAGCTCATTCTCGATTAGTGTCTCAGGAATCGCCGCACAATTAACTGCAACAAAGGGCTGGTCGCGTCGATCGGAAAGGTGATGCATGGCACGAGCGAAAAGCTCTTTGCCGGTGCCGGACTCACCGAGCAGCAGCACCGTCGCTGCGGTCATCGCAACGCGCTGAGTTTCGCTGACCGCTCGTTTGATCGCTTCAGATTCGCCTATGATTCGCGGAAAACCATACCGCCGAGACCATTCTTCACGCAGCAGAAAATTCTCGGTGCGTAAACGCGCTTGCTCAAGCGCGCGGGCGACGAGGAGCATCAGGTGGTTCGAATCAACTGGCTTTTGCAGGAAATCATGAGCGCCGTCCTTCATTGCCTGGACCGCTTCATCAATTGAGCCGTAAGCGGTCATGACGATGACTGGAACATCATCATCAGCGGCGCGGGCAGCGCGCAGCACATCCAAACCTGAACCGTGCGGCATCCGTAGGTCGGTCAATACAAGTCGATGAGGAGCCCGCGCGATTTCATTTATCGCTTCGCGCGCATCCGCTGCTTCGGTCACAGAGTATCCGCCGCTTTCAAGCGTCAGCCGTAGTACTCGCCGCAGACTTTCTTTGTCTTCTACCAGCAGGATGTCAGGCATGAACTCAGTAAGCTCAGGCGGCCTGAGCGGGCGTGCGACGCCGTGTCACGCGTTCGTTTAAAGGTTTCTTTCCAACCCTTGCATGATTCCTGTTCGCGGTTCGCGTGTCAAGGACTTCACCTTGCGGCCAATGAAAAAGGCGCGGCTTCCGAAGAAGCACACGCCTGAACAAGCTTTACCGCGGTCGAATTATCTTTCGACCACACCCAGAACCGGGGTGCCGGTGAGGAGTCGGGTGTCTTCCATCCAGCTCGAATCGTATTGAAGGTTTGATCCGCCGGCGCCACTTACATTGAAGGTTGGTTTGAGGAATCCACCGGTGGGGCCAAAGCTGGCAATCATCATCGCCCCGAAGATGTCGCCGTTACCTCCACCTTTCTTAATCACTGTTCCTTCTCCCAGGACAAGTATGATTCCGTCAAAATTCGGCGCACCATTCAGGGTCAGCTGTCCTGTAATCACAAGCAAACCGGCGCCTCCGTCGAGATCACAATCACCCTTTACCAATCGCAGTACTGGATCCGCGGTGGTCCCTGAAGTGCCGGTGAATCCGTTACTGATAACGCCGCGTTTTTTCGCGATCGATTCCACCTGGGCCATAAATAGGCGCGCGTCATCCGCCGTTCGCAGGAACCACGGCGTGTCCAGCAGGTCGTAATTATTCTTTTGCTGGCCGGTTAATTTCTCATTGGGTAAGTCGAGCACGCCCATTTTTGGATCATAGATATTATCTGGCTTACAGGTACCGCACAGATAGGCCGCTTCGGCGGTGTCAATGTCGTGTGGACTGATTGCGAAAGCATGCTTATCGGGATCTACGTTTACATTGTCTTTGCCCGAATAATTTTTTGCGTTGCTGTCGCCAATATCGAAATCCATGGCGGTGTTCCTGTCGTCATGGCCGCGGATGACCAGCGGAGCTGGTGTTGTAATGTTTAAGCCGTATGCACTAAGCAGGATGGTTAATTTCTTGCTGGCGCCTTTCGGACCATAGCCCGTTGATTCGATCAGCAGCCGTGAGACTTTTGCCGGCGCAACAGTATTGTCCGGGTCGGTGACAGTGATGCTGTATGCAATTCCAGAGAGCGGGTTGTAACCGGATGTGATTGCTACCCGATCCGCATACGAAGACCCGGACGGCGTGTAATTGTAGGTCAGCCAGCGAGAGAGTCGCGCCGGGAAACCAGCCGACGTCGGGTCACTGGATAGATTGGAGGTGCTCCGAGTCACGGCCTTGCTTATCGTCATCTGATTTGCCGGATCTACTCCTCCGGCGGGATTTGCTTTGAACAAGGGGTTCGGCATGACATTCCCACGCATGACATTGAGAGTCGCCTGCAGGCCCGCCTCTGCGCCGTAGTACGCTTGCATCTCAGCAGCCGCGTCAACCGTTCCGCCGGCTCCCATCGAGGAGGCCAACAACAAAAGCCCTCCAGCGGTTAGAACCATCGCGGAAATCATTAAGGTAGTAATTAAGGCCGCCCCGCGCTCTCGTCGCGAGGACCTTACTTGATGGTGAGTGGAATTCGTTCGCATGGGGCTCCAAGTCAGGATTTGCTAGTAATAGTCGAGGGTATTCGGAGAGTTTCTGAGGGCGACGTCTGAAACCATTCGTACCAGCCCGGCTGGTTGATTGGGCGCCGCCGGTAAATTCACGCTGATGTCTATCGTCACCCGTTCGGCGTTCCCGTAGTCAGCAGCGTTGGTGATGGCCACGTTCGCGGAATCCCAATAAGTCACCGTCATCGCGTTTACGGCGCTGGCAAGGGGTACGGGCGAACCGCCGACCGCTGCGTCATAGCGAGCGATCACCTTGTTTGCCGACTGGTAGACGTAACGAATGTCTTCGTCACGCTCTGCCAGGCTCCAGTTGTTATTGAGATCAGCCCGGACACGAATGGACGTTCCGTTCGAGTCGGTGGTAACGATTCCGTTGCTGTTTAGTCCGAATCCCGAGTTCCCGATCTCGCGCGACATGATATTCAATCCGCGCTGAGTTGCGCTTAACGCCTCAGCCCGGAGGTTTTCCCTGCTATGCGTACTCAGCGAGCGAGTTAAAAGCGTACTCGCCGCGGTAAGAATTGTGAGGGAAATGAGCATCGCGATCATCAGTTCCATCAAAGAGAAGCCGCGCGCATCTCTATTGTTCCCAGTTTGTTCGCGGTTCATCGTCATTGTCGTTATTTGTAATCGCACTTCGCGCGTTGGGAGACGAGAGTGATAGTGGCAAACGCTCCCGTGGCCCATCCGCGTCCAATGCTATTAGCAGTTACCCTCACGGTTATTTTTTTCAGCGTCGTTGCAGCGTCAATATCTACCGCCGCGGTTGCTGCGTTATCGTCGATGATCTTTACGACCGTATATTGTCGGCCGTCGCGGATGACTCCGGTTTGAGTGTATGTGCCGCCATTCAAGTTGGCGTCGGTGGTAGTCAAATTAAAGTCGGCGTTGCGCAGTTGCTCCATCGCTTGTTGAGCCACTGCGAGGGCAGTTGCGCGATCGCTGCTCGCCGAATTGTTATAAATCGAGTAGGAGAACAACGAAGCCGCGCCCAGCCCAACAATGAGAAGAAGCACTAACGCGATAGTGGTTTCCATCAATGTGAAACCCGCTTCGCCATTCCGAACGTTCCCGCGATAGCACCGACCCAGGTAGATGGAGTTTTCAGGAAGTGTTGTCATTTCGCTTTAAGGAATCTGCGTGTCCCTTCTGAAGCTGGCTGAACCAGTCCCTGAGTTGACCACCGGCGAGACGGTTATCGTCTTGTCGACTGTCGCGCTGCCTGCGCCGGAAATATTGACGGTACTGGTGCCGTACGAATTGGTCAGGAAGACCGGCAGTGCTTGCGTCGGGTTATTTGAGTTATCTACCGTTCGACCGCGCCAATTGAACATTATCAATTTAGGAAAAGAGCCGGTGAATGCACCCTGGCCGGCGGGAATGCGAATCGTAAGCCCAGGATCCAGGATTCCGTCACCGTTCGTATCCATCAGCACGGTGTAGGAACTCGCGTTGTTAACAGTCACGCGCGCCATTTGCGCCGGAACGATTGCGCGACGACGGATGGAGTCGATGCGGGCCCGCTCCAGGTACAGGATTAACTCTCTGGCGGAATTGACGCGCCGCATGCCCTGCTGAGCTTTAGCGAAGCGCATGAATGCAAAGGTTGTGATAATCGCGATGATCGTCAGGACGATCAGCAATTCGAGTAACGAGAAGCCGTTATCACGTGTTCGAGGTTGGGTGATTTGAGGGGTGAGTGGGGCGCTCATGAGTTTTTAGGCAGGCGTAGGGTGTGGCGACTCCCCCACAGGATCCAAAGCCCTGCCAGAGAACTGCCAGTGAATTGCATCTAAGAGTTGCGCGGCGATTTCGGTATGGCCCAAAGTCTCCAGCGTCTTCTGTTCTTCCAGCGCTGCATCCTTATTTTTTAGATCTATATAAATCACGCCCAGGCAATAGTGAGCAGTAGCGTCCGTAGGATTCATCTTGATCACTTGCTTATGGGCTTTCACGGCTTCGGCATAACTACCGAGGTTGAAGTAAGCCATCCCCAGCGTGTTTCGCACTTCGATTGACCTGGGATCCAACCGAATTGCTCTCATACAAACCTTGATGGCCTCAATGGATTGCCCTGCCGAATCGTGAGTCGCTGCCAAGGCGTTGTGGGCCGCGATGAAATCGGGCCGAACTCTGAGACAGGATGTATATGCTCTGATGGCATTGTTGAAATCGCCGAGGTGGCGATAGGCCATTCCTAATTCACAATATGCTTCCACAAAATCGGATTGTTCGCGAATTGCCTTCTTGAAAGCCTCCACGGCGTCAGCAAAAAATCCCCTGGTAATTAGACTGACCCCGCGATCGTAAAAGGTTTGCGCCGCAAAGCTCGGCACTCCCTGCCGCTCTTGAGATACGACGGCGACGTCCGACTCTTTCCCGAGGAACTTGTATTTGAGATTCGATCCAAGCATCGCAGTAACTCAGATTAGTATTCGCTGAGACCTCTTACGCTGGGTCCAGCGATCATCAGGGCCTTTTCGACCCATTTCGAATCATAAAAAACGTCCGACGTACCACTTCCATTGGAGTCAAAGGAAGGCGGTAGGAAATTTCCGCTTGAGCCGAAACTAGCTACGAAAACTGCGCCCAGAGTGACGCCATTACCGCCGCCGTTTCGTAAAAGCTGGCCAGTCCCTAACACCAGGATCATTCCCTTGAAGTCAGCATTACCTCGCATGTCCATAATGCCGGTCACCACCAACAGCCCGGCGCCGCCTCCCGGTGGCAAGGCAGCATCTCCGTCAACAAAAGTTAGAAGTGGATTGGCTTCCGTGCCATAGGTGTCCGGCGTGGTCCCTGATGGAAAGTAGCGATCATAGAGTTCGCCGCTGGAACCCGTAGGCCAATACTCTCGTTGCGATCTATCCCTCAGCATGGTCACTGCCTCTCGCGCCCCTTGGGCTGTTTGCAACATGGTCGAGAGGTCGGCGAGTGAGACGGTTGAAACCTGCGAACTGCCTGTGATCTGTGTGTTGCCAGCCACTTGCGCAGCGGCCTGCACATTGTTGGGTACATTAGTTACCGCGAAAGCGGGAAGTGAAGCACCGCCTGCGTTATCATTACCGCTATACCGGTATTGGGAACTGTTTCCCACTGCAAAGGTCGGCATCGTCGATGTGCCATCATCGGCGCTTCGCAACGTGATCGCGGCGTTTGCCTTGAAGTCGAAAGCGTATCGATGGACCATCATCTGCAGGTGCTTTTCAGCGGCACGTGGACCATAGCCGATGACCTTGACCAGCAGGCGGTAAGGTTGAGGCGCTGTAATCGTAACAGGAGAAATCGCGGTCGTGGCATTGTAAGCAAGCGAATAGTTCGCCGCTGCTCGGGCGTACGAGACGTTAGAAATATTATTCGTGTTACTAGTCAGCGTCGGGAATTCAAGTCTGACGGTATTGTTGGCTGCCGTTGAACTAATCTTGCCAGTGAGTTTACAAGCGATAACCACCACGGTAGGCGATGATGAAGAAGATGGATAGGGCGATGTCTGGCTGATGGTAAGGTTGAAAGGCAGGTACCCGAGCGAGAGTGTCGAGAGGTCAAACTCATTGAATTGCTGCGGTTTATCGGGCGTGATCTGAAAGCTACCGAACGGCGCAGTTCCGGTTAAGCTAATCGTCGCGGGATTGGTAGTGGGAGGTGTGTACGTGATGAACGCAGTGTTCTGGTTGCTGGTTCCGACTGTGTAGGTCGTTGAGGTTGCCGGAATCGCGGTCGGGAAGGCGCCCGCGACGCTGTAGATTACGGTCCCGGTGTTATCCGGGTCGGTAACTGTAACGTTGTACGCCATGCCAGAGAGCGGTGAGTAATTATCGTTCAGCGTCACGCGGTTGTAAGTGGTGTTATATGTCAACCAGCCAGCCAGCGATGGTGTGGACGTCGCCTGACGAAACGTTATCGGTGCGACATTCCCGCGCAATACATTCAATGTGGCTTGTAGACCGGCTTCACCAGCATAGTAGGCCTGGGTCTCAGCCGAAGAATCGGTTGCGTTCGTTCCTGATAAGGCGCTGGTCAGGATCAACGCGCCGCCGGCGGCCAGGAGCAACATAGACATTAGCAACATTGTGATCAGCGCCGCGCCACGCTCGCCGCGTCGTTCACTGGTCGGATTTACTTTCGTTTGAATTGTCATTGACGTCGTCTCACTAATCGTACGAAGGGTTTCCAGTCTGATTAATAATTTGGCAAATCAGCATTTCGGAGTGTCACATCGGAAATCAGTTGGACGTTTGATTCCGGCTGATAACCCGCGGTCCCCGGCGTCCCGCGCGCGGGCAAGTCGACACAAACCACCAGCACGAGGTATTTCGCATTCTTCTTGTCAGTAACTTCCGTGGCGGTTGTGTTGATGTCACAGTCGCCCGAGGTGTACGCGATTTTGTCGGCGTAGTAGCGAATGCGAAATTCGTCTACCCGGTTGGCCAGCACTGTGGTTCTGGCGCCGGTATTAACATCCAGGCGTTCGATATAACTGTTGCCGCCAGTCGTTACCAGGCGATATCTCAGGTCCTCATCTTTGTCAGATACCGTACTGCTCGAGGTTTGCGCTTCGAACGCGTTCAGGTTTGCGCGAACTCGAAGCACCGAGGCGCCTGAATCTGAAGTCACAATTCCATTGGTTGTCAGCCCAAAACCTGAATTGGCAATCTCGCGAGTCATGAGGTTCAAAGCGCGTTGCGCGTCCGCCAAACCGTACGTCTTTTGGTCTTCGCGCCCACGAACGTTGAATGAGCTGGCCAGCAGCGTGCAAGCCAAACCTGATAAAACAAGGGTGATGGTTAGCGCTATCATTAATTCAAACAGCGAGAAACCTGCCATCGATTTTGAGTCTGTATGCATAGCCATTTTTTGTGAACGCACTGGCGTTGGATTGGTTCTAGTAGAAAGCGCCTTTTTCGAGCGCTGAACGTTGCGAGATTAAGACCAGGGGATTGCGGGCCCATTGGTCGCGCGCCGAAATCGGCGTGACCGTTATAGTAATGGTCTTGAGATTAGTCCCGCTCACCGTGGTCAGAACACTGAAGTGATGGCCCGCACTGGTGATATCTGGCTCGCTGTTTGACAAGACATCAGCGAAGGCGCATTTGCGCAGGTACTCCATACGTTGCTGTGCCACCGCGATAGCCATCGTTCGATCATAGGAACCCGAATTATTGTTCACGGCGTAAGCAAAGAGTGAGGCGGCGGCCAATGCGACCACCATCATAACGACCAGCGCGATTGCGGTTTCCACCAGCGTGAAACCTTGATCGTTACCGCTTGCCGTCTCTTCAGGACGATTCACACCGGATTGATTTGTCATATGGGTTCTCATGTCGACAGGCTCTTCCTAGTTGATAACGTTGACGGTCGCGGAGGCGGTGTTGGAAGCGCTGCACGATGAAACAAACTTGATGGTGAATTTGCCTTTTGAATTGTTCTTTGAGGCAACAGTGTAGTTCTTGAAGGAGGCAGCGGTGATGCTTTGTGCCGCTGACGGCGTAAATAACAGATTGGTGCGTCCGTCCGGCTGGACCACGGTAATGGTGTCTGCATTTGTCACCGTTACTTTGAAGCTATCCGTGGAGGCGCCATTCTTCTTAATTGTGATGGCAGACTTATCAAGCGTGAAGACAGTACAGCCCGGTGGTGGTGAACTGGGCACCGTACCGGTGCTCGCCGTGCCACACGTCCCACAGGGATCGTCGCAAGTAGAGACGTTCGTTCCCGCAACCGTTGAGTCTGAGGAGACCTCGCTTAACTGGCTGACGGTTGAGTAGGTTCCGGGGGAAACTGTCTCTCCCAGATTGGTGTCGATCGTTATGTCACCCGTGCTACTGACGGCGATGGTGGAGGCTTCCGCTTTCCTATTCTTCATTCGAATAGAGGTGAAGCATTGCGGAGTTCCACCGCGCCAGCCGAAATCGATCGTAGGAAGGTCAGCCGTGGCTATCGCACTGCCATCGGAATTTGTGATGACGACTTCGGGCTCAAGTCTGTAGCTGCGTTGAGTGACGCTGCCCACGCCGTCAAAGTCCATGGTGATGGTGTAAGTGCTATTACTCGTGAACTCTACCAGCGATGATCCATGACGGCGGATCGCGTCCAGGCGCGCCCTCTCTAAACGTCCTGCCAGTACGCGTATGGAGTTTTGCAGTCGAATCGATGATCGCGAGGTATCAACGCCCATAACTGCGAGGGCCGAGACGATTCCTACAATCGCCAACACGACCAGCATTTGGAGGATGGTAAAGCCTCGATCGTTTCGCGCGCCTTCTGACAATGAGGCGCCATTGCGCGCTGGGTTCCTATTCATCATTCATCTCCGTCTAATCATTTGGAAGGGCCACTTAGGAAGGGCCGCGTAGGTGGTTCCCGGCCGAGAGCAATAGCAACGGACGTGCCTGCGCGCCAAAACACCTAAAACAGGGTCGTTCTGTGAAAACGGTGAAGAGCGCTGGCTTTCGAATGTTACAGATGGTGACGGCTTTGAGAAGTGAGTTACATAGCGCAGGAGGAACTGAGCAGAAAAAACATCCGGCGGTGAGTGCGCCGGATGTGGATCCGAGCCCATTCGATAAGCGAAAACCTATTCGCGACTATGTTTGATTTGACGTTCCGCCAGACTCTTCGCAGATTTCGCTTCGTCTTTACTTAGACCAAGATCGCGGAGTGTTTCACCGAGGCTGCGACCGTTTTGTAGTCCGGCCAGAATTGCACTTGAGGTAATGTTCGGATGCCTTGCGTTGAGATTGCTCGCGACTACGTTGGCCGCTACGAATTGTCCAAACTTCAGATCTGGGTTAGCGGTGTTCGCCGCGAGGAACTGCGCCTGCAGTGCTTCGGGAGTCGTATTTAGTTTATGGGCAATCCCACGAAAACGGTTAAGCTCGCTCGGGCTGACCGCAGAGTTTCCCACGCGGTTGCCGCGCGCACGATCAATGCCTTCATCGGAGTGTCCACGCGACCTGTCTGACGCTGTTGTTAGACCGTCGTTGGAATGCCCTCCGGATCTTTGTTGGGCGTTTCCTAAACCCCTGTCTACGCCTCCCCCGGAACTCTGGCCGGCGCCCGCGGGCCGACCTCCGCCGCCGCCATGCCCTCTGCCTTGACCCGCGGCAATAGCCGCTAGACCGAGGATCAGAAGTACGGCTAGTAAGATTCTGCCTGGTTTAATTATTGAGATTCGCATAATTCTCCTCCTTGAACTACTGCGCCAATATTTCGCCGAACGTCCTGCGCGAGTAACTGAAACACACACGCAGGATTGTCCTCAGTAACTCTAAGCCTCAAGCTGCGGTTCTTTGTTACAGTTTGATTACTTTTCGCCTAATTGTCTTTAGGTTCGTATTCGGACTTGGACTTCGTTGCTTCGTTTTCGGTGTCGCTGAGGCGCATTGCCAGCGCAATCGGATGGTAGGAGAAGGGGGCAGGTCCGCCCAATGTGCGTTGGATGGATTGAACTATTTCATCCTGGTTCGCCCGGAACCGTAGAACATTGCCATGCTGATTGAAAATGACGAAGAGTACGACGGTGCCGCTCTGGGTTCGCATTTGACCGACGAGCGAACTTGCGCCGCTGTCGGTTGAGATTAGTGTGCCTGTTTTCGCAATGACGCTGCCGCGATGTTGTGGCGACGTAAAACGCTCCTCCAGCGTTCCCGGATCGATTCCTGCCACCGGCATAATGTCGGACGGAGCAAGCTTGTGCCTGGCTAGTTCCGCCCGCAACGCGCGGAAGATCTTCATCATGGCGCGAGGCGTAACGCGGTTTACCCCCAAGCCGCTTAGAGATGCCAACCGAAAATCCTCGGGTTTCAATTTCAATCGCGAAACCAGTAACTGCTGTACACCGCCCGGACCGCCTAAAGTGTCGCCGATCCGTTCTGCCATGAAGTTGTTCGAGTAGCAGAGGAGCACTTTGAGAATGTCGACCATGCGGCTGGAACGATGCGTAAAGAGTAACGTAGCGCCGGGCGGCGCTGGGCCAAGCTCAAGTGAACCGCTGATTGTCACGCTCGGATTTGTTCTTAGGCTCGCCGTGTCGCCCGCTCGCGTTCGTTCATCCAGCCACGCTTGAGTTGCTGCAGGGGATCTCGTCGCAGCGTCGAGCGTATCAAAGAGTAGCGAGCCAGCTCGCATTGCCGACCAATCGAAGTTCATCGTAAAAGTCTGAGCAACGATTAGGTTGCCATTTACGGATCGGATCCCAAGACTGTTCAATTCCCGGGCGAGCATTACGGCGTGTTCGTGATGAAAGGATGGATCCCGTCCCGACAAAATGAGGTCACCGTTCAGTGTGCCGGTTGATGCGTCAACTTTCCCGCTGGTCCAAAGTCCCGTTACGTAACGATAGTTAGGACCAAGAGATTGCAGGGCCACCAGCGCCGTCGCCAGTTTCACTGATGAGGCCGGATTAAACGTTTCATTTTCCGCCTGGCTCGCTAAAACGCGGCCGTCGATTGTTTCCGCCAACACTCCCTGAATGCCATGAATCGGAGTGGCGTATTCTGGAATCGCCACCGGTAACCCTTGTCCCGTTGGCAAGGGACCGGGTTGAACTGAAGGCGGTGGCGAGATTGGAGTTGGGCCGGCAGCGGGCTGTTGTGCCGGCGCCACAAACGTCAGCAAGCCGACGAAAACCAACACATGGCCGATTCGAATTAACGTCTTCGCGGATGTTTCCAGGTTCAGCATGGTTCGCTTTGTTCTACCGCGTCGCGCTTGCGATCACGGCAGCCGTGAAATCATAACATGGAGAGAGGGAACGGAGCGGGGACGCACTCCGCAGGTTGCAATCATTAGGATGCAACGACATACGTGAAGAGATGCACGATCGTAACCTGCTGCAATGTGGTGCGAATCGATCGAAGTGCGTTGACATTGCTGTCAACGCGCTCATAGAATTCAGTTGTTTCAATAACACCGCAGTGGCACGCAATCACGAACCCGTAACAATCGAAAAGATTCACGCCACGTACCGGGCGCGCAGGCAGGAGATTCGCGCTCGACTAGAACAGTTTGATGCGCTTTGGCAGAGCGCTACGGATGCGCAACTCTGGGAGGAGTTGGTCTACTGCATTTTCACCGCGGGGGCGTCAGCCCGAATGGGCTTAACTGCGGTGGAAGCAGTGCGACCGCTCCTGGCGGCCGGCAAGTCGAAACAGATGACGCGGGCCCTGGTGAAGGCACGCGCCCATCGCTATCCGGCGGCGCGCCCGGCTTACGTCGTGATAACTCGCAGCTACCTGCAACGGCAGTTTGGCATGCGGTTGCGGCAGCAGTTATTAAGCTTCGCCGATCCGCTCGAACGACGGGATTGGTTGGCCCAGGAACCGGAAATCAAGGGGCTTGGATATAAAGAATCCAGCCATTTTCTGCGGAACATTGGTTTCAAGGGCTATGGCATCCTGGATAAACATGTGCTGCGGTGCCTGTCCGAAATTGGAGTAGTCGAATCTTTTAAACCGCCGACAACCCGGCGGCGCTATTTGGAAATGGAGTCAGCGATGCGGGAGTTTGCCCGCACCGTGCGCATCGATTTCGATGAGTTGGACCTGGTTTTGTGGTCGATGAAGACCGGGGAGATACTGAAATAAAAGTCCCTGGGGAAAACGTTTGACGCTCTGCGGGCATCTGTGAGGTAGTTAGTCCATCCCAAAAAGCCGGTACACAAATGAATAGCAACACCAATGCCCGCCGGTTACGCATCGTCAGTTTGATCGGCGTAATGATCTGGGTGGCGATTCTGCCCGCGTCTTACGCAGCTGCTGGTGACGACAAGGTCCGAACTCGCGCCGAACGAGCACTCCGTGCGGGTGACTACGAAACGGCAGTAAAACTTTTTCGGGAAGCGCTGGAGAAAGACTCACAGGATTTCAGCGCGCGCCTGGGCTTGAGCTTTGCTCTCCTTAAGCAACGCAATCTGCAGGACGCATACGATCACGCGGCGCGAGTGGTCGCCACTGAACCGCTCAATGCGCGCGCGCATGCGTTGATGGGCTCTGCGGTCCTCGCCTCCGGCGACTTCCGCATGTCGGTGGAAGAGTTTCGCACTGCGCTTAGCTTAAAGGATGACGAAGCCCTGGCCGTTGCCGGATTGGCGATGGTGGATTTTTATGAGAACCGTCTCAATACATGTTTGACCGGGTTGCGCCGCGCCATCGCATTGGATCCGAAAGAGGCGGATTATGTTTTCAGCCTGGGCCAGGCGGCGGCGCGCAATGAGCGTTACAAGGAAGCAGCGGACGCGTACGAACGCTTTCTCGCAATCGCGCCACGAACTGATGAAGATCGCCGGGCGCGGATTCAGGGACTGATTGATTTCCTGCGTTACCTCGGCAAACAGGGTTCGCTGTATATGAATACCGGCGCCAATCGCAGCGTCGTTCATTTTGAATTCCAAGACTCCAGACCAATGATTCTGGTGCGGATAAATGGTTCGGCCGATCTTTTACGGTTCGTGCTGGACACCGGATCAGGCATGTCGGTGATTTCAGACGAGACGGCGCGTCGTTTGAATTTGCGGCCAGTTGCGCGCGGCGGTCAGGCCAGAGCGGTTGGTGGTGGCGGCCGGTTCGAAATCGTCTATGGCTATCTTTCTTCGATGGAGATTGGCGGCGCGAAGGTCGAAAACGTTCCTGTTTATATCCGCCGGTTTTATGACGATCATAATCCGGTTGACGGATTCATCGGATTATCGGTCATCTCGAAATTCCTCACTATAGTTGATTACGGTGATCAAACGCTTTCGCTTGCCAAGCCGCGCGGTTCGGAAGGGCTGATGACTTTGAACTTCAAAAAGGACGGTACCCCGGAAGCCGAAAATCGAAATACCGCCGCCATCCAGCTGCCGATCCGCACGACGTCCAGCGGCTTCCTCAGCGGTGAAGTACGCATTGAAGGAATCGATCAGCAGCAAAACTTCATTATCGATACAGGCGCGAGTGTCTCAGTAATTTCAGAAAAACTTGCCGCGCTGGAAGAAACACAATCGTTCGTGAAACCAACCCGGATGCGGGTGTTTGGCGCGGCCGGCATAACAGACAACGTGAAGATGGTCACGTTGCCGCGAATCGCGTTGGGCACGCACGCGCGTGAGCGAGTTGATGCTGCTATTTTGGACCTTGAGCCAATCAATGAAACGGCAGGCTTTAATCAAAGTGGAATTCTGGGCGGGAATTTCCTGCGACACTTCAGCATTGCTTTTGATTTTCCCAGAGGTTTCATTCGTTTGTTGCCGCTAACTTCAAAATCCGCAGAAAAAGAAAGCGCGCCGAATATTCCGGAAGTGGATGTTCCATGAAGCCAGGGTTGTATCTCGAGACATCGGTCATTGGCGCGTACCTCGACAACGGAGAACCGTTTCGCCGCGACCTCACGATCCGTTGGTGGGAACATGAAATGTCAGAATATCGCGCGGTCGTTTCACCGCTGGTGGCCCGCGAGTTGGAACGCGTGCAGGAACCTCATCGCACCGGTTACCTGAAACTAATTCGTGACTTACCCACGGTGGAACTAACCGAAGAAGCTGCGATCCTGGCGGAAGGTTACATTGCTCGTGGCATTTTCAATCGCAAGTACATCGCCGATGCGCTACACGTTGCCATTGCCTCATTTCATAAAATAGATTATCTAGTGACTTGGAATTTCGGACATCTGGCGAACGTGAGGCGGCAGGCGCGCATACGTCTCTTTAATACCGCCGCCGGATTTTTCGTTCCGATGATCGTAACGCCGGAATTCCTGGTCTCCGAAACATCTGAGACGTAGTGGTAAAGAATGTATCGCAAACCCAGATTTCTTAAAGTGCTCCACACCATTCGCGAACAAATGTCGCGGGAGGTGGATTACGATGTCGATCTGTTCGTGGAGATGGTTCGCGCCGGCGAACGTGAGCGTCCGACGCGCCGCGTTCGCGTGTCTCGCGAAGACGAACCGATTGAAGCGTCAGAGTCACTCGACGAAAAAGCCGGTCCAAACAAAAAGCGCACGCGCGCGGCGAGATAGATCGTATTTCCGATGGATGTGACTTTCGAAACAATCGGCCTGGAAGTTCCCAGCGAAAAGGCCTTTAATTTTTTGGCTGAACGTGCGGGCGATCAGGGCGAGCCCACTCAACTGTCCCGCCGCGGTGCTGTTATTCATGGCCGCTGTTGGAAACTGGGCGAAGGCCTGGAAGTCTGGACAGTGCTCTATGAATCCGGCACCGGCGACGTTTTTTATGCCAATTGCCGGCCGGGTTTTCGCGCCCGCTATGCCCAACGAATCAGTCCCTGGGCGTTAACCGAATACGATGAAGAGGGTGAAGCGGTGGTTCATGGTTACTGCGACGGCACCGACACCGAAATCTTGTTTGAGCTGCAAAATTTGACTGAGGTGGGCGCCGCCGGTTTCGGCGCCCAGGAACTGCAGGTGGGCCTGTGCGGTCTGGCTTATCGGGCGCGCATTTGCCGGCGCGACATGAAGAGTCGCTGGATGTCGCTGGAACGTTCCGCACCTTCGCGCGCTGGTCATGAAAATGATTGGAGCCTGCGGGGCCGGGTTATTGCATTTAAGCCTTTGCGTAATCCACTGTCCGGCAGCGAACTCTATTGGATCTACGTTGACGTGCAGAAATTGAAACTGGAAGTACTCGTCAATCGACGGGCGCTCGGGGGCGGGCGGTTGGAAGTTGGCGCAACGCTTTCGGCGGAAGTCTGGCTTCAGGGCCACGTGCTGGATGAGAGGACGCTGCGTTCTCGTTACGAAGGCGTGGATCGCGCGTGCGCCAGATCGGCTTTTTGGTCCGCGCTGCGGCGGGCAAATTAACAGGAGTCAGCAGTCGCGTCTGGCAGCCACAGATGTCTTTGACACCTGCTGGTTGCCGATGAACTTCTGGCTCTTTGATTTTTGATGAAAAGAATAGTCGTCATCCTGTTCGTCCTGATCGCCGTCGCGGTATCGGCTTACTATGCCCAACAGTATTGGCTGCATCGCTATGACGAACTAATTGCGCGACAAGCCGCCGCCTACAACGTCGATCCCGATCTGGTTTGGAGCATCATTTACGAGGAAACGTATTTCAGTCCGTGGAAGAATGGAAGAGACGGCGAAGTTGGTTTGATGCAAGTGATGCCTGCGGTCGGTCGCGAGTGGGCCTCGGAAAAAGGCGCGCGTGATGTGCAACGACAAATTGCCGCAAACCCAGCGGAAGCTCTGAAGGATCCGCAGCGGAATATCGACGTTGGTTGCTGGTACCTGCAGAAGTTTAACGAACAGTATCGTGACACGCCGGACCGAGAGACGCGCATGTTGGCCGCCTACAACGCTGGCCCCGGCCGGGCCGCCGACTGGAACCGTACTGCGAACGGAGCGCCACCGCTGACGGCGGAAGAATTCATCGCGCGAATTGATATTCCCTCGACCAAAGCGTACGTCACCTCAGTGTTCGAACGATACCGGCAAGTGAAGTCAGCGAAGGGAAGCGCGCCTACAACACCGGGCAGGTAGTGCGCTTCGATCGGGTTCCAATCCCGCCGTGGATCATATTCAGACTCATAAGAAACTATGACCAGGCTTTACTGCGCTCGCTGGGTAGTACCGGTTTCCTCGCCCGTAATTGCAGACGGAGCGGTCGCCATTGAAGGAACGCGCATCGCGGGCCTCGGAACGCGCGTTGAGATGGCGGAACGCTATCCGCAAGCGACGGCTGAAGACTTTGGCCGGGCGGCGCTTATCCCCGGACTCATTAATGTTCACACGCATCTCGAACTGACCGTGATGCGCGGCTATTTGGAAAAGGAAGAGCATGATTTTCTTGCCTGGCTAAAGAAGCTGACCATCGCCCGGCTGGCACTTAGTTCTGACGACATCCTTATTTCTGCGAGCCTGGGCGCAATCGAAGCGGCGCGTGCCGGTATTACCTGCGTGGCCGACGCGAGTGATTCAGCGAGGGAAAGCATGCGGGCGCTGCGCGATGTCGGGCTGCGCGGAATTGTCTATCAGGAATCGTTCGGCCCCGATCCATCCGTAGCGAGCGAGAACGTTGGGAAGCTTCGGGCCAGGATCGAAATCCTGCGAAACGATGAAACCCCACTCGTTCGCGCCGGGGTCTCGCCACACTCGCCATACACGGTCAGTGCTTCACAGTTGGAGATGATCAGTAACTTTGCCCTGCACGAGCACTTGCCGTTGATGATGCACGTGGCCGAGTCGCAGAGTGAACACTTGTTGCTGAGCCTTGGGGCTGGAACATTTGCTGCAAATTTGCGGCAACGAGGCATTGAGTGGATTGCCCCGAAAGTTTCGCCGATTCAGTACCTCGCTCAACATGGAGTACTCGAAACGAAACCGTTACTGGCACATTGCATCCTGGTTGACCACGCTGATCTCATGACTTTAAAGGAAGCGGGCGCGGGCATTGCACACTGTCCCAAGTCCAACGCCAAACTGCGGCATGGCATCGCGCCTTACGCTAAGTTTCTCGCTCATGGTTTGAAGATGGGGATCGGCAGCGACTCAGTTGCGAGTAACAACACTTGCGACCTATTGGAGGAAGCGCGCTTCGCGACTCTGTTGAGCCGCGCCGTGAGCAAGGATGACGCCGAAGGCGATCTGGCGACAGCAGAGGCGGCTTTATTCAGCGCGACATTGGGAGGCGCACGCGCGTTAGGAATCGGCGCTGAGACCGGCTCGTTAGCCGAGGGCTTGCAGGCTGACCTGACAGTGATCGGACTAGACGGAGTTCATCAACAGCCGGTTCGCGATCCGGTTCAGACCTTGATTTTTTCTTCATCGGCCCGCGATGTCCGGCTGACAATGGTGGCGGGCCAGGAAGTTTACCGCGATGGATCAATCAAGACTGTTGACGAAGAATCTATCAAGCAGCCTCTGGAACAACTGCAGAATAAAATGGCAGTCTGATCGGGCTGCCGTCCTTCCGTGTCCCGGACATCCTCCATCCTCTGCTGAACATCTTAGCGGATATGAGACTTCGTTCCGTTAGCCTGGCAATAGCAACGCTGTTAGCGGCCACCGCGCCCGTACATCCTCGCTTGAACCCGTGGGTAACAGCCCCGTCACCAACAGCGATTTCACAACATGAAAAACCCTCCGAAGAAAGTGGAATAAAGGTTCTGGCGGAAGACCGCTATTCAACACAGACAACGCCGTTTCTCGCAGTCGTGCGAGATCAGGGAACGTACACTGAGTTGCGAAAAATCGTACCGGCGCTTCCAGTGGTGCTCGACGATTTCTTCAAACAGAATGTCGTCGTGGCCGCCTTCATGGGCCAGCGGAGCAGTGCAGGGTATAGCATCGAGTTTACGCGAGATGCCCGTGGCCTTTTGCACGTGGTGGCCAAAGGACCAGCCAAAGGGTCGATGACTGCGGCAGTCATTACTTCGCCTGCGAAAGTCGTGTCGATTCCTGAGCCTCGCTGGTATGGATTGGAAGCCGATATGTTTTGGAAAAGCGCAATGAGCCTCTATCGCGTTACGCGAGGAAACTTTTCGATGATCGGCGGGTTTGCCGGACGACGAGCAGACTTTGGTCTCACAGGCGATCTCCTACTGATGCGTGAAGGGAATCTGGCCACCTTTCTTTTCAATCTGGAGAATGCGGATGGCTCCAGGGATCGTCATTTGAAGGAAACCATTACCGGCGTGGTGAAATCGAGCGCGACAACGATCCCCGCGATGAGCCCGGACGCGCTTATTGAAGTACCTCACAGCAAACTTAGCGCGAACGGGAAATTTACCAATCAGAGCAAGAGTCTGGAACTTACTTTCAAGTCGCACCCACTTATGATAGCGGATGGATATAGCGGCGAAGGCTGGCTGGAAGCCGAAGTCGTGGCGGGTTCAAAAAAGGTAGAGGGGCGACCATAAACGCAGGCTCTGCTGAATGCGAACAGCGCATGCTTACGAGTTGGCCTCTATTACTGGGGCGCCGACCTTAATCATTCCTTCTGACAAAATTTGTGCGCGCAAGCCGCCGCGATGGACCAGGCCAGGCAGAACGCCGGGATGGGAAATCCGAGCGAGATGCTTGCACGGCTCGCAAAGCTTCAGCCCGCGAACACGGACTTCGCCGACAAGAAACTCGCGCGCTACGAGATGATTCAACGGCACGCCGCGAGTTACGATATTCCGCCGGGCAAACCCCTCATCTGCGTCGGTCCCTAGTTCGGATCGAAAAGCCTCGATTGCTTCAATTTCAATTAGAGTCAATTCACGATCCGGCGACGGTTGGGAAAACGTACCGGTCTGGTTGGAATAGCGATCGCCCTCCAGGCCTTGGCCGGGAACGGCGCGCACTTCATCCACCGTCTGCATGGCGGCTTCGGCGGCGGGGGCGATGTGAATGGAAACTACTGAGCCTTCAAACATGATTCTAAACCTAACTTTTGGAATGCCTATTCAAGAGGCGGCGTCAAGCCGCCGGCTGGGAAAGCGGCGACAGGTCGCCGCACTCCAAGGTGCTTCGCAAATATTAGCGGCAGCTCTTAGGAGTGCGCCGGCTTGACGGCGCTTTGTTCGCCGCGACCTGTCGCGGCCCCCCCCACCTAGACTCAAACCGACGCAGCAATGGCTTCGTCAAAGATCTCCAGCGCGACATCAACATTTTCGCGCGTCAGGATTAACGGCGGCGACCAGCGAATCGTGTTAGAGCCGGCGCCAAGCAGGATCAACCCACGGTCGAAGCATGCGATCTCGACCTTGTCTCGCAATTCCGGATTCGCTTTCTTCGTCGTTCGGTTTTCGACAAACTCGACGCCGATCATCAAACCGAAACCGCGCACATCGCCGATGCATTCATGTTTCGTCATCAGCTTTTCCAGTCCGTCCTTGAGGTAAGCTCCCACCTCTGCGGTATTCGTCAGTAATTCTCGCTGAAGCAGTTCAATCGTTTTCAGGGCCGACGCAATGCAGACCGGGTTCCCGCCGAAGGTTGATGCATGCGCGCCGGGCTTCCAATCCATCAGATCAGCGCGAGCGACACATGCGCCAATGGGTAAGCCGGACGCCACGCCTTTCGCCAGACAAACGATATCGGCTTTAACATCGTAATGTTCAGACGCGAACATTTTTCCCGTGCGGCCCATGCCGCTTTGCACTTCGTCCACGATCAAAAGGATGCCGTGCTCGTCACATATTCGCCGCAGTCCCTGCAGAAATCCGGGCGGCGACGGCACGTATCCACCTTCGCCCTGCACTGGCTCTACCACGATGGCGGCGACTTCTTCCGGAGGCGTCGTAGTATTGAAGAGTCGATTCTCAATCCAGTTGAGCGCTCCCTGGGCCGCGCCGCCGTCACCGCAGTCATCAGAACTGAAGGGATTGCGATAGTCGTTGGGATAGGGGACGTGGACCACGTCCAGCACCTGCCGCTGGAAGCCCATTCGTTGCGCCGTCTTGGAGGAGGTGAGCGAAAGTGAGCCTAACGTGCGTCCGTGGAAACTGTTGAAAAACGCGATGAATTTTTGCCGGCCGGTGGCGTGCATCGCCAGCTTCAAGGCAGTCTCAATTGCTTCCGTGCCGCTGTTGGCAAAGTGCGTCCGAGTTGGACGCGGGACCGGGACGATCTCGTCCAGCTTTTTCGCCAACTGCGGCATGTGGCGGTAGTAGTAGTCAGTGCCGCACATATGAATCAACTGAGCGGCTTGTTGCTGGATCGCCTGAACAATTTCCGGATGGCAATGCCCAGTGGAACACACCGCCACGCCGGCGTTGCAATCCAGAAACACGTTTCCGTCAACGTCGGTAACCCAAACACCCTGCGCCTGATCGGCGACGAGTTTGAAAGAGGGCCGCGGGTATGAAGGGGTAACAAATTGCGCGTCAGCTTCGATGATGGCCTGGCCTTTTGGTCCAGGCAGGTTGGTGATTATTTTCGGACGCTGCGGTCCCTGCTTTCCTGAGTTTGTTTCGTTGGTCTTAGCAACCTGCGGCGGCGCCATTGTCGTCGTCATGTCGTTCTCTCCTTATGAATTCTCGCTTGATGAAGCGGCTCGGAAAAGGGAAGTGGTTACAAAGAACTCCTCAGCGGAATTCTGTTGCGGCCGTGACTTTTTGACAGGCGGAGGCTAGTCCGCGAACAGGTTGGCGCGAAACTCGAGCGGTAGAAGGTGGAGCGGTCTTTTCATTCCAAAAAAAACACTAACTAATCAGTGGCGAGATAATATCACCGAAGCATGATCGCGTTCCAGTATTAAGCCCCTCCCTCTGGGAGGGGTTGGGGAGGGCTTACAGCACGTGCCAACTAAAAAGGACTACGCGCGGCCGTCGAGGCCGCGCGCAAGCTAATCATTTTATTTGGCCGCCCTAAAGCCCTCCCCTGACCCCTCCCAATGGGAGGGGGAATCAAGCATCACTTCCTTTTCCATCGCACTCCATCCTTCGTATCTTCCAGCACGATACCGCGCTTGGCCAGCTCATCACGAATCTCATCTGCGCGATCAAATTCACGGCGGCGCCGGGCTTCCTGGCGGTCCGCAATCAGAGATTGAATCTCATCTTCCAGCGCGGGCTCAGTATCGGTGGCGACCGAACCGATAACATTCAACACGCTATCGATGCGATCAATTACAGCGATGATTTCGCGCTTGTTTTCTTCCCGCAGCGCCCGCCGGGCCAGCACTGTATTCACTTCACGCGTGAGGTCGTGAACCGCAGCCAGCGCGACTGAAGTGTTCAGATCATCGTCCATGCCTGCGGCAAAATCGGCCAGGGCTTTCTCAGTGGCGGTTTGCAATTCTTCATCACGTCCAGGCGTGGTCTTCGCTTCTTCCAATCGCGCGCGAAAATCGCGCAGGCTGGCCACTGTTTTCTCCGCGCCGCGGAGGGCATCAAAAGTGAAGTTCAGTTGTTTCCGGCAAGGCACGCTCAAGAGAAAATAGCGAATCCCCGCAGCGGTGAAACCCTGTTTGGTCAAATCGCGAAACGTGTAGTAGTTGCCCTTCGACTTGGACATCGTTTCGCCTTCGACCTTCAGATGTTCGAAATGCAGCCAGTAACGCACGAACGGTTTGCCGGTGGCGCCTTCGCTCTGCGCGATTTCATTTTCGTGATGGGGAAAAATCAGATCGACCCCGCCAACATGCAGGTCGAAAGTCTCGCCCAGGTATTTCATCGACATGGCTGAGCACTCGATGTGCCAGCCAGGCCGTCCGCGGCCAATCGCGCCATCCCACGCGGGTTCATCCGCATTGTTCGGCGCTTTCCAGAGGGCAAAGTCGCGCGCGTCCTCTTTCTCGTACTTGTCGGTGTCGATCCGATCGCTCCCGCCTTCGAGGTTGCCGGCAAAATTAATCTTCGAGAGCTTTCCATAATCGGGGAATGACTTGATCCGGTAGTAAATCGATCCGTCCGATTGATAGGCATGCTCGCGCGCCTGCAGTTTCTCGATGATGGAAACCATCTCCGGAATATGGTGCGTCGCGCGCGGCGCAACTTCCGGCCGCTCGCAGCCGAGCGCATCAAAGTCTTCCCAGAAGGCCTCGATATATTGGGCCGTGTAATCGTCGATCGTTTTTCCGTTCTCGTGCGCTTTGGCGATGATTCGATCGTCAACGTCGGTAAGATTCATCACCTGCGTGACGCGAAAGCCCTTGAACTTTAAATATCTCCGGATAACGTCGGCGGCGATCGCCGAGCGGAAGTTGCCAATGTGGCCATAGTCCCAAACGGTCGGGCCGCAGTAATAGAACTTCGCCTCGCCTTCTACGAGCGGGCGAAACTCTTCAACGCTGCCGGAGAGAGTGTTATGAAAACGAAACATGAAGTTGAGTCTAGGAGAGAGTCAACTGACGAGTCAAATACTATGATCTGCCGTTGGGAGACTCACCACCAAGCCACCAGGACACCAAGCTGACTTTAATAAGAACAGGGATTCAGGGGCCTGCCAGATCCGTTTGCACTAGTTGTGAGCTTTAAAGTGTTCGAATCCGCCTGGCTGTAAATCCCAAACGTGATTGGCTTCGGCGATTCGCACGCATCCAGCTTCGTCGGTGACTTCGCCAATCCGTGTAATGGGAACACCGTCGACTTGTCTGGGCAAGCGCGGAACATCGTGCGGACGAACGGTGAACAGCAACTCAAAATCTTCGCCCCCATGCAACGCGAGCATTAACGGATCCAACGCGCGCCTGCCGCAAACCTCAATGACGTGACGATCCAGCGGCACCGCTGCTGATTGGATAACGGCGCCCACATCACTCTCGCAGCAAATGTGTGACAGGTCCGAAGACAAACCGTCGCTAATGTCGATCATTGACGAAGCTAAACCTTCTTCACCGAGGACGCGGCCCCAACCTACGCGCGGCTCCGGACACATCTGGCGCAGCAACAAAGCATCGATCGCATCAGCTTCGCTCTCGCCCCTCGTGCCGGCATGCAGCCTCGCTCCGGCTTCGCTAAGCCGGAGGCCAGCCGCCGCGCCTCCCAGCGTTCCCGTAACAAAAATCGCATCGCCAACTTGAGCTCCACGACGACGCACTGCCTGGCCGCTCTTAACTTCACCCATCAGGATTGAGTCAATGACGATGCCTTCTGGTGCCCCGGAAATGTCGCCGCCGGCCAACGTCACGCTGTAATGATCGGCCAGCGCGAAGAAGCCCTGATAGAACTCGTCAATGAAATCTGATTCCCAGATTTCGGAAGGTAGGCCGACAGACAGCAGGCTCCAGCTTGGGATAGCACCCATCGCTGCAATGTCAGAAAGCGAAACTGCGAGAGCTTTGTGACCCAGCATGCGCGACGGGATCGCGTCACGCCGAAAATCTACATTTTCGACGAGCAGGTCCGTAGTAATTACGGTATCGAAGCCGGACCGCGTCTGAATTATCGCGGCGTCGTCTCCGATTCCGAGCGACAGGAATGAGTGTTGAGAATTGAAGGCGGGCCCGTTTCGGCCCCTATTTTCTACCAGCCGCCGGATCCGATCGATAAAGTCGAACTCGCTCATCACTCATGTCTTGAAACAGCGGAGGCAAGCCCACCGTCCTGACTGCAAGTATTCCAGGGGCGGATTGCAAACTGTTCAAGTCTTTGCCCGCACGCCAAACCGCGCTCGCTACAGATTGCGCCGCATTGAGTCGAGTCCCGCTTCAATCGTTTCGATCGAATTGGAAAATGAAAAACGTACGTGGCTTTCACCGTGCGGCCCGAACACGACCCCCGGAACTGTTGCTACCTGTGCGCGGTTCAAAAGAATCTCAGCGGCTTCGCGACTGTCGCTGTTGATTCGCGAAACATCCGGGAAGGCGTAGAACGCGCCGGCTGGCTTTTCGCACACCAGGCCCAGTTCATTCAAACCCGCCAGCAACAGATCGCGACGCTCTCGATAGGCAGCTCGCGACGTCTCCAGAAAATCTGAGTTGGTGGTAAACGCCGCCAGCGCGCCCCACTGCGTTGGCGTCGACACGCCGTTGGAAGAATAGAGTGTCGTCTTGCGCAACCCCGTCATCCATGGCTCACGTGCCGCTACATAACCAATACGCCAGCCAGTCATCGCATACGACTTGGACAGGGTGAAGCACGTGATCGTGCGATCGAACATGCCGGGAAGACTGGCGATCGAAAAGTGCGTCCCATCATAGACGAGATCTTCGTAAGCTTCGTCCGCCACCACCACAAGGTCCCGCTGCTGCGCAAAGTTCGCAACTTCTTCAGCTTCACTGCGATTGAAGACGACGCCGGTCGGGTTGGTCGGCGTGTTGTAGTAGATGGCTCTGGTCCGCGGCGTGACGTATCGAGCGAGCGTCGCGGCAAATCCCTTATCCCGCGCCTCATCTGTAGGGACCAGCACGGCGCGCCCCTGACAACCCGCAATCAGGTCCTTGATTGGGGTCCAGTACGGAGAAAAAACCAGTACTTCATCACCGGGATCGATGGTTGTTTGAAAGGCCCCAAACAAACCCTGCATCCCGCCATTAACCACAATGACGTTTTCCTCAGTTACGGGAATCCCGTTCCGCTCGCGCAGTTTCTCGGCCATCGCCGTTCGTAATGGAAGCGTGTCCGACGAAGGTGCGTAACGAGTTTTGTTCTCTGCAAGGGCGGCGACGGTGGCTGCCTTAATGTGATCCGGCGTCTCAAGATACGGCTCGCCACCTTCGAACTGATAAACGGTGGCGCCCAGCGCGCGCAACTCCATTATTCGGTTGCGGATGTTGACGATGTCAGAGAAGCCAACGTCATCCAGTCGCCGGGCAAGGCGCAGGACCGTCGAGGCGGGCGAAGTCTGCAAAAGAAACCTCCGTAAAAACCTGTTGGAATGGAATGACCTTGGATTATAGCTTGGCCTTTTAGGCGCCGTCTATTTGCCATAGGCAGGGCGGGGGACCACGCTGGCCTGCGGCGGGACCAGGCGAATGCGAACGTAGCCTGGGCATAGGAGCGGAATATCATGGCCGTCGTCGAAGCGACACCTCCGGCAGCGTCGGAAACGAGAAGATGCCTGCAGCGTGCCAAATCCAGATTGGGGGAGTTTTCTCTGGTACCGGCGGTGCAGACTCAAACTACACGCATCCGGTACTCTCGCTTCGACCACCGGCTTCTGCTGCGCAACCCGCAAGTTCACGCTATACCTTTAATATTATGGCTGAGCTTGCCCGCCGTAAATATAAGCATTGACACGCTCAACGGGGCGCGGGTAACATGCGCCCACGTTTATCCTGGCCGCAGAGACCCGGTCTACCTTGCCGGTTGCAGCTAACGCATCTCCACTTTGACTAAATGAGCCAACCGATGACTGCGATTCCGGAAAAACTTTATTTCAAGATCGGCGAGGTCTGCGAAATCGTCGGCGTGCAGGCGCATGTGCTGCGATATTGGGAGACGGAGTTTCCCATGTTGCAGCCGCAAAAAAACCGGGCTGGCCAAAGAACCTACCGCCGCCGCGATGTGGAGATGGCCCTGCGCGTGAAGGAACTCCTCTATGATGAGCAGTACACGATTGCCGGTGCGAAAAAGCGACTGGCGAATGACACGCGCGGCGGCAGCAAATTAAAGGTCGTCGGCACTGAAACTTCGTCTTCCACTGCGCCGCGATCTGCTCCTCCGCCAAGCAACAATGATGTTTCGCCGCATCCCGGGCGCGAACGCTCAAGAGAATTTCCCGCGACCGCTCCCGTAAAAGGTACGAACCCGCCGAGCCTGAAACAGATTGCCGCCGACCTGCGAGAGATTCTGGCGATGCTGGAAAACGGCGATGCGGAACTGAAGTCACCCCGCCGGTAAGGATTGGTGACGCGCGGATCCGCAACATGAAGTCAGAACCCCGACGAGTCGGGGGTAGCGACCGGGCCCGAGTCTGAAAACACTCAACTTTCTGATTTGCGAATCCCCACCAATCAGAGTCTTCAATTTGACAAAAATAGTTTTCAGACGATACTAAAACCTCGAACGGGACGTGGCGCAGCCTGGTAGCGCGCACCCTTGGGGTGGGTGAGGCCCCGAGTTCGAATCTCGGCGTCCCGACCAGATTTAAAGGGCCTGCAACTGAAATAGTTGCAGGCCCTTTTCATTGCGTTTGTCAGAACCGCCTACGGTAGCGGGCGGGCCTGCCGATTGCGGAATGCGGATTTCGGATTGCGGAATAAGCGACCACTCGCCATTTCTTTTCCAATCCGCATTCTGCATTCCGCAATCGCAGGGCCCGCCCGCTACCGCAGGCGGTTCTGACATGACGCCTATTCACTTTCGGTATCAGTCTTGTCCACGACGACAATTGATGAGGTCAGCGTCCGGTGAACGGGGCATTTGCCCGCAATCTCATGAAGACGCGTTCGCTGCTCGGCGGTAAGATTGCCGGCGAAACTTACAGACCGCTCTATGCGATGTACGAAGCCCTCGGTGGCGCCGGCACAGTCGACACAGTCGCGCGCGTGTATTCGCTGCTGGCTAAGATTTACGGTGACAGATTCGAGCGGCCATTGTTTGCGCCGCGCGTATAAGGTCACCGTCATCGAGATGCAACTGCCCAGGGCTGCCAGCAAAAGTGTATAGGGATCAGGACCCAGGCCCTCGCCGCCCGCGCTGAGGGGTTCATCCGTTATCAGCGTCTGACCGTCGCCATAACGGACTTCATTCTGCAAATTGCGAAGGGAAGTTACCGTAACGTCGCTCATCGCGCATCCTCCCTGGTGTTTTGCCCGAGAGAATATCAGAGAGTGTCCGTTGGTGCTGATGCTAAAGCAGCCTTGGCGCTCATAACAAATTGACAGCCACTTGCTCCTGTTTGATTTGACGGATAAACTCGGTGCGCTTCCGCTTAAGACAATTAATAACTGGACGAGGAGTAGTCTGTGAAGATTCACGAGTATCAGGGAAAAGAACTATTAAAGAAGTTTGGCGTTCCGGTGCCGCGCGGAATTGTTGCGCGAACGGCGGGCGAGGCTTTCGCAGCGGCGAAGGAACTTGGTACCGATGTGGTCGTGGTGAAGGCGCAAATCCACGCCGGAGGTCGCGGTAAAGGCGGCGGTGTAAAACTGGCGCGCAGTGCGGAAGAGGCGCGCGATATTGCCGGCAAAATGTTGGGGATGAATCTCGTCACGCATCAGACCGGACCAGAAGGCCGGGAGGTTCGCGTCCTCCTAATCGAAGAAGGCCTGCCCATCGACAAAGAGTTTTACCTTGGCCTGGTGCTGGATCGCGCGAGCGGGCGGCTTGTCTTCATGGCCTCTGCCGCGGGCGGGATGGATATCGAAGAAGTCGCGGCGAAAACTCCCGAGCAAATCTTCAAAGAGACAATCGATCCGTCGGTGGGATTTCGCGCGTTCCAGGCACGCAAACTGGCATTCGCTCTCGGACTGCCGGCTGAACTGGTAGGCCAGGCCGCAAAGTTCATGCAAACCCTTTATCAAGCCGCCGAGCAAATGGATGCTTCGCTAATTGAAATAAATCCGTTTCTGCTGACGAAGGACAATCGTTTGATCGCACTCGATGCGAAGGTCAACTTCGACGACAACGCGATGTTTCGTCATAAAGAGTTTCTGGATTTGCGCGATCTAAATGAAGAGGAGCCTTTGGAGATCGAAGCGTCGAAATTCGATCTGAACTACATCAAGTTGGATGGGAATATTGCCTGCATGGTTAACGGCGCAGGGTTGGCAATGGCGACGATGGACATCATTAAGTTGGCGGGTGGTGAGCCGGCGAATTTTCTCGATGTTGGTGGCGGCGCTTCACAGGAACGCGTGGAAGCTGCGTTCCGAATTCTGCTCGCCGACGAACACGTTCGGGCAGTGCTGATCAATATTTTTGGTGGCATTGTCAGATGTGACATGGTTGCGCGTGGTGTCGTCGGCGCGGCAAAAAATCTGGGCGTGAAGGTCCCGGTGGTTGTGCGGCTGGAAGGCACGAACGTGGAGGAAGGACAGCGGGTGATTCGCGAATCGGATCTTGGGTTTACGGTAGCGACTGGAATGCAGGATGCTGCTGAGAAGGTGGTGGCGCTGGCGGGATGATCGAACCGAAATTTCCCCATGTCGTTTGTCATTTTTCATTTGTCATCGCTGAACGCCTTGCGTATTGCTAAATGAGCGTAACGCGAAGTTCAATTCTCAAATGGCTCGTCTACATAAGCCGCTTTGGTTTGGCGGCCTTCTTTCTATTTACCGCCGGCGCCAAGCTCTGGTTCATCAGCTTCTTTGTGAAGAACGTTGGTGAGTTGCTGAGCTCAATGCAGCTCAATTACGAACGCTGGATGTGGCCCGCCACGATTTGTGTGATTGCGATTGAGCTAATAATCGCAGCGCTCTTGCTAATGCCGCGGACGGTGCGTCTGGGTGCATTGCTGTCCGCCGCGCTGTTGATTGGGTTCAGCGCTTTCGCGCTTTATTACGTTCTGGTCCTGCACGGCGAGGCGTTGGAGTGCGGCTGTTTTGGCAAGCTCATTGGCAGCCAGCTCGGCGTGAAAACTGCTCTGCGTAACCTCGCGTTGCTGGCGCCGGCGCTGTTGGTGTTCTTCGGCAGCCCGCGTCTGCGACGGGATCGGAGCATCGCGGCCGAACCGGGCGTGGCATTCGTCAATGACTAAAAGGGGAATCCTTGGCTACACTTTCATTTTGGGGCGCGGCCGGCTCAGTTACCGGGTCCAAGTATTTGATCGAGACGGGTGCGGCGCGCGTGCTGGTCGATTGCGGCATGTTCCAGGGATTGAAGGAACTGCGCGAGCGAAACTGGCAGTCGCCGCCGTTCGATCCTTTGTCACTCGACGCGGTTCTGATCACGCACGCGCATATTGATCACACGGGATATCTGCCTCGAATTGTGGCCCAGGGCTACCGTGGACCAGTCTATTGTTCCTCGGGAACCGCAGACCTGCTGAAAATTCTCCTGCCTGACGCGGGCCGGCTACAGGAAGAAGATGCCGACTATCGCAACCGGCACGGGTTGAGTAAGCACACGCCGGCGCTGCCCCTCTACACGGAAGAAGATGCGTTTGAGAGTTTGAAACTGATTCGCCCGATCGAAAATACCGGCGACCCGATCACGGTCGCGAAAGGCATCCGGGCGGAGTTTCGCATCGCGGGGCATATTCTCGGATCGAGCCTGGTGCTGGTGACGTTGGACGGAGCGGGCGACGATGGGCAGGGACGGCGGCTACTGTTTTCCGGCGACCTGGGCCACTACGATCAGCCCATCATCAACGATCCAGTGGCGCCTTCCGCGTGTGATTACCTGATAGTTGAATCAACCTACGGCGATCGGTTGCACGATCCCGAAGATCCAAAGGTTGCGCTAACACGTCTGATTAACGACGCAGCCAATCGCAACGCACCCGTCCTAATTCCAGCTTTTGCGGTTGGGCGGACGCAGGAATTGATTTACTTAATTCGCGAGCTGGAGGACGAGAAGAAAATTCCGATTCTGCCGGTGGCCGTGGATTCGCCCATGGCCGCCGCGACCACGCAGGTTTACGCACGACACAAGGAAGAGCATGACGAAGCGTACACCACCATTATCAAACAACAGGGCCAGCCGTTGAAGACGCATTCAATGATCACCGCGTCCTCGCGCGATCAATCAAAACGATTGAATGAAGCGAAAGGGGCTCGCGTCATTATCAGCGCTTCGGGAATGATGACGGGAGGCCGCGTCCTGCATCACGCGCTGCGAATCGTGCCTGACAGCAACGCTACGCTCGTCTTCGTCGGCTATCAGGCGGCGGGCACGACGGGCCGGCGCATTCAGGATGGCGAGCGTGAAGTGAAAATCCTGGGCCATTGGGTGCCCGTGCGGTGCCGGATTGCAAAGATTGGAGGCTTCTCAGCGCACGCCGACTGGAAAGAGGTTCTGCATTGGTTGGAAGGCCTGAGCTCGCCGCCGCGGCGAACGTTCCTCACTCATGGCGAAGCCGGACCGGCCGGCGCGATGGGCGAACGCATTCGCGAGCGCTTTGGTTGGACGGTGCATGTGCCGAAGTACGGCGAGAAATTTGAGTTGGCTTGATCGCCTGGCCGGGTTTTTGGGGGGGGCTAAGAGACACATTGTTCGAATGCAGAGCCGCTCGCGATAGCGAGCGGTTTAGAACCGCTTGCTACCGCAAGCGGCTCTGGGATTGGCCAAACGCTACTGAAATGCAATTGGATTTTGGATAGAGGGCCGGGACGGTGCAGGGTAATGTTACTTAGATGGCCAGTCATTTTTTCTTGGATAGACACACTATCCACAGATAAACGTGGATGACACGAATCTGAAAAAAGCAAAACGGATAGAACTCTGTCACGTTCTTCTTCTTTTCAGATCCCTATTTATGCGCGTTCATCCGCGGCTGATTCTTGTTCGAACGCAGAGCTGCTCGGGGTAGCGAACGGTTTTTAACCGCTCGCTACCGCAAGCGGCTCTGTAAGCTGTTCGCGTTACAAAATCTTACGCAGTTGTTATACTGCGCGCTCGCTGATCGCTGAACAATTTTCGCAGAAATACTGAAATGAGCATTCTCGTTAACAAATCAACGCGTCTGGTGGTGCAGGGCATTACCGGCAAAGAGGGTACGTTCCATACAAAGCAAATGGTCGAGTATGGAACCAATGTGGTCGGCGGAGTGACGCCCGGCAAAGGCGGCACAAAACATGAAGGCATCGCAGTTTTCAATACGGTCGCCGACGCGGTGAAAGAGGAAGGCGCGAACGCTTCAGTGATTTACGTGCCACCGGCTTTTGCCGCCGACGCAGTCATGGAAGCGGCCGATGCGGGAATCCCGGTAGTGGTCTGCATCACCGAAGGAATTCCCACGCTCGACATGATCAAAGTCCGCGAATACCTTTCCACCAGATGGACGCGACTGATCGGACCAAACTGTCCCGGGATCATAAGTCCGGGCAAATGCAAGATTGGTATCATGCCCGGCCATATTCATCGTGAGGGGCGCGTCGGCGTAGTTTCGCGTTCGGGAACCTTGACGTATGAAGCTGTGGGACAACTGACCGCGCTGGGCCTGGGGCAATCGACGGCGATTGGAATTGGCGGCGATCCGATTGTGGGCACGACGCACGTGGATGCGCTGAGGCTCTTCCAGGCAGATTACGAAACCGACGGCATCGTGATGATTGGCGAAATCGGTGGCAGCGCGGAAGAGGAGGCGGCTGAATTTGCGAAAGCGAATGTGACGAAACCGATCGTCGCCTTTATCGCCGGACAGACGGCGCCGCCGGGACGACGCATGGGCCACGCGGGCGCAATCATTGCAGGCGGAAAGGGAACTGCGGCCGAGAAAATGGCAGCGCTGACTGAAGCAGGAATTCATGTAGTGAAGTCGCCTGCCGACATCGGATCGGCCATGAAGGACGCTTTGGGGTCGGCCGCCGCACATTAGAAACTTTCGCGAGCTGGTTCAAACGCAAATCACAATTAGTGTCGAACGAGAGAGGGCAAAGTACAGGGATGGTGGAGCAAACAGGTAATCTTACATTCGCAATGATCAAACCCGACGCGGTGCGCGCGGGCAACATCGGTGGAATAATCAAACGAATCACGGACGGCGGGTTCGCTATTCGCGCGATGAAGTTGATTCACATGACGCGCGCGCAGGCGGAAGGTTTCTACGCCGTTCATCGCGAACGGCCGTTCTTCGCCGGCTTGACGGAGTTCATGTCAGGCGATCCATGTGTAGTCCTGGTACTGGGAAAAGAGAACGCTGTTAAAGCCTGGCGCGATTTAATGGGCGCGACCGATCCGGCCAAGGCCGACGCCGGCACAATTCGCAAAGAGTTTGGCGCCTCGGTAGGCGAAAACGCGACGCACGGATCGGATTCCGATGAAAATGCCGCGATTGAAATTTCTTATTTCTTCAGCCAGGTCGAACTGGTTTAGTAAAAACGGAGGATCCCCCAATAATGAAACGTTGCCCTACCTGCACTCGCACCTATGAAGACGACGCGTTGAGCTTTTGTCTCAATGATGGTTCGCCGTTGGTGAAAGACGAACCGGTCTCTGGTTCTTTCGATCCGCCGGCGCCGGTTGCGCCACCGCCGGGCGACTGGACGACGCCGTCTGCGCCGGCCTCAAGCAGTACGCCTCTGTGGGGCAGCGTCGGATTGCCGCCGCAACAACCTGAACCGTCGTGGGGCGGCGCCTATCCGCAGGTCCAACCGGCCCCTGGCTATATGCAGAAGAAAGATCAGAACCTGGCCATTGCGTCTCTGGTTTGCGGCGTTCTGAGCTTTGTTTGCTGCAGTGTTTTCACGGGCATACCGGCGATCGTGCTGGGCCTGATGGCGATGAACAAAGAGAAGAACGACCCGGCCCGCTACGGCGGAAAGGGGATGGCGATTGGGGGCACAGTGCTGGGCGCTCTCTCGATCGTGATCCTTATTGTTTATGTGCTCATGGTTTTAGCCGGGGCAGTTCGTTAGCGAGGTTCTATGTCAATCATTACGGATGTCATCGACTCGACGCGCGCCATCATCAAAGGCATGAGCGTGACGCTGTCGTACATTCCGAAAACGAAGCAGACGGTGCAGTATCCGGAAGAACCCGTCACGGTCCAGCCACGTTATCGCGGTCAGCACCTGCTGCATGTGGACGAAAACGGGAAGGAAAAGTGTGTCGCGTGTTTTCTCTGCGCTGCCGCCTGTCCGTCCGAATGTATCTACATCGTGGCCAAGGACGATCCGCGTGTCCCGGCTGAGCGCATCGGCGTCGATGAGCGCTACGCCGAGGTTTACAACATTGATTACGGCCGCTGCATTTTCTGTGGCTACTGCGTTGAAGCCTGCCCGAAGGACGCGATTACTCACGGCTACAACTTCGAGCTTTCGGTCTACAATCGCGCTGACCTGCTGAAGAAGAAAGACGACTTGCTGATCACAAAGCAGGTGCAGTCCAAAAACTACCGCGTGGCTTCTTCGCATGAGGATGTCGACTCGGAGTATAAGGAAGTCTAGCGGCTAGAGGCTAGAGGCTAGAGACTAGAGACTAGTAAGATCTTCGTCGGATATCGATCGCCGGTCTCGTTTCTGTAGCGATTTGCGCTCAGAGCTAGTCCCAGTTCCTTTTCCCTAGCCTCTAGTCTCTAGTCTCTAGCCTCTAGTCTCTGTCTCTAGTCTCTAGCGCTAGCCAAATGTCCGTCCGTGAATTCCATTACAAATGGGAATTCGATCTCCGCTCCAGCCCGGCGGAGTTGTGGCCGTTCGTTGCCAACACCAATCGATTCAACCGCGATACGGGTGTGCCACCGGTCGAAGAGGCAGGTGAAGTCGGTGTCAATGCGCGCCGCCGTCTGCGCTTGCGCGTTTTGGGATTGATTCCGGTTGAGTGGGAAGAGCAACCGTTTGAATGGGTCAGGCCCTTTCGCTTCGGCGTGGTGCGGCGCTATCGCACCGGGCCGATGGCGGAAATGCGCGTGCTGGCCCGATTAGATGCGAAGCCAGAGGGCGGCACGCACTTAACGTTTGAAGTTTTCGCGCGGCCAAAGTCGCTGCTCGGCGTGCTGGCGATCCCGATTCAAATCGGCTTGCTCAGCAAGAGGAGTTTCGCTGCCGCATTCCGGCGTTACGATCGCATTGCGAGGCGGCCGGAAACGGTTTGGGCAGAACAGTCAGAACCGAAGTTTGCGCCCGGTGGCCGTGAGCGCTTGAACTTACTGGGCGAAAAACTGAGAGCACAGATCGCCACACCGGCGCTGGCGGACAAACTGCTGGAGACTATCGCCAAATCCGACGAATTGAGTCTGGCGCGCATTCGTCCGTTTGCGCTGGCCGACGTCTGGCAAGCATCACGTAAGGAAGTGTTGGCTGTTTGTTTGCAAGCCACCCGGATCGGTTTGCTTGATCTGCAATGGGAATTGATTTGTCCGCACTGTCGCGGCGCAGCTCAAACAGCATCATCGCTGGCCGGCGTACGCTCCGAAGTTGCCTGTGAAACCTGTAATATCGACTTCACCGTGAATTTCCATCGCTCGGTCGAATTAACTTTTCGTCCCAATGCTTCTATCCGCGAGGTTGAGACGCGATTTTTCTGCGTTGGTGGGCCAGAGGTGACGCCGCATGTGATAGCGCAGCAGTTACTGGGCGCCGGTACACAACGCGAATTGAGCGTGCCGCTGGAAACAGGCCGTTATCGCGTCCGCACCATGGGATTGCCTGGTGCGCAATATCTGGCGACGAATGAGCAGGGTAAAACGGAAGCGGCCCTGGTGGCTTGTCCCGAAGGCTGGCCGTCCGATGAACTGGAACTGGCTCTGCAGCCGGCCATCAAACTTGAAAACCAAACAGCCGGCGAACAACTATTCATTTTGGAGCGAATGGCGTGGAGTGATCAGGCGGCCACCGCGGCTGAAGTAACAGCGCTGCAGGTCTTCCGCGATCTGTTTGCCAATGAAGCGCTACGTCCCGGCGACCAGATTTCCGTCGGCAGCCTCACGGTTCTGTTTACCGATTTGCGAAACTCCACTCGGATGTATCGAGCTATCGGAGACGCCACCGCATTTGGTCACGTGATGAATCACTTCGATGTGTTGAAGCAGGCCATCGCAGCAGAGGACGGGGCGGTCGTAAAAACAATCGGCGATGCGGTCATGGCCGTTTTCCGCCGGCCGGCTTCCGCTCTGCGCGCGATGTTGGCGGCACAGCAGGAATTGGCCTCGCCCACTTCAGGAGGGCAACCGCTGACCTTGAAAGCCGGACTGCACAGTGGGCCATGCATCGCGGTGACGCTGAACGATCGACTCGATTATTTTGGTTCAACGGTAAACCTGGCGGCGCGGCTGGAGGGACTTTCCACGGGCGATGATGTCATTATCTCTGCGGACGTGCGAACAGACCCGGAAGTTGAAGAGTTGCTGCGGAATCCGGCAAATCGCTTGAGCGCCAGCCGGTTCGAGATGAAGCTCAAAGGCTTCGACGAAGAGTGTTTTGAATTGTGGCGCGTCGCGCCGACCGTTTGAGTGATGGTTTGCGGAAGTATCCATGCTATTCACGGTTCAGACATAACCGCGTGCCTAAACAAATTCAGAGCCGCTCGCGATAGCGAGCGGTTTAGAACCGCTTGCTACCGCAAGCGGCTCTGTGCCCTGATTTGTAACGCAAACTGTTGGTTGCGACTTGTTTAGGCATGTTGTCAACCAGGGAGCTAATCAATCTCAGCCCGGTCGCTGTTAGAAGTGCGTATTCAATCTGCGTTCTTACGATCAGTTCACAGAGCCGCTTGCGGTAGCAAGCGGTTCTCGCTATCGCGAGCGGCTCTGAATTTGTTTACCGAGACCTGTCCTACAAAGTTAAATAAATGTCGTTAATTGAAACCAATGACGTTTCCAGGATCTATCCGATGGGCACGACTCGCGTGGTCGCCCTGGATAGCGTCTCGATGTCCGTAGCGGAAGGCGAGTTTGTCGCGATTCAGGGAACGTCAGGCTCGGGCAAATCAACTTTGCTTAATCTGCTGGGCGGGCTTGATCGGCCCAGCAGCGGTGAGGTGTTGTTTGATTCGAAGTCGCTGGCCCCGCTCGGCAAAAAACAGATGGCCCAATATCGCTGTCACTCGGTCGGGATGATTTTCCAAAACTTCAATTTGATTAGCACGATGAGCGCAGCCGAAAATGTGCGGCTGGCTCTTGCCTTCGGCGGCCTGCGGGGCGCGGAGCGGCGCCAGCGCGGGCACGAGTTACTGGAAAGAGTTGGTTTGGCCGATCGCATGGACCACCGGCCCACTGAACTCTCCGGCGGCGAGCAGCAGCGGGTGGCAATCGCCCGCGCGCTCGCGAACCGGCCGCGGCTTCTGCTTGCGGACGAGCCCACGGGAAACTTAGACTCGACCCGCGCCCACGAGCTTTTGGAGTTATTGCGCGGCATGGTCGAGACTGACTCGCTGACAGTCCTGCTGGTGACACACGATCGCGAGTTGGCAGCCAGTTTTGCTGATCGAATTATTCTGATGAAAGATGGCAAGGTGGTGGAAGGCACGTAAGGCTTGCGCGACCCTGTCGGCATCTGCGAAAACATACGCCCCGAATTCAAAGTTCCCAATTCCAGATCGTATTTATTGAGAGGTAGACATGGCTAGAAATGGTCCCCCCGAAATGACGCTGGAAGCGTTACGGTCAGTGCCGCTGTTTGCCAGCCTTGATGATCAGGCTGCACGCGAGTTGCGCAACTTGCTCAAGGTACGCGACGCCAAAAACGGCACAGTCCTCTTTCGTTCCGGCGATTCCGGCGACGCGATGTACTTGATCGATACCGGGCGCGTACGCATCAGTGTGCGCGACGAAGACAAGGAAGAAGTGACGTTGGCGGAGTTAGCCGGCGGCGACTTCTTCGGTGAAATGGCGCTAATCGATGGCAAGCAGCGTTCGGCCGATGCGCGCGTCATCGAGGACGCGCGTTTGGCGGTGCTGGATCGCATCAAGTTTCTTTCTTTCGTGCGCAGCAATCCTGATGTGGCGCTGGAAATGTTAAGCGCGGTTACGGACCGCCTGCGACGCACGGACGATCTCTTGCGGCGCAGGGTTTCGCGCAACGTTAACGAAGAACAGGCAGCGCGGCTGACGATGGCTGATCGGGCGGCGGATTTGCTGGCGGAGTTTGGTGGTAGTTGGAAGTTCATCCTGACGTCAGTGGGCCTGATACTTTTCTGGATCGGTTTGAATTCCTACATCCTGGTAAAGCGTTTCGATCCGCTTCCTTTTCAAATGTTGAATCTGGTGCTGGCGGTGATTGCCGGGCTGCAGGCGCCGATTATCATGATGTCGCAAAACCGGCAGGGCCAAAAGGACCGCCTGCGTGCGGATTTGGATTTCCAGGTGAACCTGAAAAACGAATTATCGCTGGCTGAGGTCCTGCGCCGGCTCGATGTGTTGGAGAGCGAGCGACTGCCCAGATTGTTTGAAGAGCAGAATGCGAGATTGGGGACGAGGGAAGTGCAAAGTCCAAGGTCCAACGTCCAAAGCCCGGGCGCCTAGCGTCAGAACCGCCTGCGGTAGCGGACTTTTCGATTGCAGATTGCGGATTGCAGATTGCGGATTGAAAGAAGCAGGGGCAAGTCGGCTTGAAATCCGCATTCCGAAATCCGCAATCTGCAATCGGGGGGCCCGCCCGCTACCGCAGGCGGTTCTGACAAGTCGTCGGGACGCACGCTTGACCGCGATAAGATTTGAGACTTGAGACTTGAGGCTTTAGATTTGAGACTTGAGACTTGAAACTTAAATATGATTCACGCGCTATTTTTCGATCTCAACGGCGTCATCATAGATGACGAGCCGATTCATCTCGAGGCGTACCGCGAGGCGTTGCAAGGCGTCGGCATCGATCTGACTGACGAAGACTATTTCGCTTCGCTCGGGATGGACGATCCGACGTTTGTCCGCGCGGCCTTCGGGCGGGCGGGCCGTCCGTTGGATGACGAAACGATGCAGGCGGTAATTGCTCGCGAAGCTGAATTGCATCTAACCAGGATCAAGGATGAACTGCCCCTGGCGTCCGGCATAGTGAACTTTCTGAAGATCGCCGCGCGGAGTTTTCAACTAGGCGTGGTGAGCATGGCTGAGCGTGTGGAAGTTGATTACGTGTTGGAACACGCGGCGGTTGCGGGGCTTTTTACGGTCATCATCAGCGCGGAAGATGTTTCGGCATGCAAACCCGATCCGGCCTGCTATGAACTGGCGCTGTCACGTTTGAATCAGATTCGGCGTGAGCGGCGGCAACTGCCGCTGCTGGCAAATGAATGTTTGGTGGTTGAGGATTCACCACCGGGAATCGCATCGGGACGCGCTGCGGGGATGCGCACGATCGGCGTAACCAACACCGTGGCTGAGGCGGCGTTACGCGCCGCGGGCGCGGACGTTGTCACCGCGAACATGGGCGACTGGGGCGTGGACGCCGTGCATCATCTGTTTTCTTAGTGGCAAGTTTCTTAGTGGCAGGGAATTCCCCGGACTGTATCCGTATGTCTTACTTCGACATCCTGCATCTTTCGCTGCGCAACTTGCGCGAGGCAAAACTGCGCGCCCTTTTAACTTCCATGGGCGTGATTGTGGGGGTCGCGGTAATTGTGACCATGATGTCGTTTGGCCTGGGTTTGCAGCGCAACCTCCTGTCGCGATTCAAGGCGCTCGATCTGTTTAATGAAATTCGGGTTTTTGGCCGCGGGCTTAGCAGTTTGGCTTCGGCGGGAATGGATAAGGCGGGCTTGGAATCAGGCGAACGCCGTGGCCCCGGCAACAGGCCGGACAAGACGCCTACGAGAATCCTGGACGACGCGGCGATTGCTGAGATTGCCAGGATTCCGGGCGTGGCCTACGTGGAGCCAACCGTCAATTTCCCTGCCTACGTTCGTACAAACGGCCGCGTGCTGACGGAATTCGTAGCGGGGGCGAGCGTTCCCAACTCGAGCTCACGTTTTCAAAGTCTCAGCTCCGGCAAGATGATCGATTCTGCGTCCGCGGACGAAGCGGTCGTGAATGAAAGATTCACGGAGCGGTTTGGTTTCGCCAAACCCGCAGATGCCGTGGGCCAGACCATAGAATTCCTGGCGCCGCCTAAGGAAAAAAGGGATGAAGACGATGGCGCCACTTTCTTTGGACTGCCGATGCCGCAGGAAGCCGCGGGGCCGGACGGCAATGCGTTGGCGGCTAAAACATTTCGCATCGCCGGTGTGCTGAGCGTTGAAATAAAAGAGGGCGCTGGCCAGGGCGGTCTGCGCGGCCTAATGCCTGACGCCGGCATCTACATTCCCTCAGGGACGGCCCGGGCCTGGGCGTTGGAAAATCGTGGGCCCATGAAAGAGGTGGCCCTCGCCCTGGCTCGCGAAAAAGGCACGCTCAATCAGAATGAAATCGAGGGATACGACTCCGCAGTAATCCGCGTGACAAATCCCGCTGCGCTGAGCGACGTGAGAAAGCAGTTGACCCAAAGCGGTTTTGGCAGCTTTTCCATCGTGGACCAACTTGAGCAAATAAAAACGGTTTTTCTGATTATTGACTCTGCACTCGGTTTGCTGGGCGGAATTTCTTTACTGGTGGCTTCGTTCGGAATTGCAAACACGATGATCATGTCCATCCTGGAACGCACGCGGGAAATCGGCATCATGAAAGCGATCGGCGCTGAAGACCGTCATATCAAAATGATATTTTTTGTGGAGGCCGCGATCATCGGCGTGACGGGTGGGGTAATCGGATCGCTCGCTGCCTGGGGCATTGACGCGGTGGCGAACCGCCTGGCTTACCGCTTTATCCTGAAGCCACAGGGAGCGTCGTTCGTAGACTTCTTCGCCCTGCCGCCTTACCTCTGGCTGGGGGCGATCATCTTCGCCTTAACAATTTCGATCATGGCTGCTCTGTATCCGGCGGCGCGGGCTGCGCGCATCGATCCCGTCAGGGCCTTGCGGCATGACTAAACGGATTAGTGTGCGGATTGATTGTTGGGGGCGTCCCTCCGTGGGCGCCCCTGCTTGTCAACAGGCTAGTGGGACAGCGTCCGCTCAATGCGCCGATCGGGAACCAGCCACATAATCGCAATTAGCACATAGAGAACGCAGGCCAGCCATGATCTGACAAAGGCCAGCGGGATTGCCAGCGCACAAATCAGTATCGAAACTTTGCCCTTAAAGTCCCTTCCCAGCGCTACGCCCAGCGGGGAGTCCTTGCCGTGAAGTGCCACCAGTCGCTTAGCGAGGATGAAATATGCGATCGCAGAAAACAACAGCACCGCGCCGTAGAGGGCGGCCGGCCACGCGGAGAAATGGTTTTCACCCATCCAGTTGGTGACAAAGGGAATCAGCGACAACCAGAAGAGCAGATGTAAATTGGCCCAGAGGATCGACCCGCTCACGTGCTGCGTTGCCTGCAGCAAGTGATGATGATTGCTCCAGTAGATACCCAGAAATACGAAGCTCAGAACGTAGCTGAGAAAGATTGGCACCAGGGGACGAAGGGCTGCCAACTCGACCCCGTGCGGTGGGCGCATTTCCAGCACCATGATGGTAATGATCACGGCGAAGACCCCGTCACTGAAAGCTTCCATGCGACTTCTGTTCATTGTGTGAAAGGAAAAGAGTCTTGCAAACACCTGCAATCAGAAGGGCGGTTTACCCACGCGGTGAATGCCATTCATGCGACGCGGGCAAGCCGCCCTCCCCAACTGCAAGTAGTTGAGACTTGACTATTCAGTCGGTGGTGGTGGAGCTACCGCTTTGGCTGCCCGTTTCTTTGGCCTCGGTCGTGGCGGAGGTTCCGGCTTCGGATTCCAGAAGGCCGGATCGCCTGCTGCCATCTCCTTTGGTACATAGCTCATGCGCGGCGCAAACATGTAAGTGGCTGTTTCGCTGCTGATGATGGCTTCGCCGGCTGCCTTGTCAGCATCCTTTCGTTGATCATCGCCCATCGCCGCCCGCACCCTCATGCCGATGGGATCATCCATCTCTGCCAACGATCTCAGTGGTCTGAAAGCCATGTACGTGCCGCCCGGGGCGCCGGAAAGCACTTGGAAAACGGCGATATGAAGATTGTCGGCCTTGGCCTTCTGCCGGGCGACGTTCACCAGTTTCTGAACGTAGTCCGAGTATTGCGCATCATGACCCGGACGTACGCGAATCGTCGTAATTGCGAAGTAGCGCATCTTGGGGATGTCCACGCCGGGATTAAAACTCAGTTCCGACCGGTAGGTCAGCAACATGTCGCGCATCGCGGAATGGAGATCGGGCGCTTCTTTCTCCAGCCAAGCGAGTTGTGCCTTCACTGGGCCGCTAGCGCCGGCCATCTTTTTCTCCGTGTCAGCGAAGACGTTTTCGACTTCCGCGAAAGAATCGCAAGGGGTGACATAGAGCACTTCGTTTTCATTTCCGGCCACCGGCACCATTGCTATGCGGTAGTTACGGGTCTGCAGTTTATTGAAGATGCCCACAAACGCCGCCGAATGTCTGTTGTGGGCGGGCATCATCCCCGGCTTGATTTCTTCGCGTGTGATCGCCAGAACCTTAGGCGGACCCTCACCATTCTGTGCAAGTGCCGAGGCGAAAGCGGAAATCAGAACTAACGCAGCAAGTAACAGGAGAGACTTTTTCATCGTAGCAACCTCCGAGAAAAATGAATTGAAATGGAAGAGCGTTCAAAGCCGTTAGAAGGCTTCGTGAAAAGGCGGAAAGCGTCAAGCGCGCGGACAATATGATGAATCGAGCGCGAAGTCAATCAGGTTATTTGGATTGGGGGTGCCCTTAATCAGCAGAATCAGCCGCTCGCGGTAGCAAGCGGTTTTAGACCGCTCGCTACCGCGAGCGGCTCCGTTGCCGGGCAACGTGAACACATGAATTTGGCACGCCCTCGGTTTTGAACGGGCCGGAAGGAACTGGCTGATTAGCCGGTGAGTGGTTTCCCGCATTGATTGCAAAAACGTGCTGCGGAGTCTCGCTGCACTGCGCCACAGCCTCGGCAAGTTAAGCCTACGCGCATGTTCGCACCGCAAGCGGAACAGAATGTCGAGCCCGCGCTACCGGCAGCGCCGCAAGTGCCGCAACGGCCCGGCAACGGAGGCACGTAGCCGCCCGCCTTGCGTGCGATGTGAGATTCGATTATTTTCCAAGCGTCGTTAGTTAATTTGTGTTGCCAGTAAGCGCCCAAAGCGGGCACGGCTACAAGCAATCCTCCGGTGAGGATGAGGGCGACCGCGGCTACTGCTGCTTTGTCAGCCCACTTTTGCATTCCCAGTTCAACCCTGGTGCCTCCGACCTCGGGAGTAATCCTGATCGTCAGCGCTGCGGACAACCCGGTAAGTTCGCGCCAGGTGTTTGACTTGCGGGCCTGCAGGATTGCGGTGGAAGAAACATTCATTGTCTGGACTTCAAATTCCTGGTCGAACAGCGAGCGCAATTCGGTAATCAGCCTGATCACGTCCGCCTCGACCCCTGGGTAATAGCGACTATCCATTGATGATGCGTTTCCTTTCCAGCCGGCAAGTTGCTCTGTTCTACGAAAAAACAACAAACATTGTTCTGTAATCATGTCGCGCAAGCTGGATGCTTGCGCCGCAATTTAATCTGGCTCGACCAATTCCACGGAGAAACAAATTGAAGAAAATCAGGCGCCTGGCTTCAACTCTTATGATCGTGGGCCTTGTGTGTTCGCCGCTGATGAGGCAATCAGTCTTTTCCCAAAGCGAGCCGGAAACTGTGTCGCTGACCGGATACACTGCCGCAGATTCGTTGGCTGAGCGTCGTTGGGAAATCCAGTTCAGCGGTGTTCCCGCAGCCGCTGCCGCGCGCGAACACTTGCGCCGGCTGACCGCGCAACCGCACGTTGCCGGCACGCCGGAGGACAATGCCACGGCCGTTTATGTCCGCGACCAAATGCGCAGCTTTGGTCTTGTTTCCGATCTGAAGGAGTACCAGGTGCTTCTGCCGTACCCGCGGCGTCCCTCGATTGTGGAAATGATCGCACCGCGGCGACAACGTTTGCGATCGCAGGAGCCGGTCATCGCGGAAGATCCGTCCTCGTCCAACCCAAAGATTATTCCGCTCTTCAACGGCTACGGCGCGAGCGGTGATGTGACGGCCCAGGTGGTCTATGTCAACTATGGATTGCCGGGTGATTATGAAGCTCTCAAAAAAGTCGGCGTCGATGTGAAGGGCAAGATTGCGATCGCTCGCTATGGCAATTCTTTTCGCGGCGTGAAAGCCAAAGTGGCCCAGGATAATGGCGCCGTTGCACTGATCATCTATTCAGATCCGGCGGATGATGGCTACGCGCAGGGTGATGTATTTCCGAAAGGACCCATGCGGCCCGAGGGCTCGGCCCAACGCGGTTCGGTGCAGTTTCTTTTTATCTATCCGGGAGATCCTTTGACCCCCGGTGTGCCGGCCGTGCCGGGCACCCAGCGGCTGAGCCAGTCCGAAGTTGCCAACATGCCGCGGATTCCGGTGCAACCCATGTCATACGGCGACGCTCGTCTACTGCTGCAACCGATGCGTGGTCCATTGCGGCCGAAAGGCTTTCAGGGTGGATTGCCGTTCGCCTACCACGTGGGTGGGACCGACGATGTGCGTCTGCACCTAAAGACTGATATTGAATTCGTCACTCGGACCATTTGGAACGTAATCACACGGATCGATGGCGATGAAGAAAAAGATCGCTGGGTCGTTTTGGGAAACCACCGGGACGCCTGGACCTTCGGCGCGGTCGATCCAAACAGTGGCACAACAGCGATGCTGGAAGCGGCGCGCGGCTGGGGCCAACTGGTCAAGTCAGGCTGGAAGCCGCGTCGGACGATACTGCTTTGTAGTTGGGATGGCGAAGAACAGGGCCTGATCGGTTCTACCGAATGGGCGGAGGAGAATGGTCCTGAGTTAAAGGAAAAGGCAGTTGCTTATCTAAACATGGATTCGGCGGTTTCCGGTTCAAACTTTGGCGCGTCGTCAGTGCCGTCGCTCTGGAAGCTTATTCGCTCGGTTACTCGTGATGTGCGCGATCCGAAAACGCGCAAAACCGTCTATCAGGTGTGGAAAGAACGTGCGCGGGCAAACCTGCCGGCCGCGGAACTAACGGATCCTGTCACCGGGGTTGACACACCCATTGCGGAAGCACGCATAGCCGCGTTGGGTTCAGGTTCCGATTTCACACCGTTCCTGCAACACCTCGGTGTGCCGGCGATGGATCTCGGCTTCGGCGGTGACTACGGCGTTTACCATTCCGCCTACGATAGTTTTTATTGGATGTCGCGCTTTGGCGATCCGACCTTTGAGTACCACGTCACGGCCGCTCGGGTGCTCGGCATTATGGCCATGCGCCTGGCAGATGCGAGTGGCTTGCCACTTGATTACACCGATTACGCAGCGGAGCTGAATGACTTTCTGAAAGAAACTTCGAGGATGGCGGTGAAAGCAAAACTGACCGATTCGTTTGAAGGCAAAGCGATCCAGGAAGCGATTGACGATCTGGCCCAGGAAGCCTTGCGCATTGAGAAAAGACGAAACGAGACAATAACGGAGATAGAGAAGACTCGGGTCGAAGCGAATAACTCATATCCGCGTGCCCTTGCCAGGCTGCGACGGATCAACGATGCACTGATGGGAGCAGAGCGCGCGCTGATCGACGACCGCGGCTTGCGCGGCAGAAGCTGGTACAAGCATCAGGTCTACGCGCCGGGCTACTACACGGGGTACGCTGCGTTGCCGCTGCCAGATCTACGCCAGGCAATCGAAGATCACAACAGTGTGAATGCCGGCGAAGCTGCGCAACGAATCGCCGAAGCCATCAGGCGTGCCACGGAGGTGCTGCGACGCGGACGGGAGTGAGGGGCAGGGAAGGGGGCAGGGGCAGACGGCGAAGCTCGAACTCGAAACTCGAAACCCGAAACTCGAAACTTGAGGGCCCGCTTTACCATTTATCGATTTCCCTTTACGATTCTCCCCAGTTGCTCCCGTAGCTCAGTTGCATAGAGCGTCCGCCTCCTAAGCGGAAGGTCGCGCGTTGGAATCGCGCCGGGGGCACCATACTTCGCTTTACGTTGCTGATAGTACTTTGCCGCCCCTATTGGCAAATCAATTCACGGATGCCGGTCTTCTGTGATCCTGCGGTGACCTCTCATCTCCCGTTTGAGAAAGGCTTGATCATGATGTGGGTGCAGTTTGCCAGAACATTTTTGCGACTGGGGTTAGTCCTGGTTATTGCTTCATCGATCTGCGGGCAGGAACGCCCGAAAAGACCTGGCGATGTTACGCCCGCTCAGGCGGAAACCCAGGACGTGAGCCCCGATGATGTGGTGCGGATTTCTACCAACCTGGTGCAGTTCGATGCGGTCGTGACCGATCGCAAGGGTCACTCCGTCACGAACCTGCGGCCGGAAGATTTTCAACTGCGGGTCAACGGCAAACTACAACCGATCGAGTTCTTCTCATTTGTGACCCTCAAGGGTGAAGGATCGCCGATGCCTTTACCGGTGGCCACGAAAAAGGGAATGCCGCCGCCGCCAAACATGCGAGCGAATCAGGTTGGGCGCACATTCGCGCTGGTGCTCGACGATGCGTTTATGTCTAAGGCGAGCGTTAATACCGGCCGCAAACTCCTGCGCAAATTCGTCGATGAAATGCAGCCGAATGATGTGGCCGCGATCATTTCGACGTTCAGCGGCACGGGGACGCTGCAACAATTTACTGCCGACAAACGTCAGTTGTACGCCACCATCGATCGTCTGCATTGGCGCCCCAATCGCAAAGAAGAAACGCTGCCAACAGGAACCTCCTCGACGAGCACGGACGACTCAGCCATGCAGATGGCAAACATCCAGACTGAAACAGACGCATACAACCGCTCCTTAAGTGCAGGCAGTTTTTTCAGTACGGTGGGCTATGTCACGCGCGGGCTGCGCGATTTGCCGGGACGTAAATCGATTGTGATTCTTTCTGACGGGCTTGACCTTAACGCTGGTGAGTTGCAGGACCGGATGCGATTATTGGTAGAAAAAGCCAATCGCGCATCCGCCGTGATTTACACCATTCATCTGCTTGGTCTGGACACTTTATGGTTCGACGCTGCAGAAAAACCTGAGACGCGACGTACGGGCTTTGTGTTTGATGCGAAGCGCGGGCCGATGTCCCGCCGGCGCGAGGAGTTCTATGCCGGCCAGGCCGGATTGATCGCGATGGCCGAACGGACCGGCGGCTTCAACGTGCGCAACACTAACGGATTCCCGGAAGCGATGCAGCGCGTCAGCGAGGACCAGAGCGGGTACTACCTAATCGGCTATCGGCCCGACGAGGCGACTTTTGATCCGCGACGCGGCCCGCAGCATTTCAATTCATTGAAGGTAACGCTTAAGGGCCATGACGATCTGCAATTGAGATCGCGTAATGGGTTCCTTGGGGTGGAGGAAAAGCGAAGTGCACCTGCGAAACGCAGCGCGTCGCAACAACTGATCGCTGCGCTGCAGTCGCCGGCGGGGACCGATGGAATTCGGCTGCGTCTAACCTCGCTGTTTACCAACGAGCCGCGCAGCGGTTCGAGTATGCGCTCGCTTCTTCACCTGGACGCGCGCGATCTGACCTTTTCCCAGAAAGATGGCGGAGACTGGTTGGCTAACATCGACGTTGTCGCCGTGACTATGGGAATTGACGGAGCGATGGCCAGTGAAGTCACAAAGAACCAGACCATCCGTGTGAGTGAGAGCAAGTATCAACAGTTCCTGCAGGACGGATTGATATATGAAATGGACTTGCCGGTGAAAAAAGCTGGCGGTTATGAGCTCCGGATTGCGGTCCGTGACGCGGAGACAGGGAAGCTTGGCTCCGCGCGCGAGTTTGTGGAAGTTCCGAATCTTGAGAATAACTCACTGGCACTATCGGGGCTGGTTGTGAGCGGCCGTGAATTGAATCAGACCAACAAGACATCGCAGTCCACTGACGATCTCACCACCGCCTATGGCCCGGCAGTGCGCCGGTTTCATCGCGGTATGATGCTGGACTACGGGCTCGTAATCTATAACGCGACGGCGGTGCCCGGAAAGGGTTTGCCGGTCCTGACAACCGAGACACACCTTTATCGGGACGGCCAGGAAATCCTGGTGGGGAAACCGCAAAGCGTGTCTGCACAGCAACAGCGCGATCTCCGGAGAATTACCACGGGCGGAAGCGTAAAACTCGACGAAAGGCTTCAGCCAGGTTGGTACAGTTTCGAAGTGGTCGTAACTGATGCTCTGGCGAATAAGGGGCGCACTGCGAGCCGTTGGGTGGATTTCGAGATTGTCCAATGATGCGTGCGTTGGCTTACTCCGCCATGAACTTGACCTCCAAACAAAGCTCTAAAGAGCCGCAGGAAAAGCTTTGACAAACAATGGCAAATGCTGTTAAATGCCGTCGCCGTTTTGATAACGGCATGTTCTTTACATAGATGGTTGCACACGATAAAGGCAAACCTGCCGTGAGGCAGGGACGCAAAGCCGTGAATCTCTGGAATGCCTATCGAGGCCTTACCGAGAGAGATTGTCTGGTTGCCGAAGGCGATCTGAGATTAGCCAGGACTTCAGCCGCGTCCCTCTCTCGCTGGAAATCTTTGAAGTCACGGCAGGAATCAATTCACGCGTTAGCCCGGTTCGTATGATTCCATCTCGTCCTCATCTCCTTTCCGCTTCCAAATCACCAAACAAACTTAACGGCCCTTAGTCAGGAGAAAACCTGCAGCCCGAAGTGCGTCTGCTGTCCAGATGCGCCTTTCCGGTTGTTTGTGCAGTTCCGTCTCGCGGCCAATCCGCGCGCGTTTCCCAATGCGCGCCGGAGTTAGACCGATCCACAGCTATGCGGATCGATACCACCCAGATACCTCGCGGTTCGGCGCGAGAGTTTTCCCCCACTTGAAAGCAAAGGAGAAACTCATGAACAAGAGATTACTCATAGCCGGTTTGGCGATACTGGTTTTCACTTCGGTGAACGCTTCCCGCGCCGACGCACAGTCTTGTCCCAATCAGGAAAGTTACGGTGTGCGTCCGTCTCGATCGATTGATAAGAGCCTGCAATCGCGCATTGAAGTTACGTATTTCAATACCAAAGACGCCAACGCGTTTATTTCTGAAGCTGCCGGATTCGGCCGCAGTTCCAGCTATACGCGGCTGAACAGCGAGCAATTCGTGGCGAAGATGCGTGGCCTGGTCGGCGCCGGCGTCGCGAGCATAAGGAAACAACAGTCGGCCGCGCCCTACCTTAATCAGATCGCCGAACTAAATTTGGAACGCGAATCAGCCAACAACAGCGCTCGGCTGACGAAAGCGATCTGGTCGCCAAATGATCCTGCTTTCCTTTCCGGTTTGGATCGGGAAACAGAAATCATGGTGTCCCGTGCCTCCTCGGTGGATGGGCCATACTACCGGCTGAGTGTCTTGTCATGGTTCGTCGACGTGAACGCTCGCGGCGGCCACAAGGTGATTGATTACGATGCGAGTGTTCTGTTGCTGCCGGGCGAAACCGCTGTCTTCAAGTTAGTCAGTGATGACGAAGCGAAACGCAGCAATGGCGGCCGCAACTACATTGCCGTGACCATGCGGTCGGTCGATGGCGCTACGGTGGCTCGGCTTGATCGGGCTAACTGAACGTTCTGCATAACACCAATTAATCAGGAGTCGTCGGATGATGAAGCTGGTGCTTTACATTCTTGTGGGTGGACTTTGCCTCGGGAGCCTTTCAACCGGAATGCCGGTGATCTCAAGCGCCAAAGAGATCACCGGTCCGGTGGCCAGCAGAACGCATGTCATGCCCAAGCAATGTCAGTATGGCAAGACTGCGGCAACGGCTCGTAGTTGCGATGGAAATCCGGGACACTAGTGGAAATCGAATACGCGCAGAACGACTTCACGGTCCCGGAAACAGCAGCACTGTCACGCGCGGTGGATAACTGGAACGCCGCCCTGGCAGAGACTGAATCGCGAGTTGAATTCATTCAAAGAGTGGATGGCGAGTTCCTGGCCGGGAGCGGCGCCGGCATTATCGTTCGGCGCGGCGAACCGGTAGTTCATGGGCGAGTTGGTGAGCTCACGTTCCATTCTTATTCAAACGGCAAAGTCAGGCTGGCGCTAACGATCAATCCAGTGGTGACAGACCTTGAGGCGCTGACAAGCTTGATGACGCACGAGCTCGGACATTCGCTTGGTTTGGCCGATTGCTATGAATGTCGTCGCGGCACGACGGCGATGTCGGCCTTCAAGAGTAAGAACAAGGGCAACGACGTCTTCCAACCGAGCGAATGCGATCGTTACGTCGTGGCTACGGTCTACGAAAAATCCAGCGAGCTTGCCGACAGCGCGGCAGAGGTCGAGCACTGATTTCCTAAAGACAACAGGTACGGAAAAAGGGGGACCGGTGAAGACCTGTCCCCCTTTTCAGTTATGGAATGCGTCAATGCTTCGCGTCAGTTCGGATATCTGATCCTGACACTGAAGCTGCCGCTGTTGTCGCTGTAATTGTCATCGTTGACCAGCAGGAAGAGTCTGCCATCTGCCGGCGCCGTGAATGTCAATTGGTTGCCGACCAGGAACGGCTGGCTATTCTGACCGTTCGATAGGAACAGCACACCAATCAAGGCGCCCACTCCAGCGGTCGGCACCGGTCGCAAATTCGTACCCAGGAAGCCGGAAGCACCTGATGACCGCCCGCCATCGGGAGGAACTTCACCGGCACGGCGGCCGGCAATGATCGTTCCCGTCGCTGTGATGGTGACTTGATCGCCAGTTCGCAGCTCGATTCCTGTGTCGACTCCACGCTGCAGATTTGCCGGTACATCGATCACTTTCTCGAGCGTCCGGTTATCGCGATTTCGGGGAAAGTCGCCTCCGCCCGACCGCGTCCGCGCCCTGGTGGACGCCGGCCCTGATTCGCCGGGAAATCCGAAAGGATCGTAACTATTGTCGTTCGCATTGCGATTCTCATCCGCCCTGGCCATCGCGGACAGGTCGAGTTCTTTACTGATGCGAACGCTGTAGCTTCCGCGAGCGTCCTGATAGGAACCCCGGTTCACGGTCAGGAAAAGGCGGCCATCGCGTTCGGCGACAAAGTCTCGATTGGCGCCCAACTCAATAACCGGCGAGTCGTAATCGTTCCCAATCACGCCGATCAGTTCACCTTCCGCCACGCGAGGCAGCGGCGAACTGGGATCGGTGGTGCTCGAGCCTGCGGGTGTAATCCTGGTGCGGTTCACATAGATTGTGCCCGAAGCCTCGGATCTAATTCGCTCGCCCCGCCTTACATCAATGCCGCTATCAATCCAGTTGGGACCAAGTGATACATCCACTGTGCGCGTTTGATATCTGGCGTCGTCGATCGAGCGGCCGTCAATTTCAAGACGGTCAATATCGCGCGGTCGCAGGAAAATCACGTCACCTTCGCGGACGACGCGCGTGGCCGCTGCTGCGCCGGTTTGATTTCGGTTGGTCCCCGGATTCACGGGTAACGTTGCGGCCGCATTCAAACGCACCGCAAACCGTCCATTGATAAAGCCCAGCACGGTCCCGCGCAGAGAAGTGCCATTTCGCAGCACGATGGTGTCCGCGGCGGCAAAACTCGCCGTCACAAGAACCAGCAGCAAAGCCAAAATGATTTTTTTCATATAGTCATCCTTCCTTTAATCGCCAGGGGTGGACGATCATTCTTAAGAATCCACAGGGCAATGGTTTCCGGGGGGTGACCCTTCGGGAGAGTAAACGTGCGGTATTGATTGGATCCCGATGAGGATATAGCAAAGACAAATAGGTAGCAAGTTGCCGCGTAACGGTTATGTTTCATTTTGATTGCGCCAGAATTGGTTGAGTTGTTGACTCTCGCGCGCCATGAACCGCGCTCCGCGCTGTCGTATAATGAATAGCGATTTTGCAGACGGGGCCCGTCGGTTCATCAACGTATGAATACCTGGATAAGACTGATCAGTTGTATCTCGATCGTCGGTTTGCTGGCGATTATCTCGACGCATCGAGATGGTGCTGCCCATCCACCAATGGGTGCCGTTCCCTCTGCCTCGCAGAACGCAAACACGTCCAGTCAGTTTATTCCAGGCGAATTACTCGTCAAACGTAGTGAACTGGTGAGTTCAAGAACCTCGCGGCTGGCAATCGAAGAAATGGGCGGGGAAGTGACACAGGAGTTTCCGTTCGTCAGTTGGCAGAAAGTTAAGTTGCCGCCGGGCCAAACCGTGTGGGACGCAATTAGCCGTTATCGATCGATGCCGGGCGTGGAACGGGTGCAGCCGAACTACATCTACAAAACGCTCGCCACCACCAACGACCCGCGGCTGCCAGACCTTTATGGCCTAAACAAGATTCAAGCGCCGAACGCCTGGGACAGGTCGCCTGGAAGTGCCAAGGTCGTGGTGGCCGTGATTGATACCGGAATCTTGTATACGCACGAGGACCTTGCCGCCAACATGTGGCGCAATCCCGGTGAGACAGGGTTGGACTACAACGGCCTGAATCGTTCCACTAATGGCGTTGACGATGATCGCGATGGATATGTCGATGATGTCTTCGGCGTGGATACGATCAACCACGATTCCGATCCGGTTGACGATTACGGTCACGGCACGCACGTCGCCGGGACCATCGGAGCGGTCGGAAATAACAGCACCGGCATCGTGGGTGTTAATTGGAACGTGCGCATCATGACGATCAAAACGCACGACCTTTTTGGTAACGGCAGTTCGGCCAGTGTGGTTGAGGGATTCCAATACGCCGCCATGATGAGAAAGCGTGGCGTCAACGTTCGTGTAACGAACAACAGTTGGGGCGGCGCGCCGGAAGCGCCGGCTTATGATCAAGCTTTGAAGGACGCCATTGATGCCGCAGGTGACGCGGGCATCCTGAATATTTGCGCTGCGGGAAACGGCGCGAGTGACAACGACGCGGATCCTTTTTATCCGGCGACCTATGATTCACCGAGTATCATCGCCGTCGCTGCTTCCGACCCTGGCGACAACCCCGCGTCCTTTTCCAGTTTTGGACATACCACCGTTGATTTGGCGGCGCCGGGCGTCGGAATCCTCAGCACTTACGGAACCAGTACCACAGAATATCGCACGCTGAACGGCACCTCGATGGCGACCCCGCATGTATCGGGTGCGGCTGCGTTGTTAAGTGCTTATCGCGGCTCGCTCTCATCCGCCGAGCTGAAGACGGCGATCCTTAGCACGGTTGATGCCTTGCCTCAATGGTCGGGACTGACCGTAACCGGGGGACGGTTGAATGTCGATCGCGCCGAGCTGAGCTTGCCGAATAACAACGCGCTGGACGACGCGCAGTTTTTCGTCAACCAACAGTATCTGGATTTTCTTAATCGTCAGGCTGATCCTGGCGGACTCGCTTATTGGACAAATGAAATTACCAAGTGCGGCGCCGACCTGGCCTGCGTGAATCGACGGCGGATCGAAGTGGCTGCATCATTTTTCATCGAGCAGGAATTCCAGGAGACCGGCTTCTTCATCTACCGCTTGCAGAAGGCGAGTTTTGGTAGTCAACCAACGTTTTCTGAGTTCATGCCGGATCGCAACGCTGTCATCGGAGGCGCAAATCTGGCAGCCGCGCGACAGGCACTGGTCAACGATTGGATTCAGCGGGCGCGCTTCAAGCAGGTTTATCCCGACGCGATGACGCCCTCAGCCTTTGTGAATAAGCTCTTCGATACCGCCGGGCTGCAGCCTTACACGGCGGAGCGGCAGGCGCAAATCAACGCCATGGCGTCGGGCAAGACACGGGCACAGGTGCTGCAGGATGTGATTGAAATTCAGGAGTTTAAGACGCGCGAATTCAATCCTGCATTTGTGCTGATGGAATACTTTGGATACTTGAAGCGGGACCCGGACCAGGGCGGCTACGATTTTTGGCTGAACGTAATCAATAACCGCGAAGTTAATAACTATCTCGGGATGGTCTGCGCCTTTGTTACTTCGAAGGAATATCAGGAACGATTTAGTTTGGTGACGACACGCAGCAATGCGGAGTGCGCGCCTTAAGAGGAAAGAGGGTTCATCCCGCTTACCTTCATCGCAAGAGTGCAATGGTGGCGCCCAATCCTCCGGCTTCCGGGGGCGCATCCTTCCAATCAACAACAAATGGCGTGCGGGCGAGTATTACTCGAACCGTTTCCCGCTGCACGCCGATGCCTTTGCCGTGGATGATGCGGACGGTGCGAAAGCCGGCCTGTTGCGCTTCGATCAGGTATTCCTCAACCACCTTCTTCACGTCACGCGGCGGGATGGTGTGCAGATCTATGACATCGCTGATTTCGATTTGAACCGGATCCGGAAATGGATTGAACGGATCGATAGCGGGATCGTCCCCAGCGCGCCCATCGGGCTCGCGCGCGCGTAGCCATTTGCCGCGTAAAACTCTTTCCAGAAACTCCAGAATCACAGTTCGTAATGCGTACTAAGGTTGGTTCTCCGGTGGCTTCACCACCACCGCCGGAATATTTTGATCGCGGACCAGTTGATTAAAGGCCGGCACATCGGTCTTCATGATCTGACTCAGCCTTTGCAGTTGCGCGTCGATTTGCGCGGACACCTCGTCATAAACCGCATACGACTGATCGGTTGGCGGATTCTCTGAACCCGTAACCACGCCGCCGAGCGCCGCCAGCTTATTATTCAGCCGGACAGGGAAGTTCAAAGGATCCTGGCTGCTCTGGTTTTTGGTTTGATAGAGCGCTTCTTCAATACTCGTCATGCTCCGGTTCAGCGCGTTGCCGGCGTCAATTATCGGTTTCGAGTTAGGCTGATCCTTCACCCGCTTCAATAAATCCTCTACCTGCTTGCGCGCATCGCGAATTTGAATGATCGCGTTGTGTGTCTCATTCAGCCTGTCGCGAATCTTCAGGGCCAGCTCCAATTGCTTCGCATAGTCAGCCGCGGTTGTTTGGAGTCTTGGATCAGCTTTGACTTCAAAGTTCTCCGCGACGGTCTTGCCGTCCACCGTCAGTTTTACCTGGTAACTTCCGGGCGAAATGCGTGGTCCGCGAGTTTCACCCGCCCACAGGATCATTCCCGGAAAGCGCACACTTTCGGCGTAACGCATGTCCCACACGAAACGGTTCAAGCCGGCGTCGGTGGTTACACGCGCCGGAGCGCCACCTCGACCAAAATTTTCCGCCTCTTCACCCGCAGGTGGCGGTGGCTGTTGCGTCGGTGCCTGAACCTGCGCCGTCCCGGGCGCCGGCGACGGTTGCGGTTTCGGCGCGGCCGCGGTGAACTTGCGAATTGATTTTCCGGAAGCGTCGACAAACTCGAGCACTACGTCGGTAGTAGGCTTCGCCTTCAACGAGTAATAAACGACCACTCCGTTCGCCGGGTTTTTTCCAATCGTTGCAGTCGCGGGAAGATTCCCGCCGCCGCCGCCGGGCATACGATACGCGTCCTTCGGTTTGAAGAGCCGGACGTCGCTGGCGGGGCTCGCGGCTTTGAATCCACCTGCATCCATCATCTGATGCAAGACTGGCAGATCGTCAAAGATCCAGAACGATCGTCCCTGGGTTGCAGCTACCAGCTCTTTCTCGCGCTTGTGAATTACCAGGTCGGTGATCGGAACGATGGGAAGATTGAACTGCATTGGCTGCCAGTTCGCGCCATCGTCAAACGAAATGTAGATCCCCGTTTCCGTGCCGGCGTAAAGCAGGCCCTGCTTGTTGGGATCTTCGCGGATGACGCGCGTGAAGGTTGTCGCCGGAATTCCGTTGGTTATTTTTCGCCAGGTCTTGCCGTAGTCACTGGTCTTGTACAGATACGGTTTATTGTCGTCGTGTTTGTACATGGTGGCCGCGACATACGCAGTCGCCGGATCGAATGGAGATGCATCAAGCGAATTGATCTGGATCCATTCCGGCATGATGTCCCTGGCTGGCGTGACATTGGCCCAGTCCTTGCCGTCATTGCGCGTCAAGTAGATGAGCCCGTCATCCGCGCCGCTCCAAATTGTGCCGGCCTGGACCGGCGATTCCATGATGGTAAAAACCGTGTCGTAGTATTCAATCGTAGTGTTGTCTTTGGTGATGGGCCCACCGGACGGAAGTTGTTTTGCTTTGTCATTCCGCGTCAGGTCCGGACTGATGATCTGCCAACTCTGTCCTTCGTTAGTCGATTTGAAGATGACATTCGCGCCGGCGTAAAGCGTGTTCGGATCGTGCGGCGAAAATACGATGGGGAAGTTCCACTGAAACCGGTACTTCAATTCGCCCGCGCCCCAGCCCATGGGATTATTGGGATAAGGGTTGATGTCGCGCAACTGACCGGTGCGGTGATCGTAACGCGTTATGAGCCCGTCGTAAGAGCCCGCAAAAACTATTGCTGAATCTTTCGGCGATGGTGCGATCCAGCCGGATTCACCGCCGCCCACATTAAACCAATCGCTCGCGCCGATGCCGCCTTCGGTGGTGCGACTCGCGATCCGGACCGTCGAGTTGTCCTGCTGCGCTCCATAGATGTGATAGGGAAAATCGTTATCGACCGCGACCCGATAGAATTGCGCGGTGGCCTGGTCCTGCTCGCTCCAGCTCTTGCCGCCGTTGAAGGAAACATTAGCGCCGCCATCGTTACTATTGATCATGCGATTCGGATCGTCCGGCGCGATCCATAAATCGTGATTGTCTCCGTGCGGCACCGCAATCGAGGTGAAAGTCCGGCCGCCGTCGTTCGATCTGTAAAAGCCGGTGTTCAAGACATAGACGGTATCGGCGTTCTTCGGATCGGCGTAAATTCGCGAGTAGTACCAGGCCCGTTGTCGCAGGTTGCGCTGCTCGTTAGTCTTCGTCCAGGTCTTTCCCGAGTTATCGGAACGAAACACACCGCCGTCTTCCGCTTCAACAATGGCCCACAGTCGCTCCGGATTGGCCGGCGAAACTGTGATGCCCACGATCCCGATCATTCCTTTGGGTAAACCTGGACTGCGAGTGATCTCCGTCCAGGTGTCGCCGCCGTCGGTAGACTTGAAAATACCGCTGCCGGCGCCGCCGCTCTCCAACGTCCAGGGTTTGCGATAAACCTCCCAAAAGCCGGCGTAAATATTGTTGGGATTCGTGGGATCGATTACCAGATCGGAAGCGCCGGCCTTGTCGCTGCGGTAGAAAACTTTTTCCCAGGTCTTCCCGCCATCCTTCGAGCGAAATACGCCGCGCTGTTCGTTGGCGCCCCAAACATGGCCCTGGGCCGCGACATAAACGATGTCCGGGCTCTTTGGATGCACGCGGATCCGCGAAATCTGTCGCGTGTCGGCCAGGCCAATCGCTTTCCAGGTTTTTCCGCCGTCAGTCGACTTATAAACTCCGTCGCCATGTGAAGTGTTGCCGCGAATAGCCGACTCGCCCATGCCCACGTAAATCGTGTTGGGATCGGAATCTGAAAGGCCGATCGCGCCCACTGAGCCGGTGCCAAAGACGGAGCCGTCTGAAATCGATTCCCAGTTAATGCCGCCGTCGCTGGTTTTCCAAATACCTCCACCCGTTCCGCCAAAATAAAAAACCATCGGCTGTGAAGCCACACCGGCCACGGCGGTAGACCGTCCGCCGCGAAAGGGGCCGATCGATCGCCACTGCAGAACTTTTAGTTGATCACTTTCCTTTGGCGCTGCCGGGGCGGCTGAGGATGAGCGCGACTGCCCGCTGGCGGCGTTGGCAAAAAGCGCCAGCGCAATTAATAGCGGGACGTAAGACAAAAAAGTGATCAGACGAACACGATTCGACATAGGGGGGCTCCTTCTACTTTTGGTGGTTCAGGACTGGACGTACCGACGGTAGCGCATGATAGCAACAGACAGATTGTTTGTCGCGCTTTTGGTGGATGAGCGCTAAAGACCAGGTGAACGCACAACTCCTGCAACACAAGTACGGAACCGGAAGCGGTAGCGCCCGGCTTCAACTGCGCTAAAGACCGGCTTGAAGGAATTGAGCTCGAGGCATAAACATTTCGTCCCTACGGGACGAACTCTCGCAGCTCATCACCACACAACCGCCCCACGACCTTCATCGTTGACTATCTTGACACTCGCGCGCGTGCGCAGATAGACTCGCGTCTTTCAAAATCACAGAACGAAGTGACGATAACGTATCCGCAGATTACACAGATTGCTCAGATTGTTCTGAACCAATAACGGCAATCGGAGTTGAGGTTCTGTTCCGAGTTCCGTGAAATCTGCATAATCTGCGGGTATTACACGAAAGGATTGAATCAATGGGTGCGCGGAAAAAAATAACGGTGGTTGGTGCAGGTAGCGTCGGGGCGACGGCGGCCCACTGGCTCGCCGCAAAGGAACTTGGTGACGTGGTGCTGGTGGACATCGTCGAAGGCGTGCCTCAAGGCAAGGCCCTGGATCTGGCAGAGACCGCTCCGATCGAAGGTTTCGATGTGCGTCTGACCGGCGCCAACACTTACGACGACACGAAGGATTCCGACGTAGTCATCATCACGGCAGGCTTGGCCCGCAAACCCGGTATGAGCCGGGATGATCTCTTGAATAAGAACGCCGAGATCGTTTCGAACGTCGTCGATGAAATCGTCAAGCGATCACCCGAGTCGATCCTGATCATCGTTTCTAATCCGCTGGACGCCATGTGCCAGGTGGCGCTGAAGCGTTCCGGCTTTCCCAAACATCGCGTGATCGGGATGGCGGGTGTGCTTGATTCGGCGCGCATGCGTTGCTTCCTGGCGGAGGCCCTGGATGTATCAGTCGAAAACGTTACGGCCTTCGTGCTGGGTGGACATGGCGACACGATGGTTCCGCTGCCGCGCTATTCGACTTGCGCCGGGATTCCCATAACTGAGCTGTTGCCGAAAGAGCAAATCGACGCCATCGTCAAACGCACCGCCGGCGGCGGAGCGGAGATCGTCGCCTTACTAAAGACCGGCTCGGCTTATTACGCTCCGTCGGCCGCAGCGGTGGAAATGACAGAATCAATTCTTAAGGACAAGAAAAAGATTCTGCCGTGCGCCGCGTATTTGGAAGGCGAGTATGGCATCAACGGTCTCTACGTTGGCGTGCCGTGCAAACTGGGCGCGCGAGGTTTGGAACAGGTAATTGAGATCACGTTGACTGCAGAAGAGCGGATTGCGTTGCAAAAGAGCGCTGCCTCGGTGCAGGAGTTGATCGACGTCTTGGGTATCTGATCCGCAGCTAAGGGCTAAGAGCTAAGGGCTAAGAGCTAAGGGCTAAGGGCTAAGAGCTAAGAGCTAAGAGTTAAGAGCAAAGACCTAAGGTTAACGAAGTTGCTCTTTTCGATGAAAATGAGAAATGACATATGGAAAATCCTCTGTGCGGTCTGCGTAATCTGCGGATAGGCTTGCGGAATCCTGTTCAAATCAAATTAAAACACTAACAAAAAAGCGCCGGTAAAGTTACCCGGCGCCTTTTTGCGTATGGGGTTTGGTCAGTAGATCACTTCGGGAAGCTGATGCTCTTGCCGTCGCCGACCGAAGTGGTCGGAGCGGCATCATCGTCGTCTCCCATCTGCGTGTCGAAGACGACCTCGCCCGTACTGACCTTCCAGATCTTGATCCGGAACTTGTCGCCCCCGCCTTTCACCGCCTGACCGTCGACGACCGTTAGGAGGTAGCTGTAACCAGCTTCCTCGTTGAACTTGCCTACGCCTCTGAACGTCGTCCGAGCGCCAGAGAGTTCCCTGAAATCATAATTCAGTGCGTTGAATTCAAGGTTTCCCAAAATGAAATTGACTAAGTTTTCACCTCGGGGACTCTCTGCCGTAGCGGGTTTTTGACTAAAGTCAAAATTAACCATGCCCATTATTACCGGGCCTGGAGCGGAGACATTTGCCACCGATGGTGTCGCCGACTTCATCCCAACGACGTTGCTGGGCAACGAAACCACGGACCATTTCTGGTTAGGTGGGACGAACACGGTGCTCGTCTTAGTGGTGACGTTGTTCGAGGCGTCCGTGCAGGTAGTGGTTATGGTGTAGGTACGTCCTTTGCCCTTGCCGGAGCGTTCGGAGCGTAATTGCACCAGATGCGCATTGACAACGTTCCAATCAGGCGCAGTGTCACCATCGCCCAAACCGTTGATCGGCTCGTTGCTGGCGACCGTGAGCACGCAATTGAGAGGACAATTATCCGTCGCTGTATAGTTGACCGCTATATCAACCATTCGATGATCCGGCGGCCAAAGCGTATTCGGATTGGTAGTGGGATTACTGACGACGGGAAACTCAGTGTCGTTGACAGTGATGTCAAACGAACACGTTGCCGTCGTGCCGTCCAGCCTGGTGTCAGTGAAGGTGACCGCAGTGGTGCCCACCGGAAAGACGTCGCCGGAGTTATGATCTGAAGTAATTACCCCGCCGCAATTTCCGGTTTCTGTTGCAGCCGCAAAAGTAGCTGCCGCGCCACAGACACCCGGATCATTCGACTTACTGATATTGGGCGGACACGTCAGAGTACAAGCCCCACCACAACAGATACGGGTGCTGGCATAGATCGAGATTGTATCTACGCGCAGACCGCCGCCGGTCGGACTAGTGCCGGAGTCATAGACTGCGTGCCATCTGAGTTGAGCATTCTGGCCGAACGCGCTCGGAGGCAGATTAACCTTTGAAGTTATGAACCCTCCGGAATTGCCGGTCCAGGCCGCCTTTCCGGTAAGCACGCTGTCAGTGTCGGCGATTACAGCATTGTACCCGCCAGCCTCAAAGCTGCCGCCGGCGGCCGTAATCTCCTGGAAGGCTCCGCCGTTAACGCTGATTTCGAGCACGCCGCCATCGAAGAAGAATTCCGTGTTGTAGAGAAGTTTGAACTCCATCTGCACGCCGGCGTGACCACCAACTCCCGGCGCGTTTGGCACCGCGATCACCGGCGAGGTCAACGTCGATTCACTGGCTACTGTTGCGCCCGCTCCGAAAGCGGAATTCGGCAGCGTGTCTCTCAAAGTTATTGAAGTAACCCACAGCGGCGCGGTATTGGCAGCCACGCTGGTGCGTGCTGTCGTCCAACCGGCCGGGAGTGTCGGTGCGGCGACGCCGTCAAAATTCTCGGTGTATGACGTCGGTGACACTTGCAAGACGCCGAGCGTACGGTTGATTGAGATGTTCCCCAGATCGACATCTCCATCCTGCAGGTGGAAGGTCAGGGTAATCGTATCGCCGCAACCTGCGTTGTTCGAGAATTTGAAATCTCCTGCAGCGCTGCTGCCGGGGTTGACAGCGCCGAAGTGGACCGGCGCGCTCGGGAAAGTAACCCCGCCAGTTGGAAGCAGCGTTACGACGAGGTCTGAAGTGGCAGCGGGAGCCGCAGCCAAATTGGTAGTGCTGAAGTTGACGGTTACGTCTTCACCGGCATCAATGACGCCGTTGCCCGGAATGCAACCTTCGGTCACGAGGGTTGCCGTGCCGTTCTGAAACACACCCGTCTGCGGACCCGGGATACCGATTTCCCAAATGCCACGGCCGTGAGTAGCGATGCGAAGATAACGCTGTACCGAAGAAATTTTCACGTCAAACACGGCCACGCGCGGCAAGCCCAGCCCATAAGGGGCCCAGCTTGCGCCGCCGTCGCTCGAATAATAGACGCCGATTTCCGTAGCAGCATAAATCGAGTCGGAGTCTTGCGGATCGACCGCCAGCGAGCTGATTGGTACCTGGGGAATGCCGTTACTTGCCGGTGTCCAGTTGGGCGTCGGGCTGTTAAGGTTTGTGGTCTTGAATATCTGCTGCCCGGCAGGCGGTGAGAAACTGGTAAAGCTCACGTAAGCGGTGAACTTGTTATGCGGATCAATGACCGCGGCGCCAATCGAGTTTCTCGTCAGATCGAGTGGATTGGGTGCGGGAAAGTTTGTCCCCGTGACATCGGTGAGCACTGCGGCGCCCGTAGTCGTGGCGAACACATGTCCATCGCGCATGCCTACGATTCGGACATTATCGTCCTGCGGCGAAATGCCAATCGCAGTCACGACGACACCGGAGGTGCTGGTTGGGAGCGGCGTCGGGACTAGCGGCCCCTGGCTGACTAAAGTCATCGTGTCGCCGCGATTGCTGGAGCGGTAAAGACGATCGGATCCAAAGTAAAGCGTATTTGGATTACCGGGGCCTTGCTCCATTGGCGCATAAAACAGAGTGTTGTCGAGACAGCGAATGCCATTGTTGGAAGAACCGCTCGAGCAACCGCGGAAATTTGCGCCCCAGCCGGTCAGTTGGCCGTTGGCGTCAGCCGTCATGTTGGTGGCCCGCTCGAAACCAATTTGGGTGTTAGTTTGATTAAAGAACGTGTGATACGAGAGGACGTTAGTTGTGTCCGGTGCGTTGTCGTCGATCACGACATACCCGCCGTCACCGTCGCGGCAGTGAGACCAGGTGCCGTTGGCTGCCTTACAAATCGTGCCGTTGTCCTGGGTGCCGCCCATTAGGAAGTTTCGGTCAAACCCGTGCACCGCGACGCCCTGAAATTGCGTGGCGGCGAAATCGATATTATTAAGACTGGTCCAGGTCGTTCCGTTATTAACCGATCGCCAAATCCCGCCGTCGCTGCCGGTGTAAACCACCAGGGGATTGGACGGAGCAATCGCCAGGACATGCTCGTCCGCATGAAGGGTAGCGTTATTGCTGGTAAAGCTGGTGCCGCCGTTGATAGAACGCCTCATAACGTTCGTCGAGCAGGTAGCAGTTCCATTGCCGGCGGCGCCGCCGAGATGGATGGTTAGATTGTCGGGCGTTACCGCCACTGCGATGTCGTAGAAACATTGTCCGCCGCAGAAACCTGTCGAGCCGGACATCGGGACCGACCAGGTCAGGCCGCCATCAGTCGACTTTCGCAGGGTGCCGTTTTGGCTGTTGGCGGCGCTGCAAGCAGGACCACCAAGGGCCGCAGTAGAAACTTCACCGGAAGCAACATAGAACGTCGTCGCTGGGACAGCACTCCTGGTAACCGTGAGCTCCGCGCGTCCAGGGTTAGCTCCATTTGCCAATGTCAGGGTGCGGGTGAATGTGGGCGCCGGGTCAAGCGCATTGGCAGTGCGATAGACGCCGCCGTCGCCGGTTGCGCCGACCACTGTGGCCAGAAGCAGATTGGGATTGGCAGGATCCATTTCAATATCAATCATGTTGCGGTCGTTAGGCGTTGCAATGCCCGTAAGCTGAATCTGCTCGAAGGTCGGCGCCGCCGATTGCGCATTGGTCGAACGGTAAAGGCCGCGAGGAGGTTGCAACACTGTGGCTGTATTGGGATTGCCACCAGTTCCGGAACCTGTACAAACGAAGATCACGTTATGATTAAGTGGATTAACCAGCACCCGGCCAATTGCGCGTCCACTCAAAACATCAGCGCCCACGCCATTGAGCCGAAATGGTCCGCTCAACGTTGGGCTCGCTGAGTTAGCATTCCTGAGGATGTAAAGGCCGCGGCCGGCAGCGCTGTCAGCAGACTGGCCGTTTTCGCCAGTCCCCACGAAAACAATGCTACTGTCGGCGGGATCAATCGTGATCGCGCCGATAGCAAGTGATTCCAACTGGAACTCAAAGAGCTTGGTCCAGTTTGTTCCGCCGTTCGTTGATTTGTAGAGTCCGCCTTGCGCGGTGCCGACATAGACCGTATTGGGATCGGTTGGGTGTACGGCTATTGAAATAGTGCGGCCGCTCACCGGGACTCTGGTGCCCTGGGTCTGGCCCAGTGGTATCGGATTTGGTCCAATGAAACTCCAGTCAGTGGTATTTACCAGGGCGGACTGGGTGGAGCGTGAGCGCTTCATTTGCGATTCCTGTTTTTCCATTTGCTGGATCGCGTTTTCGCGGGCGCCCTCAGGCACTTCCCCATCCCGGCCGCGCAACATGTCGAAGTAGTCGCCGCGAGCGCGCAAGTATTCGCCCTTGTCAATTTTTCCCGCCATGCCCGGTGGCAAATCCGGATCGTCGTCATCATCGGTCGCGGGAGGTTCGCCTTCCACCGTGGTTGCCGGAACCTTGCCTGCCGGAACCGTAGGTGCGGGAATAGGACCGCTGGTTTCGGTGAGCAGTCGATCCAGTGATCGTCCGAACGCCCTATGTTTGTTGCCAGGAGATTTTGAGCTTAAGCCCGAGGACTCGCCTTTGGCTTTTGCGCCGTTGCGGGCGGCAGTACGCGCAGTGAAGTCCCACGCCAGGGCAAAAGCAATTACCAGGGAACTCAACACTAGAACTAATCGGGTTGTTTTATTCATGAGAATGTCCTCAGAAACCTGACCGGTTGTGAAAGGATCGCATACCCCTCGCTGAGATAGACGAGTGCGTCGATCTCAAAGCAAGATCAACTGCGGGGGTTTGTGATTAGAAGAAGATCAGCGAACGACCACCCAGTCTGAAGCCGACCAGGGCCAAAGACTTCCGGCTGGAACATTTGAATGTGCGCGCAGATTACGGCGTTCGATAGTAGCTGTCAAGATTTTCCGGGAAGTGTTCAGGCCTGCGCGCAAGGTGGGGCGCACATACATGACTTTGCACAAAAAGTCGGTTGATACAACTAAAGGTTCGTAGGCCCGAAGGGCCGTCGCTTAATAGCCACGCCCGTCAGGGCGTGGTCCGTAACGAGAAACGACACCGGGGAGCGCCGAAGGCGCGACGGTTGTTTGGATTGAATGTATAAACGCCGGTCCTGCGGACCTCTGAATCAGGGGCGAACGGGATCCACGCCCTCACGGGCGTGGCTATTAACCGCCGGCCCTTCGGGCCTCGATCCCCCACGGTTCCCGCCTGAAGGAACTTGAGTCAGTGCCATGCGGCACGCTATTTCCTTAGCCAGCCCAGCAGGCCGTGGACCACGGTCTCGCGGTTTTCTTCGTAGATCGCGCGCGTTAGCGGAATGCCCATCGGGCACACCCGGACGCAGTTTTGCGCGTTGCCGCAGTTGGCGATGCCGTCTTCGCCCATAATTCCTTCCAGGCGGTCATCGCGATTCATCTTGCCACTGGGGTGCATGTTGAAGAGGCGCACCTGAGCGATGGCTTGCGGCCCGATGTAATTGTCACCCTCGTACTGTGGACACGCTTCCAGGCAGCAACCGCACGTCATGCAGCGCGAGTAGGCATAACGCTCCTGCACTTCCTCCTGGTCCATCCGCGGGCCTGGTCCTAGGTCGTGCGTGCCGTCCAATTCCACCCAGGCGTGCACTCGCTTCAAATGATCGAACATCTGCGACCGATCGACTACCAGATCGCGCACGTTGGGAAACTTGGACATCGGCTCCAGCTTGATTGGCTGGTCCAGGTTATCGACCAGGGCCGAGCACGATTGCCGCACCTGGCCGTTAATGACCATCGTGCAAATCCCGCAAACCTGCTCCAGACAATTCATGCTCCAAACAGGCGGCGTGGTGGATTTACCTTCTTTGGTGACCGGGTTCTTTTGAATCTCCATCAGGCAGGAGATGATGTTGAGATTGGGACGATACGGAATCTCAAACTGTTCCCAGTATTGAGAAGAATCCGGATTGTTGCGCCGGCGGACATGAATTTCGACAGTCCTGGGGGGCGTGCGGCGCTTTGTTTTGGTGTGTGGCTCCATCGACATATCACTCGTCAACAAACTGCGAGTTCAATCAATCAATCAATCAATCAATCAACAACCCGTTTAGCGGCGGGCTACTGCCCGCCGACGTTCGCGGGACTCTCCAAAAACCGGCGGGCGGTAGCCCGCCGCTAAACAGAGTAAAAAAACTCTAGACCTTCGCGGCTTCCTTCTTGCCCTTGCTGTAATCCCGCTTCCGTGGAGGGATCAGCGATATATCCACCGCCTCGTATGAAAGCACCGGGCCCTCACCGGAATACTCCGCGATCGTCGTCTTCAAGAACTGTTCATCGTCACGATCAGGAAACTCGGGTTTGTAATGCGCGCCGCGCGATTCGTTGCGGTTCAACGCGCCCAGCGTGATCACTCGTGCCAGCTCCAGCATGTGCTTCAAGTGGCGAGCGTGCGGCAACGCCATTGTGGCCCAGAGATTCGAATCGTTGATCGAAATGCGATCGTGACGTTCCAGCAGTTCGCGCAACTTCTCGTCGGTGGCCGCCAGCTTGTCGTTATAGCGAACCACGGTCACGTTGTCGGTCATCCACTTGCCCATCTCCTGATGCAAGCTGTACTGGTTTTCCGATCCGCTTTGCTTAATCAACCCGTCGTTGATTTCCTTTTGCCGCTGCAATTCCCGCTCGTAAATCGTGGAGCTATCGGATCCGTTGCGCTCGACACCCTGGGCAAACTCAATTGCAGCAGGCGCGGCGATGAAGCCGCCGTACACGCAACTCACAAGGGAATTCGCTCCCAACCTGTTCGCGCCGTGAATCGAATAATCGCACTCGCCGGCCGCCAGCAGTCCGGGAATATTCGTGCGCTGGTTATAGTCGACCCACAATCCGCCCATCGAATAGTGGACGCCGGGGAAAATCCGCATCGGCACGTGCCTCGGATCGTCGCCGACAAACATCTCGTAGATTTCCAGGATGGCGCCCAGCTTTTGATCGAGCGTTTCGGCCGGGATGTGACTCAGATCCAGAAAGACCTGGTTGCCGCCATCGACGCCGCGGCCTTCGATACAAACCTGAAAGATTTCGCGGGTGGCAATATCTCGCGGCACCAGATTGCCGTACGCCGGATACTTCTCCTCGAGAAAATACCAGCGCTCCGCCTCGGGAATTGAGCCAGGCGCGCGCCGATCTTTCGGATCGCGCGGCACCCAAACGCGGCCCCCTTCGCCACGCGCCGATTCCGACATCAGTCGCAATTTATCTTCGCCGGGAATCGAGGTCGGATGGACTTGAATGAATTCACCGTTCGCGTACTTCGCGCCCTGCATGTAACAGGCAGCGACCGCGCTGCCGGTGCAGACCATCGAATTAGTTGACTTGCCGAAGATTAGCCCAGGTCCACCGGTCGCCATGATCACGGCGTCGGCTTTGAACGCTTTCAGCTCCAACGTTTGCAGGTTCATCGCAATCAGGCCGCGGCAAACCTGCGCGTCGTCCATCACCAGCGACATCATTTCCCAGCCTTCGTACTTCTGCACGCGGCCGGCCACTTCCTGGCGTCGCACTTGTTCATCCAGCGCGTACAGCAACTGTTGTCCGGTAGAGGCGCCGGCGAAAGCAGTGCGATGATGTTTGGTGCCGCCGAAGCGACGGAAATCAAGCAGGCCTTCCTTCGTGCGAGAGAAAGGAACTCCCATGCGATCGAAGAGATAAATGATCGCGGGCGCCATTTCGCACATGGCTTTGGCGGGCGGCTGGTTCGCCAGAAAGTCGCCGCCATAAACCGTATCGTCGAAATGTTCCCAGGTGGAATCGCCTTCGCCTTTGGTATTGACTGCGCCGTTGATACCGCCCTGAGCGCAGACTGAGTGCGAACGTTTCACTGGGACCACCGAAAAGAGATCGACCGCATGTCCCGCCTCGGCAATTTTCATTGCGGCCGCCAGTCCCGCGAGTCCGCCGCCGACGATGGCTATTTTGATTCCCGTTGCCATAAGAGTTTTTGAAACTTCCCTGTTTAGAGTCGGGCTACCGCCCGACTGAGCGGGCGGTAGCCCGCTCCTAAACCGTAGATCTTAAAGTATCCCTCCCAATAGCCCACCTGGCCGAATGAAAGCGACGGCTGCGTTAATCCCCACCAGCAACAAGACGGCGCCAAACGCGATGCACGCGTATCCGGTCAGCCGTTGCGCGCGCTCGCCTATGGTGATTCCCCAATCGACCATGAACAGCCAAATCCCGTTGGCCAAATGCCAGACGGTGGCCGTGATCCCAATCATGTAAACGATGAAAATCGGCACGATGCGAAACTCGCGCGACACGATGTCAAACGCCATCCCCGGCTGATGCGCCACCGAGATCGTATTCAATCCGGGAATCATGCCAAACCGGAAGTTCAGCACGTGAAAAGTTATGAAGACAAAAAGGATCATCCCGGTCAGGCGCTGAATCGTATAGAACCAGTTGCGCGGATACGGGTAACTGAGATTATTGGGCCGCGCCTCCACCGTAATCATGAGACCGTAGACGGCATGGTAGATGAGCGGTATAAATATTCCGCCTATCTCGATAAAAAGTATGTACGGGATCGACTGCAGGTCTTTGACCGCGTCGTTGAAATCGGCGGGTCCGGTTAGCGCTTTGGAATTGGTGTAGAAGTGCTCGAGGAGAAAGACGCCGAGCGGAACGATGCCGGAAAGTTGATGCAGCTTTCGCAGGACAAAGGTCCTGCTCAATCGGATCGCCAAGGACGCACTCCTTCGCCGCGAAGCTTTCGCACCACTTCAGCCCGGCCTGATTTATGAATGATGTTCACGAACAATGAAATTATATTGGGAAGTGCGCGAAAAGCAAAGTTGGCGAAGAAATGGGTAGTGCCCTAATTTCGCGATTCTCTGTGCAACCTCTGTGAACTCTGTGCCTCGGTGGTGGAAATCCTTAGACAAACATCCACCACCGAGACACGGAGAACACAAAGGGACGCACGGAGATTTCAAATTAGGTCACCACCAAAAAATGGGAGCTGTATTAATTCGAAATTCTGGTTATCCGCAGATTACACAGATTGCGCAGACCAAAAAAAACAGGATTGCGAGCGAGAGTCGTCGTGGTGTAGTTGACTCTGCAAGCCGGACGCTTTGTTCTTCAGTCTGAATTATCTGTGTAATCCTGGGTAAGTCTTGCGCCCGATTTTGGAAGGCCGGGTTAAGAGCACACTCCATGGATGATCTAACCAGCTATTCGGCCGCCAAACTGGCGGAGATGATTAAGGCGCGCGCCGTCTCGCCTGTCGAAGTTGTCCAATCTCACTTGGACCGCATCGGTCTCATTAACCCTGCGCTCAACGCGGTGGTTACCATCGGGTCCGATGTGCTGGATCAAGCCCGATTGGCCGAAGCCAGTGTGATGAAAGGCGACGAATTGGGGTCGTTGCACGGCGTGCCGATCACAGTCAAAGACACAATTGAAACCGCCGGATTGCGAACAACGTTTGGCTCAAAACTCTTCGCTGACTTTGTGCCGAAGAAAGATGCGGCCGTTGTTTCGCGTTTGAAGAATGCCGGCGCAATCATCCTTGGCAAGACCAATACGCCGGAGATGGCGATTCCTTATGAAACCGACAATGCGGTTTTTGGACGCACCAACAATCCGCTGGACGTTTCTCGCACGGCGGGTGGATCGAGCGGCGGAGAAGCGGCGGCGATTGCAGCGCACCTCTCGCCAGCCGGAATTGGCAGCGACCTGTCAGGATCCATCCGCGTGCCCGCACACTTCTGCGGCATTGCCGGGTTAAAGCCGGCAACGGGACGTGTGCCGATGAGCGGGCATGTTCCGCGCGCCGCTGGACTGCTGGCCCAGGGCGCCTGTATCGGTCCCATGGCGCGTCACGTCGAAGACCTCAAATTACTTTTTGGTGTGATCGCCGACGGCGGTAGTGATCCTACTGCGCCCGACGAGCGTGACTTACGCGGGGTGAGTGTCGCCTGGTATGCGGATGACGGCATTGTGCCGGTTACTGAAGAAACTTCGCGCGCGGTAAGAACAGCGGCCGCTGCGCTCAGAGATAGAGGTACACAGATTTCAGAGTGTGTTCCGCCGGGCGTGACGGAAGGCGCGCAACTTTGGATTGAACTGTTTTCCGCATCGTCGCTGGATGAGCTACGTGAGACTTATCGCGGACAGGAATATTTAGCGGGAGCGACGGTCCAATCATTACTGTCGGCGCCCGTCATCTCATCAACCGAAAGCGCCATTCGCCTGCAGGCCGCCCAGGCTGCGTTAGCCAGGCGCGATAAGCTGCGCGACGCATTGCTTCAATGGATGGGACCTGGACAAATCATTATCGCTCCCGTCGGCTCAAGGACAGCGTTTGCGCATGGTTCGCGGCGCGTCGACATTGATGGCCGAAGCATCAGCGTCTTTCGGGCGTTCAGTTATTGCCAGACTTACAATGTCTTCGACCTGCCAGTGGTGACAATCCCAGTTGCACGCGGGCGTAATGGTCTGCCAATTGGCGTGCAGATTATCGGACCGCCGCGGGAGGAAGCCCACGTCCTGAGGGTGGCGGGAATAATCGAACAAGACTTACGAGCCGGGTTGCCGGACGAATAACGTGATGTGACTACTCAAAACCGGCCCGATCCGCTATAGTTTCGCGCCAGTCAAAGAGCTTGCGTCAAAGTTTCTCAGTTGCGGAGGCGACAATGGATTTACTTCTCTTGGCTCTCGTCCTGCTGTTAATCGGCTTCATGCTGGTGATTGCAATTCAGACGATCCGCATCGTGCCGCAGGCCACGGTGATGCTGGTGGAGCGGCTCGGGCGCTTCCTGAAAGTCGCGGACAGCGGGCTGCACGTCTTCATTCCTTTTCTGGATAAGCCGCGCGCGGTGTATTGGACCAACACGCGGCCCGGCTTGACCTCGATCGATTTGCGCGAGCAATACATCGACCTGCCTCCTCAACCTGTCATCACGCGAGACAACGTGACTATTCACGTCGACTCGGTGGTCTACTGGCAAATAACAGATCCGATCAAAGCCGTTTACGAAATGAATGATTTGGTGGGTGGCATCGTGCAGCTAACGATCACCGGCATGCGGGCCGTGATGGGCGACATGGATCTGGACCACACCCTCTCGCAACGCGATCAGATCAACGCCAAGCTGCGCATCATCCTGGATGAGGCCACTGACAAGTGGGGCGTGAAAGTGACTCGCGTCGACGTGAAGAACATCGATCCGCCCGAAGATGTTCGCATCACGATGGAAAAGCAAATGACAGCCGAACGAACGCGCCGCGCCCTGGTGTTGCAGGCGGAAGGCGAAAGGCAGGCGGCCATCACGCGCGCGGAGGGCGAGAAGCAATCTGCCATCACGCGGGCAGAAGGTGAAAAGGAATCGGCCATCCTGCAGGCAGACGGCGCCGCCCAGGCGCGATTGCGTAACGCTGCCGCGGAAGCCGAAGCGATCGGCCGGGTAGCGCAGGCGATGCAGGACCATGGCAACCCCGCGCAGTATTTGATTACCAAGAGTTATATCGAAAGCCTGCGCGACATGACGAGAACAAATAACTCGAAGGTTATTTTCATGCCGGTAGAAACGTCCGCCATGCTGTCCAGCGTAGGAGCGATCAAGGAAGTGCTTTCACAAACCGGCGAGAAGAGCGGGGAAGAGAATCCCCCACCGCCACGCCCGCGGCAGTTGCCGACCTAGGGCAGGAATAGTGAATAGTGAATAGTGAATAGTACTTCCTGGTTAACCGACTTTGAAGGGAATCGGGTTCACGGTTCACGGTTCACGGTTCACGGTTCACGGTTTACGCTTCACGCTTCACGCTTCAGTAATCCCCATCCCGCCATTCTCGCTTGCGAAATTTCCCCTCCGACCAGTAGTTCTTCAACAACGTTCCACTCGGTGGAGCCGCATTTCCATCCTCATCCGGCGGAAGAATCACACTCAAGACATCGTAGCGACACGACGCTTCCGTGAGATTTAGCATCCGCCGGTACGCGCGGGCGGCGCGGATTATTTGTCGTTGCTTGCGCAGGTCCACGTTGACTTCCGGCGGTGCGAACCAATCAGAGGCACGGGTTTTTACTTCGATGAAGCAGAGCGTTGGACCATCGTAGGCTACGATGTCAATTTCCGCCTTGACTATCGCGCCGCGAGTATTGCGTCCAATCGGGACAGCGAAATTGGCGGCGACAATGTGATAGCCGGCCCGTTCCAGATAACCAATGGCCCATGTCTCGCCGCGTCGTCCCAGTTCCAGGTGAAGCGCAAACTCGCCGCGTGGGCCAGCCGTTCGTGCACCAGCCCCTCGCAGCTCTGACCGCGCCTTTGACCACACTGGAATCACTGACAACAGTTTTCTTTGTAAGTTCGCGAACATTTAGTGCCCACACCTCGGCGGTCCTGTGACAATAAGTAATGTGTCACAGTGCGGCTCAAGTGATTCAGGCGTTCAAACAAAACACAGAGCCGCTTGCGATAGCGAGCGGTTTAGAACCGCTTGCTACCGCAAGCGGCTCTGTCAGGTGATTGGCATACTTCCGGCCAAGTGTTGCACCCCTCACAGCAGCCATGATGAGATTGAATGAACTCCTGGCTGAAGGCAGCGGTTCTCAACCGCTCGCTATCGCGAGCGGCTCCGTATACCGCAAGCGGCTCCGTGTATCGCAAGCGGCTCTGTGTTCGTAGTGTTTCGGTTGATTGCGATTACTGAGTCGCCGGCCTGTACCCTACTATCAAACTGGGACGCGGCTAAGGATTCCCGGGAATCGGTCGGAGTCAGCCGATAAAAGAAATTTATTAAGAAAAGGTTTTTAACTGCGGACCATGCAACCCAAAAAGAGTTTGAAGTCACTAAGCCCCTTCGCAGCGGCGGGCAGTCTCTTTTTTATTGGTGCGAGTGCGCCAGCAAACGCAGGCTGCGAGTACATAAAGGGCCGCAAGATGGCCCAGGCAGTAAATGGGGACCGCGTTGGCGGCCCCATTTCATTCTAACTATGAACAAAGGGGAATAACTGCGATGCGTAAAGCATTTTTTATGGTTCTATTTATCGCTTGCTGTGTGCCAGCGGCGTTTGCCCAGGATGATTACAAAACGGGCGAAGTTTATGTCGGCTATTCACACAACCGCGTCGACAGTCACGGCGCGTTCAATCCGAGCAATCCGAATGACGACAGCCGCGACGGCTTCAACGGGGTCAACGTGGACCTCAAAGGAAACCTGACCCGGTATTTTGGTTTGAAAGCCGATCTTTCGTATCACCAAAAGAGTGCCGATTTCACTCTGCCTGGCGGCTTCAATATAAACGTCAAGGGTAGATTGTTCGAGGCCATGGGTGGTGTCCAGTTGCAGGACAATGCTGTAGAAACAAAGGTCCGTCCGTTTGCCTATGCGGTGGTCGGCCTGGCCCACGTTACCGGCGACGTTACCAGCAACAGTGCGCCGGTACCGAATTTGAATGACAGCGACAACGGTCTGTCCGCTGCGTTCGGCGGCGGTCTTGATCTGCGCTTGAACGATAAGGTCGACTTGCGTTTGATTAAGGCGGACTACAATCCGGTGAGAATCGACGGCCAGACGGATAACAACTTCCGTGTTGGTGTTGGACTCAACTTCCGCTTCTAAATAGGGAGAGGCTAGAGACTAGAGACTAGGGGAAAACCTCAGTCCTAAGTCTAGCCTCTAGTCTCTAGCCTCTAGCCTCTAGTCTCTAGCCTCTAGTCTCTAGCCTCTAGTTCCCACAATCGGCGTTGCTGTGGGCGCGCGTTAGGCCAAACCGGTCCTGATATTCCGCGGACGTAAGGAAAGCACAAACCATCCCGCGATAATTGTTCGGCGCGTCGTTATTCAAAACATTCAACCAAAAGTCATAGCCTTCCGGCTCGGGGTTACGCTTCAGGTAACCAAAGTATTGCATCAGTACGAACGAGGGATTGTATTCGCGAGTTTTGAATTCCTGGATTTCAATGGTGTCTCGCACTACTTGGGCTCGCGTCTTAACACCATCGGTCAACGCCGTGAGGTGTTGCTCCCGCTCAGTGACGTAACCGGTGAGCCCTGCCATGTCGTAAAGTTTGTTAACGAAAGTCGCGGGGCCCATCTCTGCGGGATACTCCTGCAGAAATGTAGGGCGCTGGACCCACGTTGCAGCGAACGCCTGCTTAGCCGCTTCCAGATTAGAACCTCCGATAACGTTACTTCGGTCCGACGTGAACTCATCGTACGTAGGCTGGCGCCCATACGAAGCTTTGTACAAGCGATAAACGAAACTGCCGGTGTCCTGAAATTCCTGCTCAACGAAGAAGGAAGCCGAAACGCCGATGCGCCGATCGTTCAGGCACGCAAAGTCTCCCGCGCAGTTTGTCAGCTCGTTGGTCCAATACGCCCACCCGTCAGCATCCGGTTCGCGATTCAGAAAATCCAGGTAGTGTTGGCGAACGAAGAAGGAGTCCAGGTCAATCGGATTGCCGCGAAATGCGTCGGGATCGTTCAGCATCTGCAAAAACAGATTCGCAAAAGGAGATCCCGTGACATTTCCAGCACCGAGAGCATTGAAGGGCGCGCTTAAACCGCTGCTGTTGGCAAGCAGAATAACAGTGATGTTTCGGCCCGGCACTTTCAAGAATAGTCCGGAGAAGGTGTCCCATTGGCCGTAGTGCCAAATGAGCCGCTCGCCACCATACATTTGCACGAACCATCCGAGAGCATACGGCAGTTTCTGACCTTTGGAATTGACATGATTCGTCCACGCCTGCTCTTGCGTTTGCGTGGAAAGCAGAATGTGTTGGTCAATCGCGTTGTCATAATGAGCTAAGTCACGGACGGTTGAGATCAAGCCGGCAGCGGCGGAGATGCCGGTGGGCGGATAGACGGAAAGAATCTGCCGCCCACTACTGTCAACGACGTAAGGTTTCGCGAGCCGTTGGATCACTCGCGTGTAACGTTGCAAGGTTTCCGGTGTAAACAAAGCAGCAGTCGCGGACGTGGGAAACTCCATATCCTGGCCTGGCACTGAGTCCTGCATCGCAAGCCGGTCGAGAATGGTTTTCGCCAACGCTTCCCGGAACGACTGGCCGGCGCAAGCGTCAATTACGGGAGTAAGGAAGCCGTAACGGTTGCCGCTGTATAAGTAACTTTCTCCGGGCGGCGAGCTCTGCGATGTATGAGTAAAGAGATGGCGCACGGTAACGCGTGAATCTGAAATGCCTGACGTGTAGGAGTTAATGCGCGTGTCGAGATTCAGCGTGCCTCGCTCAACGCATCTCATAAGGAGCATCGACGCAAACGTCTTGGTTATTGATGCACTGCGATATGGCGTATCGGGCGTGGCCGGAATCCGGTTCTCAATATCGCTGAAGCCAAAGCCGCCCTCCCAGATTATCTGGCCGTGCGAAACGATGGCTGCCGACAGTCCCGGTATTCCGTATTGCTGGCGCAGGTAATCGAGGGACTGCTCGAACTGGTCCAACCGCGCCTGATCGGCAGCGGGCGATCCTTGTTGCGAGTAAGCGTTGAGCGGGAACGATAGACCAGCGACGAGCACGCTAAGGCTAAGTGACAAAGCCAGGCGCGATAGGCGGCGGCATTTTGAATTCGTGCTGAAGTTTGTTGGACGCATGCGGATCATGGAACACCTTCCCAGGTGCGTGACAGGCAAAGGGGACCTGACTACGCGTAGAAGCGGGGAGACCCTGTTCCTATTCTTTCTTAGGATTGCAACAGCGACGGGTCGAGCGAGTGCCCGGTGTTACAAGACTATGAAGTTCCAGCTTGGTAAGATTGGGATACTTATTGAAGCAGTTTCATTTTGCCGGCAGGCGTAATTGCTGCATTTAGTATGCCGCTTATCGTGTTTGACCCTCATGAACGCTGACGACCAATGGACAATTGAGTATGCGCTAAGGTCTTCGTTATGGTCGCCGGATTGGCCCACCCCATATGACGCAATACGTATGAAGAGGGTACTTATAGCGTGTTATTCGTACGATGGCCCAACGGCTCCAGGTGATGAAGGACTGTAAAACAAAAGCATTCCTTCCGCGGCATGGGTATTGCCATATTTTGCAGCGGATGGGGAGGATGCAAATGAAAACAAGTCAACTAAGCAAAAAAATCGGCGGAACGATATTGGGGCTGCTAATGGTTCTTGGTGTCGGATTCGCTTTCGGTACTTCAGCGCAGGCGCAGTACCGAAATGATCCTTATTATCAGGAGACCCGGCGTGAGCGCGAGCGGCGACTCGAGCGCGAACGGCTTGAGCGCGAACGTCTGGAACAGGAACGAATTCAGAACCAGCAAAACGGAACCTGGAATCAGGGCACTTGGAACCAGGGGAATCAAAATGGACGCTGGCGAAATCGGCGGCCGAATCGAAATGGTGACGGCTACGGCAACTACGGCGGAACTTTTCAGCTTCGCCAAACCGCGCTGAACGCCGGCTACAACGAAGGCATTAAAGAGGGTCGCAAGGATAGGCAACACCGCGAGTCTTATGACTTCCAGGATGAGCGCGAGTTTCAGAAAGCTAGTAAGGACTACAGCTCGCGTTTGGGAGATCGCTACCTGTACAGCCGTTATTTCCAAGAGGCTTTCCGGAATGGATATGACGCTGGCTATAACGGTTACTAAATTTGCCTCAGGGCATTGTGATGAAGGGAGCAGGTGACTGCTCCCTTTTTCTTTGTTCAATGTTTCGGCGGGCCGCTGGGCTACCTTGCCCCTACGCCTTCGGGGCAGAACTCAAGGACCATCATGTTGCTCATTTCGAACCTTCCGGTGGCAACGGTTCGAGCGTATCGAGAACTATCTTCCACTCACCAAATCTGTTTAGTTTCCAGACCCGAACGTAATAACCCTTCTCCGGTCGGCTGGTCGTGGATTTCATTTCATAGCTGCCGTAGGTGTAACCAAGATCATTCGAACGCGCGACGTCCGTGCCGATCGTTTCCCACGTCATCACGCCTGGCTTGCTCAACAGATATGTTCGAATTGCATTCCGCTCAGTGAAGGGAAAACTACCGAAGCGATGGATGCGCGCATTCTGATCCAGAAAGTTCAGATAGGTTTGCGCCAGCTCACCAGCCTTTGCCTGGACCAGGAATTCTTTTTCCACCTCGCTTAACGGATTGGCTCCGGTGGGGCCGGCTTTTGTTTTCCCTTTCATCAGCCGCACGCGGGGAGCTGCCTGCAGGGCAAAGCTTCGCTGCGAGTGATCCGGCGTGTCGATGCCCAAATCCAGCACAACCTTCCAATTGCCATCGCTCTGTTTTTTCCAGATGGAAAAAAAGAACCCGTACCGCGTCGGATTTTTCTTCGATGTGTCGGTCAGGGTATAAGGCCCAGTGGTGTAACCCAAATCGCCGGCGTTCGAAATATCGGCGTACGCCGGCTCCCAGTTCAAGACAATGGGCGGCCGGGTTGCCGGCGCGGGCCGTTGCAAAATTGCTGCACGAGTCTTCACTGGATGTGGTTGAAAATTGATCCCGTCCTCGGCAAAGAATTCGAGGAACGACTCACGGACACCCTTTTCGACACTGGTGCGCGCGAAGGCGCGTTCGGCTTCGACCAGCGACATCAGCGCCGGAGACATTCTTGTTTTCTGACTAAAGACCGAGGGCATCAATGCCAGTAACACAAATATGAATGAAACTCTTTTCATGAACTTCGCTCCTTTTGGAGTGCGCCGGCAGAGCGAAGCGGCGACGGCGCTTTGGATTGAAACCGTAAAGCGTGAAGTCATCCAAAGCGGTGTCGCGCTACTTGCCACCGCACTCCAAATCGAGACCCTCCTCGCGAGAACTAAGTCAGCATTTCGGTAACGATTGCATCGACATGAATCTGCGTCGTATCCAGAAATCGAATTCCCGCAGGTTCCGCATCGCGTAAGATCAAAGGCAGTTCCGTCCCGCCGAGAATCAGGCCCTCGATGTTTTCTCGTTCATTTAACCGAGCGAGGATTTGCAGCAGGGCGTCGCGGGTTTCGGGAACGATGTGGCCGAAGATTAGTTCGCCCATGTACTTCTCATGAATGTAGTCCTGCTCCGCCGGAGCGGGCACCACCACTTCAATTCCGGAGCGCAAAAAAGTTTCCTGGTAGAAATTCGCTCGCATCGTAAACTTCGAGCCGAACAATCCCAGTCTCTTCATGCCGAGTGATTTCGCCTCGGCGCAGGTGGCTTCAACGATACTAATCAAAGGCAGCACGGACCGCCGCCGCAATTCGTCAAAAACAATGTGCGGTGTATTGGATGCGAGTAAAGCGAAATCCGCGCCGGCCCGCTCCAGCTTTTCAATCTCGGCGAGTAGACGGTCCGCCACCCACGCAAACTCATTCGCTTCCATCATTGTGACCATCTGCGTCAGGTCGATGCTGTTGATGATGATTGGCGGGTAGCTCCCGTCAGCGGCCCTCTTTCGATAGCCGCTGATGATGAAGCGGTAATACTCAATCGTTGATTCGGGCCCAATGCCCCCGATGATTCCGACTGTTTTCATAGGAACTCACTTTGGCGGTGTCGACTCAAGCTTCTCAGCATTTCCGTCGCGTTAATGTTTTGCGGGTTTAGTTCCAGTGACTTGCGGTAATTCGCAATCGCAAGTTCGCGGTCGCCTTAAACGTGCCTAATCGCGCGCGACCAGGATTAGACCCAGAATACAGAAAACTATTCCAAGAACGTTGCGCAGCGATAAGTGTTCTCTGAAGAACAGCAGACCGATCGGAATCAGCAGCAGAATAACGACAACGTTGGTAGCAAGCGCTGCCACTCCGATGCGCCACCCGGCCCGGTAAGCCAGCATGAACCCGATTTCGATGCAGGCGGCGCCGCCGCCCATTACGAAGACTGCCCAATTCGATTCGGTTAACGAGGTCAGTAATGACTTCCTGCCCGGATCAGCGAAAGCGCAGAGCCCGCACAAAGCTATGCCCACCACGTAAGCGATGATCGTCGCATGAAACGGATTCACGCCGTGTGGAATCGATTTCTGCGCGTAATGGTAAAAGAGCATGCCGGCCACAGTCAGGCCGACGGGGAAATAGAATGATGTCATTTGGTTTCCCGATCTGATGTTGATTTTGGCCAATCACCGGCTGGTTAAAGTTTAGACACCGCCACATAGTAAAGATCGGTCGCCACGGCGAAATCGGCTTTCTTCAGCGGCGTTTTCATCTGCTGCCAATTGGTTGTCGGCTGAATGATCTGCCAGTGGTCCGCGATTCCGACGCGCACCGGCATTACGAATTTCGGCTCATCAACTTTCCACCGGTAAGACACTTCGCTCCGGGCTTCATCAAACTTCAACTCCAAAACCGGAATCGCCGTATGCCGCAAGTACTGATCAAAAACAGGCGTTAAGTTCCGGCCCGTTTTTCGGTTGAAGTATGCCACCACATCTTCGGTCATGATGTTTTGATATTTGAAATTCTGATAGAAGCCGTAGAGTAGCGCCCACCAACGCCGATCATTATTCACCACGCTGCGCAGGGTGTTGAGAAAAAGCGCGCCCTTGAAGTACATGTCCTGCGGCGGCTCAGCGTTGATGCCGCGCGGCGTGATGATTGGTCGTTGGTTCCTGACTTTCGCCTGATAACCGTTTGTGTATTTCAGGCCATCGGCGCGGCCAAACATGTATTCCACGTAGAGGCATTCCAAATAAGTGGTCCAACCTTCATGGATCCACATGTCGGAAACGTCGGCCGCGCTGACGCTGTTCCCGAACCACTCGTGCCCGCTTTCGTGAATGATGATGAAGTCAAAGCGCGGGCTGATTCCCACGCCGGTCCAATCGCGTTCCAAATAGCCGTTGGCGAAATGGTTCCCGTAGGTGACCGCACTCTGATGTTCCATCCCGGAGTAAGGCGCTTCGATCAACTTGTATCCGTCTTTTTTGAAAGGATATTCGCCGAAGTAGTGTTGAAAAGCCTGAATCATTCCCCTGGCCTGCGCGAATTGCTTCTTAGCTTTCTCCAGATTTTCCGGCAAGCAATAAAAATCAAGCGTCAGAGCGCCGAGCCGATCTGAAAAGTGAACGTAGTTTCCGATATTGAGTGAGACGTTGTAGTTGTTAATCGGATAGTTGACCAGCCAGTCCCAGCGCGTGTAACCGTCGCCCAAATCTTTCTTGCCGAGAAAACGGCCGTTCGACACATCAACCAGGTTGTTTGGCACAGCGACGCTGATGCGCATGCTTTCGACTTCATCGCGCCACTGATCTTTGTTGGGCCACCAGATGCTGGCGCCAATTCCTTCGCACGCCGTGTTAATCCAATGGTGGCCGGCCGGGTCTTTCTTGAACGCGATCGCGCCGAAGCGGCCGGTGGTAAGTGGATTGCCTTCGTAATAGAAATCGATGGTGTAGATGCGACCGGCTCTTAGTGTCTCCGGAAAATCCACGAAGACCGCGCCCGAATCCCGCGTGTATTTCAGTCGGAGCGTGCTCGAAGAAATTGGCGGTTCGTCGGGCGACTTGCGCCCAATATCAGGCTTTCCGGTTTTCAGCAGAATTCGATCAACCTTCAACGCTTCGTGCAGATCGAGCTGGATCCGCGTGTCGTTTTTCAGCATCCGAAATCGAATCGTTGTCTTGCCACTGAGGAATTTCCTCTCCGGATCGACCCGAACGTCCAGGTGATAAAAGAGCAAATCGTTGTTCGCTCGATAACGCCCATACTCGCCGCGCAGAATGTCGAAACGCGTCGGCGCGGCGGGGGTCGGCGTTGGGGTTTGAGTGCGTACGTTGGTGAAGCAGATGGTTAGAACGGCTATCGCCAGGATTGATTTGTTGATTGTTCGAAGATGCATAGAACCCGGCCTATGGTGAATTCTAAATAAAGAGCCTTAACGGGATGCGAGTTAGCGAAGCTCTTTGGAGTGCGGCGACCTGTCGCCGCTTTCTGATCCGGAGCCTTCGGATGCGACAAAACCGCATCAATGGAAAGCGGCGACAGGTCGCCGCACTCCAAAGAGCTTCGCTATTAAGTCGGCAAGGCGCGTCAATTCGTTGGCGCCTGCGTCACGCAATCCCACACGTGCCGGGCAATATCGGCGATGACTTTTTCCAGAACGGCCTCATCGACTTTTGAATCGGAGATAAAGACCGCTAGCGCGAGATGTCGTCCGTCAGGCAGCGTGATTATTCCGATGTCATTTAGTGCTCTGGTAAAGCCCGCGACTCGTCCCGATGATCCGGTTTTGTGGGCGAGCACTGTGCCCGGCGGCAATCCTGCTTTGATTCGCCGTGGACCCGTCGGCGACCTGGTCATGAAATCCAACAACAGGCTCCGGCTAGCTGGAGATAGGCTGGATCCTTCATGAACCAGGCCCAACAACTTTAGCGCCGATTCGGGACTGGCCCAGTTCGCGTATTGCAACGATTCGTCGTTGCCCAATTCTCGTTCGGTATTGGCGACCATTATCTGCTCCACGTGAAGTTCACGCAGATACTTTGTTACTTCCGCCGGACCGCCCACCAGCTTCAGCAGAACATCACACGCCGTGCCATCGCTCTCCGACACCATGAAGCGAAGCAGCTCGCGCACGCTTAGTTCGATTCCTTTTGGATGCTGATCGCGAATCGGGCTGTGCTGCCGCCCCGTCAGAAAATCCTTCGGCAAAACTTTGACCTTCTGATCCAAAGACAACTTTCCCTGTTCCACTTGATGCAGGACGTACATGCCGATGGGAAGCTTGTAAACGCTCTGCATCGGAAACTGGTCCGTGCCGTTGACGCCCATCGCCTCGTCGCCTTCCAGGACCAGGGCAGCCACGCCCACCTTACCCTGGGCAGCGCGGGCAATGTCTTTAATCTGAGCGGTCAAAGGCGCGGGCGAGCAGGTTCGGGGCGGCGGAGGAGTTGCGGCCGCAGACTGCGGCGCCGGTTTGTTGCAACCCGTGAGCGCACAAGCGAGCACCAAACTCAGATACGCATACTTCATGAAACGCCTCCGGCCATCCTCACCTTCGTTTTCGCCCATGTCGAACAAGGATTTCCGGACAAGCCGATGTCGCCGAAAAAGCGCGTGCCACCTTAGTCTTTTTTAGATCTTCATCCGGCCATATTTCCGGAAAAGTGTAACCCGGCCCTTTTACATACTTGTGTTCTTCCCAGATTCGTTTGCCATCTTCAGCAAAATAGATCCGGTGTTCCAACTGCGATTCATTTACCGCGCCGCCGGAGATGAAAACGAAACGCAAGCGCCCGCTTTCGTCGTAATAATACTCCCACTTCAACGCCGAATCCTCTGAGCCGGCTTCGGTGACGTACGAGCGAACGATTCCGTTACGGTCGACGGCAATCCTGCGCAAAGTGTCTTTGTACGGTTCGCAGAATTCAAACTTTCGCTGACTGATCTTGTAGTGGCGGCGCGTCAGAGCGGCGTTAACGGCGTCGACCATTTTGCGGATGGCCTGAATGCGCGCGTCGTTTTTCCAGTTGGCTGCGTCAACTGGCGCAACCGGAGCCGGCTGTTGAAAACTGGACTGCGAAGCATGAACTCCGGCGCTCGTGATCATCGAGCTCAGTAACAACACCGCCGCCGCCAATTTGTTCTTATCCAGCATAGTTGTGTTCCTGATTTGGCCTCGCCAGAAGTTAGGAAGAAGCCAGAGGCCTTCCCCACACCAGACGTCCGCGTCGTCGGACGATTTTTGGGCTAAAGCTCTATCAATCTTCATTCCCGTCTGAATCTTTTATTTCCAAGCTCGATTTGAATCTGCGGTAACGCGAGTATTCGGTGATGGTTTGAAAGCCGGCGATGCCCGCGCCTTTCATGATTGACACGGATTCCGAAGAGGCGGGCAGCAACAAGGTTTGCTCCGGGTTCTGAAATGTTACGCGGCGAAAGCGAATCATAAAGTCGGACTTCTCATAGGTAAGTTGCCGGCGAGGTCTGAACAGCGGCAGGAATCCCACTTTGGCTACACCCGCCGGGATCTTTCCGGTAAAACTTTCGGCAAGTTGCCATTTCACCTGGAGTACATCGAAAGTTTTCGGATCGATCCAAATTGTCGCTGCCGTCTGCAAGCCGCGTGAGAGGCGAAAGCAATTGTCTTTCATAATAATTTGAATTGGGTCGGCAACTGGAGGTGGCGTGGCAGTCACTACGGCGGTTCTCACTCCCTCAAGCTCAGTCTCGCCGGCATAAGCGTAGATAAGCTTGACAGGACCATCGGCCAACAGAAAGCTCAATGGATCGCCATACGCCGGCGGAGGGTTGGTGTTCACACACTTCGAGCGGCTCGCAGGTTCGGACTCTTTCGCCGGCTTCCCGTTAACGAACTTCAGCGTTCGGGTGATGACCGGAGCACCCTCTTGCTGGCTGGCGGACGATCGATGATGAAGAATTATCGATTCATAAACCATTGCGCGGGACTTTCCTTTGGGCGTTGCATCGGCCCGCAGCTCTTGTTGGCTTACGTTTTCAGTAACGGCAATGTTGAAGAGCGCCTGGTGATACTGCTGTATTCGGGCGCGGACCTGGTTGAGCAGATTGTTTAATTCTGCATTTTCATGTTCAGGGTAAGGTGCGTTTGCAGATGATTGCGATTGGCCCAAACTCGTGGCCGCGAGGCCCAAAGCGAGGCCGCTCGCCAGCAGGAGAGTTCTCAACTGACTGGGTTTCATATTGGAATACGGCACGAGCCTTTTGCCAATCAGCGGCCGCAAGGTCGAAACAGATTGCAGCAATTGTAACATTGCCGGCCTTGATCGGCCTTTTGTAAATAGCGGAGCTCGGTGTCTTGATGTGGAGTGCGGTGGCAAGCGCAGCGCGACACCGCTTTGGATTTACCTCGAGTTTCAGGCCAGATGGAATCAATCCAAAGCGCCGTCACCGCTGCGCTCTGCCGGCGCACTCCAAATTAAGACACTACCGAAGTAGCGAAGCTCTTTGGAGTGCGCCGACCTGTCGGCGCTTTGCTCTGAACTATTCCAAATGACGCTGCCGGATAAGAAAGCGGCGACAGGTCGCCGCACTCCAAAGAGCAAAGCTATAGAAATTTCAAAACAACTCGCCCCTTCGAAAACATCGACATCTGTGCCTGATTGCGTGATCATGGCGCCCTCGCAAACTCTTTAGTAAGGGAGCTGCCATGGACGAATTCCTGCGCGACCTGCTGGCCCACTGTGAATGGGCCAACGCCGTTTTCTTCAAAGCCTGGGCGAAATCGCCGGCGCGCGATCATGAGGAGATGCGATCGCGAGTCGGACATATCGTCGGAGTGCAGCACGGGTTCCTCTCCGTTTTGCGCGGCGAAGTTCCCAAAGGACCGCCGGGCGGACCGCCACCCACCTTCGAGGAGATAGCGGGCCGCGCCCGGACAAGTCACGATGGATTACGCGAAGTGGGCGCCAAACTTAATCCCGAGGAGTTAGCTCGGATGGTCCACGTGCCTTGGTTTCCCGATCCTCCCTGCATCATTTCCGTGGCTCAGGCGCTGGTCCAGGCTGCGATGCACACGCAGCATCATCGCGGCCAATGCATGACCAGGCTGAAAGACTTTGGCGGCGAAGCGAAAAACGTTGATTGGATCATCTGGTTGTGGAAACAAAAGCCGGCGGCCCGTTGGGAATGACAACGTTTCCTCACGCCGATGAGCGCAGTGCGGTTCTCTACCACCGGTCCTTCGGACCTTTTGGCGACTAAAACTAACCGCGTTCCACGCCCTTACGGACGTGGCTATTTACCCCCGGCCCTTCGGGCCTGTCGCGATCTGTTACGGTAAGGCGAAGGTCCCATCCGCTGCCGGCGCAAAATCGCAAACTGCGACGACTGCGTCCACGTTCAGCGCGCCATAGATGTGGGGAAACATTTGCCGGCCACCCTCGAGGTTCTCGTAAACGATTGGCGCTGCAACTTTGTTGGTGTCGATAGAAAGCAGCACCAATCCCGCCAGTCCACGAAAACGAAGGTTGGCGACCTGGACCACCTGATCAGGTTTCGAGCAGTGGATGAACCCTTCAGTCGCAAACGTCTCAGTCGAATAGCTCCCGGCTAGTTTGGCTTGCTCCCACGCCTCGCGCCTGGTGATGTGATAAATGATTGGCATTCGCGACGGTTCCAACGTTGAGCATTGAAGATGACATCATTCCACAGACTGTTATTGGCGTTCGCCGTCGTGGTCAGTCCTGCGTGGAATTGTCAAACAAGTCTGCAACTGCATCCACGGGCAACGTCAGATTATCCAACGTTAGTTGTGCCGCCTCTTGTGCGCTATCCGGATCGTAAGCGCGTAATTGGAATCTGAGAGTGCCATGCCGCGTTTGCGAGTTTTCCCGGCAAACCTGTTTTATTTGCCCGGCCATTTCCCTGGCTAAGAGTTCCTTGTCACCCGATGCACTGAGATCCAGAATCGTGAGCATGATTGGCACAGACGTCTCCATGCCGGTGCCGTCAAGGGGATAGAAATAATCGGACTTGAAACTCATTCGGCATTGGGATGCGCCCAGGAAGATTATCTCAAAAAGTTCCCGCAGAAAATCCTCCAGCAATGGCCGCGCAGTCGTCGTCTCAATTAACTGATCGATTCGAATTTCATTTGCCGTGTCGCTTGGGCGCTCAATCAGAGCAGTCACAGGTTGGGAAAAACACACCGGCGTGCCGCCAGGTGGCTCCGCGCAAGCTTGCGCCGAACGTTGGCGAAAAACGTTCAGGCCACCACACGTGATTTTGAGAGGAGTGCTGTACCACTCTTTGGTGTAACTCAAGGTTCGTTCAGTAGGGCTGGCATCCAGAACCGTGAAGGCGATTGGCCGGTACGATGAATCCAGCGGTACGACTTCGATTGAATCCAGTAGACAACGACCCTCAATGGTGCGAATCAGCAACGTCGCTTCCGGGCCGGCAGCTTCCTCAGTCTCTTTCGTTTCTTCGGTTACTTCAAACTGAGCTTCGCCGGCGAAGGCATCGAGGTGGGGCGCCGAGTTGTTGAGGTAGATCGCGCTGCTAAAATCGTAAACCAGCCCGTACTGTTGAAGCGTGTATTCGTACTCCCAGATCAGCGCCGCACGCAGGCGCGCGGCCTCGGTGATGGTAGGCGAAGCGTGGGGAATTGGCGATGGTTTGCAGGCGTGGTTAACCAAAACAACGGGCGAGGGTTCAGTCAATTTCTTTTCTCCTTCCGACTTCATGACCACAGATTACACAGAGTTTGGCTACTTGTCGTGGCGGGCAGTGGGCAAGTAGCCGGAACTGTCAGAACCGCCTGCGGTAGCGGGCGGGCCTGCCGATTGCGGAATGCGGATTTCGGATTGCGGAATAAGCTACCACTCGCCACTTCTTTTCCAATCAGCATTCTGCATTCCGCGATCCGCAATCGGCAGGCCCGCCCGCTACCGCAGGCGGTTCTGACAGGCGCGGTAATCTATCGATAACAGCCGGCTAAGTTTGCGTTACCATAAGCGTGAGGGAGACTAACAAATGAACTACGTCCGATTGGGCCGCAGCGGCTTGAGAGTTTCGCGAATCTGTCTGGGATGCATGACTTATGGCGTGCCGGAGCGTGGCGCGCATCCGTGGTCCTTGAATGAGGAAGCGAGCCGGCCCTTCATCCGGCGGGCTTTGGAACTGGGCATCAACTTCTTTGACACGGCCAACACTTATTCCGACGGCACCAGCGAGGAGATTGTGGGGCGGGCCTTGCGCGACTTCGCCCGGCGGGAAGAAATCGTGATCGCGACGAAAGTTTTTTACCCGATGCATCAGGGCGCCAACGCACGCGGACTGTCACGGAAGTCAATCATGAATGAGATCGATGCCAGCCTCAGGCGGTTGGGCACCCACTACGTCGATCTTTATCAAATTCATCGTTGGGACAAACACACACCAATCGAGGAAACGCTGGAGGCGCTGCACGATGTAGTCCAAGCGGGCAAAGCGCGTTACATCGGCGCGTCTTCGATGTACGCGTGGCAGTTTGCCAAGGCTTTATATCTCGCCGACCTGCATGGTTGGACCAGGTTCGTTTCCATGCAGAACCATTACAACTTGCTGAACCGGGAAGAGGAGCGCGAGATGATGCCGCTGTGCGCCGCTGAAGGAATCGGAGTAGTGCCGTGGAGTCCGCTCGCGCGCGGGCGCCTGACGCGCGATTGGGGTGAAACCACTAAACGGATGGAGCAGGATGAGTTTGGGAAGACGCTCTACCATGAAGCCGATGGGAAGATTGTTGAGCGGGTGGCGCAAGTAGCGGCAGAACGCGGCGTGCCGAAGGCGCAAGTGGCGTTAGCATGGATATTACAAAAACCATTTATCACCGCGCCGATCGTGGGAGCGTCGAAGCCGCATCACCTGGACGACGCAGTCGCTGCGCTTGGCGTTGAACTCAGCGCCGATGAGATTCGCTTACTGGAAGATGAGTACACGCCGCGCGCCGTGGCGGGGTTTGGGTGAATGTCTTCCACGGATCACAGCGTGGCTGGAGTCGCAACCAGAGCTGAAGCCTTGGTTTGCGGCTGTGCCGATTGATGTGCGGAAAGGCTGTGCCTTTCCGCAAGGTTTTTGAAGCCACCTGGCGAGGCTCAGCCTCGCCGCTCGTAAAGGTTATCTTGCCGGAAAGCCTGAGGCTTTCCGCACATCAGGCGGCAGAGCCGTGAAAGGAAGTGGGCCTTCAGAAGAGAGACTGCTGTCCCCTAACTGTTGAGCGCCGTTCCACTTTGTCGTCGAACACGGATCGGCCGTCGAGCATGGGAGAAATAGCGTTTTCGTGAGCCAGGGCTTTGTCGAAGTCAGCTTCCGGCGCTCGGCGAGTTTCTACGGCACGGGCAAATCGCTCGAGCCGGCGAAAACCATCAAGCTTGTCTTCATCACCCACTTTAGCCGCGTCCAGTGATTTGCGCATAAAGTTCAACGATTCGTCGTACGTCTTTAGCGGCACGGGAAACGGATGCCGATCCTTACCGCCGAGGGCGAAGGAAAAACGCGCCGGGTCATTGAAGCGGCTGGGTGCGCCGTGGACCACCTCCGACACCAGCGCGAGTGATTGCAGCGTGCGCGGCCCGAGCTTTTCCAGTAACAGCAACTCCGCAAAGTCGTGCAGCTCGCGTTCATAAGCGACTGCCAGCACCGCCCCGAGTCGTTTCAGATCAACATTCACCGCGCGCACTTCATGATGCGCCGCCATCTGCAAGTGACGCACGGCGCCCAAAGTGCGATCCGGATTTTCCCGGGCTATCTCCAGCATCGCAGCCTGGGCTGGTTTGGCTGCGGCATCGACGAGGTTCATGATCGTGCCCTGGTTTTCTCCGACGATTCCGGTATGAGGTTGAGCCACGAAGTCGCGACCGGCGGCCGAGTGCCAGTGATAACGCCGTGCCATGCCGCTGCGCTCATTCAGGCCCTGCTGGACGACGGCCCACTCGCCGTTCGAAGTCAGGACAAAACTGTGGAGATAAATCTGAAAGCCGTCGGCAATCGCGTTGTTGTCAATGCGAGCAGTGAGCCGGCTCGTACGAACCAGCGCATCGCCATCAAACCCGCGCCGTCCGGCAATCGCGCGCAGTTCGTGCGGCGTGTTTCGTGAATGACGTCCGCGTCCGCCACAGATGTAAAGGCCCAGTTCGTTCGCGCGCGGCGTGAGGCCTCGTTTCAACGCACCCATGACGGAAGTGGTGATGCCGGAAGAATGCCAGTCCATTCCCATCACTGAGCCGAAGGCCTGAAACCAAAACGGATCGCTGATCCGCGAGAGAAAGGCGGACGTGCCGTAGTCATGAATGATCGTTTCGGTGATGGCCGTGCCGAGCCTGGTCATACGCTCCGCCAGCCACGGCGGCACGTGCCCACCGTGAAGCGGAAGATCGGCAACTCCCGAGCGTTTCATGGATGAGATTGTAACCCAAGCACGGTTGTAGGGCGAGCTGTCCGCGGATTACCCAGATTCCGCAGATTACAAAAACGGGAAGACTTCCTGTAACCGCGACTGTTTAGCGGTCGTCCGTTTTGAAATCGCTGAAATCTGAGGAATCTGCGGACGGGGTTTTGTTTTCCCACGCCGCATGCTGCAGCACGACGCGGTAACCGTCAGGATCCTCGAAGGTGCGGCCGTGCTTGTCCCAATAAGGATTGTGCGACCTAACGGGAAGGAATCCCTGACATCGCATTGAATCCAGAGCAAGAGACCACTCGGCCTCGTCCGGCAAATAGAAGATCAGCAAGCTTTCCTCGTTCGGTGCGCGGCCGGCCGGATGGCCTCGTTCCTGTGTGAATTCCAAATGATAGGGCGCACCGGGCCGGCCGAGCATCACACCATCGAACCCCGCATGGTCGCGGAATGAGCCCAGCACTTCGAACCCGAGGCCGTCGCGATAAAACTTTAAGATCTCTGGCAGGTGTTCGGTGGCGCGTGCGATGCGGAGATGCGCTTTTGGGGCAGGCGAATCTCTTCTCTCCATCTCTTATTTCTCAAGCAGCTTGGTGGTGTGATCGGTAACGCTGCCTGCAGGCGGCGCCAGTTCTGCAGTGCGAATTGCGCTCGGCGTCGCAAAACCCGCGGGCGAACCTTGCGGCAATCCTGCCTGCGTGCCCTGAGGCAAGCTTTGATTGTTTTGCGTTGCCGGGAACCAGAGTGGCGTTTGACTCGGCGGAGTCGCATCGAGGAAAAGTCTCGAGTAAAGCATGATGGCAAACCCAACGAGGAAAACAAAAAACGGGATCACCATCGGTTCCCCGGCATCAATCATGAGGCAAAATGCGAAAAAAATGGGAAAGAGGAACGCACTGAGAAACATTATTTTCCCGCCGTGTTTCATGCCTTTGCGCCTCGGCGATGGAGGCAAGTTTTTCCTGGCCTCCGGCGCAGCCAACGCGGCATTGCCATAAAGCCAATCTTGCAGCGCAGTAAGCGCCAAGCCACATCGGGAACAAAACCTGATGGCGTCAGAGGTTTGTTGCAGACCGCATTTCGGACAATACATAGAACACCCAGCTTAGGAGCTTCGCTGCAAAAGTCGGCGAAGCGGACGAATGAAAGTAGCCCACCGATCAATCGGTGGCGTAGTCCGTGAGCGGACGACTGAGAATTCCTCTCCCAATGACATCAGTCGTCCGCCGCACGGACTTCCTTAACTTCTGGCAGCTCGATCCCAGCGCTAAAGCGCTAGGCCATTTCGTTTCAGTCCGCTTTGCGGCCGGCCGCAACTTACTCTTACAACAAAGCGCAGTTAAGGACGGTTCTTCCCATAGACTCTAGGACTTTACGTCGCTACGCGTGTCAAAGTTCAATGGAGCGCCAATCGAGATCCTGACAAAGACTAGCCGGCTCATCCTTCGATTGCCTGGCGATAATTTGCTGCCAGCTCATCCTGGTTACTAACTGAGATACTCAGGTCTCGAATAAGCCCGTCATTCAATCCGTAGATCCAGCCATGTACCGTCAGATCCTGTCCGCGTTCCCAGGCACTCTGCACAATCGTGGTTTGACACATATTGGAAACCTGCTCGATGACATTCAGTTCGCATAGCTTATTCGAGCGTTGCGCTGGATCGGCGAGCGCGTTCAGCAACCGGTCATGTTTCTGCCGTACGTCCTGAACATGCCGCAGCCAGTTATCAATTAATCCCAAACGCGCATTGTCCAGAGCTGCCTGAACGCCGCCACAGCCATAGTGGCCGCACACGATCACGTGCTTTACCTGCAGCACTTCCGCCGCGAACTGAATTACCGATAAACAGTTCAAATCTGTGTGCGCCACCACGTTCGCCACGTTGCGATGAACGAACAACTCGCCCGGGGCGACGTCGATGATTTGGTTGGCCGGAACGCGACTGTCAGAGCATCCCACCCAAACGTATTGCGGCGTCTGCTGTCTTGAGAGAGCTTGAAAGAATTCAGGATCCTGACCCTTGATCTTTTCCGCCCACGCGCGGTTGTTAGCTAGAAGTCCATCCAGTGTTCGCATAAGGTGAATTGCTCGCCGTCGTTAACTCTTCAACTCTGTCGTCAGCGTGGTCGCATCATAGCAGCGCCTAATCGTCCATCACCAGCGCCGGCGCTTTTTGTCAAAAAAAATCTTGACACACGTAACTTAAAGAACTATTAGTACCCGCCGTAAGTCGCCAACTTAACTCGCAACGACTTAACTCCTCGAGAAGCCGGCAGTTCCTACTGCCTGACACTTTTCGATCTCATAGGCGGTGTGACGATGCCGAATCGAAAGTCTCAATCCTCAACTAAAACCACAACGCGAAAATCTCAAACCGCAAAGCCTTCATCGTTAGGTGCGGGCGGACCATTGCCTCCTTACGGTGTGGCAATACGCGACGCCATCGCGCGCGGCGACGTGCGCGAAATGCGGAGCGTAGCCGCTACGACGCGGAAGTGGCTGAAGGACGTTCAGGCCGCGCTCGATGCGATGGAAAAATCCGTAAAAGCGCTGGAAGGTTAACGGCATCTCGAGCAGCGATCGCGTTGCCCGTCACTGCTTTTGCACCTTCCTTCAACTAATCACCTTTCCCGGAAGGAGAAAATAATGCCAGCACGCAAGCCAGCAAAGAAAGGCGCGGCGAAGAAGAGTGCCGCTAAATCGAGGAAGGGGGGCATTACGGCCGCAAAGTCCAAGCTGCTCACCCAGAACGTGATCGAGGCCATTCTCAAAAGGCGCGAGTGGGTGATGTACGCCCAGCCAATCAAAGACATCACGGTGAGCGGCAACCTGGCCCAAATGAGGCAGGCCGCTTCGCTGACGCGGAAGCACCTGGCCGACGTACAAAAGTCGCTGGGCAAGCTTGATGCAAAGATTCGTGCCGGCGGCAGGTAGCCGATACGGCAGTGACCTTCACTTACTCAATCTCCACTGAATGCGATAGCGAAGGAGGAATAGAATGGCTACACGCAAAGCCGCGAAGAAAAGCACCAAAAAGACTGCCCGCAAGCTAATCCCCAAACGGGTCCAACCGCTGTATGGACGGCCTATCGACAAGGTCATCCAAACCGGTGATCTGGCTGAAATGAAAAAGGTGGCCACGCAGGCACGGGCGTACCTGAAGAACGTGAAGTCCGCCCTGGCCGCGCTGGACCGGAAAATCGGAAGGGCTGGGTAGAGCGCGTGTTAACCAACGTGGTTGCAGAGGAACCGCGACGGTTTCTCTCAGACGATGACCGGGACGCGCTAAATCCCGTTCACGTGGTCTGGGAGATTACTCTGGCGTGCGACCTGAAGTGCCAGCACTGCGGGTCGCGCGCCGGAAAACATCGAACCGGGGAACTGTCGACAGAAGAATGTTTTGACCTTATTCGCCAGATGGCGCGACTCGGCACGCGCGAGGTGACGATCATCGGCGGTGAGGCTTACATGCGCCGTGACTGGACGGAACTGATCCGCGAAATCCGCGCGCAGGGCATGGACTGCACGATGCAGACCGGCGGCCTGCATCTGACTGAAGAGAGAATCAGAGCAGCCGCTGAAGCAGGCTTGCAAGCCGGCGGCGTTTCAATCGACGGCCTCCCGGAACTTCACGATCGCCTGCGCGGAGTAAAAGGTTCGTTCGACGCCGCTCTCAAAGCGCTGCGTTTGATGCGCGAATACGGTCTCACCACCAGTGTCAACACGCAAATCACCGCCCAGGTCATCCCGCAGTTGCGCGAGTTGATGAATCTCTTTATTGAGGCAGGGGCGAAGAATTGGCAGATTCAATTAACGGTCGCCATGGGCCGCGCGGCCGATCATCCTGAGTTACTGTTGCAGCCTTACGATTTGCTCGAGCTGATGCCGTTAATCGCAGAGCTCTATCGCGAAGGTGTCGGGCGCGATTTTCTGATCCAGCCGGGCAACAACATCGGTTACTTCGGTCCTTATGAATCGGTTTGGCGCGGCGCCGGTGACGATCGCGTGCATTGGTCGAGCTGCAACGCCGGCGAGAACACGATGGGGATCGAGGCCGACGGCACGATCAAGGGCTGTCCTTCGCTGCCAACGGCTTCATACGCCGGCGGTAACATTCGCGATCTCACGCTGGAAGACATCTGGCGTAAAACGCCGGAACTGAGTTTTACGCGCACGCGCACGATCGACGATCTTTGGGGTTTCTGCCGCAGCTGTTACTACGCAGATATGTGCCGCGCCGGTTGCACCTGGACCACCACGGTGCTGTTCGGCAAAGCCGGGAACAATCCTTACTGTCATCACCGCGCACTGGAACTGGCGGGCCAGGGTTTGCGCGAGCGCATCGAGCAGGTCGAAGCGGCGCCCGGCGAACCGTTCGATCATGGCCGTTTTGAACTGGTGCTGGAATCGATCGACGGGCAAAACCCTTCAGGGAATGGCAAATTGGGAAAGAAGAACGGTAATGGCAAAGCCGGTGTAGTAGGGGTGATGGCCCAACCGTTGGTGCAGATCAAGTCGGCCGGCAAGCGCGTTGGGCAAAAAGTTTCGAATCAGGCCCACACCGTCCCAGCACCGATGAACGTGTGCCGGGGTTGCAAGCGATACGTGAAGCCGGACGAAGAAATCTGTCCGCACTGCGGTGGCGACATGGCAATGCTGGCGAAAGCTCACAACAAGAAAACGCGCGCCGCGCAAAAAGCACTGCGCGAGCTCCTGAAACACCTTCCGGAAGCCTGACGGCAGCAACTGGGTGATCCTATCAACAAGTTCCAGGTGACCAAAATCGCCGACAGGTCGGCGCACTCAAACTGGATTTGCGATTAACTTGCTTCGCTATCCGCGAGTGGTCGAAGACTAATAACCAGCGCCAGTATCGCCACCGCCCAGGCGAACCCTTTGATCACTGCAACCCATTCAGAGGAGATGGGAGCGGGATCAATTTCGTGTAAGCGCAAGCCCTCCAATTGACCAAAGAAACTGGCGTAACCGAAAGCGCAGGCAAAACCCCACGCGGCTGCGAGGAATTTCTGTCCCGTCTTCACGTCCTTGCCGACACGCCACGCGCCGTAAATCAGAAAAGCGCCAATGATGTAATCGTCGAACAGGCTAGGCGGCCATTCGCGCCAGGTACTCCAGCGGCGAATCGTTTCGGCTAAAGGGAGAAGGATGCCGGCGACGAGGGCGAGGTGGCGACTGAACTGAATGGTCATGCTGGTACCAGGCGAGCGGCCTTCGAGGCCGCGTCAGACATTTATTTGGGTTCGGTTCCGCAAGCCCTCCCCGCGCCCTCCCAAGGGAGGGGACTGAAACCAGTCCCCCAACGGAAGAGACCAACGCTAAGCGCGTCTTGCTATAACTTCCAGGTACTCACCCTCAGTCTGCGTTGTGCCATCGGTTGCTTGATTATTCGCAACCCACAGTCGCTCAAGATCACTGCGCAAGGCCGCTTGGCCCGCTTCATCCAGCGAGTCAAACGCACGTTGCGTGGGGCCAAAGTAGGTGCGGAAGAATTCCACTACTTCAGCCGGCGGAAACGGAAACCTAAATTGGCACAGGCGCCGTGTCATTTGTAAATCCGCAATGCCATCGCGCAGTCGTTCGCGGACGGTTTCTTCGTCGCCCCACTTCACCGGCGGTGGCATGTTTGGCGGCGGCGGCACATGCGTGGCCCCTATCTTGAACATCTGACCAGTGAATCCGGTCGGGGTCCAATTCGCCATGGCAATTCGTCCACCCGGGCGGCACACGCGGACCAACTCAGCCGCCACACGTTCAGGTCGCGGAGCAAACATCGCCCCGAACATGGTTACTACTTCATCAAACGAGGCGTCATCGTAAGGCAGGTCCTCAGCGTCACCTTCATCAACCTGAATCTTCAAGCCTTCCGCTTCAGCCCGCGCGCGTGCCTGCTCCACCAGGTTGGTGGCGATATCAACACCCGTGACGATCGCTCCCGCGCGCGCGGCCGGAATCGCCAAATTTCCGCTACCACACGCGACATCCAACAAGCGCACACCCGGCTTCAATTCCAGGCGCGCGATAAATTCTTCCGCCCCCTGCTCGATCTGCTTTGCGATCTGACCGAAATCTCCGGCCATCCAGGTGGCCTTAAGTTTGGCTTTCAAAGATTCCATTTCCGGATTAGGGGTACTCATGGTCTTCCTTTCTGACAGGCTCCCATCAAGACTATCTCAAAAGCGGCGACAGGTCGCCGCACTCCAAAGAGCGAAGCTACTCCGCTCATTGCGACTGATAACTGATTACCGATCACCACTCCGAATTGCGGAGCTCTTTGGAGTGCGCTGACCTGTCAGCGCTTTTCTTTCGCGAACGGCTGACGATTCGCGTCCCCTTACAACCGCCAGGCGTTTCTGACGTGTGGCCTTTTCCAGGTTCTGTTTCACTCTGAACTTCACAATTCGGCTGATCAAGTCGAATGGAATTGGCTTGTCTAAAGGAAACTGCACCGAGCCTTTTCCGCCTTTATAGACTGCTAGTTCCCGTTTGAATTTTTCAATCCCCATCGGGGCTGGATACAGGCCGATGTGATTTTTGTAAGCCGCGAAATGGATCAAGTTGCCGTTCAGAACGAAGGTCGGCATTTGATACTTAATTGCTTCTTCCGCGCCGGGCGCCGCTTTTCGAATGGTCTGTCTGATTCTCTTCAGAATCTTTTGGACGTCATTGGGGAAGGACTCAATGTAGTCGTCGATGTTGCTTGGCGGGGTTTGTCCAGGCTTCATCATTATTCTCGGCGGAGGGGGCGACTCCCCGCTCCGCGTATTATCCGGCTTATCTGAACCAGATTGTGTCAGCCAGCCACTTGCCATCCGTTTCGATTAGCGTGGTGAGCGTCCTTCCGTTTTTCATTTTCACTTTGGCGGTCTTCTTGCCGTCAGCTTCGCCCATCTCAGCGGAGGCGTAGAGATCGTCCATCGTGTATTTCGCCGCCTCGGTCTTTGCTTTGTCCAGCACTTCCTGCGTCACGCTATCGCGCACGCGCGGCGTCAGACAGGCTTTGAGCTTGTCTACCTCGCCGGCTTTCACCAACTCGAACTGGTAAGCAATCGAACTCTTCGGATCGCTAAGCGAACCGCCGTCGGGGCCTTTCGGCGCACCGGAACAAGCGAGCAGTAGAGTGCCTGATACGATTACTGCAAAAGCCAAAAACAGGTGCCTGGTCATTTTCTTTCTCCCTATGCAGTTGATGAACGCCGAAACAAAATTCATGGCAGCCTTCATTCGTGAAAGCCGAACGAAAAGCAATTGGTTTTGGAGCGCAGGGATTATGAGCCGGAAGTTCTTCTAAATCAATCGCGAATGCAAAGTCATAAAGCCAAGGTGGTCGGGCAAACGCTGGATTGCCCTGCCGTGGGTCTATCGTGACGCGCTGCGGCTTTGCCTCAAGAGTGTCTTTGCTCGTGTCCGCGAAGCGGACTAAATGAGAATAGCCCAGCGCTTCAGCGCTGGGGGTGACGCGGTGAAACGTTAGAGTCCGTGAAGCGGACGACTGAATGAACCATGGACCGTGAGGATTTTAGAACTCAGCCGTCCGTTTCACGGACTACGACTATTGCTGCGGGCTAAACCCACCGATAAATCGGTGGGCTATTCTCATTCGTCGGCTTCGCCGACTTTTGAGGCAAAGCCGCGCGCTGCCAATCGTTTACCCACCCGCTATCGCGTGGTGGTAGTGACATCATGAGACGAACCTCTGCTTTACAGATTAGCTCCCTACGTAATCAACTACCGCCCGGCTTTAATGTCGTAAGCCCACAGGGTCCCAAGGTCGCGAATGTAGAGCCGACCGTTCGCAATTACTGGATACGCAAAGGACCCTTCCGGAAACGGTCCCGCCTGTTTCTTTGTTGGTTGTGCGGGCGGAGTGAACCGGCCCTTTAGCCGGTATGCTTCCGGCGTCGCCTCCACCAACGCGATTTCTCCGTTGATGCCGTGAAGGTATAAGTTCCCGTCGGCATAGGCCACCGAAGCCCATCCAATGCCGTCGGCCTGCCACTTGATTTTCCCCGTCGCGAACTCAACCGCCAGCAGTTTCTGTCCGACTTCCGTGCCGTACAGATGATCACCAACCGCCACCGCGCCACCGATCCCGTTTGGCAATCCGCGTTCAAAGTAAACTTGTTCCGCCGCAACTCCATTACCGTCGGACTTCAAACGGACCGAACCGCCGCCGACCCCAAGCGCGCCCCCATATATCTGCTCGCCACGCGCGACCGGAGTGAAATACTGCGCCGGCCCTTTGGCCACGGCCGCATATCGCCAGAGGAACTGGCCTGTCTTTGCATCAACTCCGACCTGGCCCTTGCTCAATGACTGGACGTATTGTCTGCGCCCGCCGCCCTGCACCACGATCGCCGATGCATAACCGGCGGCATCACCGCCGGGGACAGCGGATTTCCAGATCAACGCGCCGGTCTTTTTGTTGAGAGCCACGATCGTCGCCTGCGCGCCGCCGGGAGTCACAACCACAACGTCGCCGTCAACCAGGGGTGATTCGGCATAAGCCCACTCACCCGGCTGGCCGCCAAACTCTTTGCGAATATTTTTCTGCCAACGGATTCTTCCGTTCTTAGCTTCGAGGCAAGCCAGGTCGCCGTCGGAGCCGAGCGCGTAAACAGAGTCTCCATCAACCGTCGGCGTGGACCGCGCCTTCGGGTAAGGCGGATTCTGATTAGGATTGCCTACGTTGCCGACCCGCGCGGTCCAGATCGGTTTGCCGTCTTGAGTTGAGAGAGCCTGGACAAACTCATTCTCCATGCCGCGGTTGGTCATCAAATAAATCCGCTTTCCCACCACGGCCGGCGTCGAATAACCGTCGCCGATGTCGTTTACCTGCCAGAGCAGTTTCGGCCCTTCCGCCGGCCATTGTTTCAGGAGACCGGTATCGTGGGAGATGCCGTCGCGTCCCGGACCACGCCACTGCGGCCAGTCGGAATTTCCAGCCGCAACGCCGGCAGAGCTGGGAACGGACATGACCGAAAAGCACAAACAGAGCGCGGCAGTAATAGTGAGTAGTCGTGACTTCACGGTGCCTCCTTCAGATTGATAGCTTAGTGACTCGGGATCTGACTTTCGCTTAGCTTTACGATCAGTTTGATGAAATGTTCCCGGCCTGATTGCGCCGTTGGCGCTCAGATTGAGTAGCGCCACTTCGGGTTCGTTTTCGTGGGTAATAGCGAAGCTCTTTGGAGTGCGCTGACCTGTCAGCGCTTTTTCTTTGACAGGACTGACTGCGGTTCGGATGTGCAGTTCAACAATGCGGTATCAAGCCGCTGCGAACGAAAGCGGCGACAGGTCGCCGCACTCCAAAGAGCGCAGCTATTTCGGCTCATTCAAGCGCCCGCTTCAATGCTGCGCGCGCCAGCAAGCGCGTCGAATCCAGCGTGGGTAGAGGACTGTCGTCCGGTCGCACGATCAATGGTATTTCAGTGCAGCCCAGGACGACGGCGTCACAGCCGCGCGCCTTCAACTTGCCGGTCACTTCGTTGAAGTACAAACGGGACGCTTCGGGAAAGATGCCGTTCACCAATTGCCTGAAGATGATCTCGTTAATCTTTTCTCGATCCGCTGCCTCAGGTATTTCGCTCGCGATTTTGTATTCGGCTAAGGCTCTCGGATAGACGTTGCTTTCGGTCAGATATTTGGTGCCTAGAATGCCAAGCCGGCCGTAACCCTGGTGTTTGGCTTCTCCGGCGACCGCTGCGGCAATATGAATCCACGGCAGAGCGGATTGCGGAATCAAGTAGTCGAATGCCTGGTGATACGTATTGTCGGGACAGATGGCGAAGTCGGCGCCCGCCTGCGCCACCTTTCGCGCAGAGTTTGCGAGCACACCGGCCAATGCCTCCCAATCGTTGCTCCTCACGAAGCGCATGTGTTCAGCCAGCGGCACCGAGTTCATAGTTATCTCGGGGTGATTGTGCTCGCCCATGAGGGAAGGCGCTTCCAAACAAATTGTGCGGTAACACAGCGCCGCACCCTCTGCACTGCCGGCTACGATACCGATGTGTTTAGTCACGATAGTCAGTCCTGGGTTAGTACATCAGGGTGCGGCGAGAATACGGCTGACGATTTCGATGTCAGAGACGTAGCCCGGATAGCGCGCACCGCGCGCGTTAATCTTCTTCCGTCGTTTCACGTCCGGACTATCAAACAGCCCGGACTGATATTGGTAGTTGTCGGCTATGGCCACGACGTAACTGTTTTCGCTAACTGCAATCATGTCGTACCAATAATCGTATTCGCTCTTCTTCAGTTCGGTTGGCGCATTAGACTGAAACTCCGCCGGAGGTGGCAGCTTGGTCTTGTATTTTCGCTGATGAGGTTTGAAGCTCAGACCGAAGATCTGTTCTAAATCGTCCGGGTCAATCCAGTTCTCCTCCAGCTCGGCGTTGGGCGCCGTCAGACTAATCAAAACCAGTTTGTCGTCCAGGAATGAAAACTGCACTTGCTTATAGTCCTTCAGTCTCTTGTAGGTCAGCGTGTGGAAGATTTTTTCTTTCCACTTGTCGGAAAGCCAACTCAAAGGCCTGGGCAAGTCCAAAGCGACTTTGTCTTTTTCCTTTGCGGGTGGACCAAACAAGCGAATGGCATCAGCGGGATTGCTGGAATTAATAAGTAGACCATGCCACTCGTTAGGTTTGCCTTGCGCACTAAGCATGGTCGCGCAAAGCAACGCGACGAAAATAGTTGCGAGTATTTGAAGGTGGTTTTTCATTGGTTGAACCTGGTTCCGCAATAACATACTTGACACATCACAGCGCGTTCTTCTCTCAATCCAGGACTTCGCGAGACCTCTTAGTCCAGTGCCAAAGGCCGCCGGTGACCTCGACTGGCAGACGATGACCCAATTGGCGCGCCAGCATGACAATCTGTCCGCGGTGATGGCCTTCGTGCGCGATGAAATAGCCGAGCACGTGCCCCACGTCGAGCGGAAGATTGCGCCACACATAAGCCGGCGTGGCGGGAATAGTCCCTCCTTGATCACAACCGAATTTCAGCAGATTCAAGATTCCCGTGCTGCTTCGCTCCAGGGCTGGAACCAGATCGGCGGACGTCACCTTCTGTCGATCGACACTACGGGGCACTGTGATGCCGTGCCCTTTACCCAAAGTCCTGATCCACATACAACGGGCATTGTGAATGTGACCGGCCAGCATCCGGATTGTCCGGCGCGGCGCTCCCGGCACTTTCGCTTCCCAGAGTTCGGCAGGCAGATGCTCGATCAGAAAGACAGTGACTCTATTATTAGTTTTCCACGCGTCAAGGATCGTATCTCGCAAATCAATCGCAGCACGCATACCGGACCTCTTAAACTTTTTACCCGGGCTTTGGCTATAAATCCTTCAAGCTCCACACGCCAAGATGTTTACCCAGCTCAGCGTTTTCTACTATTAGCTGCAACGGCGCTGGGAGATTGTATGGAGGGAGCTGCAGGTTAACCGGCCGCCAACCGCCCGATTCTATGTCTGTGTTCTTCCGCACGGTGGTGTGTGTGGTCGCGAATAAGAAGGCTGAGCCGCTTCGCTTGAAATTGGCGATGCAGGCGCGCGCGTCTCTAAGAGAGTGATGAATCAGGCAGTCCCGGCAAAGGATTACATCCACCTGCGGTAATTCGTCATGGGTGATATCCAGGACAATGAAATTGCGGTCCGGATAGATTAGGCGATTCCGCGCGATAAGTTGCGGCACCACGTCCGCGCCTAAATACTCGACTCCTCGTAGATCGACGTGGCGCATCCAGTTGAAATCGCCGCACGCCGCGTCAAGCAGTGATTTTGCGCCGACGCTTTCCAGCAAGGCGGGCAGCTCCCGCCTGATAACGCCGGTGTGTGCCAGAGTCGAGCCCCTGCCGGAAACCGATTCTGGATCCGCCCAGGTGTTCTGCAGGTAAATAGCTGAGAAAACCTTCGCCATGCTGGGCATCAGGAGGTTGAGGGCGTGCCGTGCTCGTCTGATACGGCGGTAGATCCACCCGCCCGGCGGGAAAGCAGATTTGATGAAAGATTTCGCAGTCTCAACCATCAACAATAGTCTTTAAGACGCGTGAACCGTAAACAGAGAACCGAAAGCGATTCGGCCGCCTTTCTGTTGACGGTTTACGGTTCACGGTTCACGGCTTTAAGCCCCGGGCGCGATCTTGTCTTGGGCGAATCCTGCAACAAATCCGTTGTCCTCTCGGTAATGCTTGGGATGTATTCAGTCCTCGCTTCGGCGAGATACTTCGATGGTGATGATGATGTTAGCTCTTCCGGCCTTGAGGGCGAACGGGACGCATTCTTTCTGGGCCGCGGAGGCGATAGAAACGGATAGACCGTGAGAAACATTCCCACGAGAGAAATGAGTACGCCCACAACAGTAACGATGTCCTGATGCAAGAGCTTTTTTCCCACCACACCAATTGCCGCGCCAATCAGTAGCGTGACAAAGCCCCATAGCACGAAGCTGTTGCTGCGCTGATCCGTGGGTTCAGGAGTCAAGACCGGGAGCGGCTTCGCGAGCGGTTGTGTAGTCACTTGCAGGCTTGCACCACACGATCGGCAGAATTTCCGATCCGGCAGAGATGGGGATCCACAGGCAGGACAAGTCATTTTTTCACCCAACCCTTTGCGTACCTTGAGACTTCGGTGTGTTAAAGCTCTGGCCCGGTCGCTACCGCTCCCGTTTCTGACTTTGTGCAACTATGAGGTCGCGGATTCAAATCGACTGGACAATAAACTGAGCCACCTTGAACGGCTGCCCATCAATCCGGCAATACTCACCTGGCTTTAGTTCCTGATGCTGGTCTGGTTCTCCGCGAAACAGTTCCACCATCGCGCCCTCACACACATCGAGAAACCGGTGATGGCCTTGCCGGTAAAAGCGCACATGGCGACCTGAAATCCCCTCGCCGATTAGCTTGATATCGCAAACGGGACTGCTGCCAATGATGACTTCCGTCTTATTAATCGAAAGCACTTGCCTGGAGCCGGTGTGTAGATTCTGAATTGTGAATTCCATCGACTATCGGCCGATTCTTCTACGGCGCCTTACCTGAGTGACATGAAATCCGCTTCCCGCGGTGAATGCCTGGCGTCGGCAACAGGGCTGGTCGAAAGCAGTCTGAGCCCGGCCTTTATGCAACCCTCACAAATGACTCCCACTCGTTCGTAAAGAGTTGCTTTTGCACATACAGCCCTTCGCACTCGGGGCAGCGGTAAAAGTTCCTGCCTTTGTTAAACGAAATCTTTCGGTAGATTTCGCGAACGACGTCCGCGTCGGGCAGGTTAATAGGGTAACGCTCTCCGAAGTAGTCGCGTACCCATTCCGCCTTACGTCCTTCCCCGGCAGCCCGGAAATAGTCTGTCAGGGCGCTGTAAGCTTCATCATTTTTCGCAGCCTGCTCCGCATCCCAGATCAACTGGCCGGCTGCCGGGCATGGGTATTCCGAATCGCGAATCACATAACCGCAATCGCAGGTGAAAGTGCCCATACAAGTTCGTCCCGATCTCTTGAGTTACTGCGACGACGTCGCTAATGGCTCTCTTACTACTTCGAAAGGTTTGTCAGCGCGTTCTGGAATTCCGTGATCGCGGGCGGGACCGCAACGGTCACGGGCGTCGTGCTCCACATCACCTCGCGCGCCTTCTGTCCATAGATCGCTTTGTTGACGTTGTTGTCAGAGTTTATTCCACTCTGGGTGGTGGAGTCATTATCCACCTTGATGCCGCGCAATTTGCCGTCGCCCAGCGCGTAAATGAAAATCGCGGCCCCGCGTATCTTCTTCTCATTCTCGGCTGTTAGCTCGCCGACCGGCCCGGGCGCGCCTTCCAAAGCGATGTGGTCCTTTTCGAACTGCTTGAGCATGTCGTCGTTCATTATGAGCATGATGATGCCCGCGTTCCCGGGCTTTACCAATGACCAACCTTTATCGCTAACGGCGAAGCCGTAGAAAGCCGGCGTGCTCCAACCGCCGGGGACGCGCCGCGAGATCAGGCCGTAACCCTTCATGGCTTTTATGACAAGCATATTCACCCGATCCACGTCAGGGAACACGGCGATGGCCCGCGCCCGCTCGATCAACTCACGTGGTATCGTCTCGCCGGCCGGCAATCCGGATAAGTCGGATAAGACTTTGGTGGCCTTACCGGCCCGGCGTGTGGCCGCGTCAAGCTTGCCCTGGTCAAGCTTTTGCGCACGGGCGTTTGGGAGCAGGATGCACACGACGGCGATGACGGGAAAAGCAAAACGAATACGGCGAAGAGAAGTGAATAAGGCGACCATCAAGAACCTCCGGCTGAAGTTTAAGGCAAGCCGCCGCAGTGACGAAAGCGGCGACAGGTCGCCGCACTCCAAAGAGCGAAGCTATTCCGCTTGTTGTCAGTTCGTCTGCGGCCGTTCGCGTTCCTTCGAAATTCCAGCGTAGCTCTTTGGAGTGAGCTGACCTGTCAGCGCTTTCGCGTTGTCGCGGCATGACTAAGCGATCGCACTCGGCAAGCAGAGCGCCAGGATGCCGGCCCGGACGAAAATGCCTTTGATCATATTTCGTCTCCCTTTGGATATTAAGTTAGAACCACCGCAGTGAAGAGAGAAGAGCAAGAAAGACTATCTAACGTCTGAGTCGGCCCGGTGCGCGAATCAAATCCCCAATCCCCAATCCGCAATCCGAAATCCGAAATCCGCAATCCGAAGTCTCCTCACCGGGCCCGGCGCCATGGCAGGCTCCACAGTGCGCGCGATGAAATGATGACGGAGAATGCCGAGATCACGCAGAGCGTGAAGTTCTGCCAGACCCAGAAGAACGTTCCGCTGGAGTTGGGAGCGATCCTGCCGCCGGCGAGTCCTTTTCCCGCCATGTGCAAGATGGGTATCCCTGTTCCGATGATCGACCCCAGGAGGATAATGATGTACCCCGATCGACGCCCGGCGAGCACCAGCGTTCCGTACACCCAGACGACCAGAACCAGAACCGCAATGAGCATATTGAGCCCTCCGCGCTCCATCCCGCGGGCGATTTCGTCCGACAGGTGAAACGTCAGGAAGAGGATCGAGAGCAGCGACGTGATGGTTAACATCACCTTGCGGTTCATTTGATACTCTGGTTGGGGCTGGTCCATCCGAACTACCTCCACGCACCTCTCCTTACAAAAGATCAGAAAGCACGAACATCAAGAGCGCGCCCACCACTATGTTCTTGCTTCGTTATTACGTGGGAAATGCTAAGAAAGTTCAGCCGCCGAACGCATGATTGACACTGCAGCGCGCATTAAATTCCGCAATCCGATATCGGCAATCCGAGATTCTCAGAGGGACTTCGTTGTGTGTTCGGTGATGCTCGAAGATTGAGCGAGTTCACCTGTATTCGCGCGCCATGAGCCGAAGACGGCCGGGGGAATACTCTGTGCCGGTGGTAGAGCCTGAGCCGATGCCGAACTATTCAATTGAGCAACTCCGGTCGCGTCGTCACCTTCGGCGCCTGGTTTGAAGAGGCGAGCATACAGCAACCGCGCAAGACCAATCATGAAGATAGTTAGCAGGATCGCCTGCGAGATTTTCTCGAAAGGAGTATCGCTGACGGAGCTTTCCACCAGGCGGTCATTAGCGGGGAACAATGCGGCCAGCAGAATGTAGGCGGGTATTAGTATGACGCTGAGCAGCATCAAGACAACTCCCTGCCGCATGCCTTTTTGCCGCGGCGAAAGTTTGTTCTCGCTTGTTTTCGCGCGGCCCAGCGTGGCAATAGTTCCTGCCGAAATCATTTCCCCCAGGTCATTCAAGGGAAACCCGCAACGTGAGCAAAACTGCATTTCATCCGACACTTGTGCCTGAGAACATTTCGGACAATACATGACAGAACCTCGCAAATCAGCTTACCAACTCTGGCTATACGCACCAGCGAGGATTGCAGTTCAGGATCTAATCGCCGAGTGGATCTCTATTGCACGATTCTGAAGGTGGACTCATCACTCATCACTGATTGAGAGCGCACTGATCGTGACGTAGTACCCGTCCGGATCCCTGAGCGAGAACTCCATCGTGCCTGTGCTCGGGTTAAGGTTGGGCTCCTCTTCGAGCTGGGTGACGAGAGCGCGGGCGCGCTGCAGTGCCCGGTCGAAATCGTCGACGCGGAAGAACAAGAGCAGCCCGTTGCCGGGTATCGCCGTGTCCGGGCTCAACAACGATGGATGATCGTGCGCGCCCCACTGGTGAAGACAGAGCAGGACGGTGTTATCCGTATCCAGGAGCTGACCAAAGTATTCATGGGCGGGAGCCGTCTCGGGCTGGCCAAAGAGCGACTGGTACCATTTGAAACTCCCCGGAACGTCGTTGACGCCGATGATTGTCCATGTGCGTTTCATCGTGTTTCCGCTGTCTGTATAGTAAATATGCCCTCGCTCACGGCTGGGCTACTGCGCCGATTTAGCTGCTCTTGAACCTCGCGCACGAATCATCAACCAAATCTTCCACGCAATGAAGAGCGCGACCTGGCTCAGGATAGCGGCGCCAACTCCGGACAGGCGAAATGCGCCAAGGAATAATGCAACGCCGATGATGGCGAAGATTGCGCCTCGCCACATCCAGTATCCCGCAAGCATGATTATGGGAACGAAGACATACCGAGTAGTCGAGGCGTAGTTTGGAATTTCCTCGAACGGACTATAAATGTAACCAAGGATCGGAATGGCAAGAACGAGGTGAATCCAGCGAAGAATCGAACGTTTGGTGGGGGCCTTCATCAGTTAGTTCCTTCCTATTTTCAGCAGCCCGCGCGTGGCAAGGCTCCGTGATCGTCAATCTTGAGTTATTGCTGACGCGGCTTCATTACTAATCATTCAATCCTTTTCCCAGCAGAATTTGTGGCACAGATTTTTCAACTCTTGACTCCCGGGTCTTCACTTGTTTGGGTTGAGAAAAATACATTAGATATGCTCTTTGCCGTCCCGGCGTCAACGCCTTAAAGGCAGTTTTCAAACCAGGGTCTTTATCCAGCTTAGTTTGAAATTCTTCAGGAACCTTGAATTCTGAAGTCTTCTTAAAGTCCACTTTCAAACCGGCTCTTTCCACTTCCACGGCCTCTTTGATATAGGCTTTCAAAACCGGCTTCAGCTTAACTATTTCCCGAACGCTGGTGAATCGGATCTGGCGCGCCGCCTGCACATTCTCCGTCTGTTGGACCAGAATACCGTTGGCGTCTTTTAATAGGGCGCCTTTGAAAAACAGCAGCGCGCAGTATTCTTTGAATCCATGAATTAGAACTATGTTTGCTTTCTCAAACGTGTAACAAGGACACCCCCACTTCAGTTCTTCGTCCAGCCCACAATCGAGAATGATCGTTCTCAGTTTCTCGAATTCTTCCTGCCACTGTTTGGCCTTATTGAAAAACCAATCAACCTTAGGGTTCGTTCTACTCATGATTGATCCTCGCATACAAAGAGTGCGCGACGTCTCGAATGAAAATCCCCCAATCCGGAATCCACATTCCGCGATCCGCGTTCCTGCCTCGTCTATGCGCCGAACTGCTTTAGATGATGGTCAGCGTGTTTGTAGGTGACCACGCCCCATTCGCGCCAGGTCATCCGCCCAAACAGCGGATGCGCCGGCCCCGCTCCTTCATTTGGGCCCGTGCCAATTCGCTCGAGCAATTCCAGCAACACCGCGCGCACTTCTTCGAGCGATGCCGCCGCAACGTTTGGTTTTAACTCGGGCGCCGTCGGCGCTCCCTTCGGGAAGGGCAGCACGTAAAGGATGAGGTGCTTCAAAGGAAACACCTGGAACGCACGCTTGTTTGCGGAGGGCACCTGCAGCTCTCCCAGCGTCATCTGCGCCGACAGACGAAGATGCTGCAGCATAGCCAATACGTCCATGCTGCCCCAGCGCCCGGTGGATGAGACCGACAACGACCGCAGGCGATGGAGAATTGCGGACCGGTCGTCTTTGTTTAGAATCGAGTGCATCGCAAAAGCTTGGCGTAATTAACCATAAAGGCACGAAACCACCAAGCAAAATAAGACTACAAAACCGTTGGCAGAGCAGTAGGTGAAGCGTGTTCTTCCTCTTGATCGAGGCAACCCTTCTTAGTGTCGTCTGGCTTCGTCGTAAGGTGAGTTTTCCGCGTTCAATGATTGTGGGGTTCGTCATCTTTATGGTGTGACAATCCTGCTCTACTGCTGTTGGCGCCGGCTGGATATTCGTCGTCGTGTGTAATAGATGACGATAGCCAGTGCGACAATGGTCCCTCCGGCGCCAAGTAAAATGTACGTAAGTCCTGGCTTGGGTTCTAAGCTGCGTTCCGAGTTTCGCTGCGCTGCACTTCCGCCAGCAGAGGGATGATCGTTTTCCGCGTTTTCCGCCAAGGTCGCAATTGTCATGAGCCTTCCGTCTGGCGAAAGCTTGCGAACGCGCGGCGTATACGTACTTGGTAACGTAAATCGAAACTCCAGGATGTAAACGTCGCCGTCCTTCAAGGCAATACCAGTGGGCGACCATGGTTGTTCGGCGCGCGCAACCGTTGAGACTGTGCCGGCGGACGTAATCTTGAGAACACTCCGATTGTTATAGTCAGCGACAAATGCATTCCCCTGTGCGTCAACGGCAATACCGAAAAGGCGTGTGAATCGACTTTCTGGCATTGGACTCTCCGCCGGATTCTCCAGTGCGAGATTTTGAACCAGCATTGTCAGTCGGCCATCCATCGTGACCTTTCCAATATTTGGACCAGCAGTGAAATATAGGGCCCCGTCGCTGCCGAATGCCGTTCCGCCGACGCTAAACGGCGAGCCCTGACGATAACCATGAACGGCATCGCTGTTTCCCACCAATGCGCTGACCGTACCGTTCGGAGTTCTTCTCAAGATCAGCAGCTCGGACTTTGGGTAGTTACCGACGTGGTACATATTTCCTTCGGAGTCTCGCCAAATGCTGATCCCTTGAGGCAAATTGTCAGTCGGAGCCAGCAGGTATGAAAAGTCGCCTTCGGGTGTCATCTTCCAAAGGGCGCCGACGAAGCGCTCGGTCGCAGGTTCGTAAGAGTTTTCTGCGCCGTAGAGGTTGCCGGCGGCGTCGATATTGAGGTCATGCATGTGGTGCCCGCTGACACCTGCCCTGAAGACGACGAGTTTGCCCTGGGCATCAATCTTCCAGATAGTTTCAATATCGCTAAAGTAGATTTGATTATTACGGTCAACGGCAATGCCCCATGCCGGATGCGCCGACACGTTAGTCACCAGCACATATCCGATGATCAGAGATGTGGCTGTAAAAATCAGGCAGCGGCTCGCAAGGTTTACTGTTTCAGCCTTCATCCTTCAGATGGTAGTGGTGCAGTTAGCCAAACGAGAAACGTAATAACAAACAAATTCAGAACCGGGAGCGGTAGCGACCGGCGGCCCTTTTCATCTAAGACTTGAGTGTTCAAACCCAGTCCCGGTCGCTATCGCCCCCGGCGGCGGCCTCAGCGTGCGCAATCCATTAGACCGTGAAAACAGAGTTCAGAGTTCGCTGGTCATGAAGACGCTGTTCGGATCCTCGATGTAATCCGCAAACGGTCCGCAGTAGACGAAACCAAAACTGGCATAGAGTTGATGGGCAGGCGCGAAGGCCGCCATGGAACCCGTCTCCAAACTTAGCCGGCGATAACGCCGGCGGCGGGCTTCTTCGAGTATGTGCTTGACCATAGAGGTCGCAACGCCCTTCCGCAAATGCGGCTCCGCCGTGCGCATTGATTTGATTTCGCCATGTTGAGGATCCAATTCCTTTAATGCGCCACAACCAAGCAGCTCGTCACCTTCCCATATGGTCCAGAAGGTAATTTCGGGTTGGCGCAATGCCTCAAGGTCGAGGGCGTGGACGCTCTCGGGCGGAGAGAGCAGGGCCATATTCCGCAGATGGTCCTGCAATAGTTCCTGTATTTTGGGACCCTTCAGATCGTCGATTTTGATTTCCATGACCTGTGAATCGTAAACCGTGAACCGTAACCCCGGGAAGTGTGAATGGTAAATTCAAGTTTCAAGTGCGACAAGTTGATCGAAGGTGCTGCGCTGGAGGCGCCCCTCCGCCCGCGCCTAACCGGCGCGACGGAGCTTCATGGTTCTATCACGAGCTTGCCGCCAACCGGCCTTCAAGCTTAAACTGCGGCACACGCGGAACAGTTGGTCGCCCCCTCATCTGGCCTCAGGTTTTCTCCCGCGCTCCCACTTTTTTGCATCCGGATTGTGCTAAGCCATGACCAGTTCCAACACACTTACCAACTCCAGCACCGATGATGGCCCGCAATCGGAGGAGCAGATTGAGTCTTTGCTTGATCAATCCGCTCATCAATTAGAGGACCGAAACGAAAATCCGACCCAGAGTTTAGCCGAAGAGGCGCTTCCTCTGGTTGCCGTCGTCGGGCGGCCTAACGTGGGAAAGTCCACGCTGTTCAATCGGCTGACGGGCGAGCGCCGCGCGATTGTCGGCGATGAGCCGGGCATCACGCGCGATCGCATCTATGGCGAGGGCGAATGGGTCGGGCAGTCATTTTCCATCGTCGATACCGGCGGCATCGTTCCTGATGACGATGCGATTATTCCGGCAAACATTTTGAAGCAGGCGTCGTTTGCGATCGACGAGGCGAAGGCGTTGATCTGGGTGGTCGATGCGCGCAAGGGCGTAACGCCGCTGGATGAAGAGCTGGCCAAATTGCTGCGCGGTACAGGAAAGCGCGTGCTGGTGGCGGCGAACAAACTTGATTCGCAGCGGTTGGAAGATGAAGCGGCAGAGTTTTATCGCTTTGGCTTTGATGAAGTTTTTCCGATCTCGGCTGAGCAGGGAAATGGGGTTGGGGAGTTGCTTGATGCGTTGGTGGAATCGTTCCGGGGGGACGGGCGAGAGGAAGCGAACAATGAAGAAGCGGACAGGATGTCCGCGCCCCCGGGGCCGCTTCAGAGGGAGTTGCGATTGGCGATTATTGGACGACCCAACGTGGGAAAATCTTCTTTGTTGAATCGGCTGTTGGGCGAAGAGCGGGTGATTGTTTCCGCAATGGCGGGCACGACGCGTGATGCCATCGATACTGTGCTGCGAACTCCGGAGAAAACGTTTCGCCTGATCGATACGGCCGGCATCCGGCGCAAAGGCAAGACGGATGAAATGGCGGAGAAGCTTTCCGTCATCATGGCGCGAAAGAGTTTGGAGCGCGCGGATGTTGCGATCATCGTGGTGGATGCGGAACAGGGCGTGGCCGGCCTGGACGCGACTATCGCCGGTTATGCGTCGGAGGCCGGCTGCTCGATCATCATCGCAGTGAATAAGTGGGACGCGCTGGAAAATAAAGAGACCGGCACGCCAGCCGCCTTCGAGCGCGATCTCCGCCAACGCATGAAGTTTTTAGAGTGGGCCCCGGTCATCACGATTTCGGCGTTGACTGGTCAGCGCGCCGACAAGCTGCTGCCGCTGGCTTTGCGCGCAAATGAAGCGCGTAATCGCCGGATCACAACTTCACAGTTAAATAGTTTCTTTGCGCGCGGGATTGAACAGCCGCGCGGCATCAGCGGTTTGCATGTGAAGTACCTGACCCAGGTCAGCGTGCGCCCGCCGACGTTTGTGGTCTTCACGGCAGGCGGCCGGGCGGGATTGCATTTTTCGTATGAGCGCTACCTGCAAAACCGTTTGCGCGAGGAATTTGATTTCTTTGCCACGCCGATCAGGCTGGTGGAGCGGCACAAGGGGAGGGCTAGAGGTAGAGGCTAGAGGCTAGAGGCTAGAGGCTAGAGACTAGAGGCTAGAGACTAGAGGCTAGAGGCTAGAGACTAGAGACTAGAGACTTGGAAGCGAGACTTTAGGCTGGTTCGGCATGACGTTCCTAGCCTCTAGCCCCTAGCCCCTAGCCTCTAGGAAAGGTATCCAACGTTCGGAGCGTTTGGGTAGTTGAAGAGCAACTAACGACTCGACATTGGAGGCCATAGTGATTGAATCATTCAGGAGCTACCGGGATTTGGCCGTATGGAAAAGAGCGATGAAACTCACAAGAGAAATCTACGGGCTTACGAAAACATTTCCGTCCGACGAGCGCTTCGGCTTAACAAATCAAATTCGAAGAGCCGCAGTTTCGATTCCCTCCAATCTAGCCGAGGGACACGCTCGTGCGGGAGCGGCTGAATTCGGTCGATTCATCTCTATTTCCATGGGCTCGGTTGCAGAACTCGAAACACAATTAATTCTGGCCCGTGAACTGACATACGCCGATGCTGAAGTCGTCGAAAAAGCCCTCGAGGAACTGGATGAGATTGGCAAAATGCTGCGCGGCTTGGCGAAAGCGATTCAGTCGCGGCGGAGTGGTTAGCAATTGGAGAGCTTATCGAGGCTGAAGGGCCGAGAGGCAAGAAAACGGACATTCCTAATAAGAGAACGGATATCACGAGCGCAGATTAAAGGGTTTCAAGCCCCTCCATCGCTTTCCGTTCCAGCCTCTAGCCTCTAGTCTCTAGTCTCTAGCCTCTACTAAGGCAATGGCACCGGACGAACTCAACAGCAACGAGATGCACGCGCTGTTTGATTATCTGCGCGAGGCGACCGAGCAGCTCGAAGTTGTCAATCGGGTCGTCGCTGCCGTCAATTCCAGTCGCACAATCGAAGAAGTTTTTGGCTTGGCCAGCGAACAGATGCGCGCCCTCGTTCCTTTCGATCGCGCTTCCATCACGCTTTGTGAAGATGATGGCCTCCGTGTATTCGCCCTTTCGGGAGAAGAAGCGGGGTCACTCGCGGTGGGAGCGGTCGCGCCGTTTCATGGCTCAGTGACGGAATATGCTTTGAAGGAGCGCACGCTGGTCGTGATTCCTGAACTGCGCGCCGAGAAACGATTCAATGTTTACGCAGATTTGAAACAGGAAGGGTTTCACTCGGCGGTTTGCATGCCGCTCTTTTCCGGCGACACGGCAATCGGCAGCATGAACCTGACGTCACGCCAGCCGGATACTTATGAACGAAAACATCTGCTGGCCCTGGAACGGCTCGGCCCACCGCTGGCCATCGCAATTCAAAAGATTCTTTTGCTGGAGCAGGCGGAGCAGCGTTCGCGGGCCATGGAAGCGGCGGCCCACCGTGAAGAACTAACCGCGCGGATTGGCAGACGTTTGTCCAGTTCGCTCGATCCTTCGCTGGTCTTGCAGGAAACCGTGGACGCGCTGGGCAAAGCGCTCGAAGCCGATCGTTGTCAGGTCACTTTGTTTGATGATGACGAGGAGAAGGACAACGCGTTCGTTGGTTACGACTACCTGTCGGGAAAAGATATTCCGTCGCTACGCGGCCGGCGCATTCCGCTGCGGACCAGTAAATTTGCCGGCAAGGTTTTTGCCACCAGAGAGCCAGTCGCGCTGAACGATATCAGGGAAATTCCACGGGGCGAACTGCTGAACTTATACCTTGAGCTGGACGTCTGCGCCGTGATGGCGGCGCCGGTTGTCAGCGGCGGTGAATTTAGCGGCCTGCTGGAACTTCATATTAATTGCGACCCGCGGGCCTGGACCGAGGACGACAAGAAAGTTCTCGCCGCCGTTGCCGCGCAAGTTTCCATGGCGTTGACGAATGCGCGCTTGTACGAAGCCAGTCGCCGCCGCGGCGATGAGCTGGAAGGCCTCTATAAGATCTCGCGCACGTTTTCCACCATGACGGACACGTCGGAGATTTATGGACGCCTGACGAAATCCGTTTGTGAACTCGTAGGCGGCGAGATTTGTTTGTTGGCTACCTATGATCGCCGGCGCGGGATCGTGCGCGCGGAAGCTCCCGGTTATCAGGCATCGCCGGAGATGATCCGTGATTTTCAGTTCGCCCTCGAGCATCAATCGGCCGGCTCATTCAAATATCGCACGGCTGACATCGATCACATCTACCGGACCGGCGAGGCGTTTCTTTCAAATGACCCAACGCGGGACGATCGGTTCAATCAGGATTTTCTGCGCCAGCACCACGTGCGCTCAATCCTGATAGTGCCGATGCTGATCAAGCGCGAGCTAATAGGCTTCATCTATGTGGCGAACCGGCCGGGAGGTTTTCGTGAGCGCGATGCGCAACTGTTGCAAATTTTCGCGGCCCAAATTTCAGAGACAATTGCCAATGCGCGACTGTTCGCGACTATTCAGGCGCAGGCTGAACGCGAGGCGGTAGTCAACCGGCTGCTGTTGCTGTTGCAGGAATCAACCGATCTTAAGCGCGGCGTAGAGGTCGTGGTTGAACGTCTGGGCCAGATGTTGGAGTTGGATCGCTGCATTGCTGCACTCTATGAGGAACCGCAGGACGAAGGATACCGGCAATCCGCCGGGCGGGCCGGCATCAAGATTTATGGCGAGTGGTGCGCCGGCGCCCTGGGGCGTTTGCAGGACGACGTAGAAGTTGAAGAACGTACCCCGATTGCCGAGTGGATTCGGCAACATCGCCAACCGTTGGTGGTGAATGACGTGCGCGCGCATCCGCTGGCGGCCGGGGTCGAAGATCTGATTGAGCGCACGGGCGTACGAAGCTTGGCCGTCGTTCCCATCATCCATCACGGTCGCATCATCGGCTCGCTCAGCGCGCACCAGACCAGGGAACTGCGGCGCTGGGCCGCGGACGACGTGGAGTTGCTGAACGCCGTGGCTATGCAAATTGGAGCCACGCTGGAGAACGCCCGGTTGATTGCGGAACTGCGCGCGGCGAACCGGCTGAAAGATGATTTTCTGGCCACGCTGTCACACGAACTGCGCACGCCTTTGACCGCGATCAAAGGCTGGGTTGAGCTGCTGGCGGCAAACGAAGCAATCCCGGATGATCCGGAAATTACCAGCGGCATGGAGGTGATTCAGAACGCGACGTCGTCTTTGTCGCAACTGATTTCTGACTTGCTCGACTTGTCCCGATTGCAGCGGCGCGTTTTCCGGTTGGAAATGAAACCGTCGGATATGAATCTGTCCGTGCTGAATGCGGTTCAGGCCGTGCGCCAGTTAGCGGATGTTCATCAACTGAAGATCGAGCTGGCTTTGGATCAAGATCTGCCGTTGGCCGAATACGATCCGCAAAGGATGCAGCAAATCCTTTGGAACCTCCTGACGAATGCGATCAAGTTCACTCCGCCCGGTGGCAGGATAAAAATCACGTCCCGCAGCTTCACCACCGATCAAATTCATAGCAGTGAGGCATCCGCCGAACGCTGGATCGAGGTGCAGGTGGAAGACACGGGGGAGGGAATAACGCCGGAGTTTCTGCCGCATGTGTGGGACCGCTTCCGACAGGCTGATGGATCCTCCAAGCGCCATCACGGCGGCCTGGGGATCGGACTGGCCCTGGTGAAAGAGCTGGTCGAAGCTCATCAGGGTGAAGTGAAAGTGCAGAGCGACGGGCACGGAGCGATCTTCACCGTAGGGTTGCCGGTGGTTGCTTTTCGGGCTGCGGCGCAACACTAACTGCGAACCAGCGAAGTTCTTTGGAGTGCGCCGACCTGTCGGCGCTTTCTCTTGATGCGGCCTCCAGCATCCTTCGCCGGCGAGTCGCGAAATACGAAAGCGCCGACAGGTCGGCGCACTCCAAAGAGCTTCGCCCTTAGTCGCTCATGACGAATTCACCGATCAGCTTCGAAGTGTTGGCCCGCGACGGCGAAGCGCGGGCAGGCCGGTTGCAAACGGCGCATGGCTTCATCGAAACGCCGGTCTTCATGCCCGTCGGCACCGCCGGCACGGTGAAGGGCCTGCGGTTTGAAGCATTAGAGTCCGGCGATCTCGACGCAAGGATAATCCTCGGCAATACTTATCATTTATGGTTGCGACCCGGGATGGATACGATCGCGGCGTGCGGCGGATTGCATCGGTTCATCGGTTGGGAGCGGGCGATGCTGACTGACTCCGGCGGCTTCCAGGTGTGGAGTCTGGGAGCGTTGCGCAAAATCACCGAAGAGGGAACGGAGTTTCGCTCACACATCGACGGCGCCCTATGTTTTCTGTCGCCGGAAGTTTCGATGGAGATTCAGACGGTCCTGGGCGCCGACATCGCGATGGTTTTTGATGAGTGCGCGCCGGGCGAAGCGACCCACGAAGCAGCGCGGGTCAGCTTGGAGCTAACGGCGCGTTGGGCGAAACGATCGCGAGAGGCATTCGACCGTTTGCAAAGCGAAGCTGCGGAGCGATCACACGCGCGGTCCAGGCAAGCCTTATTTGGAATTGTGCAGGGCTCTTCTCACGCCGACCTCCGGCGCGAGAGTTTGCAGCGCACAGTGGAAATCGGTTTCGACGGCTACGCAATCGGGGGTCTGAGCGTCGGCGAAGAAAAGCCCATTATGTTTCAGGTGGTGGAAACGATTGCGCCGCTGATGCCCGCCACCCACCCGCGCTATTTGATGGGCGTCGGGACGCCCGAAGACCTGCTTGAATGTGTAGCGCGCGGGATTGATATGTTTGATTGCGTGTTGCCGACCCGAAACGGCCGGACGGGGCAGGCCTTCACTTCACGTGGGAAATTGAACGTGAAGAACTCGCAGTGGATTCGTGACCAGCGGCCCCTCGACGAGTCATGCTCCTGCTCAGTTTGCCGTCGCCATTCGCGAGCTTTTCTGCGTCACTTGTACGTGTCCGGCGAGATGCTGGCGGGCATTCTTTTGACCCATCACAACCTTGCGTTCTTCCTTGACACCATGAGACGTGTCAGGCAAGCTATCCGGTCTGGCGAATTCACCAGTTTTCGACAAGAGTACATAGCGAACATCCGCTCGGGTGTAACGTGAGTCGGGATCGCCGTCCCGTCCGGAAAGCGAGAGCTGCTTCGGAGGCTTGTTTCAATCTGCCACGAGCGGCCCTTTTTAATGATCGGAGCGACTTTTTCTAAATGACAATTGGTTTCCTTCTATTACAGGGCGGCGGCGGTTTTAGCATCATGATCCCGATGGTCCTGGTGTTCGGCGTCTTTTATGTCCTTATGGTAAGGCCACAGCAAAAACGCCAGCGCGAACTGCAGCAGACCATCAGCACCTTGAAGTCGGGCGATCGAATCATTACAACTGGCGGCGTGATCGGTACTATTACTACCGTGCGCGACACAAGCTTTTTGATCAAGAGTGGTGAGAAGACGATCCTCGAGATTGCTCGTAGTGCGGTGGCAGGAGTAGAGCCGGAAGAAACTAAGTAAGCCAGGAATGACCGCAGGCGTGAACGTCTGCGAACCGGGCACTGGGCTTGGTAACTCGAAGCCTCTGCTGTGAATTATTTATGAAGAAAAAGAACCTCTCGCAGCGCGTAATCCTGACGGTGTTGGTTACGCTCGTTGGCCTGTATATAGTGTTTCTCCCCCACGGTCGTCGTCCGCATGGCAGTGACTTTACGCTCGCCGGCATCAAGAACACTCTGCGAAATAACATCAAGCTCGGTCTCGATCTGAAAGGTGGCTCGCATTTGGTGATGCGAGTAAAGACCGATGAGTATCTGAAGAAGCTTACCGAGAACGATGCTCTCGCCGCGCAAACCGCCGCGCAGGGCGCCGGCTTTGAAGTGAAGGATGTACGGGCTGAGACGACGGGCGGAAACTATCGCATCATCCTGACACCGGCCGACCCCGCGAAGGCCCAGGAAATCAAAGACGCAGTCGAGAAGAAGGTCGAGCTGAGCAGCAATCTCGGTTGGTCCTATTCAGCCTCCGGCGGCGCGCTGAGCTGGAGCCTGGGGGCAACGGCCCAGCGCACCATGGCGGACCAGGCGACTGAACAGGCACTGAAGATCATTGATAGTCGCATCAACGCCGTCGGGGTGGCTGAGCCAACGCTGCAGCATCACGGCGCGCAGGGTTCGCACCAAATCCTGCTGCAAATGCCGGGCATATCGGATCCAGAGCGCGTGAAGGCGTTGTTGACCGGCGAGTCCCATCTGGAGCTCGTGCACGTAGTCGGTCCTCCAAGCCCCGCATCAAAACAGACCTATGGCAGCGAACAGGAAGCGATTGCCTCTTTGAATAGCGGGGGGACAGTTCCCCCAAACCGTAAGGTGCTGCCTTATGCAGAGCGCGACGAGCCGACTGCCGGCGGACAGGCGAACCCTGCCGCGCCGAAGGACAAGCGATATGTAGTGGTGGAAATGCCGCCGATCGTGGACGGCAGTGAGCTGCGCAGCGCTTCGGCCGTGTCCAGCCGCGGCGGCCCGTCAGATGATTACCAGATCCAGTTTTCGCTCAAGAAATCCGGCGCCGACAAATTCGGACCGTGGACGGGATCGCACCTCAATGAATACATGGGCGTAGTACTTAATGACGAAGTTAAATCGATTGCATATATAAAAGGACAGATTTTCGATTCGGGCGAAATCACCGGCAGCTTCACGAAACAGTCCGCTGAGGATTTGGCGCTGACCCTGCGCTCGGGCGCACTGCCCGCTCCGATTCAGTATCAGGAGGAACGGACGGTTGGTCCCAGCCTGGGCGCCGACTCGATTCGCTCCGGAGTAAAGGCGTCACTCTACGGCCTGATCTTCGTGGTCGCATTCATGCTTTTCTACTATCGCGGTTCCGGCGTGAACGCCGTGGTTGCCTTGCTGCTCAACATCGTACTAATGGTTGCCGGCTTGATTCTTTTCGGCGCCACGCTGACTTTGCCGGGAATTGCGGGCATGATCCTGACGATTGGTATGGCGGTCGATTCCAACGTGCTGATCTTCGAACGCATTCGTGAGGAGTTGCGGACCGGGAAGACAGTTCCTTCCGCCGTCGAGCAGGGCTTCGGCCACGCCTTCGTTACCATTATCGATACGCACGTCACCACAATTATTTCGTCGCTGTTTCTTTTCGTGTTTGGTACGGGACCGATTCGCGGTTTCGCTGTGACGCTGGTGCTCGGCTTGCTGGTTAACCTGTTCTCGGCCGTTTACGTATCGCGCACGATCTTCATTTGGCATTTAACCCGTAAAGGACGGCGCGTAGAAACGCTAAGCATTTAGTTTTGTCATGATTCAAGTATTCAAAAACGCCCGGGTTGATTGGCTGGGTAACCGCCGCTGGTTCATCATGGTTTCGATTGTCCTTATGTTGGCCGGGCTGGGGTCCGCGATCTTTCGTCAGGTCAAACACCCGAACGGAACTGAGGCTTTCAATCTCGGCGTGGATTTCAAAGGCGGCACGGTGGTTACGGTGAAGTTTCGTCAGCGCCCCGATGCCGAAGCGATTCATGCGGCGCTGAAGAGTCAGGGCGCGAGCGAAACAATTGTGCAGCCGGCTGTAGATAAGCCGGACGAAGCATTGATCAAGTTACCGCTGGCCGGGCCGGCCGGTGGAACAGTCGAAGACGCCTCGCAGGTAGACGCCGGACGTACCACAGTCAGAAAAGCTTTGAATACCTTCGGGCCGGAAGCGAAAAAAGACCTTCAGTCTGAACCTGAGACCGCGTACCACATCGAGGGAACAGAAGCTGTCGGACCGGTGGCCGGACAACAACTGCGTAACCAGGCCATCGCCGTTACACTCGCCGCGCTGGTGGGCATTCTGATTTATATCGCCTTCCGCTTTGAGTGGACTTACGGCGCGGCTGCGGTGATCGCAGTATTTCACGACGTGCTCGTGACGCTCGGGTTCTTTTCCATCTTCCAATGGGAAATCAGCCTGACAGTCATCGCCGCGTTGCTGACGCTCGTCGGTTTTTCAGTTAACGACACGATCGTGGTCTTCGATCGCATCCGGGAAAATCGCAAATTACACCGCCGCGACTCACTCTATAAAATTACCAACGACTCGATCAATCAGACGCTCTCGCGGACTGTAATCACATCGGGTCTGGTGTTTCTCTCGGTCCTGGCGATGGTCATCTTCGGTGGAGAAGTGTTGAAGGGTTTCTCCCTGGCTTTGCTCGTAGGTATTTCGTTCGGCACCTATTCATCGATCGCGATCGCGAGCCCGATTATGGTCTGGTGGGAACAACGGTTGGAACGATCGGGTAAGATTTCAGCCCCGCCAACCAGGCAAAGTGGAAGCACGAGCGGCGACCAGCCAGCCTCTGCGCGTCGCAAACGAGAGCGCGCCATGGGCAGCGCTGCGATGAGTTCGCGCACACCGGAAAATCAAACTTAAAAAGTTTTTGGCACTAACGGCGAATCGGTATTTATTCAAGCTTGTTATCCTGATTTTGTCCTTGACTTTCCAAAGGGTCGGAGCATAGACTTTGCGCGTTGCTGGCCAATTAAATACGCCAAGTCTCGTGCCCCGTTAAAGTACGATCGGGTTGCACGGTGGTCTATGTTGAATGGCCAGTTGTTTTTGTGTGAATCTCGCACAGTGGCTGGGCTTTTCAACTAGCGGCGCGCCCAAGAGCGCCAAGTCCTCCGCTTGCTTCCCCTTCATATGGTAGTGCTCCAGCGGTCGCACGAGCGGCGTTTGAGCGGCAATACTTTCTGGTTTCGCACCCCTGATCCTTTTGGCACCGGAATAGGGAGGAAGACAACATGTTTGATCATCTGGTTGAGTCTACTTCGCACAAACAAGACACGGCGCGAAAAGGCTCTTTTATCCTGGTTACGGCTGCCATCTACGCCGTGCTCGGTGCTGCGTTTTTTATCGCCGGTATCTTTTGGTACAACGCCCAGCTCGATGTGCAGAACCTCGAGTTGACCGCGCTGATCGCTCCGGTGATTGTTCCGCAGCAGGAGGCGAAGCCCCAGGAGGCGCCCAAGCCGCAAGAGAAGGTGAACATCAACCAACAGGTTGACGTGCGCCGCGAGCTGATCGCCAGTGTGGATCGCCCGGACATTGCGCCGAAGGAAATTTCCGCGAAGGCGAGCGACATTCCGCCCGTCCGAAAGGGTGTACAAACCGTCGTTGGTGGTTCTGACAGCAACGCCATCGCGCCCATCGCCCCGGGCTCAGGTAGTGGAACCGGGGGGATCGGAGCGACCGCGCCGAAAGTTCAAATTGCCGACGAGCCGCCGCCGCCGCCACCCAAGCCAACGCCGCGCGCCCCGATCTCCGGCGGCGTGTTGAATGGCAAAGCCATCCGGCTGGTGCAGCCGCCCTATCCGCCGATTGCGCGCAGCGCACACGTGAGCGGGCAGGTAACTGTGCAAGTGCTGATTGACGAGAACGGAAACGTGGTGTCAGCCAGCGCCGCATCGGGCCATCCGCTGTTGCGGGCCGCGGCCGTGAATGCTGCACGCGCCTCGAAGTTTTCGCCGACGAAACTTTCCGGCCAGCCGGTCAAAGTCAACGGCGTGATCATTTATAACTTTCAGTAACGACGGCGTGGCGGAGGGCCAACCTGCTCAGGTGGCCCTTTCCCTGACCTGTTTGCGATCAATTTTAGAAAACCTTTGGAGGGTTAATCGTGACTATTCTAACCACTTTACTCGGAACGAAAATGCTTGGCTTCCTCGTGTTCCTTTTGCAGGAGGCTACTCCGAGTCCGGCAGCGGCCTCAGCGGCCAACGAATTCACCATTACGGAAATGGTGAAGAATATGGGCGCCGTAGCCATCGTTGTTGTGATCATTCTCCTGATCATGTCCGTCTATTCGATCGCGATCATGGTCGAACGCTATCTGACCTACTCAGCCGCGAAAAAACAATCGCGCGAGTTTGCGCCGCGCGTAGCCCAGGCCCTGAAGAACAATCGCATTGAAGAAGCGATTAACATCAGCGACAAGCACCGCAAATCGCACCTGGCCATGGTGGTCAATAGCGGCTTGCAGGAATTCCGCGCGCACGAGCAATCCACCGATCTTTCGGGCGACGAAATCGAAGCCTCAAAACGGGCCCTGCAACGCGCCATCGCTATCAAGACGGCAGAATTCCGGCGCGGCCTGTCCGGTCTCGCGACTATCGGTTCGACCGCTCCGTTCGTCGGACTGTTCGGCACGGTGTTCGGCATCATCAACGCTTTCCAAGGCATGAAAAACGCCGAGACCGCTGGTATCGCGGCGGTGGCCGGCGGTATTTCCGAAGCCTTGTTCACCACGGCCCTGGGTTTGGTGGTGGCCGTGCCCGCTGTCTGGCTGTTCAATTACTTCACCGGCAAGGTCGACGGGTTTGTGGTGGAAATGGATAACTCCGCTTCCGAACTGGTCGACTATTTTATTAAGAGCCGCACGAAGCAAATCAGCGCGTAAGGCGCTGGTTTTCGGTGAAGCAGGAGCGGGCGACGGCGCATTAGGGCGTCGCGCCACGGCTCTGGTCCAGCCGTAGTTGAAAGGAGTTTTCTCATGGCAATGTCAGGTGGCGGTGGTGGTGGTCTGCAGTCGGAGATTAACGTAACTCCGATGGTGGACATCATGCTCGTGCTGCTGATCATCTTCATGGTGGTCACGCCCTTCCTGCAGAAGGGCATCACGGTGTCGATTCCGCGCGATTCCAAATTCGCCGAAGAGGACACCAATATCAACAAAGAGTCCGCCGTCATCGTCTCGATACCGAACGACTTTGACTACTACCTCGGGAAAAAGAAGGTCAGTCTGGACCAGTTGAAGACCGAGGTTGAAAGGGCGCTCGAGAAGAAGAAAGACGAAGAGCGCATCGTTTATATCAAGAGCGGAGTTGGAGTGAGCTACGGTGAAGTGGTGAATGTAATCAACGCCGTACGCGAAAAGGGCGTCGACCGCATCGGCCTGGTGGCCGATAAGAAGAAGAAGGGCGCCGCCGCAGAAGTTCCGGCCACTTAGAAACTGAAACGTAATCATGGATGCCCGGACGGGCTTCATAACCGAGGAGCAAAACTATGGGGATGAGTGGTGGCGGTAATCGCGCCGTTCCTTATATCAACGTGACACCGTTGATTGACGTCCTGTTGGTGCTGCTGATCATCTTCATGGTGGTCACACCGTTGCGGCCCAGCCGATTCAAAGCAGATATTCCCTCCCAACGCGATCCAAACGAAGACACCAGCCAGCTAAAACCGAACCCGCTGACCCTGGTCGTCACCGTCGGTTCTGATTTACAGCTGAAACTTAATCAGGACAGCATGGGCTCAGTCAACGACACTACTTTGCTGAGCCAAAAGCTGGCGCAGGTTTTTAAACTGCGGAAAGAGCAGCGCGCGTTCCGGCCCGGAATGGAAGGCCGCTCCGACCTGACCGAAGATCAGAAGATAGAAAAAACGGTGTTCGTGAAGGCGCCGCGGTCGCTGAAGTACGGCGAAGTCGTGAAAGTCATCGACGCGATTAAGGGCGCCGGCGCAAGCCCGGTGGGGTTGCAGGTCGACGATTTACCCTCGTAAGCCTGCTATCGCGCGGTTACATCGGCTGCTTAAGCATCAGGACGATTGGTTGCATATCAGAGACGGAGCTATCAACAGATGAAACTCTCTCAGACCAGAGTAGCAATGGTAAGCGTGGGGCTGCTTGTCGCTTCCAGCTCCGGTTGCTCGGTCGTAAACAAGATCCGGGCCAAAAATGAGCTCAATGAAACTGCGCGGGCTTACAAAGCGGGGCAGTTCGAAGAGGCGGAGCAACACGCGCGCAGGGCCAGTGAACTGGATCCCAATAATAAGACGGCCCCAATCTTCGTAGCTCGCACGATCCACTCGCAATACCGGCCGGGCATTGATACTCCCGAGAACGTGGCCAAGGCCCATGCCGCAATCGACGCCTATCAGCGCATCCTGCAAAACGATCCCACGAATGAAGAGGGTTACAAGGCTGTGGCCGCGCTCTATGGCGCGATCAAGGAAGATCAGAAACTGCGCGATTGGATAGCGACGCGCGCGAACGATCAGAGCCTGCCGAACGAGAAACGAGCTGAGGCGATGGCTATCCTGGCCGGCAAAGACTGGGATTGCTCGTTCAAGATTACCGAACTGCCTGAGAACAAGCAGATAACGAAGGGCGAAGTTCTCTTCAAGAAACCGGCCAATCAAAAGGACTTCGATACGGCCCATATGTGCGTCGTCCGTGGATTGGAGCAGGCGGAGAAGGCCATCAATCTTGATCCTAATAGTGAGGCCGCCTGGTCTTACAAAACGAACCTCCTGACCGAAGCCGCCAGGCTGGCTGAAATGGACGGCAAGATGGATCAAAAGGCGCAGTACAGCAAGCAGGCGGATGATGCCCGCAAACGCGCCAGTGTCCTGATGGAGGAGCGACGGAAAAAAGAAGAAGCTCAGAGCGCTGCGAGCCCGCCGACGGGTTGATTGAACCCAGCCGATCAAGAGGCGCCGACAGAGTAAAAACTATTGCTTTCGCCATAGGTGATGCCTGACTTTCGAGTCGAGCATCACCTATTGCTATAATGTGACTGTTTCTGGAAGGTGGTAGTCAGTAGCCAGTAGCCCGCAGGATCTCCCTACTGACTGCAGAGTGCCGCCTATTTTTTTTTCATGATTCGGATCGAAGACATTGTTGAGAAAGTGCGCCGCAACCACCCGCAGGCAGATGCTGATCTGTTGCGGCGCGCTTATCTCTTTTCTGCTCGCGAGCATAAAGGCCAGAAGCGCGCTTCCGGTGAATCGTATCTGGTCCATCCGTTGGAGGTCGCTAACATCCTGGCGGACATGCGGCTGGATGCGGTGTCGGTTTCCACCGGGCTGCTGCACGATGTAGTAGAAGACACGCTGGTCGACCTGGACACCATTCGCAAGTATTTCGGCGAAGAGATAACCCACCTGGTTGATGGTCTGACGAAGATTGCGCAAATCAGCAACGTTTCGCGGGAAGAGCAGCAGGCGGAAAACGTCAGGAAGATGCTGCTGGCGATGGTGGATGACGTGCGCGTCGTGCTGGTAAAGCTGGCTGACCGCCTGCACAACATGCGCACGCTGCAGTATTTGAGCGCCGACAAAAGGAAACGAATAGCGCAAGAGACAATGGATATCTTCGCGCCTATTGCCCACCGGTTGGGCATGGGTAAACTGCGCGGCGAGTTGGAAGACCTCGCTTTTCAGAATCTACATCCGGAAGACTACCGCGATCTGGCCGCGCAGTTGGAAAAGCGCCGCACGGAAAACGAATCCTTTCTCAACGGCGTGACCTCCGTGATCGAAGAAGGCATGCACGAGGCCGGCGTGCCCTACGTGCTCATCGAAGGTCGCGTTAAGAGGCTTTACTCCATCTGGAAAAAACTTCGGCGGCAAAAGGTTGAGCTCGATCAGGTTTACGATCTGGTGGCCGCGCGCATCATCACGCCGAACGACGTGCGGCACTGTTATGCGGCGCTGGGAGTAGTACACAACACCTGGAAGCCCGTCCCGGGAAGAATCAAAGATTGGATCGCCACGCCGCGCGACAACCTTTACCAGTCGCTGCACACTTCGGTAATTGGCTCGAAGGGCCAGCCGTTTGAAATCCAGATCCGCACTGAAGACATGCATCAGATTGCCGAGGAAGGCGTCGCGGCCCACTGGAAATACAAAGAGGGCAAGCGCGGCGCGCGCGATGATGACCAGGCACTGAAGGCCCTGCGCTCCCTGGTTGAGTGGACGCAGGACGTGAAGGATTCGCGGGATTTTCTGGATTCGCTAAAGCTGGATTTGTATCCCAAGGACGTCTATGCCTTCACGCCAATGGGCAAGGTGATTCAGTTGCCGCGCGGTGCGACGCCCGTCGATTTTGCTTACATGATTCACTCTGAAGTGGGAAACACCTGCACCGGGGCGCGCATCAATGGCCGCATCGTCCCGCTACGTTCCCAGATTCAGAACGGCGACGTGGTGGAGATTCTGACCACGGCGAACTCGCATCCTTCGCGAGACTGGTTGAACTTTATTGCGACCTCGCGCGCGCGCAATCGAGTGCGTCACTGGGTTTCGGAACAGCAACGCGCCGAATCGATCGAGATTGGTCGCAAGCTATTTGAGAAGGAAGCGGGCAGGTTTCAACTGTCCGTCAAGAAACTGCTGGGCGACAGCAACGGAGATTTCAAACGCATCGCCGGCGAGTATGGCTACGGCCGCGTCGAAGATCTGCTGGCCGCAATCGGTTACGGCAAGCTGGTGCCGCGCAACGTTATTTCCAAGTATCTCGGGCCGGAGCAGTTCGCCGAACTTGATACGCAAAAGGAATCGCGTCTGCGGACGGGCGTCCGCGCGGTCAAGCGACTGATTCGGCTGGGCGACGATTCGATCGTGGTGCGGGGCGTTGATGATCTGATGGTCACGCGCGCCCGCTGTTGCAATCCGTTGCATGGCGAGGAAATCATCGGTTATATCACGCGCGGGAAAGGCGTCGCCGTTCATACCGAGCGCTGTAAGAACGTCAGGCAGTTAATGATTAATCCCGAGCGCATCGTTGACGTGGAGTGGGCGGGCAGTCCCGATAAGACCGCCTACGCCGTTAAGCTGCTGGCGACCACTGAGAATCGCACCGGCATGATCGCGGGGATTACGGGTGCGATTTCCGACATGAAAACCGGCATTCGCGACGCGCGGGCCACGGTGGCTTCAGACGAACGGGGCCGGATAGAAGTTACTGTAGAAGTTTTCGATGTGAAGCATCTGGACAAAGTGATCAGTTCAATCAAGAACGTGCCGGGCGTGCTCGATGTTGAGCGTTTGCAGGGCGCCGTCTAATCCTTCCGCAATTCTGCTGGAGACTTATCACCCCCTCAGCCTTTGGCGCGCGTCGAACCTTCTGTTAGAATGCGCGCTTTGCTTTGGAAGCCGGGAAGAGGCCTGAGCCAGACTGTGCGAGATATCATCCAAACTGACCGCGCGCCCCAAGCCATCGGGCCTTATTCGCAGGCCGTCCGCGCCGGAAATCTGGTTTTTGCCTCGGGGCAAATCCCGACCGATCCGGCCACGGGTGAATTCGTCCCCGGCGGTATCGCCGAACAAACTGAGCAGGTTTTGCGAAACTTGTCGGCCGTGCTTGAAGCGGCGGGAGCCGGTCTGGACCGCGTGGTTAAGACGACGGTGTTTCTGCAGGATATGAGTGACTTTGCGGCGATGAATGAAGTGTACGCGCGCTTTTTTACGAGCGAGCCGCCGGCGCGAGCCACTGTCGCCGCAGCGGGCCTACCGCGAAATGCGAAGGTTGAAATTGATGCGATTGCGGCGCTAGAGATTTGAGACTAGAGACTGGAGATTTGAGACTGGAGATTTGAGGCTGGAGATTAGAGACTGGGGGCTTAGGGGCTGGACGCTTGAGCTTGGGGCTGGAGACGTAAGGCTGGGGGGCGGGACTTGAAATCGCAGGTCTGAGATGAAATCGCAAGTCTGAGATTAAGAATTTTGAGATCTCAAATTTCAGATTTCAGATCGGCCGCACTGACCGAAGCGGGTTGGTCGCCAACCAAAGAACCGGATCGCGCGCCAACCAATTACGCTGGCTCAAAGGACAACCCGGTCAATCAGCCTCCGGCAGGCAGGAATGGTAACGCGCACCGTGAAGCGCTTCGCAACCGGTCAGCCAGCCGGACCCAGTCCACCAGCGGACCCGGTCCATCAGCCGACCCGGTCCACTAGCCGACCTGGTCAGCCTTCGCGACTTTGCCGGCTTTGATACAGCTCGTACAAACTTTCATCCGTTTAGCTCCGCCCTGATCGAGCTGGACCTTGATGGATTGCAGATTGGGATTGAAACGGCGCGGGGTCCGATTGTTTGCGTGAGAGACATTATTCCCGAATTGGGGCCCCTTGCCGCAGACTTCGCAACGTTTAGCCATGATTGATTACCTCCGGGGCGAAAAAGCGCCCAACAAAATTGCCCGTGAGTTACAGAAGCGTCGGTCCCTGTAATTCAAAACGAGAATTTATAGCAAACAGCTTTCCGCATGGCAAGTTGCGAGACCGTCCGCCGCTGCCAGCGAAACCAACGTCTAGTAGTTAAGGAGCAGAAACCAAGTGTATAAACCCGCCACTAAACTGGGAATCATCACTCTCGCGATTATGATCGCGGTAGCCGCCAGCGCCTGCAAAAACAACGGCGGCAGCGGCCCGGGCGCTGATAACACAGTCGCCGCGACCGTCAACGGCAAGAGCATCATGATGAGCGAAGTTGAAAAGCTGATCAAACAACAGGCACAGGGCCAGCAGGCGCAGATGTCGCCTCTGCAATTGGCCCAGGCCCGAATGCAGGTGCTGGAGAGTTTGATTCAGCGAGAGGTTCTTTACCAGCGCGCGCAAAAAGAAAACCTGCTGCCGGGTGAGGAAGAAGTAACCACAGTCATCAATTCGCAAATGCAGCAAAGCGGCATGACTGGCGAGGAGTTCGAGAAACAGTTGAAGCAGCAGGACATGACGCGCGAAGCGTTGCGCGAAGAAGCCCGCCGCGATATCGCCATTCGCAAGCTACAGGAAAAGTACAACGGCAAGATCACGATTAGCGATCGTGAAGTCGAAGACTACTACAACAACAATCGCTCGCAGTTTGTCAGCGCGCGCGGTGTCGCCCTCGGCGCGATCATCGTCGACCCCGCGGACAACTCAGCGCAGGGAATTCAGAATGACGCCAAGAGCGAGCCGGACGCAAAACTCAAGATTGACAACATCTACCAGCAGTTGAAGAGTGGCGCCGACTTCGCCACCGTGGCCCGGGCGCGGAGCGAAGATCTCGATAGCTTGCGACGCGGCGGTGACATCGGTTTTTTCAGCGAAGAGCAGTTGAAGCAGACCGGATTTCCCAAAGAGCTGACGGACCAGTTCATGGGTTCGATGCAGGTCGGTCAATCGACTGAACCTAAGCAGGTCGCTAATAAATGGTACATCTTCAAACTCGAAGAACGACGCTTGCAAAACGAAAACCTGACGCTGGAAAGTCCCAATGTTCGCCAGCAAATCACGCAGGCCCTGGTGAAAGCGCAGCAGGACATCTTGAACGCTGCGTTGTTGGTTGTGGCGATGAATGAAGCGAAGGTGAATAACAACCTGGCCAGCAACATGCTGAACACGCCGAGCAATCTCGGACTTCGACCGGCCAACCGCGATAGCGTGCCGGCCGCGACTCCGAGCGGTGCGGCCACTCCTGCTGCGGCCGCTACACCGAAACCGGCGACGCCCGTTGCGAGCGCTACGGCTACGCCCGCTGTGAAAGCGACGCCGAAAAAATAGCTAACCGCAGCGAAGCAATCGCGGTTAAGTCTGAGTGGGTGCGGGCAGCAAGTTTTAGCCCGCACCCGCTTTGTATGTCAGAGGTAGCGCAGTGGTAATAGTTTGCCCCCGCGCCAACTTTAGAGAGCCACACGAATGCAGAACCGGCAGCGATAGCAAACGAAGTCTGCGCTACGAAACGCGCGACCCAATTCACGAATGTTGTTTCGACTCTCAGATGTTTACAAATCCTACGGCGCGCAGGACGTTCTGCGCGGCGCCTCGCTGCAGGTAAACCCCGGCGAGCACGTGGGTTTGGTGGGGCGCAACGGCGCCGGTAAGTCGACCATTTTTCGCTTGGTGAATGCGGAGGAGACTCCGGACAACGGTGAAGTCGTCCGTGCGCGCGGAGTGAAACTGGGGCTGCTGGCGCAGCACATCAAGTTTGAGCCTGGCTCGACCGTCCACGAATGCGCATTGGGTGCATTTGGCCATCTGCAACAGATTGAGCACGAAATGCATGAGCTGGAGCATCGCATGGCCGATGCAGGCGATGAGCTGGACAAAGTGCTGGAGCGTTACAGCGATTTGCAGCACGAGTTTGAGCGCGAAGGCGGTTTTGTCTACGGCGCGAAGGCGGAAGCCATTCTCCTGGGGCTGGGCTTCGATCGCGAATCGTGGTCCCTGGAAACTGAAAAGCTTTCTGGCGGCCAGCAGAATCGTCTGGGTCTGGCCCGCCTGCTGTTGGCTGAGCCGGATGTGCTGTTGCTGGACGAGCCGACGAATCATCTCGATGTAACGGTGGTGGAATGGCTCGAAGAATTCCTCCAAACATACAATTCTGCCTACGTGATTATCAGTCACGATCGATATTTTCTGGATCGCGCTTGTCGCCGGATAGTTGAATTGGAAAACGGTCGCGCCACCAGCTACACCGGGAATTATTCCGCCTACCTGGTGGAACGCGAAGAACGACGCGAAGCCCAGCAACGCGCTTTCGAAAATCAACAACAACTGATTGCCAAGACTGAAGAGTTCATCCGGCGTAACCTGGCTGGCCAAAAAACCAAGCAGGCCAAATCGCGGCGCACCATGTTGCAGAAGCTCGAGCGCATCGAAGGCGTGCGCGCCGATCGTTCTTCAGGAAACTTTCGCATGCAGGCAATCGAGCGCGCCGGCAACTATGTTCTCACTGTCGACCAGGCCTCGATTGGTTATCCCGGAAAACTCCTGGCCGAAAACATTTCCTTCATCCTGCGTCGCGGCGAATGTCTGGGGATCATGGGGCCGAATGGTTCGGGCAAGACGACGTTTCTGAAAACCATTCTGGGCAACCTCGCGCCGCTGGACGGCGAAGTGCGCTGGGGCACGAAAACGAAGATTGGCTACTACGCGCAACAACTCGAGGATCTCGACGATCGAAACGAAATCATCATGGAACTGCGTCGAGTTGCTCCGGCGTCAGCGACGGCGGGCGAGTTGCGCGGGTTCCTGGCGAAGTTCCTTTTCACCGGTGATGACGTTTACAAGCATGTACGCGATCTTTCCGGCGGCGAGAAAGGGCGGCTGGCGCTGGCCAAGTTGATCTATTCGCGCGTGAACGTGCTGGTATTGGACGAGCCGACGAACCATCTGGACATTCCCTCGCGCGAGGCGCTGGAGCAGGCGCTCGACGCGTATGAAGGCACTATCGTAACCGTCAGTCACGATCGTTATTTCCTTGATCGCATTGCTACGCAGATTCTGGCGCTCGATGGCGCCGGCCGGGCGGAACATTACGATGGTGACTATACGGAGTATCACGACTGGAAAGCTCTCGGCGGGATGGACTCCGGTTCGACACTTCCACAAGTCTTTTCCGAATCAGATGCGGCAAAGGCGGGGCCTGAACCAATGAAGTCTCCTGCGAAACCGCAAGCAGCAAAGCCTGCCGGCGAAAAGTCGAAAGCAGCATCTGGCAAACCTGGTGTGAAAATTGTGAAGCGCAAACCCGCTGGCCGTAGCGCGGAAGAAATCGAGGCGGAGGTCGGCTCAGTCGAGCAGCGATTGCAAGAGCTTTCCCAGCAAATGAGCCAACCCGAAATCGCGCGCGACGCGGGGCAATTGATAAAGCTGAGCAACGAGTATCAGGACACCGAAATCAAGTTGCGGAAATTATACGAAGAATGGGAAAAGCTCAGCAGCGAAGCCGCGAGTGCGTGAGCTTTGTGCCAAGGGGCTCCGCTACAGCTGGGGATCCGTGAGTCCCCTAATCTGAAATCGTAGCAAAAGAAGTCTGGCACAGGGCTGTTTTGTCTCGCTGTTGTGTCACGGTCGGCGTTGGTGGTATAAGCCTCCCGTTCCTCGCGCTTTCAACGCGTTAGGAGGCTCTCACAAATGATTTTTACTCTTAAGTTCATTCTAGTTCTCCTGTTACTTGCCGCCGGCGCATTCTTTTTGCTTCATGGATTGGGCGGAGACATTCCTGTGATTAAATACAAGGGAATGGAGGCCAATAATCTCCCAGCGGGAGCAGCTTTGTTAGTGGTCGGGTTGTTATTGGCGGTTTTCTGGAAGACTGAAAGGAAGACTACCACCATAGAAGAGGTAGGAACCAATTTCTTCAAGAGGACTATCGAAACCACAACTAAATTCATCGGCCCTAAGCCCTAAGTGAAAAATCAGATTGGGCCACGACGAGCGGAATCCCCTCGCTTGACACTGCCGCAAGCGCTTTGCTACTTTCGGGCCTCGCTTCGCAACTCAATCCGCAGAGGCGACTGGTAGAAACCATAGGCGCGTAGCTCAGGGGTAGAGCACTACCTTGACACGGTAGGGGTCTGGGGTTCAAATCCCCACGCGCCTACCAATTCTCTCAAGAACCTACCTCGCACAACTCGTCGTTTTGCGTTGCTCCAAAACGCTCCACTTATTTTGAGAAAAACGGCCTTTCTACTTTGAATCAGTGGTCTTAAGAGCCAGGCTACGAATTAACCGATGAAGATTGTTAGGATGGATCCCGAGTTGTTTAGCTGCCTCGGTGTAGTTACCCTCTGCCTGCTCCAGTGCTTCGCGAATGAATTGCCGCTTTGCTTTCTTGATTGACTCGTAGTAAGACGCCTTGCCAGATTCTTCCGCCGGGGCGCTTTCACACAGTAGCTCAGGCAAGTCTTCCGGAACAATCAGATCAGTTGAACCGAGAACGAGGGTTCTTTCAATGGCGTTTTCGAGTTCACGGACGTTTCCTGGCCATTCATACGCCTCGAGTAAACGCCGGGCCTCGGTAGAAATGCCGGTTACTCTTCGTTTACATTTTTTGCTGAAGTTGGCGAGGAAGTAAGTTGCCAGCAGTGGAATATCTTCACGGCGTTCTCTTAACGGAGGCATCACCACAGATACAACATTCAGACGGTAATAAAGGTCCTCGCGAAAGTCTCCTGCCTTGATCGCCGCTTCAAGATTGCGGTTGGTGGCGGCAACTAAGCGAAGGTCGGTCTTGATGGCGCGCGTGCCACCCACACGTTCAAACTCACGGGTCTGTAGCACTCGCAACAACTTGGCCTGAATTACTGGTGGCAGTTCGCCAATTTCGTCGAGAAACACGGTGCCACCGTCGGCGACCTCGAGCTTACCTCGCTTTTGCGTGATGGCGCCGGTGAATGCTCCCTTTTCGTGCCCAAACAGCTCATCCTCGAGCAAGCTTTCAGTTAGAGTCGCGCAGTTGATCGCAACAAAAGGCTTCATCGCGCGAGCGCTATTCAAGTGAATTGCGTGTGCCGCTAACTCCTTTCCCGTGCCACTCTCCCCAAGAATGAGTACCGTGGAGTCAGTGGGCGCGACCTTCGAAAGAAAAGTGTAAACCTCACGCATCCGTGCACTCTCGCCGATCATCTTGTGCTCGAGTTTGATCTCATCACGGAGTTGCTGGTTCTCATTCTGCAGCCCCTCAAACTGTCGCGCGTTCTCCAACGCGATGGCGGCAATTCCCGCGATTGCGGTAAGCAACTGCAGATGTCCTTCATCGAAGCGTGCTGAGGGATCGCTGGTGTCGAGGTATATCACCCCCAGGAGTTTCTCGTAGACAACCAGCGGAACACATAGCAAAGAGCAAACGCGTGAGGCAACTAGGCTCGGTGTTCCGCCCAAAATTTCGTTCTCGAAAACATCATTGCTCAAAAGCGCAACTACTTCCTGCCATACCTGGTTTGTGATTGTCCGGCTGACCTTGATTGAGTCATCAGGCCCGGTCTTCCGATTCCAGCCTGAAATCGAGGAAAACGTATCTTGACTCCGGTCGACGAGAAGGATTGCTTCTCGCTCGGCTGGGATGACTTCGAGAACTAATTCCAGCAATCGATGTTGCAGCTCGCGCCCGCCACGTATGGAGTTAATCGTCGTGCTGATCTTCAGAAGCGCATTCAACTCGCGAGCGATGCGCTCGTTTTGCGGCAGTTCCGCCAACACTCTCTCAGGACGTAGATAGAACGCGTCCTCTGGCCGCAGCCTGATTGTGGATCGCGTAATCAAATCAGCCTCGTCAAATGCGACCGGTGGAGTACCCGCTTCAGCGTCGCGAAGCAGAAAAAGAAACTGAACGTCTCCCAAGGCAATCTGATCACCGTGCGCGAGTGTGTGTTCTTTTATTGGAAAGCCATTGACGAAAGTACCGTTGAAGCTTTCGAGATCGATGATCTTGAAATCCTCCGGTTGGCTCAAGGATGGTTGAGTTTCACCTTCCAGGTGGGCCGCCTGGCGATTGATGACGCCATGCCGCCGGGAGATCGAAGGTTCGTTAAGGCAAATAGTATTCGACGCCTCACGCCCGAGCGAAACCTCGTCGTCAGTGAGAGCGAAGATCGTTCCCTTCAACGATCCGGAAATAGCGATGAGCCTTGGTTTCATCTGCGGCGAAGCATATCAGAAGTGATAGGGGAACTATCAATCCCGATATGAAATGCGCAGTCAAATTCCGACATCACTTGCAGTGAACAACCACGCCTCGCGCTGGGACATGACGTTGCTTTCCTCAACTTAGAGGCAGTCGGAGCGAGTTTTTATTCATTGGTGATCCGTGTGGCACGAAGGTAGCAATAGGCCGGTTGGTTGAGAACGCTAAATCCTGGAGTCCAAAATAAACAGATGCCGGCGAGATCCGGAAGAAGAGGAGTCAAAGTAATGGCGGATTTTGGAAAAGCCGGAAAATTAACGATCCGCAAGCACGACGTAGCTGCATTAGTTAATCTGACTAACAAAGAATACCTCTCCTACAAACTCACGGTTCAAGGAGCTGACCCGATATTCACCTTCGCATGCACACACGGCGCTCGCCTCTCTGAACATCAGTTCGCAGGACATCCAAAGAAGGTCTATGAGTGGACATGGTGCCGACCAACTGCGCTGGCCGCTGTGCCCAATGAGAGCAGCGACGCTCCTGACGATATGTACGGCGTCGCAATGTCATTCCTGGCAGCTGTCAAGTATACGCTGCTGGTTGAACAGCGCGACCAGACCGACCAATTGGTCAGGACACTCAAGGACATTGACTACGAGAGTCAGGATCCGCATGACAACTTCACCGAGAGTCTGCGGATATTTACGACCTAAGCTAATAAACGAATTTCTTTCAGTTGATACGAACCCCTGATGGAGGACGATATGTTCCGCAAAAAATCCCTGACCTTGTTAGCCGCGCTCGCAATTGTTGTGGCCTTCGCGCCTCCAGGTCGGTCCCAATCCAATGGGGACCCGCTAAAGGCCTGCGAGAACCAAACAACGACCTTCGATACCTGGACAGCGTGTTTGATTGATAAGGTCGCGACGCCCATCGTCAATCAGCGTCACCCGGCCAAACAGGTCGAAGTCCCTAGCATTGCCGACAACACCACGTCGCTCGTAGATCAAACTTCGTCTCCGGATCTAGTAGGTCTCGCTCTCAACCTTGCCGGTCTAAAAGAGAATTCTGATGCGAGCGGTAACGGCACTTCGGGAACAATCACCACTTCGGCCTATGCACTCTACGCGGCGGCTAAGAACCGCGACCCGTTGGACCCAGATTTTTATGTAAAGCATCCTAATCTTCGGCGCTTTTCATTTACTCTCGGGCGCGACGGCGGCAACGCAACGGACCCGACTGGCGGCGGGCCAGCGACTGTTGTTGGATTCAAGGTGCTCGTCTTGAACTGGCGCGATGTTGCCAGCCACGACAACGGAACGAAATTGATGACAGCTTCTGCGGCGCTCGCAACCTCCGCTGTCGCAACCCTAAAAATGGACAAAGAATTGCAGGACTTTCTATTCCAGGAGTTGGCCCCCACTTTAGGCCTTTGCGGAGCAGCTGGTGCCCCAGGCGCCAGCCCTATCGCGAATCAGGTCGCTTTTCTGAACAACTGTTTGGGTCCTGCCCTGGTGACTACCGTCGCAAGGTTGACACCGCAGCAGCGGAAAGAAATCAAAGCCATAGTGACACGTAACATAGATGATCCGGCGACCTTCATGAACACCGTTAATCAGGAGGTTTGGGAAATCCGCCGGGCACCGCAGTTGTCTTTCACGTTCCAATCTAAACTTCGGAATGGCAACGGCGACGACGAATATCGTACGGGAGTGCTTTTTGATTATGGAGTCTATGAGCGAATGAATCTGACGGTGAATGGCACCTTTGATTATAAGGATAGCAAGCTTATCGGGGCCGACACTCGCGCTGGGCGCGTGGCCGCTGAGGGTATCTTCCAATTGACCCCGAACAGAGGCAATTTCGGAGATCCCAGGCCTTATCTATTCAGCGCCTCGAGCGAAGCCAAATGGGCAAACAACAGCAAGTCGACCTACACGGGTCAGCTTAAACTAACGATTCCCATACCTGGTTTGACCGGCGTCAACTTTCCAATCTCAGTGTCGGTTGCCAATCGATCAGATCTGATCAAAGAGAAGACTGTGCGTGGCAAATTTGGTTTCACAATCGATATCACCAAGCTGCTTAGCCAAATTCAGTGACGGTGCCTGTGCGCATTTTTTTCGGACCTTCACGACCAATCAACCAGCCTTGATAGGAGTAATTCAATGGACGAACTCATTAAAGCACTCGCACCGGTTTTCGCGGCGGGCCTGAGCATTCAGCAGTTGGGAGAGATTCTCTCTCCGGTGATCGACAAGATTAGCCCGAATAACAAGAAGATAATCGTCGGGTTGTTTTCACTCGTCATCGGCCTGTTATTGGCTTTCTGCGCAGACCTTCATGTGCTTCACCTTTTGGGTCTTCCTGAACACAAGGTCATTGATCCCCTGGTGACGGGTTTCATCATCAGTGGCGGAACTGAAGGAGTCAATTCCATCTTGAAGTTCTTGAAATACAAGAAAGAGGAAACGAAGACCGAAGCCGCAGCGAAGGTCTCTTCAGGCGTGCGTACGCCAGTCACTGAAACTGTCGCCGCGCCGACGGCGGAAGCGCTCGCCGCGATGAACCGAAAGTAATACAAAGGACAGAGACTAATTTACACGCGCGTGCAACGTCTCCCGGACATCAGGAGCGTTTCGGGCCAGACGACTGGGCGAGCGTGATTTGGAATGCCGATCTATAAGGCGCGTGCTCATCTAGCACCTAACGAACCTTTGGGATGACCATGCGTTGCAGAGGAATGTCGACGTCCGGTCTGCTCAAGTAAGTCTTGTAATTGTCGGTGCCCCAGTCGGCTTCGATTGTAGCTAGAACCCGCAGGGCCTGACTGGCATACTCTTGCCGTCGTTGCTCATGGGCTAAGTCTCGGTTTGCAAAGAATTGAATAAACCAGCTTCGCCATTCAGAGTCGTGCCGCGTTGAGTTGGCAAACATGGTTTGCAGCGCTTTTGCCGTTGTTATTGCACTCTGGTAGTCCCCGGTTTCCAAACTGACTTCCGCTGAGGCCAGCTGAGCATGTGACGACAGTAGCGGGTCTGCGAGCGTGCTTGCTAATTGAACAGCCTGCGCACAATCCTCACGGCCAAGAGCAGGTTGTCCCGCCAAGGCACGGGCGACACCGCGGGTCGCGTGAGCTTGAATCACAATTGCCTTAAAGTCCGAGCCAGCCACTCTTAACGCCTCGTCGCTCTTCTTGATCGCCAGAGGCGGGTCGCCCTTACTTAATGCCATGCGCGCGTGCGAGACCTTAGTCCAAGCCAACAACTCAGTGTAAGGCTTGTGACTAGGGTCGGTAGCGATAGCAAGGGCGTCAGCTAGAGACTTTTCAGCCTCATCATATCGACCCAATTGCCAAAGCATGGTGGCCTTGTTCATCAGCGCGTAACCGCCGACGAGTTGATTGCCAAGCGTCTTAACAATTGAATACTGCTCTTCAAAATGAGCCAGGGCTGCTGGGAAATTCTCCTGATGGTTGAATACGACACCCATACCTTCATGGCAAAGGGCCAATTGCTGGGGGTCTCCCACCTCTTGTGCGAGCTTAAGTTGGCTCTCGAAAGCGTGAAGGGCGTCGTCATAATTCCCCAATTGATCATAGACATGTCCAAGGATGGCGTAAGCTTGAGACGTCTCCTTGCGATAACCGCCTTGTTTATAGAAAGTCAAGGCGTTTTCAATGAATTGCAACGCTGCAACCGGACGGCTCTGATGGGTTCGCAGGCTAGCCAGCGAGATAAAAGCACGAGCTTCATTGTGTCTGCCCTTGTAGCTTTGGGCCAGACGCAAAGCCTGGTTGAAATTCTTTTCTGCTTCAGAAAGATTGCCTTTTCCAAAATATGCATTGCCAATTTCGATCAGCCCGGCAGTGGTTAAGTTCTCCATTCCGCTCGTTTGTGCCAGATCCATCGCATCTTGTGAGTATTGCACCGCCGATTCCAGTTTGCCGGCAATGATCTCAACGTTGCTCAATTGCAAGAGTGTCTTGATTTTCTGGTCCTGGTTCTCCAGCGCAGCAGATCTTCGCAGGGCTTGCTGAAACTGTTCATTAGCCTCCGCGACGTTACCTTGCTGGCTAAACATAAGACCGCGCTGGTAGAAGACCTCCGCGATCCCTTCGATTTCATTTGAGGTATCAAACAACTTGTATGCCCGCTCGTATGCAGCTTGAGCCTCCGCAAATCTCTGACTGCGACGCAGCACAAATCCCAATCGAAGGAAGGCCGCTGCATAATGTGGATCGTTTATTGTGGCGGCTTGGTATTGCTGTATTGCGAGTGTTGTTTCCTCATTCTTCTCGTAAGCGCGACCAAGGTCGACCAGGGCAGAAGCTTTGTCAGATTCAGTTGTGCTGCTTTCGATGCTGCGATAGCCTGCGACCGCCTTGGCAAAGTCGCGGTTGATCGTGTCGCTTATCGCTTGTAGCCGCAGAGCTTCCAAATTAGTGAGGATTGAGCGATCTGGAACGAGGTCGGTTGCCCGGAAGATTTCTTCGTTGGCCTTCTCGGAATAATCAAGTTCCATCCACGCTTCCGCGAGTCGGGCGTGAGCTAAGCTGAATTGTTCATCTTCCTGAACAGCTTGTTGCAGCAACTTGCTGGCGCGAAAAAAAGCACCCTCGCGAATTGCCTCAATGCCCCTCTCGTAGAATAGCTGCGCGATAGGCGGCGGTTGATGTGCTTTGTGGCGGGTCAGCCACCAACCTCCAAACGCCAGTAAGCTCGCCAGTATCAAGCCGCCGGCGACGTAACCGATCGAGAGTCGCGGCCGTTTGAAGATTTCCGACAGCGTTTCGAGGATACTAATTGGCTGCGTAGAGAGAGCAGGCGGCGGGAAGGGTCTTACAGTTTGTCCGACATCACTAGAGAGCGTTGCCTGCGCCTGATCCAGATCCGCGATCAATTCGTCTGCAGTTTGGTAACGTTCATCCTGTCTTTTAGCCAGGGCTTTCAGCGTGATGCGATCCAGTTCACCGCCGACGTTCGGGTTCAACCTTGAAGGTGCTGGCGGATTGTCACGGATGACTTTGGCGCGAACGTCATTTGGAGTCGAACCGGAGAAAGGTCGAGTACCGGTGATGCATTCGTACAGCACCGATCCGAGCGAGAAAATATCGGTGCGGGCATCCACGTCGTCAAACCCCATTGCTTGCTCCGGTGACGCGTACTCTGGTGTGCAGACGATGACTGCCGAGCTTGTGCGTGTGGCGGGTAGTGGCGCAGGCTGTTGAGTAGGATCAGCGCCCTGAGGCGCAGGTGGATGATCATCCTCGTCAACGCCGTTCTCGCTCAGCCGATTTGCCACCGCCGCTTCGTCCAAATACTTTGCTAAACCAAAGTCCAGTACCTTCACCTCGCCTTGTTTGTTGATGGCGATGTTCGAAGGTTTAATGTCACGATGAACGATGCCATGACGATGGGCCTCAGCGAGAGCGGCCGCAACCTCCCGAATGATTTCGATAGACCGCTCGATGGTGAGATCTTTCTCCGCTATAAGATCGCTAAGCATCCTGCCCTGAACGAATTCCATTACGATATAGAGTTGGCCATCGGGTGTGGTGCCACCATCATAGACAGTGGCGATATTGCGATGTGAGAGTTTTGCGATGAACCTCCTTTCCCGGCGGAAACGCATACGAAGCTGTTGTCCGCGCGGGCCGGCGACCGTAGTCGATACCTTGATCGCGACCTGTCGATCGAGCTCGGTATCTTCCGCAAGGTAGACGATACCCATGCCGCCTTTGCCGAGTTCCTTAGTAATTCGATAGTGTGAGAAAGTTTGACCAATCATAGAGGCGAGGCCGCTCAATCAGACCTGAGCACAGAAACTGTCAGCGAGAATTCGCGGGAACAGAGAGGCCCTTGGCAGCTGAGCGCCGCCATTGTCACCTTTAAGTCTGTGCTTTTCAAGATCGGCGAACTATGTGGCCGTGATCTGGTTATCGCTCAGCGAATATGAATGGCTAGGGACTGGGCGCAATAAGGGATGGCTGATGAAATTTCCATAGCTAAGTGTTTTCAGCTGTGAAAAAACCAGAGCGGTTTCTTCAAATGAATTACTGATTGGTCGGGTAATTGGTCGGGTGGACTCTGCATGATTAGAAAATGCCCAATATGATTGGTGTTTATTTAGGAAGCGGCTGCCTTGACACGGTAGGGGTCTGGGGTTCAAATCCCCACGCGCCTACCACGCTTCTTAGCGGGTCCTTCACCTTGCAAGCTCAATTTGTTTGACCGCCTGTCAGAAGTGACAGATGCAGGGACTGATCAACGTCTTTACACTTGCCGCTTACGGGAAGGTTCTGCGTAACTGTTTTCTTACCATGCGACATCTGTGCATCTGCACGCTGCTTTTCATTCTTCCGCTACCAGTACTCGCTCAAACCAGGCGTTCGGTCCGTCAGCCACGTCAAGCCCCTCGAGCAAAGCCGGATCTTTCCCGCAGCTCTGTCCGTGATTGGGCGAATCGCGTGATGTCCAACGACGCGAAGGTCCGCGCTTCCGCTGAGGCCGCTCTGGTCCATGAGGCCGGGCGTGCGCTGCCTTTGCTGAGGCGATTCCTCAACGGTGACGATGAAGGCCTGCATCTGGAGTCTTTTGAAATCATTCGGCGAATGGGTCCGCCGGCAATTCCGCTGCTGCTGGATCTGTTTCGGCATGAGAACGTTTCCTTCCGGCGCTTTGCCGTCGATGCCTCCATTGATATGGCGCCCGCCACACTAGCGATTCAACCGGCGTTGAGACAGGCCCTGAGAGATGAGGATTCGATGGTAGCGGGCGATGCCGCACGTGCATTGGGCGCATTGGGCAAGAGAGCCAGTCCTTCGGTGGGTGCTCTGGTCAAGACTCTTTCGCACGAGGATCCCTACGTCCGGATCTACGCGGCGGAAGCCCTGGCGTCGATCGGTCCGGCAGCAGCAGGGGCGACGAATGAACTCGGCAAAGCCCTGGGCGATCGGATTCCCGGCGTGCGATGGGCGGCAGCCGAGGCCCTTGGCAGCATCGGACCCGCCGCGCAGCCAGCGGTGCTTCAGTTAATCGAAGCTTTGAAGGATCAGTTCCTCTATGTTCGCATCTGTGCGGCCGAGGCGCTGGGAAGCATCGGGCCGAAGGGACCACAGTCAGAGACAGCTCGGCAGGCGCTCAACGCAGCCGCAAAGGATCCCGTCGTGCGTTACAGCGCTGAATGTGCGTTGAATCGGATCGCCGGCGTCGAGTCTGTGACGCCGGTTGCCTCACCTAATCAGAGAAGGTCGGCTGTCTCGCTACAAGTCCAAACGACTGTAGCCCAAACGGGCAATCCTCCCATTGACTGGGATACGACCATGGCGCGGAACATCGTCTGGAGTGTCGAGTTGGGAAACGAAGTCTATGGCAGTCCCGTGGTGGCCGGTGATGCAGTCTATATCGGTACCGACAACACCCGGCACATGAACCCTGCCTTTCAGGAAGATTCAGGCGTGCTCATGGCCTTTCGCGTGACGGACGGCGCGTTCCTTTGGCAGGACGTGGCCCCGCGAGTGGACCGCGGCCTCAGAGAGTTTTTGCTGCCTTCAACGACAAGTATTCCTTATGTTGAAGACGACCGGTTGTATTACGTCACCGCCGACTGTCAACTCCGTTGCCTCGACACGAAGGGTTTCGGTGATGGCGAGAACAATGGTCCATATCGAGAAGAGATCTTCAAAGACAACGCCGCCGCAGACATCATTTGGCAGTTGGACATGCCCTCGTTAGGGGTCTTTCCGCATGAAGCCTGCAATAGTGAAGTTTTGGCCCTGGGTGATCTGCTGCTGGTCAGCACCTCCAACGGCCAGAATGAAGGTCATACCCGCGTCCCATCGCCGCGCGCGCCAAGTTTGATCGCGGTGAACAAACGCTCAGGCGAATTGGTCTGGCGGGCCATTGGCGCGGGCGAGCATGTGCTGCACGGCCAATGGTCCAGCCCAGTGGCGGCCAACGTCAACGGTCGCATGCAGGTGCTCTTCGGCGGAGGAGATGGTTGGCTGCGCGCGTACGACGCAGCTTCGGGCGACGAAGTTTGGCGATTTGATGGCAACCCGAAAGACGCCCGCTTTCTTCCGCGCGCTGGTGTTCTTTCGCGCAGTTTTATCCTTGCTTCACCGGTCTTCGCCGACGGCCGCGTCTTCATTGCGATGGGACAGAGTCCAGGGCACGGCAACGGGCCTTCATTGATTCATGCGATCAGTCCCAACGGCCAGGGAGACGTCACCAGGACCAAGCTTCTCTGGACTTCGCGCGAGGTCGGCCGCGTAGCGGGAACGCCCATTGCGAAGGACGGTCTGCTGTACGTGGGTGACGTGGGCGGAACGATTTATTGTTTGGACGCGGCCACCGGCGCCCTCGTCTGGAAGCACGAAACGAACGATGAGATCTGGGGCTGCCTGCTGGTGGCTGGCGACCGGCTTTACGTTGGGAACGCGGGAGGCCTCATGACCGTCCTTCGTGCCGGACGGCATAAGGAATTGCTGGCCCAGATCGAGATGGATGCCCCGCTATATTCGCGTCCGGCCGTGGCGGGCGACGCTCTTTATCTAGCTACCGCGAACCGTTTGTACCTCATCGCGAGAAAGCGTTGATTCAGTTGGCGGGGGAAGCCATCTTGCTTTCTTAACCCTCAAAATTTGGGATTCGATATGCGCAGTTACGAGTTATGTTCACCGCGGCGTTTAAGAAAAGTCGTTCAACTGGATCCAGTTTGCCTGGGCTTGATCGGCTCCGACGGGGGTTGGGCCAACCACGTCGTCGCGGGCGGCGTCCTCGAAATACCGGTAGATCGCGCTGAGCCTTTCGTTCGGATCAGGCTTGATTGGGGCTTCGTCGACCTGTTCATAGAGCGGCGGCGGGATTTCGGCAAACTCGGCCATCGGACCGTAGACGTCATCCACGCCTTCGCGAAAGACATCGCCGATGAGCAGGTTAATGATGTTGTTGCGTTGTTCCGGGTACTTGCGCAGAAATTCTGCGAAGCTGAAGCCGTCATTGTAGAAAGCGTAGACCAGCTTTCGCATTGACTCGATGCCTTTATCAAGCTTCGTTTGGAATTGACCCAGTCGTGCGGCGGAAAAATCGCTGTGACGAAAAGCATCATGGATCGCGTCAGCCGCGAGCTCGGCCATCTTCAGCGCCAGCAACACACCCGAAGAATAAATCGGATCCAGAAAACCGTAGGCGTCTCCAATAATAATGAAGCCGTTGCCGGAGTTGTGTTTGCTGCGATAGGAGTAATCGAGGATCGAATAGATCTTGTCGACGCGCGTGCCGATCTCGACGCGCCGCTTCACCGTCGCACATTTCTCAATTTCTTCTTGAAAGATTTTCGCCAGGTCCTGCCCGCGATCTTTCAGAAGGTAACCGGGGTCGGCGACGATCCCCACGCTGGTGACGTCGTTTTCGAGCGGGATATACCAGAACCATCCGCCGCTGCCCGGCTGCGTGCGCAGCACGAGCGTCGCTCCGCCGTTTAGATCCGGCTCGCGGTGGGCGCCTTTGAAATACGAATATAGGACTGCCTTCTTTAGTTTCGGATCGCGAACCCGCCAGCGGAACTTGTTCGAAAGCATGGCGCTTTGGCCGGTGGCATCGACGATTACCCGCGCATGAAAACTGTGGCGCGAACCGTCCTTCATTTCCACTTCAACGCCGACTGCCTGGTCACCTTCGAACAACACTTGCTTGACCGCGGTTCCCTGATGGACCACGGCGCCCTGATCGGCGGCATGTTCGATCAGCATCTTGTCAAAAACGGCGCGGGTCACTTGCCAGGTAACGGCGCTCTCATGATGCATCGCTTCGAAGAAATAAAAAGGACGCGATTCTTTCCCCGCTGGATTCGCAAACTGCACGCTGAACTTACGGACAAACGGACTCGCCTTGAGTTTTTCCAGCAATCCCATTCGCTGGAAAGTCCAATAGGTATCGGTCATCAGCGATTCGCCGATGTGGTGACGCGGAAACTCTTCTTTTTCAAAGAGGACGACGCTGAGGCCCTCGCGGGCCAGGATGCTTGCGATCGAGCTGCCGGCGGGTCCACCGCCGACCACAATTACGTCAAAAGTCTTTTTAGGATTTTCCATAATGCCTAGGCGTATCTCACTGTTCTCAATTCCGGTTCAAAGAAGTCGAGCAGGAAGTTTTCCACTTCCAGCAGTCCGCGGCGCGTCAGGGTTATCGTTTCGTTCTCCAGTACGAGCATCTCTTCATCACGCAAACGTTCATAAACGTCGCGAAATTCCTGCCATACATCAACCCCGAACTTGGCGCGGAAGTAGTTTGTATCAAGCGAACCATTCTTCAGTTGCAGGACCATCTCGCGTATCAGTCGTTGCTTCGCACTCAGCGACACCGCCCGCAAGAGCGGCAGTTGATCGGAGTTAAGGATGCGAACGTACTGTTCGAAGTTGTGCGCGTTCTGAAAATTGACGCCGTCGAAATAGGAGAATGACGAGACACCGAGGCCAACCATGTCGCCGCCGTGCCAGAGCGCGTCGGTGTAAATAAAGCGACAGGGCTTGCGCGTGGTCACCAACGTGGTGGCGCTGGCGATCTCAAAACCGTGTTCCTGAAACTGATCGAACGCGTAGTTGAGCCAGCGGCGCTTCGTGTCCCAGTCGGCGATCGGCGACGCGCTGCCGTGCTGAATGATGTCCTGTGAAATGACCGTGTTGTACGGCAGCTCCATCTGATAGATCGTGACCGAATCAGGTTCCAGCTCGATCGCGCGGCGGACGGTGTCACGCCACTTTTCTTCAGACTCGCCCATCATGCCGGAAATGAGATCGATATTGATTTGCGGGAAGTCGACCTCACGCGCCCATTCGTAGGCGCGATAAATTTCCGGTGACAGGTGCGCCCGCCCATTCAGCGCCAGCACTTCATCGTCAAAATGTTCGATGCCCAGGCTCAGGCGGGTGACGCCAATTTCCTGCAAAGCCTCGAGCTTGGATTTTTGCAGGGTTCCGGGCTCGCATTCGAACGTAACCTCTTCCGCATTGGCCCAACTAACGTGACGGTTCAGCCCGTCGACCAGGTAATGCAGTTGCTTTTCACTAATGTAGGAAGGCGTGCCGCCGCCGAAGTAAGCGAAGCGAAGTTGGCGTCCCTGAAACGCCGGGCTGCGACTGTAGATCTCGTTTTCCTTAATGAGCGCGTCGAGATAGATCTCGATCTCTGAAGCATTCTTGTCGGTATAGACTTTGAAATAACAGAACTTGCATCGCTTGCGACAGAACGGAATATGTATATAAAGGCCCAGCGGATCATTCACGCGGGGAGTTTTTTCGAGCACCGCGAGCGCCTCGTCCACTGACTCGGATTTCCATTGGGAGAAGGGCGGATAATTCGAAACGAAGTAATTGCCAACTTCGGTGCCGGTCGTTTTTGTAGAATCGATCGTCATGTGCCGCTTGTCTGCGTACGGATACCGCTATCAGACTGTTTCAAAAAAGGCTGGGATTCGGGGAGTTGGCCTAAATCAAATTAGCATCGCTGGTAGCGATAGACAAACCTGGGATGGTGGATAGTGGATTCGCTTGAGTGAATTAGAAGTCCATTCTCCATTGGTCATTTCTCATTTTTCATTGGTCATCGAACTCCACATCTGAGCGGCCCAAAGGCGTCCGGCGCGGCTCGGCCGTCTGATGTGCGGAAGGCCTCCGCCTTCCGGAAGGCAACTGTCGTAATTCGTGGCTGAGCCTCGATTGGGCATAGCCCGACAATTCCTCCCATCTGTCGGAAGGGCGAAGCCCTTCCGCACATCAGGCGGCCAAGCCGCGTGGTTCATTTGTCATCGCAGCTCAGCGCGAATGGTTCGGCACAAGTTTCTGAATCGATGACAAATGAAAAATGAGAAATGACCAATGAAAAATGATCCGGTTTTAACTTCTTGCTTGCTAAGATGTCGCGGAATCGCAACTGAGAGAAGGTCCTGATTGACGGAACCCCGGCCATTCACCAGCAAGCATTATCTGGCGTATGCAGTATTGCTCCTGATCTTCGGCGCGGGAATCTGGCTGGTGTTGTTAACCGGTTCACATCTTCACTCGCAACGCGCGGTCAGTGCGTTGCCAGCGGAATCGTCTGCCGTCAGTTCTGCTCCGGCGTCCACCGATCCATCTCAGCCTGAAAGCCATAGGCAAAAGAGCATCTTTCGCGACAATCTGAGAAACCCTCTCACCATCCTTCTGCTGCAATTGATTGTCATCATCGTTATCGGACGGCTCGCCGGCAAGCTGTTTCAGACCATCGGCCAGCCGCCAGTGCTGGGCGAGATTGTTGCGGGAATTGTGCTGGGCCCATCCCTGCTCGGTTGGCTCTCGCCGGCGGCAATGACTTTTCTCTTTCCGGCGTCTTCGATGGTAACGCTGAGGCTGCTCAGTCAAATCGGCGTAGTGCTGTTCATGTTCATCGTAGGCGTGGAACTCGACGTGAGTAATCTGCGTCAGAGGGCGCACACCGCGATCATGGTCAGCCACGCCAGCATCGTCATGCCATTCTTCCTGGGCGTGGCGCTTTCCTTATTGCTCTTCGATTCGCTGGCGCCGATAACGACATCATTTATCGCCTTCGCGCTTTTCCTGGGGATCGCCATGAGCGTTACCGCGTTTCCCGTGCTGGCGCGAATTCTGGCGGACCGGCGGATGTCGATGACACATCTCGGTAGCGTCGCGCTCACGTGTGCCGCCGTGGATGACGTAACGGCGTGGTGCATGCTCGCCTTTGTCGTCGCCGTCGCGCAGTCAGGCAGCTTCGCGGCATCCGTCCTAACGATTGTGCTGGTAGTGGTTTTCATTTGTGTCATGCTCTTCATGGTCAGGCCGCTGCTGGCACGCCTGACGGCAAGTTTTTTTAAAGACGAATTGCCGGAATCAGGTGAAAAGGAAAGTCGCGGACTGGTGGCTGGAGTGCTGGTTTTCGTCCTGGGTTGCGCCCTACTGACTGAGGCGATCGGCATTCATTCGCTGTTCGGCGCTTTCCTCGCTGGAGTGGTCATGCCGGCAAACGCCGGGTTGAGAGTGCTCCTGAAGGAAAGACTCGAAACAATCAGCCGGGTGGCGTTACTACCGCTCTTTTTCGCTTTCACCGGTTTGCGAATGCAGATTCGCTTGATCAACGATTGGGAAAGTTGGGTCATTTGCGCAGCAATAGTCGCCGTAGCCATCGCGGGCAAACTGGGGGCCGGCATGTTGGCGGCCAAGTGGACCGGCATGAATTGGCGTGATTCGTTTTCGTTGGGTGTGTTGATGAACACACGTGGGCTAGTCGAGTTGATCGTGCTGAACATTGGCTATGACCTGGGGATTTTGTCGGCGCGCGCTTTCGCCATGCTGGTGTTGATGGCCCTGGTGACGACTTTTATGACTGGGCCGTTGCTGTCGCTGGTGAAGAGCGAAAGAGGACGTGAGCCGCTCGTTAGGGCGTGAATCAGCCCCACGGTCCATATCCGCCAATCCAGATTGATACCCACCCGCTACCGCATGGTGGTGGTGACTTCATTCCGTCAACAACTTGTCTTCACTTAGCGCGGCCCGCAGGGTTGCGGGAATCTCCGTTGGCTTGCCGTTCTGTAAAACCACCACCGTCATTGTTCCTTCGATCGCCAGTTCCGCAGCCGCATTAAAGACCTGATAGTCATAGCGAAACGAAGTGCGCCCGAGCTTACCAATGGCTAAGCGCAGGCGGAACGGCGCGTCGAGTTCAAGCACACGCAGAAAGCGGCATTCAATCTGCACGCGGGGAAAATCGTAGCCCATGCTTCGATTCATGGGCCACTCGATGCGACGCACGAGCTCGCTTTCAGCCTCTTCGATGATTTCGAAAATGCGGGGGAAGTGCAGGCGGCCGGCCGCATCTGTGTCCGCCCAGCGAAGACGGCGGTTCAGTTCGATGGCAATTGGCATTAGTCGATGACCTGTTTGCTTGGGTTGTTGTTGCTCTGAGAAGCCTTGCACAAAAAAGCCAATCAGATAGTGACCGAACTGTCTGGCAAAGCGAGCAGAGGTCCGAAGGACCGTTGCTTAATAGCCACGCCCGTGAGGGCGTGGATTACGGACGACAAAATTCCCCGAGCGCCGAAGGTGCGACGTTAGTTTTTACCGCCGGTCCTTCGGACCTTTGGCAATTAAACGGTCTACGTTCCCACGCGCTTCCGCGCGTGGCTATTTACCCTCGGCCCTTCGGGCCTGGATGACAGGCGCCATGAGACAGTTGTTGGCTCCAGGCCTTTTTGTGCAAACCCGCTCTGAGACGAACCAGTATTCCTGATAGGGCGCGAATCGACAACCGCCAACCACAGAGCCGCTTGCGGTCGCAAGCGGTTCTAAACCGCTCGCTATAGCGAGCGGCTCTGCATTCGAACAAGAATTGGTTCAAAGGCCCAAAGTCAAAAGTCCGAATTTTTCTTCGAAAACTCGAATGCTCTTTGTGCGAAAGCGGGATTACTCAATCCCACAATTGAAACGCACTTGCTGGTTGAATCTGCCGCGATGGCGCTCGGGTGTGAACCTCGATAACCATCGATTCCGGCGGAACTCCTGTGAAAGCGGGGAACAATTGAAAGTCGACCCGCGTTGAGCCTCATGAATCATCGCTGGCACGCAGTTTGAATTAAGGGACGTACGGAGCGCCCACCTCTGCAGACTCGTTGAAGCCGGGATGGAGTGTGTTCAGGTGCTGCGTCCGCTTAACCGACCAGCCCCACGATTTATCAAGTCACTTTCTGATTCGAATTAGCAAGCATGGATATCAAGCGCACCCCTAAATCCAAGATCAAGAAACGAGCTCGCACCACGATCTTGATCGTGATTGGTCTGTTAGCAATTGGAGCAGTCACGTTCGGCCTCGCCAAACTCAAGCCGGCCGCGCCCACGCTGGATCGTCAAACGGCGGTTATCGGGACCGTGAAACGTGGCCAAATGTTGCGCGAGGTACGCGGCATCGGAACCCTGGTGCCGCAGTTGACGCGCTGGGTGCCGGCGCCGGCTGACGGTCGCGTCGAACGCGTCCTGGTGCAGCCTGGGGTTGAAGTCGGCGCTAACACGGTCATCTTCGAGCTTTCCAATCCGCAAGTGGAACAGCAGGCAATCGATGCGGAGTTCCAATTGAAGGCGGCCCAGGATGACAAGGAAAACCTGCGCGTGAAGTTGGAAAGCGACAGCCTGACGCAACAGTCCAACATCGCCACCATCAAGGCCGAGTACAGCCAGGCGAAAATGCAGCTCGACACCGACGAGACTCTGGGCAAGCAGGGACTGGTGCCGTTGATCCTGTTGCGCGTGGCCCGCGTGCGCGTACAGGACCTGGCCGATCGGCTGAAGGTTGAACAGGCGCGGCTGGCGATGGGCGGCAAAGCGACTAAGGCGCAAATCAATGCGTCGGATTCTCGAATTAACCAACTACGCGCGCTCGCGAAGTTGAAAAGAGAACAGGCCAACGCGCTGCGAGTTACTGCCGGAACTAACGGCGTGTTGCAGCAAGTTTCGGTACAGGTGGGCCAACAGGTCACGCCCGGCTTTAACATGGCGCGCGTGGCCGATCCAGCATCGCTAAAGGCAGAGTTGAGAATTGCTGAGACGCAGATCAAAGACGTTCGCCTGGGCCAATCGGTCGCGGTTGATACGCGGAATGGAATTATCGAAGGCCGTGTGTCCCGCATCGATCCCGCCGCCCGCGAGGGGACGTTTACCGTTGACGCAGAACTTACCGGACCGTTGCCCGGCAGCGCCCGCCCCGATTTAAGCGTTGATGGAACGATCGAGCTGGAGCGCCTCTCCAATGTGCTCTACGTTGGCCGGCCGGCTTTTGGTCAGGGCCAGGAGACGGTTGGTCTGTTCAAACTAAGCGCCGACGGTCAGGAAGCAAAGCGCGTGCAGGTCAAGCTGGGCCGCAATTCAGTCAGCACGATCGAGATCTTAAGCGGGCTGAATGAGGGCGACCAGGTCATCCTGTCCGACACTACGGCGCTGGACAATTACCAGGTTATTCGCGTGCGCTAGTTCCAAAGACAATCCCCAGACTGTCTCGCCGGTAAATTTAGAAACGTCCTGTTGTTGAGATCAACGGCAAGCCCCGGTCTTGCCGCACACCCAAGGAGATTACTGATGAGTTCACCTGCAATGAGTTCACCTGCACCCCTTATCCATCTCGCCGATGTGAAGAAGGTTTTTTACACCGACGAAGTTGAAACGCACGCGCTGTCCGGCATTCACCTGGACATCAAGAAGGGCGAGTACCTTTCCATCGCCGGCCCGTCCGGGTGCGGCAAGTCGACGCTGCTATCGATTCTCGGACTACTCGACACGCCGACGGATGGCGAATACGTGCTGAACGATCATGCTGTCGAGAACCTCTCGCTGTCGGAACGCGCGCGCATCCGCAACCGTGAAGTCGGCTTTATCTTTCAGAGCTTTAACCTGATCGGTGATTTGACGGTGTTTGAAAACGTGGAGCTGCCCCTGACCTATCGCGGCATGAGTTCCGCCGAGCGCAAGAAACGCGCGACCGATGCCCTCGAGCGCGTGGGCATGGCCCATCGCGCCAAGCATCTGCCCAGCCAGCTCTCCGGCGGTCAGCAGCAACGCGTGGCCGTGGCCCGTGCAGTTGGTGGTCAGCCGAGCATCCTGCTGGCGGACGAGCCGACGGGAAATCTTGACTCGACTAACGGCGAACATGTGATGGAGTTGATGCGCGAACTACATCGCGGCGGCGCCACGATCTGCATGGTGACCCACGACCCGCGCTATGCGCAGCATGCTGATCGCATCGTCCATCTGTTCGACGGCTTGATCGTGGAAGAAGAGGCCGGCGCTAACCGGCGTGAAATTGAAGAGGCCAAGCGGGAATTGAAAGAGAGCGGGTTCGGGGAGATCGCATGATCAGGTTGCGCAACGTCGAAAAGTCTTTTCCGCAGGGGCCAACGCGGACGTACGTCCTGCGCCGGATCGATCTGGATATAGAGCCCGGTGAGTTCGTTTCGATCATGGGGCCCTCAGGGGCGGGTAAGTCGACGCTGCTGCACATCCTCGGCATGCACGATCAGTCGTGGACCGGCGAATACTACTTTGACGACGAAGCGGTGCATAAGCTGGACCCGAAGAAGCGGGCGCCCCTGCGCAACAAGAACATCGGATTTGTTTTCCAGAGTTATCACCTGCTCGATGATCAGACCGTCTTCGAAAACCTGGAGCTGCCGCTGTCCTACCGCGACGTGAATAAGAAAGACCGGCAATCGATCGTTTGCGACACGCTCGATAAGTTTCAGATCGTGGGCAAGAAAGATTTGTTTCCCATCCAGCTTTCCGGCGGACAACAACAACTGGTAGGAATTGCGCGCGCGGTAGTTGCCAAGCCGCGAATCATCCTCGCTGATGAACCAACCGGGAACCTGCATTCAAGTCAGGGCAAAGAAATCATGGAGATGTTCAAGAAATTGAACGACGAAGGCACGACCATCGTCCAGGTGACTCACTCCGAGGTTAACGCCGCTTACGGCAACCGCATTGTGCGGCTCGAGGATGGTTGGATTGCGAATGAGTGAGCGGACGGCGAAGGAATACCAGGCGATTCGACGTTGACGGTTATCAGAGTGGACTAACAACAGGAGAAGGCTGATGGACTCACTTTGGCGCGATCTAAAGTTTTCCGCTCGTTCACTCTTAAAGCATCCGGGCTTCACCGCGGTTGCTGTCATCACGCTCGCGCTCGGCATTGGCGCGAACACAACCATCTTCAGCACGGTGGATGCTCTGCTCGTGCATCCTTTCTCTTATACAAATCAGGACCGGATGGTCGTGGTGTGGGAGCAAAACCGCGCCATGGGTTTCGAGCGTGGTTCGGTCGCACCAGGGAACTTCATCGACTGGCGCGATCAGAGTCAAAGCTTTCAGAACCTGGTCGCGATTGACCAACAGTCCTACGACGTTTCCGATGGGGCAAACCCGGAACGCTTTCCCGGTTATGGCGTAACCAGCGGTTTCTTTGACATGCTCGGCGTTAAGGCCGCGCAGGGCCGAACCTTCCTGCGGGAAGAAAGCGATCCGGGCCGTAATCAGGTTGTTGTTCTCAAACACAGTTTTTGGCAGCGACACTTTGCCGGCGACGCTCAGGTCATCGGAAAAACCATCAGTCTGAACCGCAAACAATTCACCATCGTCGGCGTTATGCCGGCCGACTTTAATTACCCATACAACAGCGGCGAAATGTGGACGCCGCTTGTCTTTACTCCGGAACAACAGAAAGAACGCGGCGAGCATTACCTCAGGATCATCGGTTTGTTGAAACCGGGTGTCTCGTTGGCCCAGGCCAAAACCGAGATGCGATCGATTGCGCAGGTAGCGCAACAACAGTATCCGGATACGAATGCTGGCCGGGACGCAAACGTGGTCACGCTAACCAGCGATGCCACGCGCGGCGCACGTACCGGCGTTCCGATCATCATGGGCGCAGTAGTTTTTGTGTTGCTGATTGCGTGCGCCAATGTCGCCAATCTCCTGTTGGTGCGCGCGACGTCGCGGCAGCGAGAAACAGCCGTGAGGTTGGCTCTCGGGGCGAGCCGCGCACGCTTGATCAGGCAAGCGCTGACAGAGAGCGCTCTGATCGGTTTAGCCGGTGGGGCGGTGGGACTCTTGATTGCTATTTGGGCGATTGCGGCGCTCGCGCGCGGCATTCCCGAAGATTTTTCGAAATACATTCCCGGCTGGGACCGGCTCGGGATCAACCCGGTGGTGCTCGCCTTCACGTTTGGTCTGTCAGTGCTGGCTGGGATGGTGGCTGGGCTCGCCCCAGTTTGGCATTCGACCAAAGCTAACCTGAATGAGGCGCTCAAGTCAGGCGGCCGCAGTGATTCGGGAGGCGGCCAAAATCGTTTGAAGAGTGTCCTGGTTGTTTCCGAAGTCGCGCTCTCGCTGGTCTTGCTGATTGGCGCAGGGCTGCTGGTGCGCAGCTACGTGGAAATGAGCCGCGCTGATCTGGGAATTAATTCTGACAACGTGCTGGCGTTGCAGGTATCGCTGCCGCCCGATGGCTACGAAGACAAGAACAAGAAGATCGCGTTTTACGATCAGCTGGCGAGCCGGGTTGCTGTCTTGCCCGGCGTGGTGAAAGCCGGCGAGGTCAGCATCGTTCCCTTCAGCTCAGGCGATCTCAGTAGCAGTTTTCAGATCATTGGCCGTCCGCCTGTGCCGCAGGGCCAGCGGCCCGCTGCGCAGGTGCGCGTAACGTCGCCCGATTACTTCGAAGCGATCGGCACTAACTTGCGCCGCGGCCGCCTGTTCAATTCGCGCGACGATGCCAACGCGACTCGCGTCATCCTGGTTAACGAAGCGTTTGCCAAAAAATTTCTACCCGGCGAAGAGGCAATCGGCCAGCGCCTGAATTTCGGTGGCGATGAAAAGGCGAATCAGGAAGTGATCGGGATCGTGTCGGATGTGAAGAACGACGATCTGGATGAAGCGCCTGATCCGACTGTCTACTCTCCCTATGCGCAAAACGTCCGGGCGACGATGAGCCTCGTAATTCGCTCGCGACAGGAGCCGGGCCAATTGGCGTCCGCTGTGCGCCGGGAAGTTCAAGCGCTTGATCCTAACCTGCCAGTCTCAAACATCAAGCCCGTCGGTCAGATGATTTCGGAACGGGCCTCTCCGAAACGTCTGATGACTTACATCCTCGCGGTTTTTGCGCTGATTGCGCTGGTGCTTGCGTCGGTTGGGATCTATGGCGTGATGTCGTTCGCCGTGACACAGCGAACGCGGGAGATTGGCGTGCGCATGGCCCTCGGCGCGCAAGCCTTTGATGTGCTGAAACTCATCGTCCGAAACGGAATGAAAATGACGCTCATCGGAGTCGTCATTGGGTTGGCTGGCGCGTTTGCGTTGACGCGGCTGCTGGCGAATCTGCTGTTTAAGGTAACGGCGACGGATGAAGTGACTTTTGCGGGCGTCGCGCTTTCTTTGATCGCAGTAGCGCTGATTGCGTGCTACGTGCCGGCGCGCCGGGCGACCCGGGTGGATCCGTTAGTTGCCTTACGAGACGAGTAACGGCACTCCGATTGCGGATTGCAGATTTAGGAATGCGGATTAAATGACATCTCCGTTCTCTCTAATCCGCAATCCGAAATCCGAAATCCGAAATCGCCAGGCCCGCGCGCCACCGCGGGCAATCTCTGAGACGTGGGCGTTAGGAGAGGGGAATCCGATGGAAACACTTTTCAAAGACATACGCTACGGAATTCGGAGTTTGCTGAAGCGGCCTGGATTCACCGCCGTCGCGCTGATTGCGCTCGCGTTGGGTATCGGCGCGAACACCGCGATCTTCAGTCTCGTGAATGCGGTGTTGTTACGCCAGTTGCCATTTCCCGAGCCGGATCGTTTGGTCTGGGTTTACGGCAATATCCGAAACGGCACGAATCGCGCGAGTGTCGCACCGCAAGACTTCCTGGATTACCGCAAAGACAACACGACCTTCGAAGAGTTTGCCGCGATGTTTGTCGTCGCTCGTCCGCTGAACCTAACCGGCAGCGGCGAGCCGGAGCGCCTGACGGGCGCGGCAGTGACCGGCAATTACTTCCAGGCGCTGGGCGTCAAGCCGGCCCTGGGTCGCACGCTGCAAATGGAGAATGAAACATCCGGACGCGATCAGGTTGCGGTGCTGAGCGATGGCCTCTGGCAAAGACGTTTCGGCGGCGATCCCAATGTGGTTGGCAAAACGGTCTCGCTGGACGGCCGCACGTTTGAGGTGATCGGAGTGATGCCGCGCGATTTCAGTTTTCCGCAGTCGACTGAGCTTTGGGTGCCGCTCAACTTCGGTAGCTCACCTGAGATGAAACAGCGCAAGGCGCACTTCCTCCGGCCAATCGGAAAACTTAAACCGGGGGTGACACTCGCCCAGGCGCAGGCCGACATGGATGTAATCGCGAGCCGGCTGGAAGATCAGTTTCCGGATTCGAACAAGAATTGGAATTTGCGTCTGGTGTCGTTGCGCGAACAACTCGTCGGCAACACGCGGCCCACGCTCCTGCTTCTTTTCGGCGCAGTCGGTTTCGTGCTCCTGATTGCCTGCGCCAATGTCGCCAACTTGCTTCTGGTGCGCGCGGCCACCAGGGAGCGTGAGATTGCGCTGCGGACGGCCCTCGGCGCCGGTCGTTTCCGCATCGTGCGACAAATGGTTACCGAAAGTCTGGTGCTCTCCATTTTCGGCGGCCTGCTCGGTGTCCTGCTCGCTATCTGGGGAGTGGACGCGTTGGTCAAGCTGAGCGCCGGAACAATTCCCGCGACGGCCACGGTGCGCATCGACGGCACCGTGCTCGTATTTACTCTTCTCATCTCGATCGTAACAGGTGTGCTGTTCGGGCTAGCTCCCGCTCTGCGCATGCTGAAGATTAATTTGAGCGAATCGCTCAAAGAAGGAGGCCGCAGCGGCAGCGAAGGCGGAAGACGCAATCGCACGCGCAGTGTGCTGGTGGTGCTGGAAAGCGCCATTGCGGTCGTGTTGTTGATTGGCGCGGGCCTGCTGGTCAGGAGTTTGATCCGGCTGCAGAACACCAACCCTGGCTTTGATTCGCAAAACGTTCTGACGATGCGGGTTGATCTGACGCGGCAGAAGTATTCGACGCCGGAGAAAGCGGGGTCCTTCTTTACTCAATTGGAAAGTCGCCTGCAGGGGTTGCCCGGAGTGGAAACGGTCGGCTTTGTCAGTGAGCTTCCGCTCAGCGGTCAACCGAACGACATGCCCTTCACGGTGGACGGCCGGCCCGCGGCGTCGCAGAGCGAAGGGTTTGGCGCGGACTTCCGCCGGGTGAACCAGCAATATTTCAAAGCGCTGCGGATTCCCTTGTTGCGCGGACGCAACTTCACCGAACAGGAAGTGCAGCAGAGCGCAAAAGTCGTTGTTATCAGTGACTTGTTGGCCCGCGCGGTCTTCCCAAATGAAGAGCCGCTCGGTCAGCGACTGATCATGATGATGGGTAAGGAACCCTGGGAAATCATCGGCGTGGTGGGTGATATTCGTCATCGCTCTCTCGGCGCCGATCCTTTGCCCGCAATGTACCTGCCGACTTATCAAATGGGTGGGACCAACCTGGTGCTTCGCACGAACACCGATCCCGCCAGTTTGGCGACCGCCGTGCGTAAGGAAGTCCAGGACATCGATCCCGACCAACCAGTGGCGGTGGTTCGGACGATGGACGAATGGCTGGCAAGGTCGACGGCTGAGCCGCGGTATCGCACTGCATTACTCGCACTCTTCGCAATCCTCGCGATGGTGCTGGCCTCCACGGGAATTTACGGCGTGATGTCTTATTCAGTTAACCAGCGCACGCACGAGATCGGTGTGCGCATGGCGCTTGGCGCTCGTCGTTTCGATGTGCTGCGACTGATGGTGCAGCAGGGCATGGTCCTGGTTGTTTTAGGGGTGGCAATCGGGGTGGCCGGGGCCGTTGCTCTAACGCGAGTAATGGAATCGTTGCTGTTCGGCGTAACCGCGAAAGATCCGTTGACGTTCGTGGCGGTGGCAGCGCTGCTGACGATCGTCGCGTTTGTCGCCTGCTACGTGCCGGCGCGACGAGCGACGAAGGTCGATCCGCTTGTGGCACTTAGGTACGAGTGAAGAATGTTGGCGGGCTGGAGGATTCCGCGCTGTGAGGAGTTGAGCAAGGTTTATTGAGGGGGACTTATGGACCACTTAATCAGAGACGTTCGATATGGCGTTAGAAGTCTGCTAAAGCGGCCGGGCTTTTCGTTGATTGCGATCCTGACCCTGGCGCTCGGCATTGGCGCCAATACGGCAATCTTCAGTGTTGTTAACGCAGTCCTCTTGCGGCCCTTGCCGTTCGTTGATCCGGATCGGCTGGTGATGATTTGGGAAGACGCTGCTTTTGCAGGCTTTCCCAAAAACACGCCCGCGCCGGCCAACTATGTCGATGTGAAAAACCAAAACACTGTCTTTGAAGACATGGCCGCGATGGACTTCCGTAGTTTCAACCTCACGGGTGATGGGCAACCGGAAAAGGTTGAGGCGAAGGGAGTGACGGCCAGCTTCTTTCCGTTGCTGGGTGTGAAGCCGATTGCCGGCCGCTGGTTTGTGCCGGACGAAGATAAACCGGGGGCAAATCAAGTTGTCATCATTAGTCACAGTCTTTGGCAGAAGCGCTACGGTGGCGTTGCCAACATCATCGGCCGGGAACTGGTGCTGAACGGCGAGAAGTATTCCGTCGTCGGAGTTATGCCTCCTGGCTTTCAGTTTCTCGACAGTAAGATCGGCATGTGGGTCCCGCTTGCTCTTACTCCCGAACAGCTGGCTTCACGCACGCGACATTACCTGATTACGTTTGCACGAATGAAACCCGGTGTGACTTTTGCGCAAGCGGACGCGGAAGTCCGCGCGATTCATCGACGCATCGCCACCGATAATCCGGAAGAAATGGGACGCATGTCGGGTTACGCGTTGCCTCTGCGAGATCAGGTTTCGGGTGAGCTGCGCCGGCCGTTGTTCATGTTGTTGGTGGCCGTGGCGTTTGTCCTGCTGATCGCCTGCGCCAACATCGCCAACCTCCTGTTGTCGCGGTCGACAAGTCGTAAGCGCGAAATCGCCGTGCGCTCAGCGTTGGGCGCCGGCCGCTTGCAGATCGTGCGGCAACTCCTGATTGAAAGCCTGTTGATGGCTGCGGTCGGCTCGGCTTGTGGATTGCTGCTGGCGACCTGGAGTTTTGCTTTCTTACAGAGACTAATTCCCGACGGTCTGGTCCTTTCCAATTCACTGGGCCTGGATTGGCCCGTGCTCGTCTTCACCTTAGTCGTGACGCTGCTGACGGCGGTGATTTTCGGTCTGGCGCCCGCGTTCCAGGCTTCCCGCATTGATCTCAACGAAGCTTTGAAGCAGGGCGGCGGGCGTACCGGGCTTAACGCCGGCGGCAACCGTCTGCGTAGCGCGATGGTCGTGGCCGAAGTTGCGCTCGCCCTCGTGTTGCTGGTAGGCGCCGGTTTGTTGATTCAAACGTTCCTCAAACTGCGCGATCAGTATTCCCAGTTGCGTCCGGAAAGCGTCCTGACGATGCGGACAGTTTTATCGCCCAGCAAATATCCGGAGCAGGCGCAGCGCGTGTCCTTCTACAAACAAGTGTTGGAACGCGTGGAGGCACTGCCCGGTGTTGTGTCCGCCGGTTACTCCACCAGCGTCCCACTTGAATGGAAGGGCGGCACCAACGGATTTTCCATCGAAGGCCGCAGCGTGGAGCAGATGACCTCCGGCGGACTTTCGTACGACGCGAATCACCGCCAGGTGAGTGCGAATTACCTGCCGGCAATGGGCATCGCCATCAAGCAAGGCCGGCCATTCACCGACGCGGACAACGAACAGTCAGTCAAGGTTGCCATCATCAACGAAACGATGGCGCGACAGTATTGGCCGGGCCAGGATCCAATGGGCAAACGTTTCAAACTCGGCGATCCGGAGGATAACGAAGTGCCGTGGGTAACGATCGTGGGCATCGCTACCGACGTTCGCCAGATGGGTGTCGATGAGGCGGTGAAGCCGGAAATGTATTTCCCTTATCAGCAAGGCATCGAGCCTTTTTATACGCCGCGCGATCTGGCGATTCGCACTGCGGGAGATCCGCTGGGCCTGGTTGCCACGGCAAGTAATGAGATTCATCAGGTCGATCCGGATCAACCGATCTCGAATATCCGAACCATGGCGGAGGTGCTGGGTGAGGAAACATCGGCGCGTCGTTTGGGCATGACCTTGCTGACTGTCTTTGCCGGGCTGGCTTTGCTTTTGGCTACGCTCGGAATTTACGGCGTGCTCGCTTACTTCGTCGTCCAGCATACGCAGGAAATTGGCGTGCGAATGGCGTTGGGCGCGCAGAAGGGCAACATCCTCGCGCTGGTATTGAAGAAGGGCATGACGCTGACCTTGTTAGGCGTGGCGATTGGTCTGGTGGCAGCGTTCGCGCTGACACGTTTGATGGCCAGTCTGCTCTACGGCATTGGTTCGGCCGATCCGTTGACGTACGCGGGGATAGCGGCGTTGTTGACGCTGGTTGCGTTCCTCGCCTGCTATGTGCCGGCACGGCGCGCCACCAAAGTCGATCCCATGACCGCCCTGGTCTACGAGTAGTAAAGCAATCGCAAACTAAAGTTTGCGCTACGGGGAGGGCAAACGATGCAAGTACTACAACAAGATTTGCGCTTTGGCGTTCGCCTGCTGACTAAGAAACCTGTCTTCACGATTATCGCCGTGGTCACACTGGCTCTCGGCATTGGCGCCAACACTGCGATCTTCAGCGTCGTCAATGCAGTCCTCCTGCGCGCCCTTCCTTATCACAATGGCAACCAACTGGTCGCGCTGTGGGCCACCAGCCCGGCCGGCGATCGCGACGGCTTGTCGGTCGAGGAAGTGCGGGACTTTCAATCGCGCATGCAGTCGCTGGAAGACATGACGGGCTTCCAATCGCAAAGCGTCAACCTAACCGGTGGCGACCGGCCTGATCGCGTCCGCGGTGCATTCGTCGCGGGAAACTTCTTCAAAGTCTTTAATCTCAATCCAATCCTTGGCCGCACTTTTGCCGAAGGCGAAGACGCAAAGGGAGCTGAGAAAATTGCGGTCATCAATGAGCGGATGTGGCGGGAGCGCTTGAACAGCGATCGCAATCTGGATTCAAGGAAGCTGCTGCTGAACGGCGAGCCCTACAGCGTTATTGGCGTCGTGACCGAAAGCTTCAAACAGCCGCTCGATCCGGACGTTGAGGTTTGGATGCCGGCCGGAAACTTTCCCGGCAACACGGGACAGCGCGACGCGCGCTTCCTGTTCGGTATGGGCCATCTGAAGCCGGGCGCGACCGCGCAGCAGGCCCAGGCAGAGGCGGCCACCATCGCCGCGCAACTGGCGCAGGCTTACCCCAAAGAAAACGCCGGGCGCGGCGCCAGGATCGAATCACTTCGCGATCTGCTGGTGCAGGGTGTGCGGCCGATGCTGTGGTTATTGTTTGCTGCCGTGGCTGTGATTCTCCTGATCGCGTGCGCGAACTTAGGGAATTTGTTACTGGCGCGCGGGTTGGCCAGGCAAAAAGAAATTGCCGTCCGCGCGGCCCTCGGGGCGAGCCGCTGGCGTTTGATTCGTCAACTACTTACTGAATCGACCGTGATCGGATTGTTAGGCGGCGCCGGTGGACTGCTGGTGGCGCACTGGGGTTTGTACGCGCTGTTGAAGTTGCCGCAAAACTTCGTCGATGCGAAAGATGCGACGCTCGACACCCGCGTGCTGCTCTTCGCGTTTGCAGTTTCAGTGCTGACGGGATGGCTCTTTGGCCTGGCGCCGGCGCTGCAGTTAGCAAAGCCGGAACTGCAATCATTCCTCAAAGAAGGCGCGCGCGGTAGTGGCGAAGGCTCGCGCTGGAATCGCGTGCGCAGCGGTTTCGTCGTGGTCCAGGTTGCGCTCTCGCTCATTCTGCTGGTCAGCGCCGGACTTCTGATTAGAAGTTTCGACAAACTCCTGCGGGTCGATGTTGGTTTCAAGACAGAGCGCTTATTGACTTTGGAATACCGCCTCCCGCGCAACAAGTACAAGGAGCCGGCCGCGCAGTGGAATTTCCATCACCAGGTGGTCGAGAGTTTGCAGCAAGTGCCCGGCGTGCAATCGGCTTCACTCGTGCGCGGTTTGCCTTTCAGCGGCAATGGCGGAACGACCACCATCACTTTGCCGGACCGCGAACCTCCCGCGAAGGGCATGGAGCCCGAGGTAATGTTCAATACGGCGATGCCGAACTACTTTGAAACTATCGGCATTCCGTTGTTGCAGGGCCGCGTCTTTGGCAACCAGGACCAGGCAAACACTCCGCCGGTTTTAGTCATTAATCAAACGATGGCGCGCCGTTACTGGCCCAATCAGGATCCCTTGGGCAAACAGATCAAATTCACTTCGGACGGAACCACCGGCACCGTCATTGGCGTGGTTGGAGATGCCAAACAGTTCGGGCTTGAAGAAGAGCAAAGGCCGCAGGTCTACGATGTTTACAGTCAGGATCCGGGCATCTTCGCCACTGTTGTCATTCGCACTGCGCTGGAACCGCTGAGCCTGAGTGAATCGGTCCGCAGTGCTGTCTGGAAAGTAGATCCGGATCAGCCCATGTGGAAAATTCGTACGGTCGAATTCCTGGTAAATCGCAGCACGGCGGATCGCAAATTCCTCATGGCGTTAATGGGAATCTTTGCCTCGCTCGCCCTGGTGCTGACAATCCTCGGGCTCTACGGTGTGATTAGCTACCTCGTAAATCAGCGCACGCAGGAGATTGGAATTCGCATGGCGCTGGGGGCGCAAATGCGCGACATCATGCGCATGGTCCTGCGACAGGGCATGGTGCTGGTGTTCACTGGCGTGGCGCTCGGACTCGCAGCCGCGTGGGTGCTCACTCGCCTCATGACTCGTTTGCTTTACCAGGTGAGCGCAACGGATCCACTAACCTTCGGCGGTATTTCGGTGTTGCTGATTACGGTCGCTTTGCTCGCCTGCTATCTCCCGGCGCGACGCGCGACCCGGGTCGATCCGTTGGTGGCGTTGCGCTACGAGTAGTAGCAGACACTTCAGTCGGTGTTTGCTCTTGAACACCGGTTCACCAATCCGCCCAGCGGGTGATTAAGGGGGATTTAATGCAGATGTTACTTCAGGACCTGCGTTACGGCGCGCGAATGCTAATTAAGAGTCCGGTCATCACTCTGGTGGCCGTCATCGCACTGACCCTGGGAATCGGCGCGAACACCGCCATCTTCAGCGTAGTCCATGCTGCGCTGCTGCGGTCCTTGCCTTATGCCGAGGGAGAGAAACTGGCGATCGTCTGGGAGAACCGGAAAAGCGGCAAGGGCAATCCGCAGAATGTGATCAACCTCGGTAACTTTTTTGACTGGAAAGAACAGAACCATGTCTTCTCGGACATGGCCGCGTTCTTCGATCAGAACGTGAACCTCACTGGGGATGGTGAGCCCGAAGAAGTGCCGGGGCAAATTGCGACCACGAACCTCTTTTCGCTACTGCAGGTAAATCCCATTAAGGGACGAACGTTCGCACCGGACGATGGAAAGCCGGGCCAGGATCGCGTGATCGTCATCAGCTACGATCTATGGCAGCGCCGGCTGGGAGGTGATCCCAACGTCATCGGTCGGAAGATCACGCTCAACAATCAACCAAATGAAATTATCGGTGTGTTACCGCCGGAGGTCGGCTGGTTCGTCCAGAAGGGTTCGATGACCAATAAGGCCGCCGAGATTTGGTCGCCCTGGCAAGTCTCAGAGGAAACGCGCCGGCGGCGAGGCCGGTTTGCGCGAGCGGTCGCGCGACTGAAACCCGGCGTCACGTTTGCGCAAGCCCAGAACGAGATGGATCTGATCGGCGCTCGACTGGAGCAGCAGTATCCGGAATTCAATACCAAGTGGGGAGTGACGGTCGTTCCGTTGCGAACCCAGTTCACCGGCGAAATTCGCAAACCGTTACTGATCCTGCTGGGCGCAGTCGGGTTGGTGCTGCTGATCGCGTGTGCCAACGTCGCAAATCTTTTGCTGGCGCGCGCCGCCTCGCGAAAGAAAGAAATCGCTTTAAGGGCCGGACTCGGCGCCAGCCGTTGGCGAATTGCCCGCCAGCTCCTGACTGAAAGCGTCGTGCTCTCAGCAATCGGCGGCCTGCTCGGTTTACTGCTGGCGTGGTGGGGAACTAAGGCGCTGATTGCGCTGAGCCCGCCGGAACTGATGGACCTGCGCGATACGGCGGTGAATCTGCCGGTGCTGGCCTTCACCATCGGGCTGACGTTGGTTACCGGTATTGTGTTTGGGTTAGTCCCAGCCTTCGAAGCCTCACGCTTTGATCTCAATGAGTCACTCAAAGAAGGCGGCAAGAACCTCGGCGGTGGGCCACGTTCTCATCGTCTGCGAAACGTTTTCGTCGTCACGCAAGTAGCCCTCGCCCTGGTGCTGTTGGTGGGCGCGGGGTTGCTGATGAAGAGCTTCAGCCGGCTGCAATCGGTTGAGCCGGGATTCGATCCCGACCGGCTCTTAACCATGCGCGTGAGTCTGCCCGAACGAAAATATGATACCGACCCGAAGCTGGTTAGCTTCTTCCAACAAGCGCTGGACAAGATCCGCAACTTGCCGGGCGTTGAGTCTGCCGGAGCAATCAATACGCTGCCGTTTGCCGGGCCACACTCCGGCACCAGCCTGGAAATTGAAGGCCAGCCGAAAACGACGCCGGATCATCGATTGAGTACGGGCATCTGCGTCACCGACCTAAATTACTTCGAAACAATGCATATCCCGCTCAAGCGTGGCCGCCTGTTTACCGCGCAGGAAGCCACGGAGATGCGGCACGTTGTGGTCGTCAACGAGGCCTTTGCCCGCGAGATTTTTCACGGCGAAGATCCGATCGGCAAACGCGTCACGATCAACATGAAAGACGAGAATGTGCCGACCGAGATCATCGGCATCGTCGGCAATAACAAACATAAAGGTCTGGATCTGGAAGTTGAGCCAATGGCCTTTTGGCCGCATCCGGAACTGGTCTATTCGTCGATGACCCTGGTAATTCGAACGAAGAGTAAAGGGACTGACGTAACCGCCGCCGCGCGCACCGTGATTCATCAGCTGGATCCCGAGCAGCCGATTGGCGAGGTCAGCACCATGGGCCGGCTGATGGCCCGTTCAATCGCCCGGGCACGTTTCAATGCGACCTTGCTGGCCGTGTTTTCCTTTGTCGCGATGGTGATGGCGGCGGTCGGAATTTACGGCGTCATCTCGTATTCAGTGCAACAGCGAACGCACGAGATCGGAGTGCGCATGGCCCTGGGTGCGCAACAGAGCGACGTGTTGCGCCTGATTGTGAAACAGGGAATCACCCTGGCCCTGATCGGAGTGGGCGCCGGCCTGCTCGCCTCATTCGGCTTAACGCGGGTGATTGCGAGCTTGCTGTTTGAAGTTACCGCCACGGATGCGCGCACGTTCGGTGCGGTCGCTTCGGTCCTTTTCATTATCACTTTGATCGCCTGCTACATCCCCGCGCGGCGTGCGACCAAAGTGAATCCGCTGATTGCGTTGCGCTACGAATAAGTAAGGAGAAAGAAATGCTGACGACCTTGTGGCAGGACATACGGTATGGCGCGCGGATGTTGTTGAAGAATCCGGGAATTACGTTCGTGGTGATTCTGGCCCTCGCGCTGGGCATCGGCGCCAACACTGCAATCTTCAGTGTGGTCGACGCAGTGCTGCTGCGGCCGCTGCCTTATCCGGAATCCGACCGGCTCGTCTTTCTGAACGAGACCTCCAAAAGCATGGACGACATTTCCATCTCGTATCCCAACTTCACGGATTGGCGCAATCAGAACCAGGTCTTCGAAAAAATCGGCGTCTTCAACCGCGGCAGTTACAACCTGACCGGTTCCGGTGAAGCGGAACGCATCGTGACTGCCCAGGCCTCCGCGGATCTGTTCGCCGCCCTGCGAGTGAATCCGATGCTCGGCCGTCTCTATAGCAACGAAGAAGACAAGCCCGGTGGTCCACCCGTGGTTGTTTTGAGTTATGCCTTGTGGCAACGACGCTTTGGCGGCGACGCCGGCGTGGTGAATAAACCAATCACGCTTAACGGCAAGAGCTATACGGTGATTGGAATAATGCCGCAGGATTTTCAGTATCCCACCCGCGTGGAGATGTGGGTCCCGGTGGGCCAACTTTCCGACGCTCCGGGTTGGCAACAGCGCGGCAATCATCCCGGCCTGTATGGCATAGCGCGGATGAAGCCGGGCGTCAGTCTGGAGCAGGCGAAGGCCGACATGAACGGCGTCGTGGCAAATCTGGAGCGGCAATATCAGGACGATATCGCCGGTAATGGCGTCGCGATTCGACCGATGCTGGAAGTTTTCGTTGGCGACATCAGGCGCGCTCTGTGGGTTTTATTCGCGGCGGTGGCGTTTGTCCTGCTGATCGCCTGCGCGAATATCGCGAACCTCCTGTTAGCTCGCGCTCAATCGCGCCAAAAGGAAATGGCGATTCGCACCGCGATGGGGGCCGGGCGCTGGCGCATCGCGCGGCAACTGCTGACCGAAAGCACACTGCTGGCTCTGATCGGCGGGTCAATCGGTCTGTTGATTGCGCGTTGGGGAATCGAGCTGATTCTCTACATCAGTCCCGACGCCATTCCGCGCGCCAAAGAAATCACCCTCGACTGGCGAGTGTTTGTTTTCACCCTTGGGCTTTCCTTCGTCACCGGACTTCTGTTCGGACTCGTCCCGGCGTTACAGGCCGGCGTGGTCGACGTGCATGAAACTTTGAAGGAGACCGGGCGCGGAACTTCTCGCAAACACTGGCTGCGCAGCTCGCTGGTGGTGGTTGAAGTTGCGACGACGCTGGTGTTGCTGATCGGTGCGGGCTTAATGATTCGAAGTTTTTACCGGCTGCAAAGAGTTAATCCGGGCTTTTCTTACGAGCATGTGACCAGCTTCACCGTCGCTTTGCCTGTGAAGAAGTACGAAACCAGCGACCAGCAAATTCAGTTCTACCAGCGCCTGCTGGAAAACCTCCGCGCCCTGCCGGGAGTTGAAGCCGTCGGCGCGGCCTCCGGTTTGCCGCTCGGCAACAACGGCTCGCAAACCTCATTCACTGTCGAGGGCCGGCCGATCCCCCCGCGTGACCAAACGCCATTGATGGAACTCTGTATTGTGACGCCCGATTATTTTCGGGCCATGGACATTCCTTTGAAGAGCGGGCGCTACTTCAATGATCACGACGATCGCTCTTCGCTGGCCGGCAAAGACCTAAGCAAGTTGCCGGAACTCGAACGACAGGTGGCGGCGATGAACGCCATAGTGATCGATGAAGAGTTTGCGCGACGTTATTGGCCCAACGAGGATCCCATCGGCAAACGGATAAGAATAGGGCGCGAAAGCGGTGTGAGCCTGACGGTCCTGGGCGTGGTGGGTCGCGTGAAGATGGAGGGACTGGGCGAGGATTCGATGCGGGTCCAGGGTTACTTTCCGTTTGCGCAAATTCCGGACAGCGACATGACGGTAATTCTTAAAGCCGCCGGCGATCCTAACCAGTTAATCAGCGCGGTGCGCCAGCAAGTAAAGAACATCGATCCCGATCAACCAATTTACAGCGTGCGCACGATGGATGAGATTCGCGCTGCGTCAGTCGCGCCGGAGCGTTTGAATCTCGCGTTGCTTAGCATCTTTGCCGGCATCGCATTGATTCTGGCGATCGTGGGAATCTATGGCGTGATGTCGTACTCCGTAACCCAACGCACGCATGAGATTGGCATCCGCATGGCGATCGGTGCGCAGCCGCGCGATGTGTTTCGCATGATCCTGGGGCAGGGAATGATTCTGGCTTTGGTGGGCGTGGTGATTGGTCTGGTGGGCGCGTTCGCGCTCACAAGGTTGATGGCGACAATGCTGTTCGGCATTGAGCCAACTGATCCCACGACCTTTGCCAGCATCGCGGTGTTGTTAACGGCGGTGGCGCTGGTTGCCTGCTACATACCGGGACGCCGGGCGACGAAGGTGGATCCGCTGGTTTCGTTGAGGTACGAGTAACTGTGTCGCGCCGGCAGGCGCGGAACGATGAAGCTAGTGGCAAGCGCGCCACTGGATCGTAGCAAACCGCCTCGTTCCTGATATTCCGCGCGCCCTTGCCGGGCGCGCCCATTCGTTTCGTGTGATTTCCAGTGGCCGCGCGCTGTGCGCTTGCCACTGGCTACCTTGCCACTGCGCCTTCAGCGCAGGGCGCAAGAACCTGGCTGGCCCTTATAACTAAGAAGGAGGCGTTGTGAAACTTCTACAGGATCTGCGTTATGCATTTCGCGCGATGAGGAAGCGGCCGGGCTTTAATCTGATTGCCGTGATCACTCTGGCGCTCGGGATTGGCGGCAGCACGGCGATCTTCACTGTCGTCGACGCAGGCCTGCTGCGCGGGCTGCCTTACAAATCGTCTAACCGCCTCTATCACATCTGGGAGAGCACGCCGCAGAAGGAATTTCCGCAGCGCGAATTTTCCTATCCTGATTATCAGGACTACCAACAGAACCAGGTTTTCGAAGAGATCACTGCCTACACGGGCGGCGGCGGAATCATGAGCGGCCGGGGTGAACCGGAAAGAGTGTTCGCACCCGCGGCGGCGGCTAATTTTTTCAAAGTGCTCGGGGTCGATGCCGTGCTCGGACGCACGTTTCAGACAGGTGACGATAAGCAGGGCGCACCGCGGGTAGTGGTGCTTACCTACGGCATGTGGCAACGGCGGTTCGGCGGCGATCCAAATGTCATCGGTCAGGGTGTGACTATCAACGGCGATGGTTATGAAGTGATCGGAGTCCTGCCCGCCAGTTTTCAGTTCGCTTTGCGGCCGGCGGATCTCTGGCGTCCTTATCAACCCACCAACAATCAACTGACCCGGCGATTCATGCACGGGACAAACTTGATCGGTCGACTGAAACCGGGCGTTAGTGCGGCGCAGGCCCAATCCGAGCTAAGCGTTATCGCCAAGCGCATCGAGCAGGAACACAACCAGTCGCATGCCGGCACCGGCGTCCGGCTCGTCCCTTTGCAGGAACAGTTCGTCGGTCAAGTCAGGCCGATCCTGCTGGTGCTGCTGGCGGCGGTGGGATTTGTCCTGTTGATTGCCTGTGCGAATGTTGCGAGCCTTTTGCTGACGCGTTCACTGTCCCGGCAAAAAGAAGTTGCGATTCGCGCCGCGTTGGGCGCAAATCGCTGGCGAGTCGTGCGGCAACTGCTGACTGAATCTGTGTTGCTATCTCTCTTTGGCGGCGCCCTTGGTTTGTTGATTGCTTACTGGGGTGTGGATGCGCTGGTGGCGACGTTGCCGGAGACGCAACTCAATGCGCTTCCATTCCTGAAAACCCTACGCATCGATGGGAGCATTCTGGCTTTCTCTTTTGGCCTCTCCCTGCTGACCGGAGTCGTATTTGGGCTGGCTCCGGCGATTCAAGCGTCGCGTCCGGACCTGAACGAAGTATTAAAGGAAGGCGGCCGCAGCACCGCCGGCGGTGCGCGCCATCGCCTGCGCAGCGTGCTCGTGACCACTGAGATTGCGCTGGCGGTCGTATTGCTGGTTGGCGCCGGATTGATGATGAAGTCTCTGCTGCGTTTGTTGCAGTCCAATATCGGATTCAACCCGCAGAACGTTTTGACGATGACCGTCGCAGTGCCCCCGGCGAAATATCCCGACCCAGTCAAACAAAACGCTTTTTTTGATCAACTACGCGAACGCGTGAACGCGCTGCCCGGTGTGATCGACTCCGGCACGGTAAACATTCTGCCGCTGCAAAGCGGAAACACGACGCGGTTTATTGTTGAAGGCGATCCTGTTCCTCCCCCCGGCCAGGAGGTCGAAGCAAACACGCGGGTAGTAAGCGAGAATTACTTTCAAACTCTCGGCGTGCCGATAGTTGCCGGGCGAATGTTTGATTCGCGCGATGCTGCGCCGCCTCCAACTCCAACTCCAACGCCAACTCCACGTCCCGGCGGGGCAAGTGCCAATGCCACGCCGCCGGCCAGAATTCCCGGCGTGGTCATCATCGGCAAGAGCGCTGCGGATAAAATTTTTGCCGGTCGCGATCCCGTAGGACGAAAGGTTATCTATACCTCTGTTGGGGGGCCGGGGGATGAAATCGTCGGTGTAGTCAACGACGTCAAGATTGGCGGACTGGATGAAGCGATCCGGCCTGTCCTTTATTACCCTTTCCGGGCAAACTCCGGACCAGGCACGAATCTGGTCGTACGGACGAATGCAGATCCAACCGCAGTGGGAAGCGCAATTCGCAGTGAACTGCGTTCGTTGGAGCCCGACGTCGCCATCTTCAACATGCGCCCGATGGAGCAGGTGATTGGTGATTCTCCCGCCGTGTTCCTCCGCCGTTTCCCGGCCCTGCTGATTGGTATCTTCGCCGCGGTCGCACTCCTCCTCGCGTCGATTGGCATTTACGGCGTTGTGTCTTACTCCGTCAGCCAGCAAACACATTACATCGGGGTGCGAATGGCGCTGGGCGCGCAGGCGTCCGACATTCTCAGGATGGTGCTGAAGCAGGGGCTCGTGCTCGCGCTGATCGGTATTGGTCTGGGAGTGCTGGCGGCGTTTGGCCTGATGCGGCTGTTGCGCAGCTTCTCGTTCGAATTGCTGGCGATGGATGTTTCGACGGTCGGCATCGTGGTGGGCACGTTGCTAACGGTGGCATTGCTGGCTTGTTACATACCGGCGCGCCGCGCGACGAAAGTCGATCCGTTGCTGGCGCTGCGTTACGAGTAGCAGTTTCTTCGCGTCAAAGGAGGAAGCCATGAACAACCTGATTCGCGACCTTCGTTATGGCTGGCGGAGTCTCTGGCGCCAACCCGCCTTTTCTCTTGTGGCCATCCTTTCGCTGGCGCTGGGAATTGGGGCGAACACCGCGATCTTTACCCTGGTTAATGCGGTCCTGCTGAAACCGCTGACCTTTGCCGAATCCGATCGACTCTTAATGATTTGGGAGGGCAACACGGCCCAGAATATTTCGCACGACAATGTGGCAACGGCGAACTTTGTCGATTGGCGAGCACAGAACAGCGTCTTCTCGGAATTGGCGGCGACAAGTTTCCGCAGTTTCAATATTACTGGTGACGGCGAGCCGGAAAAGGTGCAAGCGTATGGCGCTACCGCAAACTTTTTTCCGTTGCTGGGCGCCGCGCCCGTTTTGGGCCGGAACTTTCTGGCTGAAGAAGACAAACCGGACGGAGCGAAGGTGGCAATTCTCAGCTACGGCCTGTGGCAACGGCGCTATGGTCAAGACGGCAACATAGTCGGACGAGACATCGTCCTGAACGGACAAAAGTATGTCGTGATCGGAGTGATGCCGGCTGACTTTCGCTTCCTCCACGGCCAGACAGGCTTGTGGGTGCCTGCGGCGTTCTCGGCAGAGGAGATGAAGTCACGCCAGGGTCAGAATCTCAACGTCATCGGAAAACTCAAACCCGGCGCGACCCTGGCGCAAGCGCAAGCCGACATCGGCGCTATCACGGAGCGAATAGTTCAAAGCGATCCTGCTAACGTTACCGGATTGGTCGCCCAGGTTGTCCCCTTGCGCGAGGAACTGGTAGGCGCCTCTCGACGTCCTTTGATCATGCTGCTGGTGGCAGTGGGCCTGGTTCTTCTCATCGCATGTGCCAATACCGCCAATCTGCTCTTATCGCGCGCCGCCAGTCGCCGCCGCGAGATCGCTGTGCGTTCGGCGATTGGCGCCGGTCGCGCACGCATTGTTCGGCAGTTGCTGACCGAAAGCATCATTCTCTCGACGCTTGGCGGCGCGCTGGGATTATTCGTCGCTGAGTTCAGCTTTGAGTTCTTAAAGAAATTGGTGCCGGCTGGTCTGGTCGCCGCCAACCTGGGAATTGACTTGCGCGTGCTCGTTTACGCGCTGGGCATTTCCGTCTTAACCGGGATCGTGTTCGGCCTGGTTCCGGCGGTACAGGCATCGCGCGTTGATTTGAACGAAGCGTTAAAGCAAGGCGGCCGTCACGGCGGTCTGGGTGCATCGGGTGGCCGTTTGCGGAACGCAATGGTCGTCACTGAAGTGGCGCTTGCCCTGGTGTTGCTGGTCGGCGCCGGCCTGCTGATTCAAACGCTCGCGAACCTGCGCGGCCAGTTCTCAGTTTTCGAGCCGGAGAAACTACTGACCGTGCGCACCGTTCTGCAGGGCAACAAATATCGGGAGCAGGCCAGGCGCTGGGCCTTCTACGAAGAAGTGCTGGCTCGCGTGAAAGTGCTGCCGGGCGTCGTCTCCGCCGGGTACACGACGTCAGTGCCTTTGCAATGGAAAGGCGGAGGCAGCGGATTCCTGGTCGAGGGCCAGGATCCGAATCTTTCACGGCACGCCCTCAACCGGCAGGTCACGCCTGATTATTTCCGCACGGTGGGAATGGTTCTGCGCGCCGGCCGTTTCTTCGACAGCCGGGACAATGAAACTGGCGCCCTTGCGGTAATCATCAATGAGACGATGGCCCGCCAGTACTGGCCCAATCAAGACGCTTTGGGAAAGAGAATACAACTCACTCGCGATGGACCATGGGTCTCGATCGTCGGAATCGTCGGCGATGTGCGCGAGTTGGGATTGGATGTTCCCGTCAAAGCAGAAATGTTTCTACCGTTTCGCCAGGCGACGTTTGCCGGATTCAAACCCCGCGATCTGGTCCTGCGCACGAACGGTGATCCGCTGCAACTGGTGACGGCTGTCAGCCGTGAAGTTCACACAGTCGATCCTGATCAGCCGGTTTCGAATGTCGCGACGATGGATCAGGTGCTGACCGAAGAAGTGGCCGAGCGCACGGTGGGAATGAAGTTGCTGGCAGCCTTCGCGGCGCTGGCGCTGATTCTGGCCGTAGTGGGGATCTACGGCGTGCTCGCTTTCTTTGTCACGCAACATACATCAGAGATCGGCGTGCGGCTTGCGCTCGGCGCGCAAACGCGCAACGTGATGACTCTTGTTTTGAAGAGGGGAATGGGGCTGGCCCTGGCCGGTATCGCGGTCGGCTGTTTTCTGGCTTACGCGGTGACTCGCCTCATGACGGCGTTGCTGTTCGGCGTGAAACCAGGCGATCCAACTACCTTCGTCGCTGTGTCTGTCGGGCTCGGCCTGGTGGCATTGCTCGCCTGTTACATTCCGGCCCGGCGCGCGATGAAGGTCGATCCGCTGGTCGCACTGCGATCGGAATAACGTGTCAGAACCACCTGCCGTAGCGGGTGGGCATGGCGATTTCGGAGTGCGGATTTCGGATTGCAGATTTAGGAGACGACGCGATCTATTTATTCCGCAGTCCGAAATCTGCATTCTGCAATCGTTGGGCCCGCCCGCTACCGCAGGCGGTTCTGACAAGACCGCCGGCGATGGCATGCGGTGTGAAATAAGGGGAATTAAGAATGGAAACTTTTTGGCAAGACATTCGATACGGGTTGCGCATGCTTTTGAAGGCTCCCAGCTTCAGCATCGTCGCGACTATTGCGCTCGCCCTCGGCATCGGCGCTAACACTGCGATCTTTAGTGTGATAAATGCGGTGCTGTTGCGCCCTTTGCCGTTCACCAACTCCGATCAGCTGATGATGGTTTGGGAGACGGATGCGACGCGAGGTCAGGGGCGCGGCTCTGTGTCGTACCTGAATTTTGCCGACTGGCGAGATCAAAACCACGTCTTCGAGCGCATGGCCTCTTACCACAGCAATGACTTCGTGATGACTGGGCGTGGCGAATCGACTCGTTTGCGAGGTTCTGTGGTCAACGCTGATCTGTTTCCCTTGCTGGGCGTCGCGCCGGCCCTCGGACGCGGATTCCTGCCGGCGGAGGACAATCCCGGTGAAAGCGGCCGCGTCGTTATTCTGAGTCAGGATCTGTTTCAGAAACGCTTTAACTCCGATCCGAATATCGTCAATCAGTCGATGATGATTGACGGCAAGAGCTTCACGATTGTCGGGGTCATGCCTCACGATTTTCAGTTTCCTATTCAAAATGAACCGGTAGAAATGTGGACCACGGTCGCGATCGACCGGGAAGGGAAGGACCCGATTACCGATGAACGTGGCGCGCACTATCTGAATGTAATCGCGCGCCTGAAACCGGGAGTGACGAAACCGCAGGCGCAAGCCGAGATGACTTCGATAAGCGCCCGCCTGGAACAGCAGTATCCGGACAAAAATCTGCATAAGACCAGCACGGTTGAGCCTTCGTTGGAAGCGCTGGTAGGTGATGTTCGACCAGCGTTATTGGTTCTCCTGGGTGCGGTTGGTTGTGTGCTCCTGATTGCCTGCGCGAACGTGGCTAACCTGCTGCTCGCGCGCGCCATGGCCAGACACAAAGAGATGTCGATTCGTTCCGCGCTGGGCGCCAGCCGGAAGCGAATTGTGCGTCAGTTGCTGACTGAGAGTCTGTTGCTTTCGCTCGCCGGCGGCACGCTGGGATTGTTGCTGGCAGTTTGGTGGTCAGATCTTTTGCTGGCTTTGGGCAAGCAAAGCATTCCGCGAGCGTTGCACGTCGGGATGGATTGGCGCGTGCTGGGTTTCACTTTAGGAGTCTCGGTTTTGACGGGCCTGATATTTGGGCTGGTGCCGGCCATTAACTCGTCAAAGACGGAGCTGACTGAATCGCTCAAGGAAGGCGGGCGCGGCTCAAGTGAGGGCGGCCGCCGCAATCGCATTCGCGGCATGCTGGTGGTTAGCGAACTGGCAATCGCCTTTGTCTTACTTGTAGGATCCGGACTACTGATCCAGAGCTTGTGGCGTCTGCGCAGCGTCAGTCCCGGCTTCGAATCGCAAAATCTCCTGACCTTCGTGGTCGGCATTCCGGAAGTCAAATATCCCACCGAGAAACAAGCGCCGTTCTTCCGGGAGCTTATCACCGGAGTGGAAGCCTTACCCGGTGTTCGCTCTGCCAGTGCAATTATTCCGTTGCCGTTGAGCGGAGACATGTTTCGCATCTCCTTTGAAATTGAAGGACGGCCAGTCGAGAAGGGGAATCAACCGAGCGCGGATTTCTTCTCAATCAACGATCAATATTTTAAGACGCTGGGCGTTTCGATGCTGCGGGGCCGCGACTTCAACGACCGCGATACCGCCAAGTCGCAGCCCGTTATCATCGTGAACCAGGCTTTTGCGAAGAAGTATTTTCCGGATGAGGACCCGGTCGGTAAACGGATCAAGCCCGGAATTTCAGTTGCTGACGAGGAAGAGCCGATGCGCGAAATCGTCGGGGTGGTGAATGACGTGCGAAATCGCAATCTGAGTTCCGAGTTGCGGGTCGGTTACTTCGTGCCGGCGACCCAGATTCCGTTCAATCAAATGACGATGCTCGTCAGAACGAACAGCGATCCGCGCGGTTTGATCAGCGCGATTCGCAGTGAAGTCCAGGGAATGGATCCGGAAGTTCCCGTCTTCAACGTGAAGACGATGGACGAATACATAGCCGCCACAGTCGCGGCCCCGCGCTTCAACACAACGCTGCTGGGAATCTTTGCGGCAGTAGCCCTGGTCCTAACGATCGTCGGGCTATACGGCGTGATGAGTTATTCCGTCGCGCGGCGGACGAACGAGATCGGCATTCGGATGGCGTTGGGGGCGCAAACGCGTGACGTGTTGCGGCTGATCGTTTCCCAGGGCTTCAAACTGGTGTTGCTCGGATTGGCGATCGGCCTGGTTGGCGCCTTCGCGTTAATGCGAGTCATTTCCAGTTTGCTGTTCGGTGTCACCACCAAGGACCCGTTGACGTTTGTGGCCGTCGCTCTCGTGCTGGCCGGCGTGGCTTTGCTCGCGTGCTACATCCCGGCGCGACGCGCGGCGCGAGTCGATCCGCTCAAGGCACTGCACTACGAATGATTTCTGCAGAGCGCGGTAGTTCTTGGTCTGGCTGGCGCGATCGGCCTGACACGGTTGATGGAGAGCTTGCTCTTCGGCGTTACCCCAACCGACAAGGTTACTTTCTTTGTGGTCTCCGCGGTTTTGCTGTTCGTTGCTCTTTTGGCTTGTTACTTGCCGGCCCGGCGCGCGACGAAAGTGGATCCGCTTGAAGCGCTCCGTTACGAATAGAACTCGTTGGCGAGCACTCACTGGCAAGCGATTTTGCCGGTCGCAGGTTTTCGGCGCACTTCAAAGTTGCGCGTTGGGAGTTTCGCCCCTATCTTCATTCTTCTGCTAAACAGATGCCAAAGATTCTGATTGCCGACGATCAAGCGGACGTGCTGGCCGCGCTGCGCTTGCTTTTAAAGGCTGAACACTTTCAAGCCGAAACCGCCGCCTCACCTGCGGCCGTGCTGAAGGCGCTCGCCGCGCAGGAGTTCGATGTCGTGCTCATCGATCTCAATTACGCGCGCGACACGACGTCCGGCAGCGAAGGGTTGGATTTGCTTTCCAAAATTCAATCGCTGGATCCAACGCTGCCGGTCGTGGTGATGACGGCGTGGGGCAGCGTCAATCTGGCAGTTGAAGCGATGCGGCGCGGCGCGCGCGATTTTATTCAGAAGCCCTGGGAAAACGCGCGGCTCCTCGCCGTGCTGCGCACCCAGGTCGAGTTGGCGGAAGCCTTGCGCCGCGGTAAGGACCTGGAGGCCGAAAACCTGGCGTTGCGTGAAAGTGCCGGCGAAGCAGCCACGCAAATACCTGAGGTCATCGCCGAATCGAAAGCGATGAAAGACATACTCCATTTGGTTGATCGAATCGGACCGGCCGACGCCAACGTTCTGATCACCGGTGAGAACGGCACCGGCAAGGAAGTGATCGCGCACCTACTCCACGCCTGCTCGATGCGTTCGGCAAAACCGCTGGTCTCGCTGAATGCGGGCGCGTTGGCCGAAGGAGTTTTCGAAAGTGAACTGTTCGGTCATGTGCGCGGCGCGTTTACCGACGCGCGGGCTGATCGCGTCGGCCGTTTTGAGCTGGCGGATCGCGGTACCTTGTTCCTCGATGAGATTGCCAACGTCCCTTTGAATCTGCAGCCGAAACTTTTGCGAGTGCTGCAGACCGGAGAATTCGAGCGGGTGGGATCTTCGAAGACAAGGAAGGTAGACGTCCGCGTGGTGTCCGCGACGAATGCCGATCTAAATGTGGAGGCGGCCCAGGGGCGATTCCGGCAGGACCTGCTATTCCGCCTTAATACCGTCGAGATTCACTTGCCGGCGTTACGTAATCGTCCGGAAGATATTGTGCCGCTGGCGGAACATTTCCTGCGTAAACACACCGAGCGCTACCGGCGAAACATCACCGAGTTTACCCCGCCGGCGTCTGAAGCTTTGCGCCAGCACGGTTGGCCGGGCAACGTGCGGGAGTTGGACCACGTGGTCGAGCGCGCGGTGCTGATGAGTGCGGGAACCATGGTGACGGCGTTTGATCTTGCGCTGCAGCCAACGCCCGACGCTCGCCTCTCGGCGCATTTTGAAGAGTTAAGTCTGGAAGAAGTCGAACGGCTGTTGATTCAGAAAGCGCTGGCGCGGTGTGGCGGAAATGCGAACCGGGCGGCAGAGTCGCTGGGGTTAAGCCGGAGCGCGCTATACCGCCGTCTGCAGAAGTATGGATTATCATAGCCATTGTGAATACGAGCGCTAAACCCGGAAAGCCACAATCCTCCATTTCCAGTCTCGACCCGGCGCTGAAGCACAGCGCCCGCCTGACGTTCGAAAAACGCATCACAGTTCTCGCCCTCGCGGCCGGCTTCCCGGCAATGGTGCTGGCGGCGTTCCTGCTCTGGCTGGCCGGTTATTCCAGTCGCCTGCAATGGACGATAGATCTTTTCCTTGTGATCTTCTGGCTCTCGATCGCTTTCAATCTCAAACAGCGTGTCGTCCGGCCGATGCAAACCCTCTCCAACATCCTCGCGGCTATTCGCGAAGGTGATTACTCGATTCGCGGCCGGCGAGCTGCCAGTGGGGACGCGCTGGGCGAAATCATGCTCGAGGTCAATGACCTGGGCCAAACGTTACGCAACCAGCGACTCGGCGCCCTCGAAGCGACGGCGCTGCTACGCGCGATCATTTCGGAAATCAATGCGGCGGTATTCACCTTCGATAGCGAACAACGGTTGCAACTCGTCAATCGAGCGGGCGAACGTTTATTGGCCCAGACCTCTGAGCGGCTGTTAGGCAGGACAAGCGGCGAGCTGGGCCTGGAGCAATGTTTCAATCGAGAGTTGGGCCAGGGCTCGCGGACCATGCAAATGGTTTTCCCCGGTGGGGTTGGTCGTTGGGACATCCGCCACAGCGTTTTTCGCGAGGGCGGCGTGCAACACCATTTGCTGGTGCTGACTGATCTCAGCCAGACGTTACGTGAGGAAGAACGCCGCGCATGGCAACGGCTGCTGCGTGTACTGGGGCACGAGTTAAATAACTCGCTGGCGCCGATCAAGTCAGTGGCCGGCAGCCTGGCGGATCTGTTGCACCGGCGGCCCAGTCCCGCTGATTTAGAAGACGATATACAACAGGGCCTGGAAGTAATTTCATCGCGCGCAGATTCGCTGGCCCGCTTTGTCGACTCTTATTCGCGTCTGGCCCGTTTGCCACAGCCGCGGCTGGAACCGCTAAACATTGGCGCGCTCGTAAATACAGTGCCGAAGCTGGAAACGCGTCTGCCGGTCAGCGTTGTCCCGGGTCCCGACCTGATTATCCAGGGAGACAACGTGCAGTTGGAGCAGTTGCTAATCAATCTGGTGCGGAATGCCGTTGATGCGTCGTTGGAAACGGGGGGCGGCGTAGAAGTAGGTTGGACGCAAAAGAACAATCACGTCGAGTTGTGGATTCGCGACGAAGGACCGGGCCTTGCCAACACCGCCAACTTGTTCGTGCCGTTCTTCACCACCAAAGCCAGCGGCTCCGGCATCGGGCTGGTGCTCTCGAGGCAAATTGCCGAAGCGCACGGCGGCACGCTCACGCTGGAGAATCGGCCGGTGGGAGGATGCGAGGCGAGACTCCGGTTGCCGGGTTAGTGCTGGAAATCTCAGATTTCAGATCCTCAGATCTGAGATCTCAAATCTCAAATTCAAATCCCAAGTCTCAAGTCTCAGATCTCAGATCCTCAAATCCCAAATCTCAGATCTCAAATCTCAAATCTCAAACCTCAAATTGCCGCAAGTGAGTCGGGCGCCCTGGTGCCGCCGTGCCCTTTCGTTTCCTGGTGCTCCAGTGGCCGCGCGCTGCGCGCCTGCCACTACCTACCTTGACGCTCCCCAAAACGCAGGCTAACCCGCTAACACCCGAAGGCCTAGACGGGTACACGCGACACTACCGCGGGTCTTCCCGCACCGCCGACGGCAGAAAGCAAACTGTTGCGCACACGGCTCTCGGAGCATATGATCGCGACCGTTTTAGTTTGGAAGACAACCGCGGCCAGATTTTTCAAAGGAGAACGGCAATTCCTGAATTCTTATATCCTGGAGTTTACGTCGAAGAAGTGGAGTTAGGCCCGAGGCCTATCGAGGGCGTGCCTACCAGCACGGCCGGCTTTGTCGGTCTAACTCAAAAAGGTCCAAAGATATCGTCGCTCATTACCAGCTTTGCCGATTACGTCAACTTGTTTGGCTGTCATCTTCCAGTCGACGTTTCGACTTTGCCGTACGCCGTCGAAGGATTCTTTAAGAATGGCGGTAAGGGCTGTTACATCGCCCGGGTTGATGAGAAGTCGGATTACACCAGCGCCCTGGAACAGTTGGAAGGAATTGAAGACGTCTCGATCGTAGTCGCACCCGATCATCACCGTGATCCGGACCTGGCAGCGGAAATTGTCAAACACTGCGAACGATTGCAGGACCGCTTCGCGATTCTCCACGCTCCGCCGGGCGTTCATCTGGTGACGAAAATCGAGCAGTTTAAACCACCTGTTGATACCAAGTTCGCGGCGTTCTACTTCCCCTGGATCAATGTCACCGATCCCGCAACTGAGAAAGATGTTCTGATTCCACCGTCTGGCCACGTGGCGGGAATCTATGCCCGCGTTGATATTGGGCGCGGCGTTTTCAGTGGCCCGGCGAATGAAGTCGTACTGGGCGCAAACTCTTTGGAAACCAATATCACCGACGTACAGCAGCAGGTGCTGAATCCACAGGGCGTCAACTGCATTCGCCAGTTTCCCGGCCGCGGAATTAGGGTTTGGGGTGCACGTACCTGTTCCACCGATCCGGAGTGGAAGTATGTGAATGTCCGGCGCTACTTAACCTACCTGGAGCAATCGATCCAGGAAGGGACCGAGTGGGCTGTGTTTGAACCCAACGAACCGCAGCTGTGGGCCACCGTCCGGAACACTATTTCGGCGTTTCTAATTAAGGAATGGCATAGAGGGGGATTGGTGGGTATTACGCCCGAAGAAGCCTTCTTCGTGAAAGTCGATCAAAGTATCATGACTCCGGACGACATTCTTAACGGGCGGCTGATTATCCTGATTGGCGTGGCGCCGCTCAGGCCGGCGGAATTTGTGATTTTCCGCATCGGCCAGTGGACCGCGGACGCGCACATCTGCGATCCCTAATCCAGTGGTTAGACGGGGCAGTAGCAGTGCCGTCAGGGAGGGCGTCCAGATGCGCAAATGGAGAACGCCCTCCCTCACGGTCGGGCCACTGCCCCTTTATTGCCCGAAAGAAGGTCAAAAGATGAAACGCGCCTGCCAGGCGATTGCGTTAGTCTTCGTCGCCGCCCTGATTGCTTCTTCAACATTTGCGCAAACAACGACGACGTCGCGCAGGGCGAGAGTAACTAAGGTTGATGGTGGCGACTCTGAAAACCCGTATGGTGGCAAGCTCTACGTGACCATTAATGGCAAAAGGCGTCGCATTCATGATCACGCGTACTATGCCTGGAGCATTAACGATGGCCGTGACGTGGTCTTCTCCAGTCCGTATGGCTCAGGTGGTTTTGAAAACGAAGGGCAGGCGCTTCATCTCTTTAACGCCGGCACAGGACGGACGAAAAAGATTATGTCCGAGTATGTCGGCGTCACCGCCTTGCAGGAGGTCAAGCTCGGCAACGGGAAGACTGCGCTGCTGGTGAAGATGGGTGACGGCGGACTGGGCGCGTCGTATTTTGCCGTAGTTGATCCCCACCGCGGGGAAGTCTTTTTCCGGCCTCGGGCTGAGCTGACGCGACTTCAGGGGAACACGATCACGCTGGCTTTCTATAACGAAGATGACTGGGAGACGATCAACGAAGCGCGGGCCGGGAAGGTTGATCCGCCTGATCAAGTTATCTCACACACTCAGGTGAAGCCGTTTAAAACAGAAACACACGATCTGCGGAAAGTTCTGCGGGGCAGAGTCATCTACAACAAGCGTTACAACTAGCAGCGTATCAAGCGCCACCGCGTCGGAAACGCCGGTAGACAGTGAAGCTCAGGAGCCGGCGTTCACGGCATGGTTTTGTCTGTAGTGCGCAGCAACTCCCTGAATCGAGGATCGGAGCGCAATGATTCCAGGTGCGGATCGACGCGGACGAAGGTGAAGCCCACAGCGTGTTCGCGGTCCGCTCGCGAAAGCCACTCAATCGCATGATCGTTGTCGCCCAGCAGACAATAGATGATGGCGATTTCATAGGCCGTCACCCATTCCTCCTGTCGTCGCTCCAGAATCTCCTTCAGAATCGCGCGCGCCTCGTCATGTTGGCCGATGGCGGCCAAAACATGCGCGCGCTTCGCGCGGGTCGTGGGCGTATCGCCGGCAAAACTTCTCTCCTGCTCATAAGCCGCCAGCGCTTCGGCGTGCATGCCCTTCTTCTCATACGCCCAACGCAGGATCGTGTGGGCTGAGACCGCGCCGGGATCGAGCGCCAGCGCCTGATGACATTGTTCGATCGTGTCGTCGAAACGTCCGGCGAGGAACAGCACGTTCGCCAGGGCGGTCGCGATGACGGCGGATTGCGGTGAAATTTCCAGAGCCCGCTCGACTTCAGCGGCGGCTTCCTCGTGCCGGCCCATCGCGGAAAGGCTGTAGGCGTACCAGCGGTGCGCTACCTGATTGCCTGGCTTTATTTGAATTGCCCGGCGCAGTTCGCGTTCCGCCTCCGGCCAATCTCGATCATGATGCAGCCTGACGAAGCCGAGCGAAGCATGCGCCTCAGCCAGTTTCGGATCGGCTTCGACTGCCTTCAGCGCAAATTCCCTGGCGCGCTCCCATGCTTCGGGCGGCGCCGGCTCGACATACCAATTCAAAAGCGCGTAACAGTCGGCGAGTTCGGCATAAGCGAGGGCGAACTTGGGATCGAGTTCGACCGCCTTTTCCAATCGCGAAATTGCCTGGCGCAATCCTTCAGCCGAGCGACGCGTAGCATAGTAGCGGCCGGCGGTGTACAACTGCCGCGCTTCCTCGTTCTCGGCTGACTGCGTGTCCGGAGCAGGACGCGCTACGGGCGCCGTCACTGAGGCCCGCCCTCTTGATGAGCGTGAGCGCGGCGGTTTGGCGGCGGTTCGGCTGCGCGCCTGGCTGTTGTCCACTACCGGACTTCTGGTTCGGCTCAGCAGATCTTCGAACTCCGGTTCGCCACGCAGTGGATCAAGCTGCGGTTCAACGCCGAGCCAAACCAACCAACCTTCTTTGATTTCGTATGCCTTGCGCAGCATCGCGAGCGCGGCTTCGTTTTCTTCCAACAGCACGTGAATGATTGCGCGGTGGTAAGGCGAAACGTAGGAGGTCCTGGCCATCTCATCCAGGCGATCCAGCGCCGCGTGGGCGTCGGCCTTCCGCCCGGCGGCCGCGTATGCCGCGCCCAATCCCGCGACATAAAACTGGCCACCACTTGATAGATCCAAAACCCGTTCCGAGATGGCTACGGCTTCGTCGCCTCGCCCTACCGCCCGCAACGTCCAACTGTAAGTGGCCAGCCCGTAAGTGAAATCCGGTACTGCATCCAGCATGTTTTGGTAAGTCGTGATGGCGGCGTCATAGCGCCGCGATTGGTAGTAACACCAACCCAGCGCCTGCATGATCGAAGGCGAGAGCGGATCAAGTTCGCGGGCCCGCAGCATTTCGTTGAGGGCTTCATCAAATCGGCCGGCCATTAATAAATGAAAGCCGTACCAGTGATGCCCGGTCGCATAGTTGGGATTTATTTCGATCGAGCGGCGATGTTGTGCTTCCGCGACGGCCCAGTCGAAGTGGCAAACCGTTGCGAAACCAAGCGCGCTGTAAGCCTCCGCTGAAGTCGGATCGAGATCGACGGCCTTTTGCGCGGCGACTTTCGCGGCGGCCGCGCATTCGGCAAAGGGTCTGATCCCAAATACACCCAGCCAGTTGTAGTAGTCTGCGATACCCGTATAGGCGAGCGCGTAATTGGGATCAAGCGTAATCGCGTGGTTGAAGCATTCAAGCGCTTTCGCAAAGCCTGATTCGGTATACGTGTTCCAGTAATAACGGCCACGTAAATACGTTTCGAATGCTTCCGCGCTCTCGGTGCCGCGCTTTGAGAGTTGGCGTTGCTCATCGCCGTTGAGCTGCGGCAACAGCGCGGACGCGACTTGCTCTGAAATCGAATCCTCAATTTGCAGAACGTCAGTCGAATCTTCGTCAAACTGCTCCGCCCAGCGCGTGACGCCTTCACTGATACTGAGCATCTGGGCACTGACGCGCAGGCGCGCGCCGGAACGCCGCAGACTGCCGTCGATAATGTAATCCACTCCCAGGTCGCGGCCCGCAACCAGCGGATCGACTGAGCCGCCACGGTAGTTCAGGACACTGCTGGTGGGCCGCACGATCAAGCGCTGCACATTACTGAGGCGCGTGATTAGCGCGTCCGCCAATCCGATACCGAGGTACTCGTCGCCGGTATGCTCCGCCGGCGAGCCGAGGATCTTGAAGGGCAAGACGGCGATTGACTCCTGACCGGGCATTGAAGTGACCGGCAGGGTTGGCAACACCGCCAACCGGTGATTGAGTCTCCGCAGCAAGTCATTGAAACGCGGATGCCCGTGCAGCGGATCGAGCTCCGGATCGACGCCCATCCAAAGGACCTTCGCGTCGACTTCCTCTCTGGCCCGCTCAAGTAAATCCAGCGCCGTTTCCAGCCGGCCGAGCGAACAATTAAGCAGCGCCAAATGGTAAGGCGAGACGTAACGCCGCTTGGACAGAACGTGCATTTCCTCCAGCATCGCCTCAGCGGCCGCCATGTTTCCGGCTGCGGCCTGCGCCCCTCCCAGCCGGGCAAGCGTGTGCGAGGCCTTGCCCATTAGCTCGACGCATCTTTGCGCGGCGGCGATCGATTCGTCGTGACGGCCCAGGCGGCCCAGCACAAAGCTGGACGCGTAAAGCATCATCAGGTTCTGCGGCTCAGCAGCAACTATTTCCAACGCCATCGTCGCGGCCTCGTCGAAGCGTCGCGCGTGATAGGCGCACCAGACCACCGTAAAGCGCGAGATGATCGCCAGCGGATCCAGATCGCGGGCGATGTACGCTTCATGCAGGCTTTCCGTGAAACGGCCTTCCATGGCCAGTTGCAGCGCATACCAGATCCGCGCGGTCGAGTAGTTCGGATTCAGTTCGATGGCCCGCAGGATTTCTCGCTCGCCGCTGGTCCACGCGAAATCGCGACAGAGAATTGCCTGGCCGAGAGCGCCGTGGCCTTCAGCCATTCCCGGCTCAAGCGCGACGGCGGTAGACGCCGCTTCATAGGCCGCGGCCGAACACTCAGCAAAAGGCAGGACCGTGAAGCTGCCCAGCCAACTGTAGTAAGCCGCGATGCCCGCGTAGGCCACGGCGTAGTTTGGATCGATCGCGATCGCCTGGTTGTAGCAGACGATGGCTTTAGCGAAACCGTCTTCCGTGAACGTGTTCCAGTAGAACCGGCCGCGCAAGTACGCTTCATGGGCCTGCGGATCGTCGGTGCCGCGCTTCGACAGCCGTAAACGCTCTTCGCCGGTTAGCTGAGGCACGAGTGCCTCAGCCGCATGGGCCGAGATCGCGTCTTCCAGGCTCAGCACGTCAGTGAACTGTTCATCAAACTGTCCCGCCCACACGGCCGTGCCGTCGCGAACGTTCAGCAGTTGGACGGTTACTCGGATTCGTTCTCCCACGCGACGGACTCGCCCATCCAGCACGTAAGCCACAGCTAGTTCGCGCCCGGCCAGAATTGGATCGGAATGCGTGCCATATCGCAGCACACTGCTGGTCGGCCGCACTGCGAAGCGGCCAATCGCACTCAGTCTGGTTATTAACGCGTCGGCCAGGCCGGTTCCGAGGTAATCAGGGCCGGAATCAGAACCATATTCAAGATCGAGCAGCTTCAACGGGAGTACGGCGAGCGAGTTTTCCTGCGAGCTCGGTTCCAGAGTGGCATGAGGCCGGAACGGCGGCTCGGGAGATTCCGATACTGGACGCCCATCCAGATAGCGCGTGATGTCGTCGCGCAGTTCCTGCGCAGTTTGGTAACGCCACTCGGGCTCTTTGCGCAACGCGCGCATCACAATCCGATCCAAATCGCCGGCAAATTCACGTCGCAGCGTTTCCAGGCTCGCACTGCGCGCTGAATACAATTGGCTGAGCGTGGTCGAGTCATCGCCAGTGAAGGAAGACGACGGCAACACGTCTTCGGGACGAGTGATAATAAAACTGAGCGGCGCGGGCGGTTCTTCACAAATGACGCGAGCGATCTCATGCGGCGCGCGGTTCCGCAGGCGATAAGGCCGGTGCCCGGTAAGTAACTCGTAAAGCAAGACGCCAAGGGAATAAACATCGGTGGTTGGCGAAGTCGGCGCGCCCTGGACCTGCTCCGGCGAAGCGTATTCCGGCGTCATCAATCGCATCGCCGTGGCGGTGGGATCATGTGTGATATCGCCGGCCAGATCGGGATTCAAAAGTTTGGCGATGCCAAAGTCCAGGAGCTTTGGAATCCCTTCCGACGTCACCAGAACATTCGAAGGTTTTATATCGCGATGAACGACCTGCTTCTGATGCGCATAGTGCACTGCGTCGCAAATGGCGCGAAACAGCTTCAACCGTTCGGCGACGGTCAGTTTGCGCGCATCGCAATAGGTGTAAATCGGCTGGCCCGCGATGAACTCCATGACAAAGTAGGGCAACCCGTCATCGGTAGTTCCGCCATCGAGCAGTCCGGCAATGTGGGGGTGGTCCAGCGCCGCCAGGATTTGTCGTTCTTTGCGAAAACGTCGCAGGATAAAATCAGTATCCATGCCACGCTTAACCAACTTAATCGCCACGCGCCGATTGAATTCGTTGTCGGCGCGAACTGCTTCATAAACCGCGCCCATACCGCCGCGGCCAATCTCGCGCTCGATTTGATAGGTCCCCAGGCGACGGCCGATCATCGGATCGGTTTCTTCTTCCCAAACGGGAAGCGATTGGAATGAACTGAGGTCGGTTTCCGCCACGTAGACAGGCTTTTCCAGCAGGTCGCCCGCGCTGTCGTGTTGCAGCAACAGGGTTTCGACGTCGCGGCGCAGCTTGGTGTCATCGCCACACGCTTTACAGACGTAGGGCGTGCGTTCTTCAGGCTGCAGATCTATGGCCGCCTGAAAAATCTCTTCAACTTGTCGCCAGCGTTCGGGGGTCATAAAGCCAAATGGCGTGTTCTTAGTTGCTTAGTTAATTTGCCTGACCCGGTAAGGTGATCCAGCTGGACTACCGTGCTTGTTCAAGACTTAATTTCGCTGCATTTCCCCATAGAGCCAGGCCTTGGCCATCCGCCAGTGCCGCTTGATAGTGGTCGGCGTGACGTTGAGTATGTCCGCGGTCTCTTCTATGGAAAGGCCACCGAAGTAACGCAACTCAATAATGCGCGCCTTCTGCTCATCGAAAACTGCCAGAGCCTTTAGCGCATCGTCGAGGGCGATTAATTCGCCGCTGCGCTCGACTGCGCGATCTATGTTTTCGTCAAGGGAGAGCTTTTGAAAATCCTGGCCGCGCTTTTCTGCGTTGTGCTTGCGCGCGTGATCAACCAACAAGCGCCGCATTATCTGGGCCGCCACCCCGAAAAAATGCGCGCGGTTCTGCCAGTTTACCCGAGTCTGATCCACCAACCGCAGGTAAGCCTCGTGCACCAGGGCCGTCGGCTGCAGCGTGTGATCCGGGCGTTCGCGACGCAGATAATTTGCCGCCAGTTTTCGAAGTTCATCGTAGATTACCGGTAGTAAAAGATCAACAGCACCTTGATCGCCCTTGGAAACTTCGAGCAGCAGTTGCGTGACGTTGTCGGCCGGGTGCTGATCCAAACGTTAGAGTCTCCGTTAATTTAGCAATTTGATGCGAGGCGACAGTATAAAACAGACCCGTGATTTGTCAGAACAGCATGATGGATAGGAGCAGTCGACAGGAGCAGTCGGCAGGAGAAAGTGTACGTTGACGGCGGTTCCTGCGGTCTGCTCCTGCCTCCTGCCCCTTTTTCTTTCCCAGTGGTCCTTTTCGCCGATCTTCTGCGCGTTAGTAAATGAAGGCAATAATCATGGCCTTTAGAAAAGGACAAAGAATCATGCAAGCCAATCAGTTAACCATTAAGAATCATACAGTTGGGCAAATGAACGTTGCTTATGCCGCGACCGGCCTGTGGAGCAAGCTCGCCAGCTGGCTGACACGAGTCCTGGGATGCTGGCACACGGAGATGAGTCGCCCGCTCTCGATTCAGGGCCAGACCTATCGCACGTGCCTTGATTGTGGCGCCCAACGGCAATTCAATACCAGAAATTGGGAGATGCAGGGAGATTTTTACTATCGCGGTGCGACTACCAACCTCTACGCACGCCAAGCAGCGGTGTTGATTGCAGAACGGTAATTAATGCGGTTTCCAAAGACTACCTGAGCCGAGAGAGAACGTGGAGCAACCCACGTTCTCGCGGTGGCACCTCACAGTTGAAACTAGTCCTTGAGCCTTACGTTGGAGTGTACGCCAAAAGGTGCAATCCTCAAGTCGCGCTGTACAACCATTCGCGTTACCAAATATACTTCGTGTACGAGCATTTCTAGTTTCTTTTCGCGCAGACTGTGGGCGCTGGAGATCTACTAATCAGAAAGAGAAGTTGCGTTAGTACGTCGTGGCAGCGCGGCTATCTCTGCAGATGTTTAGAAGCGGCTGCGGACTAGGAGAACCCTTCAGTGGCCAAGATCGGCGGATGAAGAGCTGATGAAACAAGCGCGGCTTTCCGATAGCGATAACAGCAACGGGAACTGTTATCGGCGGTGCGAGCGGGGCAGCTGCCTAAGCGCCAATTGGGCTGACCGTCCGGAAGAAGAGGAGGTGTCGGAAATGTTACGCGGAGGTGAAAACCGAAAGTCGCAAGAGGTCGTTGCGTAGGGCAGACACTTTGCGGAGAATGAGTGACTTGTTATTCGCGGGAGCAATATTCGATATGGGCGGCGTCCTCGCTCATGATGTGTGGGAACACTTACTTCTGGATCCCGAGAGAGGAATCTGCACCCAGTTTTCACTTGATAGGGACCAGGTTGAGAGGGTTGGCGAGTTGCTTTGGCAGAGGTTTGATTACTTGCCTGAAACCGGAGGAACTAATTGGCAGGTGCTTGAGCAACTGTATTGGCAACGATTCATTGATTGTTTTCCCCAACAACTTTCATCGGTAACTAGTCCTTCTGATTTTATTAATTTGACGGAAGACTTCATTTCACCCGTTGAAGGAATGATACCGATACTTGAGAGGCTTCAATCGCATGGGATTGACTTAGCGATGTGTTCTAATAACAACGAGTTCTGGTTCAGGCGACAAATGAATAAACTGGGTCTGCACGGCTTCTTCAGCCCAAGTAAGGTGGTGCTCTCTTGCCGAATTGGCGTTTCAAAATCTAGCCCCGGATTTGAGATGTACCAAGCGGCGGCCAATGCTCTTGCAATTCCCAAGACGCAGTGTCTATTTGTGGATGACAGAGAGGGCAACATCGAACGGGCGAGAGTGGTTGGAATGCATGGTATCTTATTCACCAGTGCGCAGGCACTAGCGATAAGCTTATCGGAGGTTGGCTTGTAAGCTTCTTGTTTTTGGTTGCTTGCGTTCAGCCGTTCGCAATATTCAATTTCAATTTCCAATTAACTAAAATGGGCGAAGAAAAGATAGAGTTGCCACCCGCGTTTGTGGAGCCTGTGCTTGGCGCTTCCTACGACGTTGTCTCTCGATTAGAACACTCAGAGATCTCATGGGCTTTTTTTTCAGGAGTCGCGGCTGCCGCATACGGTGTTGAGAGGCCCATAAATGACATAGATATCATTTTCTCGGACCACTGTAACGAAGCCGCAGCTAGGGTGTTTCACGATTTCAACGTGAGCAAGAAACCCGAATCTGAGTTAGCCTTAAGCCAAAACAACATAGAACTAGTGTCGGGGCGCCTGAGATACCATTCAAATGGTGAGGTTTATCAATTTACCTTCGATAGAGACATGATCTCCCGAAGGAATACAATTCGTTGGCGTGGGTGCGATTACTACTTCTTATCCCGTGAGGATACGATCATTTTGAAGGCGATATTGAGACGAGAGGCTCAAGGCACTGAATTCGACGTTGCGGATGTGATCATCATAAGTAAGAATGGAGATCTCGACTGGGATTATTTAGCCTTCAGAGCGGAGAAGTGTGGCGCAGTGGATCGGATTGCTCCGGTGCTCGAAATAATAAATTCGAATCATAGATAGTCGCTGAGTAGTGAAATTTTTGTCCTTCATCGAGCGACTGACCCAGCGCAACGAACCATTCCTCTTGGGTCAAGCAGCTGGCACATTCAAGGGGCGCTTGACACGTCATACTTACTTAACGTGGCGCAGATAAACAAAGCCACTCAGCTTCACACACTATTTAGCTATTCTCATCTGCCAAGGCTAATCCGCATCGGAGAACCTCATGACTGAAGGAATCGAAGATCGTATTCGTAGCGTGGGTCGATTCGAAATCGTCTACCTACACTGCATAGACCTTTACGCCATTCTCGATCGCGATTCCAAGCGAAAAATGCATGATTGGAGGGCTAACGGGCAAGTGGCCGGTCGCCTGTCGGAGATATTTTCTTATCCCGAGATAAGTGCCGGAACGTTTTACCTAACGGAACAGGTAGTAGATACAGCTCGGAGCCGCATGAAATACACGGTTGAGCACTTTGAAAAATCTGTAGCGAGCCCGATGTTCTATGAACGTGCGCTTCCGTTTCTCTTTGTAGAGCGCGAGGGTCAAAAGCTATCTGACACTTCAGAAGCAGTACGATTAGGCCGAAGCTTCAGCCTCCATGAGATCTGTTCAACTGATCATATATGCAAAGTTTCGTACAAAGATTGTGAGCTAAGGCTATTTCGTGATGGGGTTCTATCCGTGCGTCTTACATTTTCTGGTGAGGACGTCCCTATCGAACATTTCATCGAGTTGGTCTTGGAACTCAAAAAACTGACCAGAACAGCGATGTTGGATAAGGTCCGTTTGATTGCTCAAGACTTTAACCGCGCCTCCCACCCATTTAATGGCGCAGGCCTTCGGTTGATAGACCCACAAGAACTGTTCGAACAGAGTTTGACGTTTCGACAGTTCAGCTCGGATCACACTCTGACTTTAATAGAATCGATGAAGGATGGTGACGGGAGTCATATTCCGGCTAATGAGTTGGAGACTCAGCCAGGCCTACTTGGTATTCTGAGGCAAACTCAGCGAGCAATCGGTTACAAGAAACAAATGCTCGATGTTATCGGCCAATACAATCAGGGTTACAAATCAGATGAAATTTACGTAACGTTGCGAAGCACGACGCTCATTGTGTTACCAAAGCACTGGAACCCCAGTGATTACCTGTCTTTGTATATGAACGATTTAACGCTACTAATTGAATACTATGTTTCAAAGATCACCTATTTGGATATTTTGGCCCTAGCAATAGAAAACACGGAACTCTTGAATGAGCCGATCGAGAACATAAGAGTGACACGGGATTTGGTTAGTCAAATCGTTTCGCTCAGAAGGATATTGCTGCTAACGGAAGAGAATCTCGATGTTGATCTCATAGTCAATCATTACTTTACTCGGGGCGTCTTGCTTCAATTAATCGAGCAAAGGGGTATCGCCAATAAGCTCGATTCCATTCGGAAACGAATCAACAACATGGATAGAATTCTTGATCTAATCGCAAATTCGAGTTTTTCCCAAATTGGCATTGGTTCAGGGTTGCTCCAGGTAAAGATTGCTATTATTGCGTTAATAGCGACGCTGCTTATCAGCGTCGCGACGCTTACGCTAACACTACTTCAGTTTAAGAATTCCATGGGCATTGCACCGCCTGATGCTATTGCACCCACTAAATAGCTTTAGACCACAGGGCTTGGTTGCCAATCCACCTGACTAAACACAGGTGAAACTGAATGCGAGATTCTGAAGTCCCTGATGAATGGGGCCAAAGCGCCTTCTCCCGTGCTTACTTTACCGCCGAGCATGTAATTCATGTTAAGCCGGCTCTGTTGGAGGTCGGCAGCATGATTGCTAGCATGCCGTCGTTCGAGAGTTTTATCAAAACTCAGAACGATCTGTTGCCATCCGAGGATCAAACCGATCTAGCCGACCGAGGGACGGTTAAGGCTTTTTCTCTCCTCATCGGAAATCGCATAACTAGATTGGTCTCTAAGGCAATTCGTGAAGATCGAGTGGCCTCAATCTTTCACGAACCTTATATATCCCAAATGCTACAAGAGAAGGGGATAAATACTCCCAATATAGTAGCGGTATGTGAAAGACGGCGTGAGAGTAACGAAGCGAAGAGTTACCTCATCATGGACCCGATCTTTAATGCTTTTTCACTCCATCAACTTTACCGTAAACCAGCAAGACTTGCAGAATTGCTAACTGCTGCAGGGAACATTCCGTTAACGAAGCGGCAATTGGTTTGTTTTCGTAGAAAGCTTATAAGGAACCTTGGTGTAGAAGTCCACAAGTTATTCGCGACTGGAATACTCCACGAAGAGTTGGACCTGAAGAATGTCTGTGTGTCGTTCAGCCCTATGATGCAGTTTGTCTTCCTCGATTTTGAGCGTACCAGGGTCACTGTCGGGCCCTGCGGTCGGCAACGGATAGTGGACTGCTACAAAGAGAGTATTCCCAGGCGGCTTTCCCGTTATAGCTTACCCCCTCACACTAAACAGTTGTTCGTTAACGGGTATACAAGTGCGAATCCTTACTTTTCCAGCCACGAGTTGATGACAAGTATTCATGAATTTAGAAGGAGCCGTAACACACCCCACTTTATCGTTGCGATTGACGGATTCGCGGGGGCAGGGAAAACGACTCTAGCTAGAAAGATTGCTTCTCACTTTGGCAAGGTTATTGTACTAGAGACGGATATGTTCATGACTTTCTCTCGCAAAGCGCGTCAGTCGACGCTAGATAGCCTAAAGAATCACATGGGATGGTATGACATTGGCCGATTGGGAGAGGTCCTCACAAGGTTGAAAACCCAATCTGCAGGCTTTTGCGAGACGCTTCGAGATCTTTATAACCATGACTCAGGCGAAAGAGACAAAGAATTTACCCTACAATGCGAACTAGGTTCAATAATAGTAATCGAAGGAATGTACGCTCTGTCAGAGGAAATACGGAAACTCTGTGATCTCTCCATTCTACTCACGGCCCGCGGTAACGTTTTGTTTGAAAGGGTGTTCTTTCGCGATACTCAACAACGCAATATTCCCGAGGCCTTGATTGCTGAACGCTTTGGGGTAATAAATGGGCCCTCGTACAAACGTTTCATCCTTACGCACCGAGATAAGGCTGATGTCTACATCGACACTTCAGGAACGCAGAATGAATTATGCCTTCTCACGCTACATCATAGGTTGCTGAGCTTCTTCCTTAACTGTCGAGTGCCGCGCGGCCTGACTTCAACCTAAACTGGCAAAATCTGTGGTGCCAAGGGTCACTTATCTGTTATTGGGCTGAGGTCGTGAGTATCAACAAGAGCATCGTCTTGCATCTAGCGGTGAGGCCAAGATCCTGTACGTTGGCGTTGGAGGCCTCAAGCGAATTGACTTATTTACCGGGCTTTGCTTAAATTCAGGCTTCAATACGGTAAGAACACATTACCTAATTTTGATAGGAAGCTCCTGAAGACCTTCGTCATGAGTCGAATTTACCCTCGATTCTTTACTTTTTGATTGCTCGGTCTGCCGCACAACGGCGGACACGCGACGAAGGCGCTCCTATCGAATCCGATCACTGAGTTAGTAATTAGGTTAGTAAATCGCGAACAAATAGGAGTCGAAGCCTCAGGTTTCGTGTGGGTTTAGGCTTCATTGATATCACTTGATGCTCGGCGTGTGGACTTGTGTCCGCCGCTCCGGCGCCGCCGAACAAGTGCGAAAAGGCGGCTTTCAGTCCGGAAGAGTCTTTGTTTCGGAACCTACGCCAAGCGCCTGATCATGAAAGATCACAGATAAGGCAGCCTTACCGCACGGTGCGCGGCGGAGCCGGAAGTGAAGTAGTAGGCAGCGGGTCGATTAGAAATGAGCGAGATTAACGTCCAACTGAAGAACGGAGCGTCAGCCAAACTTCCCAGTCCGGTGACCGTGGGGGAGGCTTTGAAGCGCCTCGATCGCGACGCGGCAAAACAAGCGCTGGCGGCACGGGTGAATGGTTGCGAAGTTGATCTGACCTTCACACTGGACGGACAGAATGGTGCAGCCCTGCAGATCGAGCCAGTGTTGCCGGCAACGCGCGAAGGTTTGGACGTGCTCCGGCATTCCACTGCGCATCTGCTCGCCGCGGCCGTACTCGATCTTTTCCCCGGTTCGAAGCTCGGCATCGGCCCCTCGCTGCTGGATGATCCGCGCTACGGGTTTTTCTACGATGTGATTACTCCGCAGCCTCTGACTGAAGCTGATCTGCCGATCATTGAGAAGCGCATGCGGCAGATCAGTAGTCGCAACCTGGCATACCGACGTGAAGAGATCCCCAAGAGCGAAGCCATGCGCATTTTCCATGAACGCGACGAACCTCTGAAATGCCAGTTGATCGACGATAAAGGCGGCGAAACCGTTAGTGTCTATTACATCGATGGCTCGCCCTTCATAGACTTCTGTCTCGGCCCGCACGTGCCGAACACCAGCAAGCTGCGCCCGTTCAAATTGCTTTCCCTTGCCGGTGCGTATTGGATGGGCGACGCCGCACAGCCCCAGATGCAACGCATCTATGGAACTGCCTACTTCACTCAGGAAGAACTTGATGCCTGGATGAAGCAACGCGAGGAAGCTGAGAAACGCGATCACCGGCGCTTGGGCAAAGAGCTTGACTTGTTTTCAATTCAGGAAGCGTACGGGCAGGGGTTAATCTTCTGGCACCCGAAGGGGGGGGCCATTCGCAAGGAGTTGGAAGACTATCTTCGGCAACAGCTCTCGGAGCGAGGTTACGGTCTGGTATTCACGCCTCATATCGCCAAGCGCGATTTATGGTTTACGAGCGGGCATGAAAAAAACTACGCGGACTCAATGTTTTCACCGGTGGAATTTGAGGGCCAGGAGTTTCGCCTCAAGCCCATGAATTGCCCTTTCCATATAGGAATATATAAGTCAGCTCAGCGTTCTTATCGTGACTTGCCACTCCGCTATGCCGAGTTAGGAACGGTGTATCGGGCCGAACTCTCTGGGACGCTGCACGGTTTGACCAGGGTGCGCGGGTTTACCCAGGACGATGCCCACATCTTCTGTACCCCGGAAACGGTTCGGCAAGAAGTGATTGGTTGTATCGACTTTGCGTTTCATATGTTCGATGTTTTTGGGTTCAATGACATTAAGGTCGAGCTTTCAGTAAGAGGTAGCGACCAAACTGCTAACTACCTGGGCTCTGACGAAGACTGGATCCGCGCCGAGTCTGCCTTGGGTGAGGCATTAAGCGAGCGGAATATTTCCTATGAAAGGATTGAAGGCGAGGCGGTTTTCTATGGCCCCAAGATAGACATCCGCGTGGCGGATGCGATTGGGCGCACGTGGCAATTGACGACCGTGCAGTTTGATTTCAATTTTCCCGAGCGTTTTGAGCTGGAATTCATTGGCGAGGACAACAAACCGCACCGGCCGGTGATGATTCATCGCGCGCTGTTTGGTTCCATGGAACGCTTCTTCGGCGTTCTTATTGAGCACTACGCCGGCGCGTTTCCGCTGTGGCTGGCCCCGGTGCAGGTTGCCGTGTTGCCGATTACCGACCGGATCAACGATTACGCCGAGCAGGTGGCTGCGGAGTTGCGGCAAAATCACTTGCGCGTGGAAGTAAATGCGCGCAGTGAAAAAATCGGCGCCAAGATTCGCGACGCGCAGATGCAGAAGGTGCCGTTCATGCTGGTGCTGGGCGATCGAGAGATGCAGGAACAGCAAGTTGCGGTGCGAGAGAGAAGTCAGGGCGACATTGGCGCCATGACGGTAGCAGGCTTTGTGGAAATGGCGCGGCGGCTGGTGCAGACGCGCGCGCGCTCAAATGGCTAGTTTCGAGTTTTGAGTTTCGCGTTTCGAGTTCAGGCCTCTTGACTCGAAACCTGAAACTCGAAACTCGAAACCCTTAACGATGGAGGTGCAGCGATAGCTACAGGTTTTCGAGGACGTGGACGCCCGGATCACCGGCGCGCTCCAGTGGTGCGTATCAACGAGAGAATTCGGGTTCCCCAGGTCCGCGTCATCGGCGACGACGGGGAGCAACTTGGCGTGATGGATACACGCGACGCCGTGCGCGCCGCGAGGGAAAAAGGCCTTGACCTGGTCGAGGTGGCGGCGACGGCCGATCCGCCGGTATGCCGCATCATCGACTTTGGCAAGTTCCAGTACGAGGCGAAAAAGAAGGCCAACGAAGCCAAGAAGAAACAGGTTGTGATCACGGTCAAGGAAGTGAAGTTTCGCCCCGGTACTGACGATCACGACTACGAATATCGCATGAAGCACGCGCGCGAATGGCTGAGCGACGGCGACAAGGTGAAGGCAACCATTTGGTTTCGCGGTCGCGAAATGACCCACCGCGAATTGGGTGCGCGCATCCTGGAAAAGCTGGAGAAGGACCTGGCCGATGTCGGCGAGCCGGAGTTGCGGCCGCGTATGGAAGGGAACCAGATGTTTACCATCTTTGCGCCCAAGCGACATAAGACGGCCAAGCCAACGTCATCACCGCATCCAGCACCCCCGGCGGCGCCTTCTGCGCCGTCAACGCCGTCTACTCCAGTTCCAGCGGAGCCGGCGGGCTGACAGGTTGAAGTTTTTAGCGTCGGTCCTCTTAAGAATGACGGACTGCGCTGGGTTACTAATAAATGAAAAGGTTGGAGAGGGATTATGCCAAAACTTAAAACACACAAGGGCGCCGCGAAGCGATTTCGCATTACGGCAACCGGCAAGATCAAACGCGGTCATTCACATGCTCGCCATATTTTGACGAAGAAGACGAATAAGCGTAAGCGCTTGCTGGATATCGATGCGCTGGTGGCGGAGGGCGATCAGAAGCGGGTTGAGCGGATGCTGCCCTACGGTAGAGATTAAAGTCTTTTGGTGTTTGACCTTAGATCTTTGATCTTTGCGATTCTCGCAAGTCGGGCCCCAGCCAGGACGCGAAGCGCTTTCAAAGATCAAAAATCAAAGATCGAAGATCAAAGATCAAGTCAGTGCAATTGTTGGAGGGAGAGAATCATGCCTAGAGCAAAACGTGGGAACAAGCGCCTTGAACGGCGCAAGAAGATTTTGAAACTGGCCAAGGGATACCGTGGCACTAAATCGAAACTGTACCGGTCGGCGAAGGAGTCAGTTGAGCGCGGCTTAAACTTTGCTTACACCGGACGTAAACTGCGCAAACGAGATTTCCGCAGCTTGTGGATTGTGCGCATTGGCGCCGCTGCCCGCTTGAACGGCCTTAGTTATTCGGAGTTCATGCACGGTCTGAAGCTGGCCGGCATTGAGTTGGACCGCAAGATACTTGCCGACCTGGCGGCAAAACAGCCTGAAGCTTTCACGGCGCTCGCCGGCCAGGTGCGTCAGGCCCTGGATGATAAGCCGCAAACCAAAGCGGCAGCCTAAGGAAACTTCCAAACTTCTGAAAGGAAGACAAACATGAGCCAGCCAAAGCACCAAAGAAGGACGTTTGCGAAGACGTTTGCCGGCATAGCGCTGACCTTATTGGCGGCGGCTTCGATTTCCTTTGCGCAGCAGAAGCCTGGTGAGGCGCAGCCGCCAGCCAACAATGCTTCCGCTATGCAGGACATATGGGGCAAATACGAGGGCAGCGCAAAAGCCGCGGGAGCGGCCGACGTGCAGCTTTCACTCGAACTTAAGAGTGACGGCGGAAAAGCTTCGGGTCATTTGACAAGTCCGCAAGGCACATTTGATCTGACCGAGGGGAGCAAGGTGATCGAGGGCAAAGTGACGCTGATGTTCGGCGCCGCTGGTAAGGACGGCGTTATCACTGGCCGAATTCAGGATAACAAGCTCGTCGGCGAATGGACTGTGGGTACGCAAAAGCGGATCGTTGAATTAAAGAAAGTCACAGCGCCTGCCGACGTCTTGTCGGGTGAATGGGCGGGGCTGGCTGATACGCAGGGCGGCTTTCCTTTTGATCTGACGCTGAAGATCGACGGTGAAAAGGTCACCGGCGGCAGCAACTCGCAATTGGGAGAGGCTCCGATTTCCAGCGGAAGCTGGAAAGACGGCAAGCTTGTTTTCGTGCTCGACTCTCAGGGTGGTCCGATTGCGATGGCCGCGACCGTTGTCGAGGGCAAGCTGGTGGGAACTTTTGACTACGCCGGACAGTCTCAGGGCAAGTGGGTAGCGACGAAAAAAGCGCCGTAGAAATACGGTTTGATTGATGACTGAAAGCGAAAACCAACAGGAACCGACGCGGCAGGTTGAAGCCGCAAACAAAGCGTTCGAGCAAGCCTTCGAACGCTTTGCTCGCTTTCGCGGCGGTGTGCCCGCAGGTGGACTCGCTCTGGCTGAAGCGGAGGCGCTGGAACGGGAACTCAGCGAATTGCGTTCGCGCCACACCGGGAAGAAAAGCGCGTTGGCAGCCGCTAAGAAATTGATCGGACGAATGGCCGCCGACGAACGTGCTGCCTTTGGACAACGTGTACAACAGGCGGAAGCCCAAATCGTGCAAGCGATCGCAGAGGCTGAGAATTCGTTAAAGGAATTCATCGCCGCGCAGCGCATTGAAAGCGAGAGCCTGGATGTGACCATGCCGGGCAGGCGAGTTCGCCGGGGCCATTTGCACCCGATCACGCTCATGCGAGAACGGGTTGAAGACATTTTTGTTTCGCTGGGCTATGCGATCGAGGATGACCGCGAGATTGAAACGGATTTTTATAACTTTGCCGCCCTCAACATTCCTGAAGGCCACCCAGCGCGCGGAACGCAAGACACCTTTTATACGACCGAAGGCCTGGCCCTGCGGTCGCAAACATCTACCGTGCAGATTCATGCGATGCAGCGTAGGGGCGCGCCGGTGCGAATGATTGCGCCGGGCAGAGTTTTCCGGCGCGATACGCCGGATCCGACACACAACCCGATGTTTTTTCAGGTCGAAGGGCTGTGCGTTGAGCGCGGTATCACGATGGCGCATTTGAAAGGCACCGTTTCGGAATTCCTGCGGCGCATGTTTGGGCCGAAGACCCGGACGCGTTTTCGGCCTTCATATTTTCCCTTTACTGAGCCCAGCGCCGAGTTCGATTTCAGTTGCTTCAAATGCGGCGGAGAAGGCTGTCGTATTTGTAAAAACTCCGGCTGGATCGAGTTGGGCGGATCCGGCATGGTTCATCCGCACGTGCTGGCTGCGGTAGGCGTGGATCCGGAAGAGTTCAGTGGTTTTGCGTTCGGTCTCGGCATCGATCGCATGTGCGCGTTGATGTACGGGCTTGATGACATCAGGCTGCTCTTCGAGAACGACCTGCGGTTTTTGGAGCAATTCAGATAAGACGGCGATCTTTGACCTTGCGGCCTTTGATCTTTGAAAACCGCAAAGGTCAAAATCAAAGATCAAAGATCAAAGATCAAACAGAATGCTTATCAGTCACAACTGGCTACGCGAGCTGACCAATACCACCAGTACGCCCCTCGAACTAAGAGAGGCGCTGACGATGGTTGGGTTGGCGATCGATGCGGTCGAGCAGAAGACTGGCGATGCGATCCTGGATGTTGAGGTGCCTTCAAATCGTCCCGACTGCTTGTCGCATATCGGCATCGCGCGCGAGGTTGCTGTGATTGAACATTCGAGCATTCGGATTCCCACGTCCAAAGTCACAGGTTCGGCGGGCGCCACCAGCGATTTCGCTGCGGTCGATATCGAAGACTCCGAACTCTGTCCGAGGTATGCGGCGTGGATTATTCGCGATGTCAAGATCGGCCCATCGCCGGCGTGGCTGGCACAGCGGCTCGAAGCGATAGGTCAGCGACCCATTAACAATGTGGCCGACATCACCAATCTTGTACTTCATGAGATGGGCCAACCGCTGCACGCCTTCGACCTGGCGAAACTGGCGGGCCGGCGCATCGTTGTGCGACAAGCGAAGTCAGGCGAAAAGCTCCAAACGCTTGACGGCGTTTTGCGCGAGCTGGACGAGAAAATGCTGGTGATTGCCGATGCCGAGCGGCCGGTCGCCGTGGCGGGCGTGATGGGCGGCGAAGAATCGGAGATCTCAAGCGCGACCCGGGATGTGTTGATCGAAAGCGCCTACTTTAATCCAGCTTCAGTCAGGCGTACGGCACAGAAACTGGGATTGCATACCGAAGCCTCGCACCGGTTCGAACGTGGTTGCGACCCCGAAGGTGTGCTGGCAGCGCAGGAGCGTTGCGTTTCTTTGATTTGTGAAATCGCCGGCGGCACGGCTACGGAAAGTGCCCTCGATGTTTATCCTGCGCCACAACCGGCACGACAAGTCAGTTTTCGTTCCGGGCGCGTTCCGGCTTTGACTGGAGTCTTAGTTGAACCTGCTGAGATTAATCGGATTTTGGCAGCCTTGGGCTTTACTGAGCTGGAGTCCGGGACGAGTTCTCAGGTCTTCCAGGTTCCGTCGTGGCGAATCGACGTGGAGCGCGAAGAAGATTTGGTCGAAGAAGTCGCGCGCCATACCGGCTATCACAAGATTGAGACAGCGCTACCGGCCGCGAGTTCTGCCGGCGAGTATTTCCCCGGGGAAATAAGGAAGCGTGCCGTTCGCCGGATCCTGGCGGCCAACGGGTTTGACGAGGCGATCAGCTTCAGCTTCATCGATACGTTGCACGACGATCAGTTTGAGCTGATCCCGAGTTTAAGCGCAGAAAACGGCAGTCCCGGCGCCGCCGGTTTTGTCACACTCAGTAACCCAATCATCGAAGACTGGACGCGGATGCGGCCGACGCTTTTGCCCGGTTTGCTGAGCGCGGTGCGCCACAACCTGAACCACGGCATGCGCGACATTTGTTTGTTCGAAATTGGCCGGGTTTTTGTAGCGAACAAAATCAATGGAGAAATGCCGCAAGAGCGCGAGGCGCTGGCGCTGGTAGCCACTGGTGGGAAACTTCAAGCCGGCGCGGCCGAATCCTCGCCTTTGGGTTTTTTCGATATGAAGGGAGCTCTGGAGGCGGCCATTGACGTCATGAATGTGCCGTGGCTGGAATTCAAATCAGAAGTCGTGCGGCATCTTCGTCGCGGACAGGCAGCCAGCCTTAAGCTGCGCGATGGTTCAACAATTGGAACGGTTGGAACTTTGACGGACGAGATCGCGGCGAGCTACAAGTTTCGCCAAAATGTCTTCGTGGCTGAACTTGATCTCAGCAGTTTGCTTGACCTGGCCGATCAGCCGGTTTTCTACTCACCCCTGCCGCGATTCCCGTCGGTCGTGCGGGACGTGTCCCTTCTGCTCGAGCGAAAAGTGACGGTGGCTGACTTGTTGCAGGCGGTTAGCGACGAGAAAGTCGCCGACTGCCGCGCAGCAGAACTGGTTGGTGTGTTTGAGGGCGAAGGGATTCCCGCAGGCAAACGTTCAGTGACGTTGCGCATGGAGTATCGCGCCGCAGATCGAACCCTGCGCGATGCCGAGGTCGACGAAATGCACTGGCAGATCGTCAAGGCGCTGGAGAAAAACTTTGGCGCGGACGTGCGCTAGAGTTCAGGAGCAAGATTATCCCTGTGTCTCTGCGGCTAACCTTCGTCTCAGCTCCCGGGAAAGAAAAATAAATCACCCCTGAAGGACAACAGAGTGTTGCGCTCACGCGCTTGAAGTCGCATAATCCGACTGCTGTCTCTCGGGAACCGTTCAAAGTTGGAGTAGGTAAATGGTTGGCTTATCTGGATTGGAAAAGTTTTCGCATCTCGAAGACAAGATCTATCGGACTATCGAGCTGACCAAGACGCTGCGACAGGAAAAAGAAGAATTGGAAAAGGAACTGGCAGCGATCCGCCGCGATATCGGCAGCCTGCTGAATGAAAAAGATCGGCTCGAGGCAAATGTCGAACGGCTGTTATCGGAGCGCGATACGATCCGTATGAAGATTGAGGCGATGCTGGATGCGGTCGCGACGCTCGATCCTGAAATGGCGGAGGCAATGCGTAGATGAACCAGGGAAACGGGCTGAACCTCGACAAGAACAATATCGATGCCGCGCCGACGATTCGCGTAGAAATCTACAATCAAACTTATAACATCCGCTCAGACGGCGATTCCGATTACATTTCGGAGTTGGCGAACTACGTCGACAGCCGCATGCGCGAAATCTCCTCCGGCACATTAACTGTTGATTCGCTTAAAGTTGCCATCCTGGCGGCGCTTTACATCGCAGACGAGTTGCACCGGCTGAAGAATGTGCACGAACAGGCAGATGAGCAGCTTGCTTCACGCAGCTCAGAATGTGCGGAAATGCTGGATCGGCTGCTGAAGTTTCGGAGCTCCGTCGAGCGCCAGCAGGCAAGTGGAACCGGCAGCATCGCTTTTACTTAATAGCGAAAACAAGCGTGAAATTCTGGGCCGGCAATTACTGCCGGCTCTTTTTGTTTTGAACCGGCCTCAAAAGTTAAACGCAAAGGGCGCCAAGGGTTTCGCAAAGGCGCGCAAAGGATTTTCTTCCCATTTAGTTGCTTTACAAAAAGTCTCCAGTCCGTGCTAGTATCCGTCCCGTCAGAGGGTGCATTCTGCGGGGCTCGTCACCGAATATGATGATTGAGCCAACGTCGTTGATTAGGGAGACCGACGCCTCATTTAGCCTGGTGCGTTTCTTCATCGTTAAGGAATGCCAATGGCTGCGGCGAAAAAAAGGTCACCCACCTGTTTACGCAGGTTCAATCACGACTTCGGAACGACCGCGCGGTTTCCCTCTGACAATCCTTTCGCAAACCTTAGACCGTGAATAGAGGCGACTATTCTATTCACGGTTTGCTGTTTACAGTTCACGGTTTAGGGTTGTCGGTTCTTATGAAAGTCTTAATCATCGGTGATGTGGTGGGAAAGCCTGGGCGTGTGGCGGTGCTGGAGCGCCTGCAGGACATCAGGGAACAATACGCCATTGATATCGCGATGTTGAATGCGGAAAACGTGGCGGGCGGTTTTTCCATCACGCCTTCCATCGCTGATCAGTTGTTTGCCGGCGGAATTGATCTGATGACTTCCGGGAACCATATCTTCGATAAGCCCGAAGTGATTCCGTACATGGAAAAACAACGGCGATTGATTCGGCCGGCCAATTATCCGCCAAACACACCGGGCGCCGGCATGTGGTACGGCGAAATACGAGGCCACAAGCTCGCGATCCTAAACCTGCTGGGCCGTGTGTTCATGCAACCCGCTGACGATCCATTTCGCGTCGCCGACGAATTGCTGGCCACGATTCCCGCAGACACGAAGGTCCGCATCGTTGACATGCACGCAGAGGCCACTTCAGAAAAAGCCGCCATGGGTTGGTTTTTGGACGGCCGCGTGTCAGCCGTGGTCGGGACGCACACGCACGTGCAAACTGCGGATGAGCGTATTTTCCCGGAGGGTACCGCTTTCATAACCGATTTGGGAATGACGGGCAGTTATGCCGGAGTAATTGGCATGAACAAAGCGGATGTGATCACGCGCTTTACTTCGGCCGTGTATCGACGCGCCAATCACTCGACTGGGGAAGTGCGCATCTGTGCTGCAGTGGTGGATATCGATGAAGAAACAGGGCGCGCACGTGGGATATCGAGGCTTAACCTGAGCCATGAGCAATGACAGTGGGCGGTGGGCAGTGGGCAGTGCGCAGTGGGCACGGGGCCGAGGCAATTACGGAGCATTATCGGATCGGAGATAACAGAACGTGGTGACTTCCCAGATGGATCTTAATTAATCCAGGAAGGAGCATCATGAAGGCAAGAAACTACCAGGACCTCGTAGCGTGGCAGAAGGCAATGGATCTAGTTGCAGATGTCTACAGTGTTTCGCGGGACTTTCCTCGTGAAGAAGTCTATGCGTTGACGAATCAAGTTAGACGAGCCGCTGTGTCGGTTCCCTCTAACATTGCCGAGGGACAGGGAAGGCGAACAACCGCCGATTTCCTTCGACACCTGTCCATCGCGTACGGGTCCCTGCGCGAAGTGGAAACGCAAATTCTTATTGCTGTGCGTCTGGGTTATTCAGGACAGAATAAGGCTGATGAGGTTATGAATCGAGCTGCAGAAGTAGGGCGTCTGCTTAACGGCTTGATGGCGTCGCTATCAACGTGAGCAGTGCGGGTGGGCAATGGGGGTGGGCGGTGGGCAGTAGGCGGTGGGCAGTAGGCGGTGGGCGGTGCGCAGTAAGGCGTCTACTTAATGGCCTGATGGCGTCTCAATCAACTTGATCGCCTTTCAGCCCGCAGCCCGCAGCCCACAGCCCACTGCCCACAGCCCACAGCCCACTGCCCACTGTTTATTCCGGGGAACTATCGGAAGGAACTAAGCCCCCGCTGTGCTGGGGAATCGCGATTGGCGGCGGCGCTGTCAGTAGTTGCGAATAACCTTCGGGGAAGGAGCGCACGCGGCCGTTTGCATCGGTAACGACGTGGCCGGTTTCGCCTTCGGCGATAACCGTACCGTCCGAAGCCCTGATGACTTCGTAGCCAAATCGCAAGGAACGCTTGCGCAGTTCGGTAATATGCGTCCGGATTAGTAGTTCGTCGTCGTAATAGGCAGGAGCTTTGTAACGGCAATAGCTCTCGGCGACAACCAGGAAAGCGTTATCGTCTTCTTCCATGTCGCGGTACGAGAAGCCCCGGGCGCGGCAAAACTCGGTCCGGCCGATTTCAAACCAGATGAGGTAGTTTGCGTGATAGACCACGCCCATCTTGTCGGTTTCAGAATAGCGCACGCGCAGGAGCGACTCATGCCATTCGCCGATTTGAGCGTCATCTTCAGTCGGATTCATAAGTGATACCGGCGCGCAACTCCTGAACTGGCTAAACGTTTAGCGGACTATAAGAGCGTTCGGTTGAGTATGTCAAAGCAAAACCATGCTGAGCGGTAGCTAACGCGTCCGGTTTAAGCTAACTTGAAGTCGCGAGATTCAGTCCATGTATAAGGTTTTTGGCAAGCAAGCGGTCTTAACCGCGGTTGTTTCGTTGGTTTTGCTCGGCGTGCTAGTCGGCGTGCATTCGGCCAGCGCTGGACAGGCTCAGAAGCGGGCCGTCACTGGGCCAGTGGCCAGGAATGCGGCCCTAACCGCAGCCACTGGCAGTGTTTTGAAGGAAACCAGCGTAATCAGACAACTATCGATCCTGCGCCCGGTTAAAAGCTCGACCCAAACTCGCGCTGAGATCGAGCGGATGATTATCAAGAGTCTGGATGAGGAAACTACGCCGGCGGAAATACATGCCACGGAGATTACCTGGAAAAAACTGGGCGTGGTGCCGGGGGACTTTCAGTATCGTCAGTTCCTGGTTCGCTTACTGACTGAGCAGGTCGCCGGCTATTACGAACCGAAGTCGCAACAGTTTTATCTGGCCGACTGGATCGATCTGGATGCACAGAAGCCTGTGATGGCGCACGAGCTGACACATGCGTTACAGGACCAGCACTTCAATCTTCGACGCTTCGAACACTGGCCCAAGAGCGACGGGGACGCGGAGCTGGCTGCGCGCGCACTGATTGAGGGGGACGCTTCGCTGGCGATGGAACTCTATATTGCTGACAACCCGATGCGCGCGTTGTCGTTCCTCAAGGCGATGGGCGCGGGAATGGCGTCCACGGTACAACTCGATCGCGCGCCGCGGGTCTTGCGCGAATCGCTGCTGTTTCCTTATTTCGAAGGCCGTTTCTGGGCAAAAGAACTCTATAAGCAGGGCGGCTGGCGAACTGTGTCGCAGGCCTTCACGGAACTCCCGCGATCAACTGAACAGATACTTCATTCGGAAAAGTATTTCGCCCACGAGCCCGTTGTGAAAGTTGCTTTGCCCGATATTACTAATCTGCTAAACCGGACGGTTCCGCAGGAACCTAACTGGCGCCGGGTTGATTACGACGTGAACGGCGAGTGGGGCTATTACCTCATACTGGACGAGTTTCTTAAGGCGAACGACGAATCAAAGCGCGCCGCCGCCGGTTGGGGTGGCGACCGATACGCGGTGTACGAAGGGCCGAACCCGGGCGACGTCTTTATCGCTCAGCTTTCGGTTTGGGACAGCGAAAAAGACGCGCGCGAATTCTTTGAAGCGTACGCGAAGCGCACCGGTCTGCGTTATGCCGGCAGTTCGCGTTCGGAGGCGTCGGCCAACGGAACTTCCAACGCCTGGCGCACGTCCGAAGGATCTGTCGTCATGAACCTCCGCGGTTCGCGCGTGCTGATCCTTGAAGGTCTTCCCGTAGGGCTTGATCCTCAGAATGTTGCAAGAGCACTGGGCCAATAGAGCACGCGCGCTGGAAGAAAGCTCCCGAAACAACTAAGGTCGCGCCCAGTCGGCGGCATCTCCACAATAGCGAAGCTCTGTGGAGTGCGGCGACCTGTCGCCGCTTTGGTTCCGTGGCGGTTTGCCGCCAAAATTTAAGCCGCCTGCCAACCAAATTGTTTGCCTCGCTCGCGTGTGATATTTTGAATCCGTTCCACCTAGCTAAATACGCAAGAGTCAGCCGGCTGAGCGGATAACGCGGCGCTACCGGTGCGGAATAATGAAGAAGCTGCAAGACCCACCGGCGGTTAAAGAATCTCCAAATCCTGTGACCCGGCGTCTGTCAGGCCTGGTGGCTGAGTTGCACGAACTCGAAGCCAGGCTGCGCCTGGGCGGCGGCCCTGATCGGATTGAGAAGCAACACAAAGCCGGCAAGCTGACGGCGCGCGAGCGTATCGAGTTGTTGTTTGATAAAGGCGAATACGCGCAGGAGATTGGGCTGCTGGTGGCGTACGATCAGTACGACGGGGCCGCGCCGGGCGCCGGCGTCGTGACCGCGCTTGGTCGAATCGGAGGCAGGGAGGCCGTAGTGATCGCCAACGATGCCACCGTGAAAGCAGGTTCCTGGTGGCCGGAGACGATCAAGAAGATTCTGCGCGCGCAGGAGATTGCCATGCGTTCGCACGTGCCGATCGTTTATCTGGTCGACTCAGCCGGCGTAAATCTTCCTTACCAGGGCGGCGTTTTTCCCGGCCAATATGGGGCCGCGCGAATTTTCTATTACAACTCGATCATGCGGCGTTATCTGAGAGTGCCGCAGATTTCCGCCGTGATGGGCCCATGCATCGCCGGTGGCGCTTACCTGCCGGCGCTTTCCGACGTCATCATCATGGTGGAGGGAACTTCATTCATGGGATTAGGCGGCGCGAATCTCGTCAAAGGCGCCACCGGTCAATCAACGGACAATGAGACTTTGGGTGGGGCGCGCACGCACAACGCCATTTCCGGCGTCGCGCATTACCGGGTTCAGAATGACGACGCTTGTGTTGCAAAGATTAGGGAGTTTGTTTCTGAACTTCCCATCAAGCCCCCAAGTGCAGTTTCGATCACGGAAAGCGTGGAAGCAGCACGCCCCGCCGCCAGTCTTTACGACATCCTGCCGGAAGATCACCGGCAGCCGTACGACGTCCGCGCGATGCTGCAGTGCGTGCTGGATGGCGGACACCTCGATGAGTTTCAAGCCGAGTACGCGAAAGAAATGGTCACTGGCCATGCGCGCGTTCGTGGCATTCAAGTGGGCGTGATCGCTAACAACCGCGGAATGTTTCGCGAAGCCGGTGGTGGTGCGCCGAAGTTTGGCGGCATCATCTATACGGATTCGGCGGAAAAAGTCGCCTTCTTTATCGAAACGTGCAACCGCCACCGCACGCCGCTGTTGTTCATCCAGGATGTCTCGGGCTTCATGGTGGGCAGCGAGGCCGAGCATTCGGGCATCATTCGCGCCGGTGCGCGATTTGTCGAAGCGATGGCCACCGCTCTCGTGCCGAAGATCGTCCTCACAATCAATCATGCTTCCGGCGCCGGTTATTACGCGATGGCGGGCCAGGGCTTCGATCCCGATTTCATTTTCAGTTGGCCTACGGGACGTATGGGCGTGATGGAGGGCGATTCCGCGGTGCAGGCCGTGTTCGGAACCGAGTTGGAGAAGTTGCGCGCGAAGGGTGAAGACCCGGACGAGCGGCTGAACGAAGAAATGGCCCGCGTCAGGGAAACCTACGAGAAGGAACTCGATGCAAAGTATGCAGCGGCACGCGGATTCGTTGACGCGGTCATCACTCCGGAAGCGACCAGGGCAGCTTTGGAATTGGCTTTGCGAACCGGGCTGAATTACGACGGGCCGCACCTCGGACCCTTTGTGTTGCCTGCCGGGCTTTCTTAATCAGTTTGTCTATGGAATGACTGGAACTCGATTAACAATCTGGACGCTCTGCCTGGTTTTCCTTGCTGCGGGGACGGGCGACGGCCAGCAACCGAACCAGCCGCTGACTCCTGCGAGTGCGGCGTTGCGCTTGAGTTCTCACCTGGATAAAGACTCATACGGCTATGAGTCTGCCACCAAAGCTCTGGTGTCAAGTTATTGGAGACAGGGCGACTACAAGTCCGCATTGGCCCAACTCGAAAACCTTGATCAGAGGGAACAAGCTCAGCAACTCCACACCTTTGTCTTTCTGGCAATCAAGTCAGGGCAAACCGAAATAGCGCGGCGAGCTCTCAGTGCCGCGTTGAAACTGGCGGCGTCTCAGGACGAGGACTCTCGGGACACTGGCTTCATTAGAGCGTTCGCGCGAATTGCCATCGAACAAGACGATCTGGATCTGGCAGTCAGGTTCATCGATTTGTTGGATGACGGTTCGGCGCGAAAGGCGATGTCACTGGTCCTGCTGGCCCAGGCGCGCGCCAGAAAGGGCGAGAACGACCAAGCCATTGCGTTGATCGACCAGGCAATGAAGCATTCTGAGTCGTTCGATGAAGATGAACAAAGCGAACTCGTTGACCTGCTGACTGCGTCGGTTAAAGTTCTGGTGCTCCTCGGTGAAAAGGATCGGGCCGCCAAACTTGTGAATCAAGCCAATGAGTTCTTGCAGGCCTCGGACAAGCCACACGATGCCGACAGCATACAGTTGGCGACGTCACTCGCGCGCATAGGAGAGTCGTCGCGCGCCATGGCAGTAGTCGAGTCTCTTGATGATAACGGCAAGGTAGCTGGCCTGGGGTGGCTGGCATATGTGTATCACGCAAGAGGCGAAGAAACGGCCGCTTTGTCGTCGCTGGATCGGGCGCGGGAGATCCTGGCGGCGACCTCTGATGGGCAATATGCTCAAGCGATCGCTCTGGATCAGATCGCCAGGGTTTATCTCGGAATGGGCAAGCCCGACGAAGCATTCGAAGTAATGCGCGGGGTTCGCTATCCCTACTACCTGGTTAAAGTCGGCGTCGACGTGGCCAACGCTTTCGCCGCTAAGGGCCGCCGCGAGGATGCACGTGCCGCGCTCGATTTTGCCTTTGCTCAAGTCCGCAACGTGGTCAGTGAAAAGTCGGAGGACATCCCCAGCTCTGCCTCTTATTCAGACGCCAAGATGAAGTCTCATGGTCTATCAGATCTGGCCGAGAAGTATCTCGAGATTGGTGACGTAGGCGGGGCCGAGGCTGCCGCCCGGGCGATCGATCAACCGCAATACCAGGCCCAGCTACTTGCCAGAGTGGCATTAGCCTGTGCCAAGCAAGGCGATCAGTTCAAGGCCGGATTGCTTTTGGCGCGGGCGTTCAAGGTTTCGAGCAAGTCCCAGGAATACAACCACGATTCGCGACGTGAAGAGGCGCTCCTGAAAATTGCTGAAGCGTATGCCGAGGCAGGGTTTAAAAATGAATCCGCGAATGTGGTTTTGCGCCTACTCCGTGAGCTCCTAAGCGATGACAATCGCGGCGGAACAATAGAATACCTGATCGAAATCGATCTGATTACCAAGGCCAAAGGCGTTCCCATCAATCGCAGCATTCAGTCGGTGCTGAAGCAGGTCGTTAAGAAGGAAGAGACCAACTGATGGCAACGCTCCATCATTCGCGCGTGATTACATGAAGGAAAAGATTCGCATCGCGGGTGGCCAGGGTTTCTGGGGCGATCTGCTTGACGCTCCCGTGCGTCAGGTCGAAGGTGGCCCGATCGATTATCTCATGCTCGATTATCTGGCTGAGGTCACCATGTCGATCATGCAGAAGCAGCGCGCCCGCGACCCCTTCGCCGGTTACGCGAAGGATTTCGTTCCGTTAATGAAACAAATCCTGCCGGCATGCGTCGAACGTGATATACGCGTGACGGCGAACGCCGGCGGCGTAAATGTTCCGGGTTGTGCCAACGCGGTCAGCGACGTTGCGCGCGAACTCGGGCTGGCCGGGAAGCTGCGAATCGGAATTGTCACCGGCGATGACATCATGCCGAGGCTCGATGATTTCCTGGATCGCGGGATTGAGCTGCGCAACATGGACACTGGCGCGCCACTGTCGACAGTGCGCGATCGGATTCAAAGCGCAAACGTCTATCTCGGCGCAGCGCCGATGGTCGAGGCTTTGAATCGCGGCGCGCGCATCGTTATTACCGGCCGCGCCACGGACACCGGGCTCACGCTCGCGCCGCTGATGCATGAGTTCGGTTGGGCCGCTGATGATTGGAACAAACTGGCGGCGGGGACGATCGCCGGACATATCATCGAATGCGGCGCGCAGTGTTCCGGCGGAAATTGCCAATACGAGTGGCGCAGCATTCCCAATCTGGCAGATGTCGGCTTTCCCATTGTCGAAGCCAAACCGGACGGAACTTTCGTCATCACGAAGCATGAACGCACCGGTGGCTGGGTCGTTATCCCTTCCATCAAAGAACAACTGGTTTACGAGATGGGCGACCCTCACGAGTATCTGACGCCGGATTGCGTGGCGGATTTCACCACCGTGCAATTGGAGTACGAAGGACGCGATCGCGTTCGAGTTTTTGGGATCGAGGGACGGCCGGCGACTGAGTTCCTGAAGGTTTCAATCAGCTATTCAGCCGGATACAAAGCCGTGGGAACGCTGGTTTATTCGTGGCCCGATGCCTATGACAAGGCGCAAGCCGCCGACAGAATTCTGCGCGCGCGGTTAGCGCGGCTGGGCTTGAAGTTTGATTTGATTCACACCGAATTTGTCGGCGCCAACGCCACGCATGGACCGTTGGCCGGGCGACCTTCACCGGATTTGGCAGAGGTACAATTGCGCGTTGGTGTTCGAGGCGAAGACCGGCAGGCAATTGAGCGATTCACCAAAGAAATCGCACCCTTGGTTTTGACTGGCCCACCGGGAGTCACCGGTTTTGCGGGAGGGCGGCCGAAAGTTGAAGAGATTGTCGCCTACTGGCCGGCGCTGATTCCAAAGGGCGAGATTAACCCCACGGTGGAGATACTTGAGGTATAGAAGTATCAGCGGATTTTCCCAATGTCATTTGCCATTTTCGGCGCGGGTCTATCGTTGAAAGCGCGGCATAGCCGGGCGATCAGATGAGAAATGAAAAATGAAAAATGATATATGGAAAATCTTGTTTTAGGCCGTTCCTAAGAAACAACCTCCCATGAAAGTGCAACTAGTCAAACTGGCCCACGCGCGCTCAGGTGACAAAGGCGATACTGCCAACGTCGGCTTGATCGCTTTGCGTGATGAGGTATATCCAATTCTGGTGCGCGAAGTGACGACGGATCGAGTGAAGGCGCATTTCCGCGGCATCTGTAACGGAGCCGTCGAGCGATTTGAGTTGCCAAACCTCGGCGCGCTGAATTTCCTTTTGCACGAAAGTCTGGGTGGTGGTGGCACACTATCACTCATGACAGACGCACAGGGCAAAACGTTCTCGACCGCGTTGCTTAGGATGGAAATAGAGATCTCAGAAGCTGAAGCACAGTTGGCGGGTGTGTAGCGCGGACCACCGCTTGCGACAGAGGCGCGTAGATTATCGGTGTTCGTGTTCTTTGATTCATTATCGTTTCCTCGTTGAAGCGAGATCCACGAACTACGCGAATGCTCAACCAAATCGTTCGAAACAACACTCTATCCTCATGACAGACATCACTCATGCATACGCCGACGTCAACGGCGTGCGACTGCATTACGCGGAGGCCGGCGCCGGCGATAGTTTGGTCATACTGTTGCACGGGTTTCCCGAGTTCTGGTACACGTGGCGGCCGCAGTTAGCGGCGCTGGCAGCAAAACATCACGTCGTGGCCCCGGACATGCGCGGCTACAATTTGAGTGCCAAGCCGCCAAACGTATCCGACTATCGAATTGAAACGGTGGCCCTCGATGTCGTCGGATTAATCGATCACTTTGGCGCGGCGCAGGCTGCGATCGTGGCCCACGACTGGGGCGCCGGAGTCGCGTGGTCTGTGGCGCAAAAGTTTCCCGAGCGCGTTTCAAAGTTGGCAGTGCTGCAGGTGCCGCCGGCTGCGGCCTGGCGAGACAACATCACCCTGAAGCAATTGTTTCGCAGTTGGTACATGGTCTTTTTCCAACTCCCAGGCATTCCCGAGTGGTTGATGAGCCGCAAGAACTTCGCGCAGTTGGAGAAAACATTTAGAGAGACCGTGGTGCGAAAGGACACGTTCACGGACGAGGACATTGAGGCGTATAAGGAAGCGCTACGCAAACCCGGGGCGCTGACTGCTGCTTTTAATTACTATCGCGCCAACGTGCGCCGTCTGATCGCACACTCCAGTTCCCACGCTGCGGCAGTTGATGGAATTACCGATCCCGGTGAGCGTCAGGCGCAAGGGGACGGGCGGATTCGAGTTCCCACCTTGTTCATTTTTGGCGAACAGGACTTTGCCATCGTGCCGGCGACCGCGCGGGGAGTGGAGCGATATATAGACGCACCTTTCCGCGAACTGCGCATTCCCGACAGCGGGCATTGGGTGCAAAATGAAAAGCCCGCGGAAGTGAACGCGGCACTGCTTGAGTTTCTGGGCGAACCGGTATGACTAACACAAACGAATCAGTGCTGCTCGAGTTAGACGGCGCCGTGGCGCGCATCACTCTGAACCGGCCTGATAAGCGAAATGCGTTGAATGCTGATGTCATCGCGGGGCTAAAACGCCATCTGCGCACGGCCAGTCAGAACGAAGAAGTGCGGGCCGTAATTATCACCGGGGCGGGTGACGATTTCTGTTCTGGAGCGGACCTCTCCGCCTTGCAGAAAATTGCGTCCGCTTCCGTCGAAGACAATCTTGACGACGCGCGGTCGTTAATGGAGTTGTTTCACCTAATCAGAGAGATTCAGCTTCCCGTCATCGCGGCGGTGCGGGGGCGTGCGTTAGCTGGAGGTTGCGGTTTGGCGACCGCCTGCGACATCGTTTTGACGACGCGAACGGCGCGATTCGGCTACCCCGAAGTGAAACTTGGGTTCGTGCCGGCAATCGTGATGGCGATTTTGCGTCGAAATGTTTCCGAGAAGCGAGCTTTCGAAATGGTTACGTTGGGAGCTGAAGTTTCCGCGGATGAAGCGGAGCGCACCGGCCTAATCAATAAGGTCTTCGAGGATGAGAATTTCGATGACGAAGTCGAAACTTACGTGCGTCGTTTTGCCAAATTGAGTCGCTCGGCAGTTAGTTTATCGAAGAGCTTGCTTTATCAGATCGACGGTCTCGCGTTTCCGGACGCGCTGCAAACGGGCGCGGATGTTAACGTCGTGGCCCGCATGACCGAAGACTGCAAAGAAGGGGTCGCCAGATTCCTGAAACGGAAATAGCTGGTTTGGAAGCTGGAAAAGGGCGGGGACAAACCCATCTTCCCGACTGCAGGTAATTGATGGCGAGTCGTCTTCACCAGTTTGACTCAACGGGGCGTACCCGCAGTCAGGAAGGCGGGTTCACCCCGCGCTTAGAAACGAGTTGCAAATTTCTGAGCGAATTTCCGCGCATGGTCCAGGACTGGATCAGCAATCCTTGTGATCAAGCCGATCTCGCAAGCTTCCTCACTGTCCACGGTTCGCGCCGTTGTGAATAGCTCCAGCGTCTTTGCTTCGCCAATCAAACGCGGCAGCCTTTGAGTTCCGCCCCATCCGGTGATGATGCCCAGTGTTGCGCCGGGATGGCGAAAGGTCGCAGCCCGGGACGCATACCGCACCTTACACGCCAGCGCCAGGTCCAGACCTCCGCCGACGCAGAACCCATTCACGGCCGCGATCGTTAGCTGATCCGCCTCGGCAAGACCCTGGAAAACTTGCTGGCCCCGGCGCGCGAATTCCCTCGCGCCTGACTCATTCAAAGCTTGCAACTCATTAATGTTGGCGCCCGAAGCGAAAACACCGGCCGAGCCGGTGATGATGATGGCGGCTGTGTTTCCCGCAGATCTCGCCGTCATTACTGCGCGCTCCAGTTGTTCCAGCACGACAGCGTTCAGCGCATTCCGTTGTTCGGGGTTATTGATTCGGATTATCGAAACGCGGCCGTCAGTCTCTGAAACTATTTTTCTTTCAGATTCCATGCGCGGCTGCAGGCCGTTAATTGCGGGAGGAAGCGTTGTCGCGAAGAAACTTGACGATGTCCTGGGTGGAAGTGCCGGGCAGGAAAACTGCCGAAACGCCTTGCTCCTTCAGTCGCGGAATATCTTCCTGCGGAACAATTCCACCGACGATGACCAGGCACTCATTCATTCCCTGTTCGCGGAGAAGGGAAACGATCCGGGGACACAGCGTGTTGTGTGCGCCGCTGAGAATTGAAATGCCAACCGCATCGACGTCTTCCTGTACGGCGGCGGCTGCGATCATTTCCGGCGTCTGTCGCAGGCCAGTGTAAATGACTTCCATGCCTGCGTCCCGCAAAGCGCGCGCGATCACCTTGGCGCCGCGATCATGCCCGTCCAGTCCAGGTTTTGCCACCAGTACGCGAATCTTCTTCTCACTCATATTTTCCAGCGACTGATTGACTCTAGAAAGCCGGCTCTTCGTAAATGCCGTAGACGTCGCGCAGGGCCGAGCATATCTCACCCAGCGTAGCGTACGCGCGAACCGCTTCGATGGTGGCAGGCATCGTGTTGTCACCCGCCTGCGCTGCCTGCTTCAGTTTTTCCAAAGAGTTCGCCACCGCGCCCTTATCGCGTCGTTGGCGAGTTTGCTCGAGGCGTTCGACCTGGTGTTCGCGGACAGATTCGTTAATCACCAGGGTAGGGACTTCCATTCCTTCTTCGTCCATCTGAAACTTGTTAACGCCCACAATTGTTTGGTCGCCACGCTCCAGCGCTTTCTGATACTGATAGGCTGACTCCTGAATCTCGCGTTGCGGGAACCCCTTTTCGACCGCTTCCACCATGCCGCCCATCCCGTCGATGCGCGAGAAGTAATCGTACGTCTCGGCTTCCATCTTTCTGGTAAGCGACTCAAGAAAATACGAACCGCCGAGGGGATCGACCGTGTTTGCCACGCCAGTTTCCTCAGCTATGATTTGCTGCGTGCGCAAAGCAATTAGAGCGGCGCGGTCGGTTGGCAAAGACAGCGCTTCGTCGTAAGCGTCAGTATGCAAACTGTTAGTTCCCCCGAGGACTCCGGCTAACGCCTGGATCGCCACGCGCACGATATTGTTCAGCGGCTGCTGTACCGTCAACGAGACACCGGCAGTTTGGGTGTGAAAGCGAAGTTGCAGCGTGCGCTCATTGACCGCGTGAAAACGCTCCCGCATCACTTTGGCCCAGATACGCCGCGCGGCGCGATACTTCGCGATCTCTTCAAAAAAATCGTTATGGGCGTTAAAGAAAAACGAGATGCGCGGAACGAACTGCTCCAGATCCAGGCCGGCCCGAACGCCCCACTCGACATACTCGATGCCATCGCGCAGGGTAAAGGCGAGCTCCTGCAACGCGGTCGCGCCCGCTTCGCGGATGTGGTAACCGCTGACCGAGATCGGGTTGTAACGAGGAACATGCTTAGTGCAGAACTCGAAAGTATCCGTCACCAACTTCATCGCGGCGCGGATTGGATAGATCCATTCTTTTTGCGCAATGTACTCCTTGAGAATGTCGTTCTGCAGCGTGCCGGAAATCTTTTGCCAACTCGCCCCTTGCTTTTCTGCGACCACCAAATACATGGCCAAAAACACCGAGGCGGGCGCGTTGATGGTTTGCGAGACGGTGACGTCCTCCAGCGGGATGCCATCAAACAGCACTTCCATGTCAGACAGCGAAGAGACCGCCACGCCGCACTTGCCCACTTCACCTTCGGATAGCGGGGAATCAGCGTCGTAACCCATCAACGCAGGCAGATCATAGGCGACGGAAAGTCCCGTTTGACCTTCGTTGGTCAGATACTTGAAACGTGCGTTGGTTTCTTCGGGCGTGCCAAAACCAGCGAACTGGCGCATCGTCCAAAGCTTGCCGCGATAGCCGCTAGGATGTATGCCGCGCGTGTAAGGGAATTCGCCGGGGAAGGCTATGTCTTCTTCAAAGTCGATGCCCCGTATATCTGCCGGCGTGTAAAGCCCTTCGACCTTCTCCAGGGAAACGGTTTCGAAGCTTTGCTTGCGTTCACCGCGGCGCTGTAGGGCCTTAGCCAGTGTTTCTTCCTTCCAGCGCTCGACGGCTGCTTGCTCCGGCGAAGTTAGTTCGGTTGGTGACATAGATGTTCCGCTGTTAACTCAACGTGAAGCTTAGGCTTCAGCGTAAGGTACACGGGCCTTCTGAAATGACGATCGGCCAGTAAGAAAATTGATATTAGAGGCTGGTTCGTACGAGTGTCAACCGCGTCGGCTTTTATCGGAAGAGGGGAGCGCGGCTGCGATTTTACTCGCCGCCGCGCAAACATCGAAGGGCCTGGAATGCGTGGAGCTAAGCGGAAATTTCGGGGTAGGCTGCAGGCAGAAATATGATTGCTGTCGCCATAAGAAATTCCTATTCAATCGGAACCACAATCTCGTTCGGGCGCACCATGTTCAAACGCTCCCGTGCCGCTGATTCAATCGTCCGCGGGTCCTCGCGCAGCCGGCGAATCTCAAGACCCAAGCTGGCGTTTGTCTGTCGCAGGATTTCGATTTCCGCGCGAATCTTTTGAAACTGCTGGGTAGAACTGGTCAACTCTGAATGGCTCCGCTTGTTCACCGTGAAGCAAACCGCCAGCGTCGCAAAGAAGATGATGCCAAAAAAGACCCAGGCCGGAACCAACCCACCACGACGGCGGACTTCCGCTGGACTACCAATCAATTCCCGCGAAATGTCGCGGACGGGTGCGAAGGAGGGAAGTGCCCGCGCGGTCACGCGTTGCGCATTCAACCTGCTATCAACCCAATAAGTATTTGCGACCTTGCTCAAGAAGCACCTCCACCTTTTCTACCGATTCAGCTTCGGCATAAATCCGAACCAGCGGCTCAGTTCCCGACGGACGCATGAGTAACCACGATCCATCACCGAAAATTAATTTAGTGCCGTCCATTCGATTCACACGATCGACCTTTTGGCCGGCAATCTCTTTGGGCTCATCCTGGAGTTTTCCAGGTAAAGCCGACATCAAATCAGAAGTCAGGCGAACGCCGATTCGACCCGATTCCACTTTTCCCACTCGCTGATACAACGCTTCCAGCTGCTCAGTCAGGCCCGCGCCGCGCGCCGCAACCGCCTCCGCTGCAAGCAGACACGCAAGGATGCCATCTTTCTCCGGATAGTGACCTTTGATCGATAGGCCGGCGGATTCTTCACCACCAAGGATGATCTTGTCTTCATTGATGAGCTCTCCAATGTATTTGAAACCGACGGGCGTTTCGTAAACTTCACAACCGCGCGCCTGGGCCACGCGATCCACCAGATGTGACGTTGCTACCGATCGAGCAACACCTCCTGTCCAACCACGCGACTCCGCGAGATAGTCGAAGAGAATGGCAATAAGCTGATTTGGTGTTATGAATGTTCCGTCTCGATCAATGATTCCAAAACGATCCGCGTCTCCGTCCGTAGCCAGACCCAACGCACAGCCCTTACTAAGAACCAACGCGCGGAGCTCACCCAGGTGGCTCATTTCCGGTTCCGGGGCTCGTCCGCCAAACATCACGTCGCGCCAGTCGTGAATTGTTTCCACCTCAATGCCGTGCGAGCGGAGCAGGCCATCGAGATATCCGCGGCCTGTGCCCCACATCGGGTCGTATGCATAGGCGCCGCCGGCCTTAGCGATAAGATCTAGGCGCACTTTGGTAGCCAGATCCTGCAAATATCCCGGGCGCGCGTCGAAAGCGATGTATTCACCTTTGGCGGATGGCCGGTCAGGCCGGCGCTGCAGTTCGGCAATGCGGCGCTCGATCGTCTGAGTCACGGCCGGCAAAGCCGGAGCGCCATCGGCCGTGGAAAGCTTCATCCCGTTGTATTCTGGTGGATTGTGGGAAGCCGTAAAGTTGATGCCGGCGGCCGCCTTTTCAGCGCGGATCGCGTGCGAAATACAGGGCGTCGGAGTGAATTCGTCGCAAAGAAGGGTGCGGAAACCGTTACCAGAGACTTGGGCGGCGCATTCAGCGGCAAACTTTTCACCCAGGAAGCGCGTGTCGTTACCGACTACGAAGGAGCTGCTGGCGGAAGACTGTGCCTCGTTGAAGTGGTCGCATATCGCCTGGGATACCGTGCGGACCTGAGAAAACGTAAACTCGTCCGCAATCACCGCCCGCCAACCGGATGTGCCGAATCTGATGTCCATTTTAGGGGACTCGAGGGGTCAAAAGGGCCTTAACCACAAGATAACCGGTTCAACAGGGTACAAGAACCCAATTAGATGTACCCGGTATCGATTTCAATCCCTTGCCAGTCAATGCTTTAGGGGCTAGGGTGGCCGGACTGTAACATCGAGGAAATTCACTGTAAAGGGGTTTTTTTGCAATGGTTTCGCAAGCTAAGTTCAACATTCACTTGAGGTAAGCGGCGTTAAGCGCTTAATTCGGCGTACAGGCGGCGAACGAAAGAAACGAACTCGGTAAGAGGTCGTAGTAGGGCGTTTAAAAATTGTTTGACACTCTAATTCCGGCAAACTAGACTGTCTCCGGCTTGAACCTCCTTTCCTGAATTTGCCCCTTTTGCCTCCGTTTCAAATGTTGTTAATGAAAGCTGAAACGGCAGTGCCGCTGGCCCTGGGTAACTTTTAACAATCAACAGAAGGAATCGTTGATATGACGAACCGGTCCCTTGCGAATGAGTCTGATCAGATGGCGGAGAACGTAATTCGCGAAGAACATTTGCCGTTAAGTTCTATGGTGCGCACGCTGTGCGAAGCTGCGGCCGCTGGGCCCGAGATGTTGTACGAAGCAATGCTCAAGTTGGCGTTGATGGTTGATATGACGGCGCCGACCTATGGGTTGGGAACGTGGTCGCAACAAATCGGGGAACGGCCGAATCTGAAATGGGCCGAGGGTTTAACTAACGATGAGATTGTCGATGGCGAAAAGGTTGTCAGCGAAGCGCTGGCCGCAACCGGGCGCAAGGGCAGAAAGTTTCAGGCGGGAGATGAATCGATTTGTTTAGTGCTGAGCGTGACAGGAATCGGTCGCGATGGAACCGCTTTGTATGGACGGTTCGTTCGACCTTTGACGCAAAAACAAGCAACGGAACTCGAAGCGCTCGGCGAAGTTGCCGAATTGGCACAGTCGTACGTCAGTCTTCGCTCGAAGGAACACGGGGCAATCTCTCCCAGCCGATTGATTCCGAGCTCTCCGTTACCGGAGATGGTGTTCAAGAGTAGAGCCATGTCGGAAGTTGCAAAGGCGGTGGAGCGAATTAAGGATTCCGACTCGTGCGTCTTGATCACCGGAGATTCGGGCACCGGAAAAGAATTGGTAGCTCGCGCTATTCACCGGCTAAGCCGGCGCAGCCATAAAGACTTTATCCCGTTCAACTGTACTTCCGGATCGGCAGAGCTGATTGAAAGCATGCTCTTCGGCCACCGGAAAGGCGCTTTCACTGGGGCGCACGCAGAGCACGCGGGGTTTATTCGCGCGGCCGAAGGCGGGACGTTGTTCCTGGATGAGATTGGCGATCTGCCGCTCTCTCTCCAACCTAAGCTACTCCGTTTCCTTCAGGAGGGAGAGATTCAACCCCTGGGTGAGAGTAGCCCGCGCAAGGTAAACGTCAGGGTTGTGGCTGCGACGCACAAAGACCTGGAAACTGCGGTTAAGGATGGGCTGTTCCGCGAAGACCTTTACTATCGCGTGGCTTCGCTGACAGTTCACATACCTCCGCTGCGCGAGCGACCGGAAGACACGGCCACGCTGATTTCGCATTTCTTAACGCACTACGTCCGGCGCAACGATCGCCAGATCGCCGGCATTACAGCGGAAGCGATACAGGCCCTGCAGGAATACAGTTGGCCCGGCAACGTCCGCGAGCTGGCGGCGGAAATTGAGCGACTGGTTTTATATGCGGATGAGAATAGCTACATTTCGATTGAGGACATCAGTCCTCGAATTCTTCCGCAGGGAATCTCGCTGGAGAGCCGGTCCAATGCGCCGGCCAATCTTGATCACCTGCTGGAAGACTTTGAACGCCGGATCATCACCGAAGCGCTGAAGCGGCACGATTGCAATGTGGCCAAGGCGAGCGTCGCTCTCGGCCTCGGTTCGCGACAGACGCTTTACAAAAAGCTGAAGCGCCTGGCGATCGATGTCGGTGAGTTTCTGAATGAAGACACCGAACCAGGGTTACAGCTAAGAGCACAACGCTAATCGCTTAGTAGCACAGCGAAAGACAAACGAAGCATTCGAGACGAGAGTCTCGAATGCTTTTTTGTTTGAGTCGGCGTCTGCCAAGCGAAGGCGCTGTGAACGCCGGGGTTGGAAAGGGTGTGCGTCGCGTAACCGCGTGGCGACAACGCTGAATCTTCGGTGGGAGTTGGAGATTCATGTGAAACCAGCACGCTGAGTTGATGATCTGATCGTTGAGCGTGTTGCCCCGGGGCGACAAACACAGCCGGTTGCGCTGGACGATTGCTTGCTTTTTCAGGGTCAGACGAGTCTGAGCGTGATGGCACAGGCCTTGTTAAGGGGAGAGCGAGCAAGGACAGACCACGTGGTTAGGGTCCTTGCAAAAAGAAAGAGAACGTTTCTTATGAAAAAGGTTTCCCAAAAACTTCTCTGGTCGGTCATCGCGGTTGCGTTGTTGGCGCCTTTATCGGCTACAGCGCTGATTGTCGGTGCTCGAGTTGCGGAAGTGACGCAGAGTGATGGCAACGATCTGCTTTTGGTCGCCCTCGCCTTTGGCGGAGCCGCCATTAGCGCTCTCAATGGACTTGGGCGCCGAATGGCCCATGGCAATCGAGGTCGTGGCCAGGCACGCGTTCGTCGGGGATGGAGCAATGGTCCACTTGAACCAATAAATTCACGCCTCGTGAAATAACCCGCAGTGCTCGACATCCGGGCATTCGCTTAACCCTAGTCAACCTAAAGGAGCAACGATCATGATTAAGAATTTCTTTCGCGATGAGACAGGTCTGGAGTTGTCAGAGTACGCAGTTGCGGCGGCGTTGGTGGCGATTGCGGTCGTCGGAGCGTTTTTCACTCTCGGCGGAACCATTAGCGACAAGATCAACGACCTCGGCACGCACATCAAGGACGGCAAGTAGACCAAAGGCTGAAGCAGGCGCGCTCTAGCCGGGTGCGGCCGGCGCGCCAACTTCACCACCTTGAAAAGGAGTTAACGAAATGATCAGCAAATTTCTTCGAGACGAAACTGGTTTGGAACTATCGGAATATGCGGTCGCAGCGGCATTGGTAGCGGTGGCAGTTGTCGGAGCGTTCTTCACGCTCGGCGGAACCATCAGCGACAAGATCAATGACCTGGGCACGCACATCAAGGACGGCAAATAATCTTGACAGCTCACCTTTACCGGTGAATCACATCATTTCGTGAACTGCCATCCGCGGCAGTTCACGCCTTGCGAGTACCCCAATGATTAGACGATTTGTACAAGACGAAACGGGACTGGAGCTGTCGGAGTATGCAGTTGCCGCCGCTTTGGTCGTGGTCGTAGCAGCGGGTGTATTCGCAGCGCTCGGTCAGGCCATTACTGACAAGATCGGCGAGCTCTCCGGCCACATAACATCAGGAAAGTGAAGCCCGGATCGGTACGGTCTTTTCCGACTCTAGCTAAAACCAATGTCGCTGCTAATCACAAACATCATCCTGCTCTCGTTCCTGGCGGTCCTGATCGCCTATTACGACATGCGCTACCGGCGCATTCCCAACGCATTTGTCCTGGTGACGCTGGCGAGCGGAATAGCCGTCAACTCAATCTTCGGCGGCATGCAGGGAGCGCTGGGAAGTTTAAAGGGCTGCGGATTCGCGTTTGTCTTGATGTTTGTGCTGCATGTCTTCGGTGCCATGGGTGCCGGCGACGTCAAGCTCTTCGCCGCAATCGGATCGGTTATCGGCGGCGCGCTCGTCCTTCCCACCTTTGTAGTGGTGGTACTGACGGGAGGCGTGCTGGCGGTGTGTTCCATGATTCGCGCGCGGGCAGTGCGCACAACGATGTTTCGCGTCGTTCAGATTTTTGCGGGCTTGATGCCCGGCTGGGAAATGCCGCGCTTCGCGGTGCCCGCCGATCGTCGCCACACCATTCCTTATGGCGTTGCCATTATGTTGGGAAGTCTCATTTCCCTATCGATATTCAGCGCCTGAAGCGGAGATTCCGCCCTTGCGCGACTTCAAACGAAGCTAACCTCGGGAGACGAAAGCCATGCGAAACAAACGTTTTTTTATCGTGCTAATCGGCGCGCTAGTTTTTGGCCTGCTGGCCGCAGTTTCTGTCAGCCGGTACCTGTCGAGTGCGCAGGCTTACAGCAAGGGCCTGAATACGGTAGCGGTCGCAAAGGTGGCTATCCCGTTGGGTACCAAGCTGATTCCCGAACAGATCATGATGGTCCAATACCCCGGCGAGTCGATGCCGGATGGAACGTTTGATTCGATCGAGAAGTTGGCCGGTCGCGTAGCCGTGGTGAACATTGCCGCTCGTGAGCCAGTTACTGAAGCGAAGTTGGCTACCGCGGGAACGGCCGGAGGATTGTCGGCGGTAATTCCCGAAGGCTATCGCGCAATGACGGTCAAAGTCGACGACGTCGTCGGCATCTCCGGATTCATCATGCCCGGCGCCCTGGTGGACATAGTCGTAGTGATCATCCCGGACGAAAAGGGCTTCAATCAGGATCCCATCTCGAAAATTGTTTTGCAGAACATCAAGGTCCTGGCCAACGGTCAGAACATTGACCAGCCCAAGAACGAGCGCGAACCGAGCAGCGTCAAGGCCGTAACCTTGCAGGTCACGCCAGAGCAGGCTGAGAAGCTGGCGCTGGCAGCGACCGAAGGAAAGCTGCAACTGGTGATGCGTAACTCGGTAGACCAGGGTGACACGCCCACTTCCGGCGTGAACAAGCGCACCCTGCTGAGCGGCGAGCACGCCATGCCGGCGCCCGATCCCGGAACATTGAAGAGCGAACAGCCGGCGGAAACCAAGCCAGTTCGCCGCCCACGGCCTATCGTAGAAATGACCAACCCCAGCGCTGCTCCCAAGACGCCCCCGGCCCCACGATTCTCAGTGGAAATGATTGAGGGCGCCAAGAAACGCAGCGTTGACTTCCCTTAAGCAGAGCGAGGCAACGCGAACTTATTTTGCGTTCGCAATCCCGGATTGCGTTTCACCACCAGCCTGGCTGCAACTTTGAACACTTTTTAGTACCAGATAAGGAGCCGAATCATGCAAACCCGTTCCCCAAAGCGCATTGGCGCCCTCGTCGCAACGCTGATAGCGATTGCGGCACTTGTTCCCGCGGCCATGGCCCAGGAAACGTCCACCAAAGCCTCTTTCAAGAACAACAAAGAAGCGGTTCCTATTAACGTCTTGGTGGGCCAGTCGCGGGTCATCAATTTTGACAAATCGATTGGTCGCTTCTCAGTCTCGAATCCTGAGATTGCCGAAGCCGTACTGGTGGCGCCGGATCAGGTGCTGGTGAACGGCAAGGCTTTCGGCCAGGTTAACTTCATTGCCTGGGAACAGTCGGGCGGCGAGTTTCTCGTGTTCGACGTTTACGTGAGAGCGAACCTGTCGCTGATCGATTCGCAGATTCGCGCGCTCTTTCCCAAAGACGATATTCGCCTGAGCCAGGCCAACGGCTCGGTTGTGATGTCGGGCAGTGTCCGCGATCCGAAGACGGTCGGTCAGGCGCAGAGCGTCATCGAAGCGGCAGGTTTCAAAGCTGTGAACATGCTGGAGTCGCCGGTGAAGAACATCGCGCAAGTCCAGTTGCAGGTCCGCGTGGCGGAAGTAAATCGCACCAGGTTGCGTGACTATGGAACGTCATTCACTTCGGTCCCCCCGGGCGGAACGGGCGGATACATCAACAGCGGCAATGGTCCGAGCTCATTATCGGAAGCCAGCACCAGCGGCGCCGGCGGTGTCCTGGAAAGTCTGTTGTCTCCGGCCCTCAACCTGTTTCTGTTCAATCGCACAATCAATACGGCGGCAATGCTTCGCGTACTGCGAACCCAGGGCGCTTTCCGCGAACTGGCTGAGCCGAACCTGATTGCGATGGATGGTCAACAGGCGAGTTTCCTGGCCGGCGGTGAATTCCCAGTGCCGGTTATTCAGAGTTCAGGTGGCGGCGGTGGTGGTTTGGGCATGACGGTCATTTTCAAAGAATACGGCGTTCGCCTGAACTTCAAACCGAACATCATCGACGAAGATCATATTCGCTTAGAGCTCGAACCGGAGGTCTCCACCATCGACTTTGCGACCGGCGTCAAATTCAGCGGCTTCCTGATCCCAGCGCTGCGCACACGCCGCGCGAAGACCTCGATTGAATTGCGCGACGGTCAGTCCTTCGCACTCGCCGGATTGCTCGACAATTCGGAAACGAAGTCGCTCTCCCGCATTCCGATCGTCAGCGACATTCCGGTGGTTGGCAATCTGTTCAAGTCTAAGTCCTTCCAGAAAAATGAAACGGAACTGATGTTCTTTGTGACGGCGCAGTTAGTGAAGCCGGTCAGTCCGGACGACTTACCCGCGACCCGTGGCATCGATGGATTGAAAAACGGATCACCGCTGGGTGTTGAGCCGAAGGGCGAAGGC